>Ga0334889_1000002_pt1 | contig 479987 bp, 390 predicted proteins | sample GraSluR1_MG_2_FD_207222 | JGI IMG/M metagenome (GOLD analysis project Ga0334889, IMG submission 207222) | Sludge microbial communities from methane-producing bioreactor in Wageningen University, Netherlands - Granular Sludge_8_08-R1 | ecosystem: Engineered > Bioreactor > Anaerobic >...
GCAACATCTGGGGGACGATTCCCGATGTCGTCGAAATGCAGTCCGAGGGTGGCGCCTCCGGTGCCGTCCATGGCGCCCTTACAACCGGTGCCCTGGTCACTACCTTCACAGCCTCCCAGGGCTTGCTTCTGATGATCCCGAACATGTTCAAGATCGCTGGCGAACTCACCCCGACCGTCTTCCACGTGTCGGCGCGAACCGTCGCCACCCACGCCCTCTCCATCTTCGGGGACCACAGCGACATCATGGCCACCCGATCCACCGGCTTCGGACTCATCGGCGCCAATTCCGTCCAGGAAGTCATGGACATGGCTCTCATAGCTCAGGCCGCTTCACTTGCCAGCCGGGTGCCGTTTGTACACTTCTTCGATGGCTTCCGCACCTCCCACGAGGTCCAGAAGGTCGAAGAGCTGACCCATGATGATATGCGCGCCATGATCCCGCAGGAGCTGGTCACGGCCCATCGCGAGCGAGCGCTGTCGCCGGATCGCCCCACCATTAAGGGTACCTCGCAGAACCCCGATGTCTTCTTCCAGCACCGTGAGACAATCAACCAGTTCTATATGGACGCACCACAGAAGGTGCAGGAAGCTATGGACCGCTTCGCCGAGATCGTCGGGCGCCACTATCACCTGTTTGACTATGTCGGTCACCCCGAGGCGGAACGCGTAATCGTCATCATGGGAACAGGCGCAGAGGTCGTCCACGAAACGGTCGAGCACATGGTCAACAAGGGCGAGAAGATCGGCCTTATCAAAGTCCGCCTGTATCGTCCCTTCTCAACAAAGCACCTCATGCAGGCCCTGCCGGCCACCGTCAAGCGGATCGCCGTCATGGATCGCACCAAGGAACCGGGCGCTATCGGCGAACCCATGTACACCGACGTGCAGTCAGCCATAAACGAAGCACTCGACAACGGTTTCGCTCCCTTCAAAGAGCGGCCGCTGGTGGTCGGTGGCCGTTACGGCCTCGGCTCGTCCGAGTTCAGCCCGCCGATGGTCAAAGCCATCTTTGACAACCTCGCCATCAAGGAACCCAAAAACCACTTCTCGGTCGGCATTACCGATGATGTCACCCACCTGTCTCTCGATGTTGACTACTCGTTCAATCTCGAAGGGCACAATTTCCGCGGCTTGTTCTACGGTCTGGGTGCCGATGGTACTGTCGGTGCCAACAAGAACTCCATCAAGATCATCGGAGAGAACACCGACCACTACGCTCAGGGCTACTTCGTGTACGACTCGAAGAAGTCCGGCGCTATCACCGTATCGCACGTTCGCTTCGGCGACGAATTGATCCGCAAGCCATACCTGATCACCTCCGCCCAGTTTGTCGCCTGTCATAACTTCTCATTCCTCGAGAAGTACAACATGCTCTCCGGACTGGTTGAGGGTGGCACCTTCCTGCTGAACGCACCCTTCGACAAAGACGAAGTCTGGGATCACATGCCGCGCGAGGTGCAGCAGCAGATCATCGACAAAAAGGCCGAGTTCTGGGTCATCGATGCTATCGAGGTGGCCAGGAAACTCGGTCTCGGCGCACGTATCAACATGATCATGCAGACAGCCTTCTTCCTGATTTCGAAGATTCTGCCTGAAGAGAAGGCCATCGAGGTCATCAAGCACATGATCAAGAAGACCTATGGCGCCAAGGGCGAGAAGGTCGTCAACATGAACTACGCCGCCGTCGATGCCGCCAAGCCACACCTGCAAAAGGTCAGCTACGCCGACAAGGTCACCAGCAAAATCTCCATGCCTCCAACCGTACCGGCTCACGCACCTGAGTTCGTCAAGACCGTGACCGCCGAGATCATCGCCGGGCGTGGCGACAAGCTTCCCGTGTCCGCATTCCCGAACGATGGAACATACCCGACCGGAACCACCCAGTACGAGAAGCGTAACATCGCGGTCGATATCCCCGTCTGGGAACCGGATATCTGCATCCAGTGCAACATCTGCTCCATCGTCTGTCCCCACGCCGCTATCCGGCCCAAGGTGTTCGAAAAGGAGATTGCAGATAAGGCCCCCGAAACCTTCAAGTATACCGAGGCTATGACCAAGCAGTTCAAGGGCCTGTACTACACTCTCCAGGTCGCCCCGGAAGACTGCACCGGCTGCGAAGTCTGTGTTCAGGCCTGCCCGGCTGTTGCCAAGGACGAGGACGGCAACAAGACCGACCATAAGGCCATCAACATGGCCCTGCAGGCTCCGCTGCGCGAACAGGAGGCGGAAAACTGGCGCTTCTTCATCGAAGACATCCCCAATCCTGATCCGGCCAGATACGGATTCAGCATCGAGAACACCAAGGGTTCGCAGTTCGTCAAACCGCTCTTTGAGTTCTCCGGCGCCTGCTCCGGATGCGGCGAGACACCGTACGTCAAGCTCATGACTCAGCTCTTCGGCGACCGCGCCCTCTGCGCCAACGCCACCGGCTGCAGTTCCATCTACGGAGGCAACCTGCCGACTACCCCGTACTGCCAGCGCTACGATGGCCGCGGCCCCGCATGGTCAAACTCCCTGTTCGAGGACAACGCCGAGTTCGGAATGGGCATGCGCCTGACTGCCGACAAGCTCAGCGCCTACGCCTTCGAACTGGTTCAGAAGATCGTGCCGGACATGTACAACGATCTGCGCGCAACCGACCAGAGCAGTCAGGACGGTGTCGAAAAACAGCGTGAACTGGTGGCTAAGCTCAAGGCCAAGCTGGAGACGCTCAACGGCAGCACCGAGGTGGCCGCTCTGAAGGCTGTTGCCGACTATCTTGTCCGTAAGTCGGTCTGGATCATCGGCGGTGACGGTTGGGCCTACGATATCGGCTTCGGCGGCCTCGACCATGTCCTGGCCTCGGGTCGCGATGTCAACCTGCTGGTGCTCGACACCGAGGTCTACTCCAACACCGGCGGCCAGATGTCAAAGGCCACACCGCGCGGCTCCATTGCCAAGTTCGCGGCAGCCGGCAAGCCGTTGATGAAAAAAGACCTCGGCATGATGATGATGGCCTACGGCAATGTCTATGTCGCCCAGATCGCCCTCGGCAAAAGCCACAACCAGACCGTCAAGGCCCTGGTCGAGGCCGAACGCTACAAAGGCCCCTCACTGATTATCGCCTACGGCCAGTGTATCGCTCACGGCATCGATATGACCACCGGCATGGATCAGGCCGCCAAGGCTGTCGACTCCGGCCACTGGATCCTGTACCGCTATAACCCCGACCTGATCGCCGAGGGCAAGAACCCGCTCCAACTAGACAGCAAGGCCCCGACGATCTCGTTTAAGGAGTATGCCTACAGTGAGACCCGGTATCGCAGCCTCAAGGCACAGAATCCCGAAAGGGCCAAAAACCTCATCGAGCTTGGCCAGCGCGACTGCGATTTCCGCTGGAATCTGTATTCGCAGTTGGCAAAGCTCAGCTATGAGATGGACAAGTCTGAGAAGTAAGACCACCTCAGGCAAGGTCCTGCACCCAGTGTGTCAGTTCTGAACGCGCGGGCGGGCACATCCAACCCGCCCGCGCTGTCTTGGCCCAAGGCAGCCTTCTGAAAGACCTGTGAACCGGTCAATCCGGACAGAGTATAACTCAATAATGCTTCGGCTCAGACCGATTCGGTAAATCAGAGGCCTGCCGATAACTGTATTAACCGGTTGACAGCCAACGGCTATGACCATTATTCCATGAAAAGAGTGTGGAATCCATCATATACGGGAGAACAAGGTTTGAAATCGCCAAGAATCATATGTCTGTTGCTGGCAGGCCTTCTGGCCCTGTCTGCCCCTGCAGTCCTCGCGCAGGATAACTTGCCCGCCGAACAGGCTGGCGAAATTGGTGACCCCGCCGGCAAGATCGCTTTCATTCGCGACGGCAACATCTGGGTCATGAACGCCAACGGTTCCGTACAGCAGGAAATGGTCCAGGCAATTAACGCCGATGGACGGCTCTGCTGGAGCAACGACGACAAACACGTCATGTTCACGCGGTCAGGCATGGTTGATGTCAAAGGCCCCGACCTGCTCGGCGGCCGACACAAAGTCTACGACCTGTTTGTCGGTTCCATGGACAGCCTCTACGCCAACAACCGCCTCTTCTGGTACCGCGTAACCACCGACATGGGCAGCCGCGACCCTGAATACCACCTCGACGGCAGCCGCGTTATCTTCTGGAAGGACATGTACGCCAACGACGTCAACGCCACCGAGCCAAACTACCAGATATGCACTATGGTTCCCGACGGCAGCTTCCCGAAGGTGCTGCGAAGCAACTGGCAGGGAGACGACGGCACCTACCTCGTGTCCCCAACATGGAGTTCGCAGGGCACAATAGCCGCTGTCCTGTTCTTCCAGAATCGCCCCCAGGGTTTCGTTGTGCTCACCGAAGGTGACCTCGAGAAACCTCTCGACTCACTCAAACCCAGAGCTATGGTCAACCACAACTTCGTCGGCCCGGCCTTCTCACCCGATGGCAAGTGGATCGCCTGCATCTCCAACGACATGAACAAACAGGGCGTCTTCATCGCCTCTCCCGATGACCTTGAGAAGAAATACCTGGTCTTCCGGCCCCCGATGGGCGCCTACCTGAACACCGTTGCACCCTCCTTCTCACCAGACTCCAAGTGGCTGACCGTCTCCACAACCGATGGCTCCATCTGGATTGTCAACATCGCCGGCGGTGGTGCCCGCCGACTCTCCGGCCCCGGAACCGACAAATTCCCGGCATGGTCAAGGACCAACGCCATGATGCAATAGCAGAAAAGGACTCACGCCAAGGTCCGCTAACTCCGAGACTGCCGCCTGAGAACTACACAGTGACATAGAATCAGCCAAAGGCCGCTCGATCAATAAGATCGAGCGGCCCTAATCCCTGCGCGAAGATCGGCCCCGCCCACTGTCACCCAACTGTCACTTGGAAGAACAGGGCCGTCTACGGCTTCTTCCAGTTGGCGATCATATCAACCATCAGGCGACAGCCAAAACCCGTTGTGCCCTTGGGAACATACGCCTGGCCATTCGGCTCAAGATCGACATACGCAATATCAATATGCAGCCAGGGCCAGTCTCCGATGAAGTTCTCCAGAAAGGCGGCAGCAGCGGCCGTTCCCGCCGGACGCCCGCCAGAGTTCTTCAGGTCCGCAATAGAGGACTTCATCTGCTCGCGGAACTCGTCCCACAACGGAAGCTGCCAGACCTTCTCCGCAGTATTCTCCGCCGCCTGACGGCACAGCGCAATCAGGTTATCACTATTGCCCAATATGGGCGCACCCGCGTACCCCAGGACAAACAAGGCCGCCCCGGTCAGCGTGGCGATATCAATCACCGCCTCAGGTTCGTACACATCGGCATAGGCAAGCGCGTCGGCCAGCAACAGCCGACCCTCAGCATCGGTGTTGAGTATCTCGATCGTCTTACCCTTGCGGGAGCCGATGATATCCCCCGGACGGTACGCTCCGCCCGAAGGCATATTCTCCGCCGCCGGGATCAGCCCCACCAGGTTCACCTTCAGTTTCAGCCGCGCCACCGTCACCAGCGTCGCCAGAACCGCCGCCGACCCGGCCATGTCCCCCTTCATCTCCGGCATCATCGCCGCCTGCTTCAGCGACAATCCGCCCGAGTCGAACGTCACCCCCTTGCCCACCAGTACAATCGGCTTGCGATTCTTCGGTCCGTTCGTGTACTCGAGAATCACAAAACGCGGCGGTTCGGTCGAACCCTGCGCCACGGCCAGCAGGGCCGCCATCTTCTCTCGCTGGATCGCCCGCTTGTCAAAGACCCGGCACCGAATGCCATGCTGCGAGGCCAGCTCCTGAACCTTGCGGGCATACAATTGTGGCGTCAGGTCACACGCCGGTGTCTCGGCCAACTGCCGCGTGAGTATCTGCCCCTCGGCGATGATCTGGCCCCGCTCCACCGCCACCGTAAGCTTCTTCTCCAGCTTCTTCTGATCGACGGCAAAGGTGACTCTCTCCAAACGATTGGAGTCCTTCGCATCCTCACCGGTCTTGTAGTGCCGGAACTTGTACCCCCCAAGCAGCAACCCCTCCACTACCGCCTGATAGTACGCCTCCTGCTCGTATCTCCCCAGATGAAAAACCGCGGTCCGGGAGTGCCGAAGCGGCCGATAGCGCGACAGCAACCCCGCCGCCTTGCGGAAACTATCATGATCCAGTTTCTCCCGCTTGCCCAGACCGGCCAGGATGACCCGCTTGTACGGGTACGCCTCCGGTGCCATGATTGTCACCATCTGTTCGGCCTTGCCGGTAAACTCCTCGCTCTCCACGACCGCCGAGACAGCCCGACGAGATGCTTGATCAAGCTTCTTCAATCGCCCATCCGCCAGCTCTTCAAACTGCGGCATCAGCAGCACCAGCGTGTCCGCCTGCCCTTCCAGATACGATATCGCCCGAACCGCAAAATCCATCGAGGCTGCCTCCTCACATTGACATCACGTTCTTGAACATGTACGGCAATATTAGGGCGAAATGCCTCCGAAGGCAACGATTTAGGCAAGCGGTGCCCAACCCCCTGGGAACTCCAAACCGAAAGAGTGTCAGGTAGCGACTGACGTAGGTCGAAAACCCTGCCCCGAAGGGGTCGCGAAGCGAGGTTTCGACATCCCTCGAACCTGTGCGCGGCAGGCCTCCCGGCCTGCCCGTTCCACACTCGGGGCAGCCTCTCCCCCCGATATCGTCTCCAACCGACAGCTCAGCGGACACCCTTCACCACCCGCACCCCAGCCCTAATAATCCCCCTCGCAATACCCCCGATACGCCCGCTCGATCTCCGCCATGTTGTCCCCCCCAAACTTCTCGAGAAACGCCTGGGCCACCGTGATCGCCCCCACCGCCTCACAAATGACAGCCAGCGCCGGCGTCACACAGTTGTCCGTACGCTCCACCATCGCCTCCGCCGCCTCGTGCGTCGTCACATCGACCGTCCGAAGCGGGCGGTTCAACGTCGAAATCGGCTTGCCAAATACCCGCGCCACAACATCCTCCCCGTTCGTCATCCCCCCCTCAATACCGCCGGCATTATTGGTCTTGCGGTAATACCCCTTGGTGCGCCCCGGACGCGACTCATCATAAAACACCTCGTCATGGAACTGCACCCCCCGGCGATCACTCCCCCGAAACCCCAGCCCGATCTCCACCCCCTTGACCGACTGGATCGACATCAACGCCCCTGCCAGACGCCCATCCAGACGACGGGACCACTGCGAGTAACTCCCCAGCCCAACCGGCACACCGCGAATAATCAACTCGGCTATCCCACCCAGCGAATCACGCGTCCTCCTGGCCTCCCGAATAGCCGCAATCATCTGCGATCCCACCTCGGAATCAATGCAGCGCACCTCGCTCTGTTCGGCAATCACCCCCAGAGCCTCAAGGTCCGAGGTGTCATAGCCGTCCGGCAGTCTCACCGGCCCGATGGCCACCACATGCGAAGCAAACTGCACTCCGAAGTGCTCCAGCAATTGTCGCGCAAACGCCCCCACCGCCGCGCGTGCCGCAGTCTCTCGTGCCGAGGCACGCTCCAGCACATTGCGCAGGTCCTTGTGGTTGTACTTGATTCCCCCGGCCAGATCGGCGTGCCCCGGACGCGGATACGTCGTCTGCTTCGCAAGTCGCTCCAGCTTCAGACCCAGCCCTTCCGGCGGCGCCTCGAACGGGTCCATGATCTGCGACCAGTTCTCCCAGTCACGGTTGGCAATCACGATCGTTATCGGACTACCCAGCGTGTACCCGTGACGCAGACCCGACACGATTTGTGCCCGATCACTCTCAATCTGCATCCGGCCCCCCCGACCGTACCCCTTCTGGCGCCGCGCCAACTGGAAATCCAACTGCTCCTGATTGATCCGAAGCCCCGCCGGAAAACCATCAATAATGGCGGTCAGTTGCGGACCATGAGACTCACCTGCTGTGAAGTACTTCAGCATATCAGACATAGTACGCAACCGACAGCCACGAAATCAAGAGAGATTGAAAGGACAAAAACAGAGGGAACTGCCTACTCGATCGGCATGGTCTCGAAATCGTCGGTCATGCTCTCCAGGCGAAGGGAGATTCGATCATCAATGTTCATCGCCTCGGACATGTTGTGGAAGGCCACCTCGTCGATCGGTGAGATCTGCTTCATCTCTTCCATCACCGCCACAATCCGTCGCACCGACTGATCAATCACCTTCAAATTCCCGGACAGACGTTCCACCAGTCGCTCCGTCTCGCCCTTCTCCAGCATCATGCGAAGAAGCTGCGAGCGGCCATAGATGGCCATTGCAGCATTGTTCATATAGTGTGACAGCGTGGCCATGGCCACGTTCTTCGATTCAATCGCCCCCTTGGCGCGCTCTTCTTCCAGCAGACTGCGCGACAGCTCCTGACGCTCTTTGAAGAGGTTCTCGATAATCAGATATGATTTCCATATCTCCTGATTGGCGGAAACCAGCATCTCCTCGATATTCCCGATGTCCAATCCGAGATACTCCGCCATCTCAATGGTACCGGCCAGTACTTGTGAAGACACTTGGTCAGCCTCATCCTTGCTCAGTCCCAGCGCCTTCGACGCCTGGCTGATCAAAGATAGCCGCGTCTCGAGGCATGGCTCAAACCCGGAGAACCGGTCATTGGTTAACAGCACCGCCATCCGTACGATGTTTGCCAGCGAATTGCCCTCGCGGGCATTCGGCCGCTCATGATGAGTCCCGATCGCCTCCAGCATATGGCCGGGCAGCCGCCACGCCTCCGCAATATGCCTGCCAACCTCAGTATGGCTGACACCGAATACCTTGATCTCGGCCTCCTCCAGCGATCGTGCCGGCACCTGCTTCTGCATGATCAACCGGTATCGGTCCGGGTGATGATGCAAAAAGAACAGAGTCCCGATCTCATTGAGCAACCCCGCAATCAGCGCCTCCTCCGGCGCACGATACTCTACCGCAGCAGCCACCTTCTCGGCAGCCGAGGCCACAGAAAGAACGTAAGTGAAAAACGCCTTGGTGTCCACGCCCGACTTCGATGCAATCATCTCCGGATGAAAAACCGACGTAGACAGCGCCATACACTTGACCGTCGTCACCCCCAGCATCGAAACCGCCTGATTAACTGTTGTGATCTTGTTGAATCGGGCGTAGAAAGGGGAGTTGGCCAGCTTCAGTATCCGCCCCGTCAGTGAGGGATCTTTCAGAACAATGGCAGCCAATCGATCCGGAGAAAAATCATCCTTGCCCACTTCCCTAAGAATTTCCGATAACGTCTGCGGCAGAGAAAGTAGTTGGCTATTGCCCCGTATCTCCTCAACAATCGAGAACTTGTCGGTCATGGGTGCCCTTTCCGCGTTCCTCAGGATGCTTTTACCTAAGTATCGGACTGGACACAGGTCCGGTTTAGCCACCAAAATGATGCTCGTCGTCAGCTGACACTAACGGATTTGATAATCTCTGTAAGTTGTTCAATCCTAAAGGGTTTATTGAGGAGCCTGGATATCCCCGCCGACGTCAGGTCATCCTCGGAAACCATCCCCTCCCAGCCGGTGACCAGGATAATCGGTATCCCCGGCTGCTCCAGATGAATCTGCCGCGCAACCTCCAGACCCGACATATCCGGCATCGCCAGGTCCGTCAGCACCAAATCAAAATCCTCAGCACGAGCCAGACGAATCCCCTCAGCTCCGTTGTCAGAAATTGTCACACGATGCCCCATCGAATGACACATCGCCGCGATCAGGTCCAGTATGACCGCCTGATCGTCAATCGCCAGAATACGCAACCCGCTTTCCCCCGGTGACGAGATCCCCGCCGACTCTGCGGCTGCCACTGGAAAACGGAAAGACAGATACGCCGGCGCCTCCTGACCCGTGTCAAGGCAGTAGCTGCTCTCTGAGTGCGCCAGCGGCTTCAGGAAGCGACGGTCGGAACGGTCAGCCACCTGTTGGTCCACTGCTCGGTAGCGTCCGAATCCGGCCACCTGTCCTACCGGCGAGAAATCCCGACGGTGTCGAGAGATATCCAGGTAGACAAATTCATCGCGCTCGTACGTCGAGACCGAAATCACATCGTTGTCTGAAGCAACCGCGCTAAAGTGCTCCAGGGCACCGACAAAGAGCTGCCGGGCGGCCTCTGACCTGATCCTCGCACGGTGTGCAGCCTCAAAACTACGATAGACTTCTCGTGCCTGACCGGCAATCATGTGCAAGTGTCCGGAGATGCGACAGCGCGACAAATAGTCCGCAATCACATCGCCCAGCGCCGCCTCCTGACCCGCCTCCCCCGCGGCCTGAGAATCCTGCGCCGAATCATCCCCCGAGACAACCTCCCGCAGGTACGCCGCCGCTTTCTCAGCCTCAACAAGAATACTGGTTATGTGGCGTCGAACATTACCCGAAAGCTCCTCTCGTTGCTGCGCCAGCTCAGCGTTGCCGATTATCGCCGACAGGTGGTTGTTGAACTCGTTGACGACAACCGCCATGTGTTTGTCCGCCGGACGTTCCGTCTCATGCCGCCGAAGCTCCTGCTGCAGCACGCTCACTGTCTGCCGCACCGAATACAGCCCCGTCGCCAGCGTCACCAGACGCTCCCACTCGCCGCGCTCAGACTCGGCAACATTGTAAACCATCGCCACCACCACCGAGGTTACCCGATCCATGTGCAGGACCGGACAAACAGCCAGAAAATCGGACAACCCCCGCTCGCCCAGCATGTGCATAATCGCCTCGCGATTCTGCGCCTCGACCCCCTCCACCGCCTTCGACACCTTCGCACGCCCAAACACGAACTTCGCCTGACGACCAGCCACCGCCTCACCGATCAAACCCTCGCCGGGCAGAAAGTGACAAGCGGGCAAGTCATCGGTCTGGTGATTAAAACCGGATGTCAGCACAAAAGAACTATCTGCCTGGCGTTCAACGACCAGCGTCACGGAACGATCAGGAAGGATGTCTGCCAACCGCTGAGCGAACAGGCTCAGGGGAGACTGATCAGGTGGCGGCGGCTCCATCCTCAGCAGCTCCACCACGCGCGCAAAACCCTTGCGACGTGACAACGCCTGCCGCACCGTCTGATCCCGCTCAATTCCCAGACGCGCCAGCCGCGCGAACATCCCCAGCGCCTTGAGATCGTCCTCACCAACCTCAATCGCACCACCTTCCCGACGAATCAGCAAGGCGGCCGGGCTTCTCTGTTCCCCCACAGGATACACCAGCGTTGATGTCGCCACATAACTGCGCCCCGACTCACCGGTCGCCTCCTGATTGATGATAAGCGGCTTGTGTCGATCTAGCGCATTGACCAGCGCCGTGCGGTAGTTCTCTCCAATATCCATCAATGGCTCGCTGTCTCCCAGAAAACTCAGTTCGCCGGCAACCACCCCCACCAGATGAACCGACCCGCACTCGGCCAGCCCGACCAGCGCCCGACAAAACTCCCGAAGAGCATCCGCCGATCCCAGCGCCACTGATGCCGCCGTCAGCCGCGACCACATATCTCCCTGCCGGGCACGCAGCTTCTGTACCAGCGCCTGCTCCGTACTGATCTCACGCGTTGCCCGAGCCACCCGTATCCGCTCTCCCAGCCACCCGGCCACGGGTGCCAAATGGACTATGTCATTCCGATCAAACGCCTCTGGCTCCGTGCTCACCAGAATCATGGCACCGATATGCTCCATCTCCGAAACCAGTGGAAGTGCTACGCATGAGGCGAAGCGCGAACTCATCAGCTTGCCATCCCGATCAACAAACTCAAATCGTCCTGAGATCAGCGGCTCGCTGCTCTCCACGGCCTGGCCGACCAGACTTCGCTCCATCGGGTAGTACTCCAGCCGCGCCAGTTCCTCACGAGTCAGACCTGCCGAGGCAGCCAGCACGAACTGGCGACGTGAGCGATTCGCCAGAAACACCGCCCCAGCCGTGTTCGGCAAATGAGCCACCACTTCCTTGATCGAAAGTTCCAGCAACTCCATCAACTGGTACGGCCGGCGTGCATCACGCTGTAACTCCATCAACAGCGACTGCTTCTGCTCGCGTGTCTCGATTGCCTCCCGACGCATCTGCCATGCATCCGAATACAGAGCCAGTCCAACACCAATGAAAACAGTCCCCAGCACAGCCAGCACAAACTGCAGCCCGTCCAGCCAGACATACACTCCCGACAAGAACCACTCCTGATAACCCGGAAGCCCCTTGACACCCTGCCAGAGGAGCACCAGAAAAATAAGTGCACCGCCCAGCACAAACCAAAGCCGCCCGCCGGACTCCCTCTCGGCAAACAGGCGCAATCGAATCGACAAGAATACGACCAGCGCCGCTGCCAGCACTGCCAGCACAGATGCCATCCAGCCTGTCATTCTCCCTCCCTCATCGGTGACCCGTGCAAGGTGAACGCATCGGCGGATTCTATCCGCACAGGCACCACCTGACCGATGGCCACCTCATTACTCGCGAACAGCACTGTCTTGTTCCCCTCGGTCCGCGCCCGCCACAGCCGATCGCTCCGCCGCGAGGTCCCTTCCACCACCGCCCGGCAGACACGCCCCACTTCGCGTTGGTTGCGCTCCCTGGATATCTCCTGCTGCCGATCAATCAGCTCATTGAGCCGGGCAATCTTCTCCTCTTCCGGCACATCATCGACAAGTTGCGCCGCGGCGGTACCCGGCCGCACCGAGTACCGAAACATGAAGGCCGAGTCATACTGCACCCGACTCACCACAGCGAGCGTCTGCTCGAACTCCTCGCGTGTCTCACTCGGAAAACCCACAATCAGATCGGTGGTCAGCGACACGTAAGCCAGCCTCGAACGAATGTACTCCACCACCTCGAAATAACGCTCCACCGTGTACCGGCGCCCCATCTTCTCCAGTACACGGTTGCTGCCGGACTGCAACGGCAGATGAATATGCGGCATCATCCGAGGCTCCTCAACCATAACGTCAACCAACTCCCGCGACAGGTCTTTCGGATGCGAGGTCATGAATCGCAGGCGCGGCACTGTGGTCCTTTCCAGTATCCGACGCAGCAACCCCGGGAAATCCAGATCCCCATATCGGTAGCTGTTCACGTTCTGCCCCAGCAGCGTGATCTCGACCACGCCCTCATCGACAAGGTCATTAATCGAACCGACAATTCGGTCCGGGGCATGAGCCCGCTCAACGCCGCGGACGTATGGAACAATACAATATGTACAGTAATTCGAGCATCCGCGCGATATCGTCACGAATGCCGAATACGAGTTCTCCTTGATGGGAGCAAGACGATCGATTTCCTCGTGCCCGAAGGCCGTCATCACCCGCGAGGTCCCCTCAAGGCCATCAATCACATCCGGCAATTCAAACTGGCGATCGGTACCGAGCACATAGTCGACGTGCGGTATATCTTCCACCAGCTTATCCTTGAGTCGCTGGGCCATACAACCCACCACGGCCAGCTTCACGTGGGGACGCTCCCGCTTGTAGCGCTGCATTTCGTTGAGCCGCCCGATTGCCCGCTGCTCGGCCTTCTCCCGCACCGAACACGTGTTGACCACGATCAGGTCGGCCTCTTCCTCCCGATCAACACGGTTCAACCCGCGCGTAAGCAACGCCGAAGCGAGGGTCGAGGAATCAGCCATATTCATCTGGCAGCCGAACGTGACAATGTGAAATGTCCGGGGTCGCTCAGTTGGCATCACAGTGTCCTCACTAACGATCAATGCAGGCGTGTACGAAGCTGACTTCTAACCATTTCGATGATATCGCCCCGCCCGCCCGATGCCAACAAAAAAACGGGCCAGCCATCACCCGGCCCGTCCACTCACCGACAGGATGTCCTGACTCGTTGAGGGGAGCCCCTTTCTTGCTTGCCAAACACCTGTTCGCAGAGCTATTCTGTTCCTGCTGGACGCAATACCTTTCACACGGCAGGAAGTGTCGGCGGTTGGAAGCGACAATGAGCAGTAGTACAACTCAGGATGCACCGTGAACCGGCAACGGCCGACACAATCAAGTGCGCTGCGGTAAACCGACTGCACGAGAAGGGCTTAGCGGAACCGATTGACTGTGTCGAGTCTTCGTCAGACACAGCTAACTCTGCAACAGACTCGGCGAATCGCGAAACCGGAGATCAACATGAGAATCGTCAAATTGGATGTTAGGGGGTTCAGGTCCCTTCGAAATGTCTCTTGGGAGCCCGGGAACCTGAATGTCCTCATTGGGCCGAATGCATCGGGTAAATCGAACCTTCTGAGACTACTGGAACTCGTTGCGGTGGCCGCGCAAGGTCGACTGGGCAAGCATATCCAGACCAGCGGCGGAATGGAGCCATTGGTATGGGACGGAACTGACGAGTGTATTGCTCTCCATATCAAGACCTCCCCGCTGGATGATTACCGTGAATTTGATCGGAATTGTCTCACATATAAGCTCGAGTTAGGAAGACTAGGCACAACGAGTGCGTACCAGATCAATCATGAACTCCTTGGCAACTATTATGACGTCGAGCAAGGAGAGAGAGAGCAGCCATTCAAGTTCCTTGAGAGACACCAGCTTCGTGCACATGTGTTCGATACCGGGCAAAAGGGCCTGACCGCCCCGGAGTGGCTCGTCCCTGAAGAAGAGACACTACTGTCTCAGGCTGCAGGACCCTATACCGCAAACCCTTTCATACCGCGGTTCCGGCGAGAATTGGCATCTTGGTGTGTGTATCATGATATCCACGTCAATCGAGATGCTCCGATTCGACAGCCATCTGTCTCTCGACCAGAGAGGCGTGTCGATCCCGATGGCCAGAACCTGATCTCGGTCCTCCACACCCTCTATACGAGTGACCGACTATTCAAGAAGGACATTAACGATGCGATGCAAGTCGCGTTTGGGGATGACTTCGAGGAACTGGTCTTTCCTCCAGCGTCCGATCAGCGAATCCAGCTTCGAGTTCGCTGGAGGAGCCTGAAACGCGAGCAGTCAGCGGCCGACTTGTCTGATGGCACTTTGCGATTCCTCTTTCTGATGACGGTACTCGCTACTCCGTCTCCTGCACCTGTGATTGCAATCGACGAACCGGAGACGGGCCTACACCCTTCTATGCTGCCGATAATCGCCGAGCACGCTGTAGATGCATCACAACGAGTACAAGTGATCCTTGCTACTCACTCCCCCCAATTCCTTGATGCCTTTGGCGATACACAGCCTGTGACAACAGTCGTCAAATGGTCCGATGGCGAGACGCAACTGCGGAATTTCGACAGCGATAAGTTGAGCCGATGGCTTAAGGAATATTCACTGGGCAGGTACTTCGAAAGCGGCGAACTGGAGGAAGAGGCGTGAGGTTCGTGCTCTTCTGTGAAGGCGCGACCGAGACGAAGGCGCTTCCCGCCTTCTTCAGACGGTGGCTGAATCGACGCCTGTCTCAGCGGGTGGGCATCTCTCCGGTGGGATTTAGGGGGTGGAGACACTTGTACGACGAAGTCAGGAGAAAGGCTGACCTGCGATTACAGGACAACGATGTTATCGCTGTGATTTCGCTGCTTGATCTGTACGGACCCACGTTCTATCCGGAACGCAAGACTTCAGCAGACGAACGTTACGATTGGGCAAAAAGGCACGTTGAAGGCAAAGTGGGAAGCGATAGGTTCGTTCAGTTCTTTGCAGTGCACGAGGTCGAGGCTTGGTTGTTGAGTGACCCGAAGCTCTTTCCGGAAAACATCAGGAGCAGTCTTCCAGGGAGAATCATCAATCCGGAGACCGTGAACTTCGACGAACCGCCGGCCAGGCTACTGGACCGGTTGTACCGAGAGAAGACAAACCGGAGCTACAAGAAGGTCACTCAGGGGAAACAACTCTTCGACAAACTCGACGTAGACATTGCACGAGGAAAATGTCCTCGACTGGCGGAGATGCTTGACACAATGCTGTTTTTGGCTCAAAGAGCAGGTCTTTCGTAGAGAGAAGTCTGCTCTGGACACAGTCGATGCCATTGAGTATTAAAATTGCAGTCCACATTCCTCACTGACAGAGGGCAACGATTGAGGCGATCTCTGCCCCCCGGGCGGATGCCTTCAGCACCGCCCTTTTGAGAAGGCTTCATCTGTCCATAACTCCATCTATTGCACACAACCCATGACCGGGGCCGGACCCGACTGGAACAGATACGAGGTCAGATACGTCAGGTCCTGCACATTGATCGTACAACTCGCGTCGACATCGGCCTGGTTCGGATTCAGTGGCGCCGGACCACCGCCGAACAGAAAATCAACCAGCGCCGTCAGATCAGCAACATTAACCGAACCATCGGGAATAACGTCACCCGGCAGCCCGTCTGATTCCACAACCGTGAGCGTGTACGTCCGCCAGTCAGCGCCCGTTGAGACATCATCAGTCACATACGCCTGGAAGCTGTAGTCCCCGAACTCCGTCGGAACACCGGACAGCACCCCGTCACTCCCAAGAGCCACCCCATTCGGCAGAGTGCCGCCCGAGAAGACAAACAGGTAGTCGCCCGTGCCTCCCCTGGCCTCAAGTGCATACGAGAACGGCGTATACTGAGTAGCCGTGTCGATCTCGTCGGCCATGGTAATCAGGCGCACCCCGAAGTCCTTCACACTCTGATACTTAAGCACCCAGTCAGCCGGATCGAGTTGCACGCTGGTGACATTGGCCGGTACATTCGCCCGCAGTATCTGCTCGCGTTGATCCACCCAGAGTTTGAGCGTATCGTTGCCCCCGCCAGAGTAGCTGACCACAAACGGAATCGGCATCGTGAACACCTGAGGCTGCGAGGTCTGCACCTGCTTTGTCCAAATGTACAGGTCGTAACCGGTAGAATCTGATAACTCAACCAGCCATGCCCAGTTGTAATTCGGACGATAGGTACCGTAGATCCACTGATCGAAGTAGAAATCAAGCTCCCAGCCGCTGGCTGCTTCCCAGACGTTCTTGAAATCCTCCGTCGTCGCCGATCCATGCTGGTGCTCAGAATTGTAGTAGGCATCGATCCCGACAAAAAACAGCGAGTCTCCCAGCATCCCCCGTAACATGTGCACCACCCACGAGGCCTTGTCATAAGACAACCCGCCATGGAAGATGCTCCACACATCGGTAGTGTCGGCGCGGTAAATCGTCCCGCCACCCGTGTACGCCATGCCATTCATGTAGCTCTGATAGGCACCCCAACCCTGCTCAGCCAGCGTCCAGACCGCCTCGGCATACGATGCCCAGCCCTCATTGAGCCAGATATCTGTCCACGTCTCACACGTTATCATATCACCCCACCACTGGTGCGCCAACTCGTGCGCCACCACCGGCAGCGAGAATCCGAAACTCGACCCCCCCATGCTGGACATCGTCTGATGCTCCATACCCCCGCCCCATTCGAAATTGGCATGGCCATACTTCTCATCTCGAAAGGGATAAGGCCCGAAGGCTTGCTCGAATATCGCCATGATATTCGGCGTCTCGCCATATCGCGGCAGCGAGTAGCTGTACCAGTCGGGATACACCGCATGCACCAACGGCAGCGTGTCAGCTCCGTCGTTGTACACATACTCGTCATACCAGACCGTGTACTTCGATATGGCCAGCGAGAACAAGTACGTGACCATCGGGTATCCCACGGAGTAGTAATAGGTATGCGTGTTCCCGCCGGGCTGCACCACAGAGTCCAGCGTCCCGTTGGAGGCAACATAGAACGACGTGTCAACCTCAATCGCAATGCTGTACGTATCCGCCTTATCATCCATGCGGTCCTTGCACGGCCACCATGATCGAGCGAAGTACGGCTCCGATAGCGAACTCATCACCTTCCCCGTCGCACGGGTGTCGAACGAGAATCCCTGAAATCCCCCTTCAGTAGGATGTCCATCGTAAAATACCGTGAAGGAAAACTGCTCGCCAGGACCAAACGCCCGCCCCAGGTCAACAGACAGAATATCCCCCGGATGAGAAAACGACAATTGTGAGCTGTCTGTCACCACGGAATCAACTGTCATATTGCCGAGCAGATCAAGCTCCACGATCTGCAGAAACATGTCCACCACCTCTGCCGTCACACCAACCTGCCCATAGATCCACTCAGTCGTATCATTGATCCGCATGAATATGTCATAGTGCAGAACATCATAGCCGGTCTGATTGCTGACCGCCTTCTCCTGAGCCATCAACTTGCGATAAAACTGCTGGTCCAGCAGGGCCTGAGCCTTGCTCTGCCCCAGACGCTCATGAATCTCCGAGGGCGATGCCTTGTCCCAATCAATCATGTCTGCATCGCCGGCGAACAGCCCAGAGGTACACAGAACTACGCCGGCCAGCACCAACCCGGCCAGAGTCAGTAATCGTTTAACAGATGAATTCACAATTGCCTCCAAAACAGCTTGTGGGGTATACGCATATTTCTCTGTATCGGTTGTCTGCCCACTTCTTGTCAGACCTATTGCCCGAGAAGCTCAGGACAGTGAATAGTCTCACAGATATATGTAGTCTCACACGATGGCGGCGACCGGAGTAAGTCGGCAGGTCCGGCATCAAGATAGCAATTGCTCACATATTGTCAATCATCAGTTCATGAACCGGCAAGCGTCCATCACTCGAAGGCATGACGTCCAACGCGACAGCGCCGCTACACCTAAGTATAACGGCGCTGCCAGCGATTCTGTTGAATCTGATTCGAGCCAGGCCTATCCAGCTATCCTCAACTCAGCCTACTTCTTATACGGATTGCCACACGGAATAGGCCCGCCGTTGAACAGATACTCCACCAAATAGACCAAGTCCTCGATATTGACCCGACGATCGCAGTTCACATCCCCAACCCATCGCTCCGGCTGCGGCATGGGACCGCTGAAATACAGGTAATTCACGAAATACGCCATATCCTGCACATTGACCGCGCCGCTGTAATCAACATCGCCCCGGAACTTCCACACCTTCAGATGCAGCGTAACGTCCAACGGCGAATTGGTCGCATCAAGCGAGGTGACCTGGAATGTCTCAACATACTCTCCGAACGGATAGCCGACAGTATTGATGATCAATTCAACACTACCGGGAATGTCCCCTTCAAGGGTGTCCGGATAGAACCAGCCAATAGTCTCATCGATCTCCCACGGCATACAGCCCGGGTTCAGGTTGAAGATGGGCAGCACCCCCTTGAGCACCGGACCCGAGTTCTCCTGGCTGGTAATGATGATACTGTCACTCTGGACATGTATCTCGGGCGGCTCGGTTGCTGCCAGCATGTTGTACTGTACAATCACCATCTTGGGGCTGTTAAAGGCCTTCGGTGCCGAAACCCAGATTGTGTCATAATACGTGCCCAATGGCAGATCATCCCGCAATGCCTTGACATACCCCTGGTCATTGGCAACACCTGAATCAAGGGTAACCGTAAAGAGATCTGAGTCGTAACCAACCCAATAGTACAACGGACTGTCATAACCGGCGTTATTGATTATCAACTGCTCCTGCGGCAGCCCCTGAAGGAACCCCTGGCTGCATTCATACACATTCAACTTCACCGTATCCTTGTTGACCCACAACATAGCCGGGAACTCAACATACCGGGTCTTGACAAGCACTCTGACCGGTGAATTGATCGCTTCATTAGAATACACCCACAGGGTGTCCGTGAATTGCTGGAACGAAGAACCAGCATCGGTGTCAATCCCGATATACGCCGTATCCGGCGCTGCACCTGAGCTCGGAAATACTGAACTGATGCGCGGACCGCCCCCTTCTATCCACCAGTTCATTGCCCCCTGGCCGGCGTTGCGAATGACCAGCGCAATCGGATCAACACTGGAAAGATAGTCGGGAATAACCGAGTACACCACCGGAGAGTCCACCTCGATAATAGGCAAATCGGAGGCCATCGTCAGCTTCACCGGGATCCGAACGGGGCTGTTCGTTGCCGCCGGATCAGTCACGACTACGGTATCGAAGTAGCTCCCGAATGTCAGACCGGTAATGTCGACCGACAGCTCAACATCGCCGGCATCGACTCCCGATGTCGGATCCAGCGACAACCACGATTCTGAGTTCGCCACCGTCCAGTTGAGCACCCCCCCGCCGGTGTTCGAGATCGACAGCGTCTTGGGCGCCGGATTCGCATCATTTACTATGGCATTGAAGAAGAACGCGTTGTCCGACACTCCGATCTGCGGCGGTGGCTCCTCAAGGGTCAGAGATACAACCACGTTCTGCGGGGAATTGTCTGCCCCGGCCGAGCTTACCACCAGCGTGTCGACGTACGTTCCCGCACCCAGACCAAACGTATTCAGCGACACCGTGATCGTCCGCGGTGTTGTCCCCGATATGGGCGATAACAGAATCCAGTCGGCATCCTCAGCAATATTGAAACTCAGCGGATTGTTCGAGGATGCCACCTCAAACTGCTGCGAGGCCGGAGTCGGACCACCGGCCAGCCCTTCAAAGTGCAACGAGTCGGGTGTGATCACCAGATTCGATGGCGGCGTGTAAGCCGTGTCATAAATCACCTTCCGACCCGTCCAGTACGGCTCGTACTCAAGCTGCCCCATGCCTATGTACAGGTAGAATGAACCATTGTTGAACTGCGCCGTATCCAGCACAATCGAGTCGCTTGGGCTCCAGTCACTCAGCGTGAAATAGTAGCTGCCCCAGAGCCGACGGTAAGGCGCCCCCACCAGTCCCGGAGGAAAGATCATTGCGCCACCAAACAGGAAGCGATCATTGGCATTGGAGATGTTGATGTCATTGTCTTCAAAAAAGAACGGACCAACATCGTACGCAGCGTCAATCTCAGGGTACGCCTTGGCGCTGTCCAGCGTCAAGTTGGGATTCTCCCACACAAACCCCGTCGACGATCCCACCAACTCGTTGGAATCATTGAACACCCAAAGGTCCATCTGCACATGTAGCTGATTCGTTGTGTAATCAGGAATCACACTGAACACCATGTCCACGGTGTCCGCAGCCCCAAAATCATTCGGGCTCTGCTGAAACTGCGCCGACGCCCCTGCTGCTCCAAATAGCAACAGTGCCAGCAACGCAAGAATTCGTACTACTCTCATTCTTCTACGCCTCCATGCCGGAACACAAACGTTCGATGTGTCCCATTGATCGTTATCGTGTCGCTCTGATTTGATCGTGACCGTCTACCCGATTCGATATCCAACCAACAGCCAACCTCACGTCTTACCTGCCGCAAACTCGCCGTTGGCCCATGATTGTCTTTGGTTACCGGGGAACCCCGACGCCGATGTCAGCGCCCCACCTGACTACTAAGTGTGATGCATGCCTGCGATGGCAGCACGGACAGACCGAAACGATTTGTACATTCAATTGCCGCTAAAGAACTTAACAGCTCGTCAACAAGATTCCTCAGCAACCCTTATACAGCAAATATAGACTCCGGCAGGTCTAATTGTCAAGTGAATTTGCCGTTAGCCCGAGACTGAGGTCAATCAAAGCGAGAATACCCAGGGCAGCAGACCCCGCACCTACTCCTTCTTCTTCGGACGGGCTGCCTTGGTCGAGGTACTTTTGGTCGTCTTCTTGCGCTTGCGTGTCGATTTCTTCGCCTTCTCTATTTCTTCAGCAAAGATTTTCTCAAGCGTATATGATGATGGTGTGAAATCGAGCAGGCACAACTCAAACAGCTCGTCAACCCGCTCGATCAACGTGAACTTCGTCTTGCGGATTATCTCCTTGGGCAGCTCCTTGAGGTCCTTCTGATTCTCCTTGGGCATGACAACATGGTAGATGCCGGATCGATACGCCGCCGATATCTTCTCCTTGATCCCCCCCACCGGCAAAACCCGACCGCGAAGCGTCACCTCCCCCGTCATGGCAATGTCGTTACGAATTGGACGCTCCGACATAACCGAGGCAATCACCAAACAAACAGTCACACCGGCCGAGGGACCATCCTTCGGAATGGCACCCGACGGAAAATGCACGTGGATGTCAAACTCGTTGAAATCGTTGAAATCGACCCCCAACACGTCAGCTTTCGAACGCACATACGAATGCGCCGCCTGAATCGACTCGCGCATCACATCACCCAGCGACCCGGTCGTGAAAATCTGACCATCTCCGCGCATCTTCAGCCCCTCGATAAACATCAAATCACCCCCGGCACCAGTCCACGCAAGGCCGGTCGCGGTACCAATCTCCGGCATCGTCTCCGCCTTCTCCGGAATATACTGGGTCGCACCCAGATAGGCCTCGAGATTCCGCTCACCAATTGTCCAGTTCGTCTTCTTCTTCACGGCCTTCTCAAAGGCAATCTTGCGGAAAATCTTCTCCATCTGCTGCGAGAACTGAAGCAGCCCGGCCTCCTGCGTGTAGTACCGGATAACTCGAGATAGAATCTTATCCGCAATGCGAACCTCGCTCTTCTTCAACCCGTGACGCCGAAGCAGACTGGGGATGATATAGCGCTTCGAGATGACTATCTTCTCCCGCTCAATATATCCCGGAAGCTCCATAATCTCCATGCGAGGCACGAACGGTTCCGGCAGGTCCTCAAACGACCGCACCGAGCAAATGAAGAACACCTTGCTCAGGTCAAACGGTACTCCCAGGTAGTAGTCAAGGAACTGCGCGTTGCGACGAACATCCATGACATCCAGCAGCGCCATATTGACTGAGGAATCGTTGTCCATGTTGAAGTAGTCCACATCCTCAATCAGCACCACCGGATCAGCCGTCCGGGCATTCTGCAGCGTCCGAATGATCTTGCCCGGCAACGCCCCCAAAAACGTCCGCGGACTACCCTTAATGTCCGCAACATCAGAAATGCCCCCGACAGAGATGCGGATGAACTCCTTGCCCATCGCCCGACTGATCGCGCGAGCCAGCGATGCCTTGCCCGTCCCCGGAGCACCAATCAGACAGATCGTCGGACCGTCATTCTGACCGCCCATGAGCTTGCGAACCGAAATCCGCTGAAGAATCTGCTCTTTGACCGAGTGCGGACCATAATACTCGGTCGAAAGCACCCGCTCCACATCGGCAATCTCATAATTCTCGGGCGTGTACCGCCCCCACGGAAGTGCCAGCAGATGATCAAGATAGTTCTTGGTAACGCCATACTCCGCCGAGGCTGTGGAGAGCTGCTCCAGCCTGTCCACCTCTATCAACGCCCGCGCTGCAACTTCAGGCGGCAGATTCGGCGAGCTGTTGATCAGCTTGCGCTTGCGCGCCGCCTGACGCTGCTGTGGCGATTCGCTGTGAACCTCAAGCCCCGAAACCGCTGCACTCCCGACGCCCGGCTGACGCTCGCTCACCGGACCATCCGCCGGCGCCAGTTGCCCCAGCAGCTTTCGAAACTGCGCCATTCGCTGCGACTCGGCGTCAAGGTGATGCAAAAGCCGCTCCAGACGAAGCGACAAATCGACCGCCGACAACACCTCCATGCGGGCCGCCATCGACAAACGGAATATCACCGCCACACGGTCAGCAAACAACGAAGGGTCATCCTTTAACTCCCGAACCTGGTCCAGATGCTCCGGAACATAGGAGGAATCCATCTGAACAAGCTCAGAAAGCGTCGCCATGATCCGCGCCGTCTCCACCTGCTTGTCAGTCTCAATAGACACGGGCTTCAAACGGCTTGCCACCACCTTCGGCCATGGCTTGATGGCGCTGAACTTGCGCAGCACCACGCGCTGGACACCCTCAAGCGTCACCAGAAACGTCACACCGGCCCCCACCTTTCCATCAAGTACGCGAGCCAGACAGCCGGTCTGATGGACAGAGTACCCCTGTTCAGACTCCGAAACCCGCTCTGCCAACGCAACCACGATCTCCCGACTGCCTGACAAGCTGCGCTTCACCAGCTCTATCTGATCGGGCTGAACAATCTCAACAGTGAGTGCCTGCGCCGGGAACAGCACCTCTGCGCGCAGCGACAACAGCGGGTACTCTGTCGTGGTTTCGGCGACCTGAGCAGCCGAGATGTACGGATTCCGAATTATTTCCATGGCTTCCCTTTATTCTACCCTATATCGTCTTGTTCGGCGACAAATATAATACGCCCGACGACACAAAGCCAAGAAATAGGTAGCCCCTTGTCCTCCTTCTACTTATGTCTCGCCATCAATCGAGGCTGAACAGCAGTCATAAGTCTGCCTGCCTCCACAAATCGCGCCCCGCCAATTCTTCATCGCATCGGCACCTCCGAACATCCGGCTCAACTCGCCTTCTGCTCACCCGCCAACTGACGAATCTCGTAATCCTCGTGCTCATGAAGCCGATCGTGGTTAATGCTGATCTGCGAAGGCTCAATGTTCAGTCGATAATACCCCAGACGGTTATTCTGGACCAGATTCCCCATCACCGGCACCGCTCCGGCAATCTCCTGCTTCATCCGATACAAATACCGCGCCTGGTTAAAACCGGCCTCAATCTCTTCCTTGTACATCCAGCCCGAATCTCGATGGAGCCGCGACCACGCCAGCTTGACCAAATACTTGAACGACTTGCCCGTCAGCCTCACCGGGAACCCGTTGATCCGCACCAGATAGCGATCAGCCTGACACGCTCCATCAACCTCCAGCGACTCCAAACGCGAAACAACCGGCCGCACATTGCCGGTCCATACCTGCCCTGTCGACATCGATCCCACATCAACCTCCTGTTTATGTTTTGCTGTTATCTCATTGATTAACCTAACCTTATCGCAACACTTCAGAATCTGCTGAAGGCGCCCGCTATCAGTCTGACTGAGTGCCTCAAACGTATCCAGATCGGCCCGGTGAAGGGACGCCAGATCATGGCGGTCCAGTCCCAGGCTCAGAAATACCGCAAGCGATCCCAACTCCGGAATCAAACCACTGCGCAGACTGAATACCAGATTCTCTACTTCCTCCCGACAATCGCCGGAAAGCCCGATCTCCGAAGCCATCACTCCCGCGGCCGCCACCAAGTGCGCCACACTACCGGCCAATGACATCACCTGCCCCAGGTGCACCTGCCAGCGTTCTTCAAGGGTGATCGCCGACTCCATAGCACACCAGTCCTCAAGCACAAGCAGCGCCTTCAGGCCAGCCGCCCGGGAATACTCCATTGGCCGTTGCCTCCGGTCCGGGAATAACAGACGCTCCACCTCCGGTGGCAGTTCACCCCATCGATGATAGGCCTGCCGCAACGGCAGGTTATCGCCAAACTCGCCCCGCGAAAGCAACCCCGGCGGCAACTCCAGCCCCGGCGTCCCCACTGCCACCGCCAGCCAGCCAGCGCTGCCGGCGGGGATCCCGTCATCCAGAGCACGCATTATGTACTCCCCCTGCCGCCAACCCAGCCCCCGACACGCTACCACCCGTCCGGTCTCGCTCGCACGCAGCCGGCCCTCGGAATCAAGCTCCACAAAGCCCCCTTTCTCCAACTGACCAACCGCCTCGCTCACCCGCTCGGCGAAATCCCTCTTTGGCTCCAGGCTCGCCCACCAGGTATTTCTGTACGACGCAACCAGATCATCAACTCCACCGACCATGCCGCTGACAACAAGGTTCAGACACCAATCGGCCGCGTCCAGTCTCTCCAGCGAGGAAGTCAGCGCCACCTCGCCCTCCCCGGTCAGATAGGTCTGGCAGAGCACCTCCTGTTCGAACTCATTCTCGGCCAGTACCACCCCTCGCCCTTCGCAGCTCTCACCCTTACGGTCGCAGCGTCCGGCCCGCCCCACCATGTTCTCAAACTCGAATCGACTGATCGGCACCAGCGCCGGACGCTCCCGGTAGGCCCCGACGGCATATTTCACTGTCTCCAGAAACACCGTATCCGCCGCCAGATTGACACCCATCGCCAAAGTCGTGGTTGCCACCAGCAGACGGACTTCTCCCTCACGATATGCCCGCTCCACAATCCGGCGCTGCCGAGCGGTCATATCCGAATTATGGAAGGCCACTCCGCGCCGAAGCGCCTGGATCAGGCTGCGGTTCAAATGCGATGGCTCCAGTCGCTCAAGCCGGTCTATGGCCATTTTCGCCTCCGGGAAATCCACCTGCGCGGCTATACCAAGCGCCCCCTCCAGGGTATCACGGCGCGACTTCACGAACACCAGCACCTTTTCCGGCCGCGTGCTGACATACCGGACCAGGCTGCCGATCAGGTCCTCATCAAAGGGAAACTCCCCCTCACCCTGAACCCCGCTGTTGCAGCACCGATAGCGCCACCGCCCCCGGCAGGCGACCCCAACCTTCAAATCCACCGGACGGCTGTGCTCCTCAATCACACGAGCCTCCAGCCACTCGGCCAACTGCGCCACCCCCGGCTGATGCGACCTGAGTACCGCCGACAGCCCGATTAACCGCGGTCCGTACAGCGAGCGCTTCACCCGCGCCAGGAGCCGCTCCAACACCGGACCGCGACACGGATCCGCGATCAACTGCAACTCGTCAACCACGATCAATCCCACATTCGCCAGCAAATCAAAATTGACCGTCAACGCCAGGTCCAGCTTCTCGTAGATGGCAAAAGCCACATCGTATTCCCCCCGGCCAAAACAGGCGTTGTGGCTGGGATGATCCGAGGACAGCACCAGCGAGCGAAGCCCCATATCGCCGTACAACGACCGATAACGCGCCGCCTGCTGCTCCGCCAGCACCTTCAACGGTACCAGGTGGATCACCTTGCGACGCTGACTGAGCATCCTCGCTGTCGCCATCTCGCCACAAAACGATTTGCCGGCCGAGGTCGGCGCCAGAATCAACAGATTCTCACCGATTCCGTTCTCCCGACCACCCCTGTCCACCAACAGGCCCTGGATGATTGCCCGCTTCTGAATGGCCAACAACATCTCGCCCTGCCGCTCCCGCCACAGATTCACCAATCGCTCGCTTATGCCATAACGAACCAAATCACTCACCGTCATACCGCCCCCGTTAACACCGCTTTCTTGTCATCACAACATTGTGCACAACAATGCCTCTCTCACACCACCCTGTCGCCTGTCACATTCTAATGTCACCGTCTATTGTCACCGTCTATACGCTGCACGCCTGGTAGCCACAGCTCGGGCACGAGAAACAGCTCCCGAGCCGAACCATGCCCGAACCGCACTCGGGACACGTCGACACGTTCGCATAGCAGCATTCGTCCCGATGAAGATCATATGCCCATGCGGCATGGTAACCGCCGTCGAACCCGCCCAGGGACTCTGCCTGTCGCCCGGAACTACTGTCACGGTACACCTCAGCCTTCTTCATCCTGTCCGTCCTTTCCCTGTCAGATGTGCTGTTTATCCTGTGATCGGAGTATACTGCTCATTTGTGCAGGTGTCAAGTCAAAAAAGAGGCCCGGTGCCGTCACCGGGCCCTACCAACCCCCACATGGAGGCCGTACTCTACTGCCCCTCATCCAGTTACGAAACTGTCACTCGGGCTTGACTACCCCGGAGTTCTCCTTATCACCCAGACTGAACTCCATAGACAGGGAAATCCAGCAGGCAACCGGCTTACCATCGCTTGTGGCTGCCTTGAACTTCCCCGCCTTGACCGCCTCAGCGGCCGCCTCGCTCATCCCATGATCCGGATCGGGGGCTTTGGCCACCCTGACCTTCACCACCTGACCACTGCTGTCGATCAGTGCCATGACCGTGACCGCACCCTCAATTCCAAGCTCCTTCGCCTTATCCGGATACTTCGGCTTCGCCAACTCCACAATCTCCGGGAATGTCTCCACCGCCACCATATCCAACTCCGACGGCAGTGCCGGGTCCTTCTCACCAGAGACATCCCACAACACACCGTCATCACCAACAATCCATGCCCGGGCAATTATGGGATATTCGCTGCTGTCCGTCTGAAACAGCACCACCTCGGCGCTGCTTGTCCCCACCCAAACCCCGCACAACAGACACACCGCCAGAGCAATCCTGGCCGAGAGAAACCCGACCAATCCCACGCCATGTCTGTTTGACCAGTACCTGACCGTTTCTGCACACATACACCTTCCCCTTTCCAAGAGGTTTCGCTGTTTGTTACAACAGCCTGCCAAATCGCGCTATACGAACTCGCTGACCGCAGCCGCCGCGGGCTATCGATTCAGCACGAACTCCATCTCGTAGGTCACCCAGACCTTCACCGGACGTCCATTCTGAATACCCGGCTTGAACGTGTTCTTGTAGGCCGCCTTCACAGCAGCCTCATCAAGGGAGGCCACACCCGAGGACTTGCCCACAATCGCCTTGATCACATTCCCCTCTTCATCTACCAGCGCCTTCACCCATACCGTTCCGGTGATTCCGGCCGTCCTGGCCAGACGCGGATACTCCGGGACTTTCTTGTGAATGATCTCCGGAGATATTTCAACCGCCACAAAATCATCCGGCGCCGGCAAAAAGTCCTCATCGGCAATGTCCACCTGGATGTTGCCGCCACCTTCACCCATCTGCGTAATATCCGGTCCGACAATCTCCGCCAACTCATCACGAGTTGCCAGAACGACATCCTCATCCAGAACTTCTTCATCAGCCACCGGCTTCGGGATACCCACCCGCGGAGCGGCCACATAGGGAGCAGCTACCCTAACCTCCCTCTGCTCAAACCGCACCGCGGAAGGCAGAGGAACATCAATGATGGATATGACGGGTTCTGACAGGTTCTCAGCATAGCGATGGTCGGAGAAACCGGTAGCCACGACATACGTCCCTGCCACCAATCCCACGAAGACCACCATCGCCAGCGTACCGAGAAACAAGCTCCGCTGGTAGCTGGCCTTTAGCTCGTAGGCGCCATATGGCGAATACAGCGAGTTCTTAAACGCTTCTGACATAACACACCACCTTCACTACACGTTCGAAAGCTCACGATACCGCTCCCACAGCCCATCAGCCGGCTCAAGCATACCGACCGCTGTGTGCAACCGTTCCAACGCGTTTCACCGGGGGCGGATGCACCACCGCCCGATCGTCAGGCCTCATTCAGCCTGCGACAATGAGGGGATCTTCTTCCTGTGTGTGCTTGTGCGGGATACGAAATCGCTGATTGCAAGGTGTGCGGCACCTGCTGATCAGGTCAGATGCCGCATCGCAAAGATGCTTGTAACAAGGCAACCCGCAATACGGGCCACCAACTGGAGCCGCACTACTGGTTCAGCACGAACTCCATCTCGTAGGTCACCCAGACCTTCACCGGACGATTGTTCTGAATGCCCGGCTTGAACTTGTTCTTGTAGGCCGCATTGACAGCAGCCTCATCGAGCGAGGCCACACCCGAGGACTTGCCCACGATCGCCTTGATCACATTCCCCTCTTCATCTACCAGCGCCTTCACCCATACTGTTCCGGTGATTCCGGCCGTCCTGGCCAGACGCGGATACTCCGGGACTTCCTTGTGAATCATCTCCGGATATATCTCAACCGCCACGAAATCATCCGGCGCCGGCAAAAAGTCCTCATCGGCAATATCCACCTGGATGTTGCCGCCACCTTCACCCATCTGCGTGATATCCGGAGCGACAATCTCAGCCAGTTCATCACGAGTTGCCAAAACGACATCCTCATCGAGCACTTCTTCATCGGCCACCGGCTTCGGGATACCCACCCGCGGAGCAGCCACATTGGGAGCAGCCACCTGAACCTGCGGAGGACGCTTGGCTACCGAGGGCGGCGGACCCAGATCAGCCACGGTCTTCACAACCACTGACGGCACATTCGAATAATCATCCTCGGGAAGATTCGTAACAATGAAATACGTCCCGACGATAATCCCCACAAACAGCACCATCGCCAGCGTGCCAAGAAGGAAATTCCGCTGATACTTGGCCTTCAGCTCGTAGGCGCCATACGGCGAATACAGCGAACTATTGAACGCTTCAGACATTACAGTTCACCTCGCTCCATAGCTCCCCGAATCGCAAACTCCATAATCTTGTCATCGCGACTTTCCCAGTCGCCAATGGCATAGCGATACGAAAACTTGTCATCTTTGGGAAGCTTGTCAACTTTTACCCCAAGCTCTGCAGCCTTAGCGGCGTTCCAGGAACGCTCGATCAAGTCTATCTCGTCCAGAATATCAACCATATCTGCATACGTTGCCTCCGGATGAATCAATACCAGGGTGTTGAGCCTCGGGTTCTCCCGGTTCTGATGCACCAGCAAGCCCCGCAAAGTATCGGTGTCAAGTCGGTACACTACGGTATCCGATGAAAGTGGCGCGCTCGGCAGCACCAATGGCATGTTCTCCGGCGATGGTGTACGAAGATTCCACCAGTAGCGACCATCCTGATCAACACGGATCGTCAGCAGGTTGGACTCCTTGACCTCGACCTCGACCTCTTGATCGGCTGGCGGCAAATTGATCTCCATTGCCTGCGGCATCGAAAAGACTGTCGTCACCATGTAGAAAATCAGCAGCAGGAATGCGATATCTACCAACGGAGTCATATCAAGCTTGATTGCAATCCGTCGCTTGGGCCGTCGCCCACCCTTCTTCTGAGGCTTTTGCCGCTCTGCAACTTCGCCGCCCATTTATCTCACTCTCCTTCTCAGATCACACTATAACCATTGACACTACTTTATACACCGACCACCGGTGGTTTCTTCCCAATGCATCATCCGATGCTCTATACCTGTGACGCGCCAGGACTCAGATTCATCAAATCCAATCCACGCCAGGAATCATTGCCCTGACCGGCCGGAATCGCAAGACCCGCTATGGCTCCAAATCGCCGATCTCAACCTCCTGGTCCGTAATGATCAGGAAACGCTCCAGGTGATTCTCCTGCATAGAGCGCATAACCGCCTTCATCAATCCGAAACGAGCCCTTCGATCAGCTTTGATCACAATCAGGGCACGGGGGTTGATTGCACGGGCTCGGTTGATCTCGGAAGCCACGTTGTATACGTCGGCAAAACGCACCACCCGACCAGTAGTCGCCACCATCTGCCCGTCAATCTCGACCTCCACCGCACGGACATAGTCAACATACACCGAGTCGTACTGAGTCACCGTAATGTTGATGATATCCTTGTCAGGCAACTGAATCTGAGAATGCGAGGTCGGGAGTTCCACCGCCCGGGCTTCCGGCGGCTTGAACTGCGTCGTCGCCATATAGAAAATCAGCAGCAGAAAAGCGATATCGACCAGCGGGGTCATATCGAGCTTAATGCCTATTCGACGCTTCGCCATCGCTTAGATACCCTCTTTCTCCTTCAGAATCTGCATCACCTCAAATGTCGCTTCATCAGTGGTGTAGTTGAAGGAGTCAACCTTGTTCACAAAGAAATTGTAGAAGAAAATGCCCAGGATACCCGAAAGCAGCCCACCAGCAGTGTTCACCAGCGCCTCCGAAATACCTGTTGCCAACTGGTTCGCATCGATAACACCACCCTCGACATTACCGGTCGCCGCAAACGCGCGAATCATGCCGATCGTCGTCCCAAGCAGTCCTACCATCGTAGCAATCGACGCAATCGTCGATAGCGCAATCAAATTCCGCTCCAGCAGCGGACCTTCAAGAGCGTTCGCTTCCTCAATAGCATGCTGCGTCAACTCGATCCGTTTCTCTGGCGTATAGCCTTCGTGCTCCCGCGCCTGACGGTACCGCTCGATACCTGCCCGAAGGACGTTGGCTGTTGTACCACGCTGCTTGTCACATGCCGCCAGGGCACCGTCGAAATCGTCACCCTGAAGCAACGTCACCAGCTTCTTGAAAAACACCTGAACCGAGCTCTTGCCCTTGGCTACTCCATACAGCGAAATGTAACGCTCAATCGCGAACACCATGCACATGATGAAAATCATGATCAGGACCACTACCAGTGGACCGCCCTGATATATGGAGTGAACGATGGGGTTATCCGAGGTACGGAAGACACCATACCACAGCCCGAATCCGATAGCAAATGCTACCAGCGCGTTCAGCGTGACGAATACCGTCTGTTTAACCACCTCTTATTCCTCCAAAGTATAATGACAACTAAACCTAAATCTCAATACCTTTGACCGCCAGCAATATGAAACCACTCACCGTTACCGTCATGCCCCATGACAGCAGGTCAAACAGGACGGCTATCGAGTACGAATCCCCAAGGCTCGTGAAGTACGCGGCCGGATCGAAGCCGTACTCAGCACCTACGAACGCGATAACAATGACCGTAACAAACAGAATCACCGGAATCCAGTTGAGCTTCAGCATGCGCTTAAGCTTCAATGCCTTCTGGTCCTCATCTCCCTTCACCCCGTGCAGACCGTACAGCGTGTAGATCGGCAACCCTATCGAGGCCAAAACATATACCAGCACCAGGACAAACGTCAACATCAGGACGAACCCCGAAGAGAACACCAGAGGACCAACACTCCCAATACTGAACAGCGCTCCCAGAGCTGTAGCGCGCTCGTACTCGCGATGCACCCTCTTGCGGGCCTGCACGCCGACAATCACCTCCTCCGACTGGGCACCGTCGCGCCTGACAACCTGCCGCCCCTCAGCAGGCGCAGCCCGCGATGCGGCACTCTCGGCCTGCGCCGGTGGTGTCGTTGGCGCCGGCTCCCCCCCTTGCTCAGCGGAGACTGCCGCACCCGATGGATCCTCAGTATCCGCCATCACGTCAGCCAGACCGGGATCACCCGCTGCCTCTGGAGCCTGCTCCTGCAACGGAGCCGTGGCAGCAGGCACTTCGTCCACCGCAACCGTATACGCAGAGAACCACGGCAGGAACAAAGCACCCAGGATCACCAGGCAAGCTACCGTCAGCACCACCCGATCAAGACCGGACACCCGCTTCTCATACAGCTTGCACTCATCCCGTGTAACATCCCCCTTTTCGCGCCTGGCACGGATGGCGTCGACAAACTTGTTACGCTCGGCCTCCCCCTTGAACAAATCCCCGGGCTTGCCCGGGTAAACATCGAAACCGATATACCGGAACCGCTCGGATTCCGGAATACGCTTGTCGGGAGCCGATTTCTTTCCTTCTGCGGCCATTAACACTCCTGCTCGTATATCCACGAATATGGCTTGTACGTTGTCTTCACAACTGACAAATCAATCAATCCACAAACTCAAAACGGGTGTCATCCTGACCCTTCTTCGCATCCTTGTTGGTCGGGTCACACTTGAGTACCTTGCCGTACCAGTTATAGGCATTCTTGAAGTCCTCGTTGGCATTCTGCTTCGCCGCCATCTTCTCCGCAGCCCGGAGATGATAACACTGCGCAATCCACAATGTCAAGCTGACATCGCCACATTCTCCGGACTCCTTCGCTATGCATTGGTGTGCATCCAGAAGGTACCCCAGCGCCCGGCTGTAGTTCTTTGGACACACCCCGCCAAAATACGCATAACCCAAAGACCGCTTCGCGATGCAATTGGAAGGCTCCACCTCAAGCAACCGGGTGAAGTAGTGAACACCCTGCTCACAATCCGACAACTGATATAACGACGTCTGACCGGCAAGCTCCAGATACCTGCTGTCATCAGGAACGTATTCAAGGTACTTGTCAAAATAACCCACCGCTACCTGGAAATAGTCCGCCCCCGGGTCGATGTACTGGTCCGTCGAGGCAACCATAACGCCACCACCACCCATGGCGTCGATATCGTCAATATCGATATCATGATCCGTCCCGGATTCCAGATTGGCAATATTCAAAGCGCATGATCCCGCATTCTTCAGCACCGAGGCCGACCGCTCATCAACCCCCAGCGCTATGCGATGGTCATAGTAGTACAAGGCTCTGCCAAAATTGCGAATCGCGTGGTTCGCTATCCCCAGATTCAGCAAGACCCGCTTGTTCGTGGAATCAATCTCATAGACCTTTTCGTAGTAAAGAATAGCCGTCGCAAAGTCGTTCGGCTTGCGGTAATAGTAGCTGTCGCCCAGCAGCATGTACAACTCGTCATCGCGAATCACCGTCCGATAGTCACTGTCCTGCTGCGCCACCCAGTCGAGATGACGATGCAAAGCCTCCGCCGCCTTCTCGTAGTTCTGCTGCGTACCCCACAGCGCCTTGCCGTAATAGAAATAGATGTCCCTCGGCTCATACGGTATCGCCAGCACCTTCTCGAAATACTCTACAGCATCCTCGAAGCCGTTCAACCCAAGGTACGACATGGCGATCTCAAAATATGACCGCACGTGGGCCGAATCCGGCTGGGCGTTGGAGATCTCCAGATACTTCCGATACGACCCCAGGGCATCCCGGTAGTAATCCCGGCGCTGGTCCAGCGTACGTGCCGAGCGCGCCGCCCGGAAATATATCTGACCAGCACGCTGCCACGACCCGGCATGACTGGAATCCTTGGACAACACATGCTGAAGCTTCTCAATAGCACACTGGAAATCGCGCATCTCCAGACACGCCTCCGCCCAGTGGTAATAAACCTCAAGGGAGGCAGTATCAATCTCGATAGCCTTCTGATACTGCGAAATCGCCAGAGAAGGAACCCCCTGGTAGTAATTCGCGTCACCAAGATTGATGAGATACTCGGGATTGTTCGGCCGCTCAACCAAAGCCAGACGGAACGCACGATCCGCCTCCACATACTTACCCTGAGCCAGCAGCACAAGACCGAGACCGTTGTGAAACATGTGCTTCTCGTCCTTGGCCTTCTTCTGCCCCTCAAGCATTTTCTTTTTGGCCTCGTCGAAACGCTCCAGCTTCAGCTCAGCCAGCCCAAGATAATACAGCGACTCCCAGTCCTTGCTCTTCTTATCCAGCGCGGTCTTGAACTGCTGTCGGGCATCCTCGTAACGCTCCTGGTTATAGAATATGCGACCAAGCACGTAATAGTTGTAATGGTAATTCTTGTCCACCTGCATCTGCGAACGAAGCAGATCAATGGCAACGGTCGTATCCCCCGTACGCAGCGCCTGCTCTATCTCCGGCTTGAGGTCTGCCGCCGTCACCGACGAAACAGCCACAAATGCCAGCAACAGAACCAACAATGCAGTACTTCCTGCAACACATCTGGATACAACTCTGGACAAAATGAAATCCCTTCTTCTTGCAACGTTAAGACTTGCTAAATTACGTTCAAAACAAGCGATGTCAAGCGAATATTTCCTACTGCCTGTTAGGGTTACGTTCAGAAAAGGCTGTCGCCAAACGCTTGACCCCGATCCACTCACATCGCCTAAAACGGATAACTCCGTACACAATCGAACCTCCGGCGAGGGTCGTCTCCACCGCCGGCGACAACACCGCCGAAAACGTCAACACAACATAAATCGCAGTAACCATCAGGGTCACCACCGTGAAGGCGTTCAGGATTCTCGTTGCTCGTTCCATACAACACCTTCTTCCTATGGCTTATACCATCGAATCAAGGGTTTCTTCCGCTGATTGTCCTCACAATCCAGCCTGTCACGTCACGATACCATATACTCATCAAGTATCGTGCCAAGACCACAGCCCAAAAGGAACGTCACAACTACGTTATTGCCCACCAACATATTAGCGAAACAACAACGCAACCGCACCGCCAGCCGCCCAAAACCGGCGCAGTAACTGCGTCGGCGCCCCCCCCAAGACGCCACTAACTAACTGACAGATCGTTACTTACAAGAATACTGCCAACCCCTCTCAGGGCAGCCAGAAAAAACGCGTTCGTATCAGACCACTACCCACAAAACCCAACTCACCCTCCCCCTCATATGTCACCGGACGACCAGAATAATCCATGGCCGCATACATGCGAAACTTCCGACCAAACTCGTTGATACCGCTAATAATCTCCCTGGGCCACTGTCCCGGCACCCCGATACGCACCTTCCCCACCGTGTCCACACCTATCGATACTCCCACCAGACCTCGCTGCAGTGTGTGCGGCCCCCGAAATGAATACTCGTCCGACGGGAAATGGCGAGTCAGCGGCACCGAGAGCAGACCCAACGTGTCTGCAAAAGATCGAATCAGCAGCCGCTCGTACAACGATACCGTGTCGGCCCGGTCCCGCATCCACACACGACTTGGAAAATTCTGATGCGGCAGAAACGACACCAGCACGAAGACGCTCGCGGTGTCGGCCCGTCCCCGTATGACCGCTGGCTGAAACTCCGCGTACAGCAGTGCCGAGCGCACCTGCTCCCCAAAAGTACCCACGGTCGATCGCACTATCTCGCGGCTGACCGGCCGCCCCGCCTCGTCCAGGGCCACTCGCAGCAACGCAAACGGATAGGTTACATCGGAGGTGTCAAAACGCCGCCGGTCGAAATGGATCGACGGGAACCGCAACACCTCCGGAAGCGTCACACCGTTCGCAGCAATCCCCTCGAAATACAGTTCCCGGTCATGCACCAACCCGAGCGTATCGACCGGGAAATGCAACTGCGGCAGACGAACCCGATAACGAAACACGGCCCGTACCGGCAAGCTCATCTCCGCCGGCGCGCCTTCAATCGTCCCAGGAAGAAAAACTGCCTGCCTGAAGAACGTTCGCATATAGTCAGCGAATCGCGCCAGTGAATCCACCGGCGTTGTCACTGCGCTGACCCTGCCCTCGGTCGTCACGGTCAACACCAGCGGCACGATCTGCAGCGACATGACATGAGCGGCCTTACTGGCCGCAATAGTGTCCGGCAAGGTCTGCGGCATCGGCAGACACACACCAAAATGCTCCGGACGATTCACTTCGGCACTCGCGCCCACGCAATCCAGCAGGCACCACGCCACCACAGCCAGTACAACCATGAATCTACACATCCTGACTCTCCCGAACCGGCCTCGCATCTGCTACATCCGTTGACTGTTCCTGCCGCTATTGTGATTATAGTGATACCGACAATACGACGCTTCGCTCCCGACACAAACAAAAAAGCCGGCCTCGCAAACGAAACCGGCTTTCTCAGAATGGCCCTCGACATACCGGACTACCGCACTACAACAGCCCGGCTAATACTCGTCATACAGCTTCTCCGCCGCCTCGACAATCTTATCCACCGTCGGCAGACACGCCGTGTCACCATCCACACCGTAAGCAACCCGCGAATCGATCGCGGTCACAATCGACACCGGGGCCTCCAAATGGAACAGCCCCTGATCACGCGTGATCACCGAGGCGATCGTCGCGGCCATACCGCCCACGAAGCGGTCCTCGGTCACGACCATCACCTTGCCGCACTCTTCGGCGGTCCTGAGAATCGCCTGCTCATCCATCGGCTTGACCGTCCGCAGATCGACCACACGAACATGTATCCCTCTCTCCGCCAGCAACTCGGCGGCCTTGCGCGCCATGTGAACGGTCGCACCGTAGGTGATAATACCAACATCACTCGCTTGCTCGTTGTAGACCGTGGCCACTCCAAAAGGAATCAGCTCGTCGATCTCCGGAATCGGCGTCTCCAGCGGCACGCCTTCCCAGTCGCGCCGGTTGTACAGCGCCACCGATTCACAAAACAGCACCGGGTCGTCCGTTGCCCAGGCGGTCTTCAGCAACCCGGCCGCATCATAAGCGTTCGAGGGCACCGCCACTAACAGCCCCGGGATGTTGGCCCACGTCCCGAGATTGCCCTCGGAATGCCAGAACGCCCCGGCACCCTGCTTATAGCCGCCGTAGGTCGTGCGAATCACCATCGGGCACGTCCACTGACCGTTAGAACGCTGGTACATGGTCGCAATACGCTCCTTGAGCACCTGATAGGCCGGCGACATGTAGTCCAGAAACTGAATCTCCGGAATCGCTCGGTGACCCTGATAGGCATGCCCGACAGCGCGCCCCAGAATACCGGCCTCATCCAAAGGAGTATTGAAACAGCGCGCGTTGCCAAACTCCCGCTGCAGATTCTTGGACACCAGAAACACCCCGCCCTTGCCCTTCAGGTTCTTCTGAAGCTCCACTTTCTCGATCATGTCCCCCGAAAAATCGGCCACGTCCTCACCAAACAAAATCGTGTCACTCGTCAACCCGAACAAATCGAAAAGCGTGTAGTTGATGGCAAAGCGCATCGTCATCGGCCCTGTCATCTCCGGAACATCCGGAGATGTGAAATACCCCTTATCGTGGTACGTCTTGTACGCTTGCTTGCGGTCAAGCTTGCACGCCTCGCGGTAACGTCGCCAGGTGTGCTGCGCCTTATCGAAGTCGTAGGAGTACACTTTGGAAAGGATCAACTCGCGGGTCTTCGGAGTGTACCCCTCGACCGCCTTGCGGGAGTTGCTCGAAACCTCCTGGTCGATCTCGTCCCACATCTGGCCGATCTCCTCACCCGTCAGAACACCATCATCCATCATGGCCAGCGCGGCCTTGAGAATGCAGTCATTGTTCGTGTGCCAGTCGACCTCCTCCGGATCCATATAGAACGACTGATCATCACTCCCGGAATGCGACCCCTCTCGCGTCACTCGAATGTCAATCAGCACCGGCCCCTTGCTGCGAGCATACTCCACCGCCTCAGGCACCTTCGCGAGGCTCTCTTTGATATCGGTTCCATCGATGTGCATGATCTTCAGCCCGAAACGCTGGAAGCCCTCAAACGGCGTCGTCGGGTCGCCCTCGGGGAACTGCTCCTGCACCGACACCGAAATGGCCCACCCGCAGTTATAGATAGCGTAGATGTTCCTGGTCTTGTCGAAGACAGAATAAAACACGGCGCGGCTGAACTCCGGCGATGAAGTCGACCCTTCCCCGATCGCACAGACCGTTACGGCGTCTTTCTTGTATGCTCCCCCCGGAATATATGACTGCTGGCTCACCTCAATCGGGTGATTGATGGCGCATCCCAGCCCCGAAGCCTCCAACGCGTGCGAGCCGGTCGGCGAGGCCTGCGGCAGGACATTCAGATTCGGGTACGATGGATGCGCGGGAATCTGCTGACCGCCGCATTGCCCCCGCGAATCACCAATCGCCTCCAGCATCTTCTCCCATACACTCGCCCCCCGGTGCATATCAAACGCCTTGTTACGGTAATAACCAACCCAGGGATCGTCGGCTCGAAGGTAATCCGCCCAGCAGACGTCAATCAGCTCCTTGCCCCCACACCCAATAAAAAACCGGTTGTACCCCTTTCGCAGCAGCAGCTTCTCCTCGCGTTCGATACGACGGGCAAGCAACATCGAGTACATCAACTTGCGCAACTGCTCCGGGGTCTTGCCCGAATACTCGTCCAGCGGCTGGCCCGCCTTGGCCTTGGTCGACTTCGTCTTCGGCTCGTAATTGCGCAGCTTGTCAATGAGCGCCAGGACTTCCAAGTGACAACCTCCTTGCACAATGTGCGTGCCGATAGTGGGCACGCACCACCATGTATTTTTGCACCTATAACCGCCTTGCTCAAAAAAAGCTCCGCCCAAAATACGGTTTTTCACCAAAAAAACAACGGCAATCTCCCCCGGCCGGCCACACCCCAAAGACCGCATTCGAGCTTGTCAAATCCTTCCTCACAGCATAGCTTGACCCAAAAGCCGACAATCCCCTCACCTACGGAGCGAAGAATGCCAAAATCGACCCGCCAAGTCCGAAATAGGAAGAAACGCCCCCTCGGCGCCCGGGACCTGTATAGCCTGCGTATCGCCACCTCCATCAGCATCTCCCCCGACGAAAACCTCATAGCGGCCTCCGTCGAGCGCATGGATGAGAAAGACCAGAAGTACTACGCCAACCTCCACATCTGGAATCTCGCCGACAACACCGAACGCCAGTTCACTTTCGGCAAGCACAACGACGGCCGGGCGGTCTTCTCCCCCGACGGCTCCATGATCGCCTTCGTCTCCTCCCGCGATAAGAAAACCGGAATCTACCTCATGCCCACCGAAGGCGGCGCCGAACGCCAGGTCCTTGAAATCGAAGGCACCGTGACCAACCTGCAGTGGACGCCCGACATGAAATCGCTCGTCTTCTGTCTGCGGTATCACGATTCCCACTTCGAGAAGGATGAGAAGAAAAAGATAGAGCCCCCGCTTCACAGGCACATTACCCGCTTCTTCTGGCGCCTCGATGGCGCCGGGGCACTGCCCCGCGACACCTTCCAGGTCTACCGCCTGGCCATCGACGATGGCGCCCTTGAGCAGATCACCAAAAGCAAGCGCGACTGCACCCAGGTGGCCCTCTCCCCCGACGGCAAGCTGGTCGCCTACATCTCCAACCGGGCCAAGGACCCCGATCTTGACGACGGCTACGATGAGTTGTTCATCAAGCCGCTTGCCAAAGGCAAAGAGAAGAGCCTCCCGGCACCCGATGGCCCGAAAACGTCCCCCGTCTTCTCTCCCGATGGCCGCAATATCGCCTACCTCGGCCACGACAACGCCCACGATGCCTGGGGCACGACCCCTGTGCACGTCTGGAAAGTGAACGTCTCCGGTAAATCCCGCGCGAAGAACCTGACCGCCGACTTCGATCGCCAGTGCCACGATGAATCCATCACCGACACCGGCGAACAAACCGCCTACCTGCCTCTCGTCTGGTCGGCCGACTCCAGGCGCCTCTTCTTCCTCTCCAGCGATACCGGCGTGACCAACCTGTTCTATGTCCCGGCAAAGGGTGGCAAACCGACCCGCATCTTCCGCGGCGACTGCCATATCCGGGGCTTCGCCGTCAACGGCAAGACCCGCACGGCCGCCTTAATCCACGCCGACCTGTCTAATCCGTCAGAGATCCGAAGCTGCTCTGCCACCTACGGCGGCGAAAAGAAGGCCAAAACGCACTCCAAACTCAACCGCTTCCTCTCTGATGAAGTGGCCCTCGGTCGGACCCGCGAGATCCGCTTCAAATCGTTCGATGACACCGAGGTCCAGGGGTGGGTCGTCTATCCCCCCGACTTCCGCTCCACAAAGAGATACCCCGCCATTCTCGAAGTCCACGGCGGGCCGCGCGTTCAGTACGCCTTCTCTTTCATGCACGAAATGCAGTACCTCGCCGCCCAGGGCTACATCGTCTTCTACACCAACCCGCGCGGCGGTGCCGGTCGCGGCCGCACCTGGTCAGAGGCCATCGTCGCCTCCTGGGGCGATCTCGACTACAAAGACGTCATGGCCGCTGCCGACTGGATGGAAAAGCAAAAACACATCGACCCCAAACGCATCGGCATCACCGGCGGCTCCTACGGCGGCTATATGACCAATTGGGTCATCAGCCACACCAACCGCTTCCGCGCCGCCGTCACCCAGCGCTCGGTGGTCGACCTGCGCTCGTTCCAGGGCTCGTCAGATATCGGCTATGCCCTGCGACGGGAATTCGGCGGCTGGTCGTGGGAAGTCCCCGAGATCTACGAACGCTGCTCCCCTGTCACGTACTTCAAGGATGTCAAAACGCCCGTGCTCATCATCCACTCCGAGCAGGACCTGCGCTGTCATCATGAGCAGGCAGAGCAAATGTTCGTCATGCTCAAGGCCCTCGGCAAGAAGGTCGAAATGGTGCGCTTCCCGCAGGAACCGCACGGTCTCTCCCGCCATGGTCGGCCCGACCGCCGCATCGCTCGATTGGAGTGGATCGATAAGTGGTTTAAGCGCTACCTGAAGAGATAGATGAAGGGATAGCGCCCAACCAACACCGTCAGATACAACAAGGCCGCCGGTTTCCACAATGGAACTCGGCGGCTTCTTCTGCCCCTTGTCCGAAGAAGACGGCTAACGTCGAAAGGGCGTACCGGAGGGGGCGCCATTAGTGCTGAAACCCTTGTCGCGCAAAAATTTCTCGCCCTCCTTGCGGTCCCGAAACGTCCGCGATATCTCACGCGTACCACCCTTGTCGAACATGCGCTGAAGCTGCCCATAGGTCACCGGGTTATCGATTATATTCACCGACCACGCCATGTTATGCTCCCGACACCACCGCAGATGACGACCAATGATGTTGATCACCTCCGGCGTCGCCGTCTTCCAGTTACTCAGATCGCAAAGGCGCACCCATGGCTGGTCGATCAGGTCGGCGACCTCCTTTTCATACTCCTCCACGAACGATCTCGCCGTCTCCTCTTTCCAGACGCCGAAAATCTTCTCTGTGACGATCCGATTCACCGTATCGACATCGATCGTATATTCAAAATTCCACCCGGCCATGATCTGATTCTCCGATTCTCCGAAACGTGTTGCTATGCCGCAGTTGACAAGAAAGCGGTAAGGGAATTATGCGAGGTGAGAGCAATATATACCGCCTCAAAAACCTGTCAATCAAAAATTAGTTCCCTTTTTCACAAGGTCCACCTTACTGAACTCGCCATAACCAGTTTTCGCCGTGGTGATTAGCCGCTTAAGACTACCTCGAAAAACACTCAGGTATATGGAAAAGCCGTTGCAGCGAGTCCGCCGCGTGCACAAGGCTGCCGAATCCGGCCCCTTCCCCTTATGATGCTTGCAGCAGGTGAGCTACTTCTTAAACGCCCATCGTGAATGAAAAGTTTCTGCGATCGTGTGGATTCTGCTACCGCACCTCGTTTCACTGCCCGTGCGCGGCAGGCCCCCCGGGTCTGCCCGGCCACTCGGAATGTGAGTCACGACAGGATGCCCCCCTACCGCACCCACCGAGTGCTGAACATCGGCGGCGCCCCCCCCGAAAACAGAAAACTCACCAGATACGTCACGTCGGATATGTTACACTGCCAATCACCATTGACGTTCCCCCGCCACCGCGGCCACGGTGGCGCACCTCCGCCGAACTGCCAGGAAATGTAGCTCGTCAGGTCACTCACGTTCACCGTGAAATCACCGTTGATATCCCCCGCCACGTAATTGAAATCGGCATGGATCGGTCCGTCGCCGACCGCATACACCGCCAGCACTGCCCCCGAGGAATCGATCGGCTTGACAAAATCCTTAAACGTCCCCGTGAAACAACTGCCATCCTGATAGGCCACCGCCATCATGCACCCCGAATCGGTCACGATCGGATTGGCGGCATCATGCAGCGCCGTGAGCGTCCCGGCATCGTACGTGTACACCCAGCCGGTGTTGTCGACCCACGTTCCGCCCGCCGCCAGATACCCGATATTGTCCGGCCCGATACTCAGGTATCCCGGCGACCCCCCGATTGCCATACTGTCAACCACCGCCTCGCCGGACGGATCGATCACGTAGATCATCCCCCACCGCGACCAGTAATCCCCCGTACACACCACATGAATCCGCCCGTCGTTATCCAGGGCCAGGTACTGAGCGTTCCAGCCGACATTGATCACATTCGTAACGACCTCTGCCACGGCATCCACCACATATACCGTGCCCGTGCGGCCGGCGCCGTACTCCGTACATGCCACGAACACCTTGTCCCCCACAACCAGCACCCCTTCCGGCCACGCGCCGACCGAAATCGGCTGCCCCATAATGCCGCCGGCCAGGTTAACTCGCGCAACCGCATTCCCCAGTTGCAGCGACACCCACGCCGTCTGTTCATCCTGAAGATCCATCCAGAAGGGGTTGCTTCCGCTGCCGGTACTGATAAACCTCACCGTTGTCAGGCTGTTCAGATCGATAACCTGAATCTCATGCGTCCCCGATACCACCACGTACGCCAGCGAACCGACCACCATGATCTGGTTGGGATAGCTGAACACATCGCTGCCCAGCGTCACCAGATCGTTGTCCACTTGCCCGGTTGTAAGATTGATCCGGCTGAGTGTCTCCCCGGTGGCATTGATCACCCACGCTGCGGGATCAGCCGCAGCGGCCACACCAATCAAAGCCACCAGAAGCAACGCCGCCAGTGCGGCGTTTACTACCAGCCGAACGTGTCGCCTAATCATCCTCGTCCTCCATTGCAATCGTCAGTGTCAGCCCCACCGTCCACTCCCGGCCGGGCATGGGATAATGGCTGATCAGCACATAGTGTTCGTTTTCAATATTCGATGCCCGGTACTCGAGTGTGCACCGCAGCCAGTCAATCGGCTGCAGGTGCGCCCCCAGCGCCAGGTCGGTCACCCGATAGCTATCGAAATAACGCGTATTCGCCTGTGTCGCCCACCTCTTACCCACATGTCGCGAGGTCACGCTCGCGAAGGCGTGCCGATGCTCCATCCGCAACGACACCTGCTGCACGAAGGCCGGCACGAACGGCAACGCCTTCCCATAGGTCGTGTGCCCCGGCATACGGCTCTTGCTGTCGGTCACCGTGTTCTGATACCCAATCGTAATCAACCGCCCGAACAGCGCAACCCGCGCATAGTCCTCGTGCCCGGTGGCACGCTCGGCGGCAAGATTCACCGGCTGCCACACCCCGCCGTAGCCCTGCACCCACACAATGATATCGCGCGTATACCGATGGTAATACGTGACTCCCCCCTCAAATCTCAGCGGCCAGCCATCCGGCGCCAGGTGCACCCTCAGGCCCGCCTCGGACTGCTCCGCCCGTTCCGGCACCAAATCGGGATTGCCGCGCGCCCGCGCATCCCCCTGCCAGAACAGCGCATTCGTCGAAGGCAGACGAAATGACCGCCCATACGCAACTTCCCCCGCCACAGACAGCCAGTCACCACCCCGACTCACCGCTTCCACCGCAATATGTGGCGACCAGTTGCTGCCGTCCGCAGTCGCAGCCTTGTCCGCGTCGGAGCGATAACGATCAAACCGCACCGAGGGCTTGACAATCACCCGCTCGACCACCCTGCTGCCACCTGTTCGAATGATCTGCTCCGATTTCACAAACAAACCAACATCGCTGCGCTTCGTCCGCCCCAGGCTCCCGGCCGCACGCAGGTTATCCACGTGCTCGAGATGGTCCTGCTGCAGATCGATGCCCGTCCGCACCGTCTGCCCCGGCCAGAGCTTTCCATCAAGCACCACCCCGGCGCTGAAAACGTCATCCGTATAGTCGCTGTTCAAACCCGTGAAGGGATTCGCATCCGAGGGGTCTTCGAAATGCTGCTTCAAGCTGGTCCACCCGGCGCGCATGGTCACCTCGGCACCGCTGCCGACATGGCAACGCCCGCTCAGCCCGAGGATCAACCGCTCATCGGTGCGAAAGCTCGCGCTGTCCTGATCCACTGCCCGCCCCGGCAGTCCGTTCTCGCTCTCATACGCCTGCCCGGTGAAATCAACCGACACCCGGCGCGAGGCCAACCAGCGCCCCGACACGAACCAGTTGCTGGCCTCAGCATAGTTATTGACCCGCCTGCCGGTGTGTACCATGGCACCATCGTCGACCGTATAGGCGAAGGGATAGTCCCCCCTGGTCTGCCGCCGCACATACGACCCGCGCACGTCAAAGCGCTCCCCGTCCAGCGGGTTGCTCACGCTCGCCGCCACCCGACTCGTCCCCCAGTCGCCCGCCGCCCCCGACCACTCCATCTGCGGCGGATCTGCAAGGCGCGCCAGCCTCGTGATGACATTGACCGCCCCCGCCAAAGCATCGGGACCAAACTCGGCAGCCGCCGCGCTGGTGTAGATCTCGACCCGCTCGATCATCTCGGCCGGGATAGAGCCAGGATCAAACTCACCATCACTGGCTGTGTTCACCCGGTGTCCGTCAATCAGCACAAGCACCTGTTTCGAGGCGCTCCCGCGCAATGTCGCCCGCGCTTGCCCCCCTGCCCCGCCGGTGCGTGTCACATACAACCCGCCGGCGTCAGCCAGAATCTCAGACAAATCCCGCGCCTGAATCTCCCTGATCCTCTCGCGCCCGATCACCCGGAATTCCCGACCAACCCCAGCCACCGCCGTATCCACCACGCGAATCCCCGGCAACGGATAAGATCGCGGCGAAAGGGGCAACAAAAGGTCCGGCATGACATCACTATGCACCCTCACCTCGAAAGCGGCCGGGCAGTCAAACCCCGCCGCCTCAACCACCACCCGATAGTCCGCCTCCGGTACCTGCTCGAAACAGAACCGACCGTCGCTGTCCGTCTGAGCGCGCCAACCCGTATGCTGCAGATGCACGGTCGCCCGCGCCACTGGCAGCCCGCTGGCCTCATCGACCACCCGCCCGCACACATCCTGTACCGACTGCGCCCCCGCACCACGAACAAGGATTACCACGACAAGAAAGCACACGAGACCGACCAGAATGCCCCACCTGTCACGCGGCCTGGCCCGAGGCTTGCCGCGGGTGGCTCTATCAAGCGGTGACCCACCGTTCAGATGGATTCCCGACAACAACCCTCGTGTCGCCAACGGGTACCATGAAAAACGCCGCATGGACCTGCTTTCTCGGCACCACCGTGCGGCAATAACACTCACTCACCAGCCCGCGCCGGTGGCAGCCAGATTCGATAGAGTCACGGCAGGTTTCCTGACTTCGGCCTCCAACCCTGACAGGCGCCTTCCCCGGTCGCCCGGGTGGCATTGGGCCTGACAAGTAGCCGTTACAGTAGCGGGGCTGTTCCGGAATTGCACCGGATTCCCTATTATCCGCCCGACCGGCGGCACCGCAACGTTGTCACTCACACGATACGCCGTGCTGTGCATTGATGTCAAGGGCAAAGATAGAAGAGGACGACGTCGAAACCCCTTGTCCGTACGGGATGAAGACTGCGCAGCACGTGCGGGGTGGGCCGGAACTGACTCGGGAGACTCTCTCATCCTCGCCTGCGACGATCCCTGCAAACCAAAGGTGAATCGCGACGCAAGCGTGAGCCACCCCCTACTCCTGCACGTACACCTTGTCCCGCTTGTAGTCCACCGTAATCTTGTGCCTGAACAAAAACGTCGCCCCCAATATCCCCTCAAACTCCGCCCGCGGCGCCGACCGCCGAAGCTGCGTCAAATCCGCCACCACCACGGCGCAATCCTCGGTGACTGCCTCGCCCAGTTGCACCCGCGCCACCCGCTGCACCTCGCGCTCGGTGGTGTTCAGTTCCAGCTTCTTCGCCAACTGCGGACTCAGCGTCGTAAATGAGGCGCAGTAATCCAGGATCATCGGCACCGTCGTTTGGTCGTTGAACGTCACCTCGACCAGAATCAGGTGCTTGTACTTGTCAAACTCGACCGTGCTGTAGCGCTTCCCCGACAAGAACCGTGGCTCTGCCGTCTGCAACGTCAGCTCATGATTCGGGTAATCCACCGTCACATAGAACCGCCGCAGCACCTGGTGCCCGATCAACCCGTCCGGGTTCCCATATCGCTGATCCCCCGTCAGGCTGGCGATATCGATCCCCGAGGCCTTCAGATTGTACAGCCGCTCGCCGGCCACTTCCAGAGAACGAAGGCTGATCATAGTGACCTTGCTCGTCCCCTCCACTCCGACCGCATCGCGCTGCGGTGCGACATTGCTGATCTGCAGCCCGTTCGCACGCGCGAACTCCCGGTCGATATACAGATGGTCCGCACCGGTGTCGATCCCGAATACCCCCTTCACATTGCCGTTGAGCACTACCGGCACCTCCACCAGCCCCCGCATGGGGTCAAACGCTATTGTCCCCGCGAAGGCTCCTGCAGCCACCAGCACACCAAACAGCGCACACACAACCGCCCTGATAGCCATCGACTGTGATTTGAACAATGAGTGAAACAGAAAGTGCATTATCTGCCTTGTCGGCGCCGGGCTGATCACGCTTTATCGCGACACATCGGAAAAGCGACGGACATACACCACCAGCCCGCCCAGCAGGATTATCGTCGTCCCGAGCCAGACCAGGTTGATCAGCGGCCGCTTCGACACATCCAGTACCAGCCGGTCCGGCGCCGTCTGATCCGTCACACCCGGAAAAGCCAGCACCACCGCCTTCTGATCGGCCAGAATATCGCTGATTACCACCTGCCCTCCCGGATTGCCCGGCAACGGCGCCGGAACCTCGCTGAATCCCTGCGAACCCTGTTCCATCACCAGCGCCGGCTCGAGCCTGACCGTATCCCCACCGATAACAGCCGTCAAATGTGCCACCACACGCACATCACCATCACCGCTCGTGTGTTCATCCATGCCAAAGCGCTCGAACGTGACAGCATAATCGGCCACCCTCCGCGTCTGCCCCTGCCTGATCACCACAGCGCCCTGCTTGTCCAGGTCCTGAATCTGCTCCGGCGACATATACAGATCATACAGCAGCTCCTTCTTGATAAACGGCCGCTTCATCAACCCCTTCATCCGCTCGGAGAAATACAGCTCAGGACGTGCCTCGGTGACCTTCCCGTTCTCAGAAAGATCCAGAATCAGCCGGTTCCGCGGTTGCGTGATGTCATGCTCCATCCCCCGGTAGACAACCTCGCGACCGAATGCCGCTCCGGAACCGCCCCGGTCGATTACCAGCTTCTCACTACTCACGTATGCCGAGGAAGCCAGCACCCCGATCACCATCAGCGCAAACCCCATGTGCGACACCTGAGCGCCGACCGCCCTCCACCCCGAGGTGGCCACCCGCACCACGCCAATGGCATTAGCCACTATCGCCATCGCGGCCACGGCCAGCAGCGCCAGGGACATCGGCTCACGCACCCCCAGCAACACACTGATCACCAGACCGGCCACCAAACCACCAAGTGGCAGAACCATCCGCCTAAACAACTCACCGTGCAGCAGATAGATCAATCCCGACGTTCCCGCCAGCGCGATCACTACCGTCGCCACGAACGACTGCCCCAGCGCAAAGTAGAACACACCGAACGAAATCAACAGCATGGCGAAACCCACCACCACCAGCTTCAACGACCAGTTCTTCAGCGAATAGGCGGCCCCGGACGTCATCGGTGCGAACGCCAGAAACAGGCAGTACAGCACCGCAAACGGCAGCGCAAACGAGTTATATGTCGCCACATCAGCGGCGCGCGGATTGTCCGTGAAGGCCATCGTCAGAAGCGGCAGCGAGGTCCAGAACAGCACGATCAACGAAAACACCACCAGCAGCATCATTCCTGCAAAGAGCGAGAACCGCCGCGTAAAGAAATTGTAGTCGAATGGCCGCGAATCAGTCGATCCTGCCCGCCACGCAAACAGCACCAGCGACAGCACCAGATAGCCAATCAGAAACCCCGCCAGCCACGAGTTCTGCCCCAGATCGACAAACGAGTGCACCGAGAAATTCGCCAGGACCCCCGAACGCGTCAGGAACGTCCCATACACCACCAGTACAAACACAAATGCCGTCAGCAGCAGGTTAGTCCGCCGAAACGCTCCGGTGTGTCGCTCGATAATCAACCCATGCAACAGCGCCAGCGACACCAGCCACGGAATGAACGAGCTGTTCTCAACCGGATCCCATGCCCAGTAGCCGCCCCAGCCCAGCGTCTTGTACGCCCAGTAGCCACCGAGAATATTCCCCGCTCCCAGCATCAACGCCGTCATCGCCACCCACGGGAACACGCGCTGCGCCCAGTCGTCGAACCTCCCCCTCAGGAGCGCTGCCATCGCAATAGCAAAAGCCACCCCTGCCATCGAGTAACCCACGAATATCACCGGCGGATGGACCACCATCCACGGATCCTTAAGCAGCGGATTCAGCCCGGCTCCGTCAGGTGAGAAGAACGGCATTACCTCGAACGGTGACACCTTGACCATCAACACCAGCAAAAACAGGTTCACCAGCGACAGCACCGTCATCGCCGGCTGAGTGTACCGCCCACCGTGCCGAAGAATCTGGTAACCAAACAACGCGTTCAGCACCAGCCACAACAAATACGTCCCCGCCTGGCCCGCCCAGAATGCCGCCAGCTTGTAGAAGAACTCCTGCGTCGACGCCGAATACTCCCACACATACCGGAACGCGAAATTGTCCGTGAATATCAAATAGTACAGGTATACCGAGGCCAGCAGCGCGGCCGTAGTCAAAATATGCCAGGCCCGAATCCCCAGCGACTCGAACCGCCCCTGCCCGCGTGCAGCCTGAGCAAAGGCAAACCCGCTGACCAGATTGAATACCAGGGCAAACCAGATCAGCAGCTCGCCCGGTGCAGCTACATTCATGCGCTATACTCCCGAACCGCTCTGGGCCTGCTGGTGCTTCTTGACATCCTGGTAGTCCGGATCCCCCTCACCCTGGTACTTCGACGGGCACTTCACCAGGAGCTGCTCGGCAACAAACTCATTCCCATCGGCCTTACCCTTGGCCACAACCGAGGTCGCCTGGTCGAAATTGCCCGGCACCACACCGTAATACACCACATTCAGCCGCTCGGCCCCCGCCGGAGTCTCGGCATCAGCGTCATAGAGGGCGAACTCCAGACGAGTCCTCTCGGCATCATAGCGCTTGGTCGCAAAATCTATCTTGCCCATCACCTGCACCGTCCGATCCGCCTCACGCGCCTGCTCGATCGGCACATACTGAATGGTCGTCTTCATGAACGCGGTCGCCCCCCAAACGACAAATACCACCACGACCACCGCCCCGATAATGTATTTCGCTGTCACCTTACCTTCTTCTCCAGTTTGCTGACTTTCCGATCCAGCCGCATAATCATGACGAATACACCAATCCACACCACCAGGGTCACGATCAACGCCACGTAGTTCCCATCCATGTCACATCTCTTCCTTTACAAGCATTATACGCCGCACCGCCCGCAATCGGCAACCCAGCCGGAATAACCAGACGAACACTGCCGTGAACGCCAGCAGCGACGCGTACAGAATCACCCGCACCCACACACTCGCGGTCATCACCGAATCCGAGGGATGCAGCGATGGCATCACCCTCGGCATCACGAATACCAGAAACGGCACCGTAAAAAACGCGAAGATCGCATACACCGCCGAAAGCGTCGCCCGCTTCCCCTCACCGTCAAGCGCCCCCCGCAATGCAAAATAAGCGCCGTAAATCAACAACAGCAGGAATATCGAGGTCTCCCGCGGATCCCAGTTCCAGAAAGAACCCCAGGTCACCTTCGCGAATATCGAGCCCGTCACCGTCGCCAGAATGCAGAACACCAGCCCCAGCCGGGCGGCCTCCGCGGCTCTGTCGTCGTAAGCGATATCCCGCCGACGAAGATACAAAATCGAGTAGATCATCGAGGCCGCAAACGCCAGCACCGACACCCACGCCTGAGGAATGTGGTAGTAGAATATCCGACTGGCCTGCCCTATCTGTGCCTGCGGCGCCGGCATGGCAAAACTGGCCACGATCATCCCCGCCATCAGCACAAAAATCCCCAGTTTCCACCACATGCAGGCACTCTCCACTCTCGGTTCAGTCGTCTCGGGCAGCCTTATGGTCGCCCGGTCGCCGCATTTGCCGCTGATCCGCAGTATACGAATTGACCGCCGAAAGGCAATAAGATAAATCCACTTTCACCAACTTTGCGCTCTTGTCCCTGTTCCCGTGACCCATCGCTAACTCTGCCAGATGAACTTAAAGAGCATCAACGACAACGTTGTCATGACCACAATATACGCGATCAGAAACTGCACTTCCTGTGCCGGGCTGTCCCCGCCGCCAAACAGCTTCGCGGTCGCCAGCACCAGCACAATCAGAAGCGGCATCACCACCGGCAGCGCCAGCACCGCAAACAGCGCTCCCTTGATCGAAGCCCGCGCGATAATCGCCGCAACCAGTGTCGTCCCGGAGCACAGCCCCAGCACCCCCAGCCCGACCACCACTGACAGCAGCGCCCACCGGCCGGTCGCCGCATCCGTGAAAACCATAAACAACGGTGTCACCACCAGCGCAATCAATGCCAGCAACATGAAATTGAACACCATCTTACCCAGCAGCACCGGGGTCGCCTCGGCCACCAGCTTCAACGTCAGCGCGGTTCGCGCATCCTCCTCCCTCACAAACGACTGCGACAACCCGCTGATCGCCGCGAAAAACAGCACGATCCAGTACAGCGCCGCCAGCACGCGCGCCGACAACCCAATCTGCCCCAGCGTATACGATACCACCGTCAAAGCGGTAACCCCAAACAGCAGTATGGTATTGATCATGTACCGGGAGCGAAGCTCCACCCGTACATCCTTGGACAGCACCGCCAGCATCTTAGCCAGCAAGCGACACCTCCTGCTCGGCGAGAGCGACCTCATCGGCCTCGTTGGTAGCCACAACCAGCACCGATTGCGCCCGCACATCATTGATCACCTGACGCATCACCAGCTTGCCGGACTCGTCCAGGTTCGTCGAGGGCTCATCAAGAAATACAAACACCGGCCGGAGCGCCAGCACCAGCGCCAGCTTCAGGCGCTGCTTCATTCCCGAGGAATACTCATCCACCCGGTCATCCCCCCCCCCCACAAGCCCCACCCGCGCCAGGACTTCTGACAGCTCCTTGCCGGTCGGCGACAGATCGCGAAGCGAGGCGAAGAACTTCAGATTCTCCTCAGCCGTCAGTTGATCATACAAGCTCTGATACGGTGCCACCAGCAGACACCGGCGACGAAACTCATCTGCCGACAGCCGGCTCCCGTCTGCCCAATAGCTCACCTGCCCTCGGCTCGGCTCCAGAAGGCCCAGCAGCACCATCAACAACGTCGACTTACCCGAACCATTCGGCCCGGTCACCACCATCGAGCGCCCGGTCATCACATCAAAGCCGATCTCTGCAAACACCCGACGCGCCCCGAAACGATGGGACAGCTCTGTAGCTGTAAGCTGATACATGGCCCCAATATTCGCCCGCGAGCCACCGACTGCAAGAGAAAAGGCCCCCGGCCGGCATCGTCATGATGCCTGCTGAAGGCCCGCTTCCGAATGAGAGCACGAAAGCTACGCCGCCATCACGGCCGTATATGGCCGCGGGCAGTATCCTGTCGCTCGCAGTTTAGCGCCTGGCGCGGTACATCCGCTTCACCGGCAACGTGTACCGCGTGCGCATTTCGTCATCAAGCTCAAACGTAATGGAATGTGTGAACTCCGACTCAATCAAGTGCTCATGCACCATGATCGTCCCGGTCGCGGTCTGCCCCGCCTTGACTACCGTTGGCATATCCAGCTCGAAGAACTCCGCGCCGTAATCAATAAGTTTCAGGTTATAGTCCCTGTCTCCCTTATTGACAATATTGAATTTCCCCATTCGCCGCGGTGTCGGAGTGAACTGCGAAACATCCAACCGGTACGGATCAAGACTGATCGGCATCGCCTCCTCCGGCTTGGGCAACAGCTCGCTGTGAATCCTCACCGACCAGCGCGAACCGTCGGCCAATTCCACATAAGGCCTCTTGGTAACTATCCCGCGGTACGACCGCGTATCGAAGATGATCGTCAACTCCGTCGAATCACCCGGCGCCAGCAATGAGTCCTTCAACGGTGCCTTGGCACAGCCGCAACCCGGAATCACCTTGACAATCTCCACCGGCTCATCACCCGTCGACTTCAGCCAGAACGTATGGGCTACCGTGGCGTGCTGGGCCGTCCGCCCGAAATTGAACTCTGTCTCCGGAATCTCCAGCACCGGCGCCGAATACCCGACACCCAACATCAGCCCCAGAAGCATCACCGTCAAAACAGCTGCACGCACTCTCATTAGCTCCGTACTCCTCTAACACTGCTTCTCATTACTCAATACTCAGTACTCAGTACTCAGTACTCAATACTTCAGTCTGTTCAGGTCCGGGGGCTTCGCCGAAAGGCAAACCGCAATGGCCCCGACACAGTCTTATACCCACCGGAGCGCTGCTGGTGCCGGACAGGTCCAACGCCAACGACATCCCCGACCCCACTCACGATATCGGATTAAAAAGCCGATTCCAGCGCACTTTCTGGAAAAAATGGGCCGCGTTATGAATGAACATCTTCGGCACCGACAAGGGATCGCTCAAGGTCACCTCCGGGCCGGGATACGCCTCATCATCCCACGACCAGTGAATAATCAATGCCTCACCAAGAATGAGGCTCTCGTGCACCGGCCCCCAGAAGCGCGAATCATAGCTGTTATCCCGATTGTCACCCATCATGAAGTAGTACCGGTTCGGCACGACATACGGACCAAAGTTATCGCGACTGTCCTGCCCGCCGGCACCCCGGGGATGAATAGCCTGCCGACCGCCAAAAGTCGTATCGGCGTGCTTCACATAGGCGCTGTCGCCACTCCTCTGCCCGTTCACATACAATTGCTTGTCACGAATCTCTATCGTGTCGCCGGCTATGCCCACACACCGCTTGATATACTTGGTAACACCGTCCCGGGGATAGATGAAAATCACAACATCCTCTCGGTCCGGTTGCGTGAATCCCGGCAACCGCCAGTCAACCAGCGGCAGCCGCGCCCCGTAGATGAACTTGTTGGCCAGCAAAAAGTCACCCACCAGAAGCGTATCCTCCATCGACTGCGAGGGTATCTTGTATGCCTCAACAATCGAGGTCTTAATAATGATGGCCAGAACAACGGCGAAAATCACCTGCTTGAAATTGTCCCAAATGCTGTCGGTAACAGACGGCTTCTTCTTACTCATACCAATCACTCTGCCTTCATCTTCCAATGATCAACCACTTGCACTCCTGATACAGGCATGCCTGCCACCATTTATACGGACCCAGACCGTCATTAGGTTCATACCAGCCAGTATTCCCGATCGCCTACCCCAACACTCGCAGAACGTCATTATACGTCACCAGCAGGATCAACGAAAGCAAAAGCACCACTCCCACCTGCTGTGCAATCATCCGCGCCCGGATCGACACCGGCGACCCCTTGATCTTCTCAATCGCCAAGAACACCAGGTGACCGCCATCGAGTACCGGAATCGGCAATATATTGAGCACCGCCAGGTTTACCGAAAGCAGGGCCATGAAGAAAAACAAACTGGCCGCCCCCTTCTCTGCCTCACGCCCCGACTGCTGCGCAATGAACAGCGGACCGCCAATCATCTTCACGGATACCTGCGCCGTCACCAACTGCTTCACAAAGCGTACCGTCAGATAGACCAGTTCGTGCGTCGTCACAAATCCCCGGGCTATCGATTCTCCGAAACCATACCGCTCGTAACCGATGATCTTCTGCTGAAACCCGATTATGCCAACAGTGTCAACCCCGCCCTCCAGATTCGGCATCGGACTGGCCATGGTCGTGATGCTCTTGGTAATCGTGTCCCCCTCGTACACCCAGGTCACTTCCACCGACTCTTCGACACGGGCATTAATACGCACGCGCAACGAATCAAAGTGCGACACCGACTCACCATTGATGGCCACAATCTCACTCCCCTCCGCCAGCCCCGCCAGTGCCGCCGGCCCGTCCGGCGTCACCTCGCCGACCAACACCCGGGTCTCGTCGACCAACGCCCGCCCACCAAAGAAGAATATCCCGGCCAGAAGCAGTATCGCCAGTATGTAGTTCATGAACGGTCCCGCGAATATCACCGCCGCCCGCTGCGCCACGCTCTTGGACATGAACTCATCAGGCGATCCGGTGGCCTCCTCATTCGGCTGCTCACCGGCCATCTTCACGTATCCACCCAGCGGAATCACACCAATACAGTACTCCGTATCCCCTATCCTGCGGCTGAAGATGTTCGGCGGGAACCCCAGCGAAAAGCGGTCAACCCTAATCCCCACCCGCTTGGCGATCACAAAATGCCCCAACTCGTGAATGAAAATAAGCACACCAAGCACAAATATCGTGGCGAGAATCGTCAGCATGTCACCTCTCTAACTTTCCGTGTTGCCAGTTCGCGGGCCATCCGGTCTGCCTGAAGAATATCCTCAAACCCCGGTTCTGATACAACCATGATTTCATCAAGACTGTTCTTCTGAATATCGGCAATCAAGGTAAATCTGATCGCCCCATCCAGAAAAGCCTGTACCGCCACCTCATTGGCGGCATTGAACACCGCCGGCGCCGTACCTCCCACCCGCGCCGCCTCGAACGCCAGTTGCAGTGACGGAAATCGTTGAAAATCAGGAGGTTCAAACGTCAAATTGGCCATCTTTTCGAAATCCAGCCGCCCAAATCCTGATTCCACCCGCGCCGGCCAGAACAACGCATAACAGATGGGCAACCGCATATCCGGCGCTGACAACTGCGCAATCACCGAACTGTCCACATACTCGACCATCGAATGCACCACCGACTGCGGATGTACCACCACCAACACCTGCTCCACCGGCACGCCAAAAAGCGCCACCGCCTCGATCACCTCCAGACCCTTGTTCGTCAGCGTCGCCGAATCAATCGTGATCTTCGCCCCCATCTTCCACGTCGGATGCTCCAGAGCCTGCCGGGCCGTCACCGTCTCAAACTGCTCCAGAGGCAGGGTCCGAAACGGCCCCCCAGAGGCCGTAATGATCAGCCGACGAATCTCCTCCTTCTTCCCCGCCCGAAGCGCCTGCCACAAGGCCGAATGCTCCGAATCGATCGGCAGAATCGTCCCCCCATACTGCTTCATCAATGGCTCAAACAACGGCCCCCCCGCCACCAGGGACTCCTTGTTCGCCAGCGCCAACGGTCGCCCGTTGCGGACTGCCTCCAGTGACGCCCGAAGCCCCGCCGCGCCCACAACCGCGTTGACCACCATATCAACCCCCGGCAGGGCCGCCAGCCTGACCAGTTCGTCCTCCCCCACCACGACTGTCACCGGTTCACCGGACAACCGCTCGGCCAACCGCTTGCCCTGGTCCGGATCGACCACACCAAGATACTCAGGACGAAAACGATGGTACTGCTGCTCCAGGCCCTCGACATCCGAATGCGCCGCCAGCGCCCGAATCTCGAATGCCCCGGGATGATCGACTATAACCTCAAGCGTGGATCGGCCGATAGATCCGGTCGATCCGAGAATAACCAAACGACGAGCGTCCATAATGATTATAACATGCTCCTGCACACGCAGTTTCAAATCGAGGCGCCAGACACATCAAGACACAAACAGGGCGGGAGCCTGCTTCTCTCCCGCCCTGCCTGCAGAAAGTCTGCAGCTTCGTCACCCAAACCGCCGTTAGCCCTTCTTGACCGGGTTACCCTCGGCATCGGACACGTAAGCATCCACCAGCCAGACTGTCTCGACCGGCTTGGACCGCTCACCAGTCGGGCTGGCCACCACCGGCACCTGCCCGATCTTGTGCAACACGTCATATCCCCGGATCAAATGACCGAATACCGTATACTGACCATCAAGCGACTGCGTCGAACGGTTCCGCCCGAGGCAGATGAAAAACTGACACGAGGCTGAGTTGGGATCGCGGGCACGCGCCATCGAAAGCGTCCCCTCCTCGTGCGGCAGGTCGCTGAACTCCTGATTCAGAAAATACCCGGCATTTCCCGTACCATCACCTTTCGGGTCACCTCCCTGAATCATGAAATTCTCGATCACCCGGTGGAAGGTCGTACTGTCGTAGAATCCTTCCTGAGTACGGGCCACAAATGAATCCACGTGCACCGGAGCCACGTCCCGGTAAAGCTCCAGCGTCAGCTTGCCGTGATTGGTCTCCAACGTCACAAAGGGATTCGCGGAATCTCTGATATCCGCCACTTTGGCTGCCAACGCTTCAAAATCCGGGGCCGGCACTTCCGGCGGCGTCTGCTTGCGGACCGCTTCCTTGTCTGCATCCGCCTTGCCCTCATCATTGCCCGAACAGGCCACCGCGCTCACCAGCAGTAACACCGACAACAAACTGATCACAACTGACTTCATACGCATCCATCCCTTCCTGTCATATGCGGTTATCCAGATTCAATGTTGGCGAATATATCCCTGCTGCCAATCCGTGTCAAGATTGAACCGGCCCGGACGGATTTCTCGAAATCCCGCTCCCAGATCCGCACCACAAACAGCACAGGCCGCCCAATCGGGCGGCCTGTGCACTGCATTTGTTCGCGCTTATCTCAGCTAACGTGCCGTGGCCTGTCTCCACTGATACTGAAGTTCCCGCAGTGAACTCTCCGGTCGCTCGGTCTTTGCAGCCGCGCCGGGTACGACCTTACTATCATCCTCAGGAGCACCAATCACTATCGGCATCGGCTTCCAGTAGAAGTGCATCTCGAACACATTCGTGTCCGGCATGGTATCGCACCAGAAAATCATCTCCGGCTCGATGTACTTGCAGCGCACCGCATGGGTCGGGTCGAAGTTGGGGTCGATATCCAGCACCATCGAATCCGGCACCCCGAATTCCGCGCGAAATGCCGCGATACCTGACCCTATCCCGACTCCACCGGCAGTGGTGCCGCCATACACGCCGTTAACAATGACCCCCAGCACCGGCTCGAAATCCTGCGCCACTTCATCCTGTACCACATCCTCAATGGGAACGACCAGCCCGCGGGCAGCCTCATAATTCGCATACGTCACCCACAAGAACGGGTGAATGTCCACCGAGGCCGGGTTGCCGTTGATTGCCTTCAAGCTGCCAAAATCGTCATCGAATATGACATACTCCCCCTGACCGGCGATGGTCGTCGTATCCGATCCACTCACCGCTTCCGCTCCGGGCTTCATCAGGTTCGCCCGCAGCCTTACCTGAACCGTGTCGTAGTCTCGTGACATCAGCTCCACATCCGCATACCCCAGCGTATCACTGAACGTATAGCTCAACGTGGCATACCCGTCACTCCCCGTCTGCACCGAGTCAGGCAATGCCCCGTCACCCCGCACCAGATCAACAATCAGCCAACTCTGCTTCAGCAAATTTCCGTCTGCATCAGCAACACCGAACTTCAACTGCGGCGTCAACCCCGAGGCCCCGGTCTCGCCCTTATACACAACCCCGTTAGGCAGATATATCCCCGGATCCGGTTTCGTCGGTCCGTTGGGCTTGTCCTTACTGCCGCATGAGACCAGCAGCAGGGCCAGCGCTGACAACAGCGTCCACAGGAGAATCTTCATAATGTCCTTCATACTATGCCTTCAACCACCGCGGCCCCGCCCGGTTCCGAAGCCGGCCACAAACTCACATTCCGCACATCCGGCACATACCAACGACGCTACATACTGAAGTAGTACTTCAGACCACCGCCGATATTGATATACTTCGGTCGGTTCTGGCTGTTCCAAAAGGTGTAGCTGTTAATTGAGGCCAGCGTTACAAACCCATTGGTAAACCGCCCCACCACGAACTCCATACCGCCGTTCACACTCGCCGCAATGTCTGTATGATTCTGGTTCTCATACCCATCAGCACCGATTGACGTTAGCCCCGCATTGACACCCACACCGACATACGGGCTGAACACCTCCCGGTTGAGATTCAGCAACAGGTAGTTCAACTCAAGGTCAACATCATATTGATTGATTTTGACATCCCGCACATTGAACTCAAGCTTGTGCTTCACCTTTGTATAGCGAAACCCAACATTGAAGGCGATATGGCTGTTCCGCAATTGCCCGTAGTTGAAGCCGAAGTGAAAGGTCGGCTCGTAGATATCATCAGCGTCCAGGCTGATATCTCGATCAAATGGATCCCTGAAGTCGGTATCCCCGACCCCGTCATACTCACCGATCGGGCTGGAATACCCCCCGAAAAACGTCAGATAATTGTACCGCTTCGGCACCCTCACCAGGGCGGCATCCGCGATCACAGAAAAACCAAAGAACACAACCAGCACCATGACGGCAGAACGCAGTGTAAGTCTCATATCTCCCTCGAGATTCGGGGTGAGTCGGCGAGTGCAGTCTGGCGCAGTAGTGACTTCATCGCGCACCAGACAGAGATGTCGCCTCTTTCTACACTGAAAGTATACCAATCGCCCCAATGTTCCGACACAAAAAGTAACACGATAGTGCTTTGCGACCAACCGTTTCTGTATATATTATAGATCCCGTCCACGGCGGGCACAACGTATGTGCTGCTGAATGTTGACCTGAAAACGAGGTTAAGGCAGATATGCCAGGAACAAAGCTGATCATTATCGGAGCCGGTGTCATGGGCCAGGGTCTGGCCGAGGCCATCGCGACTTCGGGCAACGAGGTTACCCTGGTCGACAAGACCACCAAACTCGCCGAACGCGGCATCAGGGGAATCTCCGAATCCATGAACCGTGAGATCGAAAAGTGGGGACTGACCGAGTCCGACAAGAAGGCCATCATGGCCCGCATATACCCCACCTCCGACCTCAACCTGGCTGAGGATGCCAAGATTGTCATCGAAGCTATCCCCGACCGGATGGACCAGAAAAAGGACCTGTTCAGCAAGATTGACGGCATCTGCCGCCGCGATGCTGTGTTCGTCACCACGACCGCAACCCTCTCGATCTCCGAAATCGCCTCGGCCACCGAGCGCCCGCGACAGGTCATCGGCATGCACTTTCTAAACCCGGTAACCAAGATCCCCGTGGTCGAAATCGTCAAAGGCCTCAAGACCAACAATGCCACCTTCGCCAAGGGCATCGAGTTCGCCGAGATGCTCAACAAGAAGTGGATCACCGTCAACGAATACCCCGGCTTCGTCACCACCCGCGTTATCTGCCCCATGCTCAACGAGGCCATGCACGTGTTGATGGAGGGCGTTGCCTCGGCCGAAGACATCGATGAGGCCATGAAACTCGGCTTCGGCTTCAATGTCGGCCCCCTGACGCTGGCCGACATGATGGGACTCGATGTGGTCATGTCCTGGATGGAGAACCTGCTGCACGAGCTGGCCGAACACAAGTACAACGCCTGCCCGCTCCTGCGCAAGATGGTCCGTGCCGGACGCCTCGGTGTCAAAACCGGCAGCGGCTTCTTCCGCTATGACGAAGAGGGCCGCCAGGTCGGCCCGGCCACTCATCCCGCAGAACAGGAGAAAGTGCTGTGAATATCCTCGTTATCAACTGCGGCTCTTCCTCGGTCAAGTACCAGCTCTTCGATATGTCCACCGAAACCGCGCTCGCCAAAGGCATGGTCGCTCGCATCGGCATGTCAGCCTCGGTACTGACCCATAAGTCGTTCGACAAAGAAGAAATCAAGATCACCCGCGAGATCCTCGACCACATACAGGCTATCGAACAGGTCGTGGCACTGCTTGTATCGCCCAACCACGGTGTCATCCGGGATGTCAGCGAGATTACCGCCGTCGGCCACCGTGTCGTCCACGGTGGCGAGCAGTTCACCGATTCCGTAACCATCGATGACGACATCATGCGCGAACTGCGCAACCTGATCGAACTGGCCCCCCTGCACAACCCTCACAATATTCGCGGCATCAACGCCTGCCAGAAGACTCTGCCCGATGCCACCCAGGTCGCCGTCTTCGACACCGCCATGCACGCGAAGATGCCCCCGCATGCCTACATCTACGGTATCCCTTACATCCTGTACAAACGGTACCAGATTCGGCGCTATGGCTTCCATGGCATGTCACATTACTACGTCAGTGAACGCGCTGCGGCCATGGTGGGCAAGGATCGCGGTGACTTGAAGATGATCACTTGCCATCTCGGCAACGGCGCCTCGGTCGCCGCCATTGATCGTGGCACATCCATAGATACCTCGATGGGCTTCACCCCGCTCGAGGGACTGCTCATGGGCACACGCTGCGGCGATATGGACCCCGCCATCATCCTGCACATCATGTCTCGCGAGGAACTGAGCCTGCACGAGGCCAACACCCTCATGAACAAACACTCCGGCGTCGCCGGCATCTCAGGCGTCTCCTCCGACATGCGCGAGGTCATTCAGGCCTCCAACGAGGGCAATCCTGCCGCCCGGCTCGCCCTGGAGGTCTACTGCTACCGCATCAAGAAGTATATCGGGGCCTACGCCGCCGCAATGAACGGACTGGACTGCGTGGTCTTCACCGGCGGTGTCGGCGAAAACTCAGTCAACGTGCGTCGCCTCACCTGCGACAATATGGACTTCCTCGGAATCAGGCTCGACCAGGCCCTCAACGAAAAAACCCGCGCCACCGAAACCGATATCTCGGCCGCCGATGCCGGCACACGAACCCTGGTCATTCCCACAAACGAAGAACTCGTCATCGCCCGGGACACCAAACGGCTCATGGAAGGCCACTGAACCCGAGAGTTGTCCCGACCCACCATAAGCTCAGACAAACCGAAGGGTGACCACAACCGGTCACCCTTTCTTCGTGATCACCGCGCTTACCGCCTCTACGCCGCCCGTTCCTCGCGCCGACCTGCTACAAAGGCAACCAGCACCACAACGAAAATATCGTAAGCAGCACCCAGCCTCCGACAGCACAAAAAACCCCGGTCCCAAACGGAACCGGGGCAGAACCCAAGAAACGAGAATGCAAAGCCGGAATACCGCTCTACATATTCTTAATAATGTTCGTCGCGTACTCGCTGGTGCCGACCTTCCTGGCACCCTTCATCTGGCGATGAAGATCGTACGTAACCGTCTTCTTTGAGATGGTCTTCTGCACGCTGTCCTCGATCAGCTTGGCCGCCTTGTCCCAGCCAAGATACTCAAGCATCATCACCGCCGAGAGTATCAGCGAACCGGGATTGATCACATCCTTATCGGCATACTTCGGGGCGGTACCATGCGTGGCCTCGAACAGGCCAATATAGTCACCAATATTGGCGCCCGGGGCCATCCCCAGACCACCCACCTGCGCCGCGCAGGCATCCGAAAGATAATCACCGTTCAGGTTCGGCGTCGCCAGGACTTCATACTCATCCGGGCGGGTCAGCACCTGCTGGAACATGCTGTCGGCAATGCGATCCTTGATGACGATCTTGTTCTTCGGCTGCTTGCCTTTGTACTTATCCCACAGCTCGTCCTCGGTGATCACCTTCGAACGGAACTCCCGGAGCGCCAGCTTATAACCCCAGTCACGGAACGCGCCCTCGGTGAACTTCATGATGTTCCCCTTGTGCACCAGTGTGACACTCCTGCGCTTGCGATCGATCGCATACTGGATCGCCTTGCGCACCAGACGCTCAGTTCCGCCGACCGAGATCGGCTTCACGCCAATGCCCGAGTCCTTGCGAATGTTCTGCTTCATCTGCTTGTTGAGCCAGTCGATTACCTTGCGGGCCTCCTTGCTGCCTTTCTTCCATTCAATACCGGCATACACATCCTCGGTATTCTCACGGAATATGACCACATTGAGCTTCTCCGGATGAACCACCGGCGAACCCACTCCCTTGAACCAGCGCACCGGACGCACACAGGCGTACAGATTCAGCACCTGGCGCAAGGTCACATTCAGCGAACGGAACCCCCCGCCAATCGGGGTGGTCAATGGACCCTTCAAGGCAACGATGTACTGCTTGATCGCATCGAATGTCTCCTGCGGAATCCATTCCTTGTACAGCTCGTACGCCCGCTCACCGGCATACACGTCCATCCAGGCAATGCGCTTCTTGCCCCGATACGCCTTCTCGACAGCCGCATCGACCACCCGGCGCGTTGCCTTCATGATGTCACGACCAATGCCGTCACCCTCGATGACCGGGATGATCGGATTGTCCGGAATGACCAGCTTGCCCTTCTTCACCTGGATGGCCTTGCCATCCTCCGGCACCACGATGTGTTTGTATTTTGCCTTTGCCATGTATAATCCCTCTCAGTAGCCGAGAATCTTCAGGTGCGACTTGTAGGTCTTGGCCGATTTCTGAAGAGCAGCCTTTTCACTCTTATTGAGATTCAACTCGATGATTCGCTCCACACCCTTGGCGCCCAGCACCACCGGCACACCAATGTAAATGTCCTTGATACCATACTGACCCGTCAGATAGGCCGAGCACGGCATGATCTTCTTCTCGTCACAGAAGACCGAGCGGCACATGTCAACCGTCGCCGCCGCCGGCGCATAGTACGCGGAACCCGACTTGAGCAGCTTTACAATCTCACCGCCACCACCGGCCGTCCGCTCCGAAATAGCCTTGATACGGTCGTTCGGAATCAACTCCTTGATCGGGATGCCGTTCACAGTCGTGTACCGCGGCAACGGTACCATCGTGTCGCCGTGACCACCAAGCACCATCGCCTGTACATCGGTCGGGGCAACCCCGATCTCCATCGCCACGAAGGTGCGGAAACGCGTGGAGTCCAGTACACCGGCCTGACCAAAGACACGGTTCTTCGGAAACTTGGTAACCTGCTGCATGTGGAAAGTCATCAAATCAAGCGGATTCGAGACGACAATCACGAAGCTGTTCGGCGCATGCTTTTTGATGTCACGGGCAACCTGCCCCACGATGTCCGCATTCATGTTCAGCAGATCCTCGCGCGACATCCCCGGCTTGCGCGGCAACCCGGCAGTCATGATCACGATGTCGGCGCCCTTGATGTCCGCCATCTTGTTCGTGCCGGTAACCACACAATTGTAACCGCGTACCGGCCCGGCCTGCGTCAAATCGAGCGCCTTCCCCTGCGGGATGCCCTCGACAATGTCGACCATCACGACATCAGCCAAATTCGCCTCAGCCAGATACATTGCACAACTGGCGCCGACATTGCCGGCCCCGATCACTGCGATCTTCTTGTTCATAGATCCTCCACGTGTATGCTTGTTCCTGTTCTGGAATCGCTATCTCCGTAAGACGGTGTTTCCTGCATCGCGAACAACAGCTACTGAAAGGGTTGAGTCATTATGCCACTTTCGAAACAAAAATTCCTGAAGATTGTCAAGTGGTTCGTAAAACACCTTGCGTGCATCAGTATGGTCCATATTCGTCACCAACCGCACCCGAATGCGGCTCGTCATGGCATTTACCCGCGAAAGCTTGTGTGACCCGAAATGCTGCTGCCCGTCAAGAGCGCAGTTGTTCTCGCGATCCCACTGACCAGCCAGCTCAAAAAAGTGCGGCGAGCCAACCCCCTCCTCACAGGCCGCAACAACAACAACACTCCCCTTGTCACGCACCGCCGCCTGCACGTTTTCCAGCGCCTTCTGTACCTGGTACAGGCTCGTGTCCAGCGGCGGCAGCACTTCGCACAGGATTACATCGTAGCGGTGCGGCACCATGTGCAAAAACATCTGATCCGCTATCTTTGTCGCCTCCGTGAATGAATCGACAATATCCCCGGCCGCCACCCCCGCCATCCGTCCACGCGCGTCAAGCACCACCTGGATGCTGAACATCCGATCAGTCGCCACCAGCGACATCAGATTGTCGAAATGCTCCGCCACGGGATTGCCCGCCAACCGCAGCGGCATGGCATCCATGGAATTGGCCAGATTATGATTGCGAACCACCGTCGCCAGATCCGTCAGACCCGGGAAGAACGCCTTGCGCCCACCGGTATAACCACCGAAATAGTGCGGCTCGACAGACCCCAGCACCAGCACCGGCCGCCCGTCCAGCACCAGCCGATTCAGCAACACCTGTGCCCCGAACATGTCCCGCCCCACCACCGCCATTCGGCTCTCGTCACGACAATCGTGCACCACCAGTTTTGGCTCTATTCTGTCTCGGAAAGACCCCAGCGTCGCATCCAAATGGACAGTCGTCGGCGGCGCGTGTGTCCCCACCGCCATCAAAAAGTCCGCCCCATCCACAAAACCCGGCTGCATCTTCTCCAGCCATGAAAGCATCAGAGGCGTCGGCGTATTCCGATAGCCGTCATTGATCACGCAAATCAGCCCGTCCGAAGACAAAAACGAATCGCCGCCGGCTCGATCGAGCGCGGCAGCGAAACGCTCGAAATCAACCGGGCATTCGGCCCGGCGAGGCGCATACCTGTCCACCCGCAGATTCCCCGGGATCTCCACCGTCAGAGAACCGCTACCGTATGCCAGCCGCAGGCTCATCGATGCTCCCACATCTGGGTTGTTGTCCTCCTCCAAATCCCAAATCGTTCACAAACCGACTCCGGAAAACCCCAGGCCAGGTTCTCCATCACGGCGATACTGCTGACAGCCCCGACCTACCTGAAAAAGAACGCTATCTCCGCTTTCGCATTCTCAGGCGAGTCGGACGCATGGACCGAGTTCCTCTCAATGTCCCGGGCGATCTCCTGCCGGATAGTGCCACAGGCCGCATCTTTCGGGTTGGTCGCGCCGATCAGCTCCCGAAGACTGCTGACAGCGTTCTCCCGCTCAAGCTCCATCGGTACCACCGGACCCGAGGACATGAAGGCCACCAGCGAATTCAAGAACGGCTTCCCCTCATGCACCGCGTAGAACTGCCTCGCCCGTGCCTCAGTGAGAAGCTCCATCCGCATATTCACCACCTTGAATCCGGCCCGCTCCAAACGATTGACGATATGGCCAATCAGGTTGCGCTCGGTTGCATCCGGCTTGACAATCAGAAGGGTCCGCTCCACGCCAGTTGTCCTCTCTCTCTTCGCCGACAGGACCTACTTGCCCTTCAGCTTCTCCGCTTCCGCAAAGCCGATTTCTACGGCCTTCCGATTCTTGTCCTCCGTCCCGCGCGGCGCCCGGGCCAATACCGCCTCAATAAGCCGCTCCTTGCTCACCACGCCGGTCAGGCACGATATCGCCCCCAATGCTATCACGTTTGCCACCATGATGTGCCCGACCTCCTCACGCGCCAGCCGCGTGCACGGCAGACCATAATACGTGTCGGTAGGCACAACCGTCACCAGCGTGTCGTCAATCACCAGCGTCCCGCCATCCTTCAAATACGGGTAGTAACTGTCAAGAGCTTCCTGAGTCATCGCCAGCAGCAAATCAAGCTGCATGGCTTTCGGGTACGAAATCTCGTTCTCGCTGACCACCACGTCTGCCTTCGACGCACCACCGCGCGCCTCCGGCCCGTATGACTGCGTCTGCACCACGTTCTTGCTCGCATCCTTGCCGATAGCCTCCGAGAGAATCACCGACGCCAAAATCATACCCTGGCCGCCGGACCCGGAAAGGCGTATCTCAAAACGATCGCGGGGGAACTCTATCTTCTTAATCAACTCGGTTGCCATGATCACTTCTCCCCCAGATGCGCGGCGACTACCTTCTCGTACTCGTCGCAGAACTCGGTCTTCTCGTTGTCTTCATGAAGCTTGCCGATAATCCACTTGCCCTTGAGCTCCTCCCGATCCATCGACTTGGCCTTGACCACCGTCACCGAATTGTCCCTGAACCACTTGATCATCCGCACCGCATCCCCCTGACGGTTCAAACGACCGAAGTACGTATGGCAGTTCGACATCGCCTCCACAACCGACATCCCTCGGTGCTCCAGCGCCTCCATGATCAGCTTCTCAAGCTGGGGCGCATGCTGCACCGTTGATCGGCCGACAAACGTCGCTCCGGCCGCAATCGCCAGATCACACGGCTCGAAGTGCTTCTCGACATTGCCGTACGGTGTGGTCGTCGAAAACGCTTGCGCGGGCGTCGTCGGCGACCCCTGGCCGCCTGTCATGCCATAGATGTAGTTGTTCAGCAAAATCACCGTCAAATCGATATTGCGACGGCAGGCATGAATGAAGTGGTTGCCGCCGATCGCCAGCGCATCACCGTCTCCGGTGACCACGATCACCTTCAGATGCGGCTTGGCGAACTTCACCCCCGTCGCATAAGCCAGCGCGCGCCCGTGAGTCGTGTGCAGCGCCGAGAAATCAAGGTACACCGGCATGCGGCTGGAACACCCGATCCCCGATACCATCACTATATCATTACGGTCATACCCCAACCGATCCACAGCGCGGATGATCGCGCTCATCACGATGCCATTGCCGCAGCCGGCACACCACACCGAGGGGAATTTCTTGCGCGGCCTCAGGTAGTTGAGAATGACGTCTGACTTCTGGTCTTTGGCAGACTTGGTCGCTGTTGTGGCCATTAGAGCACCTCCTCGAGTTTCTCCAGCAACTGGGTGGGTGTGAGGAGTTCACCATCGTACCGCTGGATTGTGTGAATCTGCTTGTCGGGCATCACCCGCCGGACCTCGTGAACAATCTGCCCCATATTCAACTCGGCGACGATCACTTTCTGACACTTGCTGCAGTAATCGCGCAGCAACTGATCGGGGAACGGCCATATGGTCTTCAGCTGAATCGTTCCCACCCTGGCACCCACCGAGCGGGCCAGTTGCACCGCCTGCAGCGCTGCCCGCGACACCGAACCATACGAGATGAAAACCACGTCAGCGTCGTCGATCATTTCCGTACGAAGGCTCCACATCTCCGACTCGAAACCGGTGAATTTCCGGCGCAGCTTGTCGAGCTTGACCGCAATCTCGTCAGGACGGTTGGTCGTGAAGCCATTGGGGTCGTGGGTCAAACCGGTCGTGTGGAACCGGTACCCCTCACCAAACCCGGCCATCGGTGATACGCCGCTCTCAGTCAGTTCAAAAGGCTGGAACTCCTCGGGCGGCACACTGGCTTTCACCCGGTCGATAATCTCGTACTCCCCCGGCTCCGGGATGTCAACCAGCTCTCGTGAATGACCGATCACTTCATCCAACAGCACGATCACCGGCGTGCGGAACCGCTCCGCCAGATTAAATGCCCGAATCGTCTCGGTGAGTGTCTCGGGTATGGTCGAGGGGGCCACGGCTATGGAGATGTAGTCACCATGCGTTCCCCAGCGCGCCTGCATCGTGTCCGACTGACTCACCTTGGTCGGTAGTCCCGTCGAGGGGCCACCGCGCTGCACGTTGACGATAACACAAGGGGTCTCGGTAATGAACGCATAGCCGATATTCTCCACCATCAACGAAAACCCCGGGCCGGAGGTCGCCGTCATCGACTTCAACCCCGCCACACTGGCAGCAATGATAGCCGCCATCGAGGCGATCTCGTCTTCCATCTGAATGAACCGGCCGCCAATCTTCGGCAACTCGCGAGAACAGCCTTCGGCGACCTCGGTCGAGGGTGTGATAGGGTAACCGGCGTAAAACCGCATGCCGGCGTATATCGCCCCCTGCACACAGGCCTCATTGCCGAGAAGTAATTTGCGGGAGGGTGCTGACATCAATCTATCCCTTCTCACTTGTAGTTCGAGGTTATCGCAAAATCGGGACAGTGTGTCCAGCACACCGTGCACTGCGTGCACGCTTCCGGACGGGCCATGATCGGCTTGCCATCCCGGTTCGGCTCAAAGACCTGGGTTGGGCACAAAGCGATACAGATATTACACGCCTTGCACCAGACCAGATTAATGTTCAGCGGCGGCGGACCATTCGTGTAATCGTACTTGCTCTTCACCGCTTTCGTCTGGTCACTACCGGCTGTTTTCGGCTCAGCCATGATGTCTCCTCGGTGTATGACTACACCCACTTGGGGCAAACCGCACGCAGTCGCCTATTTCCTCTTCTTGCCTTTGGCCGCCGTTTTCTTGGCAGTCTTCTTCACAGCAGTCTTCTTTGTTGTCTTCTTCACCGGCTTCTTTGCAGGCTTCTTCGTTGCCTTCGACAAACCCTTGAGCTTCTTGATCTGCTCACTCAGCAGTTCCGGCAGCTCTGTCGGCGAACCCGCGACCGGAATCCCTGCCTTGTTCAACGCCGCAATCTTGTCCGCTGCCGTGCCGCTGCCGCCGGAGATGATCGCCCCGGCATGACCCATCCGCTTGCCCGGAGGAGCTGTCTGCCCGGCTATGAACGCCACCACCGGCTTGGTCACATGCTTCTTGACAAACCGTGCCGCGTCCTCCTCGTCAGACCCGCCGATCTCCCCGATCATCACGATCGCCTTGGTGGCACCGTCAGCCTCGAAAGCCTCAATCACATCGATGAAATTGGTGCCAATCACCTGGTCACCACCAATACCGATACACGTCGTCTGCCCCATCCCGGCACACGTCAACGCCCAGATCGCCTCATATGTCAACGTGCCCGAGCGCGACACCACCCCAACACCGCCCTTTTTGACGATGTTACCCGGCATGATGCCCACCTTGCACTGATCCACCGAAATCAGCCCCGGGCAGTTCGGTCCAATCAACCGCGCGCCCTTTTCCTTGACGTACGGATACACCTGCATCATATCGTTCGCAGGCACCCCTTCCGTGATGCACACCACCAGCTTTATGCCGGCATCAACAGCCTCGTAGATGGCATCAACCGCGAACGGTGGCGGTACATAGATCACCGACGCATTCGCCTTCGTCCTGGCAACCGCCTCTTCAACCGTGTTGAACACCGGAATACCGGCCACCTTGGTGCCCCCCTTGCCGGGAGTCACACCGCCCACTACATCAGTCCCGTAGGCCTTCATCTGCTGGGCATGGAAGGAACCGTCACGACCAGTTATGCCCTGCACCAGCAGCTTCGTCTTCTTGTTTATGAATATCGACATCGCTTTGCTTCCTCTGTTTTACCCTGATTACTCGATCCCCGACAGCTCGATCGCCTTCTTCACCACATTGTCGAGCGTGTCTGCCGACGGCAGGTTGACCGACTTGAGAATCTTCTCGGCCTCCTTCTCGTTGGTGCCGGTCAGCCTGACCACCACCGGAACCGAGGGACTCAACCGCCGGAAGGCCTCCACAATACCATTGGCCACATCATCGCAGCGCGTAATGCCGCCGAATATGTTGATCAGGATAGCGCGCACGTTCGGATCGGACAAAATAATGTCCATCGCCGTGACCACCTTCTCCGGGTTCGAGGAACCGCCGATATCCAAAAAGTTCGCCGGCTCACCACCATATCGCTTCACCAGGTCCATGGTCGTCATCGCCAGCCCGGCCCCGTTAACGATACAACCAATATTCCCGTCAAGCTTGACAAACGACAAACCACCCTCGCGCGCCCGGACTTCACCCGGCTCCTCCGCCTGTATATCACGCATGGCAGCGATATCCTTATGACGGAACAACGCATTGTCGTCGATATTGATCTTGGCGTCAATCGCCACCACATTACCATCGGTGTTCGTGATCAACGGGTTGATCTCGACCAGCGAGGCATCCACCGCCCAGAAACATTCATACAGCCTCATGATAGCATCAGCCGCCTGACGGACCTGATTGATATCGCGATACAGCTTGTACGCCAGATTGCGGGCCTGAAACAGCTTCAGTCCCTTGACCGGGTCGACAACCAGCTTGAAGATCCTCTCAGGCGTCTTGGCCGCAACTTCCTCGATATCCACACCGCCGGCCGGCGAGGCCATGATCACCGGGGACTTCGTGGCCCGATCGAGAATGATGCCCACATAGGACTCTGAAATGATATCCTCCGCCGGCGTCACCAACACCTTGTTCACCTTCTCGCCCTTGATGTCCATTCCCAGAATCTGGGTGGCCAGCACCTTGGCCGCCTCGGCGTTCTCAGCGTACTTCACTCCGCCGGCCTTGCCACGCCCGCCCACCAGCACCTGCGATTTCACCATCACCGGGCAATTGTACTTCTCGGCAATCTCGAACGCCTGCACCGGCTCGGTCGCTGTCTCACCCGGTGGCACCGGTACCCCGTGCCGGGCAAACAGCTCTCGTGCCTGATACTCATGGATCTTCATAGTTCGTCTTCCTTGTCCCTTACTTGGACATCTGTATTCTTCTTTTCATAATACTTTCTTGCCAATTCTCCAAGCTGTTCCGGAGTATTCCGCTCCGGTTCATCAAGAACAGCCTCCAGAAGATAGTTCAGCACCTCCCCAACCAGCGGCGAGGGCCCGATCCTGAGAATCTCCATAACGCGCCCCCCGTCAATCTGCAAATCCCTGATCCCAAATGGCGACTTCCGATCTATCTCTGCCCGAATATCCGCCTCAAACTGGTCGACATCCTCTGTTGTCCCGCCCATGCCCTGGGCAACGACGTCCGCTCGGCGCAGATCCAACAAATCAAATATCAAGTCAACCCCGACCCGACGTACCAGCCGTCTCATCCCTTTCGGCGTCACATCGGTCGTGAACATGTGCCGCTCGACCAGCGTCTCCACCCTCGATATCAGTTCCTTCCCGTACCTCAGGCGGTTCATCACCGTTCGCGCTGTCCTCGCCCCCACACACTCGTGCCCGTAAAATGTAGCGCCATCGTCCACCAAACGTTTGGACTGCGGCTTGTTGATATCGTGAAACAGCGCCGCCAACCGCAACGCCAATCGCCGCGGACAGGCGTCCACCGTCCGGATGATGTGCTCGAATACATCGTAGCGATGATACCCGCCGGGCTGATCCACTCCCACACACTCTTCCAGTTCCGGCAACACGTGCGCCATCAGGCCGGAGGCCTGCATCAACCGAAAACCAATCGAGGGATTATCAGCCCGCAACAACAGCTTGTTGAGTTCCTCTGCTATCCGCTCCGGGGAAACTGTGGTGATCAACTCCGCATGCTGGCGCATCAACTGGAACGTCTCCAGCTCTATCGAGAATTCGAACCGTGCTGCGAACTGTACCGCACGAAGCATCCGCAGAGGATCATCTTTGAATGACTCAGGATAAACAATGCGAAGCTGCCGCAGCTCCAGATCGGCCCGACCCTGCAGCGGGTCAACCAGCTCCTGTGTATCCAGGGCCAGCGCCATTGCATTGATAGTGAAATCGCGGCGAATCAGGTCGGCTTCCACCGGCAGGTTCGGATCGTAGCGAACCTCGAAGTCACGGTGCCCGACTCCCGTCGAATGCTCCGTTCGCGGCAGCGTAATGTCATAGGTACAAGACCGGCCCCTGACCATCTGGGTGAACTTGATCACCCCAAAAGACCGACCGACCAGATCAACCCGCCCATGCCGCTTCAGAATGGCGCTGAGGCGATCATACCCAACGCCCGTCACCAGGTAATCCAGGTCGGTCTCCTGAAGTCCCCCATACAGAAGCTGATCCCGCACGGCGCCGCCGACCTCGTAAATGCGTCCGGCTTCGAGAATATCGTCAACTACTTCGCCAGACAATCTACACATCCCTACTCGCTAACGATTCGTGTCCCGGCCTCGCCGCGAAGAGCCGCGCCGGCCAGGTTGAACGACGTAATGGTGACCACGTCACCGCCGTTTTCCATAAAAGCAATGGCAGCATCCACCTTGGGACCCATCGACCCGGCAGGAAAATGACCCTCGTCCCGATATCGCTTCAACTCCGCCAGCGTCACCGTCCCAAGCTCCTGTTGATTCTCCTTGCCGAAATCCAGCGATACCTGGTCTACCGAGGTCAAAATGCACAGCACCTGCGCATTCACCTCGCGGGCAATCACGGCCGAGGCCCAGTCTTTATCGATCACCGCATCCAGCCCCTCGAGATTGCCGAACGTATCGATATAAACCGGAATGCCTCCACCACCGCCCGCAATGATGATATTCCCCTGCTCAACCAACTGACGGATCGTCGACCCCTCCACCGAGCTTTTCGGTTTCGGCGATGGCACCACACGACGCCAGCCCCGATTGGCATCCTGTTTCATCTGCCAGCCCAGATTCTGTTCGTAGGTCCGGGCCTGTTTCTCCGTGTAGAACTGCCCGATGTACTTGGTCGGGTTGTTGATCGCCGGGTCCTCCTTATCAACAATCATCTGGGTGACGATAGTCACCACCCGCCGCTCGATCCCTTCTTTCTTGAGCCGGTTCTGCAGCGATTGCTCGATCATATACCCCATCCCCCCCTGCGTATCGGCAACCAGCACCCCCAGCGGTAAGTCCGGCGCCGAACCACGCGCCATCTCGTTCCGAAGCAGGGCGTTGCCCACCTGCGGGCCGTTGCCGTGAGTGACCACCAGGTTGTAACCGTCGCGAACAAGCTCAACAATGCCATCAAGCGAGCGGCGCGTATTGGCAAACTGATTGGCAATGGTGTCTTCCATGCCGGGCACGGTGATCGCGTTGCCACCGAGCGCCACAACAGCCGTCTTTCCCGAAGCCATGATGTCAGCCTTCTATTTGCAGAAGGCGGAAAGGATCGCTCCCTTCCGCCCGGTCGTTCCGACTTACTTCTTCGCCGTGCGCTTGGTGCCCGGCTTCTTACCCTTCAGAAAATCCTCAAGCACCGACTTGACCGTCGGCGTCCCGATCTCCTGCAGGTTGTAGTACACCCGCGTGTTCGGATGCTTGATCTTGAGAATCCGGGTCAAATCGATCGGCGTCGCCACAACAACCGCATCACACTTGACCTTGTTGATCGTCGTCTCCAGGTCCTTGATCTGCTGATCACCATACCCCATAGCCGGCAGAAGAACGCCTATCTCGGGATACTTCTCGAACGTCCGCGTGATCGACTTCACCGTGTAAGGACGCGGGTCAACCAGTTCGATCGCACCGTACTTCTCGGCCGCCACCACGCCGGCGCCATAGGTCATCTCACCGTGGGTCAGCGTGGGACCATCCTCGACCACCAGCACCCGCTTGCCGCGAATCAACTCCGGCTTGTCCACCTCCAGCGGAGAGGCCGCATCGATCACGATCGCATTCGGATTGTAGGCCTGGATGTTGCGACGGACCTCAACCACACCCTCAGGGTCAGCCGAGTCAATCTTGTTGATCACTATCACATCAGCCCTCAGAAGGTTGACCTGCCCCGGATAGTACTCCAGCTCGTGTCCCGGACGATGCGGATCCACTACCGTAATCTGCAGATCCGTCCTGTAGAACGACATATCGTTGTTGCCGCCATCCCACAGGATAACGTCGGCCTCTTTCTCGGCCTCACGGATGATCTGCTCATAGTCCACACCAGCATAGACAACCACGCCACGATTGATGTGCGGCTCGTACTCCTCGCGCTCCTCAATCGTACACTTGTGCTTGTCCAGATCGGACAGATCGGCAAACCGCTGACAGGCCTGTGCCGCCAGATCGCCATACGGCATGGGGTGACGGATCGCCACTACCTTCTTGCCCATCTCCTGCAGAGCCGCCGCCACCGCACGCGTCGTCTGCGACTTGCCGCAACCGGTGCGAATCGCACACACGGAGACCACCGGCTTGCTCGACTCGATCTGGGTCGGGGTCGAGCCTTCAACCGCAAACCGCGCCCCGGCCGCCATCACGTACGCCGCCTTCTCCATCACATACTGGTAACTCACATCCGAGTACGAGAAAACCACCTCGTCAACCTTGTGCTTCTCGATCAGATCCAGCAGACTGGTCTCGTCCTCGATCGGTACCCCCTTGGGATACAGCTTCCCGGCCAACTGCGCCGGATACTTGCGGCCTTCAATATCGGGAATCTGCGTCGCAGTGAACGCCACCACTTCCACAGTTTCGTTATCACGGTACAACGTGTTAAAATTATGGAAATCGCGGCCGGCCGCGCCCATGATAATGATCCGCTTGCGTTCTGTCTTCGTAGCCATCTTCAATTGCTCCTTATTCGACCATCACGTGTTAAACAGCACTCTCATACCATCTCCCCTGACGGAGGCGCTCCCTCATATCGATGATGCCGTCCAGATGAACAGGATCATGTACAGGAAAACGACCCCGCAGGTCTCACGGTCAAATATGAACTTGCAACGGCTCAAACCGTCATCCCTTCCACACGTTGCACAAGCACTACTGGTTATCGATCTGCGCGCGCTGTATCCTGCCGGAGAAGTCGACATAAACCGACTTCCACTCACTGAACACATCCAGCGCCACCATGGCCGCCTCGCGGTGACCATTGCCGGTCTCCTTTGTCCCGCCAAACGGCAGGTGCGTCTCGGCGCCGATGGTCGGAGCATTCACGTAGAATATGCCCGTATACACATCGCGCATGGCCTTGAACGCCCAGTTGACATCCTGCGTGTAAATAGAGGCCGACAGCCCGTAAATGGTGTCGTTGGCCATCTCAATCGCCTGTTCGAATGTATCGAACGTCCCCACCGACAGCACCGGGCCGAAAATCTCTTCCTTCCACAGACGCATCTTCTGCGTTACCTCCGTGAACACCGTCGGCTGAACGAAGAACCCCTTGTCATAATCTCCACCGGTGAGCCGCTCACCGCCACAGACCAGTTTGGCGCCGTCCTCGTTCTTGCCGATATCGACATACTTCAGCACCGTATCCAGCTGACTCTGGTTCACGCAGGGTCCCATCTGCATACTCTCATCAAGTCCATTGCCCACCTTCAACTGTTTGACCCGCTCGACCAGCTTGTCGATCATCTTCTTCGCCACATCCTTGTGGATTATCAGGCGGCTCGTCGCCGTACAACGCTGCCCGGTAGTGCCGAACGCTCCCCACAGCACACCATCAACCGCCAGATCAATATTGGCGTCGTCCATGACTATCTGCACATTCTTCCCACCCATCTCAAGGCAGGTGTGCTTGAAGGTCGGCGCACAGGCTTCAGATACCTTGCGACCGACTTCGGTCGAACCGGTAAACGAAATGACCCGCGTTCGCGGATCATTGATCAGCGGCTGTCCCACCTTGCTGCCCGCGCCCGTCACAAGGTTGATCACACCCGCCGGAACGCCCTCTTCGTGCATGATCTTCACCATGTTGACCACCGACTTCGGCGTGTCAGTCGCCGGCTTGATCACCACCGTATTGCCGCAAATCAACGCCGGCATGGTCTTCCATGAGGGTATAGCCATCGGGAAATTCCACGGCGTAATGAAACCACACACACCCAGCGGCTGACGGACCGCCATGGCAAACTTGTTCCCCATCTCCGAGGGCGTCGTAAAACCGAACAACCGTCGCCCCTCCCCCGCCATGTAGTATGTCAAATCGATTGCTTCCTGCACATCACCGCGCGTTTCAGCGAGCACCTTGCCCATCTCGCGCGTCATTTCTTTCGCGCAACGCTCCTTCTCGGCCTCCAGACGCTGTGCAACTTTGTACAGTATCTCTCCACGCTTCGGTGCCGGCGTCAACCGCCACTTCTCATAAGCAGCAGCGGCCGCATCCACCGCCCTCTTCACATCCTCAGCGTTCGACTTCTGGAATATCCCCACAACATCGCTGTTATCGGCCGGATTTACGTTTTCGTAGGTCTCACCGGAAACAGACTCGACCCACTCACCATTGATGAAATTCTTGAGAACTTCCGGACTACTCATAACACACTTTCCTTCTATGGCTTATGTACTCTTCTGGCAATCTGTTAACAGCGCTCCGGCCATGTGAAATACGTCACACCCGGATTTCATAGGCAGGTAATATATTCTTTAGGCAGTCGATGTCAACCGCTTTCCCCGCCAAAGCAAGCCAAACCACGCCTTGTGCCACAATAACTTACACAAGATCGGAAGCGCCGAAACCCTGAGGCCTGAGCACCGACCACTACCCCGGCAACACACCAGCACAGAAAAAAGTCACCGCTTTGGGTTGATCGATTGCCGCGAACATGCGTTATTAGTATATACAGCAACTACTTCAGACGAGGACATACCAGCATGCTCGCTCTGCTTATGGCCGCCATGATGAGCCTCCCGCTCTACCCCCTCAACCCGGTCGAGGAGGACACGCTGGCCAGCGTCAATGCCCACATCTCGCTGGGTTTCCGGGCGCCGTCCGATGTCGTCTCCGCCGGACCCGAACTGTCAGCCAAGTACGAGTTGCTTATCATGCATCCCGTCGTTGTCCGGACCTCCGTCGATTACAAATACGGCGAGCTGTCAGCACGCCAATACCCCCGTGGCCCGATGCACGCCGTCTCATTCGCCCTTGAGAGCTTCTACTACCGAGGCACCGACAAACTGACGGGCTATATTGGTGCCGGCGCCCTGTTCACAGTGCACTCGTTCAAACCCCATGCCTGGATTGCCGACTCCCTCCGCTCCCAGTTCGCCATCCGCGAGGTCCGCATCGATGCCGCCCCCGGCTTCCGCATTGCTCTGGGCCTGCGCTACCGAAGTGTATACGCCCTCGAACTCACCATCACAGAAATGCGCTCCAACCTTAACTACATCCGCGATACGGGTATCGGCATGGTCGCCGAACGCAAGGAAGAAATCCGCCTGTCCGACATCCGAGTCACTTTCGGCTACCTGTTCACCCTGCGCGACTGGTGATTGCGGATGCTGTATGGGATCCCGTGCTTCACACCGGCTCCCGGCACTCGCCGAGGCCGTGAACAACGTCAGGCTGTCGGTATGCTGTCCTTCATTCACCATCCAGTGACAGAGCACCTCGACCACGTCCGGGCTTTCACGACCATTGACGAATGTCGCCGCATGAATGTGATTTACACGGTGTCCATAATGTCATAAACTAAGGCTATGACTATGAAGACCACTCACAGAGTACTGTACTCCTCAGCGATTGATCTGTCGGCACTGGATAATAGCTGCGTCAGTCTCGTAGTCACTTCACCACCTTACCCAATGATCGAAATGTGGGACGAGTTGTTCTGCCGTGCAGATCCAAACATCGGACAGAAGATGAACGACGGGCGTGAACAGGAGGCGTTCGAATCGATGCATCGCCAACTCGACCAGGTGTGGACTCAGTTGCCGCGAGTTGTTTGCGATGGAGGCATCGTCTGCATAAACATAGGGAATGCCACACGGACGCTCAATGACAACTTCCAGCTGTTTTCATCTCACTCTCGAATCATCAGCAAGATGGTATCTCTCGGCTTCCAGAATCTTCCCAACATCATTTGGCGCAAAACCACCAACGCACCAAACAAGTTCATGGGATCGGGTATGCTCCCTCCGGGAGCTTATGTCACTCTCGAACACGAGTACATATTAGTTTTCCGCAAAGGGAGCAAACGGGAGTTCAGAGATCCGGAAGAGAAGCGCCTTCGGAGAGAAAGCGCTTTCTTCTGGGAGGAGCGTAATCAGTGGTTCTCTGATGTGTGGTTTGATCTCAAAGGCATCGGACAAGAGCTGAACAACAGCAACCTGCGCAAGCGCAGCGCAGCGTATCCTTTCGATTTGCCTTACAGACTCATCAATATGTTCTCCATTAAGGGAGACTGCGTGTTGGATCCCTTCCTCGGGACCGGTACCACCAGTGTGGCTGCGGCGGCGACCGAGAGAAACAGTATTGGCTATGAAGTTGACACCGGTTTCAGGAACCTGATTGACAGACAGATGCTGAACCTCGTCCCCCTTGTCAACACCCACATCGCCAAACGCATTGAGGATCATCGTAGATTCGCAGAACTCCGGCAAGCTGACGAAAAGGGTTTCAAGTTCACCATTGAAAGCCTTGGCATACCTTGTGCAAGCAGACAGGAAACCGATATTGTGCTTCGCATGGTGGAGAGTATCGTGTCCAGCGGGCAGGATACGTACCACGTATCCTATCGAAACCACGAGTGTCAACCGCTCCAAAGCAGGATCGTGCCCGTTGTCGACTCCAGGCCCAGGCAGCTCCGTGAAAACACGGCGCAGACAACCTTTGATCTCAGTTGAATGCATTCAAGCTCAGAACTGATGTGCCGATTGGAACTCCGCATTCCACACCGCTATATGTCACACTCAATCACTATCCCATCCTTCTTCTTCTCGTAGTAGACAACGGTCACTTCAATCGACTCCCCGAGAAGGTCCTTCTTCGATCTGTATGTGTGAGGCTTGATGCTGATCGCCCGACCACCAACGAACCCATCGATTCCTTTGGTCTCCTCTTCAGCGGTTGACAACCGATACGTAGTCCCCGTTTCCTTGGAGATCTTCTGCAGTATGGCTTCTTGAAACCGCAACCCGGCAAAGGTTTTGTTGTGAATCAAATCCTTGACCCAGTCCTCGATCATCTTATCATCAATCTGTCCCATAGCTTCCCTGAGCCGCGCCAGCATGGCCGAAATCCTGTCCGTCGCTTCCCGAACAGCATCAGGTTTCCGCTCCGAGTACCAGTCAACCCATTCGGTTAGTGTCTTCCCTTCAAACGTTTGTATCAGTTCGCTCATCTGGCCAACCACTTTCGGTCTGGTGCCTCCCGAGTTTGCATTGGCAAGATTCAATAGCTGGGTTGTGTACTTCGGGAATACGTACTTCTTCCCGCCGAGCAGGTACACCATTTCATCATAAGGTATCTTGGTTCGCATTCATGCGCCTTCCACTCAAACCGGCTGATCCCGCCACTGCCGTTGATCAACACACTACCGACAAAGCTCCAGGATTCATCTCCCCCTCGCCTCCCTACTCCCACCCGCTGCGATACTTCTTCAGAAACTCTTCCCGAAACGCCCCAAACCGCCCCGCCTCGATCGCCCCGCGAATACCCTGCATCAGCTTCTGAAAAAACCACGTCGAGTGCAAGGTCGCCAGCACCATCCCCGTAATCTCCGACTGATTATACAAGTGACGAATGTACGCCCGCGAGTACCGCCGGCAAACCGGGCAGTCACAATCAGGATCCAGCGGCCGGCTGTCGTCCGCATAGGCCGCATTGCGATACGTGATCTGCCCCCGCGACGTGAACACATTCCCCGTACGCGCATTGCGAGTCGGCAGCACGCAATCGAACATGTCCACACCATACCCCACCGCCATCAGGATATCCTCCGGATACCCGACTCCCATCAAGTAGCGCGGCTTTTCGTCTGGCAGGTACTCGATCTGCCCGACCAGCATCGCCTCCATCTCCTGTTTGGACTCCCCCACCGACAATCCCCCGATCGCATACCCCGGGAAATCCATCGCCACCAACTGCTCGGCTGAAAGCCTCCGAAGATCCCGATAGGTCGATCCCTGCACGATTGCAAACAGCACCTGCTGCGTCTGGCCCGCTTTGACCAGACTCTCGTGATACTCCTGACACTCCTGCGCCCACAACCACGTCCGCTCCACTCCCAGCTCGGCCAGCTCCCGATCGGCCGGATACGGCACGCAGTAGTCAAAAGCCATAATGATATCCGCCCCAATATCGTGCTGCACCTGCATCGAAGTCACCGGGCTGAAGAAGTGCCGCGACCCGTCGTGATGCGACCGGAACTCCACTCCCTCGTCACTGACCGTGCTGATATCCCGCAGCGAGAAGATCTGAAACCCGCCGCTGTCGGTCAGCATCGGCTTGTGCCACCCGCTGAATTCCGCCAGCCCGCCCTGTGATTTGATAATCCGTGTCCCCGGCCGCAGATACAGATGGTACGTATTGCCCAGGATGATCTCCGCCCCGCAGGTTTCCAGATCGCCGCTGGTCAGCGCCTTTACCGCCCCGCTGGTCCCCACCGGCATAAACGCCGGCGTCTGGAACCTCCCGTGTGGCGTGCTGATCTCTGCGCGCCGGGCGGCCCCGTCGCTCGCCTGCAGCCGGAACAACCGCTCTGGCGTCAACTCTCCGCCCATCAGCCCAGCACCACGTCCAGCGCCTGCTGCAGGCTGCTTACACCGACAAGCTCGATCGGCCGATTCACTACCTTCCCCAAATTGCTCTGCGGCAGTACCATGCGCGTGAACCCCAGCTTGGCCGCCTCGGCAATGCGGCGATCAATCTGAGTCACCCCCCGCACCTCGCCGGAAAGCCCCACCTCGCCCACCACCAAGGTATGCGGATCAATCGCCCGGTTCGTTACAGACGACGCTATCGCCGCCACCAGCGGCAGGTCAACCGAGGGTTCGCTCACCCGCAACCCTCCTGCGATCGACACAAACACGTCATTGGTCCCCATCGGGTACTCGCACCGCTTCTCGAGGATAGCCAGCAGCAGTGCCAGCCGCTTGTTGTCGATTCCGCCGGCCACCCGTTGCGGATTGCCGTAACTCGCCGAGGTCGCCAGTGCCTGCACCTCGATCAGAATCGGCCGTGTCCCCTCACACAAACTCGTCACCACCGAACCGGCCTGCGGCTGCCCCTGGTGTTCCGACAGAAACACCGAAGAAGGGTTGCTCACTTCGCTCAGCCCCGATGGCGTCATCTCAAACACCCCGATCTCCGCAATCGACCCGAACCGATTCTTCGTGCACCGCAGAATCCGGTACAGGTGCGTCGCATCCCCCTCGAAATACATCACCGTATCAACCATGTGCTCAAGCACCTTCGGGCCGGCCACCATCCCCTCCTTGGTCACGTGGCCCACCAGCAGCAGCGCCATGTCCCCCGCCCGCGCCAGGCGTATCAACTGCTTGGCCGACTCCCGCACCTGCGCCACCGTCCCCGGCGGCGAATCCAGTATCTCACTCGCCGTTGTCTGAACCGAATCGATAATCGCCACCGCCCAGTGCCCGCCTTCAATCGCTGCTTCAATCTCCTCCAGCGAAGTCGAATTGAGCAGCCCGATATTGCTCCCCGATGCCCCCAACCGGTCCGCCCGCAGCTTGATCTGCGGCAGCGATTCCTCCCCGGTCGCATACAGAACCGACAATCCCTGCGAGGAGTACCCTTCAGCCGCCTGAAGCAGCAGCGTCGACTTGCCAATTCCCGGCTCACCGCCGATCAACACCGAGGCCCCCGGAAGCAGCCGCCCGCCCAGCACCCGATCGAACTCGTCGATCGTGCTGACCAGCCCTGTCTGCGACTCGGTCCCGATCTGCCCCAGCGGCACTGTGCGCACCGGCCCGGACTTCTTCGCCCCGCTTACTTTCCCCACCGGAAGACGCTCCTCGATCAGCGTGTTCCAGGCACTGCATTCCCGGCACTGACCCTGCCAGCGCGGATGCTCTGCACCACACTGCGAGCAGTAGTAGGCGGTCCTGGCTCTCTTTGATGGAAGCGACATGATCTTCACTGCCCCCTACGCATCATACGCCGCACTGTCCATGAACTGGCGCACATACCCGTCATCAACCTTCTTCAGCTCTTCCGGAGTACCGTCAAAATGCACCCGCCCCTTGTGAAGCATAACAATCCGATCGGCAATGTGAAACGCCGACTTCATATCATGGGTCACCGCCAGCGAGGTTACCGAAAGCCGCTCGTTCAGCCGCGCGATTAATTCGTTGATCATCTCTGCCGTAATCGGGTCCAGCCCGGTCGTCGGCTCATCGTACAGCAACACCTCCGGATCGTTCGCAATGGCCCGCGCCAGCCCGACCCGCTTGTGCATGCCGCCGGAGAGCTCCGACGGCAGCTTGTCTCCGGCATCCGACAGATCCACCATGTCCAGCTTCTCCTGCACGATGCGCCGAATCTGCTCGGGCTTGTACTTGCGCGACTCCTTCAACCCCAGCCCCACATTCTCCGCAACCGTCATCGAATCAAACAGCGCCGCCGACTGAAACAACATCCCGATTCGCCAACGCACCGCCACCAGTTCCTCGTCCGGCAGTTCGTTGATCTCACGCCCGTCGACAAACACCTGTCCGCGGTCGGGCGCCATAAGACCGATAATGTGCTTGAGCAGGACCGATTTCCCCGTCCCGGAGGCACCGATAATCGCCAGCGACTCCCCCTTCTCTATGGTCAGGTTGATGCCATCCAGCACGACCAGCTTACCGAAGCTCTTGCACAGGTCTTTCAACTCGATGATGGCCATGCTACAACCGGAACAGGATGAGTGCAAAAACGAAGTTGAACACCAGAATCATCACCATCGAAATCACCACCGACGTTGTCGTCGCCAGCCCAACCCCCTGCGCCCCACCTTCGCTGTGGAAGCCCTCGTAGCAACTGACCAGCCCGATCGTGAAGCCAAACACGCCCGCCTTGATCAACCCGTTAATGAAATCCTGCAATTTGAATGAGCCCCGAAACCCGTTAAGGAACATTTCCGAGGAGATGTTGACGCCCACCATCGACACGATCAATCCCCCTATGATCGCCACAAAAATCGAGAAGCACACCAGAAACGGCACCATCAGCGTGCACGCGATAATCCGCGGCTGCACCAGATAGCGAAACGGGCTTATACCCATTGACAGCAGGGCGTCGATCTGCTCGGTCACCCGCATCGTCCCCAGTTCCGCCGTAATCCCGGCTCCAACCCGTCCGGCCAGGACAATTGCCGAGAGCACCGGCGCCAGTTCAATGACCACCGCCTTGCCTACCGCGTGCCCCAGAAACCGCAACGGCGCCCCGATGAACTTGAACTGATACGCCGCCTGCCAGGCCGACACCGCCCCCACGAAAATCGATATGATCGCTATCAGCGGCAGCGACTTCATCCCGATATAGTACAACTGCGCCACCAGCAATCCCAGCGAGTGGTGCAGCCGGCGAAGCGACACCACGAACCGCCCGAGAAATATCGCCATGCCACCCAGCTTGGTCACCACCCCGATGCCGCTGCGACCCACTATCTCCGGTACATGCTCCATTAGAACGGTGTCTCCTCATCACCGCCAACCGGCTCCACCCCCGGCGGCACTTCACGTCGCTTCCACTCCAGATTCTCAAAGCGCGCAAACTCCTTCAGGAACGTCAGATTCACCGTCCCCGTCGGACCATTGCGCTGCTTGGCTACGATTATCTGCGCCTTCCCCTCCACCTCTGCATACTTTGGGTCGTTGCGATCCAAATGCGTCAGATAGTGTTCCGGGCGATAGACAAACGCCACCACATCCGCATCCTGCTCGATAGCCCCCGACTCCCGCAAATCCGAAAGCTGCGGACGCTTCTCTCCGCCGCGCTGCTCCACCATCCGCGAAAGCTGCGAACAGGCGATCACCGGCACATCCAGTTCCTTCGCCAGCGACTTCAACCCGCGCGAGATCGTCGCGATCTCCTGCTGACGGTTATCAAAACGCCCCGTCGCCGTCATCATCTGGATATAGTCCACGATAATCAGCGACACATCCGCCTGCGCCTTCAACCGTCGCGCCTTCGCCCGCATCTCCAGGCTGCTGAGATTCGCACTGTCATCGATGTATATCGGCGCTTCCGAAAGCGGCCCCGAGGCATACGTCAGCTTCGGCCACTCGCGATCGGCCAGCTTGCCCGAACGAAGCCGCTGCTGCGATATCTTTGCCCGTCCGCACAGCAACCGCATCGCCAGCGACTCCGCCGACATCTCCAGCGAAAACACGCCCACTGCCTTCTTCTGCTCAATCGCCACGAACTCCGCGATATTCATGGCCAGCGCCGATTTGCCCATCGACGGCCGCCCGGCAATGATCACCAGCTCACCACCGCGCAGACCATTAGTCATCTCATCAAAATCCCGAAACCCCGTCTGTAAGCCTACCAGCGTACTGTCCGGAGACTGCAACTCCTCGATCTGCTCCATCGTCCCGGGCAACAAATCGCTCAGGGCAACGAATCCCTTGCGCAACCGGCGCTCCGATATCATGAAGATGCTGCTCTCGGCCTTGTCCAGCAGCGCGTCGACGGCTTCATCCTCCGTCCGGCAGCTTTCCGCTATCTCATCCGCCGTCCGAATCAACCGGCGAAGCAACCACTTCTCCAGCACGATGTTGGCGTATGTCACCACGTTCACGGTCGAGGCCACCCCCTCAACCAGCTCGACCAGATACACCCGCCCGCCGACCTTCTCCAGCGTTGCCATCTTCTGCAGTTGGTTGGCCACCGTCGTGATGTCGCACGGCTGCGACTGCTCGTACAGGGCCAGCATCGCTTCGTAGATCAGCCGGTGTCGCGGGACATAAAATGCCGAGGGATCATCGAGCACCTCCAGCGCCCGGTTGAGCGCCTCGGAGTCACGAAGAATCGCACCCAGCAACGCCTGCTCGGCCTCCTCCGAACGCGGTGCCTGCAGACGTTCCAGTCGAACCTCTTCCTTGCCCCGCCAGGTTACCTGCTTGCGTTCCGCCACGTCATCGCGCCTTTATCTCGTCGAGTTTGACCAGCAGCATCTGCATGTCCTCCCACGTATCCCGACTGCGGAAACCGGAGCAGCGCTGCCGGGTGATACGTCACCAGCATCGGCGTTCCGGAGAAGGTGTGCCAGCGTTTACGAAGCTTCCCCAGTGGTGTCGTCGTCTTCAGCAGATTCTGAGCCGCCACCCGGCCCAGCGCACAGATGAGCTTCGGCCGTATCAACCGTATCTGCTCATGAAGGTATCCAAGGCACTGCTCCACCTCGTCCGGCAACGGATCGCGGTTATTCGGAGGTCGGCACTTGAGGATATTGGCAATATACACATCCTGACGCGACAGCTTCATCGCCTCCAGAATCTTGTCAAGCAGCTTGCCGGCCCGGCCCACAAACGGCTCCCCCTGCCGGTCCTCATCCGCACCCGGCGCCTCGCCGACAAACATGATCTCTGCCGAACGATGCCCCACGCCGTACACGAACTTATTGCGCGTCCGGCCCAGCGGACAGCGCTGGCACTCACAGATCGCCTGACAGTGCGCCTGCAACGACTCGTACTCGGCCACGTCAGGCCCGTCCGGCATCTCTGCGAACAGGGCCGACTGCTCGTTTTCATCTTCGGCACCCACACGCACCGCCGGCGCCACCGGTTTCTTCACCGACAGCGACGCCTGAATCTCCTCGGGCAGCGGGTCCAGGATTACCTCCTCAAACCCCATGTCTATCTGGGTGCGAAGCGCCCGGCACAGCAATGCTCTCAGGTTGTCGGAATTAGCGTCCATTCTCCCTTTCCGAATTGAACAGTCAAGTTAGTACATGAGGAAACGACAGGCAACATTGATTCAGAGCAACTTCGCCATCTCAGCAACAATCCGCTCGGCCACCTCGTCTTTCGACATCAACGGTAACGCGAGCGTCCTGCGCTTCGGATGGATAATGCTCACCCGATTGGTCTTGGTATCAAACCCCGAATCCGGCCCCGGCACATTGAGCACAATCATGTCCAACTGCTTGTCAGCCAGCTTGCGACGAGCATTCTTCTCGGCGTCATCAGTCTCAAGCGCAAACCCGATCACCACTTGCCCCGGCCGACGTTTCCCGGCCAAACCACGCAGGATATCCTCCGTTGGCTCCAGTTGCAACGCCAGCGGACCGTCCCCGCGTTTAATCTTCGATCCGACCATGACCTGCGGCCGAAAATCAGCCGGGGCCGCCGCCATAATCAGCGCATCGCACGTGGCGAACTCCGCCTGCACCGCCGCGGCCAGATCGGCTGTGGTCACAATCGGAATCGACCTCACACCCTGTGGTATCACCAGAGACGTTGGCCCCGTGATCAGGCACACCTCGGCCCCGGCCTCGCGCGCCGCCCGCGCCAGAGCATACCCCATTTTCCCCGATGAATGATTGGAGACATAACGGACCGGATCAATCGCCTCCCGCGTCGGACCGGCCGTGACCAGAACCCTCTTACCCTGCAGGCTCAGCCTTTTTTTTTACTCCCTGCGCTCCCTGCGCCGCCCGCCAGCTTGCTGACAGAGTCGAATATGGCCTCCGGCTCCGACATTCGCCCCACACCGCTGCTGTCACACGCCATCTCGCCTGCCTCCGGCCCGATCGACTCCCATCCGAGATCCCGCGTGACCGTCTCGAAATTCCGCTGCGTGATCCTGTTGCTCCACATCCCCGGATTCATTGCCGGCGCCACCAGCACCGGCCGGGTCGTGGCGCACATCACCGTTGTCAGAAGATCATCACTTATCCCGGAGGCCATCTTGCCCAGGAAGTTCGCCGTCGCCGGAGCGATCACGATCACATCCGGCCACTCGGCCAGATCGATATGCCGCGTCCCCACAAACTCGTTTTCGGGAAACATCCTGACCAATACCGGCCGCTGCGATACCGACTCCAGCGTCAGCGGTGTCACAAACCGCGTCGCCGCCTCGGTCATGATCACCTGCGCCTCGGCCCCCTGTTTGACCAGCAGGCGGACCAGGTTGGGGATCTTATAGCATGCAATCCCGCCCGTCATGCCCAGCAGGATCTTCTTGGAGCAAAGGCTCATAAGCTCTAAATCGATTTACGAGATCAGTTTACGAACGGAGAGCGCGGGCTGGTGATATCGAACAGGTTCAGCCCGTCAAGCTCCTCGACATCGTGAAATACCACTGCCGAGGCAACCGTCTTGACCTCTTCCTCGCTCACGTCGGCAGAGCTGACCACCATCAGACGATCCAGCACGATCTCAAGCTGCTCGTCGTCAATCAGCCCCAGGTTCACCAGCCCGTACAGAAACCCCTGAGCCTCAGTCGAAAGCAAAGCCCGCTCAGCGGCCGTTAATACCCGCACCGAGGAGTGGCGGGATGGAAACGAGGCGAAATACTCCTCAGCCTCCGGATTGATTCGATCCATCAGCCACGAATAGGCAGCCGATATCTCATCATCCTGATACCCCATAGTCTCGAGCATCGCGGAAATGTCGTCGATATCCGAGACCTGCTCCCGGTGTTCCTGCATGTAATCTATGAGAAAAACAACGATCTCTAATATTCTGTCTCTCATCTCGTCTCCAGTTGCGGTTGCGCTATAGAACCGAAGATACACCGACTCATCGATCTTTGCAAGCGAATTGCCTTCCCGCGCGATCCCCTGCTGCCGACCTTAAGACCGCCAAAGCGTGTCGTACCCCCCCAACCGACCACGCAGTAATATCTTGCAGCGAACATATCAATCGGCTTTTCAAGCACCCCCGAACGCTATTCTACCCGCTCGAAAACCAGTTTGCGCTCCGGTGTATCGATTATCATCTGTGATTCCCCCTCGAAGCTCAGCCGCCCCTTCAAAGCCCGCCCCTGGATCACCATCACCAGATTGCCCTGTTCCTCCATGCTCCAGCCACCCGGCAGGCGCTGCCCTGTCGTTTTGTTAACGGCGACAAACCGACCATCGTCGGTAAACGAATGCTCCAGTTGCGTCCCCTCGATCTCGACTACCCACTTGCCCGACAGCAACTTATCCAACCGCCTGCGGTGATCGTCAGAAACCGGCGGTGCCTCTACGCGCACCATAACAGAAGTATCACCCTGACGAATGACAGTCAGGGTATCCCCGTCGATATAGCACTCCATCGACTGGCTGGCGCCGCTGGCCGGATTGGCGAGAGTCAGCCGACCCGGTCGACCCGGCACAAACTGATACGTGAAGGTATCATGAAATGACCCCATCTGCATTCCCCCCAGGCCGCCATCGTGAAAACCGAATATCATCCCCCGTTCCAGCCCGGTCGTGGCCTGCCAATGACCGATTATCACCTCGGAATCGGCAGGCGCCGGTGTCACCCTCTCCGAGCCCGCAGCACTCACGCTGTCGGCGTAACTCTCGGATCGGCCGGCGTCCTCGCCCTTGGATCCACAGCCCGAAAGCCCGATCAGCACCACCGCCATACCGACCAGAAACACCACCAGCAGTCGCTTTGTCACAGTCCTGCCCCTTCTCAGTGCTTGAAATGTCTCATGCCAGTGAACACCATCGCCGCCCCGGCCTTATCGGCGGCTGCGATCGCCTCAGCATCACCCTTGGAACCACCCGGCTGAATAATCGCTGTCACCCCCGCCTCGGTACCAACCTCGACTCCGTCCGGCATCGGGAAGAAGGCATCCGAGGCCATCACCGCCCCTTGTGCCCGCTCGCCGGCGCGCTTGACCGCCATGAATCCGGAATCGACCCGCGAGGTCTGTCCCATGCCGATCCCCACCGTCGCCTCCCCTTTGGCCAGCACGATCGCATTCGACTTCGTATGCTTCACAACCTTCCAGGCAAACATGAGCGCCTTGAGTTCCTCCGGCGTCGGTTCCCTCTTGGTCACCACCTTCAGCTCATCCTTGCTAACATTCTGCTCATCGGCCTGCTGATACAGCAACCCTCCGCGCACCGGCTTGAACACCACCTGTCCCGGCGTCACTCCATCGGCTATCTGAGGCACGGCCAGCAGACGACGGTTCTTCTTCCGCTTAAGCATAGCGAGCGCTTCCTCCGTAAACCCGGGAGCCAGGATACACTCCACGAACGGTGTCTCGTGCAGAAGCTCGGCACAGGCCATGTCCACTTCACGGTTCAGCCCGATAATGGAACCAAAGGCCGAAAGTGGATCCGAATCATACGCCGCCTTGTACGCCGCCGCAATCGTCTCCGCCTGCGCCGCGCCACAGGGGTTGGCGTGCTTGAGCACACACGCGAACGGTTTCTCGAAATCCAGGATCATGTCCAAAGCCGCGTCCAGATCACCGTAGTTGTTATACGATAACTCCTTGCCCGAAAGAATCTCACCGCGAAGCAGCGACGGTCCGGGCGGAAAACCCTCCCGCTCATACACCGCGGCCCGCTGGTGCGGATTCTCACCGTAGCGGAGATTCTCACGGCGCCGGTAACACAGGTTCAGCCGGGCCGGGAACAGCGCGTCACCCTCTGCAGGCTGATCGGCCATCTCGGCTGCGAAATAGTCGGCGATCGCCGTATCATAGCGAGCCGTCAGCGCATACGCTTTGGCCGCGCACTGGCGACGGAACTCGGGCGTTGTCTGACCGTCATGTTCCCGGAGTTGCTCGATCAGATTGTCATAGTCACAGGGGTCGGTCACGATCGTCACGAACTCATGATTCTTCGCCGAGGCCCGGATCAGGCTGGGACCGCCGATATCGATATTCTCGATAACCTCCTCCCGCGTCGCATCCTCGCGCGCCACTGTCTGCTCGAACGGATACAGATTCACCACGATCAGGTCTATCGCCCGCCCCTCTATCTGGCTTAGCTGCTCCTCGTCCTTCTCATCGCCGCGACGGTACAATATGCTCCCGTGAATCTTCGGATGCAGCGTCTTGACGCGGCCACCCAGCACCTCCGGTGAGCCGGTGAATCCCGAAACCGGAATCGCCTGCACACCCGCCTCTTTGAGCTTCTTGAGCGTTCCGCCGGTGGAAATGATCTCGATCCCCATATCCTGGAGCGACTGCCCCAGCTTGATCAGACCTGTCTTGTCGGACACCGAAATCAGCGCCCGTTTGATTCCTGTCTTTTCTGTCATAACCTCACTTACCTGTCAGGACGCGTTGTGCGTCGCGATAACGTTCCGCCGAGGCCTCAACCACCTCCTGCGGCAACTGCGGCGCGGGCGGCTTCTTGTTCCAGCCGCTATGGGCGAGGTAATCGCGAACGGGCTGTTTGTCGAACGAGGGCTGTCCCTTGCCCACCACGTACTTGTCCACCGGCCAGAAACGGCTCGAGTCCGGCGAAAGCACCTCGTCGATCAGTATGAACTTACCATCCTTGAAGCCAAACTCAAACTTGGTGTCGGCAATGATGATCCCCTTCGTCAACGCATACTCAGCGGCCTTCGTATACACCGCCAGTGACTTCTCGCGGCAAAGCTGCGCCGTCTCCGGCCCGATAATCTTCACCAGCTCATCGTAACTGATATTCTCATCGTGACCATCGTCAGCCTTGGTCGACGGCGTGAATATCGGCTCCGGCAGCTTGCCGGACTCCTGAAGCTCCGGCGGGAACTCAAAACCGTGCACCGTATTCGACCCCTTCTCCCGCGCCCGCTGCAGCTCCTTCCACATGGAACCGGAGATATAGCCGCGCACAATGCACTCGCAGTTGACCCGCTCGGCTTTCGTCACAATCATGGAGCGTCCTTCAAGCTGCTCCCGGTACTGGTGCAATGGCCCCGGAAACTCCTCCAGCTCGGCCGTGATCAGGTGGTTGTCAACCACATCCTTCAAGTAGTCAAACCAGAAAAGCGACATGGCCGTGAGCACCTTTCCCTTGCCGGGGATGCCGTTGGGCATGACCACATCGAATGCCGAAATTCTGTCCGAGGCCACAAACAGCAGTGAGTCGCCCAGATCATAGATATCGCGAACTTTCCCGCGGTTGAACAGCGGGTACTCCCTGATGTCGGTCTGCATGACCACGTCATTGGCTGTCTTGTTCATACTCTCCTCGTATCAGCTTGCTCAGGACACGTGGATACAGCCGGTGCTCCTGCTCGAGCACCCGTGCCGCCAGCGAGTCAGGTGTGTCGTCCGGCCTTACCGGCACTTTCGCCTGCTCAAGGATGCGTCCGTTGTCATAAACCTCATCAACCAGATGTACCGTCGGCCCGGTCTGGGTCTCCCCCGCCGCGAGAACCGCTTCATGTACGTGATGTCCATACATCCCCTTGCCGCCATACTTGGGCAGCAGGGCCGGATGGATATTCGTAATCCTCCCCCGATAGGCCCGGACGACCTCGGCCGGCAACAGCTTCAGATACCCGGCCAAAGCGATATAGTCGATTTCCCTTTCTTTCAGCCTGCTCAGAAGGTCCTGCGTCGCCGCCTGTGGTGAATCATATCTCCCGGGCAAGTACACCCACGTGTCGATCCCGGCGTTCTCGGCCCGGGTCAGCCCGTAGGCCTTCTGGCTGCTGGCGACCACCCAGACAATGTCACCGGCCAGAATCCCGGCCTTCTGCGCATCGATCAAAGACTGCAGATTGCTCCCGCCGCCCGAAATCAGGACAGCTATTCTGGGTCGTGTCCGGGCCACCGTCCTTCTCCTTCAATATGCCCTATATGCCGCTTCAACGCATGAACCGATCCGGCGATAAACGGCCAATATACGCGACCGGTCCGGCGGAGTCAAACCCGCATAACGCTCAAAGAAATATCACCTGCGAATCAGCCAGCTCGGACAGCCTCAAGGAATCGTTTAACTGTCTGCTCGAAACGTTCTGGCGCTTCGAGGTTTATCATGTGACCAACCCCCTCGAACACCTCAAGCTGCGCCCCGGGAATCCTCTGATGCAGCGCCTCGGCCAAAGGCAGGAATATCCGGTCAAGCCGCCCGGTCAGGATCAGCGTCGGAGCACAAATCCGATGAACCTGCTCCATGTCATTCGCTCGCGGGTACTTCCCCCGCATGGGATCGGTCCAGATCGCCCCGCTGTGCTCGTCCATCATCTGCTCCATCAGTTGCTGCAGGTGCTTCTTATCCGACCGGTACCATGACAACGTCGTTCGTTTCCACTTCTCCCGCGCCGCCATAACCCCGCGTTCCCGTGCCTCCCGATCCACAAGCTCGATCTTCCTGCCCACCGAATACCCAGCCGCCCCGGGGCTGACCAGTGTCAGCGAGTGCAGGCGTTCCGGATATGCCAGCGCGAACCCGATCGCAGTCGCACCACCCATCGACAACCCCACGACATGTGCCCGCTTCAACCCCAGCGCCTCCATGAACGCCCGCAGGTGTTCGACACGGTCGGCCCGTCCGTAGCCCGTTGCCGGCGCGCTGGACTGGCCGTGCCCGAGAGCATCGAAGGCCATCGCCCGCCAGTTCTGTCCGAACACCTCGAGTTCGCGCTGCCACTGGCGAACATCCAGCGTGAACCCGTGCAGAAAGATGACCGGCTCGCCGGATCCGTTCTCTTCGTAGTACAGCTTCCGCCCGCCGGGTATCTGTGTGAATGGCATCTCAGGCAGTCCTTCCGATGGCGTCGGTGACGCCGATGATGTCGGTGACGCCGACGATGTCGGTGACGCCGATGATGTCCGCGATACCCCTGTATGCCGGGCGCACGCTCTGTGACAGGCGACTGTTCATGCCCGCCAAGGTAGCCCCCGCACCCGATGAACGCAACCCGATTCGAAACCCACCGGCGCCCCAATCCCGTTGGGTCGACTGGTGGCCCACGCCTCCCCCCGCGGGGTCCTTTGTTGGCAGCTCGATACAACTGGACCACGTGATCGCATCACCGTACGCTACCCCGGCACCACCTGTGGGGTGGCCCGAGGCTTGGGGCTTGTTGCGAAACCCTGTTCAGTCAGGTCTTGCGGTCGTCAGAGACGAGCGTGTGACCTGACCGGTTGTATGTAGGGAAAGATGCCTTCGGCATCCTGCCACCACTTCCGCTCCCTGTTCGAGTCATCGCGAGGAGCGTCGCGAAGCAGCGACGCGGCGATCTCAGCACACGCCGTCATGATCGACACTCCCCATCACTGTGATTACGCCTTGACTCACAGCCCCTCGATGTCCATATTCAGTGTGAACCTCAGGCAAGGGGCACGCATGCGGTCTTCCAAGCCAGCGTCATCGAAAGGAGCAAAACAGTGGACTCTCTCAAGGGAAACCCCATGATCTTGGAGATTGGGATCGCCCTCATAGGGATGTTTTTCATTTCCTGGTTCGCCGTTAAGATGGGTCGGGGCACGAACAAGTTCGTCAGCTGGATCGTATTCCATGTGAAGGTTGTCATCGCTGCCGCACTTGCATTTGGTGCAAGGTTCGCGCTAACTGCTATTGGCGATTTGGAGGGCGTCAGTGAGTTTCTATTCATCTTCTTGAGTGCATACATAGGTCTTGCGGTCGGCACCGTGGGAAAGGGCAAGGCTACCGTTGAGTAGTTGGTTCTATTCCAATGACATATGAATTCCCCCAGACATGCACCCCACGCACCCCATCCATCGGCGACCAAAAGCACACTCTCCCCCCTCAACCCCTACCTGATCACGGCTGTGCGCTGCGAGAATCCCGTCTCCCCCGCCGCTCCGGGGCCACGTCCCCCTTGGCCGCCCATTGACAATTGATACACCGCGTTGTCCTGCTCAAGCTCGTCCGAGCCGAACACCACCACGCCGACCGACCATCCCCCGGCCCCGCCGCCGCCGTGTCCCCCGCGTCCTCCGGCGCCGCCGTCACCTCCGGGAGCACCGCCGCATCCGGGCACAGCCTGCCCGGCAAACCCTGCCCCGCCGGTTCCACCGGGGGCGCCCTCGCCGCCATCGCCGCCATCACCTCCGGCCGCCAGACTGATCACACAATCCTGCAGACGTACCGGGGTGCGATACGCCACCACCCCGACAGAGCTTCCCCCGGCCTTGCCGCCGTAACCCCCGGTGCCACGCTGACCGCCGCTGCCGCCATGGCCACCGGCGCCGCCGGGAGTATCCGCTGAGCACATGGCGTGTCCGCCACCGCCACCGCCGCCGCATCCGTCGGCGCCATCGGCCCCGTCACCGCCGTCTCGCACGTGAATCACCGGCAGCGAGCCGCTGCTGTCGATCTGTAACGCGGCCCGTCCTCCGGCACCATAGGCGCCTGCGGCCCCGTCCGCTCCGGCCAGCCCCGGCTGCGGGTCTTCGCCCGGCGCGCCACCGTTGCCGCCGCTCACGCTGCCATCGGCGCAGACTCCCCGATCGCCCCATTCCGGCGGCTGCGCGGCGGTCCCGCCCCGGCCACCGGCTCCGCCGGGCGTGGCCGGATAACCATCACTCGTGGCCGCGCCGAACCCATACTCACCGGCCACACCGGCGCTTCCGGCCATGCCTTCTCCGGCAGTCCCGCCAACAATCCGGTTGCTCTTGAGCTGGACGCGCTCGCTGTTGATACAATACACCGCGACAGAGTTCTGCCCCGCCTGTTTGGCGTCGGGGGCCACGATTGTCAGGTTCTGCAAAGTGACCTCCCCGGTGACATTCTGCACCAGCACCGCCACCGGCCGCCCGGAGACGATTCTACCCCGAACGACACTCGAGTCCGCTCCTGTCGGCAGCCACTGATTGGCAGGGTCGCGGCCGCCGATCACCTTTATGGCTGAACGCACGACAAGCGATTCATGGTACTCGCCCGCGGCAACGTAGATCAGTTTCACGGTCGTATCCTGCGTGGCAATGTCCAGGGCAGCCTGAATCGACCCCAGAGGCGAGCGCCAGTCGCCGTCGCCGCCGGCCCCGGCCCGCACAAAAAGCGCCTCGGAGGCACCATCCGGCACCAACGGCGGCTGGTTTGGGTTGGTACTCGAGTCGCTGCAAGCGACAATCGCAAGCAGCGCGGCCAGAACACCAGCCACCACCAGCACAGCCCGCCGGGCGGGATTGAACAAACATGCGCTCATACTCACATAATAGCCGCTTTCGCCATTCTGGCAATAAGAAAGCCGGTACCCCTGCGGACACCGGCCTTGTGGAAAATCCAGATCAGTCGATATTCTGTTACAGCATCGACAGGTACTTCTCGATCTCCTGACCGGTCACCCGGATGCGATAGTCATTCCATTCCAGCCGCTTGTTCTCGATGAGCTTGTTGAATATGTGTTCTCCCAGGGTCTCGCGGGCGAGTTCCGACTGCTCCAGTTCGGCGATGGCGTTCTCCAGCGAGTTCGGAAGCTCTTCGATTTTCAGCCCGGCCTTCTGCTCCGGCGTCATGTGGTAGATGTTCTCTTCGATCGGGTCCGGCAGCTTGTACTTTTTCTCAATGCCTTTCAGACCCGCCGCCAGCAGGCAGGCAAACGTCAGATACGGATTGGCCGCCGGGTCAGGAGAGCGCACCTCGATGCGGGTCGCCCGCTCCTTGCCCTGCTGGTAGAGCGGAACGCGGACCATGCTGGAGCGATTGCGACGTCCCCAACTGATGTAGCATGGTGCCTCATATCCCGGCACCAGCCGCTTGTACGAGTTCACCCACTGATTGGTCACCAGCGTGAACTCTTTGATGTGTTTGAGGATGCCGGCCATGAAATACCGCGCCGTCGGCGACAGGTTGTAATCGTCGCTGGCGCTGTGCATCAGGTTCTTATCCCCCTTGAACAGCGACATGTGGCAATGCATCCCGCTGCCGTTCAGGCCGTAGACCGGCTTGGGCATGAAGGTGGCATACATGTCGTTCATGAGCGCCACCTGTTTGACGACGAAACGGTACACCTGCGCAAAATCCGCCATAACCAGCGCTTCCTGGTATTTCAGATCGATCTCGTGCTGCGAGGGGGCCACCTCGTGATGCGAGCACTCTACCTGAATGCCTATCCTCTCCAGCGCGGCCACTGTCTGCTTGCGGGCGCGGGTCCCGCGATCGTAGGTGCCCATATCGAAATACCCGTCGCGGTCCAGCAACACCGGCGCCTTGTCATCGGCGAAATAGAAATACTCGATTTCCGGCCCCACATACAGCGTCCAGCCCTGCTTGTTCAGTTTCTCGAGATTGCGCTTGAGCACCCAGCGCGGGTCTCCGGCATAGGGGCTGTGGTCGGCGTTGGTGATATCGCAGAACATCATGGCCACCTTCTCGCCCGAGACCTCCCAGGGAATAACTCGAAACGTCCGCGGGTCAGGCATGGCCATCAGGTCAGACTCCTCGATCCGGGCAAACCCCTCGACCGAGGAACCATCGAACCCCTGGCCTTCCTCGAGTACCTGCTCGATCTCCTGCCGCGTGATCGACATTCCCTTGATCCGACCCAGAATATCGGTGAAGCACAACCTGATATATCGTACCCCGGCCTCGTCGATCATGCGAAGCACATCTTCCCTGGTCTTGACCATGCTACACTCCTGCTGTTAGGGCTTTGATAGTACTATCAACTGTGAATCATGGATCATAATAATCGATTATAACATAACAGACAGCAGAAGGTTCTGCGGCCTGTCAAGTCTGCGCCAAATTGTCACAGGGTATTCGCCGCAGGAATCATTGGTCGGGAATCATCAGCAGTTCCAGCCGCTGATGCACCGGCACGAGTTGCCGGCAGGTCACCCCGGCCATATCGAAAATCCGCCTTGCCGCGACGAATATCCCCTCGTCCCGGTACTTATCGGACAGGAAGACGACTTCCCTGATCCCCACCTGCACGATCAGCTTGGCGCACTCGTTACAGGGAAACAGCGACACGTACATGGTCGCCCCGTCGAGATCGGCCTTGCTGGCGGAGTTAGTGATGGCGTTCATCTCGGCATGGCAGACATACGGATACTTGGTCTGAAGGTACTCCCCATCGCGATCCCACGGCAGCTCGTCATCGGAACACCCGGTCGGGAAACCGTTATACCCGATCCCGATTATCCGTTTGCGGGCGTTGACTATACACGCCCCGACCTGCGTCGAGGGGTCCTTCGAGCGTTTGGCCGAGAGCTGGGCAATGGCCATGAAATACTCTTCCCAACTGATATAGTCAGTCCGCTTGCCGCTCATGGGCGGGAGTATATCTGTTTTTATCGAGCAGGTCAACAAGATCGATCAGCCCGGCCGACACACCAAGAAAAACCCCGGTCTCCGGGAGACCGGGGCACGATTGTTTGTCTGTGTCAGGTATCTCTGGCTGTTATCCCCTTGGCGCCTGCCCTTCAATATCGGTCGGACCGCGCTGGTCCGCCCTGAGCGTGCTGGCGTCGAGATAGTTCTTCAGAGAATTGAGCAGGTCAATCGGAACCGGGAAGATCAGGGTGGAGTTCTTCTCGGCCGAGACTTCGGTCAGCGTCTGCAGGAAGCGAAGCTGGATTGCGTTCGGCGAGGTCGCAATGACCTTGGCCGCATCGGCCAGCTTCTGTGAGGCCTGGAACTCACCCTCGGCGTGGATGACCTTGGATCGGCGTTCACGTTCGGCCTCGGCCTGGCGCGCCATCGCCCTCGTCATCTCCGGCGGCAGATCGACGTTCTTGACCTCGACCACCGATACCTTGACGCCCCAGGGCTCGGTCTGGTCATCGATGATTGTCTGAAGCTCCTGGTTAATCTTGTCCCGCTCGGCCAGCAGGTCATCAAGCTCCACCTGGCCGAGCACCGAACGGAGGGTCGTCTGGGCGATCTGCGAGGTCGCCTCGAAGAAGTTCGCTACCGAGACCACCGCCTTGTTTGGATCGAGCACCTGGAAATACAGCACTGCATTGACCTGAATTGACACGTTGTCCTTGGTGATGACATCCTGCGGCGGGATGTCGTAGGTGATCACGCGAAGGTCCACCCTCACCATTTTATCGATAATGGGGATCAGGATGATCAACCCCGGCCCCTTCGCCCCGATCAATCGGCCAAGTCGGAAAATCACAGCGCGCTCGTACTCCTTGAGCACCTTGATCATGTTGAACAGCAGGATCAGGACAAAAAGAGCTATAACTCCCAAGACAGGAACAGGCATACCCTCTCACCTTTCTACTTGCCGGATTCGATTTTCTTCACCTTCAATATCAGCTTGTCCATACCGATCACCTCGACCGCCTCCCCGGCCGTCAGCTCCTCGTCGCTGTCAACCTTCCACAGGGCACCGTCGACATACATCATGTTATTGGTCCGCATCTTGCCCGTCTTGCCGGTCATGCTGTCCGAGCCGCTGACCGGCCGATGGCGGTGCGCCTTCACCACCAGCCAGAGCATCGCTGCCGCCGTCAGTCCCACCAGCACTGCGACCGTGATCAGCACCGACAGCGAGACGCGCAGATTGGGATCGACCGTATCTATCAGCATAAGCCCTCCGAAGAAGAACGACACCACCCCTCCGATCGTCAGCAACCCGTGACTGACTATCTTCACCTCAGCTATGAACAACACAATTGCCAGAAGAATCAGGGCCAGCCCGGCGTAGTTGATCGGCAGAGTCTGGAAGGCGTAGAATGCCAGGATCAGGCTGATTGCCCCCACTACCCCCGGCAGAATCGCGCCCGGATTGTACAGCTCGATGAGAATTCCGAGGCTTCCAAGGGAAAAGAGGATGAACGCAATATCCGGATCGGTGATCACTTTCAGAATCTTGTGAACCAGCGAAATCCTCAGTTCCCTGACAGCGGGGTCCTTGAGCGACATGGTCTTGGTTCCCCAGGCCATCTCGATGTCCCGGCCGTGGATCTGGTTCAGCAGGTCGGTCAGATCTTTGGCGACGATGTCTATCACGCCCTTTTCCAGTGCCTCGCGGTCGGTAATCGACACTGACCGGCGTACCGCATCCTCAGCCCATTCGGCGTTTCGTCCCCGCCGTTCGGCCGCTGCCCGAATCTGCGCCACCGCATCATTGGTGATCTTCTCGTTCATGACCGAATCGACTTCCTGCCCGCCACCGGCCACCGGGTGGGCTGCGCCGATATTGGTTGTCGGCGCCATAGCCGCGAAATGGGAGACGTAGGTGATATACACGCCCGCCGAACCGGCCCGCGCCCCGCTGGGGGCCACATAGACGCATACCGGTACAGCCGAATTGAGAATGTCCTGACAGATCGTCCAGGTCGGGCGCGTGAACCCGCCGGGCGTATTCAGCTTGATAACCAGCAACTCGGCACCGGCAGCCTCAGCCTCTTCGATAGCCATCTGGACCCGGTCGCTGGTCACCGCCCCGATCGCTCCCTCGACAACCATAGTGTAGACAAGCGGTTGCCGGTATGGCGCCCGGTCCTCGGTGATCGTCCTGATCGCGGTGTCGGCAGCGACGGTGTCCGGGCGGACCCTAAAGGTATCTTCGGCCAGTGCCCGAACAGCAAAGGATATGATCGGGCTTAGCAGAAGGAAGGTGCTCAGGGTCAGTAATATCGCTTTTCTGGTACGCATGCTACTCCTTATACGAGTCCCCGCTTCAATATGTTGTTTCGGACCCATGAATGTCAACATAAACAACAAAACAACATGAGTCGCGAGTTGTGCAACAGGTATTACTCGTGTTACCCGAATGGCGTGTCGATATTCGGAATTCGGATATTGGGGATCAGTCGGATAGCGGCCGGGTGTGGTGGGCCGGCGGTTTGCGGTAGAGGCTCACATCCTTGCAGGCACCCGGCGCAGAGGGTTCGCCGTCGGCATCCTTCCCGACGGCGGATGAAGGCAAAGCCACGAATATGGTCCTGAAAAATGGTCCCGAGACTGACCGGACGCGGGCGAATGGGCTGTATTTCCCCGGATAGGGGAACCGGGGATGATTCTGTCGCGGCGGCATGGACCAGGAGTATGACCAGTGTCCGCCGGATCTGTTTAGCTGTTCACTCCTTCCTTGAATCTTAGATACATGGTTGCCCATTACGCTCGCGCCGGCCGGTTCGGGTTTCAGGTCCCTCCCCATGAAGGCAGGTTATCTGCCGGGGCCGGCGAGATCACGTTGGCCGGGCATCAAGCCGGCGCTTGACATCATCGGCGATCTCGCTCAGGCGCTCATCGGGGATGGCACACAAGCTTTCGACCTGAAAGGCGCCCATCGCATTGCAGATCATGGATACGCGCGCGGCGGATTCCTCGTCGGGGGCATGATAGATGTCCATGAAGTCCCACGAACCCAACAGGGCATAGTGGGCCAGGAACTCGATCTCCGGGCACTGCTCTTTGACCTGCGCTATCCATTCGCGGTGGGACCTTTTGCCATCGCGCATGGCGGTTGTCACGGCCACCACACTGGGCGCCTGCGGGGCCATTTTCGACATGAGCACAAACGTGCGCATACTTTCCTCCCTTCGCCTGCGAGTCGGCGCAGGATTCAAGCTGCGATGGAACTTCATGATGTCAGAGCAGAGCGCTCGAAACGCCGTCTCGAGTCCTCGGGTGCTGCTATCTTGCTCTTGATGTCGATGCGGGTAGTCTGACCTGTGCTGGCTACTTATAATATACTGAGTGAAAGGAGATTATGCCAGTGTTATGATTGATCATAGTGGAACTTGTGCGGGAGGTCGACAGGGCCGCTGAGAGTCGGATGATCGCAGTCTCAGCCGTATCCGATATGGGTATGGGCAACGGCGTTTCCTGCTTGCCAAACGCCCCGGTTGTGCCTATTTCTGAGCACATGTCAAGAATCGTAAGGCAATCACGGGCGAGAATACCGACCATGAAACGAGTACACCTTTCGGTGTTGACGATCTTCCTGCTGGTGCTGGCCTGTACCCAGGCAGCAACCTTCTGCGAGCAGGAGCTCTTCTTTCTGGTAAAACCAGCCGGGCCGACCGATTGCTACTGGATCGGAGAGAGTGTCGGCGGCGAGTGCGGCTTTGATCAGATCGTTGGGGTCTTCGTCCGTAGCGACGGCGCCGAGGCATCGGTGATCAGTCTCAAAAGAGAGACTGATTGGCGCGATGTGAGGGCGTTTGTCAGCGGTATCGAAGCTGAGCAATTCCTGACGCTGCAGAACGACGAGGGCGTGTTTTCCCATGCCGATCCTGCGATCGTCGTATCGGCACCGGCGAGTAATCCGGAGTTGCTTGATGCTTTCAGTCAACTGGAGAGCAGTGGTGGCAGTTGCGAGGACTGGAACAACTCACGCGGCGCAGACGGGCTTGTCCAGCCGGGTTTTGAGGGGTGCACCCCCACCCTGGTCTACTACTACCCGAAAGGACTGTACATCGATTATCGGATCGCTGCCGTCCATTATTTCGCTGCAAGCCGAAGCATGCTGATCATCACCGAGCAACCAAGACGAGCTGTCGGGCTTGATACGATGCACGGGTTCATGATCTTCCGGGTCGATTGAACTGGCACGAGCATACTGCCGCTGCTTCCTCTTACGTTACAAATCATCTGTGTGTCAGCCGAGCTGTGCACTCAGACCGAGTGCACGGGCATGGCCTGGGGGTCGTCGATCAGGATCGGCTCTTTGATCGTGAACGCCTCGGCGTATCTCACACCGGCCATCTGGCCGAGGACGGCGGCGCGATGCTGCATCAGCTCGAAGATGTCGACTCCCGGCTGGAAGATCTGCTTGGCGGTCACCTCGTGGCCGAACTGTGATCGGTAGGCGCGGACAGCCTCGCACTTGGCCGCGAACTGATCAGAGATATCGACGAGGAACGAGTAGTCGGTGTTGCGGAAGTAAGAGGCATAGATGATCTTGCGCGGACGGTATGGGTCGCCCTCAAGATCGAGCTTCTTCAGGCCGGCCAGAAAGCAGGCGTCGTACCCGAGTTGTGAACAGGCAACGTGATCGGGATGGCGTTGTTGCCAGTGCGGGAGGATGACCAGCTCGGGCATGGTGTCGCGGATGACCCGGGCCAGTTTCAGGCGCGAGGGTTGATCATTGTGGACGGCGGCATCGGGCAGCCCCAGTTGCGCGCGCCAGGCCAGATCCATCGCTTTGGCGGCATCGGAGGCTTCCTGCCAGCGGTTGTTCTCGTCGCCGAGCGTCCCCATCTCCCCCGCTGTCAGGTCCAGCACGCCGACGGCACGGCCCATCTGCGCCAGCTTGATGAGTGTGCCACCGCAGGTGATTTCGACGTCATCGGGGTGCGCCGCGACAGCGAGCACATCGAGTTTGACAGCACCGGGGTTGACCTGTTCAGGCATCGAGCACCTCCTGATAATACTGCTCGTATTGCGGGACAATGACATCAGTGGAGAAGCGACCACGGGCGCGCTGGGCCGCGGTTCCCTTGAACAGCTTCAGGCGATCGGCGTCGCCCAGCAACTCCAAAGAGGCCTCGGCCATCTGTTCGGTGTGACCGACCGGGAAGAGGAAACCGTTTTGACCGTGATCGACCACTTCGACCTGCCCGGTTCCGGAGGTACCGATCACCGGTACCCCGCAGGCCAGCGCCTCGAGCGAGGCCAGTCCAAACGACTCTTCCTCGGAGGGCATCAGGAACAGATCGGCACAGGGAAGCACCGCCTCGATCCGGGACTGGTTACCGAGGGCGATGACGCGATCGGTCAGTCCGCGCTTTTTGATCTGGCGCCGCACCAGGATCATGTCCGGTCCCTCACCGATGAGCATCAGGCGCGCGGGGAGCTTCTGCTGAATGCGATCGAAGATATCGATCACATCGAACGTCCGCTTCACCGGGCGGAAATTGGAGACGTGGGCGATGAGAAACTCGCCCGGGTTGACGAACTCCTCGCGCGAGCACTCACCGGCCTTGGGCTTGAAGCGGCTGGCGTCGAAGAAGTTGTGTACGACCCTGATGGGTTTCTCGATCCTGAACACCTCATGCGTTTCGTCGGCCAGGTACTTGCTGACAGCAGTGACGCCGTCGGAAGCATTGATCGAGAAGCGGGTCATGTCGAAAAACGACGGGTCGGAACCGACGAGGGTAATGTCGGTACCGTGCAGGGTTGTGATGATCTTCGGCTGCTTGCCATCGAAGTCCTTGAGCAACTGCCGGGCCAGGAAGGCACAGGTGGCGTGCGGGATGGCGTAGTGCACGTGGAGGATATCGAGTTCGAAGTTGCGGGCAACATCGGCCATGCGCGCAGCGAGCGTGAGCGTGTACGGCGGCGACTTGAACAGCGGGTACGAGGTGGTTTCCACACCGTGATAGAACAGGTTCTTCTGGAAACGGTCCAGCCGGAACGGCAGGGCGTACGAGATGAAGTGCACCTGGTGCCCGCGCTGGGCAAGTTGCTGGCCGAGTTCCGTTGCAACAATGCCGGAGCCGCCGGCCACGGGGTAGCACGTGATACCGATAACCATACTACTGCCGCCAGTCTGAAAGGTGTAATATCTGGTGCGCCGTCTGCCTGATATCGAGTTGCTCGTGAGTGAAGTCGATCAGGTCCGGACCGTACCGGGACAGGAAGTACAGGAAGTTCAGTGATCGTTCCTGCAGCCCACGGTTGGTATACACGGCGTTCTGCATGCGATAGATGCGCTCCCGGGTCTGTTTCCGGCGCTTTTTGTGGGCGCTGAATACTTTGTCGCGGAAGGCATTGAGGGCGTAGTCCACCTTGCCCCGGGTCTGTTTGCCGACCTCCTGCAGCGAGGAGTCGAACTCGAGGGCATCGTGCATGAACTCGTTGAAGTGCTCGATGACGCCCTTTTGCAGGGAGTCGAACTTCTGCTGCAGTTCGGTGGGAAAGCTCCGGGCGAGGATGCGGTTGATGGCCTGTTCGATGTCGCCGGTGAAATCATCGAATTGAATCTGGTGCTCCTGCATGAGCTTCTCGAAGCGTACCTCCAGCAGGGTTGCAGTGGGGCGGGCACTGTGGCATGGGGGTGGCAGGCTGAACAGGCGGAAGACAGGGTTGACCTGAGCCAGGTAGGCGATTTCAGAGGGGCCGCCCTTCTGGGCTACCACCGGGAACAGGAAGGACTGGAGGACCGGCCGCGTGATGACATCGGGGGAGAACTTCTCCGGATGCTCCTCGAGCGCCGCGAGCAGTCCCTTCTGCGTGAAGTGGTGGTCGCCGACGCGATAGCCGTCCTCGGCGCGCACCACCGGCCTGCGTCCGTCGAGGTTGTAGAACAGGTGGGTGGCATCCTCCGATTTCTCCACCTGGACATGATACCCACTCTGGACCAGTTCGGTGTTGGTGCGAGTGAGCGATTCGCTGAGCGCCTGCTGCCGCTTGAGGACGCGCTGGAAGAACGGCACGGCGTGGCGTTTGACCTCGGGATCACCGGGCGAGAACATGATAAGGCCGTATTTACCAAGCAGCCGCGACCAGAGCTTACCGAAGGCGGTGACGAAGGTATCCGATGGGCTGTAGCAATGTTCGATCATGTCGTACAGGTCCGACGTGAAGTCGCTCTCGCCGAGAGCCGACCTGAGCTGAGCGATGGCGGCCTTGCGCGCCTCGGCGTTGGAGAAGGCAATCTCGGACACAGGCAGCTCGATGGCGGGTCGGGCGTCGTAGGCTATGCGGACCGGTTCGGCGGTGCGGTCGAGCAGCCAGGTGTGGTTGACTTCGTCGAGGTCGTGGTCATCGCCGGCAATCCAGAAGATGGGGACAACATCGCGTTCGAGTGTCATTGACAGTGTCTGTGCGGCCTTGATGATCCCGAGCGCCTTGAACAGGACCAGCATCGGCCCGCCAAACAACCCGGCCTGCTGACCGCTGAAGACGCAGACAGCGCGGTCATCGGCAAGCCGTTCGATAGCACCCATGACTTCGGGCGGCGCGCCAAGGGCCTGGTTCTGGCGGCGAAGAGTGGTGACGATCCACTTGCGGTCGAATTCGACTTGATCGAGTTCGTGGGCCACCTTGACGACTCCCGGAGCCAGATAGAAATGCCTGGCCGAGCCGGTGTCGGCCAGGAAATCCAAAAAGATGTTGCTGTATCCAAGCTCCTTACTGGGAGCTACCAGTTCTTTCATGCGCCAGCGGTTCCTTATCGAGGTCGATCTGCACGGGTCCCTGAGTCTGCAGTCTGATGCCGAGCTTGCGGCCGATCCAGCCAACGGCGTCATCGATGATGGTATACACAATCGGCACCACGATAAGAGTAAGCAGTGTCGAGGAGAGCATACCGCCGATGACGGCGCGCGCCATGGGAGCGCGCAACTCCGCACCGGGTCCGATACCCAGCGCCAGGGGCAGCATACCGAACACGGTGGCGAAGGTCGTCATCAGGATAGGACGAAGCCTGATCGGGCCGGCCTGCAGGATCGCTTCGTTCCTGTCAACACCTTCTTCGCGCCGTTGTTTCACGAAATCGATCAACAGAATGGCGTTTTTGGTCACCAGACCCATTAGCATAACGATACCAATCAGGGACATGATCGACAAGGCCGAATTGAACACCAGCAGACCCAGCACAGCGCCAACCAGCGACAGGGGCAGGGAGAGCATGATCGAGAGAGGATCCCAGAACGACTCATATTGCGAGGCCAGGAGCAGGTAGATGAAGATCACCGAGAGAATCAGGGCCTGGAAGATATTTCTGAATGACTCCTCCATGATCTCGTGCATGCCGACCGGCGTTATGACATAACCCGGCGAGAGCTGAATCGCGGTATCGACGACGGCCATTGCCTGATTGGTGACGGTGCCGGCGAAGTACCCGGAGAGAACGTTGGCGTTGACGCGGACTTCAGGCTGGCGATCGAAGCGCTTGTACTCTCCGACTGCAGTTGTCTTCTGCAGATCGGCAACACGCGAAATCGGCACGAGGAAGGTTTCCTTGCCGGGGACGTCCTTGCCGCTGGCGACCAGCAGGCGCCCGATGGCAGATGATGAGTTGCGGAACTGATCGCCGACGCGAATGCGGACATCGTACTGCTTGTCTCCTTCCTTGAAGCGCGTGACGACGGCGCCTTCGACGAGGGATCGAATGGTGCGCGAGATCGATCCGACATTCAGCCCGAGGTCGTCGGCAAGCTTGCGGTCGACGGTGATCTCCAGTTCCGGGGTGCCTTCGTCAAGCGAGTTGTCGACATCGATAGCCCCCGGGATGGTAGCGAGGATGTCCTGAACGCGATGTGCCAGACGGCGCAGTTCCTCGCGGTCCTGACCGCGGATGGACAGTTCGACGGGCTTCTCTCCCCCACCTCCAGCGGGATCGAGTTGCACTGAGGTCTTGACTCCCGGCACGGTCTTCACGGCGGTACGGACAGTGTCGACGAGCACCTGAGCCGACAGTTCGCGCTCGGAGGCGTCGGACAGCAGCACCAGTAACTGGCCCTTGTTGACGGGCGTGTTTTCGCCCCCGATGGTCAGGAATATGTTCTGTACCTCGGAAAAGCGGCTGACAACCGTCTCAATCTCTTTGGCGCGACGGTGCGTTTCCTCGAGGTTCGTTCCGGGTGGAGCCTCAAAATTGACAAAGAGTCTGCCCTGATCGGTTCGGGTCATGAACTCAGTGCCGAGTAGCGGCACCACCGCAAGCGCGGCAGCGAAAGCGACCGTAGCCACAATGACGATCAGGAGGCGGTGGTTGAGCGCATAGGCCAGCATGCGACGGTAGCGCGGGTTCAGTGAGTTGAACCCGCGATTCCAGACCGAGAGCGGCCGACGGATGTGCAGCCAGAGTTTGCGCAGACCACGAGCGCGGGCCGGATCCAGATCCCGAGGGTCCTCAGACGGCAGGCCGGTTCGCGCCGCCAGCATGGGCACCAGCGAGAAGGCCACGAACAGCGAGATGAACACAGCGAAGGCGACAGTGATGCCGAACTGGTAGAAGAAGCGGCCGACGATACCTTCCATGAAGGCAACGGGCAGGAACACGACCATGATGCAGAAGGTGGTGGCAGCCACCGCCAGACCGATTTCCCTGGCCCCCCGGAAGGCAGCCACCATCGGCTTCTCCCCCTGCTGCATGCGTCTGTATATGTTCTCCACAACGACGATGGAGTCATCGATGAGAATCCCTACAGCGAGCGACAGGCCAAGCAGTGTCATGATATTGGTAGTGAACCCCAGGAAGTTCATCACCGTGAAGGTGGCGATAATCGAGATGGGAATTGACAGGCCGGTGATGATGGTGGGCCGCAAATCCAGCAGGAACAGGAAGATGACGATAATGGCCAGGAGGGTGCCGAACTGAATATTGAACAGAATCTCGTGAATGGAATCGGTGATGAAGGTGGAGTTGTCTTTGACAATGTCTATCTGGATATCCGGGGGGAGTTCCGTTTGCAGTTGCCCGATGGTTTCCCGGACGCCCTCGGCCGTTTCGACGACATTGGCCCCTGATTGCGTTGTGACATTGAGGGCCACGGCGGAGGTACCGTTGAGCGTCGAGACTGAGCGTTGTTCCGCCACAGTGTCTCTGACAACGGCGACATCGGAAAGATACACGGGGACGCCCTGATGGCGCAGAATGATGATGTCGTTGAACTCGCTGACCGATTTGAGCCGGCCCTTGAGTCGCAGCAGGTACTCGCGGGTAGCCTCATCAACACGACCACCGGGGATTTCCATATTGGCAAGCATGATGGCGGTTTCGACATCCTCTACCGAAACCTGGTGGCTTTCCATGCGATCGGGGTCGAGCATGATCAGGATTTCGCGCTCACTGCCACCAACCAGTTCAACGGAACCCACGCCGGAGACTGATTCCAGGCGCGGCCGGATCCGGTCCTTGACAAGCTGTGTGATTTCGCGCGGGGGGCGTCGGCCGGAAACGGAGATGGACATGATGGCCTGCGCCTGCGGATCGAACTGCGTGACGATCGGCTCCTCGATGTCATCGGGCAGCTCGGCGCGAATCTGGGCGACTTTCTCGCGCACATCCTGGGCGGCAACGGCCCCGTCGACTTCAAGGTCGAATTCAACGAAGGTGTAGGTGAACCCCTCCTGAGCCTGCGAGACCACGTGACGGACGCCGGAGATGCGGTTGACGGCCTCCTCGATCTTCTCGGTCACATCGGTCTCGATGGTCTCGGCGGCGGCGCCGGGATAGACGGTCTGAACCACCACAAAGGGGAAATCGACCTCGGGTATCAACTCGACGGACAGTTGCTGATATGAGAACCAGCCGAGCACCAGCAGGGCGAGAATCATCATGCTGGCGAAGACGGGTCGACGGATGGAGATATCAGATATTTTCATGGTTGTTACTCGCTCAGTTCCGAGATGCGTACTGTGGCGCCGTCGTGCAGGTAGTCCTGGCCGAGGACGACAATCGTATCGCCGGCTTCAAGGCCGGAGGTGATGACAACATTGCCGTTGATCTCGGCGCTCATGGTTACTTCGTTGGCGCGGGCCACATTGTCGGAGACAGTGAAAACGGTCGGGATGTTATCGAGGATGAGTATGGCCCGACGCGGCACCAGGAGGATGCTGTCGAGGCGTTCGATGATGTACTTGATACGCACGAAGGTGCCTGGGCGGAAGCTGCCGCCGGGATTGTCAAACTGGGTTTCGACCATGAAAGCGCGGGTCATCGGGTCGGCGGAGCGGGCCACCGAGACGACGCGTCCGACGGCGGTATCAGCGGCAGCCTCGGCCATGAGGACGACCTCGTCCCCGACAGCGAACTGCTGTACCTCGTTGGCGTTGACCGGGAATCGTGCCCGGACCCGGCCGATGCTCGCGACGGTTGCAAGGCGCTGTCCCACCTGGACGAAATCCCCCTCGGAGACATCAATGCTGGTCACGACGCCGGCGATCGGGGAGCGGACACCAAGCATCTTCTCAATTGATTCAAGCTGCGCTTTGGCCGATTCATAGTCGGTTCTGGCGCGATCGAATTCGGTTTCGCTGACGGCACCTTCCTGATAGAGGTAGCTCATCTTTTCGTAGAGCTTCCGGGCGTTCTCAAAAGGTGCCAGCGCCGCCCGGTAGCCGGAGGTCGCACCATGCTTATCGAGCGAGATGACGACCTGTTCGGCGTTGACGCGGTCGCCCTCGGCCACGTGCACCTTCTCGACGGCCTCGGCCAGGCGGGCGTAGAGCACGGCCTGCTTTTCACCTTCGAGGGTGGCGGTATAGGTTCGGACCACAGCCTCGCTGGCAGGGGCGAGCACCTGTCCTCTCACTGAGATGGCCATAGTGTTGTTGTCGGCCTGTGACGGGGTGTCCTGGCTGCCGCAGGCGGCAAGAGCCAGCGATGCCAGGACGGTGAGTGCGGGGATTAGTTTCTGTCTCATGGTCTTGTCTATCGCTCCAAAAGTGATTCAATATCGAGGGTTGTGGCACGCTTCAGATCTGATCGGGCCTGCCGGAAGGAGAACAGCGCCTGCGCCAGAGACTGGCGGGCCTGAGTGAGGGCGGTCTGTGCCGAGATCATCTCGAGCTGGGTGCCCACCCCCTGATCGTAGCTGAGGGTGGCGATGCGGAGCCCTTCGTCGGCCTGGGCGATGGTTTCCACCTGGGCATCGAGCGACTTTTTGGCCTGGATCAGGCGGTCGTAGGCGGCCTCGACTTCCAGCCGGACATTGTCGTGAACCTGGGCGGCGTTGAGGCGGGCCTTATTGTGATCGGCCCTGGCGGCGCCGACCTCGGCGCGGGTGCGTCCGCCTTCAAAGAACGGGAAACTGAGTTGAATGCCGGCCGTCCAGGCGCGGGAGTTGTTCTCATTGAGATTGAAGTCCTCCGATTGCCCCTGCCATTGGTAGGCTGACACGAAATCGATGTTGGGGAAATACCCGCCGCGAGCGATCCGAATGGCCTTGTGGGCGATATCGACGACCAGTTCCGACTGCTGCGATTCGGGTCGACGGGCCAGGGCGGAATCGACGAGGGCCGTCATCGGCGGGAGACCGGCGATGGAGGTATCGGCCACTGGTTCGATGATATCAATTAGTTCCTGCAGGTTAAGTCCGAGGAAGCTTTTGAGGCGTTTTTCTGACAGTCTTTGGACCGATTCGGCCTGAAGTATCATTGGTTCTAAGTTCGCCTTTTCGACCCGGGCACGCAGCAGTTCGTATCGGGAAACAAGGCCCTGTTCGAATTTCTTCTCGACGACCTCGAGGTTGGCAACATTGTTGGCGTGAGCAGCGCGATAGGTATCGAGGATGGCGCGATCGAGCATCACCTGGAAAAAGAGGACATCGGTGTGGTACAACACGTTGTCTTCGACCTGCTGGGCAATGGCGTCGGTGTAGCGTCGGTACAGCTTGGAAATGGCATAGGCGGTGAAGACCTTGCCACCCTGCCATATAGGCTGGCGGAGGCTGAGGGTGGCCTGGTAGGCGTTGTCGGTGGCGGTCCTGATCTCGGTGGAATTGCCTTGATCATCATAGAAGAAGAACGATGGGGATTCTATATTGCGCGTGTAGCCGGCGTCGAGTCTCAGGTGCGGGAGGGCATCGGAGAGAGCGATATCGACGTTTGTTTCGGCAAGGCGAACATCTTGTTTCGCCGAGAGGAGATCGCGGTTGTGTTGAAGGGCCTGAGCGCGGGCCTGCTTTAGAGTCAGGGCGGTGGCAGCCGAGGTGCTGCCGACACCGCAGATCAGCAAAGCCATGACCAGAAGAGCACTGCCGGCCAGACCGCCGAGAAGGCGAGGAGTGTTCTTTGCGCCGCTGTGACTCACGAGTTGTTTCCTTTCTTGCGTGCTTTCCGAGGCGATGGATTATCGACAGAGGATACATCTGATCCACTCAATGTCAAGAGTCCGGCCAAATCGACCAGAGCTTCGATATCGACCTTACGGCCGTAGTGGTATCTGAGCATTTCGAGGCCGTCGTGCAGAGCGAAGACCAGCAGTCCGAGTTGCCGGAGTTGTGTTTCATCCAACTGGGGTTCGACCGTCACTTTCTGCACGAAGAAATCGAGGTAGTCATTGATCTGGCGGGTCAGATAGGCCTTGATACGGGGGATCCTGATGGCCTGCACCCACAGCCCTGCTGATTCGGCCCAGTCCTGGCGGCAGTGGGCGCCGGCACCTGTGAGAATCCTGAGGAAATCCACCGGGCGCATGTTATTGGTGGCACCCTCGATGACGGCCTCCCGGGCGCTGGCCAGCCAGCCTTTGACGATTTCGAAGAGGAGGTCTTCCTTGGTCTTGAAGTGGAAGTACAAAGCTCCCTTGGTAACACCGGCGCCGGCGGCTATCTCCTCGGTGGTTGTGGCCAGGTATCCCTTGCGGGAGAAGAGCTTCCAGGCGGCGTCGACCAGTTGGCGGCGTCGCTGTTCGGCCGGGAGTTTGGGGCTTTGTCTAATCTTCCTTTTGTCCATCAGACCGTACTCACAAAAGCAATTGGCCGGCAGGTATTCGAATACCTACCGGTCGGTATGTAATTTATCGGACATTAACGAATCGCCAAGAGATTTGTTTCACAAAATGAGAGAGTTTTCTCAACTATGCACTATGGGGGCATACTTGCAGGCGGTCAGATCCACTTTTTGCGGCGAAAGTAGACAACCAGTGACACAATGACACTGATCATGAAGCCAAGGGCGAGGTAGTAGCCGTATTGCCATTGTAGTTCCGGCATGTTTTCGAAGTTCATCCCCCAGATGCCGACCAGGAAGGTCGGCGGGCTGAAGAGAACAGTGAAGATAGTCAGAAACTTGATGATCTCATTGGTCTTGGTGGAGACTGAGGAGTAATAGACCTCCAGCGAGGAGTTGAGAATCTCCTTGTGGGAATCGGCCAGGTCATTGACCCGGTTGAGGTGATCATAGATATCGGAGAAATAGCGGGAGGCGGTTTTGCTGATGAGCCGGAAGTCTCGTCGGGCGAGGCGTTTGACGACCTCAAGCTGGGGCAGGACGATCCGCTTGAGCTGGACGACATCGCGCCTGAGAGTGAAGATCATGTTGACGGTGTCGCGGTCAGGTTCGCCGAGCACGTCGTCCTCGAGTTGGTCGATGTCATACTCGAGGATATCCAGGGTGGAGTTGTAGTTATCGACGACGGTATCGACGACGGCGTGGAACAGGAAATCGGCTCCTCGTGACATCAGGCGTTCGTCGCGTTCGGCGCGGTCATACAGGAAGTCGAAGATGCGATGGTCGTCATAGTGGACGGTCACCAGCGTGTTTCGGGACAGGAACAGGTCGATTTCGCTGACCTTGAGGTCCTCTTCCCTGCCGACATAGTCGACGATCTGGAAGACCATGAACAAATAGCGGTCGTAATCGTCGATCTTGGTGCGGGGGCGTTCGGCGATGACGTCCTCGATGGCCAAGGGGTGGAACTGGAAATCGTGGGTCAGGATGTACGATTCCTGGTCGGTTGGTTTGCACATGTCGACCCAGACCACGGCGCCGTCCTCGGCGGCGAGGCGATTGAAGTCCTGAACGCCGGCGAAGGTCTGCACTCGTTGACCGGGCATGTAGACGAATGACCTGATCATACGGTTTCTCGTGACTGGTCCGGAGTGAGTTGATCGTCGTCGGCATACTGCCCGTCATCGTCGACATGGTCGATAAGGCCGCCGTCATGATGCGTGCGGCGCAGCTCCCTGAGAGAGAGCCGCTCGGTGTGCAGGTAGAGGTAGCCGAACACGAGGGGCGTCATCAGGTCGATGATGTGCAGGGCGAGGGCGAACAGGACGGCATCGCTGCGAGGGATTCCGAAGGCGATCAGGGAGGTGGAGACGGCCACCTCGAAAGTGCCGGCATTGCCGGGGGTGATGGGGATCATCAGGGCAAGGGTGTTGATGATCATAACCATAGCGGCGGCGGCAAACGGCAAGGTGAAGCCAAAGGCGTTAAACAGCAAAAAGACGGTCAGGGCATGGAAGAACCACGAAAGCAGGGACAGGCAGAGCTGGGCGCCGAGGTTCCGGCTGGACCGCAGGAGTTTGATTCCCTTGGTGAAGGAGCGGATAAACTTGGTGATACCGACATAGAGGCCGGGGCGCTTGTCGCGCCACCAGCGCTGGGTGATGTTCTCCAACCGTTGCTGGTAGTGCAGGATGATATAGAGGGCGGCCAGCAGGAGCAGTGTAACGGTGCCGATGATGTAGCTGACAGACCGATACTCCGATGGGAAGGCGAAGGCGAGCGAGGTCAGCATTAGAAACACAAGCAGGCTGAGGGCATCGAACAGGACTTCAAGGACGATGGTGGAGAAGACGAAGGTTTTGCGGAGTCCTTCCTTTCGTGAGAAGAGGATGACGCGGCCGACCTGTCCGGTAAGCATTGGCATGACAACGTTGAGGGTCTGGCCGGCTGAGTACAGGCCGATGGCCCGGATCCATCCGAGCACTTTCTGCTGAGATATGAGATAGCGCCAGCGGACGGCCCTTGTGGCCATGAACAGAAAGGCGCTTATAAGAGTTGGGATGACGTAGATGTAGCTGACACGCTCGCACAGGGACTGCACAGCAGCGAGCCGGATGTCCTTCAGACACCAGGCCAGCAGGAGTATGGCAATAACAGTCCCCCAGAACTGCTTGTTTTTCAACAGCATGAGCTACATCGTATCAAAATGTTCGTATCTCAGTATCGCTGAAAAAGATAGACCCCTCTGCAAGGCATGTCAACCTATTTACCGGGGGCCGCGCGGGTGTCGGAGCTCACACTTCGGCGACCAGTTCTTTGTCAATCCAGCCGCGGCGCTGGTTTTCGAACTGGACGTTGTAGAAACCGTCCTTTTCGGCCAGGATCTCGACGACAAGCCCGGGGGAACCCTGAAGCTCGATCTCTGACTTCTGGGAAGGTCCGGTGAAGACGGGGCTTTGTTCGGCGATTATGACGGCTCGCTGGCGGAGGTATTCGTGGCGGTACTTGTAGGTGGTCAGAGTTGAGGACACGGCCACCAGCACTACCAGCGCGATGGCAACGGCCCCAACGGAGGCTCCACCTGTCCCAAGTCCCCAGCGCATGATAAGGGCCAGAACCAGGAGCACAAAGAACAGGGAGGACAGCCAGGCGAGCTGCCCCAGCGTATATGGCCCAACGATTGATTCGAGGAAGGTCTCGATGGGATTAAGGCGGACACCCTGCATTTGAACAGCGGTGAAGCGCCGGGCGAACTCAAGGTTGTGGCGGATGTCCTCGTTATCGGGGGCGAGCCGTCGGGCTTTGAGGTAGTTGGCGATGGCGTGACCGAGGTCGCCATGCTTAAAGGAGGCGTTGCCGAGGTTGTAGTACAGTTCGGCTGATTCCACTCCCCGGGCGATGACTTCGCGGTAAGCCTCGATGGCGCGGGCGTAGTCCTTATCGGCGTAGAACTGGTTGGCGGCAGCGAACGTCTCGTGATAGTCCTGATGCTGGGCGAAGCAGGCACCGGCGGTGAGAGCAAGGGCCATTGTGAGTATGGCGGTTAGGGTGCGGGTGTATCGTTGATCAGTCAAAGCGCAAACCCTCCATGCGAGTGATCAGCATTTCGGCGGCTTTCAGGGACTTGCCGATGTCGTCATCGGTGACGGAGGCCGGGGCGAAGCGGGCGAAGTCGCACGTGTTCAACAGGTCGTTGGTCTGATCTATCGTCTGCTGATCGGCACCCCGCTCGGCGAGCAGTTCGGCGATGCGGGTGGTGGTCAGTCCGTGGGGTGAGATGTTGAGTTTGTCGGCGATGTAGGATGTGACGGCCCGGTATATCTCGGCATAGAATTCGACTGCCTTTCCCGGCGAGGTGAGCGATCTGGCGCGAGCAAGATGCTTGCGGGCTACACGGGTGGCTCCGCGCGACCGGGCCAAGCCGGTGTCGGCAGCGAGCTTCTCCCGACGGCGGCGAATGATCACCAGGCCGACGAGTACCACAAGCGGCAGGCCATTCACGATCAGATACAGCGGTGTAAACAGCACGAGCTGGCCGGAGGGTTTGACATCGCCGATGTCCTGTGCAATGTAGCGGATATCGCGGGCATCGCTGCCGAGGGTCTGACCGGGTGAGCCGTAGGGGATCTCCGATGACTCGACGTAACCCTCGGGACGGGTGACGTTGATGGTGATCGGTTTGGTGGAGATGCGTCGGTAACGGCTCTCCTCCGGGTCAAAGTAGGTGTATTCGATCGAGGGTATTTCCAGCAGCCCGGGTCGTCTGGGAATGAAGACCTCTTCGAAGGTGCGCGTGCCACCGAGTTTGTCCTTGACACGATTGATGGATTCATCGACGGAGGCCTGGTAGATGCGGAAGTCGGGCAGGTCCGGGATGGTTGGTTCGGCGATGGCCTTGATATTGCCCACTCCACGTATCTCGATCTTGACGGTGACCGGCTGGTTGACCTCGACCTCGGTCTTGTCGGCGGTGGCGGTGATGCTGTAACGGCCGATAGTGCCGGAGAAATCAGCGGGGCGTCCGGCATTCGGGAGCGGCTGTACGTTGACCTTGAGTGGTTTGGAGGACACGGAGACAGTCTCACCCCGGCCGAAGAACCCGCCGAAGGCATCAAAGGGATCGCGGCTGCGGCTTTGGCGTGAGGCGACGGTTACGCGGATGAGGGCGCGGCCGATTGTCAGCTCGCCGGTCTGGGTGGGATAGAGGGCGTACTTGCGCTCTATGACTTTGTAGCGTCGTCCATTAATGGTCTGATAGTATGGGGATTCATTGCCGAGAACTTCGGTCCAGAAGCCGGTGGTGGCCGGTTCGGTCAGTTCCGGGGAGCCGAAGTGTTGAACGGCTATGTAGAATTTGAGGGTGAAGGTGATCTGCTCGTTGACGTAGGGCGTGCCATTGTCGACGACAGCCTCGAGGAAGTAGTCTTTGCTCTGGCCGGTATTATCGCGGGCCTGTAGCTCGACTTCCTCGGGTGCAGCGGTGCTTCTGTCGACGACAGTCAGTTCCACACGGTTTCCCCTGTATCGCTTGTTGTTGTAGACGACGGAGATATCGTCAATGGGAAATGTCCCGGCCCTGGACGGCACGAGGGCGAAGCGGTGCGTGACGCTGCTGGACATGACGCCGTTGACACTCTGGAAGCTCATGGATCTTCCCTGCTGGTAGAGCTGGAACATCGGCAGAGACGGCAGATGGGGATCGGGGAGGTTCTGGATGGTGCCCGTGACCTTGACCTGCAGGTAGGCCTGTTCGGCAATGCCGATGGTGTCGCGATCGAGACTGACCTCCAGGCGGATGTCTTCCTGAGCGGCGAAGGTCGCCGGTGGTGCAGCCAAGAGGATCAAGAGGATCAGCGCCACAACGGCGATCGCGAGAGCGGCTGGCAGACTTGTCAGACAACATCTGATGGACATGAATTACCAATCCTTCCCGGTGTAGTCGCCGCGGACACGGGCGCGGCGCTCGATCTTGTCCTGTAGTTGTTGCTCATTGTCACGGAGAGCGTTGAGGATTCGCTCGGCATCTTCTTTGGACATCTGATCGTCCTGCTGAGGTTGTGTTTGTTGCTGTTGTTCCTCTTGCTCCTGCTGCTCCTGCTGCTCCTGATCCTGCTCCTGATCTTGCTCTCCCTCGGGCTGTTGCTGTTGCTGCTCTTGCTGCTGCTGTTGTTGATCCTGCTGCTGTTGTTGATCCTGCTGTTCCTGCTGCTGCTGTTGTTGTTGCTGTTGTTGCTGTTCAGGCTGCGAGTGTTCCTTGAGCATGCGCCGGGCAACCTCAAGGTTGTATTTGGCATCCATGTCTTCAGGGTCGATTTCGAGGGCTTTCTGGTAGCTTTCGATGGCGCTGGGGTAGTCGCCCATCCGGAAGAAGGTATTGCCGAGATTGTAGTGCGTGCGGGCCTCGACAGCGGGGTCGGTGGTACCGAGGGCGCGCTGGTAGGTTTCGACCGCCTGTTCATAGGCCTGCTGGTGGTGCAGGGCACCGGCGATATTGTAGTCGAGTTCAGCGGAGGCAGGGATTTCGGTTTCGGCGCTGCGGTAGTGGTTGAGAGCCTGGTCGTATTGTTGCTGCTTGTAGGCCTTGTTGCCCTTTTTGACGAGGTCGATGTAGTCCTCGGCGGCCGCAGGCACAGCGGGGAGTATGAGGCATACGGCGAGCAGACCGCAGAGCAGTCGTCGCAGGACAGCATTAGTCATTGTGTACCTCCTTCGGTCGGCGCTTACGTTCCGGCAGGAAGAACTCGACAGCCAGCAGAATCAGGGTAATCAGCAAGGGCCACTGGTAGCGGTCATCGTAGCGAGTGACCAGAGTGCCCTCGAGCTCCTTTTTCTCCATGCCGGCGATTTCGTCGAAAATCCGATCCAATTCCATTTCGCCGGCGGTGGCGCGATAGTACTTGCCGCCGGTGGTCAGGGCCACCTTCTGCAGCGTGGCTTCATCGAGGCGAGTGACGATCACCTCGCCGCTTTCGTCCTTTTTGAAGCCGACCTGATTACCTTTACGATCGATTACCGGGATGGGTTCCCCGGCAGGGTTGCCGATGCCGACGGTGTATACTCTTATACCCTGACGGCGGGCGTTTTCGGCGGCTTCTTCGGCGCGTCGGCCATGGTCCTCACCATCGGTGAGAAGCAGCAGAACCTTGTGTTTGCGCTCTCGTTCGTCGAAGGCGCGGGCGGCCATAGTGATGGCTGCGGCGAGGTCGGTCCCCTGAACCGAGACGGAGGTCTGGTCGATGGCATTGAGCAGGAAGCGGGCGGCGGAGTAGTCGAGGGTGAGCGGGCACTGGATGAAGGCTTCGCCGGCGAAGGCTACGAGTCCGATGCGGTCGCCGCGGAGGCGATCGATGATGCCGTGAATCTGCTGGCGGGCCTTCTCGAGGCGGTTGGGCTTGAGGTCTCGGGCCAGCATGGAGTTGGAGACATCGACGGCAACCACGATGTCCAGACCCTCGCGCTCGAGCAGCTCCAGGTGGGTGCCGAACTGCAGGCGGGTTAGGGTAAGGACCAGGAAAGTCATGGCCAGAATGGCCAGCAGGGCCTTGCTGCGCTGGCGAGCGAAGCTGACCCAGGGGGCATTGCGCACCAGCAGCGGGAGATCGCCGAAGCGGCTCAGGAGCTTGCGGCGATGCGAGACCGCCCAGAGCAGGAAGGCTCCTAACAGGGCGACCAGAATCAGCAGGAGAAAGTTTTCGGGTGCGGCGAATCGCATAACGTCAAAGGGTCTCCTATGGCAGCTTTCTGAACCAAGTGTTAGCCAGCAGCAACTCCAGCACGATCAGGACGAAACCGCTGAAAGCGAACCAGTGGAACAGCTCGCGATACTGGACATGGGCGGCTATTTCGATTTCGGTCTTTTCGAGATTGTCGATAATCTGATAGATTTCCTCGAGTTCTTCGCCGGAGCGGGCACGATAGTACTTCGCGCCGGTCCTTGTGGCAATGTCCCGGAGTGATTCCTCATCGATACGCACGGGCTGGTAGACATACCGCTTGCCGAAAATGGGGTCATTGACGGGGAACATGGCGTTGCCGGATTTGCCGACGCCGATGGTGTAGACCTTGATGTCGAGTGCCCGGGCGAGATTGGCGGCGGTGAGGGGATCGATTTCGCCGGCGTTGTTGTCCCCATCGGTGAGCAGCACGAGGATTTTGCTTTCGGAGTCGGAATCGCGCAACCGGTTGACGGCGGTGGCGATGGCCATACCGATGGCGGTGCCGTCGTCGACCATGCCGAAGTCGACCTGATCGACGAAATTCAGCAGGACGCCGTAGTCCGTTGTGAGGGGGCACTGGGTGAAGGCATGGCGGGCGAAAACGACCAGGCCGATGCGATCATTGGTGCGTCGCTGGATGAATTTTTTGATTTCCTCTTTGGCGACATGCAGGCGATTGTGGGGCTTGAAGTCCTCGGCCATCATTGATGAGGAGATGTCAAGGGCCATCATGATATCGATTCCCTCCGAGGTGACTTCCTGGTACTCGGTACCGGCGCGGGGCCGGGCGAAGGCGACCAGCAGGAGGATGACGGCCAGAACGCGCAGCAGGGGGACAATGAAGCGGAATCGCTGGCGGCTGGTGCGGGCGGCGCGCTTGACGATGCGCAGGTCGGAGTATTTGATGGTGGCCGATTGGTAGCGTCGGGCGCGGAACTGGTAATAAAGCATGGCGGCAATGATGAGGGCGCCGACAATGAAGATCACTTCGGCGGGGATGGTCAGATCGAGGATATCGAAGAAGCTCAGGCGCATGCCGGCGAAATCGAGGATCATCGGGTCACCTCCCCTGCTCCGGAGACAGCGGATTTACCGATGCGGGCGGCGGCCAGAGCAGCGGCCTTCTCGGCCTCGCGGTGCTGGTAGTCGATACGGACCTGATCGATCATTTGGTACACGAAATCGAAGTCATCGCCGATGCGTCTGTCTTCGGGTCGGAATTTGGCGAACTTGACCAGATCGGCATGGCGGAAGAAGTCGCGGCAACGGTCATAGAGGTCGTCGGGCAGCATGTCGCTGCTGAAACTGTGCAGGAACTCCTCGGTGGTCATATCGAGCACGTTGCGTTGGTAGATGCGGCCGAGATACTCGCGCGCGATGTCGGTCAGATCGAAGTACCAGGGCTTGAAGCCGTCGTCAGTGGCGGACGGCAGGCCCTGCTGTTTGAGCATGGCGAGCCGCTCGAAGGCGATTTCCCACGGGGTGCGGGTGTCTTCGGGCCGGGCGGGAGCGGTGCGGCGTCGGCGTCGCCACCACCAGAGTGCGAGTGCGGCCAGAAGGGCGGCCAGAGCTATGGCACCATAGAGGTAGTAGCGAGTGTAGTCGCGCTCGAACTCATAGGGGTCTTTGAGTCCCCGGATGTCAAGGGAGTCGCTGTCGGAGAGGATCAGCGATTTGACGTTGATGGGCACTGGTTCGGACATCAGGACCCTGACGGTGCTGTCGGGCAGGATGAAGGCAACGGGCACGGGCGGGATGATGTATTCGCCGGTTGTGAAGGTACTGAGTTCGAAGGAGGTGACATTGCGTATGCGTCCATCGGGCAGACGGGTGGTGAGATCGGGGTTGTAGTCTTTGACATCGAAGGCCCCGAGGTTGGCGCCGAGCGGTGGCGGAATAAGCTGATAGGTGGAATCATAGGTGATGGTGACGCTGTAGTTGATGCGGTCGCCGACATACATTTCGGCCTGATCGACGCCGGTTTCGATTTCGATGCCGGGCAGGGAGCTGACGGTGTCGGCGGGAGTGTCTGGCTGGGCAGCGGCCGGAGTGGGCAGGCTGAGCGCACAGACGGCCAGAAGGAGCAGCGCGCAACGGCGAGCATATGTGAAGGCAGTGTTACCTGACATTGCGATCGAAGAACTCCACTTGTTCGGCCCGGGCGAGTTTCTGGATGTACTGGTCGAAGGCGGCGCGGGCTTTTTCGTTGGAATAGTCGAAGACGACCTGAGTCATCACAGAATCGAGCGGGTGGTTGTTGTAGCGCGTGGTCTTGTTGGCCTGGTAGAAGTTGTGGATATCGAGGGAGTCGGAGTCGATGGTGGGCATGATCTTGTCCATAATGAAGGCGTTGACCAGAAGCTGCTTAAGCAGGGCGTGCTGTTGCTGCTGGATTTCCGGCCGGGAGGCGTAGTCCTCCCTGAGCGCGGCGCGGCAGATCATTTCTCGGGCCACGTACTGGCGCATGAATTCGATGCGATCGGTGTGGGAGGCGAGGTCGGCCTGTTGCTCGGGCGGAAGTTCACCGATCGCTCGCTCGAGCGCAGAAGACCAGACGGTGTCGTTACCGATCACCGCGACCGCGACATCCCCGGGCTGTCGAGGTTCGGTGTCGATGCTGACGGAGGCATCCATTTGACGTCGGGCATCGGCAATTCTGCCGGACCGTTCCAGGCTGGCGACGAGCTTTCGTGAGGCCTCAGCGACAAAATCCGCATCGGGATTCAGCGTACGCGCGCGTACGAAGTGAGCCGCGGCCTGGGTGTAGTCGCCCAGATCGTCATAGTAAATGCGTCCGATCAGGAAATGCAGGTTAGCCCGTTCGGTGTGCGACAGGTTGCCTGCCCGCAGCATGGAGGAGTATTCCTCGATTGCCGGCTGATACAGGCGGGCATCGCGCAATTCGACCGCAAGCCTTCGGTGCATTTCGGTGTCGACGGTGGCGTCGTCGTCTTCACAGCCGACGTTCGCCCCCCCAACTATGGCTGCCAGGAGGCAAAGTCCTGCGATCCTGTAGCGAAAGTGCATCATGCTAAAGACGCCTCTCCCTCATTTTGAAGAAGTTGATCAGTGGTATGATGTACGAGCGATCGGTGCGCACGTTGATAAAATCGACGTTGATCATCTGGAACCCTCGTTTGAGCAGGGTGGCATCCTCGGTGGCTTTGGCAGAGAATTCGCGCCGGAAGTCGGCCGATCCGGTATCGACGAGGAAGACTTCGCCGGTTTCGGCATCCTCCAGTTCGATCAGGCCGACATTCTCGAAGACCGTTTCGCGCGGGTCGGTGATTTTGACGGAGATGATGTCGTGCTTGTTGTTGGCGATCTGGAGCGGCTTGAAGTAGTTCTCGCCGAGGAAGTCGCTGATAAGAAAGACAACCGACTTTCGTTTGATGACGCGGTTGAAGTATTCGAGGGCGCCGCCTATGTCGGTTCCTGTGCCTTTCGGCTGATAGTAGAGGATTTCACGGATGATGCGCAATACATGGGAGCGACCCTTCTTGGGCGGGATGAATTTCTCGATGGTGTCGGTAAAGATGATCAGGCCGACCTTGTCGTTGTTCTTGATGGCGGAGAAAGCCAGCAGGGCGGCGAGTTCGGCGGCCATCTCGCTTTTGAAGCGTTCTTTGGTGCCGAAGCGTCCGGAGGAGGAGGCATCGACCAGCAGGACAACGGACAGCTCGCGTTCTTCCTTGAACTTCTTTATGTGGGGGTAGCCGGTGCGAGCGGTCACGTTCCAGTCGATCAGGCGGACATCATCGCCGGGTTCGTACTGACGGACCTCCTCGAACTCCATCCCCTGCCCTTTGAAGGTGGAGTGGTATTCGCCTGAGAACAGATCATTGACCAGGCGTTTGGTGCGGATTTCGATCCGTCGGATCTGTTTGAGTACATCGGCTGGGATCATGGCATTACCGTTAGTGTATTCGGCTTCTTACGGGACCTCGACAGCATCGAATATCTTCGTGACGATGTCATCGGAGGTGACATCCTCGGCCTCGGCCTCATAGGTGATGAGGATACGGTGGCGGAGGATGTCGTGGCCGATGGCTTTGATGTCCTCGGGGGTGACATAGCCGCGTCCCCGGACGAAGGCATGTGTTTTGGCTGCGAGGTTCAGGTATATGGTCGCCCGAGGCGAGGCTCCGAAAGCGATCATGTTCCTGATGCCGGCCAGGCCGTACTTATCGGGTTCGCGGGAGGCGAAGACGAGGTTGACAATGTACTCTTTGACCTTGTCATCGATATAGACGGAGCGGACGACCGTGCGGGCCTTGACGATGTCGGCCGGGGTGATAACCGGCTGGACGGGTGGAGCGGCGGCGCCGGTGTTGCGGTCCATGATTTCGCGTTCTTCGGCCGGGGTGGGGTAGCTGATCTTGAGCATCATCATGAAGCGGTCGACCTGAGCCTCGGGGAGCGGGTAGGTGCCTTCCTGCTCGATCGGGTTCTGGGTGGCCAGGACGAGGAAGGGTTGTTCGAGCGGGAAGGTGGTCTCTCCGATGGTGACCTGTCGTTCCTGCATGGCCTCGAGCAGGGCGGACTGGACCTTGGCGGGGGCGCGGTTGATTTCGTCGGCAAGGATGATGTTGGCAAAGACGGGCCCCTTCTTGACGGTGAACTCGGAGGTCTGGGGGTTGTAGATCATGGTGCCGATCAGATCGGCGGGGAGCAGGTCGGGGGTGAACTGAATGCGCTGGAATCTGGCCTGGATGGCCTGCGCGAGGGTATTGACCGAGAGCGTTTTGGCCAGGCCGGGGACACCCTCGATGAGGATGTGGCCATCGGCGAGAACGCCCATGAGCAGACGTTCGACCAGATACTGCTGGCCGACAATGACCTGGCGCATCTGCTCCTGGAGTCGCTGTACGAAGCCGGCCTCCTGTTCGACCTGATCCTGAATGTGCCGGATGTCGATATCCATCGGTCCTCCATCTAATGTTTGTTATCCTGCAGTCGTTCGAAAAAGGCGCGGATGGCATTCTCGCGCCGGATAGTTTCACCGGGCGAGGCTGGCACGGGGCGGAACTTGTCCTGGCGCGCCTGCAGCAGCCAGGTCAGGAGGGTGTCGCGTTGCCCGTCGCCGAGGCTGCTTTTGTCTGCGAGTTCCTGATCGAGCTGTTCGCGCTCTTTGTCGCCGACCTCGATACTGTATTCGGCGAACAGGAACGCACACAGCAATTTATACAATCCTCCCTGGAATCGTTTCAGGTCGTTTTCGCTGTCCGCACGCAGGATGCCGAGTTGCTGGAGGAATATCTGCCGCGGAGTGAGGCGAGGGGCCGGTTTTGGCTCCGAGCGCCCCCGGCGGGCAAGGATGATGACGGCTCCGGCAAGCAGGGCGGCCAGGGCGATGCCGAAGTATGTGAGGCTGCTGAGGTCGCCGGGTTCCGGGGGCGGAATGGGTCGGTCTATTTCGACGGTCATTTTCTCGGTGGTGAGGGAACCGCGAATGCTGTCGGGCATGGCGAGGTAGCTGATGGCCACCGGTTCGATTTCGGCGGTACCCGGAGCCAGTGGAAGGAGGCGATAGTGATAGGTTTTGGTAGTGATTTCCTGCTCGCCCTGTCCGGTTGAGGAGATGGTTGAAGAGAAGCGGCCGATTTTGAGATGATCGAGTTCGAGATTCAGGGGGCGGTCGAACAGGTAGGCTGACTGTGGTCCGGGCCACGAAAGAGAGATCTCGAATTCGACGGTATCCTCGAAAGGGATATGGTGGTCGGCAATTCTCTGGGCGACAGTGATGCCGCGCTCGGTAGTGGCAGGGGCGGGTGACTGGGCGGCGGCGGTTGTCGCCGGGGCGGAGATATGCAGTAGAATTGTTGCTGCTGCCACGATGACCGGTTTCATGCAGTCGGTTCTGTCATTCAGATAGTTCAATGTTATCCTACAGTTTGCCTTATACTTAGTATTCGGGTCATTGGTTTCAGGCTAAATCCCGGTCGGGGCATCATCGCCGTTTGTGTTGAGTTGGTCGCGGTAATCATGGGCGTCATGCGGTTGCCAGCGCGGCCAGAGCGAGCAGTGAGCCGGCGCGGAGGGTTATGCGGCCGATGCGCAGCATGGTGTCGGAGGGGTTGCCCCAGATGAGGATGAGCAAACCCATTACGGGCAGGCCAAGCGCATAGACAGCAAGATCGCGAAACAGGGTTCCGTACCAGCCGAAGGAGACGGAGACGATCATGGTCAGCACGAGCACTGACCACACCGCTATGGCGGCCATCAGACAGGCGGATTGCGGCAGTTCGGGGCGGCGGAGGGTTGGGATGCGAGCGAGGTCGGTCAGGCCGATCACGAGGGCGAAAAGCATGGTGATGGCGGCGGCGACGATAACCTGGGGCAGTTCGCGGGCGAGGATGGGGTCAACAGCGGCCGCGCCGGTAATGATGGGCATGGCCGCCAGAGGGGCGAGGGCAACGGTCCGCGGCAAGCCTGGTTCGGGCAGAAAGCGGGCGATGAGGATGATGGCGCCGATGGCAACAATGGCGAGCGCGGTTACGCTGAAGTTGACCGTGACGGTCAGGGCTACCCCGCTCAGCGTGAGGCCGAAGGCGATCCACAAGCGGGAGGTTTTCTCACGGGGACCGTTTTGCCAGCGGGCGAACAGAGCCGCCGCGAGCGCAATCGCTGCCGTTGCCAGTGAAGACATGACGACCGGGTACAGGTGCAGGGTCAGCCAGGTGAAGTGGGCGCCGATCCAGACGAGGGCGACGGCCACCAGAGCGACCGGCACACCGAGTTGATTGAGCGATGTGTAAAGCCGTTTCACGCTTTGAGGATAGAGACTGCGACGCGAGATCGTCAACTTTTATATATCGAGACTCAGTTCGACGGCGAGGCGGGGCTGGTCGACGGCGATGCCGGGGTGCCAGCCGAGGGAGAGTGATACGCGGCGGGCGCTGTCGCTGAGCAGCAGGCCGAGGCCATAGCCGTATTCGAACGATTCGCGGGTGATGACGCGGTTGTCAATCTGGGTGCGGTTACTGAGGTAGGCTCCATCGCAGAAGACGTACAGGGCGCCCTGATCGAAACGCCAGCGCGGCTCGACGGTGACACGGGCGGCGCGGATAGCGGCGAATTGCTCGGTGCGGTAGCCGCGCAGGGAGCCGGGACCGCCGACGAGGACCATTTCGGAGAGTGGCGGGAGTGGCTCGGCGGTTTCGAGACCGTCCCAGGCGAGTGCGAGGTGGCCGATGAAGCCGGCGACCAGGGGCTGGTAGAAGGCCAGACGGGCGGTCAGGCGGGTATCGTTGAGGACCTCAACGGTGGCTGCTGATGCGACGCTGTCGGATTGGTAACGTCGGTGGTGATACGCGGCGGTCCAGTCGAGATGATAGCCTTCAGATGGGTTGAGGGGCTGGTCAACGGCAGCGACGGAGAGTGAAGCGGCGATCTGGTAGCTGGAGTAGGAGCGTTGCGAGAGATCATCCTGAATGGTGCGCCAAGTCAGATCGAGGCCAGTAGTTGTGCCCGGGGCAAGGTCGGTGGTCAGGCCGGCGGAGGTGCGGAATTCGAAGAACTGCTCACGGTAGTCGCGGGTGGCCAGTGAGGCAGAGAAGGTGCCGGTGCCAAGCCAGAAGACGGGTTGACGCCAGGCGAAATCGAGGATATCGCGGCCACGATCACGCCGCTGGCTGGTCAGGCGCAGATCCCGCCCGCCGCCGAACGGGTTAAGCAGGCGGACATCGGCAGTCCAGACGAGGGCTTTGGAGTCGTCGGGTACATAGCCGACGAGGCCCTCCAGACGGGTCTGGCGGCGTTCGGCGAATCGCCAGATGATGACAGCATCTCCGGTGAAGCCGGGGTCGGGACGGACGGACGGGGGTCTTTCGAGGCGAAGGAAGCCGATGGATCGCGCGGCTCTTTCGGCGCGGGTCAGGCTGCGTGTGGTGAGCGTATCTCCGGGCGTAAGGGGCAGGAAGCGTCGGACGAGATCGGGACGGGTGCGCCTGAGTCCGCGGAACTGCTGGTCGGCGACGGTAGCAACAGGGCCGGGTGTGACAGAGAGATGGAGCGTGATGGCATTGCTGTCGCGGGTGATGCGGTTGATGGCGGCACGGGCGAAGAAGTGGCCGCGATCTCGTGAGGGTTTCAGCGCGATGGTCAGGGCGGTGTCGAGATTGTCGGGTGTGAAGGGCAGATTGGGCAGCGTGATGCTGTCGGATCCCGCGATGATCGCACGCAGAACGGATCGCGATCCGGGCAGGACGACAAGCGTGTCGCCGACGTGCGATATGGAAGGATCGAGGTAGCCGTAGCGCTCCAGCACAGTGCGTATGGAGTCAGTGGCAACCTCGGTATTGGAGGCGGGTGGCACGGCGCGGCGGAGGTCGCCGGCGACGGCCGATGGGACAGAGCGGTCGAGGTGCAGGACGGCGGCCTGGGACCAAAGGGGGACAGGGATGGTCGCGACGAGTATGAGAAGCAGTTTCAGAAGGATGCGACCACCTCCCCTCGGACGGTGACGCGGGCGGGGCGGTCGTTGCTGTGGCGACCGCGGAGGGTGAGATTGGCGCGCACGCCGCCCTTGACGTGGTAGTTGGCGGTGGCGTCCCAGGTGGCACCGTGGTCACCGGTGAGATTCTGCGTGAACTGGTAGGCCTGGCCGCGGACGGTGCCGCGGATCTGCTGCGTGTAGAATTCGACGGAGGCGCGCAACTCCCCGCGCGAGATGACGCGGAGGCGGCTTCCGAGGGTGAGGCCGTAGAGGTCGATGCGGTCGATCGAGCCGCTTTCGGCGTGGCGGTAGCGCAGGCCGCCGGAGAGCTCACCGAGGGCATTCAGGCGGCGGGCCCGTGCGGAGAGTTGGTAGCCGGTGATGTCAGCGCCGCTGTTGTAGTAGTCGTCGCGGCGGGTGTCGAAGCGTTCGGCCTCCTGTTCGAGGAACCACTGCCGGGCGCGCTGTTTGAGCAAGAGGCCGAGAGTACGGGTGTGACTGGCGCGATCCACGCCGCCGATGCGTCGGACGGAGCGGGTGTCCTGCCACTTGACGGTGGCGAGATGGATGCCGCCGATGGGGATGGCGCGCAGTTCGGTATCGTAGCGGCGGAGGTAGTACAGGTACGGTTGGTCGGGGTCAGAGAGGAACGGAACGACCCACCACCAGGCACGGTGACCGTCGGCGAGGAGTTCCTCCTCGATACGGGAGTCGAAGCGAAGGGTGAAGGGCTGCCATTGACGGCTGAAGTGGAAGGATTTCTCGCCGCGACGGACGCGTTCGGTGTCGGAGAGGAGCTCCTCGACGCGGATGAAGTTGCCCTCGGGGTCGGGAATGTAGCGGCCCTCCTCGAGAATGTAGTCGCCGGTGCCGGGTTCGACCTCGAGGAAGGCAAGCCCGCGGGCGTTGCGGGTTTCCTCGGAGATGATGTAGTCGGTATCGAGGCTGAGTCGGCGCGCGGGATCGCGGAAGGCACTGCCAAGTCGGGCGAGGAGCGAGGATTCTTCGTAGCCGGTTCGGTCGGTGAACGAATGCCGGGTAACCTGCTGCCAAGTCAGGCGGAGGTCATAGGTTAGTTTGCGCAGGGCGCCATTGGCACGGGTTGTCAGGCGGAGGCGGTCGAGGTTGTTGCGCCAGTCGGGGGATGGCTCGAGGTCAGGGTGATCGGTGCTGCGGGCGGTGAGGGTATCCTCGGTGTAGTACTCGGCGCTGAGCGTGAGCGGCGACAGTTGCCACGCTGATGTGACGGCATTCAGACGGGTGCCTCGGGTGGTACCATGGTAGTCGTGTTCGCGGCGGTCGTACTCGTGGCGCAGGTTGAGGCTTCCCCGGCGGGCGAAGTCGGCGGCGGCGCCGGAAGTGATGCCGTCGACGCGTCCGGATGAATTCGTGTTGGCGGAGTCGCGGTCGGAGCGGACAAGACAGGCCAAAGTGGTGAAGGCGGTGTGATCAGTCGGTTTGACCGCGAGCCTGGTCTCGATGCGGTCGGCAACATAGTGGTTATCGTATTCAAGGCGGGCATAGGCCGGGGTCAGTTCCACAGAGGCAGCGGGGGCAAGTGCAATGCGTCCCTCGTGCAGACGCTGGGTCGTGTTCAGGAGGTCGGAGTCGCCAATGGGTGCGAGGAAGCGTCGAGAGAAATCGGCGCTGTCGAGGCGGCTCTGATTGGCGAAGCCGGGTTCGAGTATGCGGGTGCGCAGCGCAATGCTGCTCTGTGTTTTCCACATCCAGTTGTAGTTGTAGGTGATCTCGAGCAACGAGGCGGAGTTGTCGGTATCATCGAGGTCCGAGAGCAGGTTGCGGTCACGTGAGGAGTACTCGACGGAGGCTGCGAGGATGCCCAGGTGCTCCGGGGCGAGTGTGAGGTGCATGGTGGTCAGGTCCAGTCGCTCGGGGGCCTGCAGGGTGATGACGGGGGCGTAGTCACCGCGGCCGACGCCGACGTAGCGGAACTCCTGTCCGCCGAGGAAGCGATAGGCGCCATTGCCGGCGCCGACGAAGCTGAACTGAACGGAGTAGTTTCCCCCCCCTGCTCCGACATAGGTAAAAACGGAATCGGGGAGGCTGTCGGTCTCGAGAACCCAGGCCCCGTTGGTGTCGGGTGTGATGCCGGACCGGACGGCGCGTTCGGTGGAGTCGCCGATCTGCCGGAGCAGATCAAGATCAGTATCGGAGAGGCTGCCGACAAGTGGTTGGCGGGAGTCATCGCCGTCGCGGGTGAAGGTGACAGAGAGGGTGATGGCGGAGTCGCGCCAGGCGGTACTGGCGGCGGCCGAGTAGAGCTCGGCTCGATAGGCGGTAGCTTGCGGTTCGAAGTCGATCTCGATGCGGCTGCGGCTGTCAATGGGATGGTCGGCCGTGAAGGTGATGCGACCGGCGGGATAATCCATAGTATAGTCATTGTTGCCACCGCGTTCGAGCTTGCGACCATCGAGCCAGACGGTTTCGGAGCCGGGGACGATTGGTGCCGGAGGACCTTCGCGGGTTATGGTATAGGGACCCTGGACGTTGTCGGCTCCCTGAAAGCGGACGGTGGTGAAACGTCCTTTGGGGCGGGCAGCGAGGGCACTGATGGTAAGGTGCTCGTCGTGGTAGGCGGCGGTGACGCCGGATATGCGTCGTGTTCGTGCGAAGCGAGCGGTTTGAAAGGGGGTGGTGGTAAGGTCGCCGATCTGGGCAGAGACATGGGGGGATGTTAGACTGAGATTGACCTTGTCGAGTTCATCGAGGCGGCTGTTGGCGGTGCCATACACGGGATCGTAGCCGCGATCAGAGATGCTGCCGGAGATGGTCACGCCGGGGGCGAGGTCGCCGAAAATGGACATGTCCAGAGTCTGGTTGAACTGGGAGTTGCCGCGTGAAGCGCTGGTGAAGCGAAAGGACTTGGCGCCGGAGATGCTGATATCGGTGGCGGCCGGTGGCCCGGGCGGGCGGGTGCCTGCGGGGAGCCGGTCAGGCGGCGGCGTATGGTCGGGATCATCATCAACAGCGGGAGGGCGGGTGAGGCGCGGCACCCACCGGGGGAGCGGGTGATAGACGATGAGCAGGGTGTCGGTGCTGGTGCGTGGGAGGGTTCGCAGGTCAAAGGCGCCGAGGGTGTTGTCGAAGCGGTAGTCGATGTCTGGTCGGAGCATTCGGGAGTTAAGCCAGGCGGTGTCGGAGTTCTCGAAGATGAAGTGGGAGCCGACAAACAGCAGGTCGGGGATGTCATCTTCGATGAAGATGGAGCGGACCGAGGCGGCCCTGGCCGGGGCTGACAGGAACAGACAGAGGAGTACTACGACAACAATGGCGGCGCCTGTTGACCGAGGGGGCCACACCGGGGGCTACTCCTGTTCGCGGATGATCTTGCAGATGACAATGCGATCGTTGCCGGTGTCGGCGATAGCGAGGCGGTCGTTGGGGAGGACGGCGATGTCGCTGGGGCGACGCAGTGGGCGCGGAGTTCCCATCAATTGTCCGGCGACTTCGTAGAGCACCTCTCCTTTCTGCGTGATGAGGACAATGCGTCCGGTGGCGCCATCGAGGACCCACCAGCGGTTGCCGTCAGGGGTGGCGGCAATGGGGTATTCGAGCAGATCGTCGATGAGTTCGCGTTCGAAGTTGCCGTACTCGTCATAGAGGGCGAGGCGTCCGTTGCCGGCATCGCAGACAAGGAACCGGTTATGCGGCATGATGCGGATGGCCTCGGGGCTGACGACCTGTCCGCCGGAGTAGCCGAAGTTGCCGATGAAGCGGTTGAAGCGACCGACGTTACTGAATACGGCGATGCGGTCGTTTTCGCGGTCGCCTACCCACATCTCGCCAAAGGCGGTCACGGCGATTCCTGAGGGGAAGCCGAATTTGAGCGGATCATCTTCATCATAGAAGGCGACCGCCTCGACAAACAGCAACTGGGAGTTGAAGCGACACAGGCGGCGGTTGCCTTCATCGGTGACGAGGATGTTCAGGTTCCGGTCGGTGGCGACGAAGGTGGGTCGATTGAAGAAGCCTTCGGCAGATCCGAAGCCGCCGACATCGCGGACAGCGTTGAGGCTCTTGTCGAAGACGATGAGGCGGTTGTTGCCGAGATCGGTGGCATAGAGGCGGCCATCATCGGCAGCGGCGAGGCCCCATGGTTTGGAGAGGCGGGTGCTGAGTATCTCGCCCTCGATGATGCGTTCCACGATGATGGCTGCCGGCAACGGTGTTGTGGCCTGTTCGGCCCCGGGTCCGGGGGCGCCGCCGCAACCGGCCAGGAGAACGGATAAGAGAATGGCGAGAGCCCAGCAACTGGAAGAGCGCGCACCCATGTCTGATCAGAACCCGGGATAGACAGTCAGGTGGATCTTGTCGCCGCTGGAGAGCGGGTCGATTCTCAGTTCGTATGACCAGCCGTCATCGCCGCCGATGGTGGAGCTGATGTGTCGGAAGCTGCGGTAGGAGTCGATGACGGAGATAATACGGTTGGCGATGGCGACACCGATCATGAAGCTCGCGCGTCGATGGGAACCGCGGTAGGAGTTCTTGATATCGCGGTAGACGGCTCGTTGTTGGGCGCTCTCCCATCGCCAGTAGTACTGGTCGGTTCCGGGCAGATAGGGTCGGTCATCGGTGGCGCGGCCAAGCTCGTTGAACTGATCGATGCTTTCATAGAACCCGACCCAATCCTCGAACTCATCGCCCTTGTCATCGAGGTTGGCGTTGGCGTAGTCGCGGGCGTACTTGACCATATCGTCGCGCTTCCAGTTGCCGTAGGTGCGGAAGGAGGCGAAGCTTATCCACGTGACGGCCTCGGCGGCGAAGAAGTATTGCGCTTTGGTGCGGTGACCGAGGTAGTACTCACCGGCGCCGGGCAGGAGGGTGGAGAGCAGGATGGTTTTGGCGAGGGACTTCTCCCCTGCGTTGTCGCCGTCGGGCTTGAAGCGGACAGCGGGTTGGGGATCATCGAAGGACCATTCATCGCGGTCGGCCAGTATGGGTGTGGTGAGGCTCCTGTCCATGCAGCTCTGGAGCGGTGACGGAGGCAAGTCCAGGGCGCGGGCAGACTCGTGGCAGGTGGCAGTCGTCAGCGCAATGATGAGGGCAACAGCGCAGGTAAGGGTCGGCAAGTGTTTCGGCATGGGATATCCTGTCAAAACTTATAGGTAAACGCCAGGTATGGCGTATCCATAGATCTGTACAGCGACCGGAAGCGGGCGCGTAGTTCGATACCGGCGAAGTCGCTTTGAACCCTGGCTTTCTGGTTGTTAAGATGCCGGGTAACGAAGAACGCCTCGAAAGCGGTAATCAAATGGTTGGCCATAGCGACATAGATCATCTTGCGGGCATCGTCGTACTTGTTATTGGCATCATGGCGCATATCCTCATAGATGAGCCGGTTGCGAGTGTACGGGACGCCGTCGCCGCGGATTCGCGGGGGCGGGTTGGCGGCTGAGTAGTCAGTGAGGGCGGAATCATTCAGACGGGCATCATCCCATCCCCAGGCGAACTGGCTGTATTTGCCGGTCATCTCGTAGTACTGCTGGGTTCTGGTGTCCGGCAGGGTGTGGTTGATTTCGACAGCAGGGATATCGGGCTCGTAGACGGCTTCGTATATCCACTCCAGAGACGTGCGGTAGCGGACTTCTGACCAATGGATTTGGTTAAAGCTCTCGTAGTCATTGGTCAGATCGTTGCCATCGGCGTGCCATGATGCGTGCAGGAACCACGAGACGGCCTCGACACCGAGGAAGGCGAAGGGCTTGGTGCGGCTGCCATAGTAGTACTGGCCCAGTCCGGGGACGGCGAGCGAGAGCAGGAAGGCCTTGACGGGTGACTTGTGGCTGCGAGTGGAGATATCATCGATGAAGGGTACGGTGTCGCTGCCCTTGTCGCTGTCGGTGTCGTTGTCGGTGTTTGTCAGGGCGAAAGTGAGGTGATGGTCGCTGCCGTTTTGCAGGATTGACGCGTGAGCGAATGAGTAGCGCAGATTTTGCAGTTCGGCGGCCAGGTGGGGTGACTGGGAATCGGCGGCAGTCGCTATGGGGACGACGAGCAGGCAGAGGCACAGTAGGGGCAGCGTTTTCACCAGAGTGATCCTTTCGGTTATCGTATCACGGCGATGTCAAAGTGTCCATGTTCGGTGTCGCCGTCGAAGTCAGCCTGAATGATGCACCGGTAGACGCCGGGTGTAACGCCGGATGAGGACCAGTTCAGTTCATTGGTACCGGCGGCGGTCGGTCCGGAGAGGCGACGGATTTCGGTTCCGGAGAGGTCGAAGATAGCAATCTCAACTGAGCGGGCATCCTGACCGAGCAGGTAGCGGATGGTGGTGGCGCCGCCGGTGACCGGGTTGGGATAGTTGTACATCTGGCGTGCGGGGAGGCGTCCGGCCAGGGCGGTTGGCTGGTCGAGTGAGTCTGCCGGAAAGGAGGCGGTGGCGGCGGCGTTGTGGCCGGCCATTGGCCATGCGGCGGCGGACAGGTCGAGGTCAGCGGTCCAGGTGTAGAGCCAGCCATCGATGCCTGCGAAGCTGAGTCGTCCCTCGCGGCCGGAGGTGCCTTCGACATCCCAGTACACGGGGGAGCCATAGCCGGCGAGGCCGATGGGAAGCGGGAAGCCGAAGACGGGATCGGGGTCGAAGGCATAGATGCTTCCCTGTGCAGACGGGAAGATCGTCTCAAGGTGGTCGGTGGAGGTTGATCGGCGGATGTCGGCAGCGATAGGGGCGGCGGCAGCCGGCGTGTTTGCGAAGCGATCCGAGACTCTGATGGGGAAGTCGCTCAGGCTGATGAGGCGTTCGTTGAAGGCATAGAGCCTGTTGATGCCGCCGATGACGATGTCCGGGCGGTTGTCGCGATCGATGTCAGCGACAATGGGGTTGGTGGTGAAGGTTTCGCCCAGGTCGGCCTGCGCGAACAGACTGAGCGAGTAGCTGCCGGCATTTCCTTCGGCGGTGATCATGGCGATACGGCCATCGGTTGACGCCACGATGATCTCGGGGAGGTTGTCGCGGTTGATGTCGGTGATCACGGGGCCGAGTTCGTAGAGGTCATCGAGGGGATGCTCAGCAACGTTATCTGAAGTGATGGCGAAGATGCTTGAGGTGAACTCGTCGCCGGCAAGGATGAAGATGTCGTCTCCGATGGTTGCCATACCCCAGTTGTGGGTGGTGAGCAGATCGGTTTCGTACCAGGTGGCATCGGCAAGAGTGCGGCGGTTGTAGGCGATGCCGGAGTCGGTCAGGCAGGCAAGGCTGCCGCCCCAGCTCAGGGCGATCGGGGTACCGGTGGTACGCATGGGTGTGAGGTAAAAATCCGCCTGACCATCGCGGTCGTTATCGCGCGGCTGGTAGGTGAGGACCCAGCCGGTGCCACCGGAGGCGGGGTAACCGACGGCGATGTTTCTGGTCTGGGTGCCATCGGTGAAGCGTCCGGCGACGGGTCCGGCAGTTATGTCGGCGGGGGTTTTCGCGTAGAGATTGAGCGGATGCACATCGACGCGGCCGCCGAGTGAGCGGGTGGTATCGGGGTCGTAGATGAGGCCGACGGTGTCGTACCATGTGGGGCAGGTGGCGCAATCGGTGTAGTCGCGCAGCCAGTTACTGCCGTCGGCCCCGGTGACGATGAGGCGGTTGGCGGAGGCGGCGATCAGTTCAGGGGTACCATCGAGGTCAAGGTCGGCGGCAATGGGGCTGAGTCCGGCCACGGTGGGCCGACCGATGCGGACCGGGAAGCCGGGGACCTGCTTCTCGGTGGTCACGGAGAAGCGGACAACCGTGTCAATGGGAACCGGGTAGCCGCTGATGGTGACGGTATCGCGGCGGATGTTCTCGATGTAGATATGGGTGTTGTTGCCAAGGTTGTCGATTGCGGGTGGGTTGGTGGATGGTGTCAGACTGTTGTTGCGGTCTTCGCGGTACATGTCCTGTTCCCAGCCGTACCATTGGTAGGTGAAGCCGCAGCCGGCGGGACACAGCCCGTTGAGGTTGCGGACACCGTCGGCCTCGATCAGCTTGACGAACTGCCGTTGGGGGTTCCATTGCAAGGCGTTATTGAAGAAGTTGTTGAAGCCGTTGCCGAGGGTATCCTGAGCCGCGACCACTTCATCGACCAGATAGATGAGCACCCCACCTTCTTCGGCGGGGAGCATGAAGTCGTACTCGGTGGTCAGTTCGGTGGATCCATCGGGGAGTTGTCGCCCCGGTCCGCGGAAGACATTGGTCTGGGAATCGGCGAGCATGAAGGTTTGTTTGCCGTCGACATCGACGGTGCGGTATTCGATGAGGAAGTACTGGTACTCGCTGATGGGCACCCTGACAACTTCGGGGCGTCCCCGGGCATCGACGCCGGCGGCAATGAGGCGGACGTCATCGGATGAGCGCACCTGCAACACGTCGGAGAGGCCGAGGTAGGCGCGGGTCCATGCGGAAGGGTAGACGGGCATGGCTCCGAAGACGTTGGAACGGTAGCCGGGGAACATCAGGCCGGTATTCTGGCCGTTGTGATCCATGAGGGCGAAGTCACCGAGGAGGGTGTAGAAGTTGGAGGTGTTGTAAAGGTCAACGCCGCCAAGCTCGTGGCAGAATTCGTGTGCGATGAGGCTGTTGAGGGCAACGGCGCGGTTGTCCTGGGAGACGAACTCGGGGAGGATCAGAGCGCGCTGGACAGCGTTGGAGTCGTTGTCGACCGGAACGAAGGTGAAGAAGCGAATGTAGCCGCTGAACAGATCGGAGCAGGTGTTGCGGAAGACGTCGTTCTGGGCATCGGCGCCGGCGTGAAACAGGAAGATGGACCCGTAGTCGGCGAAATTGATTTCGGGGTCAGTGGTATCAGCCAGGCGGATGCAGTCGACGAAGTAGCGTTCCAGTCCGGCGACGACGGAGTCAAGCAGGCGCGGTTCGGAGATGCGGTCGACGCAGAAACCGTAATGGTTCATGTGCTCCGGGAGCTGGTAGGTGGCGGTATCGCCCCGGGGCCAGATATCCCACGTGATGGAGATGCGGCCGTCGCTGACAGCATACCAGTAGTTATGCAAGGCTTCCATGTGTTTGGCGAAGTAGGTGCTGTCGTGCGGTGGGGGATCGACGATATAGCCGACCGAGTCCAGATAGGCCTGTTCGGAGGCGGCATCGACAATGGGTCGAGAGAAGTCCATGTGGCCGCGGCCGGTGGTGTTGGGGTCGTCGACATCTTCGTATTGGAAGTTGAAGCGCAGGACAAGGACGTGGATGGTGGTATTCCAGTCGGCAGCCAGAGCTTTGTCCGGCAGCGCCCAGGGGTGAGAGCGTTGCAGCGGGAGAATCCCCTCCCCCGGTTTCATGCCTCGGGCGAAGGATGGCAAGTCGCGCCGGGGCGTCTCGGCTTCCTCACGCTGGTAGTTCTTCACTGGCGAGAGGGGTTTGTCTGCTGCGCTGCCGGTCGCCGCGAGGGCGACCAGCAGGAGGCAGAAGATTATGCGGGCGGAAATCGGATGTTTTCGGTCCAATGAAAACTCCCTCGGTTATGGATCAGGGCCGTTATGGTGTCACGGCGAGCGAGACCCTGAGTGTATTGGCCAGCGCGGTGCTTTCGCTGCTGGGGATATAGCTGAAGTCAAAGCGGAAGATGCTGTACGCCAGCCCGGCGCCGAGTGTAAGCGTTTTGACATCACCGGCCTGGTCATAGATGTATCCGGCACGGAAGGCGATCAGGTCGGCGTATTGGAACTCGCCACCGCCGTTGAGCACCACCGATTCGAGTTCATTGCCGACACTCTGGCTCAGATCGGCGATGAGCTTGTTTGCCTCGAGGGTGAGAAGCAAGTGGTAGTAGTCAGTCTCCATAAGTTTGTAGGCAAAACCAAGAGCTATGTTTCGTGGCAGCGGGTCGGACTGAGCGGCGTCAATGTAGGACATGTCGGGACCGAGGTTGGTGATGGCCAGTCCCAGGGTGAGGCGTGGTGTCCATTCATACAACAACCCCAAGTCAACGGCGAACCCGACTGAGTTGCCGGAGCCCTTTTCGGCGGCGGTGCCCTGATCGGCGAGCCGGGAATACAAGAATTTCACGGAGACGCCGCCGGCCATGCGGTTTGACAGCCGGGTTCCGTAGGAACCGGTAACGGCGAGGTCGAATGATTCGAAGGTGCCGAGGTCCTCGTTGCCTTCACCGCGCCGCTCGAAGGTACCGTAGGAGATGAAGGTAATCGAGCCTCCGAAGGTGCCCCAGCCTTCCTTGTTGGCGACGAAGGCGAGGAATTCGTAGTAGAGGTCGTCGGCGAGGTCGGGGAGCCAGTTGACGTGCATGAAGGAGATTTCTCGTCGACCGTTGGCTTTGGTGACGAGTTTGTCTTCAGTGGTCAGCCACAATTCATCGCCGTTGATGGCCAGATCGTTAGTGGCAGAGCGCCCCAGCCCGGTTTCATCGGCTCGCTGCCAGACGGATCCATCGTATGACAGGACGCCTTCGGCAGTGGCGGCGAGAATCTTGTCGGAGCGTCGCTGAATCTGCCAGGTTTCAGCGGCCAGGGGAGCGGCATACACCTTGATGGTCTGGCCAGCGGTAATGTCCTCGCTTGCAAGGCCATTGACGGCTACGAGAGCCTGTCGATAGCGATCGGCGGCCTGAGCATCGGTCAGGTTTCGTTTGTTGACGATGTCTTCGAAGGATTCATCGTCGGCCACCGTATAGTCGACATAGCCGAGGAGGGTCCAGCCGTTGGGGGTGAAGCGCAGCATACCGAATTCGGTGCCGATCAGCAGGACGTTGTTGTCCTGCGGGTAGATGGTGTGAACCCTGCCCTTGATACCGGCAGAGTACGGGACGACTATCTTCTGTCCCGGCTCCACAGTCAATTCTGTTTCGGATGGCGCCGGCTGTGCCGGGGGTTCGCTGTCGGCCATGATGCTTTCGGCGGCGAGCGAGTCTGTGACCGGGGTGTCGGAAGCTGTGGTATCGAGATCGGCTGCTGCATCTTCGGCCTGCGGATCAGGGGCAGGGGGCTGACTGGCACGGAGGAGTTCACGAATGATCGCCATCTCGTGGTCGGTGCCGTAGATGCTGAACCGAGAGGCAACGCGATCGATGGTATCATCGACGGTGACCGTATAGGGCATGCCTGTTTGCCAGTCAGTGCCGTTGAAGTGGTGCAACTGGTCATCAATGACGGCCCAAATGTCCTGCATGGAGCGCGCACCGACGGCATCGACCATTCCGGTGGGCATCTCAGCGGAACCCGGCAGGGTTGCGAGCGAAGTGCCGGCAATCAGAGCCAGTCCGTTGTCGGTGCCGACAAGCACAGATCTTCCGACCGTCTCCAGGGCAGTTACGCTTTCACCGGGCAGACCGGTTTCCGCGGTGATGGTGGTCCAGCTCTTGCCATTGAAGACAAGGGCACCGCGGTCAGTTCCGACCACGAGGTTGTCGCCGGTTGAGGTGATGGCGGTGATTTCACCGCCGAGGGCGACGCCGTAGGGGATTGTCAGTTCTTCGTAGATGGTGCGTCGACGCGCTTTCTCGACTGCGAAGCTGATGCGGTCGGACTCGATTTCGGTAACGGTGCCATCCTGGAGGGCTTTGTCGCGCTGCTTTTCAATTTCCTCGACATATCCCCAGTCGACGCGGCACTGATTGTAGGCGGCAATGAGGCTGTCGAACTGCTCGCTGATCGCGGAACGGGACTGGTGCTCTTCGGGTATGATGGTCAAGATGGAGTCAGCCAGCGCAGTGAGAAAGTCGCGGGATTTCAGGTTGTTGGTCTCGGCGACGTGGGCAGCCATCTCGGCGATTCGTTGTTCGTCGGTGAGGTTGAAGTAGGAGGCGACGATCTGAGTGACCGTCTGGCTGCTTTTGGTGCGGAACTTCTCGCCGAGGTGCCAGGAGCGGTTATCGTAGCGGGCGAGTCCTTTGGCAGTGACGGCCCAGACGTCGAAGGCTTTGTAGTCCACTCCGCCACTTGCTTTGAGGGGGGCGATACCGCGGACGGGCCGCAGGTGGGCTGGTACAGATGCCTGTCGCCAGCCGTCAGCGAGCGGATAGGCGCCGAGTCCTGCCGGGTTCCAGTGGGTAGCGGTAGCATCATCGGCGATAGCAACGAAGGCCTCCCCCATACCAGCGGCGCGGGCACCCGGGGCAATACGCAGGTAGAGCACGGCGGCTTCGGAGACGGCCAGGGCCTCAGAAGCGACGGCAAGAAGAATGGCTATCAGAACGACAGGCAGAACAAGCAGCTTGGTTTTCATCAGTTTCTCCACACGATCAATTGATAACGACTATTTTTCCAAAGGATTCGGCCGATTGTCCCCCACCGGACACGGTAGCCTTCATGATGTAGACACCGGTGGCGACGCGGTCAGCCGCGTAATCTGTCCCATACCATACTATATCGTCAAAAAAGCCGGCAGACACCGACTGGTTGGTCTTGTAAGTCCATATTTTACGTCCTGAGAGGGTGAAAATGTCAAGGATAATCCATTGGGCGGGACGTGACAGCATGAGGGAAATGCGGGTTGAGTCCTGCATGGGATTCGGGTAGTTGAGGAATTCGCTGATGGCCAGCGGGACGGCGCCTTCGATGCTGGCGGAGAAGGTCACGCTGGCGGAGTTGTTGGCGTTGTCCCAAGCTTTGATCTTGAAAGTGTGCAACCCCTGCTCAAGGGAACTGACGGGCCAGGAGATAGTGCCGGAGGTGTAGTCATCGAGGGTGCCGTCAAAGTAATCGGTGAGCATGATGGTGTTCTCGGGGCGGCCATCGATTTCGAGGGTGATGCCATGACCGAGGCCGCCGGCGAGGTTGATGCCGGAGGGGTCGGACAGAGTCATCATGAGGGTGTCGGTGCGCGCGACAGGATCGCCGCTGATGAAATTGTCATTGTTGGCGAAGCTGTAGCGGATTTCGGGGCCGAGCGAATCGGTGGTGGTTGCGGCCTGAGTAGAGATCGCCAGAGAGGTGACCGCCCCGACGGCATCGCCGGCACCAAGGGCGGCATAGCCGACGATACGGGCGCCGCTGCCGCCGTAGCCGATATCAAGCGGGGGCACGAAAGTGAAGGTGAAATGACCGGCGTTGACACTGGCGGCTCCCCGGACAAGCGCGGGACCCGGGAGGGTGTATGGCGTCTGCAGGTATTCGAGGTCGCGGTCGCTGTCGAAGGCGCGCAGTTCGATGGTGCCATCGGCAGTTATGGGTTGACCCAGCTCATCGGCTACCCTGCCGGTGACGGTGACCGGTTGCAGGGCGACAAGGCTGTCGGGGACGGCGTCAAAGGCGACCTTCAGGCGCGGATAGGCGAGCTTGAGCAAAGGATCGCCGAAGAAGACGTAGGTGCGGTCATTCCGCAGGGGGTTGGGTGGATTGGAGTACAGGTACTGCCGTTCCACCTTGGCGGCGAAGACGGCCTGACACATGGAGAGGTCCTCTGCGAAGAGGATCTCGAATACTTTGCGGTTGAAGGCCGAGTTCTGGGTTGAGTACACGAGCCGCGCCGCCGAGACGACGGCAATGGCGCCGCCATCGGGTTTGACAAAGAGGTCCTCGGCCATTCCCTCGCGCTGGGGATCATCGAAGAAGCCTATCGCGCAGGAAGCGTTGAAGAAGAGCGGGAGGCTGTTGCTGTTGCGGAGCCGGGGGACATCGGAAGTGCGTGTGAAGACGTGTTCATCGGCCCACAGTTCGGGGTTGCCGTGGCCGATGTAGTTGACGATGACGGCGCCTTCATTGACGGCGTTGACGATGGCATCATTGGCGGCCGGTTTGCGGCGGCCGACGAAGGGGTAGTCCCAGATGTATATCTTGTGGCGGGTCATGGCCTCCGGCAGATAGTAGCGGGACAGTTCTTCGGACTGGTCGACGTGGAAGGTCTCATCGTTGAGGCGGCCGAACTCGTCATCGGCGACGAGGACAGTGCGCGTCTTCCAGAAGCCGGTGTTGCCGGGCAGGGTGTAGCGTTTGCCCTTGTCGATGACAGCAGCGATTTCGGACGTGGAGCGGACCGGCCAGCGGGCCACCATCATTTCGTAGCCGCGGTTGTCGCCGTCGAGCCAACTGGTGTCGGCATCGAGGATACCGTAGTCGCCGAAGTAGACGTAGTTGTCATCCGAGGCGGAGGAATCCAGCGCGTGGATGTATGGCGGCACGAGGTTGGACTGGGCGGTGTTGAGGTGGTCGAGGAAATCGTGATGGCCATCACCGACGAACAGTACTGCCGAGGGGGCGGGAGGCGTGAAGTGCTCATAGCAGTACTTGAGGTAATCGCGGATGGCGGTGGGGTCGTAGAGGCCGTAGGCGAAGTTGTGCATGATATCGTTGACGACGGCGGTATGAACCGAGACGCCCTCCGATTCTCTCTCGATGATCCAGTTTTCCATGGCCGACAAGAGGACGGGGGTGCTGATGACGATGAGGTCGGCCTGATAATCGGTGCGCCTGAGGTTGTTCGGCTGGACGCGCTGGATAGACACGGGCGGGGTGGCGGTGCTGACAGCCTGGGCAAAGAGTTGGCGCGGGGTTGTGTTCAGAGGCAGGTCGGCGATGATCATACCGGTGGTACGGTCGGCGCCTGTGAGACGAGTGGGCGTGCGCGGGTCGGTGATATCCAGCAGGAGCAGATCGGAGCCGGTGAAGTCATCGACGATGTTCAGGCGGGCGAGGCCATTGAAGGGGTCCAGCTCGATGTGCAGGCGGTCGTTGTCGGGAATGAGGTAGGCATTGTAGTGCAGCTCGACCCAGTCCAGATATGGTTTGGAGTAGACATAGCCCCAGGCGCGGATACTTAGGCTGTTGGTTCCCTGTTGCAGGGCGCTGGACTGGAAGGTGCAGATGCGCGAGGTGGTGTGGCAGTGCTTGGCGGATGGGGGCTGGTTGTTCAGGGTGATATCGAAGTAGCCGAGGTCATCGGTGAACCCCGTGGTATCCCAGACACGGCCGGCCACGCGGATGGTGGCAGTGCCGCCAGCGTAGTCATCGGTGTGGATGCTGAGGTTGATGTTTTCGCGGTCGGTCCAGTGCCAGCGGTAGTAGTCATCGATGGCGCCACTGCTGAGCATGTGGAGCATGTTGTCCTGCTCGAGGTGCCGGTGACGGGTGACGGTGAGAATGCTGGTGTCTGGTGCCGTGGCGGGAGTGACCTCGAGGGCGCTCATGCGGGGGGCGGGGGTGTCGAAATCGCCGCCGACAGTGAGCCAGTAGATATTGCGGTCGGTGTAGTGGTTGTTGACCCAGACGGCGGTGTCCGGCGAAGATACCCAGCGGTCTACGGCCTCGCCGTAGAAGAGGAGGTAGTCGCCGGTGTTCAGGCGGCCGTCTCCCCCATCGGCGGCGTAGTACGCGACGGGGAGGAATTCGGGTCGGGGGGAATCATTGCGGACGGGCAGCGGGAGGCCGCCGGCGTTGAAGATGTATAGTGAGTCGAGGTTGATGCCATTATCGGGAATGAACAGCCCGGCAGCCTCAAGGGCGGTAGCCTTGACGCGGATCAGGCCGGTGGTGGTGACGGCGATCTGGTACCAAGTGTCGGCGCTTTGCAGCGGTGTCTGGCCGGAGGCAGGTTTGGCGAGGGGGCGCCGGGCGGTTGGCCAGCGTGACCACTGGTCGTAGTTGGCGACGGTGGTCTTGAAGATGGGGTCGAAGACGGGATCGGGGGGCGCCAGGCCGGGCATGTCGGGGTCGGCGGTGCCGGCGGTGCTCAGAGAAAAACTAAGGGTGAGGTTGAGCTGTCGGTAGAAGATGCCCTGTTGCACCGGGTTGAGGCGGACCGGCACGAGTTGTCGGCCGCGCATGGTGTAGACCGGGCCGAGTTCGGCCAGTGGCTGGTTGGGCGCGAGGGGGGTGTGCTCGGCGGTGAAGGTGACGGGGTCTGAGGGTACCGCCTGAGCGACCCGGGCCATGGCGCCGGGCGGGAGACCGACCTGGATGACGTGGCTGTAGCGCCAGGTGGAGTCGGGCAGGGGGACGGGTGTGAGGTCGCGGTGGGACAGGTGCACGACGAGGTCGAGTTGTTGCGAACTGGAGGCAACAACGTGGGTTTCGGCGTCTGCTGAATACGGGAAGAGCGCCGGGCTGAGGATCAGCGCGGCGAGCAGAGGCAGAATGGACCTATACGAAGAACGTGTCATAAAACCGGGCCTTGACAACCCGGCCCATTAACCGAGCGCACATAGCTTACGGCAACAGGGCCAGCAATCAGTCTTTCTTGCTGTCGTTGTTGTGAGTCGAACAATTCAATTCGTTAGCCGTGAGCCTATATGCGGTCCTCCGATATCTCGTATAAGTTCTTAAAGGTGCTTGAGTTCCAGGAAAAAGTCAAGTTCTTAGCGTGTTAGATCGGCATTTAGTGGTGCAAGTTTTGGGCCGATTTTGTGGGCGACTGGGGTTTTGCGGCCCTATCATGAGACGTGGTAATGGGTTAGGGTGTTGAATGGGAGCCGAGTGATGGGGGCGAATTATGCTGTTGGTGGTGGCAAAGTGTGAATTGGGGTGCAGGGGGGGTTAGGGGGACAGCTTAGCCCCTATCGGATTGGCCCTAATCATGTCAACGGCGACAGAGATGTCTGTGACCAGAACGATGCCGGTGTTTGTTTGATAGACGGCACCGGGGATCGGCTCCAGCCTGTACGTAGAGTCTGCCTGAGGAACCACTCGGAAAATTCGGTCATGTTCCGAGATGTAAGCGGCTACGACACCGAACACATTGAAGCCCTCGGCTTTGGGATTCCAGAAGACCGCGGGGCCACCAGAGAACCCGCGATTGTTGTGCCCATCAAGATAGAAGATCTTCACACCGTTCTCATCAATGCGCTGTGCTGATAGGATCGCCTTCTTTATGAAGGGAAACGGAAAGCCTCTGTTAATCAACCCGGCATCAGGTGTTCGCAGCATGGCCGTTAGAGGAAATCCGAGGAAGAACACGTCCTGACCAAAAACCAGATCGTCAGCAGTGGGCTCCAGTCTGAGCGAAGGTGACAGTTGAATGGGCAGAGCCAAAACAGCCACGTCAACTGAATCACATGGCGAATGCACATGCTTGACTGGTAGTCTCAGCCAAGCAGAGTCTGTATATAGACCAATCGAGTCCACCTCCGCATGGACGCTGATCGTATCACCATTCCAGTTGATTGAGTCGGTCCTAAACAGATGGGCTGCTGTCACCAAGTACTGCCTATCATCCACATCAACAGTAAACGCCGTGGCTCTTTGGTTTCGTACTTCAATAGCATAGACCTTGGTGAGAATATTGGCATTTGGTGTTTGAGCAGGAGCAAATGGTGCAATGGTCATGATAAGCAGGAAGACCAGCACAATGGCATTCAACGTCCGATCCACAAGGGGAACTCCTATCTTGGGGTGGCTCACCATTCATAGTGGGTTCATTCTACCCACATTCTCACTGCACCCTGCGCATTGGCAGGTTATGTTGGCAAGTGGCAGGTCCCGAGGACGGAACCTGCCCTACCCTTATCGGGGAGCGCGTCTCTACAGCATCATGATAGGTGCGGGGGGATTGCAGGTCAAGGCGCAAATGGGTCACGGGGGGATGTGATCGCGAAGAAGAGACCGGCCAGAGAAATTCGGGGCGGCCTTGGGGCGCTCCATGCGGGTGGGGTTTTTCTCACGGCTGGGGCAGGCGGGGTGCTGCCGTACAAGAGCACGATGGGGCAGGCGGGACGCCTGCCGCCCACGAACATGACGGGACAGGCCGGGCGGGAGCGGAAACCCACCCCGCCGGAGGCGGGATAGGGCACCCCAATCTTTGTGCCCGGTTGCGGGTTGGCGGAGACATCGCGGCGCGTCCGGGGCTGGGTTCTGATTTTCGCTGAGTGTTGTGGGTGACGCGGTTACTGGTAGCTGCGGAGGGTGGCGAGGTAGTCGCGGGCGGCAGTCTCGGTGGCGGACTCGAGGTCATACAGGCGCTGCTGGTACTGCGCGGCCGAGCCGGTCGGCTCGAAGACCTGGTCGTAGACGCGGTCGTAGTGGTCCATCAGGGCGCGCATGGCGCTGAGCATGTCCTCGCCGAAGTAGCCGGTTTCGCTGACGCGCCGGTAGGCATAGCCGAGGTTGTCGCGGTGGGCGCGCAACAGGGGCCACTGGGTGCGGTTCCAGTCGCGGACGGCATCGGCGATCTGCGCGGCGGGGACCTGGCCGCCCTGCTGTTGACTGGCGTCGCGCCACTCGACGACGATGACGCGCTGGCCATAGCGGATGTATGAGGCGGTGGTGGAGTCGACGAGGTCTTTCATGAGGAAGGCGATCTGCAGGGGGTTTGAGTCCTCGATAAGCTCGCGCCACTGGGTACGCATGGTGGAGGCGGTGATCTCGGAGTCGGTCATATCGGAGCGTTCATCGCCGGGGTTGTGCTCGATGGAGAAGCCGGCACAGGCGGTCAGGGTGCCGAGCAGCAGTAAGGCCAGAAGGTGCGAGGTAAAGGTGTGTTTCATGCGGGCGTATCTTCCGTTCGGGTCGGGTTTTGTTGATGCTGTGTCATCTCCGCTTTGAGGTCACGGGCCGCCGGTCGCGATCCTCTCCCCCACTTCCTGTCAGGAGCCCGTGCTGACCGTGGTGGTTGACACGGGCGCCAGGTCACAGGTAAAGTGGCGCAGGAAACGCGGCTGGCGCGTGATCTTATACCCTGTCAGGGCACCCTTGGTACGGGCGATACCGGCGACAATATCGGCAATGTAGTCATAGTGCGTGTTGGTGTAGACGCGTCGTGGCATGGCCAGGCGCACCAATTCGGCCGGAGCAGTGGTTGACTTGCCGGTATCGGGATCGGTCTCGCCGAACATGGTGCTTCCGATTTCGACTGCGCGGACTCCCCCCTGTCGGTACAGTTCGATGGTGAGCGACTGGCCGGGGAGTTGTTCGGCGGGGATGTGCGGCAGGAAGCGTCCGGCATCGACGAAGACGGCATGGCCGCCGGTCGGCTCGACAATGGGGGCGCCGGCCGCCTTGAGTTGCTGGCCGAAGTATGCCACCTGACCGACGCGGAAGGCGAGGTAGTCCTCGTCGAGCACTTCCCTGAGGCCGACGGCGAGGATTTCCATATCGCGCCCGGCGAGGCCACCATAGGTCGGGAAGCCCTCGATGAGGATCATCAGTTCGGTCAGGCGCTCATAGAGCTGCTCATCATCGAGAGCGATGAAGCCGCCCATGTTGGCGAGGCCGTCCTTTTTGGCGGACATCATGGCGCCATCGACATAGCTGAACATTTCGTTGACGATACTGGCCACGGAGGCGTTCTCGTAGCCGGGCTCGCGCTGCTTGATGAAGAAGGCGTTCTCGGCGAAGCGGGCGCAGTCGAAGTAGAACGGCAGGTGGTGACGTTTGCAGATAGCGGCGGTCTGGCGGATGTTCTCCATGGAGACGGGCTGGCCGCCGACGGAGTTGTTGGTGATAGTCATGATGACCATAGCGATTTTGTCGACGCCCTGCTGGTGGATGAATTCCTCGAGGCGCATGATGTCCATGTTGCCCTTGAAGGGGTGCTCCTGGTGTGAGGTGCTTTCTGCGCAGGGGAAGTCGACGGGGATACCGCCCTTGTGGAGGGTATTGCCGCGGGTGGTGTCGAAGTGGGTATTGTTGAGTACGTACTGCCCGCGCCGCACACATGTGGTGAACATCATGTTTTCGGCGGAACGCCCCTGGTGGGTGGGGATAACGAAGCGTTGGCCGGTGATCTCTTTGACGGTGCTTTCGAAGTGGCGAAACGATTCGGCGCCGGCGTAGGACTCATCGCCCATCATCAGGGCGGCCCACTGGCGGTTGGACATGGCGCTGGTACCGGAGTCGGTGAGCAGGTCGATGTAGATATCGCGGGCATCGATCTTGAAGACGTTGTAGTTGGCTCGCTGCAGGCGCTGCTCGCGTTGTTTGGGGTCGAGAAGGCGGATCGGTTCGACGGATTTGATCCGGTATGGCTCCGGTGGCTGTTTGAGCGGCATTTCAGGTGGCTCCTTGTTCGCGGGTTCGGTAACTGGTCGATGTTCAGGGATACGATGTCGCCGGTGGTTTCACAACAGGCCTCAGCCTGGTCAACCGATGGCGACGTGGCGAGCGAAGGAGCATTTCAGGGGACGTTTTTCACCCGGCGTCGGCAGTAGTCCAGCCCGAGCTGGCCGGTCTGGTGGCTGATGGCCGAGTTGGCAGGCATCATGTCTCCCGCAGTTTGAAGTCGGCAACAATGTGCCCCGTGAGCAGGTCGCGGTTGTTGCTGACCTGGGGGCGCTCTCTATTCATAAGAAACGGAAAACGGGCGATATTGTCAATAATTCCCAGTTGCCTGAGGGTTTCGACAATGACCGGCGGGCGGGCGCGTCCGGCGCCATCGTGGATTTTCAGAGCGATGCCGATCGGGGGGTCGGCGAAACCGATTCCCTCCACTCCCTCGGCGCCGACCTTGCAGACGACATTGCCGGGGAAGGAGCGCATGACATCGAGGTCAATGCGATGCTTGCCGGAGACCATCTCGGGGTGTGCCCACATGGCCTCGCGGACCCGTCGGAGGGCCTCGGTCGTGGTGGGGTCAGGGCCTTGCAGGGTGGCCAGGCGCATGAAGCCGAGGGCGAGGTTGTACAGCGGGAGGGCGTAGTTGGGGGCCGAGCAGCCATCGACAGCCGGAACGAGGCGGTCGGCGGGGTAGTCGGTCATGGCGGCGATAGCGTGGCGGACCCTGGTTTGCAGTTCCGAGTCGGGATCAAGGTAGGTTTCCGGTTCCTGACCAATGTGGCGGGCGAGCGCCAGAAAGCCGGAGTGTTTGCCGGAGCAGTTGTGGCGAACGGGGTCGCGGTCTTCGCCGCTGGCGGGGTAGTCCTGTTCGAGTTGCATCTGCAGTGGCCAGTGGGTGCCACACTGCAAAAGGTTCGGGGTGTTGCCGGCGGCCTCGAGGTTCTGCATGACAATCCGGCGGTGGTCATCGGAGCCGTTGTGGGAGCCGCACATGATGGCAAGTTGCCGGGAAGTGAAGCCATAGCGGTCGGCGGCGCCGGAGTTGAGCAGCGGCAGGACCTGAAACGGTTTGATGGAGGAGCGGGTCATGAAGGGTTGTTCGGGGTCGCCGAGGGCATGGGTGATCCTGCCGCGGGCGTCGACGACGACGATGGTGGCGTAGTGGATGGCCTCGATGTTGTTGCCGCGGAATTGTCGAGCTACGACGAATGCCATGTGAGCGAGCCTGAGTTTGGGGTTTGTTGTTCCGGGGGGAAAGATAGGGTTTTGGGGCGGTTTGTCCAGCGGGGAGTTGTGGGGCATTCGCCAGGATTTCTCAACAGGTCCTTTGCCTTGGCGAACTCTTTCGATGTGGACAGCGGGCGTCGTAGCCTGCCCCTTCACCAGACCTCGGGCAGGCCGGGAGAGGCTGCCGCGCACGGGAACGTTCAAAGAGGAAACCCACCCCGCCGGAGCCGGGATGGGGCACCCCATGCGTACTGCTGAGCTGTCGGTTAGAGACGATATCGGTGGGTGAAGTTGTACGTGGCAGAACGCCTTCGGCATTCTTCCCTACAGGAGGTGGCCAGCCCGCCAGAGGCGGGATGGGCCGTCCCATGCTTGCTGTTCATCTGACAGTTACGGGCGATATTGCGGGTGTTGATTTCGCGTCGTGTTGTCGAAACTGCAGGGGTTGGAGCTGAAGCCTGAGGTTCGGCGTCCGCAATCGTGTTCGGTGTCAGTAGGCGAAACAGGAGACTGTCAGTATCACCGACTGATGAGTCAGATCAAGGTTCCGGTCATTCAGCGTGCGTTCTGTCCGGGCAAGCATGGCCGCCAAGCGCACCTGACCGTGCCGGGTGATCTCATAGCCACCGCCGACCAGCAACCCGGGTCCCCGGACGCAGGGGAAGTCCTCCGGATTGAAGACATAGCGCCCCACCCCCATGTTAATAAACCACGAGCGTCCCTCCCTGCCGAAGTAGCGGTATCAATAGAGTCCGGTGATGCCTTCAGCGACGACACTGCGTTTGAATAGATCAGCCTTGAAGGCGCTCCCCGTCATCTCGACGGCGAGAATGTTACGATGGTCGATGCCCCAGCCAAGGACGAACTGCAAGGTAGTGGCGGTCTCGGTCTCCGAGACATCGCGGGCACGGTTGTAAAGGCTTGCATCACCGCTGAAGTGGGCCGATCCTGCGCCGAAGCCAATGCCGAGGACGGGGCCCTTGCACTGACCGTCGAACGACAAAACACTGCCGGCCACAGAGAACACGAGTATGACAGAAAGAACGCTGATACATTTGATAGACACAGAGCGCTCCCTTTTGACTACCTGATGAAGTGCCTTGATGCAGAATACCCGGCAGGAGAGTGCGGGTCAAGAGATAATGCAGCAACATGTCGACATTGGGATGACGAGCGCTGGTGTGTCTGTGTGGGCACTGGTACCGTTGAGGCAGGAAGGGACCCGACCGGCATTGACTTTTGGGTTGAAAGACCTAAATTGGGCTGAATCGGTCCAGATGACCGTCGCGCGGGATGGCATATCACCATTTGTCAGGCCCGCTGTTCCGGTGTGCTGATGATGCAGCACGGCAGTTGTTACGTTCAGCGGCGCCGGGCGTTAGAGTACGACAAGTAAGATGAACCACTCATAGATAGACGAGATACACGAAAGACATGAGACTGTACGAGTTTGAAGGCAAGCAGCTATTCGGGAAATACGGGATTCCCGTTCAGCTTTCCAAACTGGCCAGGACGCCGGACCAGGTATTCGAGGCGGTGAGCCACATGGATGCCCCGGTGGTGCTGAAAAGTCAGGTGCTGACCGGTGGTCGCGGCAAGGCCGGGGGAATCAGAGTTGTGGGCGGCTCCAATGAAGGCAAGACCACTGCCCGGGAGTTGTTCAAGCTGACAATCAAGGGCTATCCGGTCAACAGCGTGCTTGTCGAGCCGGCGCTGAAGATCAGGCAGGAGTATTATCTTGGGGTCACGATTGACCGGGCCAACTACAAGGTGGTGGTGATCGGTTCGGGCGAGGGCGGGGTCGATATTGAGGAGACGGCGGCGCGCTCGCCGGAGAAGATTCACCGGTTTTCCATGGATATCGCCGATGAGCTGTACGGTTTCGACGCGCTGTCGCTGGCCAAGAAGATAGGCATCCCGCAGGAGTTGCTCAAGGAGGGAGCGCGGATCATTCAGCAGCTTCACAAGCTGTTTTTGGCCTGCGATGCCAAGCTGGTCGAGATCAACCCGCTGGTGCTGACAGAGGACGGCGCGCTGATTGCGGCCGACAGCCGTGTGTCGCTGGATGATGATGCGATGTTTCGCCACCCGGAGGTGAAGGAGATGGGGATCGAAGACCGTCACGAGGAAGGCGAGATGACGGAGCGTGAGCGCCAGGCGCACGAGTGGGGTATCCCCTATCTTGATCTTGACGGCAATATCGGAATGTTTCCCGGCGGGGCGGGGTTTGGCATCATGGGGAATGACTTCATTCACTATTACGGCGGGCAGCCGGCCAACTTCATGGATTCGGGAGGTGGTCCCTCGCCTGAGCGGATCGCGAAGATGCTGGTGCTGCTCGAGGAAAACCCCAGTGTGAAGGCGATATTCGGGGCGCGTTTCGGAGGAATTTCGCGCTGCGATGATTTCGCGAAGGGGGTGATCATGTTTCTCAAGGAGCACGGTCTGTCCAAGCCGATGGTAATGCGCATGACGGGCAATATGTGGGAAGAGGGGGTGCGGTTGTTCGAAGAAGAGAAGGCAGCCAACCCGGAGTTGTTCCAACATGTCGAGGCACATGGGATCGAGACCCCGATCGAGGAGATATCCAGGCGCGCAGTGGAACTGGCTCGACAGGCAGAAGGGGGTAACTGATGGCTATTCTGGTTACGAGAGAGTCGCGGGTCATGGTGCAGGGAATCACCGGCGGTGCGGGCAAGTTCCATAGCGAGCGAATGATTGTCTACGGCACCAATATTGTCGGCGGGGTGACGCCCGGCAAGGGTGGCCAGGTGGTGCATCATCGGCCGGTTTTCGATACGGTGGCGGAGTGTGTGAAGGAGACCGGCGCTGATGTATCGGTGATCTTCCTGCCGCCGCAGTTTGTCAAGGAGGCGGCGATCGAGGCGATCCGGGCGGGGGTGCGTTTTCTGGTGGTCATCCCGGAGCATATACCCATTCACGATATGCTGCACGTGCGGCGGGAGGCCATAGCGCATGGCGCCACGGTTATCGGCGGCAACACGGCGGGGGTTATCACGCCGGGTCAGGCGAACCTGGGGATCATGCCCGATATTGCATTCAAGCCGGGGCGGGTGGGGACGGTGAGCCGCTCAGGTTCGATTACTTACTATGTGGCCGATACGTTGACGCGGTCGGGATATGGCGAGTCGACCTGTGTGGGGCTGGGAGGCGACCCGGTGCTGGGGAGCACGTTCGACGAGATACTCTGGAAGTTTGAGGAGGATCCGGATACGCGGGCGGTGGTCATGTGCGGCGAGATCGGCGGGGTGTATGAGGAAAGGGCGTGTGAACGAGTCAGCCAGATGAAAACGCCGGTGCTGGCGATGATCGGCGGGATGTTTGCTCCTCCCGGTAAGCGCATGGGTCACGCGGGCGCGATTGTGGAGGGCAAGATGGGCACGGCCAGGGAGAAGCTTGATGCTCTTGCGGCGGCTGGGGCGCATCCCTGCCGGACATTCAATGATATTCCGGAGGTACTCGGTAAGCTGGGGATATAGGGAGATGATGTGGCGGATTGGCAGGAGGCCCGGTGGAGTGAAGATCAGGCCAGCGTGTTGGGAACTGAATCTGCCCGGTGAGGCGAGCGAATGAAGCACCTTCTTATGTGCTTCCACTGCTTTCTCGTTCTGTGTCCGGCGGTCTGTGTGGCGCAGGCCTGCCATTGGGAGTATGACCGGAGTAACTCCATCAGGCTGCATGAGGCGATCTCTGTTCCCGAGGGTTACCAGCGCCCTGAGGCAGACACAGGATCGTTCGCGCATTGGCTGAGGAGTCTTCCCGTCAGGACCGGGGAGCATTCGGTTCGGCTCTACAATGGCGCGCTGAAGGCTAACCAGTCGGCGCACTGGGCTGTATTGGATATCGATGTCGGCAATCGGGATCTCCAGCAGTGTGCTGATGCGGTGATGCGATTGAGGGCGGAGTATTTGTACTCACGCGCGGAGTACGATTCGATCCGCTTTTGCTTCACGTCTGGAGATACGGCGTCTTACCGGCAGTGGATGTCCGGTTTCAGGCCGGTCGTAAATGGTTCCGATGTCAGATGGGAGAAGAAAGCTCAGCCGGATTCAAGTTACGGATCATTTCGGCAGTACCTGAATGTAATCTTCACGTATGCCGGTTCGTACTCGCTGAGCAAGGAACTGCTTCGTGTGGATGACATCAGGCAGATCCGTATCGGGGATGTTTTCATACAGGGCGGGTTCCCCGGCCATGCGGTTATGGTACTCGACGTGGCGGTCAACAGGGAATCGGGCGATGTGGTCTTTCTGGTCGCCCAGAGCTACATGCCTGCGCAGGATATGCATGTGCTGCGGAATCCCTCAGATTCGCGCCTGAGTCCGTGGTATTCAGTTGGTTTTGGTGATACGCTGGTCACCCCGGAGTGGACTTTCGGCAGGAGGGACCTGAAGCGATTCTGAGGGGGGGTAATTGATCATGTTCCGAATGTGATTGTGCGGACATGAAACGCTGTGTAACTTCTGGCAGTCAAACCAAGGGAGGTTCCGGATGACTGAAAACGAAGGATACTCCCCCGCGCCCTGGGAGTGGACGGACTATGGGATACTGAGCGATGCCAACGGCGAGCCGGTCATCGATCACCAGGACTGGAACGTCAGCACAGAGAACGCGGTCATGCTGCAGAGGGCGCCTGAACTCTACGAGTGCCTTCGGAGAATACGCGAGGAATGTGGGGATCTGCTTCCAAAGGAGATGCTTTCTGACATTGATCGAGTGCTGAATCTGGCGACCAGAATCATAAGGTGATCGCTCAGACAGCCAGCTTTCCGGTTGACAATCGCGGGGTATCTGTGATATCATTGATATCAAGCATTCCCCGCGAAGGAGGTGTCGGTGGCAAAGCAGCTTCTCATACGTGACGTTCCGGATGAGGTCAAAGAATGGATAGAGCAGGAGAGGCACCGGAAGATGCTCGGCCAGAAGGAGTTCCTGCTTGACCTTCTGCGAGAGGCAAAAGGGGACAGAGCACAGCAGGACCTTTTCAAGTCGAATGCGCGCAATACGTTGATGACGACGATATCTTTGCCGTTTACCTTCATTGATTTGTTCGCCGGCATAGGCGGTTTTCGTCTTGGGTTGCAGCGGGTGGGTGGGCGTTGCATGTTCTCTTGTGAGTGGGACAAACACGCTCAGAAGACTTACCACCGGTGGTTTGGCGAAGTGCCCGCCGGCGACATACGCGAGATAGACGCCAATTCCGTTCCGGATCATGACCTCCTTGCTGCGGGTTTTCCTTGCCAGCCCTTTTCGATTGCCGGGGTGTCCAAGAAGAAGAGTCTCGGAAGAGAGCACGGGTTCAAGGATCAGACGCAGGGAACCCTATTTTTTCACATAGCTCGTATCGCAGAGGTCAAGCGCCCGCCGGTTATGATGCTCGAAAACGTGAAGAACTTGCTGTCGCATGACAAGGGACGGACATGGCTGGTGATCAGATCGGCGCTCGAGGAACTGGAGTATGTTGTATTCCACAAGATCATTGATGCCGCCGCCTGGGTTCCGCAGCATCGAGAGCGGGTTTTCATTATCTGTTTTGACAAACGTCTTTTCGGGGCGAACCCGCCGTTCGAGTTTCCCGAACCGCCAAAGGCAGCGCAGCGGCTTAGGACAATACTTGAGAGTAAGCCAGACAGCAAGTTCGTTCTCAGTGATCATCTCTGGGACTACTTGCAGAAGTATGCAGAAGCACATAAGGCGAAGGGGAATGGTTTCGGATACGGCCTGACAAATCTGGATGGTATCAGTCGCACACTGAGTGCTCGATACTACAAGGACGGATCAGAAGTCCTGATTCCGCGTAATGGCGGGAATCCAAGGCGGCTCACACCGCGAGAGGCCGCACGGCTTATGGGGTTCGATGATTCACTTGACATTGTGGTGTCAGATACGCAAGCTTACAGGCAGTTTGGCAATGCTGTGGTTCCCAAAGTCGTGGAGGCTGTCGGGCGGCAGGTCGTTAAGGTGATGGCATGGCAACTGCAACGTCAAGGTAATGGTTGTCTGCTGAAGCGGCCGTAGTCCCGTCAAAGATACTACATGAATGAAGAATCGGTTCTTGCGGCTCTCAAGAGCGAGTTTGCGCTCCCAACCGGGTACGACATCTGCGTGGAGGCGATGAAGAGTGTTCTGGATACCCACGAATCTGACAACGAGTGGATTAAGAAGAACTTCAGTGAGCTTGTAAAGCGGATTCAAGATGAGGCCTATCGGTTGTATTTGGAAGCAGAACGACCGGCGGCCACTCACGCTTTCAGGCAAGTGCTCGGGAGAGAGTTGTCACCCGGTGCCACCGCAGAGCAGTTCTTTGATATGCTCGAGTCCAACTTCTGGGCGCTTGATCGCTTCTTTTTGGGATTGTCGCAGGGACGTCGACCTCGTGCAGGAAAAGCGTTTGAACACGTCATCAAGGTTCTGTTCAAGACCCTGGGTTATCCGTACACCCCGCAGGCCATCATCAACGGGCAGCCGGACTTTCTGTTACCAAGCATTGAGCACTACAGGAACAATGCGATGGACTGCATCATATTCACGGTTAAGCGAACGCTGCGAGAACGATGGCGTCAGATTACAACCGAGGGGACACAGGGACACCAGTTCTTCCTCGCTACCATAGACGAGAAGGTGGCTGCGAGAGACCTGCCGGAAATGCTCAAGAGTCGCATTTACCTCGTTGTGCCCGAGGCTATTCGCGAGAAGTGCTATGCCGACAAGGTTAATGTGATTTCTTTCGAGAGCTTTTTCCTCAAGCATCTCGATCCTGCTATGGTAAGGTGGAGAGCGGACGGAGTCATTCCGCAGGAATAGCACTGTGGTTGATGTCCACACACCCGAGCAACGCAGCCATAACATGGCCGCCATACGCTCGAAGAATACCAAGCCGGAAATGGCGGTAAGGAGGCTCGTCCATCGAATGGGCTATCGCTTTCGACTGCACAGAAAGGACCTGCCCGGAAATCCCGATCTCGCGTTCATCAGACAGAGAAAGGTTATGTTCGTTCATGGCTGTTACTGGCATATGCACAGATGTCGCTTCGGCAGAGTGGTGCCCAGGACCAATGCCGAGTTCTGGCGTATCAAGCGGGAGTCGAACAGAAGACGTGACAAGGCCAATCTGCGTGAGATAAGGCGCCTTGGATGGGATGCGCTTGTGATATGGGAGTGTCAGCTCAAAGACATGAATGCACTTGAAAAGAAGATTCGTTGCTTCCTGGATGATTGACCTGTTGCGGCGCTTGCTTGCGGGGGGGGTGGGGGGTATATTCTCTGCCTATGAGAACAATCGATTTACGCAGTGATACGGTCACCCGCCCCTCAGAGGAGATGCGGCAGGTGATGGCCCGCGCCGAGGTCGGCGATGACGTCTTCGGCGACGATCCCTCGGTCAATGCCCTGCAGGAGTATGTGGCGGACCTGTTCGAGGTTGAGGCGGCCCTGTATGTGCCCAGCGGCACGATGAGTAACCAGATCTGTCTGCGGGCGCACTCGCGGCCGGGTTGGGAGCTTCTGTGCGATCGTCAGTGCCACATTGTGAATTACGAGCAGGCCGGGCCGGCGGTCCACAGCGGCCTGCTGGTCAATTTGCTGACGACGCATCATGGCATGGTCACCGCCGATATGGTGCGTCGGTCTGTCCGTCCGGTGAACCTGCACACGCCGATTACGAAGCTGGTGGCGCTGGAGAACACGCACAACCATCATGGGGGGACAATCCTGCCGCAGGATGAGATTCTCAGGGTTCGCGAGGTGTGCGATGAGTTTGACCTGATCTTCCATCTGGACGGGGCGCGGATATGGAATGCCCACGTGGCTACCGGGATACCGCTGCCGGAGCTGGTGCGGCCGTTCGATTCGGTATCGGTGTGTTTGTCGAAGGGTTTGGGGGCGCCGGTTGGTTCACTGGCGCTGGGTTCGCGCGCTTTCATCAACCAGTGCATGCGCGAGCGCAAGCTGTTTGGCGGGGGGATGCGTCAGGCGGGCATTCTGGCGGCGGCCGGGCTGTATGCGGTGCGACACAATATCGAGCGGCTTGATGAGGATCACGAGAACGCTCGGTATCTTGCCGAGCGGCTTGCCGATATGGCGCTGTTTACGGTCGATATGGAGCGGGTGCAGACCAATATCGTGCTGGCGGATATAGCCACCGATGAGTCGGCGGTGTCATTGTTGGAACGTCTGCAGTCGGTGGGTGTTCTGGGGATACCGTTCGGACCGCAGCAGATCAGGTTCGTGACGCATCTTGATGTGACGCGTGCGGACATAGAATTCGCGCTGGGGCAGATACAGAGGCTGACATGAGTGGTGTCACTTTCACGATACTTGGTTCATCATCGGGCTTCCCTCAGGCAGACCGGGCCAGCTCCGGCTACGTGGTATCGTGCGGGGATGCATTGACGCTTCTTGACTGCGGCGGTGGAGTGACGAGTGCCTTCTTGCGTGCCGGCTTCGATCCGCTGGCGGTGGACCGGATAGTCATCAGCCACACACACCCGGACCACTGCTGCGAGATTCCGCTTTTCATTCAGCTTGAGCACCTGGCGGGGAGGGTGCGGCCGCTGGTGGTTTTGGTACCGGAGGAGTTCGTTGGGCCGCTGAGGGCGTATCTGCCCTCGGTGTACATCATCGGCGAGCGCTTCGGATTCGATTTGACGATTGTGGGATATGCCGCCGGGATGACCGCCGAGGAGCCGTTGCGGATCACGGCTTACCCTAACAGGCATCTTGAAGGCTATGCTGCTGACATCGAGCGGCTGGGGCTGCCCAACGGGATGCAGTGCAGCAGCCTTGCGGTTGAGGCCGAGGGGGCGCGGATTGTCTATTCGGCCGATCTGTCGTCTTTTGGTGACCTGCGACCGGTGCTGCAGGCAGGGGATGATCTGGTGGTGGTCGAGTCGACGCACATTGACATGGCCGAGTTTCTGTCGTTTGCAGGGAGCAACCCGCAGACGACGTTTGTGCTGACGCATCTGGGGGATCCGCGGGCGGTGGATGAGTTGAGGGTTCGGATCGACAAGATCGGGCTGGAGAATGTGCAGCTTGCGGAGGATGGTCAGCAGTACGTGGTGGTTGCGTAGTCAATTACACCTGCATCCGGATGGTATGAGATGACAGAAAGCCCGCCCCTGATCGGAGCGGGCCGAGATGTCTGGTCTGGCGATGGCGGGTGTCGGTCCGGCGTTGCGAGCGGGCCTTAGCGGCGGGAGCGTCGCCAAGCGGATTTCATGAACTCCCGGTTCATTTGCGCGATGAAGTCGACGGATATGTCCTTGGGGCAAACGGCCTCGCACTCGAAGTAGTTGGTGCAGTTGCCGAACCCTTCGGCATCCATCTGGGCGACCATCTTCCCTGCGCGGTGTTCGGCCTCGATGCGTCCCTGAGGCAGGCTTGCCAGATGGCCGATCTTGGCCGCCACAAAGAGCATTGCCGAGGCGTTCTTGCAGGCAGCGACGCAGGCGCCGCAGCCGATGCAGGCGGCGGCGTCCATAGCGCGGTCGGCGTCCAGTTTGGCGATGGGAATAGCGTTGGCATCGGGCGTGCCTCCGGTGTTGACCGACACATAGCCGCCTGCCTGAATGACGCGGTCGAAGGCCGCGCGGTCGACGACAAGGTCGCGCAGGACCGGAAAGGCGCGTGACCGCCAGGGTTCGATGTAGATTTCATCGCCGTCTTTGAAGTGGCGCATGTGGAGCTGGCAGACAGTGGTTCCGCGCTCGGGACCGTGGGCGATGCCGTTGATGACCATCGAGCACATGCCGCAGATACCTTCGCGGCAGTCATGATCGAAGTGGATCGGTTCGATTTCCTGTTCCATTAGTTGCTCATTGACCACATCGAGCATCTCCAGGAACGACATATGCTCACTGATATCGCGGGCCTGGTAGGTCTCCATGCGCCCTTTGTCCTGCGCGTTTTTTTGTCGCCAGACGTGAAGTGTGAGATTCATTACTTGTAGCTCCTTGTGGCCAGTTCAACGTTCTCGAAGTGAAGCTCCTCGACATGCCGCGTGGGTTTGCTGTCGACGCCAGTGAACTCCCATGCCGCTACGTGGCAGAACTTCTCATCGTTGCGGACAGCCTCCCCTTCCTCGGTCTGGTGTTCCTCGCGGAAGTGTGCACCGCAGCTCTCATCGCGTTCGAGGGCATCCCAGCACATCATTTCGCCGAACTCGAAGAAGTCGGCGACCCGGCCTGCTTTTTCGAGGGCCTGATTCATCTCTTCATTGCCGCCGAGCACCTTGACATCCTCCCAGAATTCCTCCCGGAGTTTCGGGATGAGCTCCAGCGCCTTTTTCAGTCCGGCCTCGTTGCGGGACATGCCGCAGTACTCCCACATGATATTGCCAAGTTCGCGGTGGAAGGTGTCGACGGTGCGTTTTCCGTTGATGGAGATTAGTTTGCTGATGCGAGCACGGACTTCCTCTTCGACCTTTTTGAACTCCGGGTGGTCGACGGTTACTTTGGTCGGGCCGGTACGCGCGAAATAGTCACCGATGGTATACGGCAGGACGAAGTACCCGTCGGCCAGTCCCTGCATGAGGGCGGAGGCGCCGAGGCGGTTGGCGCCATGATCCGAGAAATTGGCCTCGCCGATCACGTGCAGTCCGGGGATGGTGCTCATGAGGTTGTAGTCGACCCAGAGGCCGCCCATAGTGTAGTGGCTGGCCGGGTAGATGCGCATGGGTACGGTGTACGGGTCCTCGCCGGTGATGCGCTCGTACATTTGGAAGAGGTTGCCGTAGCGATCCTCGATCAGGCTCTTGCCGAGACGGTTGATGGCATCGGAGAAGTCGAGGTACACGCCTCGTCCGGTTTCGCCGACCCCGCGGCCTTCATCGCATACCTCTTTGGCCGAGCGCGAGGAGATGTCACGCGGTGCAAGATTGCCGAAGCTGGGGTATTTGCGCTCGAGATAGTAATCGCGGTCCTGCTCCGGGATGTCATTGGGGTGACGGTTGTCTCCTTTGTTCCTGGGGACCCAGATGCGGCCGTCGTTACGCAGCGATTCGGACATGAGGGTCAGTTTCGACTGGTAGTCTCCGGAGACCGGGATACAGGTGGGATGGATCTGGGTGTAGCAGGGGTTGGCAAATAGCGCTCCCCGTCGGTAGGCACGGTAGGTCGCGGTGACGTTGCAGCCTTTGGCGTTGGTTGACAGGAAGAACACGTTGCCGTATCCCCCTGTGGCCAGTATGACGGCATCGGCGGCAAATGATTCGATTTTGCCGGTGACCATGTCGCGGGTGACAATCCCCTTGGCGTGTCCGTCGACGAGGACGAGGTCGAGCATTTCGTGGCGGGTGAACAGTTTCACCTTGCCGGCGGCGACCTGTCGGCTGAGGGCCTGGTAGGCTCCGAGCAGCAGTTGCTGGCCGGTTTGGCCACGGGCGTAGAAGGTGCGTGAGACCTGCGCCCCGCCAAAGGAGCGGTTGGCGAGGGTGCCTCCGTATTCGCGCGCGAAGGGGACTCCCTGGGCGACACACTGGTCGATGATCTCGTTACTGACCTGCGCCAGTCGGTAGACATTGGCCTCGCGCGAGCGGAAATCGCCGCCTTTGACCGTGTCATAGAACAGCCGCCAGATGGAGTCGCCATCGTTCTGATAGTTCTTGGCGGCGTTGATACCTCCCTGGGCGGCGATGCTGTGGGCGCGGCGAGCGCTGTCCTGGTAGCAGAAAGCCAGGACGTTGTAACCGAGTTCGGCCATAGCGGCGGCGGCGGACCCGCCGGCAAGTCCGGTGCCGACGATGATGGCGGTGAACTTGCGCTTGTTGGCCGGGTTGACGAGCTTCATCTGGAACCGGTGTTTGTCCCACTTTTCGGCGAGCGGACCTGAGGGTATTTTCGATTGGAGTTCCATACGGTCTTTGACCCTCCTGGTTTAGGGATGTACGCCCGGTGGCAGGGTGAGCACTCCGGTCAGCACTGCCAGTGGCATCGAAATGTACCCGGCAACGACGATGATGGTCATGATGTACGCCATCGCCCTGAGTTTCGGCTGACAGCTGGGCCGGTTGATGCCCAGTGTCTGGAAGATGCTGAAGATGGCGTGGGACAGATGGAATGACAAGAACAACATGCCGAGGATGTAGGCAGCCGAGATCACCGGTTGCTGGAAGCCGAGAATGACCATGGAGTAGACATCGTGTCTTCCGGCGGCATCGTGCAGGGTGGCGTACTCGGGATGCGTCCATAGAAAGGTGAAGTGGGCCAGATGATAGATGACGAAGAAGAAGATGGCCAGGCCAGTGTAGATCATCGTTCGGGAGGTAATGGTGGCGGTGACGGTGGCGTTCTTCGCATATCGCTGGCCGCGCGCCCGGCGGTTCTCCAGCCAGAGCAGCACGCCGACCCACACGTGAATAACGAGCATGGCCAGCAGGAACCCGCGTATAAGCCATAAGGCAGCGCCAAGGTTCTGAAGCGCTTTGGCATAGGTATTGAGCTGATCCTGGCCCATGAATAACTGCAAGTTGCCCACCATGTGCCCAACCACGAAGAGAATCAGAACAATGCCGCTGGCGGCCATGAGGATCTTCTTGCCGATCGAGGCAGTGGCGACAGCGGTTGTGGGTGGACCCGGGAGGACAGCGGATTGAGTCTGAGTTGTTGCCATCCTTGATTCCTTTCCTGTTCTTTGCAAGGATATACGCAACGAACGCGCGGGTCAATAAAAAGCTATTTGGGGGACTGGGCGGGCAGAGCACATCGTTGTGCCTGCAAGTGACTTGCACGATCGGAAGCGGCAATACCGATTGACACGAGGTCGAGACAATCCTATACTGGCCGTACCGGGAACCGACCCTGCAGGCAGGGGTAGAAAGGCCATGCGGCAACGATGTTGCCCTGCGGCCGACACGGAAGGTGTGAACACCCGCTTACTGGAAGACTTTGAATTATTATGCTCGGAGTGTACAGATGAATTCTGTCAGACTGGTAGTTTCGCTAATGCTGATGATGCTGTGCGCGGCCCCGCTTGCGCCTGCGGCTGAGGTTGCCCTGCAGATCAGCGGGCCCGGCGCTGTTAACGATTCCACGATCAAGGTGGGTGAGAAGGTCTCGGTGGATATCATGTTTCTCAATGACACCTCGTGGGCCGGTTTCACCCTTGGTTTCGCGATCACGTCTCCGGACATCAAGCGCGTTGTGCACCCTGCTGACAGCGGGAACGGTTTGAATGAGCATGGTGATGTTAAAGGATATGGCGGTTTCGAGGATCGTTCCATCTGGGATTTAGCCGGCATCTTCGTGGTTCCGCGCGACTGGGATGGCGAACTGCCCGAGCTGTTAGGGTTTGGCGGCGTGTGTGTCAAGCGTCGGTACGAGCCACATGACTGGGAGCGCAAGCTGAGCTTTGATCTGATCGTGCCGGAACCGGGGACGCTGGTGATCGACTCGGCGTTTTTCCCGCCCGGGGGTAACTGGCTTTACTCGGCCCCGGCCCACGAACCCACGTGGCACGGGCCATATCAGTACAGGGTTGTCAAGTAATATAGTGACAGCAGCCATCAGGTCCTGCGCCGGAAGGGCTGACTTGATGGTTGCGCATATTGCGGGGTTACGATATGGGGCACACATACCTGCTGCTTTTCCGGGTTGTGGTTGCTGTCCTTCTGTTGTCAGCATCGGTGACTGGCGAGGATCAGCCGAGATGTCGCGTGACAGCCGGTCACGCTGCTGCCGATGACGACAACAAGGCGGTGGTCGAGATTTCTTTGAGTGCGGTCGACAGCAGTTCGCCGGTGGCGGTGTCGTCGATAAGGCTGGCGATCGGGGTGGCATCGGACAAACTACAGGTGACGGGAATCGAGGCCATGCCGCAGGGTCAGGCATGGGAGGTGACAACCTTCGAGTTGCGGTCACTGGTGCATGCCGGCTACGACCGATTGTTGATCCTTAACGCATCGTACAGTTCAGATGACAGCCAGACGGTGCTGGTGGATTCACTGGTGCTGTGGCAAATCACGTTGGCGGTGTCAGAATCCCAATCTGCGGGGGGTATCATCGCGGTGCCGTTCATGTTCGCTGACTGCGGCGACAATATCGTCTATACAGCGGGTCGGGACACGGCGTTGATGGCCCGGCAGGTCTTCGATGCTGACAGCGTGGACGTGACAGGTTTCGACGAGTCCATGCCCAGCCTGACGGGACCGGCGGCAGGGTGCTTTGAGCAGCTTGTTGCCGGCAGTTCGCAACCTGTGCCGGCGGTGGCGTTTCACGCCGGTGCGATTGCAGCTGCGGGCAGTTTCGGTGACATTCCCGGGGACATTGATCTGGACGGGCGGGCGTGTGAAGAGACGGATCTGGAGCTTTTTTGTCGGTTCTTCCAGTATGGTGATTCGGTGTTCACGATTGATCGGGAACGCCAGATCGCGGCCACTGATGTTGATGTGGACGGTATCGACACGACCCTGACTGATCTTGTCGCACTGCGGTATAAACTGCTCGGCCTGTCGCTTCCCCAGCCTAATCCGACTGGGTACTATCATGGGAGTTTCCACTACACGTTACTGGCACCGGGGCAGTTGCTGATCAGCTTGCGCGCGGATGTGCCTGTTGGAGGATACAACCTGAGGCTGAGCACGGTGGGAGGGATCGTGGATTCTGTCGTGTTCGTTCATGACCAGAACCCCGGGCTGTTCGGGCAACAGCGTGTTGAGTCTCAGGGCGCGCGGTTGCGGATTCTTGGGTTGGGCGGGAGCCCCGATAATCCGTGGATTGATCACTGGTCCACTGATCTGGCGATAGTTTACTTCGAAGGGATGATCCCCGGACAGATCATCGAACGGCTGGCAGCGGCAGATCTGTCGCCAGTCATGATCGGGGAGTTCACGGATGTTCGGCCAAAACGGCCACCTTTGCCGGGCACTGCTTTTCTTGGCGCCAACTACCCGAACCCATTCAATCCGAACACCCGCATAGACTTCTATTTGCCCCGGACGAGTTCCTGGAGTCTTGGCATTTACGATATTGCCGGACGGCTGGTCAGGCAATATGAGGGGAGAAATGACCGGGGATGGACCAGCCTCGAGTGGGACGGGCGCACCAGTGATGGGGCCCTGGCCGCCAGCGGCGTCTACTTGTATCGTCTTGAGGCCGGCGATTGGTCAGAGTCGCGCAAGATGATGTTGCTTAAATGATTGAGCTGGCCGACCTTGGGCGCGTATAATAGCCATATGTGGAAGATGCTCACGGGTTTGGCTGTCCTCCTGGCAGTTGCGACGGCTGCCGCCGCTCCCGACCGAATCTCAGGTGATCCGGTGATAGAGGGAGTTGCTCCCCAGGCAGCGACACCCGATTCCGGAGTGGTTGCAGCGCATGCGACCGAGCCAACGGCTCAGGCGGGGCGGTCTCGGTTTGCGTTGTATATTGAGAGGCTCCGGATTGGTGATGGTCATCTGTACGACACAATCGATGTTCTTCTGGAGTCCAACGGCCACACTATGGCAGGCTTCGATCTGAAGATCGCGGTGGCCAGTGACCTGGTGGAGATAGCCGACATCATTCCGGGGGTGATTTACGATTCCTGTCGGTGGGAGTTTTTCCATGCGGGGCCGGTGCGTGATATTGAAAGCAAAGCGGACTATCCGCCGGTGCTGTGGCAGATCGTTGCCCTGGCTGAGGCTGTTCCGGATCAGGTCCGTCCCCGGTGCTACGGACTGGATCGTACGGCCAGCCTGCTGAGGATTGTTTTCGCGGGTGCATCTCGGGAGATACTGACGGATACGGCGGTGCCCTTGTTCTTCTTCTGGGAGGACTGCACTGACAACACGATCTCGGGCAGGACGGGCGATACGATGTTCGTCTCGGCGGCCATATTTGATTACATTGGCGATCAGCTACCTGAGTCTCGAGGCCTCTTCCCCACCCGACGCGGCACGCCTCAGCAGTGCATCAGCCCGGCTCAGGCCGGGCGGATTCTGCGCGAACTCGATCTGCACAATGGGGGTGTCAGATTCCGTTTCGCCGCCGACACGATCCGCTAATCTGCGACCATCATTTGGCCGGGGACCGAGGGGTCGGGGATGATGTGCGCCTTACGGCTGCTGCGCCTCCATGTAGACCTGAGCCGCCTCGTAGGGGTTGACCGGTTTGTAGGAGACCATGATCTGGTTGAACTCGCGGTCGCTCGGCTGACGGTAGAGGAATTTCACGGCTTTGATGAAGCGTGAATCGAGATTCAGGCGCTCCTGAAACTTGATAGTGGCATCCGTTCTCGGTTCGAGCGTGAGCGCGGGTGTAAATGGTCTGGTTTCGTTGTAGTTATCGGGACCATTGAAGCTGACCTCGTAGGCGAAGTCGTTCTCATCTATCAGGACAATGTAGTAGGCCTCGATGGTGATGGGATCGAACCCCTCGTTGCTCAGCCGGACGGTGGAGTTGATGTTGCGATCCTTGTGGTTCAGGTCCAGTTCTCGCGGGATATGGACGACCAGCATACTGTCGGCGGACTGGCAGACCTCGTGGGCAAGGATATTGCAGTATTTTAGCTCCTGGGTCCGGGCCTGGGTCAGGGTGAGTTCGCGGTCGATTTCGTGCTGGACGACGTAGGTGGTTCCGCAGGCCGCAATCAGTATGATGGCTGTGACTGCGATGATAGCGCCAACAGGGGGCAGCAGCTTTGGCATGGGCACATGGACTCCTTTTGCCGAGGGGGTAATTCTTTCCATACGGTATATAGTGCGCCGCTGATAAATGGGCAACAGCCAAGGTCTGACTGATTGCTCGCCGGCGTGCTGATAAACTGCACAACCTGTGACGATTCACGGGGACGGGTCGGAGCCAGCATAAAGTGGAGTCATTTTGTTGTCGATAACAAGCCATAGACGAGGAAGCTTTCTTACGGTACCGTAACGGCAGCTTGCGCTCTGGCGAGCTGTTATCTCCCAGTGGAGGATGGATATGCACGAAGAGTACGTGTATTCGAGCGCTGGTTCATCCGGCGACATGTTCTTCTCGATGTTCGGTTGGTTGGTCATGATCTCGTTGTATCTGTACTTCGCGTTCATGATGTACAAGATGGCGCAGAAATCGGGTCAGGCAGACAACGCCTGGTTTGCGTTTGTGCCGATTCTCAATACGGTGTTGCTGGTGCAGATGGCCGAGAAGCCGCTGTATTGGCTGCTGTTTCTATTCATTCCGATTGTCAACATCTTCATCTTCTTCAAGCTGTGGATGGACGCGGCGAGGAGTGTCGGGCAGTCGGCGGTGTGGGGTTTCTTGATGATGATCCCCTTTGTGAATTTCGTGGCGGCATTTGTGCTGGCGTTCAATTCGCGTCAGGTAGCATACAAGTATCCGGGCAATCCGCCGCCGGCACCGGGTAAGGATCGTCAGCCGAAACAGATGGTTGGCTGACGGCGGTTCAGCTATAAGAGATTCTGTAACAGGCTCCCGGTTTTCGGGGGCCTGTTTTCATTGTGGGTGTGGTGTTGCACGGCGTGTCGATGTTGTTGTCTCGTACACCATTTGGAACCTGACTGAAGTTGCGGCTTCGTTATGTGAGAAAGCAACTCAGTCCATAACACAGCGTACGGACAGGCCCATCTGGAGCGGCACCATCTGGTGGCGGAACTCTGTCTCGGCGTAGCCCAGGCCGCGAAGCCACAAATGGACCACTGGTGGAGGGATGGCCACTGTGGTTGTCCAGAAGAACACGATTTCGCCGCGGTTGGTAAATGACCCGATGGGTGGACGCACTCCTGCCGGCAGGCCGGAGAATCCTGATTCGTTGGTGGCGCCCAGGTTCGGAGGGAACCAGTGCGAGGTCCCGACGGCCTTGGCCTTGCCGCCCGGGTTGGTGGGGCCGAGGTGACTAACGAGTGTCTGCCATTCCTGGTCAGAGGGAATGTGCCAGCCGTCCGGCGCCAGTCCCCGGGGGTCATTGACGGCGAAGCCGTTGTACAGAAGGCCGTAGGTGGCCGTGAAGGCAGGATTGTTTTCGACATGACACCACGCTCCCGCCGTGGAGTTGAACCAGGTGTCGGCCTCGGCGGTGTGGTCGATCGGGTCTCCGTTGCGATACCGGGTTACTCGGAGGTTCTCGGCCATCCACCACTGATCGCCAATCTTGACAGTGACGTAGGTGTTGCCCTCGGGATCGGTGAATGACCCTTTTTGCAGGTTCTGCGATGAGCGGGATGGCCCGTCGGAGCCGGAGGAACATCCGACCGCGAGAAGAAACAGACAAAGCAGCAGCGATGTCACAAGCGGTTTGAGACGATCGGCGGGCGTGGCAAGCGTGGTCATGACAGACTCTCCTGTTTGGACGTTGTTATCCCGGCATCTCTTTGGTTAGTGATCGCGGAGACTGTGTATCCTGTCCCTGCCCGCCGGGGATACGGGAACGGGTCTTCTGACTCTATATATAACTAAATGGACCGCTGAATGCAACGTTATTAATGCACTTGCCTACCCACGAGGATTTCGCCGGAAGGCAGTGAAAGCGACGACGCAGATCGTGGGTTCATGAACTGCTTGCATTGGCGCGGTGTCGGTGTAGATTAGGCGGGAGTATCAAGAACCTGGTAACCAGAGAGGTGGCTTCATGACGGTCAACACTGATGTGCTTCTGCTTCTGACATCCTCGGGAATCGGCGAAGGAGAGCCGGACCTCGGCGAGAAACTGATGAAGTCGTTTCTTGCCATGCTGTTGGAGTCGGGGACGGTCCCGGAGCGGATCCTTCTGATGAACAGCGGGATATTCCTGAGTACCGAGGGTTCACCTGCCCTTGAGACACTGCAGGAGTTCGAGCGACGGGGGGCCCGGATTCACACTTGCGGGACGTGCCTGGATTACTATGGGCGCAAAGACAAGCTGATGATCGGCGAGGTCGGCAACATGCGTGAGACGGTGTCCTGGATGCTTGAGTACGGCAGGATTCTCAAGCCATAGGGGCGGTCGGTAGTTATGAGTGGTGCTGCTTCCCGGTTGTCATTCTTCGGCCCAGGGGTAGCCGGTACGATCGAAGCAGATCATGCCGGAAAGTTGTGATTCCAGGTCGATTTCGGTGGTGATGGGCTGATCGCCGGTCGGTGTGTAGTCAGAGATGATCGCAAGAGTGTAGGTTTGCGGCGATATATCGTGGATTTCGAACTGCAGATCGTACAGGCACAGGCAGCGACAAACCGGACCGGTCTCGAATTCGATAATCCAGAGGTGGCTGCTGCCGGTGTTCACAGCTCCATTGGGCTGGGTGCAGCAGTTGAAGGCGCCATTGAGGTGAGATACTGTCAGGCGACTCGCGGACTGGTCGTACTCCCAGACAAGGCAAGTCTGGTCGCTGGTTGGCACTGAAGCGATACCTATCTCGGCGCGCTTCGTCTCCGAGAATCCCCCACACCCACTGGCAGCGATTAGTCTATTGGCCGGTTCTGCAGATTCGGGGGCGGTGGAATTGCTGCAACCAAAGATGCAGAGAGCCAAGACCATAATGACGGCCAGCGAGGATGCGGCCGGAGCGGTAATCTTGAACATAGCAACCCCTTTCGACAAGCGTTGACACGCTACTCATGCGTGAAGCATACCTTCATGGCGAAGACGCAGTAGAAAGAACATCTGTGCAGCAATCTGCACATCTCGCTTAATGTTGCCATTAGAAAGGTTGTGCCAAAATGAAAGCGGGCTACCCGATAGGGGCAGCCCGCCTGCAAACTGAGATGGCGCCGGTCACTGGTCAGCCATTGGCACTGAGTGTCACATTCTGCGCGTGCGGGCCGCGGTCGGTGTTCATGACCTCGTAGTAGACTTCCTGTCCCGGTTTCAAGGTCTTGAAGCCGTCCATGTTGATGGCTGTGTAGTGAACATAGATGTCCTGCTCGGATGCGTCACCGGAGATGACCCCCCAACCTTTCACATCGTTGAAGTAGGTTACCTTCCCTTTTGGCATAGTACTTCCCTCCGGTCAAAGTGAAGTGCACATTCCCACAACCTTAAATATATACTAATTCTACCTTCAATGCCACCAAAAGTTTGCGCGAAACTCACATCATCATAACACGTTCCACATTAACAACATAACAATACCGGAGAGGATTGGCACGGTAACATTGTCGTCGATGTGAAGCGGCATGGCCTCGACGAGAGTGGCGACGACGGCGCCGATCAGGCCGACAGCAAGCGGGAGACCGGGCGTGATATGGGCCACAACAATCAGGCCAGCAAGGCAGGCGAGGCTACCCTCGATGGATTTGTGGCCGAACCATTTGTGTCTTCCCCATCGTCGACCGACAAGGGCCGCGAGGGTGTCGCCGACGATGATAAACGTCAGGGCGGCGACAGCGATCGGTTTGGGGAACATGGCAACGGTGGCACACGTGGTCAGCAATATATAGGTAGCGCCGGTGAAGTCGGCCTTCTCGTGGTTGCGGATCATACCATCGAAAAGCGGGGCGGCGATCTTTTCCCAGATAAGCCAGCCTCGGAGGCGACCGATATCAAACAGGATGAAAATGATGGTGATCGGCACCATGACACCGAGCATTTCGAGGCGTGAAAGACCCAGAATCCAGTAGCCGACGGGAATGACCAGGGCGCCGATGTGGGTTGCCTTGCGGAGGATTTCCTGCGAAAACGGGATTTGATCAGTGTTGTGGCGTGTGGCCGTCATTGCAGCGCCGCATACCTGTCGGTGTAAGGCGGCAGATGGAACGGCGGCACGTGATCGGCGGTGGCAACGCCGTACTTGGCGAAGAGTGAATCACGGGCAGCGTCGAAGAGCTCCTGTTGTCGTTGTTTGGTCAGAGTCAGGACAATGCGACCGCGGGCATCGGCCAGAGGCAGGTTCTTGCGGCGCTCAAGGACCTTGAAGATGTGCCAGCCGTAGTCACTATGGAAGGGATAACTGACCACTCGTGTCGGGGTAGCCTGCATGGCGCGGTAGATGTCTGCAGGGGCATCATCGGGGCCAATATCACCGAGATCGGCGGCCAGAAACGGGTATGGGGCGGTGTCGCCCTGATGGTACTGGGCGGCCAGTTCCATGAACTCGTAGCCGGCGGTGGCCTGATCGCGCACGAAGTCAGCGAAAATCGAGTCAGAGACTACGATCTGTTGCACCTTCATTGGTTTGGCAAACTGGTAGTTGTGAATATTGGCGTGGTAGTAGGCCTCAATCTCGCTATCTGATGGCTTGTAGTTGGTCGGCTCCAGTTTCCTGAGGAGGGTGCCCTTTTGATACACGTGATAGAGCGAGTCAAGCAGGCGTTTGGTGTCAGGCAGGGTATCGAGTCCCTGATCCTCGGCGGCGCGGGTAGTGACATAGGGGCCAGCCAGCTCACGGGCCATATCTCTTTTGATCTCGGCGCTGGTGTTGTCCACGACGTACATGCGTCGATACCTCTCTTCCAAAGCGCGCAGATCTGCGAAGAAGATGGTGTCAATGCCGTTGACGATTGCCGCCCATTCATCGCGATCGATCAGATAGATGTTGGAGTCGAGGAGGACGTCCTCGCGGAACTCCAGATTGGTGAGCTTGTCCAGCGAGTCAGCGAGTGCGGGCGCCCTGAGATTGGCCAGGTGGTTGCGCAGGGAGTGCAGAGCCACGACAAAGAGGGTGTCATCCAGGGGTGGAATTCCCGCGTCTATATGGCCGTCGCAGTAGAGCACGTTCCAGCCGTTGGGGTCGGGGTAGGGATCGGAGACCATACCGGAGTCGAGAGCGAAAGCGACGGAGTCAAAGGGATGGAGGTACTGGTTGCGGCGCACCCAGCCGAGGTCACCGGCGCGTGTGTGAGCGACAGCGGTGCCGTTGTGGATGCTGACGAGATCCATGAAGGACTGGCGATTGGTGATCTGCCTGTGGAGGCTGTCGATTTCAGTGACGGCAACTGAGTCGAGTTGCTCTGGTGTGAGGTCTTTCATGGTGGCACTGTCCGGGCCCCAGCGGATGTCACGCAGGGATACGGACAGATGATAGATGCGAGCCATTTCCGGGACGGCAAAGAGGTCCTCGCGTTCGTTGTAGAATTCGACGACGCGGACGGAGTCGAGATCGAGGATGTCGTAGATGTTGGCCTGGATGAAGCTGCTGACGAGGACGGTCCGCCGCTGGGCCTGGAAGGTCTGCCAGTCGAGCCTGAAGCTGTCCAGTCTGACCTGATGAGCTTCGAGGCCGATGAGGGAATCGACGAGCATGCTATCAAGGAAACGCCGGACATCGGCGCTGTCGAGCGTGCCGCCGTTGTAAAGCCCTTTGGACAGGGCGACGGATCGATAGAGCTCGGGCAGGGTGAGTTGATAACCCGCGTTGGTGGTTGCAACGACGCGATCGAATTGACTCATATTACTCAGTGAGACCAGCGACGGCACCGGGCGCTGGCAGGATTGCGTGAACCCCAAGAGGGCGAGGCAGGCGACCACAAGCCCAACGAAACGCTTCATCTATCCCTTTCCTGCTGTTGCGGTTAACGTTGAATTACTAATTGTACACGTCGGGGGCAAAAAAGCAACCAGGAAATTGGGAAATCGGATCGGAGTTGCGGGACTCAGAGGTTCAGGCGGGTGGACTTGCGAGGGCCTCTGCGGTCTGAGCGAGGTCGTCTGTGGTCGGGTACTGCTGTCTGTCCGAGTAGGTACGGAAGCTGACGAGGAAGGTGGTTCCCTCCCCTACTTGCGAATCACAGGCGAGTTCAAGCTCAAGAGCATTGGCGATGCGGTGAACGATGGCCAGGCCGAGGCCGGTGCCGCCCTTTCGGGTGGAGTAGAAGGGTTCGAATATCCTTTTGAGTCGATCAGGGGGTATACCGGGGCCGGTGTCTATGACATACAGTTCGGCGGCCTTGCGCTCGGGGTTGGCAACGAGTCGGAAGGTCAGCTCTCCCCCGCCGGGAATCATGGCCTGGCAGGCATTGACGCCGAGATTAAGCAGGAGTTGTTTGAGCAGGTCCTCGTCGCCGACCACATAGACCATGGATTCATCGGATTCGAAGTTGATGTCGATGGTTTCCTGGGTCATGTTGCTGTGTTTGAGCAGTTTGATGACATCGGCGATGACGTGACATAGTTCGACTTTGGTATAGGCGGGGCGGTCGATTCGGGCGAAGCTGAGGAAGTCGGTCAGGATGGTATTGAGGCGCGTGGATTCCTTGACGATGAGTTCCATCAGGCGGGCATTCTCGCCATCGAGCGGGAGTTCGCTGGAGAGCACCTCAACTGACCCTGAGATAGCGGCAAGGGGGTTTCGGATTTCGTGGGCGATAGAGGCGGACAGCTCGCCGACAGCAGCGAGGCGGTCGGCAGCGCGGACTTTGGTTTCGAGTTGTTTAGCTCGGGTGAGATCAGAGAAGATGGCGATGACACCTCGTGGCAAGCCGTTTTCCTCGAGCAGAATGGACGTAGACAGGCCCACCGGGACAGCTCTCCCCTCGGCGTTGATGATGTCGATCTCGCGTCGGGGATGTTCGTTGGAGTCGACGATACCGGCGAGCAGGCAGTTGACCAGGCCGGGCATGCGTTCGGCAAAGACTTCGTGGCAGAGCATGCCGCGGACTTCCTCTTCGCGGTAGCCGAGGATGCGTTCAGCGGCGCGGTTGAAGTAGGTGATGCGGCCCTCGGGGTTGATGGTGAGCAGTCCGGAGTTCAGGTGTCTGAGGATGTCATCGGTCTCCAGGCGTGCGATGCGCAGGGCTCGAGAGGTATCGGCAAGGCGGCGGTCACGGTCGACCAGGTGTTCGGCGAGATAGCCGGCAATGAAGGCTACCAGATAGAAGATGAGCAAGTGAAGGAAGACAGAGTAGAAGACGTTGTCCGAGGCAGTGATGATGGTTTGGAAGATGTTCGGGGAGAACGGGACCTCGACGCTGTTGCTCAGGTCATGCCAGGTGACGACACAGAAGCTGATGGAGACAACAGATGCCGTGATCAGAGTTCCGGCGAGTCTGAAAGCGAGGGCGGCAGAGACAATGGTCAGCAGGAATAGCCCGGAGAAAGGTGAGTTGATGCTTCCGGTGGCCCAGAGAACACCGGCCTCCAGGACGACTTCGAGGATGAACTGGGTGGCCAGAATGGCGGCGGTGGCGACGGGGAATCGCTGGCGCCGGTCGATGATCAGCAGAAGCGCAAACAGCAGGGTGGTGACGGCATAGGCAACGAAGGGCAGTTGCAGTTGCACGGGAAATTTCAGCCAGAGTGCGACCACGGAGAACAGGACGATGAACGAGGCCAGGCGCAGTGGCAGGAACCAGCCAAACTGTTTTGAGTCGGAAGTGAAGCGCATAAGCAAACGGGCGGCGCCCTGAGGCGCCGCCGGATTGGTCTATTCAGTTGTTGTGTTGCCGGTGACCATATTTCGTCGGTCAGATCTTGCCGATGATATCGAACATTGGCAGATACATGGCGACGAGGATGGCACCGATCACGACACCCATAATGACGATGATAATAGGCTCGATGACTGAGGTCAGAGCCGAGACAGCTTCGTCGACCTCCTCGTCGTAGAAGTCGGCAATCTTGTTGAGCATTTCATCAAGGCCGCCGGTCTTCTCACCCACGGAGATCATCTGGGTCACCATTGGGGGGAAGACACCGGAGGTTTTCAGTGGCGCGGTGATAGTCTCGCCCTCGGCAATGGACATGACGGATTTCTGGATGGCCTGGGCGATAACGGTGTTGCCGGCGGTTTTGGCCGTAATCTCAAGGGCATCGAGGATCGAGACACCGGAGGCCAACAGGGTGCCCAGAGTTCTGGTGAAGCGGGCCACGGCGGACTTGCGGACGAGGTTGCCGAGGACGGGCATTCGCAGCAGGATATTGTCGGTCACGAGCGCCCCTGCAGGTGTTCTGCGGTACCACACCAGAGCCCCGGCGGCCGCAATGGTGCCGAGCACGATATAGTGCATATTGGCCTTGAGGAAGTCCGAGACCATCAGCACGACCTGGGTGGGCATGGGCAGCTCGGCATTGAGACCGCCGAACATCTTGGCGAAGACGGGGACAATGAAGGCCAGCATACCGATGGTGACAGCTACGGCGACGAAGACGATAACCGCCGGATAGACCATGGCACCTTTGACTTTTCTGACGAGGCGATCGGCTTTCTCACGGTAGGAGGCAAGACGCTGCAGGATGGCATCGAGGGCGCCACCGATTTCGCCGGCCTCGACCATGTTGGTATAGAGCTGGTCGAACACCTTGTTGTGTCGGGCGAGCGCTTCTGAAAGGGTTGAGCCGCCCTGCACGTCGTCTTTCACCTGGCTGACAACTTTGGCCAGTTCCTTGTTTTCTGCCTGCGACGCGAGGACCTCAAGGCACTGGACCATCGGCAGGCCGGCGCCGATCATGGTGGCGAACTGGCGGGTGAACCGGGAGACCTCGAGGCGCTTGATGCCGGTGCCGATCTTGATGTTGATCTCGGGCGCTTTTTTGGAGATGGACGTAACAAGGATGCGGTTTTGTCTGAGAACGCGCTCGAGATCGCTACGGCTCTTTGCCTTGAGCGATCCATGGACAGCGGCTCCGGCGAGTGTTTTGCCCTTATAATCAAATACTGGCATTGCTATTGTCCTTTCTCACACCTTAGGCCGTGGCCGTCGATTTCTGGTGACGTTCGAGCATCTCGCTGAGTTCCTGTGGATTGCAGCTGTACGCCATAGCATCGTTGAGCGTGACTTTTCCGGAGCTGTAGAGTTCCTGGAGCGACTGATTCATGGTCTTCATACCATATTTCTGACCGGACTGGATCATGGAATACATTTGGTGCACTTTGTCATCGCGGATGAGGGCGCGGATGGCCGGAGTACAGATCATGACCTCGAGTGCGACGACGCGTCCGCCTCCGATCTTTGGAATCAGGCACTGTGAGACAATCGCCTGCAGGGCGAATGACAGGGAAACTCGTACCTGCTCCTGCTGATTAGTAGGGAATGAGTCGACGATGCGGTTGATAGACTCCACTGCCGAGTTGGTATGCAAGGTGGCGAAGGCGAGGTGACCGGTCTCGGAGATGGAGATGGCGGCCTCGATCGTTTCCAGATCGCGCATCTCGCCGACCAGGACGACATCGGGATCCTCGCGCAGGGCGTATTTGAGCGCTGAGGCGAAGGAGGTGGTATCGGAGTATACCTCGCGCTGGTTCACCAGGGCGGTCTGGTGGCGGTGCAGGTATTCGATGGGATCCTCGACGGTGATAATATGGACAGGTCGCTCCTTGTTGATCTTGTCGATGACAGCGGCAAGGGTGGTTGATTTGCCACTGCCGGTTGGGCCGGTCACGAGGATCAGTCCTCTGGGCAGTTTGGAGAAGGTGGCGATCACCTTGGGCAGTCCGAGTTCCTCGAAAGATGGTACGCGATAGGGTATCTGGCGCAGGACGACGGCGATGTTGCCGCGCTGCATGAACATATTGCAACGAAAGCGGCTCATGGACTCGATACCGAAAGAGAAGTCGAGTTCTGAGTTCTGCTCGAATTTGAGTTTCTGTTTCTCGTTGAGCATGGAGTATGACAGCTTCTTGGTCATTTCGCTGTTGAGGGGGTCCATTTGCAGGCGGATGAGTTTTCCGTCGACACGTACGACCGGGGGGGCGCCCACCGTCAGGTGCAGATCAGAGGCATTCATTTTGACCATTTGCTCAAGGAGTTCGCGCAGGGTGACCATAGGTATTCTCCGACATAGCTGAATTTCGGGCCGTCAGGGGTCTACAGTATGTATATCGGCGAAAGAGCGCGAATCTTGACTGAAAAGCGTTCGGCGCCGGATTATAACTTGTTGGGGGTCAATGGGTTCAAAAAGGAGTTGGGTTAGTCGGTAGTAACGGCGAAAACCTCGTCGATGGAGATGATGCCCTGTTTCATCTTCTCGACGGCGCACATGCGCAGGCTGTACATGCCTTCGGCCAGAGCCTGTTCTTTGATTTCCTGATCGGAGGTCTTGGCGAGGATGAGTTTCTCTATGGCCGGAGTGACGGGCATGACTTCGTAGATGCCGGTTCGTCCGGACAGCCCGGTATCGTTGCACTGGCTGCACCCGGTGCCCTGGAAGGCGCGGATATTCCGCAGCAGTTCTTTGGGGACGCCGAGGCTTTCCACCTGCTCGGGGGTGAGGTTGACTTCTTCCTTGCAATGCTGGCAGATCTTGCGCGTCATACGTTGGGCCATGATCAGCCGAGTCGCGGAAGCAACGAGGTAATTGGGGATACCCATGTCCATCATGCGGGTTACCGATGAGGGGGCGTCGTTGGTGTGGAGGGTTGAGAATACGAGGTGACCGGTGAGGGCGGCGCGGATAGCGATCTCACCGGTTTCTGTGTCGCGAATCTCACCGACCATGATGATATCGGGGTCCTGTCGCAGGAAGGAGCGCAGCGCGGCGGCGAAGGTCATACCGATGGCGGAGCGCACGGCAACCTGATTGATGCCATCGAAGTTAAACTCGACCGGGTCTTCTGCGGTCATTATGTTGACGTCGACGGTATTCAGTTGTTTGAGGGCCGAGTACAGGGTAGTAGTCTTACCGGAGCCGGTTGGGCCGGTGACCAGGATGATACCGTAGGGAGACGCAAGTTTGTTCTGGAACCGCTTGAGATCTTCCTCGCGGAAGCCGAGCTTGGTCATGTCTACCATGAGGGAGGCCGGATCCAGAATTCGCATCACGACCTTCTCTCCGAAGATGGTAGGCAGGACGGAGACGCGCAGGTCGATGGTACGTCCATGCACCTTGATCTTGATGCGTCCATCCTGGGGGATGCGTCGTTCGGAGATGTCCAGATCGGCCATGATTTTCACGCGGGAGATGATAGCCGCGCGATACTTGAACGGCAGCGGGGCCATTTCCTGCAAGTCGCCATCGATGCGGTAGCGTACTCGGATGCGCTTCTCGTAGCATTCGATGTGAATATCGGAGGCACCCATGCGGATGGCATCGGAGATGATGGAGTCGACGAGCTTGACGAGGGGTTTGTCGGAGATGGCGCTGAGCAGGTCGCTTTCGGAAGGGCCTTCTTCCTGTTCAACGACTTCGAGGTCGGCATCGTTTTCGAGTCCCTTGACGATTTCGCTGAGGGCGCCGGAGTCCTTGTAGTAGGCCTCAATGGCCTTCTCGATGGCGTTTTCCGGCGAGAGGACGGGCTGGACGACACAGCCGGTGATGAACTTGATGGCATCGAGGACATAGACGTTGTTCGGATCGCTGATGGCAACGAGCAGGGTCTTGTTTAGTTTGGAGATGGCGATGACTTTGAACTTGCGGGCAATGTCGACGGGGATGAGCTTGACGACCTCGGGGTTCAACTCGACATCGGCCAGCCGGAGAGCGCCAATCTTGAGGTGCTTGCCGATAAATTTGGCCAGCTCGTCTTCATTGGCGACGGCGCCGATTTCGACGAGCGCCGTCTCGAATTTCTTATTGCCTTTCTTCGCTAACTCGACAGCTTGCTGAGCTTGCTCCTCAGTAATCTTGCCGGCCTTAACGAGAATAGCGCCGAGTTCAGACGATGCCATGTTTCTGCCCGTTATGCCTGTGCGGTGATGCGCCCGGCGGCCCGTTGGTGGTTCGGGCGCCGGGTGTGTGGTCTATTTCCTGTTCTCAGTCCTGGAAGATGTCGTCCAGTCTGTCTCCGGCCATATCGGCGAAGTTGTCCGACAGGCCCTGCTGCTGCTGAGGTTGGCGGTTGTCGTCCTTGAGGGTTTCGAACAGCCGCGCCAGATCCTGAGCCGCCTCCCTGGCGTACAGGCGTACCATTCCAATGGTGGTGCGGTCATCGAAGATGACCACGAGGATGGATCGTTCTCCGACCAGGGACATGTGGATGTGGTCCTTCTTACCCTGGTGAAACAGCACCGAGAACTCGGGCTCGCCGACGAGGCGGGCGATTTCCCGTGTGGACGCAAAGGAACCTGCCAGCAGCGCCGCGAGTGCGGTGGTATCCAGCGTCTGAGTGAAACCCTGGCGGGTGATCAGATGACCATCCTTGTCCACCAGCAGGCCGCATTTGGCCTCCGCCCCTTTGAGCATACGCGAGATGACGCTGTCAATCTGGGCGATTTCCTCTTCGTAGATAATGAGACTGTCGTCAGACATCTATGGCCTCCTGATGACTATTTAATTCCGAACAAGCGTTTGAAGAAGCCGCGCTTCTTGTTATCCTTGCGGCGCTTCGGGGGAGCCATTGCCGGCGAGGCACCGGTCTCGTGACGGTCGGGGTCGGCTTTGGCACGATCTGCAGCGACGACGTTACGCTCCAGCGTTGCGTCTTCCGATTCGTCCTGCCCGGCCGGCGTAAAGGCAGTCGGAGAGATCTTTTTCTGCGGTGCCTGGACAGTGGTGCCGGTGCTTCCGGGGTAGGGTCGGTACTGTGGTTGCTGTGCCGGACCGCTGGATGAGTGCGTTTGTCCAACCGGTTGGAGCTGTGGTTCGCGCGCTGCGACCGTAGCCGGCTGGGGTTGCGTCCGGTGTGGTTCCGGGGGCTGGGGCGCGGGTTCCGGGCGAGCAGCGGCAGTCGGCGATGCATCCTGAGGAGCAGTGCTCGACGGTGCCGGCGCTGCGGCCGGCTCGGAGGTGCTCAGGGGCCGGGCCTTGGCCGATCCGGTACGTTTGGCTTTCTCGAGCACCAGCTTGATGATCATTTTGAGGGTATCGAAAACACCGTTGCCTATGGTAGCGGAGGCCTCGAAATGCGGCCAGCGGTTGGGGTTAAGCTTTTCCTGCAGTTGTTCAACGGTGAGGACCCCTGGCAGATCGCGTTTATTGTACTGGATGACGAAGGGCAGTTCGGTCAGATCGTAGCCGTATTCCCTGAGGTTTTCCTCGAGATTCATGAGGGATTCGATGTTCTCATCCATCTTGTCGGGCTGGCTGTCGGCGACGAAGACGACCCCATCGACACCACGCAGGACGAGTTTCCGGGTGGCGTTGTAGTAGACCTGACCGGGGACGGTGTAGAGTTGAAATCTCGCTGCAAAACCGTTGATGGCGCCGATATTGATGGGCAAGAAATCAAAATACAGGGTGCGGTCGGCCTCGGTGGCCAGGGATATGAGGTTACCCCGGGTATCCTGGGGCACCTTGCTGTGCACATACTGCAGGTTGGTTGTCTTACCCGACAACCCGGGACCGTAATAGACGATCTTGCAGCAGACTTCGCGTGAGGAGTAGTTGATCGAGACCATAGAGTCGTTTCCTGCTGCTTTCGCGCTATTGCTGGTTTACTGCGGCCAGCCTGGAGATGGCGTTCTTGATCTCAAGGCGGATCAACCCCAGATTGACACTCTTCTCGGTGGTGACGACGAGGATACCGATGCTGGCATCGCTGAAGAACAGCTTGCCGTTATCGGCCTCGATGGTGACCTGATTCAGCGGGCTGGTGTTCAGTCGTTCGAGGGATTTTTGGATATTGGCGCTGATCGATGCCGCCAGGGCGCCGACCGTCTCTCCCTCGAACGAGGCGTCCATGTCAGCGGCAATGACGATGCCGTCGTTGCCAACAACCATTGAACCGGTTACGCCGCTGGTCTTATTTAGCTCACTCAGAATATCATACATGGTCGTACTCCGCATTGGCGAACACTTCGTGCCCATACTTCTCCGCTACATATTTCCTGATGGTATCCAGTCCCTGGTTGATGCGAATGCCCAGCAGGTCATCGCTGTGCCGTTCCGCGATCACCATGAGGCTGAATCCTCCCTCCTGTGCTATAACGACACGCTGTTCTTTGAGCGTGATATCGATTCTTTCCGGGGCCTTGTGTTGTGCCCGTCTTAGGACCTCCCTAGTGGAGGCCATGAACGACTGGGCAAAGGGAGCCCACTGCTCAGCAGTGTCTTCGCCGCGTTCGAACCGGGCCATGGTCAGCCCTTCGGAGTCGACAACGGTGGCTACCCTGACGGCACCGTGTTCACCGATATAGCGGGTGGCCCGTTCGAAACCATTGAGGTCGGCCGGCAGGGTATGCACAGGGTGTTCGGTTGGTGCGGCTTTCTCGGAGCGGACCGGTCCGGCCAGTCCCACCTGCTCGGTGAGATCGGCGGCGGGAAAGGTCGTTTCGTTGCGCGCCGGTTCGGAATGCAAAGATGACTGGTGACGTCGCACTGAGTGTCCGGCCGAGGGGGTGGCGGGTGTTTCGGATTCGAGTTCGTCCTCGTCATCCTCGGTGTAGTACATGACCCTGATAATCGGCCTGAGAATGAGCGGGGTGGCCACGACATGCAGAGCGATGCCGGGCAGGTAGTTCGAAAGGCCCATACTGAGGGCGTTGGACAGCTCGTAGGCGTAGGGAATAACGATAGACAGCCCGAAGGCGGCGCCAAGGAACAGCCGGAAACCGAGGCAAAGTCCGGCCGCCTGTGCCACCTGCATGAGGGTCAGGCGGGGATTCATGGCGAAGACGACGATGGCATAGAACACCAGTTCGCCGAGGGCAAAAGTCAAAGACGCCTTGACGAGGCTCGTACCGAACAGCTCGGGGAAAGCCACCATTGGAGCAATGATCGCGATTAACGAGAAGAGGACTGTTTGTCTGGTGATATTCCCGGGAATTTTCATAACAAGAGTATCCTCACCGCTATTGATACCTGCCGAGCAGGCCTTCAATTTTCATCTTGAAGGAGCCCAGTTGGGCTACCTGGTCCACCAGAAAAAGAAAGGCGCCATCGTGGGCCGGGACCACATAAAAACACTCCTTGTGGCACTCCACCAGCAGAGACTCGACCCGCCCGAAGGCGGTTTTGACCAGTTCGCTTCCCATCTGCCGAATGAGTTGTGTCATGGAGGATGCGGCCAGGCGGCCATCAAGGACGGACGAGGCCCACTCCAGATGCCTGAGGGCGCCATCGGATTCGACGAAGGCGCTGCCGGCGACGCCATCGAAGGTGATGGCAGCCTGAACGATGGCTTGTGAACTGAGAGCAGTTTCGAGGCGAGTAGTGGCTTTCCCCTGGGCGGCCTCGTGCTGGACCGAGGCTGTTTGGGCTGCCTGTGGTGCCAGTTGGCGTTGTTCCTCGGGCAGACGGCGGGCGATCTCAAGCAGTTTGGTGATCTGTGTGTTCTGGGGGTCGGCCTGGTGGAGGCGCTTGAGCATCTTGATCGCGGCCGAGAACTCGCCTTTGTAGATATAGACCTCGGCCAGCAGCAGTTCGACGGCGCGCGTATAGCCATCGACTTCGGCTGCCTTGCGGGCCTCTATTTCGGCCCAGTCGTACTGGCCGCGATCGAGGTTGACCTTGGCCATGACCAGATGAGCCGAGCCATAGGACGGATGTATCCGCAGCCCGTTCTGGCAGACCTGGAAGGCCTTGTCGAGTTCGCCTTTCCTTCGGAGGGCCTCAGCCAGAGCGGCAAAGATCTGGGAATTGGGGTCCTCATCGAGGATTTTCTGGCATTTGCTAATGCGTTCGTCTAATTCCGGTGTCTTCGGCATCGCTGGCTCGTAACTGCTTTGCTCTTAGTGGTTTACCGGGAGCAAAAGTTTGTCGTAACACGTAAAGATAACAGCCGCAATCAGTTGTGTCAACTCAATTGTCGCGCTATCCGAGCGTCTTTTTGGTCTGAATCACACCCATGATGAACAGACCTATCATAATCATTACGATGGCCGGCACAACAAAAGTCGGGAGATTGAATATCTCCATGGCGTTCAGTATACGCATGAGTTGTGCCAGAGCCAGGGCGGCGAAGCCTCCGGCAAAGAACTGCCAGCTTTTGCTGAGCAGTCCCCCCCGCACCAGATCGAACACCTTCAGGGAGGTGACGGTGGCGAAGACAGCCAGACCGAGCACGAGGGTATCGAGCAGGGTTGGCGGGGAGGCTATCACAGCGACGTTGGCGGCATGGGTGGTGGAAGACGCCAGCAGGGCGATCATACCGGTTGTGAACAGGGTACGTTTCATATCACTATCAACCTCTGATCATTTTGACCACTTTGTCGGCCCGCTTGAGTGTTTTGAAGAAGCTATCTTCGAGTCCGTACCGTTTGACGAGTTCTCGCCTGAGGGCGAGCGGTTCGGACATTTCTTTTTTGACAGTGATGAGGGCTTCCCGGAAGGGACCCTCACCGACAAGCTGGAAGACGAATTCCAGTTGTTCGGAGAGCATGGTTTGCAGTCCGTACATGAGGTGGTGGTACCGGGTGGTCGGCGGCAGGGCGCGCACGGAGGACAGGAATTTGTCGTAGGAGGGTTTGATCTCGCTGTCTTCGCCCATACCGGGGAAGAATCGCAGAAGGCCGGAGCGGTACTGGGCAACGAAGGCATTGAAGCGCTTGTTGTCCTCGCCGACGATCTGTTCGACAATGGCTCTGATCTTCACGAAGCAGTTGTTGAACATGGTGAAGATCAGCGAGAGGATGACCTCTTCCTCATCTTCTTTGGCGGTTTCTTCGCGGCGGCCGACGACCTCGACCATCTTGTTGACGATCAGGCGGTAGATGGATCGGCAGGTGACAAACTCGCCCATTGGAGAAGCGTTGATCAGGTCCGGGAGGGTGCGCTCGCCGTTGATGAGGGTCAGGACTTTGTACTCATCGAGCGAGAGGGTGATTTCCTCGCGGTTGATTTTGGGGTTTTTGTTGAGGGCGAGCAGGACATCATCGGGCGGGAGGACTTTCTGGATCTCGAGCCATTCGTCGATGCGCCGGGTGCCTTCCATGATGACGTTCATGGTGCTCAGTTCGACCAGGAACGGGGCGTTGGTGGGCGAGGCTCCCTCGTGAAAGATGAACTCGCCTTCCTGCCACGAGAAGAGGTTGTAGACGATCTCTTCGATCTGCAGCTTGAGGCATTCGGCGATTTCTTCCTTGGAGAACAGCCCCATGTCGACGAGGGTTGTGCCGAGTTGCCGACCTGTCTGACGGTGCAGGGTGATGGCCTTGTCGAGGTCGACTTTGGAGAGTTTGCCTCGCCGCAGGAGCATGTTTCCGAGCAGGTCCTCGGAGCTGTTGACGGCACTGGCGAAGATGATGTTGCCACCTTTGAAGGCTACTTCTTTCTGCCGACTCTGCGTGCCGACCTCGAGGACGCCACTCTTCTTGCCGGTTGCCAGCAACTGAAGGATGTCGGGGAAAGAGACTGTTTTGAGATTACCGGACAATCCCATTGAGCTATCCTATCCAGAGGCGCGGGCGCGCCGGTTTAGAGAAATGGTACCACTTCTCTATAGTTATCGGGCCGGAGGGGTGATATCTTGATGCTGTTTCGAGTACTAATCCGGTATGGGGGCGAGCCGATCGGGGTTGTTCTCCAGGGAGAAGCGGCCGTACCCGTCGCGGGTGAGATCGATGATGGTTGGGCGGCTGTCTTTGAGCACGTCGGCAGTGTCGGGATGCTGTTCAAGCCGTGCACAGACAAGGGTATGGCCTGAATGGAGGGCGTCAAGCACGGCGGAGTGTTCGGCCGGATTCAGGCGGGCGCCGAGGATGATCAGCTCAGATTCGGGCAGGGTTTCGGGCGATTGGTGGAGGTCGGCGAGGAAGGTGATTTTTCGGTCGGCAATGACCAGGTCGAGACGATTGCCGGAGGGATAATAGCCATCGGCGTCGGGCCGGGCCGGTTGCCCGCTCCAGACGGCGAGGTCGCTGAGGTTTTGGCCGAGAGCTTGCTGGAGGCGAAGGTCCTGGGCACTGGGCAGCAGGCGAGGATGAAGCAGGACCCTGTCGGTGCCGGAGCGGTCAGCCAGGCGCAGCAGGTCTTCGAGGGCAACATAATCGGCAGAGAGGATGAAGATGCGGTGCAGGCTGTCGATGGCGTGGTTTTCGAGAATGGGCAGAATGATGCGCTCATCAATGGGGTAGTCGCGACCGTACAGGCCGGTGACGATCAGATCGGCCTGTCGGGTGTGATGGTCGATCAGCAGTCCGCCGATGCCGCCAGGAAGGCGGAACACGAGCAGTTCTGCCTGCGGGGCGGGTCTCAGGGTAGCGACCACCCTGACCACGAGGAGGGTGTTCAGCGCGACCAGCAGAGCAATGATCAGACAACGTCGGAACCGGGGACGATTGAGGGCAAAGATGGTCGCGACACAGGCGGCGTAGGCAACGATGACGACGAACCAGTGCACCGAGGCAACCTGCCACATGGTATTGCGTTCGGTGATGAACAGCCACAGGGTGTCGATGATGCCCTCGAGCCAGAGGGTGGTGAGTGCTCCGGCCAGCAGTCCCAGTGCGGGCCAGATGAGGTCGCAGACGAGGGTAATCAGCATGGCCCACACACCGATTGACACCATCGGGACGGCAATCAGGTTGGCGAAGACTGACATCAGGGGTACGCGACCGAAGTAGAAGAGCATGAGGGGTGTGGCGAAGATCTGGGCCGTGATGGTGACAGTGAGTGTCATGGCCAGCCAGAAGAGCCATCGACGGCCGTGTTTGATGGATTCCGGCAGGAGGTTGAGCATGCGGGAGGTGGTCAGGATGAGTCCCCAGGCGATGACGAAGGAGAGTTGAAAGCCAACATCAAAAAGCTGGGCAGGGGCCACAAGGAGGATGATCAGAGCCGCCAGGGCGATGATGTTGTTGAGATCGAAATGGCGTCCGGACCATCGGGCGAGAATGACAAGCGCGGCCATGAGCGAGGCGCGCAGTACAGAAGGTTCCTCGTAGGACAAGAGGGCGAACAGGCCGATGGCCAGCAGGAGCAGCAGGTAGCGGCGGTTTCGCCCGGGGCGGAAGACCCAGAGCATCGCGAGGACGAAGGCGACGACGAGGGCAACGTTGGAGCCGGAGACAGCGAGCACGTGGAGGGTGCCGGTGTCGCGGAAGAGCGTGTATATCTCGGGCGGGATGTCGCGGGTCTCACCGATGAGGAAGCCGCTGGCCAGCGCGGCTGCGATTGGTGAGAGGTTGTCCTGGAAGCTGGTGCGGATGGCATCGCGGATGTTATCGACGACCGCAAACAGGCCGATGTGTGAGCGTCGTTCGATGCGCACATGGAGTTCGGTGGGCAGATAGACGGTGCCGAAGACGCGGTCGAGGCGCAGGTAGCGTCCATAGTCGAAGCCGGCGGGATCGGGTCGCTCGTGGACCGGATAGATGTATCCAAAGAACTCCAGGCGATCGCCGCGCTGAATGCTGGTGGTGGGGCTTGACAGGCGGAGCATGACACGGCCGCGCGCGGGACGGAAGTGATATCCGACGGCGAGGGAATCCAGCTCGACAATCAGTTCCGTGCGGTTGGGGCGGAGACGGGGCCAGTCGGCGACTTCACCGATGAGGTGGTAGCGCTGGGAGGGTTCGATGAAGCCGCCAATGTGTGTGAGACCAAGGTCGTAGTGATCGATGGCGTAGTGGAAGGCGCTGAAGGAGCCGATGGTCAGGGTGAACATCACCGTAGCGAGGCGGGGCGAGCGTGTTGCGAGGGCGTAGAACGCGGTCAGGAGCAGGACAAGGCTGAGCAGCAGGAAGAGCCAGGCAGAGGTGCGGAAGTAGTCGGCTCCGGCGATGCCAATGGCGACGGCGGCAAGAAGGATGAGACTGGGATGTTTGCGAATCATTTTGCCCCCTGGTTACTTCTGTTTTCGCAGCCCCCGGAAGAGGACGATCATTCCCTGGACTCTCAAGACGAGGCACAGGCCGAGATAGACGGCCAGAGCGACGGCGGACGGCACCAGCAGGGTGAAGAGGCGGTCGAGGAAGACGCTGTCGATGTTCCCGAAGGTGACCGGCACCCACTGAGTGACCATGAAGGCGACGCCACCGGCCACGATGGTCTTGAGGGTGTCGACGGCCAAGTCACGCCAGGGGACCTCGACTCCTTTCCTGGGGAGCCAGAGCAACAGCATCAGGACGTTGGCCAGCCCGGCGATGGAGGTGGCAGCGGCCAGCCCTGCGAACTGGAGTAGCTGGACGAGAGGATAGTACAGGGCGAGATTGATGGCAACGGTGATCAGGGAGATGCGCATGGGCAGCCGGGAATCCTCAAAGGCGTAGTAGAAGGGTACGGTGACGCGGACGGCGGCAAAGCCGATCAGGCCGTAGGAGTAGTGCAGGAGGGCGAGGGCGGTATTGGCGGCATCGCGATTGGTGAACGCGCCCCAGCCGAAGATCAGTTCGACAGCGGGTCGGCCGAGGACAGCCAGGAACCATGCCGCCGGGACGACGATGAAGAGGTTCAGGCTCATGGCTTCCAGGAAGGAGCGGCCGAGGCGGTCGGTCTGGCCGCGGGCAACCATCTCCGAGGTACGCGGCAGGGCAACCGTTCCGAGAGCGACGGCAAAGACGCCGAGGGGGAAATGCATGAGACGGTAGGCGTAGTTGAGATAGCTCAGGGCACCCTCGGCAAGGAACGAGGCGATGAGCGTGGACACGAGAATGTTGACCCGGCTGCCGGACATACCGATTACCATCGGGCCGAAGAGCCTGAGTACCCGTTTGGGGGCAGCGGCCAGGAAGTCGAAGTTGGGACGATAGCGAAAGCCGATGTGCCATATCGAGGGGAGTTGCAGCACCAGTTGACCGATACCGCCGATGACAACGCCGATGGCGAGGGTGTAGATGGGCTGTTCGAAATACTTGTAGAGGAAGATGACGGAGAGGATAGAGCCGAGGTTGAACATGGCCGGTGACAGCGCGGGAATGCCGAAGCGACCATAAGAGTTGAGCATACCCATGAACAGGGCCGACACGGACACCAGCAGCAGGTAGACGAACATGATGCGCGTGAGGCTGACGGTGAGGTCGAACTTGACCGGGATCTCAGTGAAGCCGTTGGCGAAGAGAAAGACGAGGGCAGGCGCGGCGACTATGCCGAGGATGACGATGAGACCGACCGCAAGCAGCATCATAGTCAGGATGATGTTGGCCAGTCGGAAGGCGGGATCGGTACCCTCGGTGACGGCCTTGTTCTTGAAGACGGGGACGAAGGCGGCTGATAAGGCTCCCTCGGCGAACAGGTCTCGCATGAGATTGGGGATGCGGAAGGCGGCGACAAAGGCATCGGTGGCCATCGAGGCGCCGAAGAACCAAGCCATGACCTGTTCGCGGACGAGCCCGAAGACGCGGGAGAGGGCGGTGGCCGAGGAGACGGTGGAGGTCGATCCTACCAGTGAACTTTTCTTATTCGCGTTTGTTGACAAAGGCGAAATGCCGATTATATTTAGAGGTTCTGATACATAACGTCAAACCGTGAAGGGAAGACAACATTGCCGAATCATAAGTCCTGCGAAAAGCGCGTCAAGACCAACGAGAAGCGTCGTCAGCGCAATCGGGCCTCCCGCTCGGAGCTTCGGTCCGCCATCAGCAAGCTGCGGACACAGACTGACCGGGAGCAGGCTCAGCAGCGCATGGGGCACGTGACGAGTCTTCTGGATCGTGCTGCCAGCAGCGGTCTGCTGCACAAGCGGACGGCGAGCCGTTATAAATCGCGTCTTGCTCGTTTCGTGTCGCGACTCGGTTAGGTCGCTGAAGGCAACGTTCGCGTCGGCCTCTGCCCCGCTCTGTCAAGGTGCGGGGCTTTTTCGTGTCCGGTATTTCCCCACTGCCGGTTTGGGGGTCAGCGCCTGCCTCCCGGCGGACATATGGACTCCCTTTTGCCTCAACCGGCAATTAGGTTCAAGAAAGGCTGCGCGGATTGTGGGTTCAACAAGTTTTTGGGTTCGATCAGCGATTGAACAGGTAGATGCGGCCTTCATAGGTCGTGGTGCGACTTTGCTGGTGTCGGTAGATGATAAGGTCGCGGAGGTAGGCTTCGATTTCGCCAAGGGGCAGATCGGAGGTCAGCACGGCGACGGAGAGGTCGATTTGGAGGGCTCGGACGCCGGTGGCGGCGTGGACAGTCCGCAGGGGATAGCACTGCTGAGAGTGGGCGGCGTATGCAATATCTTCGAATGTCGGGCGCGGCAGGCTTAGCAGACAGGAGTAGTCGCGCCGGCGCATCAGGCCGGGAGTTATGGAACCGAGCCTGAACTCGGCCTGGTATCCGCCGGAGGCCTGAATGGCCTCGAAGAACAGCCTCAGGCTGTCGGGGCAGCCGTGGGGCTGATGACGTCTTAGGATGAGGCGAACCGGCGGGCTGTCGGAGAAGGCGCAGTTGATTGCCATGTGAGGCGGATCGACTGACTGGTCGGGTCGGTCGGCGATGATGATATGGTCGGGGTGGGTTGAGGTCAGGCGGGTCAGATCGGTTACGTTAAACTCGTGCAGTCCAAGGCGGGGGCTGGAAAGGACAATCTGGTTGCACCCGGCGATCTGGACGGGGAGCTGGGTCAGGCCGCAGTAGACGAGTTCCGCGAAGGTGTCGGTGTTATCGAGCAAGACATATGTGCCGTCTTCAAGGGGAGTGACCAGGAATGGATCCCGGACCAGATGGCAGTCGGACAGGGAGAAATCCGGATCGATGTTCGGCAGTTGCTCGAAGGGGACGATCTTGTCGATCGGCAAGATTCTGATCTGGCTGAATAGGTCGGCGTTCATGATCGGCCTGAGTGCAAAGGGTGTGCCGTTTTCAGGAGTTGGCGCGCCAATCTGGCTAAAGGCTTGCCAGACGGGGCGTTTGGGGTCTGATTCCGGCAGTGGACGACCATGAGAGGTGATCCATACGGGGCTATGTGTGCAGTGGAGATCATGATTGAGTGCTGCCAGGTTCCTCGGATGTTCCTTGGTTCAGAGCCTCAGGCCGCGCTGGAATGGTTTTAGCTCAGGACGGGACCGTTCCTTAGGCTCCGGTTTGAGACCTATGCACCGGTCCTCAGGCAGGGCGGGATATTCGGAAGCTGGGACGAGGGCCTTGTTTTTGAGGGGATCGCAATACGATATGGTGATTTGGTGGCGCTTCTGGTATTCGGCTACAAGGTTATATCGGGCGGTCCCCTTTCTCAGATGACGAGTATTGCCGGTGAACGCGAAGACAAGTTCGGGGTTTGATGACAGGACCTGGACTCTGGGGACTTTGAGGTCAGGCAGCCTGGATTTGATGAACTTCAACAAAGCGAAGAAAGCTCCGAACTCGAGGTCGACCAGATCGCCATCAGCACGGCATCTGAAGAGTATACCCAGCTCGGGAATGGCAAAGACAATCATGCCGAGGCTGAAACCGCGCTTTTGCAGATCGGGGTCGATATGACCGTTGCGGAAGGTCGCGATATAGCACTGCATGGGGGGCTTTTCCTTGCTCATGTTGATTGGGCGAGCAAGGCCGATGCCCATCAGGTGAAACTTCAGGTGCCGCGCTTAAGTGCTTGTACAGCAGTAAGAATGAGCTCATGGTATAGGATTTTGAGGGGGCGGCTGGTTAGACGATGTGAAACGGGTTGACCAGATTAATCGATTGACTGCATGAGGGTCTGGCGCAGCTCTCCCCCGGCCTCAATGTATTTGCCGGTGGCAGTCGCATATGGGTTCGCCTGCGAGTCCTCAGCGACTCCGTCGGTGAGCCATACGCGACCACGCTGGCGGGTGACCCAGCCACGGAAGTGCAGTCTGTCGCCGACTTTAACGGGGCGGATGAACTTGACGGTCATCTCGGCGGTGACGACATAGATGTCGCGGGCCAAAACGGCCTTGATCATGACTTCATCGAGCAGGGTTGAGATGATGCCGCCGTGGAGGATCCTCTGGTAGCCCTCGAATCTTGAGTCAGCGGTGATTTCCGTACGGGCCTGATTGCCGTCGAAGAAGAAGCGTGCTTTGAGGCCGATGGGGTTTTTGTCGCCGCAGACGAAACAGCCGGAGTATTTGACGATTTCGGAGTCCATGTGTTGAAGCTTAGGCAGGGCGGAGGGTGATGTCAAACGAAATGGTGCCGGGGGCTGGCGGGTGTGATGGTACAATAGAAGAAAGCCCGACCATCCTTAGTCGGGCTTTCCGGGTTAGGCCCGCAATCACGAATCCTTGTGACCTGGTTTCCTGTAAATTCAGTTTCCGGCACTACTGGGAGTACACACCTGTGAGCTGTAGTTCCAGGTGACGGAGTTTCGGGTGACCTGAGCGGTCATCAGTCCGTCCTCAAAGGTGATATCTGCGGCCCATTCGGTGGTGACCGGGTCGTCAGAATCCTTGACATAGGTCATGGTAATGTCGGCTTCAGCGATACTGCCTTCATTGGGACAGGAGTTGGTCGTCCAGCCGCCGGGGCCTTTGTAGACCACGAAGTCCGTGAGTGATGTCTCGACAGTGATTTCGCGCTCGATGGTAGAATCGGCGCTGACGTGCTTGCCGTCGCTGGTCCACGTGAACGTTCCGGCAATGTTGGCAGCGGTGGTGTTGAGACCCGAGAACGTGAAGTCGGCTTGGCCGATGTAGTCGCTGTGAGTAACCGACTGGTCAATCATTGTCCGGCTCCAGGTGTGACGGTAGGTCAGCTCTGTCGCACCGGTGGCGCTGCGTTGAGCGTTGCCGCTGGCATCACGGAACTGGACGCGGTCGGTGATGGACTCGGTGTAGGTGCTTCGGGTGCGGCTGATGGTGATGGTGTGCCAGCCGGTGGTCTCGTTGTACTCGACGTTGGTGACATCGGAAGGATCGCCAGGGCCGTAGAGCACATCTTTCATATCGGCATCATCGGGGATACCGCTGATGTTGCCGAGGCCATCGCCGAAGATGTCGACGGTGTTGGCAACAACGTTGTCGAGCTGTTCCTGAACGGCCATGAATTCTGGGTCGGTCAGGGAGCCCTGGTTGTTGCTGATTGTCGGGCTGTCATCGTCGGAGCAGGCGATGAAAGCGACTGCGGACAGCGACAGGACAACCAGTCCCAGAAGGAAAAACAAACTCCGGGAACGCATGGTGCGTCTCCTTTCTCTCGATTTGCCCCTCTCCGTCTGGAACTGGCCTGTCGGGCGTCAGTGTGTCAGAAGGAAATGCATGATTCCCTTCTGGATATGCAGCCTGTTTTCGGCCTCGTCGAAGACGACGGATTGCGGGCCGTCCATCACCTCGTCGGTGATTTCGCGTCCTCGTTCAGCCGGCAGGCAGTGCATAACTATCGCCTTTGGGTCAGCCCCCTGCAACAGAGAGCTATTCACTTGATACTTTCTTAACTTTTCTGCCTTTTCGTCAGCCAGATGTTTCTGTCCCATGGAGGCCCAGACATCTGTATAGACTACATCGGCATCCTTGACGGCTTCTTTAGGATCGGCCGTAATGACGATACGGCTTTCGGAGTTTGCCCTGGCCTTCTGAACAATGGCTGAGTCCGGCTGGGTATCCTCGGCGGTCCCGATGCGCAGATCGAGCGGGAGGAGCGAGGCCAGATTGAGCCAGGAATTGGCGATATTGTTGCCGTCGCCGAGATAGGCGACGCGATAGCGTTCTTTGCCCGGCAGGTGTTCGGTGGCGGTGAGATAGTCGCCGAGAATCTGGCAGGGGTGAACGAGGTCGGTCAGGCCGTTGACCACGGGGACGGTGGCGTGCCGGGCCAGTTCCTCGACATCGGACTGTTTGAAGGTGCGGATCATAATCAGTCCGACATAGCGGGAGAGGACTTTGGCGGCATCGGCGATAGATTCCCGCTCTCCGAGCTTGATTTCGTTGTCGGTTACGTAGAGGGCGTTGCCGCCGAGTTCGGTGATGCCGACCTCGAAGGAGATACGGGTACGCAGTGAGGCCTTGGTGAAGATGCAGGCGGCTGATTTCCCTGCGAGCGGTTTGGGGGCGATTTTGCCGCTTTTCATATCAGCGGCCGATGTGAGAACCTCGCGGACCTCATCGGCCGTGAGATCGGTGATCTGGGTCAGTGAGCGAGCCATGTTTCCTCCTGGTATAGTTGCGGTAGAATTGGCAAATTTCTGCAGAATAAAGAGTCTTCGGGAGGAATAGTCAAGGACTCCGGGGACCGGGCAGGCCCGGATGATGCAACTGATTGGGTGTCATTACGTATTGACAACAGGATCATAACCGGATTGATTGGATAACAATGGACTCACGCAAGATTACATTTGGCCTTGTCCTGGTGGTCATCGGCTTTCTGCTGCTGGTGCGGAGCCTGGGGATTGTGTACTTCGACTTTGACGATTTCGTGGGTACGCTGATCCCGCTGGGGCTGATTGGGCTGGGGGTATGGCTGATTATCCGCAAGAAGCGGGAGCAGGATCGGATGGCCGAGCACATCAACAGCTATGCGCACATGTCGGGCGGTGCATCGTATGGCGGCTCGCAGCGCAAGACGGCGGGTGATTCGTCGTCGCAGAAAGCAGCGGGGGGCCAGAGCAGCCAGCACAGCTATTCGTTCGAGGGGAAGACGGCACAGGGGCCGAGTGTGTCGCGGGATGGATTTCAGCAGTACAAGAAGGCGATCGGCGATTTGCATGTGGACCTGTCCGGGGTGAACATGCGCAACGTGGAGGTGTCGGGTTTTGCGGGGGACATTGATGTCATAACCTCCCGGGGTGAGTTGAGTGAGGGGTTGAATCGCCTGATCATTTCCGAATTTCTGGGGGATGTTAAGGTGTTCGTGCCGCGGGAGTGGCAGGTGTTCGTGCATTGTTCCAATTTCGCCGGTGATGTGGATATTCTGGGTCGACGCTCAGAGGGTGTTGGCAACACGCTGGAGGTGTCGACGGATGAGTATGAGACGGCTGAGAAGAAGCTGTATATCGCGATCAGCAGTTTTGTGGGGGATGTGAAGGTTCTGCAGGTGTAGGGGGGGTGTGGGGTTAGTTGGTGGGCATGTCTGTTTCTTGGAAGCTCCGATGTTGACAGTGGTTTGACGTGAAGCAGGATCATGTCTTCGGGGTTCTGCCATTCTCGTTCGTCGGCTTGCAGTGGCGGAACGCCAATGGCGTTCCGCCCTACGGTTGAATGCGTGGTGAGGCGGTAGTGGCACGGGTTGATGATCTGCCGGCTTACGAGAAGGACACCCACCCTGCGGGCATCGGTCGGGGTATGTGTTGTGACGAGATCATGGCTGGGGCAGGCGGGACGCCTGCCGCCCACGGTAACAATCTGCCAGCTTGCGAGAAGGACACCCACCCTGCCAGAGGCGGGATGGGGCACCCCATGTGTGCTGCTGATCTGACGGTCACACACGATATTGAGGTGTTGACGTTGTGCTGTGATGTTGGAACCGCAGGGGTTTCGACTGCTTCTGTCGGGGAAGGCGGGATGGAGTTAGTCATGCAGGCGCAGTCTTCGCCGGAGGAGTTGGGCGTTGATGGCCACAATTATCGTGCTGGCGCTCATGACAACGGCACCGATAGCCGGGCTGATCAGGATACCCTCGCTGTAGAGCACTCCCGCCGCCAGCGGAATGGCAACGACATTGTAGCCGGTTGCCCACACGAAGTTCTGTATCATTTTGGTGCGGGTAGCCTTGCCGAATGATATGAGGGCAGCGATGTGAATGGGGTTGCTCTCGACCAGGATGATGTCGGCGGTTTCGGCGGCAACATCGGTCCCCGAACCTACAGCGATACCGACATCGGCAGCAGCCAGTGCCGGAGCATCGTTGATACCATCGCCGGTCATAGCCACGAACTCGCCATCGTTCTGGAACTCTTTGATCTTCTCTAGCTTCTGGTCGGGGAGGATGCCCGCGAAGTAGCCGTCAAGGCCAAGCTCCTCGCTGACGCTTCTGGCTACCTTCTCGTTATCGCCGGTCATCATGTAGACCTTAATCCCGGCCTCCCTCATCGACTTGACGGCATCGTACGATTGCTCGCGGATCTCATCCGCCATGCTCACAAACCCAGCGAGTTGATCATCCACCAGAACGAACACAACGGTCTCCCGTGCGCTCTCATAGACCTTATCGGGGATCTTGATGCCCTCGTTCTTCATATACTCGGGACTGACGACACGGACAGTCCTGCCTTCTACCCGGGCTTCAATTCCCAGGCCGGTCAGGGCGTTGAAATCCCTGGCCTCGGGCAGATCGATATCGTGCTCACGGACTTTCTCCATGATGCCTATGGCCAGAGGGTGCTCCGACTTCTGCTCGAGCGCCCCGGCGAGCCGCAGGATGTCGTGGTCGTCGTGGCTATCATTGAGAGCGCCGAAACGTGTAACTCCGAAGTTCCCCTTTGTGAGGGTTCCGGTTTTGTCGAAAGCTACCAGGGATATCTTACGTGAGTTTTCGAAAGCGGTGCGATTGCGGATGAGCAGTCCGTTCTGTGCCGACAGTGTGATGGAGATAGCCACAACCAGTGGAACCGCCAGACCCAAAGCGTGGGGGCAGGTGATGACCATGACAGTGGCCATGCGCTCCAAAGCGAAGACAAATGGTCTGTCCATGAGCAGCCAGACAGCCAGTGTGCCAAAGCCGACTGCCAGGGCGATAACGGTCAGCCAGCGGGCAATACGGTCGGCCAGATTCTGTGTGCGAGACTTCTTGCTCTGTGCATCGCGCACCATGTTGATGACTTTGCTCAAATAGGCATTCTTTCCCACCTGTTCCACTTCGACCGTCAGGGAACCGTTACCGTTGATTGTGCCGCCGATCACTCTATCGTCCTTGTTCCTGGACACGGGCCTGGCCTCACCCGTCACCATGGACTCGTTGATCTGACTCTCGCCATCGACTATCACACCATCGACCGGGATCTTCTCCCCGGGGTGCACTAACACCCGGTTGCCTTCGTTGAGTTCATCAATTTGCACGTCCGTGGTGTTGCCGTTCGTGAGCAGGTGCGCCTCAGACGGCATCATTTCGACCAGTTTCCGCAAGGACCGCGAGGCTCCCAGCACCGATTTCATTTCAATCCAGTGCCCGAGCAGCATGACATCGATCAAGGTGACCAGTTCCCAGAAGAAGGTACTTCCGCTGACACCGAAGGTGGTGGCAGAGGAGTAACCCCAGGCGACGGTGATTGCGACGGTGATGAGCGTCATCATGCCGGGTTGCTTATTCGAAAGCTCGTCAACCAGCCCTGTCAGAAATGGCCAACCGCCATAAAAGAAGACGACAGTGGAGAGAGCAAATAAGAGGTAACGGTCCGGCGCCCCGAGCAGCGTGAACTCAAATCCCAGTAATTGCTGAATCATGGGAGAGAGGGCCAGCACCGGCAAGGTGATGACAAGCGATATCACAAAGCGTCGGCGGAAATCGCGGATCATCATTTCGTGGTGAGCGCTGTGGTCATGGTTCTCGTGGTCGCCGCTATGTCTGTCCTCGTGGTTATCCTGGCTGGAGGAGTTTCCTTCGCGATGTTCGTGCCGATCTTGTGGGTGGTGCCTGGGAGTGTCGTTTCTTTCTTCAGAGGGGGACATAGATCCTCGCAGCAATCGGTTGTCGCTATCGAGATCAGGCAGGGGTGGTATGTCGCAGGATGTCGGAGGGGTTGGTCGCTTCTCTCGATCTCTTTCTGTTGTCAAAAACGTATCAGCCGAGAGAATGTTCCTGAGCCATTCTGTTGCGCCTCCGTATGCGTTTGATTGCCCGTCTTCGGGGTTCTGCCATTCTCGTTCGTCGGCTTGCAGTGGCGGAACGCCATTGGCATTCCGCCCTACGGTTGAACGCGTAGTGAGGTGGTGGCACGGGGTTGATGATCTGCCAGCTTGCGAGAAGGACACCCACCCTGCGGGAGGCGCTCGGTGTAAGTGTTGTGACGAGATCATGGCTGGGGCAGGCGGGACGCCTGTCGCCCACGGTAACGCCACAGAGTCAGCGCTTGCGGGCACGAGGCCTGCCGCCCACGGACGGGAGGCCCTACAGAATATACCGGCTGAGGTCCTCGTCCTCGATGATCTCGGACAGACGGTTTTCCACCTGTGTCCTTGAGATGCGCACCTCCTTCTTGTCGGTGGGCGGGTCGAACAGGATATCTTCCAGAAGAGTCGACAGAACCGTCTGGAGTCTTCGGGCACCGATATTCTCGGAGCTTTTGTTCACCTGTTCGGCGAACTCCGCGATTCTGCGAATGCTTCCGGAGCTGAACTCAAGGGCGATGCCCTCGGTTTCCATGAGGGCCTGGTACTGTTTGACCAGGGAGGCTCTGGGTTCGACGAGGATGCGTTCGAAGTCCTCGGCGGTGAGCGAGTCCAGCTCGACACGGATGGGGAAGCGTCCCTGAAGCTCCGGAATGAGGTCGGAGGGGCTGGAAGAGTGGAAGGCGCCGGCGGCGATGAACAGGATGTGATCGGTGCGGATCATGCCGTACTTGGTGGTGACGGCGCAGCCTTCGACGATGGGGAGAATGTCGCGCTGGACGCCCTCGCGGCTGACATCGGGGCCGGTGCGGCTGTTGTCGCCGACGACTTTGTCGATTTCATCGATGAAGACGATACCGCTGTCCTGGACGCGTTCGAGGGCCTCGGCGATGACGTCATCGGTGCTGACGAGGCGGTCGAGTTCCTGGCCGAAGATGAATTTGCGGGCGTCTTTGACAGACATCTTGCGGCGTTTGGTGGTTTTGGGCATCAGGCCGGAGAACAGCTCCTGGAAGTTGGCGCCGAGTTCTTCCATGCCGGAGGGCGAGAAGATTTCGATGACGGGAAACTGGCTCTGGGGGGTTTCGAGTTCGACCTCGCGATGGTCGAGTTTGCCCTCGTCGAGGAGGCGGCGGAACTTGTCGCGGGTCGACTCAGCACCGGCGGATGGTGCAGGAGTCTCGGGGGTCTCCCCTTTTTCGGGGCCGAGGAGCAGGTCGAGGAGGCGTTCGGTGGTATTCCTTTCGGCACGTCCCTTGACTTTTTCGTGGTACTCTCTTTTGACCATGTTGACGCCGATATCGACAAGGTCGCGGGCCATGGATTCGACATCGCGACCGACGTAGCCGACCTCGGTAAACTTGGAGGCCTCGACTTTGAGAAAGGGCGCGCGGGCCATATCGGCGAGCCGTCGGGCGATTTCGGTCTTGCCGACGCCGGTGGGGCCGATCATGATGATATTATTGGGCATGATCTCGGCGCGCATTTCTTCATTGGCTTTCTGGCGGCGCCAGCGGTTGCGCAGGGCGATGGCGACGGATTTCTTGGCCTGGGCCTGCCCGATAATGTACTTGTCGAGATGGGCGACGATTTCTTTGGGGGTCAGGTATTCTTCAGTCATTTGATCGTCTTGACGGTGATATTATGGTTGGTATAGACGCAGATATCGGCAGCGATCTCAAGAGAGCGCACGGCGATGGTATCGGCGGTGAGCTTGGGGTTGGTCTGGATCATGGCTCGGGCGGCGGCGAGGGCGTAGGGGCCGCCGGAGCCGATGCAGATGATGCCGTCATCGGGTTCGATGACGTCGCCGTTGCCGCTGACCAGAAAGATGCGCTCTTTGTCGGTGACGGCGATGATGGCCTCGAGGTGGCGCAGGAGTTTGTCGGTGCGCCACTCCTTGGCCAGTTCGACGACGGCTCGGCGGAGGTTGCCGGAGAACTCATCTATCTTTTTCTCGAGCAGTTCAAACAGCGCGAGGGCATCGGCGGCGGCCCCGGCAAAGCCGGCGAGGATGGTATCATCGCGCATGGTGCGAATCTTGACTGCCTGTGTTTTCATGACGGTGTCGTCGAACGTGACCTGCCCGTCGCCGGCCATAGCGGCGCGGCCGTTGTGGATGAGTCCGATAATGGTGGTGGCGTGTACCTTAGTCATATTGACAACTCCGGTTAATCAGTCTTTGCGGCCCGATCGCGGGTGGGCGGCATTGAACACCTGTTTCATGGTCTCAGCGGTCACGTGAGTATATTTCTGGGTCGTGGTCAGGGAGGCGTGACCAAGTATTTCCTTGATCAGCATCAGGCTGGCCCCGTTCTCCAGCAAGTGGGTGGCGAAAGAGTGGCGCAGTGCGTGGGGGGTGACGTCCAGTCCTGCCCTTGCGGCGAAGGCGCGCACAATGCGGTTGATGGAGCGCTGGCTGAGCTGTTGACCATCTCGGTTGAGGAACACGGCGGGAGTTGGTGTTGTTCGCGTGCTGAGGAACTGATGTCGCTCGTCAAGATAACGGTCCAGATCGTGCATGGCTTCTGTTCCGACGGGGACCTCGCGCCGTTTGTTGCCCTTGCCCAGCACTGAGATCAGGCCGCGGGAGCGGTCGATATCGGGCAGGCGAAGCCGGGCGAGTTCCTCACGACGGATGCCGGTAGCGTAGAGCAAAGCGACGATGGTGTAGTCGCGCCAGCAGAGAAAGCGGTTGCGTGTGGAATCGGCGGGGGTGGCGGGGTCGATCAGTCGCCGGGCATCGGCCTGCGAGATGAAGCCGGGGATGCGCCTGGGTGTTTTCATGCGCGGGAGACGGAAGATGACATCGTCGGGCCAGCCGTGTCGCTGCAGATACTTCTGGAATCCTGATACTGCGGAGAGGAACCGGGCAAGCGAGCGGTTGGAGATGTTCTGCTCGAGCCGTCGGCGGATGAATACCCGCAGCAGGACGGGATCGTTTCGTTTGGCAGAGGGAGTGAGCGCCCATTGATTCTCAAGGTGCATTACCCAGGGCTTGAGGTCGCGTTGATACGCGGCGACCGTGTTGGGTGACAGGCCCCGTTCGGTCGTGAGCGATTCGAGGTAATCTCTCAGGGCGATGGTCAGCATAACGTCATGGTATCGAAAAAGCCGGGACAGGTCAAATTTAACCTGTGCCCGGCTTCTGGCATTTGGTATCGCTGATCGGGTAATCGATCTACCCGACGCGCTGGGGTTGTCGGCGGGCCTGGTGTTCGGTCTGTTCGGTGGGGATATCCATAGTGTGTTTGCACTCAGGGCACCGATAGTGCTCTCCCCTGGCTTTGGTGTTTTTGAGGACCATGTAGTCATGACCGCAGACGGGGCAAGGTTTGTCGACGGGCAGGTCCCAGCTGGCGAAGTCGCAACGCGGGTAGTTGGAGCAGCCGTAGAAGAGGCGTTTGGAGCGGGTCTGGCGCTCAATGACCTTGCCGGAACAGCCTGGCTTTGGGCAATGCATGTCAAGGGTGACCGGTTTGGTGTTCTTGCATTCAGGGTAAGCAGAGCACGCCATGAAGCGGCCGAACCGTCCGACCTTGATGATCATGGGGGAGCCGCACTTCTCGCAGATTTCGTTGGTCTTGTTGCGTTCCTGTTCTTCGGGCAGTGGCCGGGTGCTGCGGCATTCGGGATAGGCAGAGCAGGCCAGAAAGCGGCCGTTGCGACCCCATTTGATAATCATTGGCTGACCACACTTGTCACAGGTTTCGTCGGTCATTTCGGTCAGGGATTTCTTGATTTCGGCGGTTCGGTGTCCCAGATCAGCAATGGTATCCATAAAAGGGCCGTAGAAGTCGGCGAGCAGGCACACCCAGTCGTAGTCCCCCGCTTCGACCTGATCGAGTTGCAGCTCCATGTCGGCGGTGAAGCTGACATTGAACAGATCGGGGAAGTTGTCGACGAGAATGCGGTTGACGGCATCACCGAGGTCGGTGGGCTGAAGGCGGCGTTCGATCAATTCGACGTAGCGACGGTCTTTGAGGGTGGAGATAATACTGGCGTATGTTGAGGGTCGGCCGATACCGTCCTTCTCGAGTTGCCGAACGAGGGAGGCCTCGGAGAAACGAGCGGGCGGCTTGGTGAAAGACTGGACCGGATTGAGGCTCTTGATTGCCAGCGTGTCGCCGGTCGCGAGCCTGGGCAGGCGCGACGTGGCTTCATCGGTCTGCTCGTCGGAGTCGCTTGATTACTGATAGACCTTGAGGAATCCGTCGAACACCTGTCTTTGGGCCGAGGCTCTCAGGGTGAGCGTGGCAGCATCGATGGTGGCGGTGGTTACCTCGAACTCGGCGGGTTTCATCTGGCTGGCGAGGAAACGTTCCCAGATGAGTTTATACAGGCGGTATTCATTGCGTTTGAGCAGCTTTCGTACGGCTTGCGGGGGGCGATCGAGGTATGTGGGCCGGATGGCCTCGTGGGCGTCCTGCGCGGTCTTCTTCGGGCCGTGTTTAGCGGGTGCTGACGGGACATATTCGGGGCCGTACTCGGCCTGAAGATAGACTCTGACAGCCTGAATGGCCTGATCGGAGACGCGCACCGAGTCGGTGCGCATATAGGTGATCAGACCGGTGGGGCCATCGCCGCCCATATCGACGCCCTCGTAAAGGCTCTGGGCAATGCTCATGGTCTGTTTGGGCGAGAAACCGAGCTTGCGGGCGGCATCCTGCTGCAGGGTGGATGTAATGAAGGGTGGTGCTGGCTGCCGTCGGCGTTTGGTGGTGGTGACCTCGGCCACACGCAGTGTGGTGTCGGAGAGCCGGTTGGTCAGTTCGGCCATGTCGTCTTTGGATGAGATGGTGATCTTGCTTTTGCCGTGTTCGCCGACCTTTACGACGGTTTTGCCATCGACCCTGTGGAGCCGGGCGGTGAATGGTCGGGACTTGCCTCTGGTGAGGACAACCTCCAGATTCCAGTATTCCTGGGGGTTGAAGGCGGTAATCTCGGCCTCTCGTTCACAGACGAGTCTGAGGGCGACGGACTGGACGCGTCCGGCTGAGAGGTTGCGAGCGATGGTTTTCCAGAGGAATGGGGAGACGGTATAGCCGACGAGGCGGTCGAGGGCGCGGCGTGCCTGCTGGGCGTTGACCTTGTTCAGGTTGAGTTCACGCGGGTTGGCGATAGCCTCGCGGACAGCCGGTTCAGTGATTTCGTTGAAGGTGACACGTTTGAGGCTGGCGGAGGTGACGTTTTCGAGTTGGCTGGCCACATGCCATGCGATAGCCTCTCCCTCGCGGTCGGGGTCGGGGGCGAGGAAAACGGTATCTGCCCCGCGTGCGGCCTTCTCCAGTTCGGCGAGGATGTCATCCTTGCCCTTGACGGGCTGGTAATCGAGGGAGAAGTTGTTTTCGGGTTCTATGCCGAGTTTGGATTTGGGCAGGTCGCGAATGTGCCCGAGGGTGGCAAGGATATTGAAATCCTTGCCGAGGATGCGACTCAGTGTTCGTGTCTTGGCCGGCGACTCGACGATCAGCAGATTTCTGGCCATGTGTGCCCTTCACGATTCGGATGAATAGCGTTTTAGCTATTACATCGAATCGGAGCGCACAAACTTTACCTTTCCGTCCAGAACATCTTTAAGGGCAACCGCAGTAATCTTGCGAGCATCGATATCGAGCGAGGGGTCTTCCTCGAGCATTTGCAGCTTTTCGAGCCGCCGGGCGTTGAGATTTCGGGCGTGTTTTGCAGCCACAATGACGGCCTCGTAGTTGTTCAGCCCTAGTTTCTCAAGTTCTTCAATGGGGAATTTTTCCATTGAACCTCCTGCCTGTTACGCGTGTATTCAACCGATGATGTTTTCGATTTGTTCCCTGGGGATATTCTCGGTCCGACAGGGATGGCTTTCGATGATCGCCAGAACCCGTTTGACGGCGTCGGTGAGATTATCATTAATAACGGTATATTCGAAACGTCGATAGAGCTTCATTTCCTTGCGGGCGTTTTCGCGTCGGACGGCAAGCTGGGCGGCGGTTTCGGTGCCGCGACGGCTGAGTCGGCGATGCAATTCGCATTTGGACGGGGGCAGGACAAAGACAGTGATAGCCTGCGGGTACTCTTTCTTGAGCTTGCGGGCACCCTGGACATCGACGTCGAGGATCATCACACCGCCTTTGGTGAGGGTTTGCTCCAAGGGATCACGCGGGGTCCCGTACCGGTAGAGGTGAACGCGGCAATCCTCGGCGAAGGCACCCTTTTTCTTGAGGGCTGTGAATTGCTGATCGGAGACGAAATGGTACTCGCGGCCGCTGCGTTCGTTGGCGCGCGGCTGACGGGTGGTGTAGCTGATGGAGAAGCGCCAGCCCTGTTTGCGGCGGGCGGGGCTGAGCAATTTGCGGCAAATGGAGGTCTTGCCGCCCCCCGATGGTGAGGAGATGATGACTATTCTGCCTTTGTCGGCCTTGCTCATTATATATGGCGCTCGCAGTGAAGCTTATTCGACATTCTGGACCTGCTCTCGCAGGCGCTCTATTTCTTCTTTTACGGAGATCACAGTTGCGGCGATTTCCGGCAGCGATGTTTTGGAGGCGATGGTGTTGGCCTCGCGGTTCATTTCCTGCAGGATGAAGTTGAGCCGTTTGCCGGAGGGTTCTTTCAGTCCGAGGGCACGTCGGTATTCGCCGATGTGACTTCTGAGGCGGACACACTCCTCGGCGACATCGGTTTTCTCGGCGTGCAGGGCGATCTCTTCCTCGAGTCGCTCCTGATCGGGTATGGGAGCATCCATGAGTTGCTGGATGCGGGTACGGATCTTGTCGCGGTAGGTCTCGACCATCTTTGGGGCGGCGATTTCGACCTGCCGGGTGAGTGTCTCTATCTTCTTGAGACGCTGGCGCATATCTTTGGCGAGAGTGGCTCCCTCACGTTTGCGCATCCGTACCAAGGCGGCGACAGCGGCCGCGATCGCCTTCTGCAGCGGCGGCCAATACTCCTCCTCATCGACAGACAGGCGTTCGGGACTGGTGACATCGGGGAGAATGAGCAAATCCTGCAGGCTGATCTCGTGAACGAGACCGAGTTCCTTGTGGATCGCCTCGAGTTCCTGATAGTAGGCCCGGGCGGCGGCCCTGTTGAGTCGGTAACGGCCGGGGGCATCCTGCGGCTCATCGAAGGCGACATAGATGTGGACCTTGCCGCGGCTGAGTATCGAGGATATCTCTTCGCGAACGCGGGCCTCGAGCGAGAAGAACTGGCGGGGTAACCGCGGGGACAATTCCAGATAGCGGTTATTGACGCTGTTCATCTCGACCGTAAAGGTGCCGAGTTTTGATTTGACTTCGGCTTTGCCGAATCCGGTCATCGAGTACATAGTGGCCTCACCTTAGGAAAACAAAGGGGAAGAAACGCCTGCCGGCAGTCTTTGTCAACCTCTATAATGTTGGGATACCGCCATTTGTGACGGAAACGTTATCGGGCGGGGGTAGGAAAGATGAGCTGGATGCTGGTGGAGCGGTTCTTCTCGGAGTTGACAGAGATATCTCCGCCGAGCGAATCGACCATGCGCCTGACCACAGCGAGGCTGGTGTCGAGAGACTCCGTGACGGTACTTGTCTTTTGGTCAGAGCGGGATATGCTGTGTTTCTGGACAAGGCTTTTGTTGCTGTCGGTGAGAGTTATCAGGCAGGTGCCATCGTGACACTCGGCGCCGATGTCGAATTTGAGCCGTGCTTTCGGGTTAGAGCGGGCGGCGGCCTGCATGAGATGGGCGAGGACGGCCTCGATCTTGCCGGCATCGCTCCTGACAACTGGCAGTGCTTCAAAGCGGCATGTGATTCGGGCATCGGGGTAGTCCTGGCGCAGGCGGTTCATGGCCCTTTCAATGAGGGCGTTGAGGTCGACATCCTCATGCCGGCCGGGCTGACTGGTGACGGCAAGCATGTGCTCAAGGTCTCCAAGCATGTGTCGGGCCTGGCTGAGGCTTGAGTCAAGTCGAAGCTTGACGGAGTTGGAGGTGTCGCTCGGCTGACCGGCGGTTTGGGTATCGATTTCGGCGGAAGCGTTGCCGGCCTGAGTGACGGCGGTGCGGAGTTTGCGGACGGCATCGACCCAGAACTGCTCATCGCCGGCGGCGCTGCCGGTGGCGGGCATTGCCGGGGCACGATGAGGCACGAGGGCGAAGCAGGCCGAGCGATCATCGCTGTCGAAGGAGAGGCGGACGACGGTGAGATCAGCGGTGGTTTGGTCCGGCAGCCGGACGGGGAGCTTAAGGTCAATTGGTTCTTGATGATTGAGCGGTGAATTAAAGTAATCCTGGAACAAACCCACGAGATCGTTGCCATCGGCGGCCTGCAGCAGGCGACCGAAGCTGTGGAAGCTGCCCTCGGGGCGGTTATCTCCGAGCCATCGGGCGAGGGTAGGATTGAAGCCGAGGATGGTGCCCTGGCGTTCGGTGAGCAGGGCGCCGATCTCAAGGGAGTCAAGGAAGCCAATGGTGAATTTGATGCTGTCCTCGATGTTGGCGACTGTGTCGGATTCATCTGTGGAACGAAGGCGGCTGATGAATTCCAGTAGCAAGCGGGCGCGTTCGGTGCCCTGCCGTATGTCGAAGTCAGAGGCGGTGCTGCTGAAGATCAGCCGGAAGAGCAGGGGGTGACGGCCGGGGATCTGGACGCGGGAGACAAACTCGGGGGGGGCCTCGCCGGTCAGTTCGATGGCCTTTTGTACGGCCTGTTGATCGGTGTTGGCGTATGGTTCGCCGGTTGAGGCGACGCGCATGTGGATTGCGTTGGTTTCGGGCAATGCCTGAGATTCGAAGTCAGTATCGGTAGACTGGCCAACAACCGAGCGGGGTTCGAGGCGGTCCTCGTGAATGACATAAACAGCAGCCAGATGGGCACAGCAAAACGGTGCGATGAGGTGCAGTATGTGTTTCCAGTCCTCGACGTCCTCGGCAGCCATCAGATCGCGGAGTATTTTGGGGTAGTGCGAGTCGGCGAGGGCCAGTTGTGGCGGGTCTTGTTCGGCATCATACGGCTGCAGAATCAACTGGAAGTTGGCGGGGTTGCCGGCGATGAAGTTGAGCGAGGCGACGGCCCGGACCGGCCTTCGAGTTCCCTGACTGGTGATGACAGAGAAATCGGCGGAATCGAAGAACAGCTCATAGTGGTTGCGGTGCTCAAGGAGGCGCGCGATGAGGGCCTGAGAGTCGGTGTCGAGATAGTCCGGCAAGGGGCGTCCGAGGAGGTCCTCACCGGAGTAGCCGAGTAGCTGCTCGGTGCGCTCGTCGATGTAGACGAAGCGGCCCTTCAGGTCGATTTTACAGACTGCGCAGCGTGTGAAGCCGGCGACAGCCTGCGGGGTATTGGTTGTCATACGCGGCCGATCAGTCGGATTTGAGCACTTTCAACCGGACAGTGTGATGGTCGGTCTGCACGAGGACAAGGTAGACCCCGGGAGCGACCTGACGTCCATGCCGGTTCGTTCCATACCATGTTATGTCATCGGCAGTGGTGGTGGAACTATTGACCTTTTCCCACACTTTTTCGCCGGACGGACTGAAGATGGTGACGGAGCGACAGAGACCAGCCTCGGGTCGCACGAAGATGCGCACGGAATCAGCGAACGGATTGGGGCCGGCGTAGACGAGTCCGGACCCGGCCACCCAGAGACTGATGTCAACCCACTGGGTATCGGCGAAGTAGCCGAGGTCGGCGACAATGGTGGCGCGTTCGCTGAGGTTCATATCGCGGTTGCCGAACACGAAAAGATCGGCAGTGCCGTCACCGTTGTCGGAGACGGTCACACCGGGCGGCAGGGCGACGCCGGAGATGGTCGGCGGAGCATCGAGCCAGCCCTCGGTGATGATGGTGAAGGTGGCGGTTTCATCGAGGAGAATGTTGATCGGGGCAAGCGGGAGAATGCGAACGATATTGGCGGCCCGGGCGGCGTTGTAGAGACCATAGCCGAAGTCGTTGTTCGGATTCGAGGCCATACTGCCGGTCTGGCGGATGAGATGGGCGAGGGTGGCGGCGGTGGCGGTGGGGTCGTGTTCAAGGGCGAGAGCGGCGCCACCGGCGACCAATGGTGCGGAAAGCGAGGTGCCGCCGGCGAGGGCATATCCGCCGATATTGCGGGTAGTGTAGACATTGCCGCCGAGGGTGGTTATATCGGGCTTGATGCGGCCGTCGGCAGTGGGTCCGGGCGAAGAGAAGCGAGCGAGAGAGGAATCGGCAAGCGCGGCGCCGACGGCAACGCAGGAGTCGGCATCTGCGGGGGTGGTGATGTGGTTCCAAGTGGTGTTGCGGGTGTTGCCGGCGGAGGTAATGACGAGGATGTTTTTGGCGGCGGCCCAGTCAGCGGCACGGGTAGTCAGGGCCGTGTTGCCATCGAGATCGGAGAACCGGTAGCCGGTTCTATCCTGAAAGGCGTAGTAGCCGAGGGAGGAACTGATGATATCGGCGCCGAGGGAGTCGGCCCATTCGGCGGCGGCGAGCCAGTTATCCTCCTCGCGCCGGATTTCGGTCCCGCCGCAGACGATCTCGGTTTTGGCGAGGGCGTAGTCGGCACCCCAGGCAACGCCAATCAACTGCCCGGGCAGGAAGGCACCGATCGCGCCGAGGACGAGAGTGCCGTGGTGGTCCTGCCAGTCGTTGCTGAAGGCCTCCTCGCAGTCGGCGCCGCGGACGGATTGGTCATCGTTGATGAAATCATACTGGGCGACGAGATTGAGGGAGTCGAAGGCCTCGTGCTGGTATTCGAAGCCGGTATCCAGCAGGGCGATCAGCACACCGCGGCCGGAGAGGCCGATCTGGTGTAGTTGCCGCACTCCGCAGAAGCGGGTCTGGTACAGGCTGTTGCCATAGTCGGGGTCGGTGGGAGGTTCGGCCTGCCGGTGCGGTGCGGCGTCAAGTGTGACAGGCGGACCTGTAGTCACAAGAGTCGGGAGCCAGCCGAGGCTGTCGACGAACGGCAGTTGTTGGAGGGTGGCGAGTTGTTGGGCGGAGGCATCGACGGATACGGCGCGCAGCCATCGGGAGACGCGGCGGAGGGTATCGACAAGGGGGGCAATCTGGTCGATGATGTCGGCGCGAATGGGATAGTCGAGCGAATCAATGAGGTAGCCGTTGGGGTCGACGCGGGCACGGCGGCGAAGGGCGCGTTCGGTGAGCGCTATGGGGTGTGAATCCCGAGTTTCTGCTGAAAGGTACACCCAGACAGTCTGCTGCGTTTGCGGGGCAGCGGCGACTCTTGCGGCCAAATGTGGCGTCATGGGTGCGTGTTCGGCCACGGCGAGGCACGGCAGCGTTACAGCGAGGGCGAGCAAGATGATCGCCAAGGCAGGGTTAGTCCGGCAAAGGCGTAAAGGCATGAGACAACTCGGTTTGGGGCTGCGGGATGCGGGTTCTTGTGTATGTCAGACGGTAGTAGTTGTCGGAGCGGTCGGGATCGTTGAGTTTGCGTTCGGGGTCGAGAAGGATGGCATGGGGGCGACGCGGCGAATGAACGGTTAACGTGATGTCGGGGTTAATGTCGGCTGACGGAGGAATGGTGAAGACCGTGTCGCCGGTTGCCCAGGTGATGAGGATGTCGAGCGGAAAGCGCAGGGGGCGGTGGTCGGTATCGAGCCGGAGTGTCACCTGGTAGTGTCCGCTTTCGGTGGGACGTACGGTAGCCCTGCTGATGGCCAGATGAGAGGGGCGCCAGTCAGTCCAGCGGGCTTCTTCTGATGAATCGGGTGCGAGCAAGCGGAAGAGCTCGGCGGGATCGGCGGCGGCGAAGCGATCAGAGTGAAGCCAGATGGTCAGGATGGAATCGAAGGTCCTCTCCCCCATCGCGTTATGTATCTCGTGCAGCCGGGCGGGATAGAGGCGCAGAGGATGGCGGAGCATCGCCCGTTCCTCGGCGGTGCGCCCGTGAAGGTACGTTCGCTCCCATTGGCGAAGATCGCTGTTGCTGATGCTGCCGGTGCCAGCCTGGGCTACCCGGCAGGCGAAGTGTGAGATGAGGCCCTGATCGAATTCACCGTAGGTGTGCTGATCGACGGTGTGGATCGGCGGGAGCCAGAGGTGGACAAGGGAGCGGATAGCGGCAACGCGATCGGCTGCGGCATTGCCGATGAGGTGGCAAAAGGCACGATGTGAGTTGGCAGATTCGGGGTGTCCAGCGCTCGGGAAGCTGATGGCCAGCCGTTGCGCATGCGGCTCGCCGACAGCGTCGTACAGCCAGCGGGCGGCGGTGTAAACGGTGTTGGAGAGCGCGTCGCAGGTGGATGACGGTAAGGCGGCCGAGTAGTACATATCGATCACGACGCTGTCAATAATGATACGATCAGTTCGCCAGCCGGGGGCAATTGCGAGCGGGAACCCCAGGGAGCTATTGTCCTGCAGGTAGTAGGTCTTGTGACCGTCGGCGAAAATGGGATCGTAGCGGTAGGCGCCGAAGTCAAGATAGCGACCATCGGTGATATCGAGCAACAGCGTGTCAGCCGACCGGCGCGGCTGAGGCAGGAATCCGAAGTGCTCCTTCTCGTTGAGCAGCTTTCCGGGGTATGCCAGATGGAAGGTGGTGTCGAGGGTTATGGCGCTTTTGACGCGTGAGATAATCACGGGAGCGCGAGCGATGAAACGGGGATCATCGAGCGAATCGGCATAGTACGACAGATTAGAGGGGTCCAGCAGTTGGGGCAGCCAGTCAGCAAGCAGCCAGCAGCTGGCATCGGGATCGAGAGGAACGCGAAACTGACCACTGAGGTAGACGGAGGTCATTTCTCCGGGGGCAACGGGGGCGAATAGCTCGATTCGCAGATGGCGGTCACCGATGAAGGTGATTTGGCTGATGGAAAGCGGAACGGCCTGATGGCTGATGGAGTCGAGGGTCAGGCCGGGTTCGTGTGGTGAGGCGGGTCTGCCGGGAGAAGCAAGCGTCGTGTGGTGCGGCAGTCGCCAGTGGAGCGATTGTACCGTATCGGTTCCGATGTGGCGGTAGAGCATCTCGAGCGCAAAGCGGGCGACGCCTGAGTCCGGGAGCAGGATGGCCTGCACGGCGTAGTCAGCCGGAGGCAGGCTGGAGGGTGCCAGCAGCGCCTGCCAGTCATGGGTGTGATCATGGTCGTGATCATGACTGTGAGCATGGTTGTGGTCATGCGGTGCAGGCATCTGCGCAGTCGCACCGGACGTGCACAACGCCAGTGCGGTCATGAGTGTAGTCACAAAGACAGCGATATGAGGCGCACGGTTCATATGAGCACCCTGGCGAGGAAATCGCGCGTGCGTGGGTTGGTCGGGTTGTTGAGGATCTGGTCGGGCGTTCCGGACTCGACGATGCGGCCGGAGTCGATGAAGATAATGCGGTCGGCGACTTCGCGAGCGAAGCCGATTTCGTGGGTGACGACGAGCATGGTCATGCCGTCAGCGGCCAGCCGCTTCATGACCTCGAGCACCTCGCCCACCATTTCCGGGTCGAGGGCTGAGGTGGCCTCATCGAACATCATGACGGCGGGATTCATGGCTAAAGCGCGGGCGATGGCGACACGTTGTTTCTGCCCCCCGGAGAGTTGTGCGGGGTATGCTTTGGTCTTGTCATCGAGGCCGACCCTGAAGAGCAGTTCGCGGGAGATGCGGGCAGCGTCGGTGCGGGAGCGTTTGCGCACAACTCGCTGGGCGAGGCTGATGTTTTCCTCGGCGGTCAGGTGCGGAAAGAGGTTGAACTGCTGAAAGACCATGCCGACCTCCTGGCGAATCCGGTGCACATGGCGGTGGGAGTGATCGAGCCTGGTGCTCTCGATGATGATCTCGCCCTGTTGTATTTCTTCGAGGGCGTTGAGGCAGCGCAGCAGGGTTGACTTACCGGAGCCTGAGGGTCCGATAATGACGACGACCTCTCCCCTGCTCACCGTGAGGGACAGATTTTGCAGGGCGATTACTTCACCGAAGCGGCAGGTGATGTCCCTTATCTCAATGATGGTGTCTTGCGCTTCCATAGCCGGTAATAGCGACGCGTCGTTCGACCCATCGGACGATACGTGTCAGGGTCAGGGTTAGTATCAGGTAGATCAGCCCCACCATGAGCCAGGTGTGGAAGTCCAGGAAGTGCTGCGAGGTGTATTCTCTTCCGGCGCGGGTGAGTTCTCGCAGGCCGATGATGGACACCAGTGAGGAGTCCTTGAGGCAGGCGATGAACTCGTTGGCGGCGGGAGGCACGACGATGCGTACTGATTGAGGGAGAATGATATGTCGCAGGGTTTGCCATCGTGTCATACCAAGGGCCTTGGCGGCCTCGTGCTGGCCATAGTCGATGGCCTCGATACCGGAGCGGAAGATCTCGGCCATATAGGCGCCGTAGCAGACACCGACGGCGAGGACGCCGGCGACGAAGCGATCAAGGTTGATGATTGAGCCCAGCCCAAAGTAGACGAAGAAGATCAAAACGAGCAGCGGGACGCCGCGCAGGACGTTGATGTAGGCGCCGGCCAGCCACCTGAGCGGTCGACTGGGCCAGATGCGTGCGATGCCGAACACGATGCCGCAGGCGACGGCGAGGGCATAGGCGGCGATGCTGATCAGCAGTGTCCAGTGGACGACCTGCACGAGGTAATACGAGATGTCGGCGAGGATCGAAAGCTGAGCAGCGAGCCAGTCCATAGGTCTCCTGTGTGGCTGATTACTTCACCTACTGCTTTTTCAGAAGGCCCTTGAGCAGGTCTCCGGTGGCGTCCTTGCCGACTGATTTCAGGTCAACGCCGACTGACGGTTTGTCGACTGTACCGCCGATGGCGAGAGGCAGCTTGATGCGCTCAGCGGATCCGCCGGAGAGGAAATCGGCCAGACCGCCGAGCAGATTGTTTTTCGACAGCAGCTTCTCTGACCACGCTTTGGAGAGCAGGATACTCCCGGAATAATCGAGCGAGCCGTCGAAGCCGTAGTAGCCATCGAGGACGAGGTCGCCGACAGCGCCGAAGGTGGTTCGGAGCCTGTTGGCTTTGACTTTGCCGTCCTCAACCGTAATGCTGGTGACGAGGTCTTTGAAGTTCTGGGTGCGGGTGAGGTTCTCGCCGAGTGTATTGGCGACCGAGTTAATGAGCTTGAAGGTGTTATCGGACGCCTCGAACTGACCGTTGCGGATACTCAGATCACCGTTGAGGACGAGCGACTGCTTGAGGTCCTCGCGTTCAGTGCCGGAGGCCCGGTAGTCACCGGCGAAGTCCATTTTGCCGGTTAGTTGATCGGACAGCGGAGTGAACTGCCTGACGAATTCGCCGGCCTGTATCTGTGCTGCCTGGAAGCGGCCGGTGTATTGCGGAACGGCAGGATCGGTCAGATCGATGGTGGTGGTGCCGGTGACACTGCCGGTGTAGACGGACGCGAGGGCATCATAGACCTCGATCTTCCGATCCTGGATGCGCACTTTGGCGGTGATATCGGTGAAGTTGATTTCCGAATAGACGAGGCTGTCTACGGCGAGGGTTCCTCGTCCGTTGATGTCAGGGAGGATAACTGGCGAGACGGCCTGCTGGACAGGCGGGGTTGTGGGAGCCGGGCGATCGGTCGGTGTGGGGGGTGGTGTCGTCTCGGCTCCGGGGACGGCCTCGGGGAAGAGTTTGTCGGTATTGAACCGCTCAGACGTCAGGGCGAAGTCAAGCGTCGGCTTGCGGTGGGGATTGTGTTCGATACCCTCAAAGGGGAGCAGGTTCGGGAAGGGTTTGGCCAGTTTGCCGGTGAGTGACAGATCGCTTGAGGGGAAGGTAACGTCGAGTTGCCGTATGGTAACGGTATCGCGGGTGACGATGAGATCGGCATCGAAACGTTCGATCGGCTCCGGCAGAAGTTCATCGGTATAGGTTGCGGACCGGATAACGACGGTACCGCGCGGATCGAAGCTTGACAGGTCGGTGATGAGGCCATTGACGGCCATGTCCCAGGTGGCGTTCCCGGTCAGCACGGGGTGTGACTCACTGGCAAGATAGCGATTGCCGAGGGAGAGATCGGCCTGTCCGGAGGTTTTGAGATCAATGCGGGGGGCGATCCTGGTGGCGGTCGCGGAGTCGGCCATGACATATGGGATGAGATTGGTGATGCGTCCGGTGACTTCGAGGTGCGCTTTAGGCGATCGGGCTACAAGGCGATTGATGCGGGTGGTGCTGTTGTCGAAGAACAGGTCAAGTTCGAAGCTGTCGAGCGGTTCAGGCAGCAAGGGGGAGCCGTAGCGTCCGTTGGCGATGGCAAGCTGGCCTGAGAGATCAAGGTTCTCATAGTTGGCAAGCGCTCCGGCGAAGCGGAGTTCGAAGGCGAGCTGGCCCGAGAGGCCCTTACCAGTGCGGTCATCGAGGAATGGCTGGATAAGCGTTAGATCAAGGTTGCCGGCGAGATCGCCGTTGACGCTGGGGTTGTCAAAGTCAGTGAGCGTCAGTTGGCCGCGCAGCGGTTTCTTGTCGAAGGTGGCCTGACGTAAACTCAGTCGGAGCGTGTTTGTTTCGAAATCGATCAGGGCATTGCCGATCTCCAGTTCGCCGGGGATGTCCGCGCGGCTGAAGGCGGCATCGGTCAGCTCGATACTGCCCGTGTAACGCAACGTGTCAGGTGTGGATTGGTCGTACGTGAGGTCGGCATCGACGGAGAAGAACCCGGAGGCCGTGAACTCACCGAGGGCCTGCAGCCGTTCGGGCGGCAGGAGATTCAGGACATCCTTTGCGGCGATTCGCGTTGAGCGGAAGTTGAACGCGGCGAGGATGTCCTCACGGCCCATTTCGGCCGAGCCGTGAGTGGTGAAGGTGAGGCCATTGATAGTCAGTTCGCTCTCCCGGAGGGTCAGGCGATTGCTGGACAGGTCGAATTCGGCATCATGCCGGGTGGCGACAGTCAGCGGTGGGAGGGTGTCGGTATCGAGGACGACAACCAGGGTTTCTGCGAGGGCGTGACCTCGGGAGTGATAGACGGCAGCGTTGGGGATCGACAGTGATGTGGAGAGGCTGAGGGTGGAGATATCGAGCACCATCCCGGAGGAGTCATCCTGATAGCGGATATTGCCGTTGTGCAGCTCAAGGCGGTCGAAACTGACAGTAGCGGCGACGGCCTGAGCTTCCGGTGTGACTTTGTCACGCACGTGTGGCGGGATCTTTTTGTCAGTGGCGGCAAAGGTGTAGTTGTTGGTCCCGTCGGGGCGTTTAATCATCTCGGCGCGGAGATCGTTTATGATGAGACGATCGATATTGATCTCTCCTTTGAGCAGGGGCAGCAGGCTGAGCTTGACATCGACTTCGCCGACGCGCGCCAGTGGCTCCTGACCGAAATCGGGGGCATTGGCGATGGTAACGCTCTGCAGTTCGACTCCCAGTCCGCCCCAGAAGGAGACATCGACAGACTCTATGTCAATGCTTCGTCCGAGGGCGGCGCTGCCCTTCTCGATAGCCAGCAGTCGAGCCTTCTCGACAGGGAAGAACAACTTGACGAGGATAACGGCAATCAGTATGAGGGCAATGAGAATACCCGCAATCCAGGACAGAATTCTGTATGGTCTTTTCATATACGTTATACTCCAGCGGTTACCGGGGAGTTGAACGCCACAGGCGTACCCTTCATGTGCACGTAACCAAAACGGGCCCGGGGACGCAACTAAAATGGCTGGAGACTACATCTGGAGACTATACATTGTCTTGAGACTACACACTGTCGGGCCGGTCGGGGTAGTCGACGCTGTCTATGACGCCGCCGCCAAGGAGGAGGTCGTGGTCATAGAATACGGCCGATTGCCCGGGGGTGATGGCGCGCTGGGGGGTGTGGAAGCGCACATGGGCCGAGCGGTAGTCGATCGGTGAGATATCGGCGAATTGCGGCTCGTGCAGGTAACGTATCTTGACGCGGGCCTGAATGGTTTGCGTGGGCAGATCAATGGCCATCCAGTTGATATCGGTGACATCGAACTCGGTGGAGTACAGCTCGGCATCGTCGCCGACGACCACGCGGTTGGTTTCGGGATCGATCTGTTTGACGTACAGGGGTGTGGGATGGGCGATGCCGAGGCCTCGTCGCTGGCCGAGCGTGTAGAAGGCAGTGCCCTTATGGTGTCCGAGGATCCGGCCGTCGCTGTGGATGATGTCTCCGGGTTCGAAGCGTCGGTCGCGCCTGGCTTCCCATTCGGTGAGGAAGCGCCGGTAGTCGTTGTCGGCGACGAAGCAGATTTCGCGCGATTCAGCCCTCGTGGCCGTGCGGAGCTTGTGGCGCGCGGCGAGGTTGCGCACGTCGGATTTGCACATATCGCCGAGGGGCATGAGTGTCATGGCAAGGGCCTGCTGCGAGAGCCCCCAGAGAACATAGGACTGGTCGCGGGATGAGTCGATGCCGCGGCGGATGGCCCGACGACCGTTTGGTTGGCGATCCACGCGGGCGTAGTGACCGGTGGCAAGGTAATCGCATCCGAGCTGGCGGGCCTTGTCCAGAAAGGCTGACCACTTGACGTCACGGTTACAGCGGACACAGGGGTTGGGGGTACGCCCGGCGCGGTACTCATTGACGAAGTCATCGATGACGGTTTCGCGGAAGCGAGCCGAAAGATTCATGACGTAGAAGGGAGCATCGATAGCATCGCAGACCAGGCGGCAGTCGTCAATGGAATCAAGGGAACAGCAACGACCGTCGCGGTAGATATCGCCGCCGACATCGACATAGTCCCAGAGCTTCATGTGGGCGCCGATGACATCGTAGCCCTGCTGTTTGAGCAGAAGGGCGGCAACGGAGGAATCGACGCCGCCGGACATAGCGACAAGGACTCGTGGGGGCATATCAGCAGCTATCCTGATCTCAGTTCGTGTTCGCTGTCACTTGTTATATGTTGGCGACATGGCGCGCAGCCGCTGGACGATGGCGGGCAGTTTCGCCAGCACGTAGTCCAGTTGATCGCGAGTGGTGGAGCGTCCGAGCGAGAACCTGACAGCGGACTGCGCGATGGTTCGCGGTATTCCCATGGCGGTAAGCACGTGGGACGGTTCGGTGGCTCCGGCGGTACAGGCCGAGCCGGAGGAGCAGGCGATCCCCTCCATGTCGAGTGAGAGCAGCAGAGCCTCTCCCTCACAACCCGGGAAGGAGACGTTGACGGTCTGGGGGATGCGGTTATATCGAGGGCCGTTGAAGTGCGTGTCCGGTATCTCTTTGAGCAGGCGATCGATGAAGTAATCGGCCAGCTCAGTGAGGGTCCGGTGGTCGGCATCGCGGCGTCGCTCGGCGATTTCGAGGGTGCGCGCCAACCCGACCGCGCCGGCGACGTTCTCGGTTCCGGGGCGTCGTTTCTTCTCGTGAGCGCCGCCGTAGAAAAGGGGGGCGATTTTGACCCCTTCGCGGACATAGAGAGCGCCGGTGCCCTTGGGCCCGTAGATTTTGTGACCGGTCAGAGAAAGCAGATCCACGCCCAGTTCATTGACGTCGACCCGGACCTTTCCGATGGACTGGACTGCATCGGTGTGAAACAGGGCGCCTTGTTCGTGGGCGGCTTCGACGAGCGGGGACAAATCCTGTATGGCGCCGGTTTCGTTGTTGGCATGCATGACAGAGACGAGGGCGGTTCTGCTGGTAAGGAGGGGCTTGAGACTGTCGACGGAGGCGAAGCCCTCGGGGTCGACGCTCAGCAGATCCAGGAGGTAGTGTTCGTGTTGGTGTAAGTACTCGGCGGGTTCGAGGACGGCGTGGTGTTCCGTGGAGCCGACGACGAGGTGGTTGCGTGAGGTGCCAAAGCGACGGGCGACGCCGAAGATGGCGAGGTTATCGGACTCTGTTCCGCCGGAGGTGAAGAACAGCTCGGAGGGTTTGGCGCCGATGAAGGAAGCGATCTGCTCGCGGGCGTTTTCGAGGGCGACCTTGGCGTCGCGACCGAACTGGTGAACAGAGCTGGCATTGCCGAAGATCTCGCCGAGATAGGGCGTCATGGCGTATGTGACTTCGGGATCAACGGGGGTGGTAGCGTTATGATCGAGATATATGTGGTCCATATGCAGTAACCTTGTCTTTGTGCCGGATGGCGGCCGGCAATTCGCCTTCGTACTTATACGTGAACAGCCAGTCGATTGCTGGTGTTCGCGATGTATGCTTTGTGAGCGACTTATTGCGGGCGGGCTTGATCGTACGCCTGCGTTGGTCGTTCAGAAGGCATACAATATAGTGAAGTGTACGCGATCGGCAATGCCGAATCGAGGCAAATCGAGGTGGCGGGCATAGTCCAGGCGGATCGGCCCGGCAGGTGACATGATTTGCACACCGGTGCCCCAGGCGACGGCGATGTTGCGATAGGTGATTTCATCAAGGTCGGCGAAACCATTGCCGACATCGACGAACACGGTCTGCCAGAGTGGGAAGCGGGCAAACAGGGAGCCGAGCAGGGGGACTTTGTTGAGCACCTGAATGGTGCGCCATCGGAATTCCTGATTGATAATGAAGGTGTAGTCAGCACCTCGTGGTTCGCCGGCCTCGTTGGCGGGGCCGAGGATGTTTTCGCGGAAGCCACGAATGGTATTGGCCCCGCCGAGGTAAAGGCGTTCATCGGAGGGTACGGCGGCGGACGTCCCGAACGGGCGGGCGACACCGAGCCTGATGCGGGAGGCGGATATCCACCCGGGCCAGACGACGTTGTAGGTTGCCCACTGAGCCTCGGCCTTGTAGAAGCTCTCGTCGCCGGCGAGGAAGCCGCCATTGTACTCGGCATTCAGCCAAGCATGGTGTCCCTGTCGGGGGACGAAGAGCTGATCGCGGGAGTCGTAGCGGACGCTGAAATAGAGCTTGCGGCGGACGGAAATGGTATCGCGCTCTTTGGTGATGGGTATCAATTCTTCGGGGACATCGCTGATCTCGACGGATTCGTACTGCAGTCCGCCGGAAAGGTCCCAGTGGCGTCCGAGACGTCGCAGAGTAGACAGTGAGATGGCCCATGACGAGATGGTGTAGTCCTGGAGGACGGACTGGATGGGCGGTTCGAAGCGTCCGGTGAGAGTCAGCGGCATACGAAAGTGCATGAGCCACGGCTCGGTGTAACGGACGCGGTAACGATGGGTGATCAGGCGCGTATCGGTGCCGACGCTGAAGGAGTAGTCGGCGAGCATTTCGAGGCGTCGGGAGCGGATGAAGTTGCGCTTGCCGAAGCTGGTGGAGAGGTCCCACTGCAGGTCGCGCAGCTCAGACTGACCGGCACCGACCTTGAAGTTAGCGTAGTGAGGTTTGCGCTCGCGAACAGAGAGAGCGAAGTCGGGTCTGAGGCGATTGTCGCTGTCGGGGCGGCGATTGATCTGGAAGGTGCTGAAGTACCCTGACTCCCAGAGGCGTTCCTGCGAAGCGAGGATATCTCGCCGCCGGTAGATCTCCCCCGGTTTGATTCTGAGTTCTCGCCGGGCGACCTTGTCGGGGTACTTGTCCATCCCGGTGATGGTAATGTTGCCGAAGTGAACGAGGCTGTCGGACCTAATTTCGAAGGTGACATCGGTGTGCGGCGGCCGGTTGAGGGTGTCGAGGGTGTAGGACACATCAGCGTACGGATACCCGTTGTTAGCGAGGATGGTTTTCATGTCGAACATGGCCTCGCGGATCTGAAAGGGATTGACCGGCTTTCCGGTTTCGAGACGGTCAGTGATGTCGTTCAGGTCGCGGGAAAACCGAGAGGGGTAGTCCCCGGCGAGGTTGGTCGTGTGGTAGTAGAAGCGATTCCCCTCCTTCAGCGAGATGTGAACCAGCACAGTGGAATCCGGCGGCAGGGGACGGTAGTCCTGCTGTAGCTGCACGCCGAGGAAGCCGTTGGAGAGATACAGGGCCATAATGGCGAGACTATCCCTTTCGGCGGTTTCTCGCTGGAGACGGCTTCGGCGGTCGGCACGCAAGGCTCGCCAGAGGTTTCTGGTGTGTGAGTACATGTGGGCCTTGATGGCGGCATCGGAGAAGTGCCGGTTGCCTTCGATGAGAATGGAGTCGATGACGGGCTTGTTGCGGATCCACCGCAGCATGTGGCGATCGTTGTTCTGAGCCGATGCGGCCTCGGACGCGAGCAGGAGAACAACGACGGCAAGCAGGCCTGTCCACAGACGCGTCATCAGAACTCCCAGTGCGCTTTCAGGTTGATGTGGTACAACTCGTCCTCGTCGCGACGACCTTCGAGGACGAGTGACTTGCTGAAGCGGTACTCGAATCCGACCTCCTGTCCCGTCTCTCCGGAGATGCCGCTGCGACCATAGACATAGAGATTGGGGGTGGTGTAGAACCCAAGCGTGATCCTGGCCTTGAGTGGATCCAGTTCGCCCTCCGGGGTAGCATCGATTTCGAAGGTTTCCACGCCGAGCTGGCTTAACTGGCGACCGCCGATTCGTGACATCTCGGAGGAGATCAGCCCGGAGAGGCGCTGGCTGAACCGCCCCGTGGTTTCGAGTTTCTCGGAAGTGGAGTAGTTGGCCACGATGAGAGGCAGCAGGTCCTCGCGGGAGAATTCGGAACCTTCGCCGGGATTGATCTCCGGTTCCTCGAGGGTCCCGGTAACATGGACGGGGATTTCGATGCGTTCGGTGACCGGTTCTTCATCGCCGGCGGCGGACCTGATACCTGTAATGTAGGTAACGGCACGGATATTGAGCATGGGATTGAAGTCCGGCAGGCCCTGGAAGGTGACATAGGATTCGGGCTGGATGCGGAAGGTCTTGTCGAACAGGAAGCCCTTGCCCCGCAGGATTTCGAGTTCGCCGAGGAGTCGATAGCGGCCGGCCTCGCGCTGCACGGTGACTTCGCCGGCAAACTCAGCGTCGATGTCCTGGTTCTTGATCCAGTAGTTTGACAGGATGTCAATAGTGATATTGAGGTCCCATGATGATTCGTTGCCCAGTTGGGCCATGATGGGCGTACCTTCGCCCTCGGTTGCGAACTCCGCACGGTATTCCATCGAAATGAGGGCTAGCTCGCCATAGACGGTTGGTGGTGAGCTGCCTTCGATGTGCAGATCGCCGAGGAATCTTCCCTCAATGTCCTCCAGCTCGTAGCGGAAGGGCATACCGCGGGAGATGGAGACATCGAGGTTGTAGTCGATTTCAGAGAGAGATCGCAGGGTCAGCTCACCATCGATGCGAGCGTGGACGGGGCGGTTACTGCGTTTGCGGTCGCGGACGTAGATGCTGCCGTTTTCGATAATGATGTGGTTGTTTTCCATCCAGACACCAAAGGAGTCGGTGTAGAAGGGATCGACGAGATCGAAGTATTTGAGTTGGGCGGGGACCCATCGCCCGTTGACGCTGTCGCCTGTGATACGGGCGGTGCCCTCGAGTTGCGGCTGATCGGGTCTTCCGAACAGGCGGAAGTCAGCGTTGAGGCGGCCGTCCATCTGCTCGACGTCGGGGAGCACGGTCATCACGAGGTCGAAGCGTCGGTCGGCGGCCTTCATGCTGATGTTCATGGATTCATCGGGGAAGCGGTCGATCAGATCGCCGGTGAAGACAAGATCGACCGGAAGCATGCCGGTGGCCTGATAGTAGCCCTCGCGTGAGAGTATGGCAAGGGTGTCAATGCGGAGCAGACGGTCGGCATACTGCATACGTGATGAAAGCTCACCGAGGTATACATTCTGGTAGACAAGGGAGTCGATGCGGCCATTGAGGAGGAACTCCGGGGCGAGGAATGTCCCCTGCAGCAGGGCCTCGGCGGACAAATCACCGGTGATGGCAAGCGTGTCGGTCAGCAGGGTCACCCAGGGTTGGACAGGGACATTGTCTATGGAGAGGACCACGTCCATGGCTTGATCGAAGCCTATGAAACCGTTGGCCGCCAGCCGGGAGAGGTCGTTTCCGAGGGCGCCCTCGCGAATCCAGAAACCGAGGGAGTCGATGTCGATGATGATTTGGGACTGCTGGGTGAGGCGATGGTCGAGGAGTCTCAGGTTGACGGAATCGACCCACAGGCGGTTTGGTTCGCGCTCGGAATCAAGGACGGCGGTGCAGAACAGGTCGGCGTGTTTGCTGGCCGCGGTCATGCTGGTGACATAGACTAAATGGGAGTCCGTCTGCATCTCGGAGAACAGGGAGTCATAGCGCAGGTCATAGATTGTCCCGCCATGCGAGGCCACAGATACGCGCCCCTGGCGGGCGTTTAGAAAGCGAGCGATATCGACAGAGGCGAAGAAGTCGGAACTGAACAGGCCATATATCCAGAGGGAGTCAGAGACGATCATGCCACTGAGGTCGGGATCGGCAGTGAGACCGGTCAGGCGGGCCTCGGCAGTGGCGTGACCGGCCGGCTCGGTGATGAACAGCTTGTCACGGTAGCGGTCGAGGTTGTTCAGCCGGCAGTCTATCCTGAGGTCAATGCTGTCGGAGTAGTCGAGCGAGCCATTCAGAAGGAAGTCATTCTCGAAGTAACTGATGCGGAAGGAATCGGCGAAGGTCAGATCGGAGGTGGTTATCAGCAGGTCTCCCTCGGCTTCATGGATGGGGTATTCATCGAAGGTCGACTCGTACAGAATGGTGGTCAGGTGCAGTTCAAGGTTGCTCTTGCTGAGAGCGGAGCCGCGCAGATCGATGGAGCCGTTGAGGTCCGAAGACATGGCGTCGGGCACGAGTTGCTGCAGATCGAAGCCGCGGATGTTGGCTTCGAGACGATACGTTTCGGGTTTGGAGGCGAGGTCCAGGTAACCGCGACCGTTGACGGCGCAGCGGCCGAGGATGGTGCCATATAGCGTGTCAAAGGACAGGGCACGATCCTGCAGAGAAACCTGTACGAATGTGTTTTCGAATGTGAAGATTGAGAAGTCGCCGGCGATATGCGCCGAGCCGGACAAAGCGCCGTCGTGATAACTCAGGTCCCCGTAGAGGTCAAGAACACCGTCGATGGGTTTGGTGAAGTGACCGGTAACATCGGGGATGTCGACATTATCGGCGTTGAAGTCGACGCGAAAAGTGATCGGGGCTTTGAGGTCGCCGTGGCCGCTGAGCTTCAGGCGGGTCTGATTGGAAGCGATGGTCATATCCTGCACGACGACTATGCCCTGGTCATAGGTGAGTTTTCCTCGTGCAGAATTCAGGCGATAGCGTTCATCGGCAGCGACGAAGGCCATTTGCTTGAGATCGACAGAGAGGAGGCCACGGTCGATTTGCAGGCCGGCCAGCAGACTGAAGTCCAGTAGCTGTATGGTGTCGGAGGGGTGTTCGACGGTGAGGGTGACCTGATTGAGCTGGAGCTCGTGAATGGTCGCGGCGAAGCCGTCTGCCGATGTGGTGCCAGGCTCCGGGGTGTCGGCGTTGTCGGACGGGCCGAAGGCGGGTAGCAGCCACTGTCCGGAGGAATCCTGACGGAGCGTGAGATCCAGCGTGTCGAAGACGGCCAGGCTGGAGACGAAATCCTCGGTGAGCAGGTTGAGCAGAGAGTATTTGATCCGGGCATGGCGCAGGTCAGCAAGCCGGTAGGAGGTGACGGAATCCCGGTAGTATATCTCGATATCGGCCAACTGGATATCGGCGAGGACGCCACCGCGGATATCGCCGATGCGAACATCGAGATGATACTGAGACAGGTTGAGCCTGTCGAGCTGGCGAGCGACGACGCCCTCGATACCTCCCCACCAGAACAGATAGAAGTAGCTGACCACGATGGCAACCAGCAGCAGGGCCAGGAGGCTCAGGAGCAACCGTTTCAGTCTTAGCTTCAGTTTCAACTTCGATGACGTCTTCGATTTCAAGTTCATCGGTCTACCGGCTCGGCTCGTTCAGAACGTTGTCGAGCAGGCGTTGTGCTGTCTGGTATCCCTCGCCGGCGGCTGGTCCAATATCCTCGACCACCTGACGCACCAGTTCTGGGGTCGCACCGACATTGAGTGCCCCTTTGAGGTGCGAGTGCAGTTGTCGTTCACGGTTTTCCATCATGAGCATGGCCACTATTGCGAGCTCACGAACGGTCGAGTCAAGCCCGGGGCGCGAGAGGACCTTTCCATACCCTTCAACAATCATCCAGCGGAAAATCTCCGGTGCAAACAGCTCGACGCGTTCTTTGAGTAGCTGATGATTTGAGCCGTAGACCCGGCGATAGAGGGCCATGCCACGATTGAACCACGTTTCTGACTCCTGCGTAGTAATGGCGTGCGTACACGCCTTCCGCGGTGATGGAGGGAGGATCTGGTTCAGGTGTTGGGCGGCCTCGAGCATCCGCGGGAAACCGAGGAAGAGATAGGACTGCAGGACGATTTCGTAGAGCTGTAGCTCGGATACCTGATGGCGGACAGCGCAGGCAACGGCACGATCCAGAACAGATGTCCGGCACACGGCGACGGCGGCGGCGTACAGAGCGAGGCTTCTGGTGGTACCGTCGGTCCGGGCCACGAAGCCTTCGAGCAGTGATTCGAGTATGGCGCCGTCGGCAGAGGAGTTCATCGGCCTAAGTTAACGGCAGCATTTGAGTTGTCGCAACCGTAAAGTGATCAGCGGCGGCGGCGCAGTTCGTTCTCGAGATGTCCGATGGTGTGTTTGAGGTTTTCGATAACGCGCAAAAGCGAGTCGGCCTGGTGGGGGCCAATGGTTGTGGAGGCTGTGCCCGAGTTCCGGGCGAGTCCGTCGGGGCTGCCGGCTGAGAGCGGGGCCTGGCCGACCTTGACATTCGTGAAGAAGACCCGGCCGTGGCGCAGGACGCCGACTTTGAGGCTGGCGCCGGGGGGCATCTGGCGCACGAGGCGCATCATGCTCTGGGCATTGGCGATGGTGTTGCCCCCGAGGCTGAAGATGATGTCGCCGCGACGCAGTCCTGAGCTGGCGGCGGGGCCTTCGGCGACAAGGGCGGTGACGGCCAGACCGCGTTCAATGACCTCAGCACTCGCGGAATACGAGGCGGGGATGACTAAGCTGGAGGGGTAGTATTCGACAGGTGGAGAGATTTCGATTTCGACGGCGGAGACTCCCATGAATCCGGCGTGGCGGTCGCCAAAGGTCTCCAGGTGTTCCACGATGGAGATCAGGTCGGAGGCACCGATGGCGGCGCCGATTTCGGAGCGGTCGCCGCCGACACCGCCGACAACGATACCGACGAGCTGGCCGTTGAGGTCGAAGACACCGCCGCCGAGCGATCCGGATGTGACGGGGGCAGTGAAGTGAAGCCGACCATCGGGCGCGACCCCGGCACAGAAGCCGACCGAAGGTGAGACGCGGACGCCGTAGGCGTTGCCGAGAGCGACGACCATGCGACCGTTGCATATCTGGTCGCGCGAGATGACGGCGGGGCACCCGATGGGTTGTTCGGCCTGCAGCAGGGCCAGACCGGTGTGATAATCCACTCCGACGAGGCGGCCGCGCGCGGTCTGGTCATCGCAGTACACGACGATCTGCTCGCGGTTGATGACGGAGGGTGCGGACACGATAATCTTGCCGGTGGAATCGTAGACGATTCCGGAGCTGATGATCTGGAAGCGCGTTTCCTGGCCGGATCGGGCAAGCCGTTCGGGTGACATGGCATGGCTGGCCTCGACGGTCACGACGGAGGCTGAGAGGCGTTCGATGAGCGCAGCCAGTTGCGATTCCATCGAGCCAAGCTCGTTACCGAAAGCGGGGGTTGTCGAAAAAAAGACCGCCATCAGGGGGATGGCAAGCACCCTCCGGGCGGTCTGTATCAGACGCGTTATCATTTTAGTATACCTCGACAGCCTCCCTGGCAGCAGCCGCCTCCGGCGTCAGGTAGACGCGGACAACGGGGCGCACCTTGTAATACGTCGGGGCAAACGGAATGCCGGGTGTTGCCTGGGCGGATGCCAGCCTGCCGTTCTGAGCGAGTTGTCCGAAGTAGTTGCCCACGACAGACTCGGAAATGCTGTTGACACGATCGACGTAAGCGAGCTGGCGGTTGAGGGACCATTCCTCGGCCAGTCGCTGGGTGACATTGGGATTGTTGATCGGCTGGGCAGTCAGATAGGCATCATCGCGGCTGTTGTCGGCGGTTCGATCCAGATCTCCCTGCGGCGTCAACGCTACCATGATGGCGAGTATCACCACACAGGCAGAAACGACGGCGGGAATGGCGCGGCCCCATGAGAACAGCGGGGCTGACCTTGGCAGGTAGGCCTGGGTACGTGTCTCGGCGAAGCGCTCCTGCGCGATACGATTGAGCAAACGGGTATTAAAGTCCTGTGACAGCCCGGGCGAGACCAGTTCCCGTGCGGTCTCGCAAATGGACTTATGGATGGCTGCCTCTTTTCGGCATGCCGCACATTCAGCGAGATGCTCGCTAACGGCAAGGCGCTGCCGGCTTTTCAGCTCGTCTTTATATAAAGCTGACAGGCAGGAGCGTACCTTTCGACAACGCATTATGTTCCTCCAGACCAGGCTTAAGCTTTTCTCTGAGCATCATGCGCGCCCGGTTCACGCGCGACTTGACGGTGCCCAGCGGTACGTTGAGGACCTTGGCCACTTCCTCGTACGGCAACTCCTCGACATCGCGCAGGAGGAAAGCCGTGCGGTACTTTTCAGGAAGCGACTTGACCGCCGCGTCTATGGTCTGCGGCAGTCGACTGGGCAGCTTGGGATCGACCGCGAATTCGGTTTCGCTCCCTTGCATATCGGTGATATCGTAAAACTTGAACCGTTTTCTCTTTCGCAACTCGTTTCGGGCCAGGTTAAGTCCGATGGTGTAGATCCAGGTGGAGAAGCAGTGTTTGAAATTGAACGACTGCCGGTGCTGGTACACCCGAACGAAGGTCTCCTGGACGATATCCTCGGCTTCCTCGTTGGAGGAGAGCATGCGCCCGATGACGTTCATCAGGCGGTCTTTGTAGCGGTCGACCATCTCGTTGAAGGCGACCATGTCGCCATTCTGGATGGCCCGCATCAGCCGATAGTCTATGTCTTTTTCTGTTTCTTTGGCCATTTTGCGTTTCTTTCGCGCTCTCATAGTATGGTACCCTCCTTGAAGGCAGAAGTTCCCATGTGCGGCATAGCGGCAGAAAATCCTAAGTAGTTATCCAATAACGGCTTGTTGCCGATTCGAAGCCTGCCTTCGAAAGAAATACCGTTGTCGATGCCGTTTCTTCCCGAAAGGCGGCAATAAAGCGGCACCGGGGAGTTATCGGAACAATCCGCCCCATCCGGTAAGGTACAGCCCGGCACCGGATAGCGCCAGAAGAATCACGGGGACGGCCAGCAGGCGGTAGACGCGGGCAAGGTCGCTCTGGAAGTAGTGATTGGTAAGGATGAGGCAGACATGGCCCGGTGAGAGCATCATACCGGCATATCCGGCCATGTAGGCAAGGAAGATGTGGCTGGGGATGATGTCGGGTTGGTAGAGAAAGCCGGCCAGAATAGTGTAGCTGAGGGCGACGAAGGCGGCGACCATCCCGGTCAACAGGCCGGCGGTGAAGCATACGATGACGATGACGGATTCCGGGGGAAGGTTGAGAGTCGCGGTTAGCTGCGGCAGAGAGCCGATGGCTCCGCTGAGTTCGAGGGCCGTCTGGAAGGACAGGATGCCGAAGACCAGGAAGATCAGCTTGAAGGAGAACCCTTTGGCGAGGGCCGACTTGAGGCCTGGCCACTCGGGTCGGAAGGCGGCGATCAGGCTCAGCAAGGCAACGAGAACCGCGATAGACATTTCGATGCGAAGGGCACCGTAGAGAAGGATGGCCAGCAGAATAGGCCAGACAGCGCGCAGGATGCCAGCGAGGGCGGCAGCCAGATGGTAGTGTCCCTCGTGCGCAGTGGCCGGTATGCGTCGAATGAAGAAGGCCCAGCCGATGGCTGTCATGACGAGGGCCATGGGGGCCTGCATGAGGGCGACGCGTCCGATGGGCATACCGGTGATGGCCTCGGTGAGGATGATACCGGGATAGACGGGCCAGAAGAATTCGACAACATGGCGAAACCAATAGTTGGTAGCGGTTTTGAAGGCCGGGGGGTGGGTCTGGCCGCCGATGACGCGTTCGATCAGCGGCGCGGACAGGAGGGCACCGCCGGGCATGGGCATCAGCCCGATCAGGGGCGGCAGCATGGCGGCGGCGGTGCGGTTGCCGCCGGGGAGGTCGCGGCAGACATCCGACATACGTTGCAGCAGGCCCAGTTCCTGAAGCATCTGGCCGAGCGTCGTGATGAGAACGATGACGGCGGTCAGGGAGATGAAACGTCGGGATTGGACGAGGTCAGCGTAGCCTCCGAGCAGTTCCATCGGTGAGACGAGAAAGAGCGCGGCGGTGAGGACTCCGGCGCCGAAGAGGACCACCCCGACCGGCCAGCGACGCCTGAGCGCGACCACGATGAGAGCAAGAACCAAAGCGAGCTTAAGGGCATCCACAGGGGCAAGTATATGTCGGTTTCGCAGGAGTACCAGCAGAAAATGAACAGAAGTTCCGGGGGCGCTTGACTGTACGAATCGGGTGTGTATGTTCCCCGGATGCAGGTCAGGCAGGATATGCTGGTGACCACGGGGAGCCGAGCAGAGGCGGTGTTCCATCCGTTCGCGCATGAGGAAGGCGCGATGTGGCTGGACACATCACTGGTGGTTCCGGACCGCGGGATGCGGTCGGTGATGGCCCGTTCGCCGAAAATGGTGGTGGCGTTTGACGGGGGGTTGATCGGAGGGAACGCAGAGTCGCGGGTCTACAGCCGACCGGGGAGCATCCATGACTATCTTAAGATGCTGCAGCGTCTGTGGGCGGAGCCGGAGCTGGTGTCGGTGGGTTATCTGACGTACGAGGCGATGATCCGTCTGCTGGGGTTGGAACCGGTGGCGACGCTGCCATCGGTGCCGGAGGCAGTGTTCTGTTTCTATGATTCGGCACTGCTGTTCGAGGATGCCGAAAGTGAGCCGGCAATCGCCGGTTTGGGCGGCACCGATTTGGGTGACTGGAAACATCCGGGGGGCCTGGAGAGGGCATCGCGGCCGGGTCAGCCGTGTTTGGCGGCACTGGCGACCATGCGGCCCGAGGATTACCTGCAGAAGGTGGAGAAGGTCCGGAAGCACATTTACGAGGGGGACATATACCAGGCGAATCTGACGACGCGGTTCGATGTTGAGAGTGCTGTGTCTGCGTGGGAGGTGTACCGGTACCTTCGGGAGGTCAATCCGGCCCCGTTTGGCGCGTACCTGAATTTCGGTTCGTTTCAGGTGATCAGTTGTTCACCGGAGCGGATGTTTGCACTGGAGCCGGACGGGCGGGTGACGACGGCACCGATCAAGGGGACGGTGGCGACCGGGCTGGATGAGCGGGAGCAGGCGATCAACGTTCGCAGGCTGGAAGGATCGGAGAAGGACCGTGCGGAGCTGCTGATGATTGTAGATCTGCTGCGCAACGATCTGGGGCGGGTGGCGCAGATTGGGACGGTGTCGGTTGACCGGCTTTTCCGTTGTGAGCGCTATGCCTCAGTGACGCACTTAGTGGCGGACATATCCGCCAGGCTGGCTGAGGGGAGGTCGCTCGTGGAGCTGCTGACAGCGCTGTCGCCGGGGGGATCGATAACGGGTGCGCCCAAGCGGCGGGCGGTGGAGATACTGATGGAGCTGGAGACAGTTCCGCGCGGGCTGTATACCGGGTGTATTGGCTGGGTCTATGGGGGACGGGCGGAGTTCAACATTGCGATTCGGACCATGCTGCATGTTCATGGGATGTACCATATACATGCCGGTGGCGGCATAGTCGCCGACAGTGACGCAGAGTGTGAACGGCGGGAGGTTCTGCTGAAGGCGGAGCCCTTGTTTGCTGCGTTGGGCGTGAGGCCGGAGCAGCTGGGATGGTAGCACAGTGAAGGTTGTGACAACAATCGATGGCAAGTTTGTGCCGCGCGAGAAGGCCTGCATCTCGGTATTCGACAATGCACTGCTTTACGCCGAGGGGTTATTTGAGACATTTCTGGCGGTTGATGATCGGGTCGTGTTCGTGGATGATCACCTTCGCAGGTTGTCGGCGGGTTTGAAGGTGACGGGTTTGAAGCTGCCGGTGGACCGTCGCACACTGAAGCAGTGGATGGTACAGACAGCGGCGGCACATCCGGACCATATCAAGAAGCTGCGGTTGACAATCACCAGCGGCGAGGCGGCGCGGTGGGTCGGTACTCAGGGGTCGTCGAGGGTGATCCTGAGTGCCTCGCCGCATGAACTGCCGCAGGCTCCGTACACGCTGCATCTGTCTGAATTCCGCATAGACCAGAACTCTGTCTTCAGGCGAATCAAAACGATATCCTACGCGATTCACGCCGCGGCGCTCAAGCAGGCGAAGCGATACCGGCTCGATGATGCGCTGCTGCTGAATACGAGCAATCAGGTGGCGGAGGTGACCTCGGCCAACATCTTCTGGGTGAAGCGCGGACGCGTCTTCACACCGCCAATTTCGGCGGGGTGTCTGGACGGGGTGACGCGCAGAGTCCTGCTGCGGCGAGCACCGGGCTGGGGTGTGAGCATTGCGGAGAGGAACTGCCAACTGGAGACGCTGCTGGCGGCCGATGAGGTGTTCATCTCCAGTTCGTTGAAAGTGATCGTTCCGGTGGGCAAGATCAGAACAGACAAAGGGACTTTCAGCTTGACGCCCGGTCCGGTCGCAGAGTATCTCAGGGACCGGTTCTACAGACTGCTGCGGATCTGATGGGCGTTGTCCGGGGCGCAGAGTCGACGGAGCACGCACTATGCGGGATCGGGCGGCCTTGTTTTATGTTGACTGGTCTGCGGGGGCGTTTCTATTGTGACAGAAGAATGCATTCGCTTGCACATGCAGATGCAGGCGAGCGATCGTGAGTATATCGACCGGGAGAGCAGTGGTGAGATGTGTCCTGATCCTGGCAGTGTGGCTGGTAGTGGCGGTGATGGCGCCATCGACGGTGGTTATGGCGCAGCAGGATGGCGGCTGGCGGGGGAACAACTTCTATGAGATTCCGGCCCGGTGGCTGATAGACTGCCCGACAGCAGGCACTCTCCCCCGCGCCCATTGGAACATAGTCACACGGATTTACCCCGGCGGCGGCGCCATTGCGCATTGCGATATCGGCCTGTCGGGGAGGCTGACGATGGGTGTTTCGTACGGGGGCGAACAGGTGTTGGCCAACGATGATCCCGACTGGAATCCGCGGCTCGAGTTCTCGGTGAAATTTCGTTTCGTGGATGAAGGACGGACGGTGCCGGGAATATCGGCCGGATTCAGTTCGCAGGGAAATGGGGCTTTCAACGACGGCATGGACCGGTACACGTTCAAATCGCGCGGGTTCTATGCGGTGGTGAGTCGAAGTTTCTATTTCTATCAGTGGACGATGGGGGGGCATGGAGGGCTGAACTACTCGCTGGAGAACGATGTCGACCAGGAGAAGGACCTGAATTTCTTTGTGGGGACAGATGTGACCTTTCGCTACAATCTGGCGCTGCTCCTTGAGTGGGATGCGGGGCTGAACGATGACCGGTCGTCTCTGCCGAACGGGACAAGCAATGAGTTCGGCGGCAAGGGGCGCGGGTACCTGAATGCCTCGATAAAGTGGCTGTTCACGGAGAAGCTGGAGATCGAGCTGCTGCTGAAGGACCTGTTTGTTAATCGGCGGGAGTCTGATACGTTTACGCGTGAGCTGCGGATTACGTACGTCGATCACTTCTGAGGGTTGGGAATAATTGAGGTGAACGGGGGGCATTTCCTGCTTGCATGGGACGCGGGCAAGGGTTAGTTTGGGTGTGGACGAGACACTAAAAGGAGGCAGCTTATGGGTTTTGCAGGGCATCCAATCGGGAATATCATTGCATCTTGTGTCGTGGGGTTGGTCTTGGGTTATCTGATAGGATTTCGGCTCCAGCGACCGCGCGGCTGGCCGGCAACGGTGGTGATCGCAATGGTGTGGGCACTATCGCCGTTTATTGGTACAGATACGTACCTTCTGCGAATGAATGACTTCGGGCTTGTCTTCAACTGGTTACTCGCAGTCATGCTGACGGTGATACTTGCGTCCTTCGTGGTGAGGCTGGTGCAGGGCCGGGTGCCGCCAGCACAGAAGTCGCTTGCGCAGTGACAGATCTGTGAGGGTAAGTGCATGCGTTGTGTGTCGGGGGTTGATATACGAGGGCTGACAGCCCGGAAAGGAGGCGACTGGTGGAACTTATCGGGTATACTCTGGAGAATGTCTTTTTGTCCTGTGCGGTAGGAGGAATCATTGGATTCCTGGTTGGGTACGTCTGGGGGCGGCCACGTAGCTTGTGGGGAGTGGGTATCACAGCGGTTCTGTTGTTGCTTTTTGGTCTCAAACCTAATCCATACAACCACATCTTCAACTTTGACAATGTTGTTGTTATCTACGCCTTTCCAACTCTGCCACTCGCCATGGTCACGATCCTGGTCCTGTTTGGGATACGCTGGGTGTCAGATCGCCGGGTGGACAGAGAGCGGTACGCTGCGTGATGTCACTGGTACTTCGGCGCCTAACCGTCAGGGAATGTGAATGACCGCCTACAGCGCTTGGGTGCTGGAGTATCCGCTGCTTTCCGCGGCGGTGCATTTTGCGATACTGGGGACGATTGGCGAGATTCTGTCGGTGTCGATAGTGCGCCGTCGGATGTCATGGCCGGGAAACGCGTGGCAGGTGCTCGGCAAGGTGGCCGCGTGGGCATTGCTGGGAGTTTTCATCAAATACGGCTTCGCCGGGATGAAGGGGTTCACGCGGGCGCTGGTTGACCAGCAGTTGCTGCCATCGTTTCTGGGGGCGGGAATTGGCTGGGCGCTGGCGGTGTCGACGCTGACGAATGTCCTCTTTGGGCCGCAGATGATGTTGTTTCACCGGCTGGAGGACAACCTGATTCTTCGGGAGTGGAATTTCGCCGGGTTGACGACGGCGTGGTGGACGTTGCTCTGGTTCTGGATACCGGCGCACACGGTGACGTTCAGCCTGCCGCTGGCGTATCAGATACCGCTGGCGGCGGTGTGGTCGGTGGTGCTGGGAGCGATTATGGGGTTTACGAAAGCCCGTAAGGCGGCCGGGTTGGTTGGTGGTCAGCCGAGCTGATTCATCAAGAAGTCCCACAATCCAAGCAGTTTGACGGCGGAAGCGGCTACCATCACGATGAGCAGCCAGCGGATGTGGTTGGCGTAGCGCTGGGCAGGCACTCTTACGGCGATCCAGGCGCCGATCATGTTGCCGAATCCCAGAACGATGCCGACGACCCACTGGACCTGACCGTTGAGGACGAACACGAGAAGAGCGAGCACTGTAAAACACAGGATGATGAGGTTCTTGATGGGGTTGGCCATGCCTTTGAGGCCATAGCCGACGCCGAGCACGAGCGCAGCCAGCAGGAAGACGCCGACGCCGATCTGGATGAAGCCGCCGTACATACCGACAAAGAACAGCACGATCACTTGACCGAGGCCGGGTTGGCGGGAGATGAGCTCATCGCGGCCCTCCAGCCATCGTTTGGGGCGAGCGAACAACAGCGCCAGCATGACCAGCATGAGGAGACCGATAATCAGGCGCAGCAGTTGTTCATTTATTGAAACGGCGATCTGTGCCCCGATAACCCCTCCGATGACAGCCGGAATGGCGAGGATGAGTCCATGGCGGAAGTCAAGCTGACCTGTTTTGCGGTAGCGGGCTACGGAGGTGGCGGTCTGCATGAGGATAGCGATACGGTTGGTACCGTTGGCGACATTGGCGGGCAGACCCAGGAAGATGAGCAGCGGCAGGGTGATCAGCGAGCCGTTGCCGGCGAGAGTGTTGATGAAGCCGGCCAGTGCCCCGGCGGCAATGACCAGCAGGTAGATATACCATTCCATAGGCGGTCAAAAAGGGTCGGTTGCGGGGATATGTCAACGGAAAAGGGCGTGTGTTGCGGGGGGGAACCCTCGACCGGATCGGGCGGGTCTGTCGCCGGCGTCTGGCAAGCTAGTCGCCGGCAGAGTGCCGCCACCGGGCAGGTTCCTGTATGAGAGGCACCAGGGTTCGGGCACTGAAATCGTGACAGGGCTGATTACAGGTCGAACTTTTTCCAGCGCGCAAGGACCATCTCAACGAAGTCGCCGACTTCCTCAATGACCTTGTTCAGGTATTCGCGGGAGCGCTCCGGGTTGTTTTCGGGGTACCCCTGTTCGGCCTTGTAAAGGAGGATCTGGCCGGGCACGGGGTAGACATCGGCGCCGGGGTTAATCTGATAGCACAGGTCCTCGCTGTAGGCGTTCCAGTCGACGAGGTCGGGATCGATGGCCTGCACCATCGCGGTTTCATCGGTACCGGCATGACCGCCGACGTGTTCGAAGAACTTCTCGGTCATGTCGGCGCAGAGTTGCCACCAATGGACGACGCAGATATTGGTGCGGCGTTCGCGGTGGAAATCGTAGGCGACTTGTTTGAGGGCGGAGTTGTTGCCGCCGTGGCCGTTCATGATGATCACATTGCCGAAGCCGTCATCGGCGAAGCAGTCGACAATCTCGCGGATGTAGGCGGCGAAGACCTCGGGCGAGACGGTGGTACTGCCGGCATAGCGGTAAAGCGATTTGGTGATGCCGTGATTAACGATGGGCGCGATCAGGGCGTTGGTACGCTCGGCGATTCCCTCGGCGATGCGCTGGGGGATGAAGTTATCAGTGCCGATGGCGGCGGAACCGTGGGCCTCGACAGTGCCGACGGGGAGTATGATGGTGTCGATCTGCGAAGGGACCAACTCTTTGATTTTCAGCCAGCTTAGACGCTGCATTTCTCGTTGCATGATTATGGCTCCAGTCTGGCGAGGATACGTTCCAGGACGATTTCGGTTTCGCGGCAGGTGGTTTCATCGCCCTCGAACCGGAACTGATTGATGTCGCGGGCGAGCATTTCCAGGTCATCGGAGCGCTCCACGCAGTACCAGATTTCCAGTTCGCTCCATGAGATACCCTGTTTGGTGAGGGCCTCAGAGACCTCGGAATAGATGCTGGGTGAGTTCCAGTCGAAGGTTGACAGGTCGATGTGCTCGTGGCCGCTCATACCGATGGTGTAGTAGCGTCCTTCGGGGGTGGGACCGAAGACGACATCAGACGCGCGCAGCATCTTGAGCATGCGTTTCATCATGGCAGAGCTGATAGTTGGGGTGCGGCTGCCGACGAGCATGACGTAGTTGTAGCCTTTTTCGAAGCAGTCCTCGAAGACGTTGGCGGCGCGCTTGCCCCAGCCCTGCTTCTTCATGACGACACTCGCGAAGCGACTATCGAAATCACCGGCCTGCGCGGTGCTGACTTTCTTGCGCAGGTAGTCAGTAACGATTTTGACCAGCTGAACGCGGTCAGCGCTGTCGATATAGTAGAGGCGAATGTCGACCTCGGGGATTGCGAGCGCGTGCATGATGGTGTCGGTGATGAAAGCCTGATGCAGGAATCGCAGCATATCACCCTTGATGATGCCGAAGTCCATGCTGGAGCCTTCCTCGAACGGTTCCTGAATGCAGACCGCGATCACGGCGTTGTTTTTCTTCTGCGGCATAAGTCCTTGCTGGTTGCAGGTCGCTGTTTCCGTATCGTTTCATGGCTAATATAGGACTCAGGCGGAAGCGGAGTCAAGGAGCGGACAGGAGAAATTATTCGAGAGTGAACAGCGGTGCGGCGGTCAACAGACCACTCACGGGCGTGTGTGCGTACGGCGGGTTACGAGATGGCCCGCATGTACCCGAGCATGTCATCCGGGCCGACAACGCCTTGCAGCACACGCTGGATGTTGCCTCTGCTGTCGAGCAGGATGACGGTGGGCAGGGAGTAGTGCTTCATGTTGAAGCGTTTCATGAAATCCTGGGTCACCGGGGAGTCGGCCGTCTCTAGTTGCACCTTGACAGGGACGAAGCGTTTGGCCTCCTCGGCGACGGCGTGGTTGCCGAAGGTTTTTTTGTCGAGCACCCGGCAGTTGACACACCAGGTAGCCCAGGTGTCGACGAGGACGGGTTTTCCCTCGGTTTCGGCTCGGGCCAGCGCGGTTGCGAGGTCGGTCTCCCAGTCGATAAGTTTGGTTTCGGCGCGGCTGTCGGGGTTGATCGTGGACGGGAGCCAGCCCGAGGCAGCGGGGAGAATGAAACCCTGTGTGGCCAGGGATCCGATAAGCAGGTAGGCGCCGATCAGAAGCGCCAGAACGCCGAGGAACTTCTTCAGGCGGAGGAAGAAGCCGGAGTCGGTAGTGAGGCGGTCGAGTCCGCCGGCGAAAGTGCCATAGGCGAGGAGTATCAGCCCGGTGATGATGGCGATGTAGCTTGCCGGCAGGAGTGTCTGCAGGAAGTAGACGGCCATCAGCAAAAGGACGAAGCCGAAGAACTTCTTGATTTGTTCCATCCACTCCCCTGCACCGGGGAGTTTGCTGATGGCTGACGAGAAGGTACCGATGATGACATACAGTGTACCCAAACCAAGAGCAAAGACGAAGAGGACGATGAACCCGAGGAAGGGTGAGCCGCTGGTGGCGACATAGAGCAGGATACCGGCGACAAAGGGACCGACGCAGGGCGAGACGACGAGGGCAGCGATGACGCCGAGGATGAGGGAACCGACGATGCCTCCTCCCCCCTTCTGAGCGCGAGCGCCGAGCTTGTTGCGCAGGGACATGGGTACCTGGAGTTCATACAGCCCGAACATGGAGAGGGCGAAGATTATGAACACAGTCACGATGCCAATGACGACCGGCGGGCTGGCCAGCCAGGCTCCGAACACACCGCCGACCAGACTGACGATCAGGCCCATGATGCCATACATGAAAGCCATCGCACCGACATAGAAAAGCGACAGGACGAATCCGCGACCGACGCTGCGCTGCTGCCCGGCGAAGACCGACACGGTGATGGGGATCATCGGATAGGTGCAGGGAGAGAATGACAACAGTAAACCGGTGACGAAGGCCAGCCCGAGGGCGAGCAGGTAGCCCCAGAAGCCATAGCTGGCGATCAGCCTCTCAAGATCGTTGAGCGGCTGGGCCTCGCCCTGGGAGTGTTCGCTGTCGGCAGGCGTTGCATCCGTTGTGATTTTCGTATCGGCACCGGGGTCGGAGAACAGCGCGCCGTGAATCGGGGCACCGAGTTCTCCCACGGTGATGGTCAGGGGCATTTCGACTGTTTGCGGAGCGCGACATTCAAAGTTGTTGCAGGGCTGATAGGTGAATCGGACGGGAATGTCGTAGGCGCCCGCCTGGACAGAGTTCGCGATGGTGATATCGAACAGAAACACGATGTCATTGGAGTAGACCGAGAAGGGCTGATCGAACAGCGTCATATCGTGAGCTTTGGGCAGGACGAAATTCGACGGGGTAATGCCGATGAGGGTATCGAAGGATACCTCGGCGGGAATCAGCCAGTCCTCATGCGGTCGGGCGGAGTTGATATGCCAGTCTGGATGGATGCTCACCAGAACGGCGGCCGGATATGTGCCGCCGGCAGGCACGGATTCACGTGAGAAGACGACCTGAGCGGTCACAATGGGGTTGTCGGCCGCAGCGGCCGGCTGTGATGCCTGGAATCCTTTCAGAGGGTCAGTGCCGGCGACAGCCAGACAGGAGAAAACAACAGCGATCAGCAGGATCAGGGCAGTGGCACGGAGGCCGTGGGGGGAGGTGGCAGGCAGTGTCTTCATCGATCGAGCAACCCCTCGAGTTCTCTGGTGAGGTTATGCCGGCCATATTGAGCCGGCTGCTATCTGTGGGATACTAGTAAACTCAGTATTTCTTATTCAATACTTCTTATATTGGAGCAGCGGTTCCGGAGTTTCCGAACGGGTTCGATTTCACCCCGATCGAGTGGGGCCGGCTGGCTACTTCCTTGCGGCCCGGGCCATGATCTCATTGCGCAGGTAGACCAAGAGCTTGTCGGAGTCAAGGGAGCGCATGAGGCGGTCGGCAAGTTTGTCCGACAACTGGCCGGCCAGCTCGGCAGCGAACTGCCGGGTGAACAGTTGAAGGTCCTCGGAGGTGATGTTCTCGATGGTATCCTCCCACTTGTGAGCGGCATTGCCAGCGGTGGATTGCCCGGAGTCGGAAGAATCGGACGAATCAATACTGACGCGTTCAAGCTCGTCCCCCTCGAACTTCTCGATCTCCTTCTTGAACTCATCGATGAACTTCTCGACACCGGCTGATTTGTCTTTGGTGCCGGTGCTGCCGGGGGGCGGTGTCACCGGATCGACATGCTCGGCGGCGGCGTTAGGCTGAATATCTTCGGGTCGGAGATCGTCTGCCGGCTGTGCTTTGTCGGGAGGTGTGACAGGTGAGCCGGCGGGTTGCTGATCGGCGCTCTTGTCCTTGCCGAGCTGGCCGACTTCTTCCTGCATGGAGTTGATAAACCAGTTGTAGTCATGGTCGGCCGGCGCGTCGGAGTCGGAACCGGCCAGGTCGGCGATGTCGATTTTGGCCGTACCGATGCGTTGGACCTGTGAATCTTTGGGGGGCTCGGCAGGCGGTTGGGGATGTTTGGCCTTGTCCTGGTGGATCATGATAGACTCGACGCGGTGCTCGCCGGTCTGGTTGGTGTCGTCGGGTGACGGTTCTTCATCGAGTCCGACGAACTCCTTGGTCGGCTTCTTGGATGATTTTGTGGGAATCTGTGTCGTTTGGCCACCGAGCACCTCGCTGTCGGTGACACTGAGATCACCATTGGCGACATCGATCTGGTCCAGCCCCAGTGCGGCATCGAGGAACTCGTCATCCATGTCTGCCTGGTCGAGGGGGTTGGAGGGTCTTTGGTCCGGGGAGTCTGAACGTCCGGAGAAGACCATGACTTTCTCTATGAAATCGCGTGGATCAAACGGTCGGGGCAGGATAATCTCCTCAGGCAGTGGCAGTGAGGTATCTCCGGGATCGTTAAGGACAAGTACGGGCACACCTTGCAGGCCCTGTGCGCCCTGAAGAACCGCATAGAGGGGTTGTCCGGCTTCATCGGTAAGCTCTCCGCCGACAATCACGAGATCAGGTCTGGCCTGTCGGGAGATATCGCAGGCTTTTGGACCGGAGGCGACGGCAACGACTTCGAACCCGTTCTGTCTGAGCAGGGTTTCGGCGACGGTGCGGATGTTGTCGGAGGCTTCGGCAAGCAGGACACGTTTGTGCATGATAATGATTTATCCCTCTACTTCTTCTTTTTGGCCAGGTGCGATGAAGCTTTGTCCAGAAAATCGCGTTCGGCCGGGGTCAGATTCTCGATTCCCACCTCATTAATCTTGTCGAGAATCTCATCGACTTTCTGCATAGTGATATCGTAATCTTCGCGTTCTTTTTCGATCTTACGCTCGTTCCTTTTGCGACGCAAGTTTCTAATTTTGCCGATCGTGCGATTGATGCGCCAGTCGAATTTGAGATAGGCAACGCCATAGAGGGCGCCTCCCAAGTGTGCCCAGTGGGCGACATTGGCGCCTCCGAACAAGAAACCGAGCAGCATCATGCCGGGGACCATCCATTTGACCCGGACGGGGAACAGGAAGTAGATATAGACGAGGCGGTTAGGGAACATAACCCAATAAGCCGCCAGGACACCATAGACAGCTGCCGACGCGCCGATCATGGGTACTGCCTGCCCGGACTTGACAATGAGTGTCAGTACGGCGCCGGCGAGTCCGGAGAGGATATAGAATCGCGCGAAACGTCGAGTACCCAGATTGCGCTCGATTTCGGTGCCGAACATCCAGAGCATGAACATATTGAAGAATATGTGTCCTATACCGCCATGGAGGAACATATAGGTGAACGGCTGATAGAGTAGATTGGGGAAATCAGAGAAGAATTTCCTGGGTGACAGACCGAGGATATAGGTGAGGTCCGGGTAGATGAGCTGGACGACGAAGACCGCGACGTTGGCGATGAGCATCGCCTTGATGAACGGGGATATCATCCCGGGGCCGAAAGTGGGCCGGCGCTGGCCGAACTGGTTGTTTAGTCCGCTGAATCTCATTAGTATAGTATCGGTTTTAGCACAACAGTGGTTTAAGTATGGTTCGAGTCGGCCGGGTAATCAACCAGAACTATTAGTTTTTGCGCGTTGGTGTGTTCGGGTCAGACTCGGAGGTCTTCGCTTCTGAGTTCTGTTTCTTCGTCTCTTCCTCCGGAAGAGGGCAACTGCCGCTCATTCAGGTGTTCACGCCGAATCGAGGGAGTACTTTGGAGACCAGCAGGTACCAGACAACGAGAAAGGCAATCAGGCTCAGGATGTCATATAGATCCATAGTGCCTCATCCTTAGTGTTCGCTTAGTGCTTTGACCATTGCTGTCGTGTTTGTCACTTATACCTATTCATGTCAGTTCACATGCATACCAGAAACACTGGACGGCGGGCGGGGTTTCCGGGCAGCGCGAAATCGGGCGCTCCGGGGCAAAGAAAAGCGGCCGCCCGAGGGTTCTCAGGCGGCCGGCAACTCGCTGAGGGGGGCAGACTCAGACCTCAGACCATGACCTTGTCGAGTCTGGCCTGAATCTGTGCCTTGGGCAAAGCGCCGACTACCTGGTCGACCACCTCGCCGTTGCGGAAGAACAGCAGCGACGGGATGGACATGATGTTGTACTTGGCAGCGGTCTTGTTGTTGGCGTCGACATCGAGCTTGGCAACTTTGACCTTGTCGCCATACTCCTGAGCCAGTTCCTCAAGGATCGGTGCGATCATTTTGCACGGGCCGCACCATGTCGCCCAGAAGTCAACAATGACGGGCTTGTCCGACTGCAGGACTTCAGTCTCGAATGAATCGTCAGTGATGGTGATGGGACTGCTCATTGGTTTCCTCCAACCGAATCTATTGCGTATCGTTCATTTCCTGTTGGTGAACAACATTGAGTACACAATTAAGTTCCTTTGGGCAACATCAAAAAGGCCCTGCGTGGCGACCGGGATTTGACGCTGATGCGACGGTCGCTGCTGGTGCAGTATAGTACAATCCGTCGAAAAGGAAAGCCCATTGTTGCCTTTCTGAGGTTGCGTGCCTGTCGCTCAGTCGCCGAACCGGCGGTGGCAGGCATCAGCCTGTCACACATAGACATCGCCATGGCTGCGTCCGCGGGCAAAAGCTCTGACCTGCTCGGCGAAAGCTTCGAGACGGGTTTCCTCACCGCTGTCGCGGAGTCCTTCGTAGCTGATGTTGAGCCAGGGAACACCACCGAGGTCCTCGGCAACGGTTCTTGACAGGGAACTCACGGCTGTTCCGGGCATGCAGTTGAAGGGCATGGCATTGACGACGCCGCTGGCGCCGTTGGTGACCATCTCCATCGCCTTGCCAATGGAGAGAATGGCTTCTCCCTTGATTTCCAGCGGCAGATAGCGGGTGGCCATACGCAGGACCTCCTTCACGGAGCGGTCGTGCGGGATGTCGACGAATTGTGAGAAGCGCTTCATGAAGCGGTGCTCATCGCGCTGCTGCAGGATCAGTTGGGATGAGGCGTGCAATATCCCGCGGAAGTCCCAGTTGTTCAGAGCATCGTGTCGATAGGTGAAAGAGGTATACAGCGGCCATTCGGTCAGTGTGGCCATACGTACCTCAAGTTGCTGGTTTTCCAGTTGCTGGATCAGGTAGTTGTTGGAGAAGCGATTGTGGCGCAGGTATATCTCCCCCACCAATCCTACCAAGGGGTAGCGTTCCGGACGTCGTTCGATACGGCTGAAGGCCTCGCTGGCATCGTGAGCAAGGTCCATGAGGGATTCATCACGCTGGATGGCCTTGTCGAGGCGGGCGAGGTAATGGAAGTAGAGGCGTTCGGCAGCACCCTTCTCCACCTCGTAGGGGCGTACGCGCAGAAGTAGTTTCTGGAGACCGTCAACGACAACAAAGCCGCGCCAGGCGAGCGTGCGGAAATTGGTGCCATCGAGGCCGAACTGGGCATACCCGTCGCTGGAGTTAGGGGAGTAAATGGCGACATCCTGATAGCCGAGTTCATCGAGAACAACGCGGTGGAACTGGCTGTAGAGGCCGAATCGGCAGGGGCCATCGGCACCGGGCATGAAGAAGACGGCGCGAGAGCGATCGAAGTCCTTGCTGTGTATCTTCTTAATCATGTCGCCAGTGGTTACGACGCAGGGGAAGCACTCCTTACCGGACGTGAAACGCCGACCGAATTCAAGGGTAAGATCATCCGGTTCATCAAGGACCTCCGCGGTCAACCCGCACCGTTCGAAGGCAGCCCGCATGGCATAGGCATGGTCGGCCATGTTGGGAATATAGATGGTTTTTTCGAAGGGGCGGAATTCATCGGCAGTGAGGTTGAATTCGTGGATGGGGGGTTGGTGGCGATAGAACCGGAGCGAGTCGAAGAAAGCCTCGCAGCGGGTCACCATACCGGCATCGGCGGAGTGTTCATCGAGTTCCAGTTGCAGATATGGCTTGCCGTGCATGCGCCGGCGGAAGAAATGGGAGATGAACGAGTCCGGGCCACAGCCGAAGCTGGTGATATAGATTGCGAATAGGTTCTTGTGTCGCCTGATATAGTCGGCGGCACTGAGAATGCGGCGTCCGTAGCTCCAGTACATGAAGGCCTGATCTTTGTCGTCCTCGGGAACCGGCAGGAAATCCATCGGGATGGCCTTGAATCCGAGATTGCGGATCTTGTCAGGCAGTTCCAAAGAGAGCTTGCGATCGTAGCCGTTGTAGGGGCGGCTGACAATGACCATCGCCCGTTCGTCAGGACGGAGTTCATTGAGAATACGCTGCCCTTCATCCTGCATGGCGAGATTGTAGAGCCTGAAGGCGCGCAGGCCGGCATCGACAGCCTTGCGGAAGACGCGGTCGGGCAGCCGGAGCTGCCGGGCGAGTTGTTTGAGGCTCTGCCGGAGGTCATCGCGGTCGTAGGAGAGGTTGACGGGGGCATCAATCAGGCGGATGCCGTCATCGAAGTCAAATCGATTGCGGACGGCGGAGCCGACTGTTTGTACCCAGGGGCAGATATAGGCGCCTTGGTCCTCATCCTTCTCCTCGGCGGTCTTGATGATAGTCGGCATGAAGATAGCATCGACCTTCCGGCCGTTGAGCAGATGCTGAACGTGGCCGTAGACCATCTTGATCGGATAGCAGGTTTCGGCGACGAAGAGCTCGAGCGCATCGTTGACAATATTCTGGGTGGATTTGCCGGAGTTAACGACGCGGTAGCCGGCGGTCTCGAGAAACGCGCGCCAGAAGGGATAGTATTCGAAGAAGTGCAGCACCAGGGGGATACCAATGCTTCCTCGGGACGATATCGATGCGGGCGGAGTGACATAGCGCTTATAAAGCAATCTTTGGCGGCGTTGGACGTAGTCGGGTATGCGAGTCTTGCCCTTCTTCTTGTCGACATCGTACTTTTCGCAGCGTGATCCGTAGTAGAGTGGCTCCTCTCCCTCTATGTGGACGACGTGGATCTCACACTGATTGGAGCACTCCTCACAGGCGAAGGATTCGACATCGTAGCGGCGTTTGTGCAGATCGAAACCCTTGAAGCGGGTTTCGAATCCGGTTGTTGCGGCGTGGGCCTCGGCAGCCAGGAGGGCGGCACCGATGGCCCCCGTGACATCATGGTGGGGCGGGACGGTTACCTTTTTGCCCAGCAACTTCTCGAAGGCGGCCACGACGGCTTTGTTCCAGGCCACGCCGCCCTGGAAGAAGATGTTCTTGCCGATGCGGCGATCGCCGACGACGCGGGTGAGGTAGTTAGAGACGATGGAATAGGCTAACCCGGCGAGCAGGTCGTCCTTAGGGGCACCTTGTCGCTGGTGGGCGACGAGATCGGACTCCATGAAGACGGTGCACCGTTCTCCGCATCCCACCGGACATTTGGCGCAGAGGGCGCGTTCGCCGAATTCGGTTTCGATCTGGATATTGAGCTTCTCGGCCTGTTCCTGGAGAAATGAGCCGGTCCCGGCGGCGCAGGCTTTGTTCATTTCGAAGTCGACGACGGCCTGTTTGTCAATGGCGATATATTTGGAGTCCTGTCCGCCGATTTCGAAGATGGTATCAACGGTGGGGTCGATATCGACGGCGGCGGTGGCCTGAGCGGTGATTTCGTTGCGGACGATATCCGCGCCGACGAAATCGCCGATCAGATAGCGTCCGGAGCCGGTGGTACCGACGGCCTTGACGATGACGCGGTCGCCCACCTCTTCCCCGATCTCTGAGAGACCGCGGCGCACGGCCTCGATGGGACGCCCTTCGGTCATGAGGTAGCGCCGGGCGATGACACGATGCTGATCATCGACGAGCACCAGGTTAGTGGACAGCGAGCCGATATCGATTCCGAGATAGACGCCCAGATTGGCGATATTCTCCGGTCGGGCGGCATTGGTGATGTCGTAGTGCTTGAGTTCGGGGAAATCAAAGCTGAGCGCCTGACGACTGGACTCGGCTGCGCGGCGGTACTTGAGGTAGCTCTCGATGGTGGCGGCCTCGAGGGTCACCGGTTCGAGGGCAGCCTCGTCGGCCAGTCCGGCGGCGCCGATGGCACCGATGACGTTGAAGTGCTCGGGGATGATCAGTTCGCCGGGCTTGAGGTCGAGAATCTCGGTGAAGGCGCGGACGACGCCGGGATTGGCGGCAACGCCGCCTTCAAAGGCAATGGGACGAGTGAATTTCTTGCCGCGGGCGATAGAGCTTTTGAAATTGCGGGCCACAGCGAAGCAGAGTCCGGCGACAATGTCATAGTCGGGTGTGGCGATCTGCTGCAGGTGAATCATGTCTGATTTGGCGAACACAGAGCAGCGGCCGGCGATTCGCGGCGGGTTTTTTGACTTCAGGGCCATCTGGCCGAACTCGTCCTCGATAGAAATCTTGAGACGGCCTGCCTGCTGGTCGAGAAACGACCCGGTGCCTGCAGCGCACTGGGCGTTCATGGCGAAGTCCTCGACGGTTTGCTGCCTGGGGTCAAGGATAAGCAGTTTGGAGTCCTCGCCGCCCATTTCGATGACGGTCCGGACGTTCGGGGCAACGATGAAATTGCCGCGGGCGATGGCCGAGATTTCACCGAAGAACTTGCCGCCGACGATACTCTGGGCGGTCTTGCCGCCGATGCCGGTCAACCCCAGACGGACGGGCTGGCTGGCGAGATCGGCGAAGTCGGTGCGCAGGATCTCTGTGAGGGCCTCGAAAGGCCCGCCGTGGAAGCGTCGATAGACGGAGCGTTCGATCCGGCGGTTGCGAACGAACACAACCTTGACCGAGACGGACCCGATATCGATGCCAACTGAAGGAATTGTATGCTCCATAGGTGCCGTAATCAACAACGGTGCAACGCGCTTGGCAAGTCCTTTCGGCATGGACCTATTTGTCGGACATGCAGTTAAACCTTTGGGGTTGTCTTTCGGGCGACAGTGCGTATATTCCCCGTCTAAACGAAAAGGCAGAGTATGCGCGCACTTCTGCAGCGGACAACGGGTTCTGAGGTGTGGATTGGCGGCGAATGTCACAGTCGCGCCGGCGATGGATTGCTGGTGTTGTTCGGTACCCGGCGGGGTGACAGCAGTCAGTCGTGCCGCTGGCTGGCGGAGAAAACAGCGAATCTTCGTGTTTTCGAAGACGACGACGGCAAAATGAACCGGTCGGTGCTGGATATTGGCGGCGAAGTGATGGTGGTATCGCAGTTTACGCTGTATGCCGATTCGCGCAAGGGCAGGCGGCCATCGTACGGTGATGCCGGCGACCCGGCCGAGGCGGAGCGGCTGTATGAGTTGTATATTGAGGAGTTGCGCCTTCTGGGTCTGACGGTTGCGACGGGGATTTTCGGCGCCAGGATGGATGTGAGGCTGACGAACCATGGACCAGTCACTATACTGCTCGAACATGACGTTTGACTGTATTCGAAAGCTTGCGGCGCGACATGGCCTGGTGCTGGGGTCGCGCTCGCCGCGCCGGGTGGAGTTGCTGACCGAGATGGGTATAAGGTTCGAGCAGATGGTATCGACTGTGGACGAGCAGCAGCTTCCGGGCGAAGACCCGTTCATGTATGCGGAACGTCTGGCGCGGGAGAAGGCGCTGTGGGTGAGCAATCGTTGTGACCCGAGGCGCGTGGTGCTGGGGTGCGATACGGTGGTGGTGCTTGATGGCGAGATCATGGACAAGCCGACCAGTGAGACAGACGCGCTGGAGACACTGCTGAGGCTGTCCGGCAACACACATACGGTAGCGACGGCTCTGGCGCTGGTTCGTGGCCGGAAGGTACTGGCATCGGGACATGAGAAGACGACAGTAGTATTCAATGCGGTCAGCGCTCGTCGCATTGAGGAGTATATACGGACAGGCGAGCCGATGGACAAGGCGGGAGCCTACGGTATCCAAGGGATGGGGGCCTTTTTAGTTGACAGGATAGAGGGTAATCTTGATACTGTTATCGGGTTGCCGCGCAACTTATTAGACGGCCTTGCGGGCGCAGCCCCGGGAATATGCACGGAGGCATAACTTTTTGTCTAAGAATGACTTGTATGCCAGATACGGGGCTCTGCTCAGACAGGAGCGGGAGAGCCGGCAACTCGATCTGGAAGAGCTGTCCGAGCAGCTCAAGATAAATCTGGAGCATCTGGAAGCGATAGAGGCCGGGGATATTGCATCGTTGCCATCGGAGTTGTATTTCGCTCTGTTTGCCAAGTCGTATTCGGAGGTCCTTGGACTTGATTATACGCGCACAACCGAGGCGATGAAGGCTGAGATAGAGGAAGGATCTCGGCGGGAGGATCGCAAGGCGGGTAAGGGGGCGGTATCGAAGGGTCGAACGGAACATGATGAGCAGGATGGGTTGCGGGATATTCCAAAGGAAAAGCGATTCACGGGCCGATTGCTGATAGTCTTTGCTCTGCTGGTGCTGGCATTTGTGGTGTTTGTGTATGTGGCGGAGCGGATGTTTGGGGATGGCCCTCCCCTGGAGGGAACGCACAGTGGAGCGGCCGATCAGGCTGGCGAGGGGATCAAAGAGACGTTCAAGGACAGAGAGTCTGACAAATATGGCGATTTCGATTGGAGCGTGGTAAAACCATATCGCCAGCCGGAGAAGCTCAAGCTGGAGTTGTCGGCGGAACGAGACAGTTGGGCGACGGTTGTTGCCGATGGGGACACGGTGGTCTTTCGGCAGATAGATGCCGGGCGCAGTGTTTCGGTGACGGCAGCGCATCGTTTTCGGGTATCGATATCGGTTCCCTCGGCAGTGACGACGCGGCTGAATGGCAAGGATGTTGATTTGCGGGATCCAACGACGCGGCGGGTGTCGCGGGTCGAGATCAACCAGGCGAATGTTGACAGATATCTGAATCCGGAGAAGTACTTATCACAATCCATTCCTCCTGAGCCGGATGGTTCGGGGGGGGATGCGGTTACCGACGAAAGCATCGGGAGTCAATGAACATCAAGGGGTTAGTGGCCAGATTGCGTCTGAAGCGGGCGCAACGGCGAACGACCGCCAGGAGCTTTCAGTTCCCCGCTGACCTGTGTCGTCCGAAGCGTCTGCTGGTCTGCCTGCCGGGGCAGCTTCGGGAGCTGACGACAGTGAAGCAGTTCCTGCCGCAGATTACGAGTCTGTTTTCGGAAACGGATATCACGCTGCTTACGATGCCGGACATGAAGGTGGCAGACATTTTCCCGCGGAAGGGATTTCACATCCTCTCCCCCACCGGGAAGCAGTTGACGTGGTCGGGTTTGCCTCGCAAGTCGTATCTGGGGGAGTTGCGGGCGCTGAAGTTCGACATGATTCTCGATTTGAACCTGGAGTCGACGGTGTTTATGGAGGGCATCCTGCTGGGGTTGTCTGACTGTCTTCGCATCGGCCGCGGCAATTTTCTTGGGCAGCCATACTACAATCTGGAAATCAAGACGCGCTATTTGCGCGACGGACTGAATATTTACCGGTCTCTTCTGGAGACACTGGAAGGGATAAAACGCAACTACGATGAGACCATCACGCAGTCTCGGACGTGAGCCTGGGAGGGCGCGTGCATCTTAAGCAATTGAATCTGCTGGGCTTTAAGTCCTTTGCACATAAGACGAGTCTGAATTTCGCCAGTGGCATGACGGCCATTGTGGGGCCGAACGGCTGCGGGAAGACGAACATCCTCGATGCTCTTCGCTGGGTGCTTGGCGAGCAGAAGGTATCGCTGCTTCGGGGCAGCCGGATGGAGGAAGTAATCTTCAACGGGACGAAGGATGCCAAGCCGCTGGGGATGGCGGAAGTAACGCTGCGCCTAGTGAACGACCGGGGCATCCTGCCGACGGAATACAACGAGCTGCAGATCACGCGCCGTCTGTTCCGCAGCGGAGAGTCGGAGTATTTGTTGAACAAGGTACCGTGCCGTCGCAAGGACATCACGGAGTTGTTCTATGACACGGGAATGGGGGCGCACTCATACAGCGTTATCCAGCAGGATATGATCGAGGCGGTGATCAGCGACAAGGCTGAGGAGCGTCGGTTCCTCTTTGAGGAAGCTGCCGGGATTACGAAGTACAAGCAGCGCAAGCGGGCGGCACTTCGCAAGCTGGAGGCGACGGAGAACGATTTTCTGCGGTTGAATGACATATTCGCCGAGGTACAGACGCGGGTTCGGTCGCTGAAGCGTCAGTACCACAAGGCCGAGCGCTATCAGAAGATTCAGGATGATGTCAAGGGCTGGGAGTTGTACCTGGGTTCGCAGCGCGTGAAGGCGATTGAGCAGCAGCGTCGGGAGTTGCAGGCGGAGCTCGATCGCCTGGCTGATGCAACATCGCAGAAGCAGGCGCAACTGGACCGTATCTCGGCGCGGCTGGAGAATGACCGTCGACGGCAGGTTGATCTGGAGCGGCAGCTATCCGAGGTTTCGAACCGGGTATTTGAGATCACGGAAGCGGCGCACGAACAGGAGACACAGATATCGGTACTGGTGGAGAAGCGCTCGAACGCCCGGCAATTGATCGACCGCAACACAGAAGACATTCGTGCCCTTGAGACTCGTCTGGGACTGCTTGCTGAGCAGGTCTCGGAGGTGGAGGGGAAGCTTCAGTCGTACCAGCAGGAGCAGGCCGCATTGGCGGCACAGCTGACGGAGGCGGAGCGGGCTCAGGCCCGGGCGGATGAGCGGCTTCTGGCGGCGCGTCATGCGCGCGAGACCGAGAACCGGAGGCTGGCGGAGCTTGAGGGGCAGTTGTTGTCCGGCAAGAGCGAAGAGGATCATCTGCAGGAGCAGGAGCAGGAGCTGACCGGGAGCCTTGCGGACATCAGGGTGCAACTGGAACAGATCGACGCCGACGTTTTGGAGGCAGCGGAGGCAGCCCGGAAGCATGCGGCGGAGCTGGCGGATCTTGCCTCGCAGCGGGATACGGCGCGACAGAGGCGGGACGAGTTGCAGGAGCAGCTGGAGGATCTCGCCAGCGAGGGCCTTGAGACCACGGAGCGGATCGCTCGTGTGACGGCCTCGGTGGAGGCCTGCGAGGCACGGCGGAAGCTGCTTGAGGATATGATTGTTCAGTACGAGGGCTTCGGATCCGGCGTGGTGGCAGTGATGGAGCAACAGGGCCAGTGGCCGGGTGTGACAGGCACTGTGGCCGACGCTTTTGTACCTGTCGACGGTCTGGAGCGGGCGCTGGAGGCCGCTCTGGGTGAAATGGCCGGCTTTCTGATCTGTCGTGATCGCCGGTCGGCCGAAGAGGTGATTGAATTCATTCGGCGCGAGAAGAAGGGCCGTATCGGCATCCTGCTCCCTGACAGCGGGACAATCAGCGCGGTAGTTCACCGACCACAACTGGACGGTGAGGCGTTTGTCGGGTGGATGGATCAGTTTGTGACGACCGACACCGGGTTGCGTGCGTTGATGGAGGCGGTGCTTTCGCGGGTGGCTGTTTTCAAGGCGGGTGCCGATCCGACGCCAATCCTGCAGAAGCTGCCGTTCGGCTTCAAGGCAGTGTCCACGGAAGGGCAGGTGTACAGCCAAAACCTGATGGCGGGCGGCTCCGATGACACTTTCCCGTTGTTCCGTCGCCGCGAGCGCATCAAGGAGCAGGAAACGCTGCTGGCGGATCTGACTGAGGAGCTTGAACTGGCTCGTGAGCACAGGAAAGAACTGGAGCGGCAGACTGTGACGGCCCGAAGCGAAGTATCAGCAATCGCCGAACAGATAGATGAACTGACTGGCAGATGCTCACAGGCTGAGCAGCTTCTGCGGGAAACGGAATACCAGCAGCGCTCTCTGGCTGCATCGCAGGAACGTCTTGTCCGTGATCGAGCATCGGCACACGGGAAGCTGGAGAAGATTCGCGCGCGGCAGTACAGCCTGGGGCTGAGCTTCAGCGAACTGGCCACTCGCAAGGATTCGCTCGTGAGCACGCTCAGTGCGGAGGGGGTAAAGCTTGAGGACCTGGAGCGTGCGGCAAGCGAGGCGACGAGTCGGGTTTCGCAGTTGCAGATGCTGACGATTGAGACGCGCAGCAGAGTCGAGCAGGCAGCCAGCCAGATATCGCACCTGCACGAGCTTCGGCAGGAGATGACCAACACGATTGCCACCAAACGTGCCCAGATTAGGGAGGCAGAGCAACAGATCGAGGATGCGACGGGCCGCATCGCCGAGTTGGAGCAGCAGCTCAAACGAACATTTGATGAGCGCTCGACGGTATCATCAGAGCAGGCACAGTTGCGCGAGCAGCAGGCGGACATCATGCAGGCGGTGGACGCTGCTGAGGCGGAGTTGAAGACGTTGCGATCCTCGCGCGAAGAAGTGAGCCAGCAGCGACATGACCTGGAGATACGGCTGACGACGCTGGCCTCCGAGGCGGCCAGCGTGGCAGAGCGGGTGCGTGATGAATACGGACTGGACATCATGACGATTGCGGTCAACCGGCCGGATGATTCCATGACGGACGAGCAGGCACGGCGTCACCTTGTCGAGCAGAAGGAGAAGCTCAAGTCATTCGGGGCGGTGAACCTGCTGGCGCTGGAGGAGTACGAGGAAGCCTCGGAGCGGGAGAGATTCCTGAACGAGCAGCTCGGAGACTTGAGGACGGCAAGGGATGATCTGAAGTCGACCATCAACAAGATCAATCATACCGCCAGGGTGCTGTTCACGGAGACTTTCGAGAAGGCACGGGCGAACTTCAAGAAGCTCTTTGTGGAGTTGTTCAGTGGCGGCGAGGCGGACATTCGGCTGGTGGACCCGGACGATCCGCTGGAATCGGCAGTTGACATCTTCGCGCGCCCGCGCGGTAAGAAAGTGCTGTCGATCACGATGATGTCCGGCGGAGAGCGTGCCCTGACCGCGATAGCGCTGCTGTTTTCGCTGTACCTGGTGAAGCCGTCGCCGTTTTGCATCCTTGACGAGATCGATGCACCATTGGATGATGCCAACTGCCGCCGGTTCCTGCGCATTTTGCGGACGTTCTCGGCTCAGACGCAGTTCATTATTATCACGCACAACAAGATCACGATGGAGGCGGCCGATAACCTCTATGGCGTAACGATGGAGCAGCCGGGAATATCGCAATTGGTGGCGGTGCGGTTCAACCAGGCGGACGAGGACGCTTTGGATGGTGCTCCCGGGCAGTTGTTGGACGAGACCGCTGCGGGGGGGGCCTCCGACAACGGCGACCATCCTGTGAGTGATGCTGAAGCTACCGAGACCGCTGATCACTCGGGCGGGGTTGCCGGGTTCAGCGGTGAGGGTGAGGGGGATGACACGGACGATGATGACTCCTCGGGTAGTACCGGGGTCGTACCGGACAGCATTGCTGAACGCATGAGCGGTGACGTTCGGGTGGGCGGCGACTCTGACGACGAATCCCTGCAATAATCCATTCAGACAGACACCATGTTCAACTCATTCAAGAAACTCAGAGAGTCCCTGTCAAAGACGCGGGACAATCTGCTCGGCAAGATTTCGCAGGTAGTGATCCGGCGAAAGATCGATGATGACTTGCTGGAGGAGATCGAAGAAATCCTGATCGAAGCGGATGTCGGCTACAGCGCCACAGTACGGTTGATTGAGACTATCAAGGAGCAGGCCCGCGAGCAGCGAATGGCCGACGGTGAGCAGGTGCTGGAATTGCTGCGGCAGGAGATAGCGCGTATTCTGGTCAGCAAGGAGCAGCCGTTGTTCAAACCGGATGATCAGCGACCAGTGGTGTGGCTGATCGTGGGGGTTAACGGTGTGGGCAAGACAACGACGATCGGCAAACTGGCGTCGTGGTTCTCGGCCGAAGGAAAGCGGGCAATGATAGCGGCATGCGATACCTTTCGGGCAGCGGCGGTTGACCAGGTGGCCATCTGGGCGGAGCGTGCCAAGGTGGATATCGTACGGTCGCAGGAGGGGGCCGACCCGGCCTCGGTGGCGTTCGACGCGACTCAGGCGGCCACAGCGCGAGGCGCCGATATTCTGCTGGTGGACACGGCGGGTCGACTGCATACCAAGACGAACCTGATGGAGGAACTCAAGAAGATCCGCAGGGTGGTGCAGAAAGCGAATCCGCAGGCTCCGGTGTACACGAAACTCATAATCGACGGCTCCACCGGGCAGAACGCCATTTCGCAGGTGAAGGTGTTCACCGACGCGGTCGGATGTGACGGCATCATAGTGACCAAGCTGGACGGCACGGCCAAGGGCGGAGTGATGATTGCGGTCGCCCAGGAGCTGGGGACGCAGGTGGATTTTGTCGGCCTTGGTGAGAAGGTGGAGGATCTGCAGCGGTTCGATGCCGCCGCGTTCGCGGAGGCGCTGGTCAAGTGAAAACGATCACGGTCAGCACGGAGCGACGGGAGCAGATGATCGATGTCACCGCACAGGTGCAACGGGTGGTCTCCGACAGCGGTGTGACATCGGGTATGGTGATCTGCTTTGCGGCCCATACGACGGCCGGTGTGACGATCAATGAGAACGCTGATCCGGATGTTACCCGCGACATTCTGCATAAGCTGAACAAGGAGATTCCGCAGGCTGAGGGGTACCGTCATGGCGAGGGCAACTCGGACGCGCACATCAAGTCGACTCTGGTCGGCGCCTCGGAGACGGTCTTGATAGAGGATGGGCGGTTGGTGCTGGGGCGGTGGCAGGGCATTTACTTCTGTGAGTTTGACGGACCTCGTGAACGGCGCATGCTGGTCAGGGTAGTTCCCTGTGCTGACGATTAGAATCACAGCCATAGGCAAAGACAAGGACGCCTGGGTCAGTGAGGGGTGCGCCCATTTCGAGAAGCTGCTGGGTCGCTGGGCGCAGGTGCAGTGGCAGATACTGCGGGGCGGGGCTGTGTCCGGCGCCCTCTCCCCCACTCAGATCATGGCACGGGAGGCCGAGGAGTTGGCGAAGGCCCTGAAGAACGTTGCGTATGTGGCGCTGACCGACCGCGGCACATGTCATAACAGCGAGGCGTTCGCATCGCAGTTGCAGACGTGGCTGGCGAGTTGCGGCGGCGAACTGGTGTTCGTTGTTGGGGGAGCGTATGGTCTGGATCCGCAGATCATCGAGCGGGCACAATCGCAGGTGTCGTTATCGCCGTTGACGTTCTCGCATCAATTGGTGCGGCTGGTGCTGCTGGAGCAGCTTTATCGGGGGTTTTCGATACTGCACAACACGGGGTATCACAAGTAGGAGCGGAAGGGGCAGGCGAGACGCCTGCCGCCCACAGACTCCCGAGAGAGGGGCAGGCGGGACGCCTGCCGCCCACGAAAGCACCAGAGACAGGTGGTGGCGGGGTGTTATGGCTTGTCGGGCGGCTTGTATTGTGGCATGATGCGCATGTTGAGCAGGTCGAGTTCCACGATCTCGATGTTGCCGTCTGTGAAGCACCGCTCCAATTCGGCCTTCTCCCGGCGATACAATGACCAGAATCGTTGCCACTCTTTCTTCTTCCTGGGAGACGGGACGCGCATCTTCCAGTGCACGTATTCGCATTCTCGGCCACAGAGGGCGCAGTAAACGGCGCCTGCGTGGTTCTGATCACGCCGGTAGGTCTTCCCGCACTCGATACATGCCCATGTTCTGTTGCTCATTGTGTTTGCGATCTGGCGGTCACCGCCTTAAGAGAGCCAAGAGACGCGCCGTCTGCTGCAATTACCCTCGCTCAACCTCAGTGTACGATGTCATTCCGGTACTCCGATTCGATCCCAGCGTTCATGGAACTGCTCCTTGCAGTAAGATGGAGGTTGGAGCCAGTATGAAACTCGGCCATCCTTTTCTGACCGGCTGGCGAGGTCCCTGACTTCGTGTGGCAGCAGTATGTATGTTTGGGGGTCAGATGCAACGTTATTTACGATGACCCAGAAGTCCCCCATAATCTTGTTCAGCGTCGTGCCGAGGGGAACCGGACTCTTTTTGCTCAAGGTCTTGACCTTGATCGCAATTGTTCGCGAACAGCTGCGATTGTATGCAATGATGTCCACTCCGCGTGCGTTGCGTGCGGTGGGCATTGCGTTCCATCCCATGCGGGAGAGATGAAAACACGTCCAATACAGACCAACGTTTCCGGTGACCTGTGTGTCTGATTTCATGTTCTTCTCATACACAACGGTGGTTATATAGTGGTCGTCCCAAGACAGCCCTCAGGATGTATGCAGAAGCGGTAAGCTATGCTTCCATCTTCGGCATTGGCCCTCTCCAACCTACGTATTCACGGCCCTTAGGGGTGATCTCCACGAACTCTCCCGTGATCTCAATGAGGAAGTGGTTTTGCAGCACATCAATGATCGCGTGCCTTTCATTCGCATTCGGGATCGCTGGAGTCCATAGCGTATGAAAGAACCCAATTGACGTTCCTCTGTCCAAGCCTGAAATCCAATCTAACACAGCTTGTGTGTGTGGCACCAAGAACAGATTCAGAAAGCGATATTCCCATAGCGCAGCCTTCGCACGTTCAGCTTTCATGAGGCTCTCCACTTTCTCAAACTCGGCTGGATTCAGCTGCAAATCATGAGGCAGCTCGACCTCTGGTTCGAGCGGCTGTTGCTCATCAGTGTCATGATCCGCCGATGTAGAAGATCGACGCTCAAGCTGGGTAGTTGAGAATTCACTTCCGCCGGGAAACTTGATCCAGGCAATTCTCCGCATAAGATTCCTGATGTCATTCTTGAAGGTCAGGGCAATCGTGACTGCAACGACACCGGCTATAATCTGAGTAGACGTAGTCGCCTTCAAGTACTCCAGTACCAGTGCTGCAGTTTCCATGTCAGCAGAACCCTTCTAACCGATGTGACAAGAACCACTGCGTCCGTGCAATCGCCTCATAACACCTCGACGCACCGGGGCAGGTTTGACTTGTTATTCTGATTTGCCTGCAATATCTGCTGAATCTGGGGGCATGTCAATGCAAATGCGGGCTTTCAAGTTGTGTGAATCGAACCCGCCTGAAAGGCGGGCTACCGATGGATGCATTGAAGCAGGGGCAGGCGGGACGCCTGCCGCCCACGGGAAGTGCGTAGCCTGAGCGGGCCCGACTTTAGCAGCAGAAAAAGGCGCCCGACCGTGCTGAGCACTGCCAGGCGCCTTAAGGGGTGGGGGGAAATCTGTATTACTTCAGAAGCATCATCTTCTTGGTGGCGCTGAATTCACCGGCCTCGAGGCGGTAGAGATACACGCCGGAGGCCGCTGTGTTACCATTGGAAGTAGCGCCATCCCACTCGACCGTGACACTGCCGGCGGCGCTGCTGCCGGTGAACTCGCGGACCACAGCGCCATTGATATTGTAGATAGTCAGGCGCCAGTCGGCCTGGTCAGCCAGCGAGAAGCTGATCGCTGTGGTCGGGTTGAACGGGTTCGGGTAGTTCTGGTCCAGCGTCCAGGTGGACGGCAACTCGGTGGTCTTGGCCACGACCTCATAGGGGCGGCCGTTGTAATCGGCGGCATCGGCCAGCACCAGTTCGATGCTTCCTTCGCCGGAGGTAACTATTTCAACCAGGCTGTTCTGGCCGGCGCTGATTCGCTCGGACTGGGTATCGTGTATGAGGATGCGGAGTTGGTTGTTCTCAACGGCCCAGCCGAGATCCATATTGGAAGCATCGGCGCCGAGGCGGACATCATCGACCGAGACCGCTCCGGAAAGGTCGAAGACGAAATGCGCGCCACCGATATCGTCCGAGGTGACGGAACGTATCTCGGTTGTGTTACCGAGTCGCTCGGTTGTAAGAAGCATCGGCTCGTCAACCGGGAGAATCTTGCCGGTTATCGGGCTGGCCTCGCCGGTGATGATACGAATGAGCAGGACCAGGTCGGCAACTGTCAGGGTCAGGCCATCGGCGTTCACATCCGAGGCTGCGATCTGTCCGGCAACGTTGATGACGAATACGCGGAGTCCGTAGACGAAGTAGTTACTGTAGAGCACGGCATCGGCGATTTCGTAGGCAACGTTGTTAAGGTTCAGGTCGCCGCGATCGTCGATGGAATCCGGATCGAAGACGCAGATGCCACCGTTGATGAACTCGAGGCAGCGAATCGGTGTTACCTTGTCGCCTATCATGCACGGATCATCGGGGGCACCGTATTTGGTTCCGGGGAATGGCGGGCGAGCGTGTTCGGGGTAGCCGATGTCATCATCCTCGTTCCAGAGCGTATCCAGCTCAGAGTTGAGGATATACAGGTCAATGAACAGGTCATCGCCGGACTTCGACGACAGGGCGTTGTCGCCACAGTCGTACCAGAAGAAGTCGATCGGCAGATACAAACCGAAGTCCGTCTGATAGCTCGAGATTTGGAAACGCATGGTACCGAGGACACCTTCCGGCGTGAAGGCATCGGGGCCGGGATGGTTGGGACCGTTGTTGATGTCGGCGATACCGATTACTCCGACCAGTCCCGGAGGGCAGTTACTGCCGCAGACGGGGCTGGTGTAGGTGGTGGTGAAGTACTCCCATTCGGCGACGGCACTACCCTTTGTAACGGGTGACGGCAGGCTCATCAGTGAGGGATCGAAGAGCATCATGAGTTTGAAGCCGCCGATTTCCTCGAAGGTTTCAATCATGATGTTCACATCCTTGGAGACTCCGACGACTGTACAGGTATCGGAGTCGAGCCAGATGCGGGCGCAAAGCTCGCAGTCTTCGCCTTCGTTGATCTCGACCCAGAAGGATTCGACAACGGTATCGCAGCCATCGGTGACGCGGAAGCAGAACTCGTAAGTGCCGTAGTAGTACGGGATGAAGCAGACGCGGCCGGTGCTGTCGGTGAGTTGCTGGAACGCGCCCGGCTCGCCGCAGATTTGCTCGATGACGGGAGTGCTCTCAAGATCGCGGAACTTGATATCGTAGCATATCTCCACAGAGTCCTTTAGGCACAGCGAGTGCGACAGATCGGAGGTGGGCAAATCAATCTCGGGCGGCGTGTCCTCGTAAATGGTGACGTTCACCGTACAGGAGGTCTCACCGCAGGTGCCGCTGGCATAGACGACGACGTCCTTCTCACCGGGTCCGGTGACGGGGATGCAGACGGTTCCATCGGCGTAGGTGCCACCATGGCTGACCGAGTCGATTTGGGCATCGGTACCGGTCAGTTCGATATCCCAACACAGTTCGGTCGGCTCGACAAGACACATGAGCGTGTCGATCGGGCCGGGGCATGTCAGCAGGGGAGGATCGCCTATGTGCACAGTGAGGTCGAAGTAGATCGTGTCGGATCCACAGAGCGCATCGGCAATGACCCGAATCTCAGTCGTGCCGCTTTGATCGACGAAGAAGCAGAACTGCTCGTTAGCGGTATCGTACCAGCCGAAAGGGCTGAGCGATATCTGAGACGATGGCGGGCTGTAGCCATTGTGGAGGACACAGACCGTATCGGCAGCGCACAGATCGAACTCCTGGTCGAGGATCGGCTCGATAAAGGCCGTGCCACCGAGAGTCAGGGTGACCAGGGTGGTGTCAGCATCGATGGCACCGCAGGCATCGACCGCAGTGAAGATGATGGTATCAACACCGAAGTCGGTCGGCGTGTAGCACCACTGGTTATCGGTGATCTCGCCGACATTGACGGTGACCTCGACAAGGTTACCGTCGACATCGCTGGTGTCAATAGTCAGGCATATCTCGGGAAGCTCGCAGGCAACCATAGTGGTGTCCGGCGGAGCAATCATCTGCGGATTGGAGTTGAAGTCGACAACGATTTCTGTGTTGCACGTGGCCTCGTTGCACAGGCCAACGGCCGTAAGGCTGATCATGTATGCGCCCGGTGCTGTGGCTGTGAAGAATACGCTGTCGTTCTGGATCGTGGCGCCCTCTGGCGACGTGACCACGACGGAATCATAGGGGCCGGTTACTGTGAAGGCATAGGCCAAGTTGGTGTCATCGCACGCGAGGACCGTATCGGCCGGCGGGCAGGTGATGGCAACGGGGTCCGGGATGGTGACATTGAGCGTCACGATACACATATCGGAGTTGCAATCAGAGTCGCCGTACAGGGTGTCGACGTACGTGCCCGATCCGGTGACATCAAAGCAGAGCAGACCATCGGACCAGGTGGCATTGCCGGCCGTGGTAATGGTGTAGCCGACGCCGTTGACATCCACAGCGACGCACACTTCGCCCGGCTCGCAGATGCTGGTGTCGATCGGAGCCTCGGGACAGAGGATATCTACCCAGTTGCCACCCTCGACAACGAGGCAAAATTCTGTAGTATCTGCGTCGAAGCACTCGTCGATGGCGATAACCTCGAAGCAGTAGCGGCCGGAGGTGTCTGGCGTGAAGCAGACTTCGCCGGTGACTTCATTGTAGGTCCCAAGGTTCGTGACGACATCCATGAGGTTGTTATCGATGTCGTTCGCCTCGATGGGGATGCAGATCTCCACCGGTTCACACTGGCTAAAGAGGGTGTCTTCCAGGTGATGCGTGATGGTGGGTGGAGTGTTGGGAACAATGACGATCTCAATGGTGTCGCGGTCGCTGGCACTGCATTCATCGTAAGCGGTGACGGCGAAGCCATACACGCCGGGGCCGTCGGGCGTAAAGCACACCCGGCTGAAGATAGGATCGAAGGTGTAACCTTCAGTGACCTCAACGGAAGAGAGGTTACCGTCGACATCCGAAATGGCGACCGGAATGCAGATCGTCTCGTCTTCACACACCGCAATAGTCATCGGAGGCGGCAACACCACGACGGGTGGCTTGTTGCAGACCAGCTTGACGTTGAATTCGCAAAAGTAGTCGTTGCACTCGGTGGAGAAGCTGATGGTAATTCGGTTATTGGTGGCACATGCAGCGTAGAAACAGATAGTGCTGTCCTCGGCATTGTACCAGGTATTGATACCGGTGATTGTCGGCGTAATACCCGCAGGGATACCCAGGATCGGGAAGCAGAAGGTGTCCAGCTCACAGACAAAGATGGTGGTATCGGGCGGGCAGATCAGTTCGATATCCTGGTCGGTCATGATCGTGATGTAGGCGGTATGGGTGGTGGTAGCGCCACAGTAGTCACTGGCGGTGACGGTGATCTCGTACGTGCCACCATCGTAAGGAATGAAGCAGACCGTTCCCGCTTCTGGGTCCCAGGTGCCGCCCTCGACGACGATAGAGGAGGAATTGAGGTCACCATCGGGGTCGGTGATGCTCAGCGGGACGCAGACTTCGAGCGGGCCGCAGAGATAGAGGGTGGTATCCGGGATGTCGATGATAGGCGGGTTGCCACCATCACCGGTTATGAGTACCTCGCAGGTATCGGCGCGGCCGCAGATATCGGCAACTTCCACAACCAACATGGCCTCGGTGATACCGGCGGCGTTGAAGCAGACGGTTGTACCATCAAGGGTGTAGTCGAAGGGGAACTCAATGACCGAAAGAGCCAGGGGTTCGTTGTCGGGGTCGTATACATCAAACGTCACACAGGTGTCGCCGGTCAGGCAGCCGACAGAGATTTCGTCGGGGCAGGTGACGAATATGGGCGGGCGGTTAATCTTTACAGTAATAGTGACGGTATCGGGCTCGCAGGGAGGGGTCGGGCGTTCGCCCACGCTGGGTTCGCAGTCGTCGACGAGGCAGAACACGAAGGTGTAGGTGGCGGAGTCAACGTCATCGGGCAGGAAACAGACTCGCCCGGTGCTATCACTGAGTTGTTCCAGTACTCCGGGGCCTTCCCACATATAGATGGTGATGGGATCACCCTCGGGGTCGGACGCGATTATATCGAAGCAAATGGTATCCGGTTCGCAGAGCACAACAAGAGAGTCGAAGCCATCCCAGTCGGGGGGCTGGTTAAGAAACAGGGTATCGTAAACCATGGCGGTGTCGGCGCCGCACAGATCGGCAACTTCGACCATGAAGGAATGCACTCCCGGCTGGGTGGCAGAGTAGGTCAGGATGCCGGAGGAAGCATCGATAGACCCGCTGCCGGCAAGCAGACTGAAGACGAGCTCGTCATTCTCGGGATCGCTGGCCATGATCGGCAGGGATCGGTTGTAAGGCGGGTTGCAGAGGCTGGCCGAGAAGAACTGGTCGTCGATGGTCGGTGGTTCGTTCAGAAAGACGACGTAGGTGTGGTAGTATGAGGAAACATACTCACCGTCGTAGGTCAGATTCAGAACCACATAGTATGTCCCGACCGTGTCCGGCGTAAACGAGTAGATCCCAAGCAGGGGGCCGGGACGGTCCAGGACCAGATCGCCTTCGCCGCTGTGGATTTCAAGCTGCAAAGCAGGATCCTGAGCGGAATCACTGATGACGACGGTCGTGTCGACGATGGTCTCGCCGAGACATATGTAGAACGTGTCAGTCTCGAACGGCGGTGTTCTCTGCCATCCCCGCTCAGAGCCGATACTGCCATCGTCGTTGATGGACAGGTGACTCTGGGTGTTGTTGTCCGGGCTGCCGGCCGCGGACGCGACACTACAGAAAAACATCGATGTGAACAACAACAGCAGGCTGATTCTCATAAAACCGGATATCTTCATCTTTCCTCCAAGATGGATTTGCCGTATCGGCAAACATCACACCCCTTATTGAGTCACGCCTCTGGCGTGGCTATACATAGCAAAAGGGCCGCGATGACCCTTAAAGACAATCTATTGCTCATGTTCAACGTAAGCTGCCTGTTTAGCAGTAGAGTGCAGTAAACTCTGTGAGCAAACCAAGGCGCATTTTCAACCATTTCAATATACCTCTGACAAGCTGAAAGTCAAGGCAATTAGCCGTGTTCACCGGTGTTGCTGCAAGATTCGGGCCAACTTACAATGGGCTGAATTGCAATGACTTACGGGCGGGCCGTGGCTAAAGATGCACAGTGAGGTCCAGAATATGAAACAGGAGTAACAATATGTGTGGCAGATTGCCGACCAGATGGTTGCGAGGGTGACCGTTTCTGTCAACAAAAAACTACGTAACAATAAGTTAACACAGTTTCTGCGACGCTGGTCGGGCGTAAGGCGGTGATGCCAGTGCACGTTGCGCCCGAGATGGGATTGTGCCCGGAAGTTGACTATCTAAGGATACCGGAACAAAGAAAGGCGACCTGGTTGGCCGCCTTTCCGAGAAGCAGATGCAGACGATATTACTTGCCGTCGCCGCCGAGAATAACGGGGAGGCTGCCGGCATCGTTTCCGATGATGATGACTTTGGTGTTTTCGGATTCGGCGATCTTTAGGGTGGCCTCAATGCCTTTCCATTTCAGGAGTGACTGGGTGATACCGGCAGAGACGATCTGCTGGAAGTCGGCGATACCCTGAGCCTCGATACGCTTGCGCTCAGCCTCCTTGCGTTCTCTTTCGATGGTGAATTCCATCTTCTCGGCTTCCTGGGCGGCAGTCAACTTGAAGTTGATGGCCTCGGATATCTTGGGCGGAATCTGCACATCGCGGATGAGGACGTTGTCGATGAAGATGTGCTTTCCATCGAGTTCCGTCTGCAGTTCTTCGAATAGGGCACTCGCGACCTCTTCGCGTTTGGTCGAGTATATTTCTTCCGGCTTGTAGCGACCGGTGACCGAGCGGGCGACGGCACGGAGGTTCGGTGCGATGGAGACGTTGTAGTAGTTTGGTCCGATAGTCACCTGCAGGCTGTCGAGTTTGTCGTCAATCGGTCTGTACAGGATGGAAACCTCCAGTCGAATGGTGGCACCGTCGGAGGAGAGCACCTGCAGAACCTCCTTTTTCTCCTGTATCTGTGTCTGGTAAACAAACATACTGTTCCAGGGCAGGTGCCAGGCGAAGCCTTCGGGGTAGATATTGCCAAACTCGGTGCCATCGCCGAACTTGGAATAGAACACGCCGCGGTGTCCTGAGGGGATTTGGGTGCCGCAACCGACCATGAAGATTCCTATCATGACCAGCAGGATGAGGCGTCGGCGTTTGATCCGGGGGGGCTTGCTTTTCATTTCGTTACCTCCTTGTGACGTGTAATATGAAGACGAGTGTCCTGACTAACTTGCAGGCTATATCCGTTGTGTCGCTGTATTATTCAACTAAAACCGCCAGTTGGTCCCAGGGTGCCGATTATCGGCGAAGAAGTCGGGAGTTGGGTTGGTGCAGACGCAAGCCTGTATGACGACTTCATTGCTCAAGGCGGAAGGGCGCGCACCAGCCTTGGTGGGTGACAATCTCGGGCGTGGCGAAGCTGTAACGGATCTGCTGCAGGTAAAGGATGTTGTATCGGTGGGGGTTGTTGCTGCGGGTGTGAACCACGCCAAAGAAGCGGTCTTCGAGGGGGAATACCGTGAGGGCCTGAACGACGAAGCCGGTGTCGCTTTCCCAGGCAACCAGTTGGTAGCGATCAAGGTTGCTGAGAAAGTCGCCATTAATCTGGAGGGAGTCTCCATCAACGACGGCGGCAATATCGGTCAGCGGGAGGTATGCGTGTGCGGTGAGGTACCGAACGGGCGTGCCGGACGCGTCGCGGACGTAGTCGGGCGGCGAAACAGCGAGATTGACGAGATAATATTCCTGTCTGGAGTAGGTGGTTGGGTCACCCTGGAAGCTCTTGCCGGACTCGTCGGTGATGGTGATATCGGCGGGCGCAAGAGGATAACCGCCGTTGAAGCCCCACATGCGCCAGCCGGCATAGGGCCGGGTATCGTCCCCGATCTTGACGAAGAGAGCATGGCGGGTCAGATATCGGTTCTGGAAGGTCACGGCCGTATCCTCTGGTTCGGGCCCGATCTTTCTCACTTGTACTTCCCAGAAGTCCTCGACCGTCACTTCGGCATGCCGAGCGCGTCCGCTGAAGGCGCGGAACTCAGAGGTGAGGGTGTCAGCGCGGACGCGGTCGATAGTGATTACTCGCTCGAAGTAGACGATGGAATCCTGATGCACGGCAGAGCCGACGGTGTACGGATGGTCGGGCACAAGGCCTTCAGCACGAAACAGCTCGCGGCCTTCTTCGGTCGTTGAGAGGTATCGACGAATCTCCTCGTCATCGTCGATGAAGAATGATTCGCGCTCTTCGCAGCCGATGAGCAAAATAGCGGCTGCCATTGGCAGGAGCAGCACTCGAGAGAGTGACCATACGTTGCGCATTGCGTTATTTCCGTTTCTTTTTCTTACTGAATTTGGCTCGTCGGTTCAATTGTTCGATCTCATCGCGAATGAGGGCGGCCGTTTCGAAATCGAGGTTCTCGGCGGCGTTTCTCATTGCTTTGGTCATGAAAGCGATCCGGTCCTCGAGACTCATGAGGTCGAAGCTCTCGGGCTTGTCGAAGGTGGGCTGCTGCTCAGCCCGGGAGTCGGCGAACTGGGTTGTTCGCAGGATCTCTTCCCTGGTCTTATAGACGGTTTCGGGATTGATGTTGTGCGATTGGTTGTACTCAAGCTGTTTTGCCCGGCGTCGGTTGGTTTCATCGATGGCAATGGCCATCGAGTCGGTGATCTTGTCGGCGTAGAGGATTACCTCTCCCCCCTTGTTGCGGGCGGCGCGTCCGGCGGTCTGAATGAGTGAGCGGGCGGATCTTAAGAAGCCTTCCTTGTCGGCGTCGAGGATGGCGACCAGTGACACCTCGGGCAGGTCCAGCCCCTCGCGCAGGAGGTTGACGCCGACGAGCACATCGTATTCGGCCAGCCGGAGATCGCGAATGATTCCGGTACGCTCGATGGCATCGATTTCACTGTGCAAATAGCGCACTCTCAGTCCGGCGCGGGCCATGTAATCGGTGAGGTCCTCAGCCATGCGCTTGGTCAGGGTGGTGACGAGCACTCTCTCCCCTTTCTCGGAGCGAAGGCGCGCCTGTTCGAGGAGGTCATCGACCTGCGTTCCAAGGGGTTTGACGCTGATGACCGGATCGAGCAGTCCGGTGGGGCGGATGACCTGTTCGACAACAACTCCCTCGCACTTTGCAAGTTCGTAGTCACCGGGGGTGGCGGAGATGTAAATGGTGCTGTTCTGGAGGGCCTCAAATTCCTCGAAGAACAGCGGCCGGTTGTCAAGGGCCGAGGGCAGACGGAAACCGTGTTCAACCAGGACCTCCTTGCGGCTCTTGTCGCCGGCGTACATGGCGCGGAGCTGCGGCAGGGTCTGGTGGGATTCATCTATAATGGTCAGGAAATCGTCGGGGAAAAAGTCGATCAGGCAGAACGGCCTCTCCCCCGGCTTGCGTGCCGTGAGGTGCCGGGAGTAGTTTTCGATCCCCGTGCAGTAACCGACCTCCTTGAGCATTTCGAGATCGTACCTGGTGCGGGATTCGAGCCGCTGGGCTTCGAGGAGCTTGTCCAGTTGACGGAAGAGCTCGAGCTGATCTTTCAGTTCCTGCCTGATGGAGGTGATGGCCTGTACCAGTTGCGGTTTGGATGTGATGAAGTGTTTGGCCGGATAGATGGCGAGGCGGTCACGGTCGCCGATGATTTCACCGGTCAGGGGGTGGATTTCGGTGATGCGTTCTATTTCATCGCCGAAGAACTCGACACGAAAGGCGTTCTCGTAGTAGGCGGGGATGATTTCGATGGTATCACCGCGCACCCGGAAGTTGCCGCGTGAGAAGTCGACATCATTGCGGTTGTAGTGGATATCGATCAGGCGCCGGATGACGTAATCTCGATCCTGTTCGTCGCCGGGGTGCAGAAGAAGGAACTGGCTCTTGTATTCCGATGGTGAGCCGAGGCCATAGATACATGAGACCGAGGCCACGATAATGACATCACGGCGGTCCAGAAGCGAGGCAGTTGCCCGCAGTCGGAGGCGATCGATATCCTCGTTGACGGACGTGTCCTTTTCGATATAGGTGTCGGTGGTGGGCACGTAGGCTTCGGGTTGATAATAGTCGTAGTAGCTGATAAAGAACTCGACAGCATTGTCGGGAAAGAACGCCTTGAGTTCCCCATAGAGCTGGGCTGCGAGGGTCTTGTTGTGCGATATGACCAGAGTTGGCCGCCCAAGCCGGGCGATGACATTGGCGATGGTGAAGGTCTTGCCGGAACCCGTGACGCCGAGCAGGGTCTGGTAGGGGGCGTTGTCTTGCAGTCCCCTGACTAACTGCTCAATGGCCTGGGGCTGATCACCTTTGGGGGCATAGGTCGATACGAGTTTGAACGGCGACTCCGGGGTTGTTACAGATGCTCTGTTCATAGTCTCAGGTACTCAATTGATCATCTTATCAAGCGCTCAGATACTGTGAGCCGAGTCTTGTCAGGGTTGTCTTTCCATTAGATGATACGTGATGGTGCAATATATGACTCTGCGGTCAGTGAACAATCACAAACAGCGATCGTATTATCTGTCATCGGCCCGGGAACATCGGCCGCCCTCGATAGTCTAAACACGTGGAATCCTCCTGTGGTTTGGCACGGGCATGAAGTTTTGCCTTGACTTATGGGCCGATTTTCATAGGATTAGTGGTTTGGCTGGAATAATGACAAACAGTCTATGTAGTTGGAGGATAAAGGCAAATGTACGCTGTTTTTCAGCTTTCCGGGTTCCAGTTCGCGGCTGATGAAGGAGATGTCCTGAAAGTGCCGCACCAGTCGGCCGAGCCGGGTGAGACACTGGACATCAACGAGGTCCTTATAATCCGCGATGGTGATGCGTCCACAGTCGGGACTCCGCTGATCGCGAACGCCTCGGTGCAGGCCGAAGTTCTGGGTCATGGGAAGGGCGACAAGGTTCTCATCGGCAAGTATAAGCGTCGCACGAAGTACCGTCGCACCCGGGGCCACCGTCAGGATTATTCGGAGATCAGAGTCAACAGGATCGTTGCCCCCTAACAGAAGCAATCTCTATTATCATATGGATCATCCCCGGGCACGGACAGCTCACCTGATACTTGCGATCGCGATTGTAGTCATATGTTTTCCCTTGTCGGTAGCGGCTCAGTCGGACTACAGGGTGGTCGACATCGAGGTGGTGGGCAACCGGGTCGCGAGCGAGGGCCTGATTCTGGGGGTGTCGTCGCTGGAGATCGGCGAGCGGCTCACGCCGGGAGCGGTTGCTGAGACCATCAGGCGGTTGTACGCTTTGGGGATATTCCGTGACGTTCGGATAGAGGGTGACGAGGTTCCCGGGGGATTGAAGGCACGGATTGTGGTCGACGAGTTGCCCAAGCTGGCCGGGCTGAAGCTGGTGGGCAACTCAAAGATCAAGGACCGTGATCTTCGAGACGAGCTTGGGCTTGGGGTTGGTGGGTACATCTCCCCGTTCCTGGTGTATCAGTCGGAGCAGAAGATAAAACGTTTGTACGCGGAGAAGGGGTACTTTTTGGCCGAGGTGGAATCCGATCTTGATTATACAGCGGATTCATCTGCGGCAACGCTGACATTGACGATCAGTGAGAAATCGAAGATCAAGGTCGAGAAGGTTGTTGTCTTGGGCAACGAGGGGGTGTCGAGCAGCGAGGCTATCTCGAAGATGCGCAATCGCAAGCGCGGGTTCCTTCGCAGCTCAGATTTTGCTCAGGAGCGATATCAGGAGGACCTGGAGAAATTCATTGAGGCATTCCACAACCGGGGGTATATCGACGCCTATTTGCTTTCTGATTCGATGCGTATCGACACGTCTCGCAACCGGATGACGATCTACCTTGACGTCTACGAAGGGCCTCGCTACTACTTCGGTGACGTAGCTTTCAAGTTCAATGAAGTGCTTGATACCAATCTTCTGCGCAACCGTCTGAGATTCACTTCCGGAGATGTCTTCAGTGCTGACAAGTACGAAGAGTCGATGATGGAACTGTACACGGCGTATCACGATATCGGTCATCTTCATGTGCGCATATTTGATGAGCGAACGACACGTGCGGACTCGATCATCGATGTCACGTATGAGATCACCGAGGGGCTTCCGGCGCGGATCAATCTGGTCAGGATAACAGGAAATACGAAGACAAAAGAGAAGGTGATTCGGCGCGAGTTATCGTCGATTCCCGGGGACGTATTCAATCGTCAACTGCTGATTCGTTCGATTCGGGACGCCATGGCCTTGAACTACTTCACGACTGTGGAGCCGGTGCCGATTCAGTTGCCCAGCGGTGATGTTGATATCGAGATGAGAGTTGATGAGAAGCAAACAGGCCAGGTGAGTGCGGGCGCGGGTTACAACAGCCAGGACAAGGTGGTGGGCAATGTCGGGATGGGTATTCCCAACTTCCGTGGCGAGGGTCAGACGCTGTCCTTCATGGTCGAATTCGGTCGGAATCGTAATTCGGTGTCTGTCAGTTTCACGGAGCCGTGGCTGAGGGGTCGGCCGACTCTTCTGGGGGTGAGCGGATACCTCACCAATCGGAACTGGTATGACGAATACACAGAGGGGCGTCGGGGGGCGTCGGTGCGGGTCGGGCGACGGTTGACCTGGCCTGACCGTTACTTCCGGGTGTTCACCTCGTATCGTCTCGAGCGAAACCGATTCTTTGATTTCAGCAGCGGATATGTCACGAACTACTCGTATCAGGCAGCCTACTACTATGATGATCAGGATGAGGAGGACGGGACGCGCCAGGATGCCTTTCTGGGCCGCAAGGTGCATGGTCCATATCCGGGTTCGCTGCTGGAGTACGGGGAGGACTGGCTGACGGCATCGCGCTGGTCGTTTACTATCCTGCGAGATTCCCGCAACTTGCCGGAGTTTGCCACGAAGGGTTCGAAAGTATCTTACACGTTTGAGACCACCGGTGGGCTGCTGGGCGGATTCTGGAAGTACGAGCGGCATCTTGTATCGGCAGCGAAGTTCATTCCGACGTTCTGGAACTTCACACTGGCGGCGAAGCTTGAGGCCGGCGCCGTCAGAGCCGGTGATGACCAGCGCATTCTGGCCTCTGACCGGTTTACACCGGGCGGGACTGCATATGACGGAATCATTAGGGGTTACGATGATGGCATCCTGACGCCTGACTCTGTTGTCACACAGTCGGACACAGTGTACTACTACTATGACCCTAACCGGATTGTCGGCGTGGACCAGCCTGATGATACCGTATTCAGTTCATACCGGGCAAGAGTACGAGGCAATTACATGCTGGTGGCGAACCTGGAGTTGCAATTCCCGATTATCCAGCAGCAGTTGTACGGCCTGCTTTTCTTTGACGCGGGTAATTCATGGTTGCGCTGGGATGAGATTGCCCCGGGTGACTTGTATAAGGGATATGGATTCGGTTTTCGATTGATGATACCGGGGATTGGGACGATGGGCTTTGACTTTGCGAAACCGCTTGATGACCCGCCCAACGGTGAGGGTCGTGGGTGGCGTCCCCATTTCCAGATTGGCACGACATTCAGATAAACGCGCTATAGCGAGTGAGGCTTCTAATGAGGATTCATTTCAAAGCGATAATCGGGGTACTGGCGCTTGCCCTCGTGGTGTCGGTGGTGGCATCGACGACACAGGCCCAGGGTATGAAGCTTGGGTTCATCGATGAGCAACGCATCAAGCAGGAGTTCAAGGACTGGCAGAAGGCACAGGACGAGTTCGAGACCGAAGTGAAAGCGTGGGAACAGGAAGCAATCACCAAACAGGAAGCTCTGCAGGAACTGGAAGAGGAGTATCAACGCCAGCGGCTCATTCTTTCCGAGGAGAAGAAGACCGAACGCGAAACGCTGATACGTGAGAAGTACTCGGAGCTCGATGCTTACACCAAGCAGATCTTCGGGCCGGGCGGTCAGGCCGAACGGAAAGAGGCTCAGTTGCTCAGGCCGTTGTATGAGAAGCTGATGGCGGCCATAGAGGGAGTCGCGCTGGAGAACGATTACGACGTCATTTTCACGAGTCAGAGCGGCCTGGGCTATATCAAACCCATATACGACGTGACTGACAAAGTTATCGATTATCTTGACAGAATGGATGGCTGAGACCGGGTTTACATCCAAAGAGATTGCTCGCAGGCTGGGCGGTGAGCTGGAGGGCGATCCACAGGCGCGCGTGGCTGGGATTGCCCCTATTGCCTCGGCCGGGACCGGCGATCTGACCTTTCTGGCGAACAGGAAGTACCGCCAATACCTGACGACGACTCAGGCGGCAGTGGTGATTGTCGACCGTGACACGGAGTGTCCGGAGCATTTGACGGTCATCAGGCATGACAACCCCTACCTTGCCTTTGCGCAGGCAGTAGAACTGGTTTATCCTGACAAGCCGCATCTGTTGCCCGGCGTTCACCCAATGGCAGTTGTGGAGGATGGCGCCGAGATTGACGTGTCGGCAGCGGTCGGGCCGTTTTGCCATGTACGAAGTGGTGCCGTTATTGGGGCGAGAACGCAACTGATTTCCGGGTGTTTTGTGGGACGGGAATGTCGGATTGGATCGGATTGCATAATCTACCCCGGAGTGAAGATCATGGACCGGACCCAGATTGGTGACCGGGTGATCATCCACGCCTCGACGGTCCTTGGTTCGGACGGGTTCGGGTTCGCACAGGCTGATGGGATTTCACACAAGGTGCGGCAGGTGGGGTATGTTGCGGTGGGCGATGATGTTGAGATTGGTTCCAATGTATCGGTCGACCGGGGTGCACTCGGCCCGACACGGATCGGCAACGGGGTGAAGATAGATAATCTGGTACAGATAGCCCACAATGTTGAAATCGGCGACAACAGCATCATCGTCGCCCAAGTGGGAATATCGGGATCGACGAAACTGGGGCGTGATGTCATTCTGGCGGGACAGGTGGGAGTCACCGGGCACCTGGTTGTTGGCGACGGGGTGCGGGTCGGGGCACAGTCGGGGGTGAACAAATCGGTTCCGGCCGGAAAAACGATGTTCGGGTCGCCGGCCTGGGAGATCAACGAGGCCCTTCGGGTCAGTGCCGCACTGCGTCGCTTGCCGGACTTGCTCAAGCGTGTTCAGGCGCTGGAAGCGCTGGCCAGGCAGGAGGGCGACGAGTAGCCGATCTGCCGCCGGCTCCTCAGGACGGCGTCTGCGGCTGTATGGAGAGCGCCTGATCAGGTACTCAGTTTTTCCTCGATTTCAGCGATTCTTTCCCAGTTCTTTTGCATCCGCTCAACGTATTTCAGGACAGCATCGGGGTCGCCCTTGGCGGCCGACTGCCGCAGGTGCTCCAGAATATCCCATTGCTGGCGATTGATGATCTTCCACTGGGCCACATGGTCGCCGAGGAAGCTGACCGTAAGGTTCACATCGGCGGCGAGCATTTTGAGCTCCGGAGTATCAGTGCTGACATGCAGCCGGGTTGACAGGTCGCCGCCGGCCAGCGCATGGATGCGCTCGCGGATCATATCGAGGTTGTCGAAGGTTCGCCCCAGCGGCACGACGGTCAGGACCGCAACTACCGTGATAGCGGCCACGACAGCGGAGATCATGTACGGCAGCAGGGTATCGGCGGCAATGACAAGGGAACTGCAGACGAAATCCACCTGCTCGTTGGCCGGAAACAGGGGCCGATAGAGGATAATCGCGACCGAGGCGACGAAGGCGGCGGCACTGATGACGGCCAGGCGGCGATAGAGCCGTTTCTTGCGCGACTTCAGCTCGCGGGCCGGGTTCTGCGTGTTTGGAGCCGACATATGGTATACCTCCTGACTGGGTCATCTTTCTTTGGTCGGGGCGAGAGCGGTTGGCGGCCTCTCGCTATCCTCATGATCGGTATACCAAGAGGAGCTGCTTTAGTATTGTTGCTGAGCTTTCGGCGTCAGGATGTGCACAACAGACAAAATCCCTGCAGGTCAACGACTTGCAGGGATTCATCATTTTCGGTCTGAGCAGGAACTGATCAGAAGGGCAGATCGTCATCATCGCCGGCGGTCGAGTCCGCTCCGGCCGGCGGGGCGTCGTTGACGTTGTCCGGCGCGGCTGAAGGGCCTTGGCGATCGGAACGATCACCGAGGAACTGGAAGTTCTGTACGACGACTTCAGAGATGTAGCGTTTATTGCCCTCCTTGTCCTCGTAGCTTCGATTGGCAATCCGGCCCTCAATGTAGATCTGGCGGCCTTTGCTGAGGTACTCCTTAATGACCTCAGCCTGTCGTCCCCAGGCAACTATGTTGTGCCAGGTGGTTGACTCCTGCGGCTGACCGTCCTGCGCCGTCCAGCGCTCGTTGGTAGCTACTGTGAAAGTGGCGACCGCCTTGCCGGACTGCGTGTAGCGGACTTCGGGGTCTTTGCCGAGGCGGCCGATGAGGATCGCTTTGTTTACGCTCATAGTGCTGTATCTTTCGTATTGCGTGATTGATGCCAGTAATATGGAGATAATATGGAGACGCAGGTGCCGCTGTCAAGCCGATGGCGGGATTTTGCTTGATAGGACATCACATTCGGTCTATTATGGGCCGGAGGCACGAAATGCGAGGACATTGCAGATTGAAAAGGACCGTTGACCCTCAGCAGGCCATGACAACCATGAAGCGTTTCCTGACCGGGAAGCTGCTGCAATCCGGAATGGGCGGATATGTGGTGGGGTTGTCAGGCGGGATTGATTCGGCGCTGTCGACGACGCTGGCGGTAGAAGCGGTTGGCCCTGACAAGGTCCTGGCGGTGATGATGCCTTATCGGACCTCATCGGAAGACTCGGTTACCGATGCAAACACGTTGATTGACAAGCTGGAGATTGAACACCGGACGATAGATATATCGCCGATGATCGACGCTTACTTCGGGACGATCGAGGAGTCTTTGATTCTTCGTGCGGGCAACAAGATGGCCCGCGAGCGGATGTCGATTCTGTTCGATGTGGCACAGGAGACCGGGCGGCTGGTTCTGGGGACAGGGAACCGGACCGAGATAGCGCTGGGTTACACGACGTGGTTTGGCGATTCCGCCTGTTCGCTGAATCCGATCGGCCAGCTATACAAGACGGAGGTGCGATTGCTGGCGCGGGAGTTGGGGATACCGGACTCGATCATTGAGAAGGCACCTTCGGCGGATCTGTGGATGGGGCAGACCGATGAAGGTGAAATCGGCGTGACCTACGATCAAATTGACGCCCTGCTGGAGCGGATACTCGATGAGGGTGAGACATCCATGTCAGCCCTGGAGAACGAGGGGTTTCGGACCGCCGATATCAGCCGGGTGTTGTCGCTGGTCAACCGTAATGCGTTCAAACGACGCCTTCCTGATGTGGCGCCGCTGGGCCGGGGCGAGATTCCTGAGGCCATCAGGATACAGCCGTGAGTGTGAGTGATGTCTGACCGGGCGGGCAAGCTGTATCTGGTTCCGACGCCGATCGGCAATCTTGGGGACTTGTCACCGCGCGGGCTGGAGGTGCTTTCTATGGTGGATGTCGTAGCCTGTGAGGACACGCGCCATACGGGTAACCTGCTGAAGAAGCTGGGGCTGAAGAAGCGCCTGATCAGTTATCACGAGTTCAATGAACGATCGCGCGCGGCCGAACTGCTGGCTCGTCTACAGGCTGGTGAGACGGTGGCGGTGGTCACCGATGCCGGGTCACCGGGGATTTCCGATCCGGCGTATCGTATTGTCCGGTTTGCGGTGGATAACGCGATCGATATCGTTCCCCTGCCCGGGCCGTGCGCAATCATCCCGGCGCTGACAGCCTCGGGTCTGCCGACGGATCGATTCTTCTTCGAGGGTTTTCTGCCGAACAAAGGCGGCAAGCGCCGTACGCGGCTGGGGCAGTTGGCCGACTTTCCGCATACGATGGTGTTCTACGAATCACCGCATCGGACGGTGAAGACGCTGACAGACATGCACGAGGTGTTGGGGAACCGTCAGGCGTGCCTGGCCCGCGAGATATCCAAGTTGCACGAGCAATTCGTGCGCGGTGCTTTGGCGGAGATATTGGCGATATTGGATCACGGGAGTATCAAAGGCGAGATCGTACTGGTAGTGGCCGGGAGTGGCTACCGGGTATCCGAGGTGGCGGCGGATGACACCGGAGCTTGACCGGAGAGAGAAACACTGGCTGCCGTTTGACCGGTGGATCATCGGATACTGCGCTTCGATGATAGTGGTGCTGACGCTTCTGGGGCGGCCGCTGGGTTCCTTTCAACTGAATATCGCTGTTTATGCGGGGATTATTCTGCTGGTCGTGATGACCGTTCGCTGGCTGCCCGTCCACGGGTCGCGGTTGTCAGCAGCTGTCAGGCTCCTCTACCCCATACTGCTGCTGACGCCGCTGTATCGCATGACCGGAGACTACATGTTTCTGGTCTTCGATGGTTTTCTTGATCAGCATCTGGTGGCGTTTGAGAAGTCCTTGTTCGGGGTCAACCCGACGCTGTATGTCGATCAACACTTGCTGGGGGTCTGGACAAACGAGGTGATCCACTTTTTTTACTTCTCGTATTACCTGATGATTCCGGGGTTCTTCCTCACGATGTTTCTGCTTGGTCGGGATGATATCATTGTCAGTGCGTGGACGGCGACGATGATCACGTTCATAACCTCATACGTGCTCTTCTTCCTCTACCCTGTCGAAGGTCCGCGCTGGTATTTTGCTGATGTCTATCAGAATGCTGTCCAGGGGCCGGTGTTCCGGCATCTCACAGAGATAGTGATGGCCAAAGGGGCCGTGCGCGGCGGAGCGATACCGTCCTCGCATACGGGAGTAGCGGTGGTCCTGATGATGTACCTGTGGCGCTACTATCGGAAGGCGGGATACGTCGCCGTTGTTCCGGTAACAGGACTGATGGTTGGTTGTGTGTGGGGGCGCTTCCACTATGTGTCCGATGTCATTGTGGGGCTTGTAATCGGGGTGGTGGCGACACTGGCGGTCTGGGGGCAAATGGGCGGGCGCTATCGGCAGGGGATGACAGGAAGTAGCTGATGTGCCCGGAGTTGCTGCAGGTGGGGCCGGTGGTGGTACGATCGTACGGTGTCATGCTGGCCCTCTCATTTCTGTTGGGGACGTTGTATGTGTGGCGGATGGCCCAACGCTTCGATCGGCCATTTGTCGTCTTGCTGGGGATGGCGTACGTGCTGATCATAGGCGGCATTCTGGGCGCGCGACTGGGCTATGTTGTCATCCATCTGCACGAGTTTGCTGATGATCCCTGGGCAGTCGTGAACCCCTTTGGACAGGATCAGATTGGTATCGCCGGGATGAACGTCTATGCCGGCATGTTGCTGGCAATGCTCGGTGCATGGCTATGGTGCCGGTGGAAGGGGCTGGGGGTGCTGGACACATTCGACCTGTTCGCGCCGGCGTTCGCCCTGGGGCTGGGATTGACGCGGATCGGCTGTCTTCTCAACGGGTGCTGTTTCGGGACACCGAGCGAGCTGCCGTGGGCGGTGAGTTTCCCGCCGGGTTCGATACCGTACGCATTCCTCGGAGCAACGACTCTGCACCCGACTCAGCTCTACAGCGCTGTCCACGGCCTGGTGTTGTTTGGCTTGCTGCACCTGATACTCATGAGACGCCGTTTCGCGGGGCAGGTGGTGGCAGTACTGCTGGTGGTGGAGAGCACCGCCCGCTACCTGATAGAGAGTGTGCGGTTCTATGAGACGAAGATGTATGTTACGTGGAGCTGGTGGCAGCCGACTTACAACCAGCTTGTGGCGATCGCCCTGCTATCGGCGGGGATTGTTGTGTATGTCACCGGACGGCGGGGGCACGCCAGGACTCAGTTGCCTCCGGCCGGCGAATAGAGAATGGTGCCGAACTGCCCGACCACCCACCCGGTGGATTCATCAATGAAATACACGTCGTACAGGTCCCAGCTCTCGATACCACTGTATTGGTCCTCCCAGGTCTGGCCACCATCCTGGGTGTAGAGGATTGTTCCATCTCTGCCGACGATCCAGCCGACCGAATTGGTGGCAAAATGGACGCTCAGCAGGGTGACGTTGGTATTCGATGTCTGTATCTGCCAAGTGGCGCCACCGTCGGCCGTGTGCAAGATCAGTCCGGCGACGCCCACGGCCCAGCCGTTGTCGGCGTCGGTGAAGTGAACGCTCCACAAATCGCTGTAGTTGCCCAGGCTCACCACTGTCCATGTCCGGCCGCCATCCGCAGTCTTGAGGATGGCGCCGAAATTGCCGACCACCCAGGCGTTGCGGCTATCGATGATGGAAAGGTCGCTGAGATTGTAGCCGACAATACCACTTGTGAAGTGCCAGGTAGCACCACCGTCGGTCGTGTATCCGGCAGTGCCATTGCGGCCGACCGCGATACCGCTGTCAGCGGTAGAGAAACCGACCGACCAGAGATCGACTGCCACACCGCTGTTCTGCTCGGCCCAGGTGTCACCGCCATTGTTAGTATGCATGATAAGGCCGTCGGCGCCGACAGCCCAGCCGTTCGTGTGATCATGGAAGTAGATGGCCTGCAGCAAACCAAGACTGAGGTCGGGGTATAGCTGCCACGTCGCGCCGCCATCCGTTGTTCTGACCAGATATCCGTTCTGGTCCACCCCGCCGAGAATGCCGGCGGCCCACCCGCGCTGGGCATCGTGGAAGTGGACGCCGCGCAAGTCCTTGTCCAGCGGCGAGGTCTGGTTGAGCCAACTGAAAACGGACAGGCTGCAGGTGACCGACTGCGGAGGATTGGCAACATCGGCGGAACTGACCCTGATCAGGCCGACCTGGTCTCGGGTTGTCGCCTGGCTCAGGTCTATTGCGAAGAATATGGTATCGGGGGTCGTGCCGGTATCGGAGTCAAGTGCGATCCAGGGCGCGAGGGGCTCGACGCTGAAATCGAACTCAGTAGTGGGGTCATTGGTCGTCACAACGAAGTACAGGTCACCGATGGCCGTTGACTCGCGGGTGGCCTCGAAAGAGAAGTAGCGGGGTGACAGCTGCAAAACGGAGCCGATATCGACCGTTACTGGTATGGTTCGCGTTATACCGACGGGATTGGTCGATTGGAGCGTGATAGTGGCCGTGTTCACCCCAGGGGTCATATTGGTGGGAAAAATCTTGACGAAGAAACTGTCGGGTGCAATGCGGTTCCCGATGGGGATATCGAGCCAGGCCTGGTCAGCAGACAGGCGGTATGCGATGCTGTCGATATTGCGGGTGCGGACTTTGATGTACGCGTTCGGGGCAAGGCTGCCTGAGTATGCTTCGAATTCCAGTGAGGCGGGTTGGGGAACCAGCATGGGGGTCGTCGGTTCATTCCCGGATTCGGAGCATCCGACAGCGGATAGCATAATCGCCAATACGATCAGTGTCGGGGCAAACAGAGTGTACTGACGGCGAAGATCGGGCATACTCATACATCTCCTTAAGAGCGACCATGTGGCGAGGTAGCCACACTGGCCATGTTCGGGCTGGTTGTCCCAGTCCCTTTGGGTCCGTCGGCCGGCGGATGCTCAGATACCGCCGTTGGTCACGCTCGGCAGTGCTCCCTGACATATCGCGCCGGCAGCGGTCAACGGGCCGGCGCGCCTGTCGTAAGCTGATAACGCTGACAGGGGGAAGTTAGTTCAATGCTGTTCGCCGGGCAAGGGCGGTTTGCGTTGGAGGCGGACAGTCTGGGGGGCGGGCCGGTTCTGCAACCTGTCCGGTGTGGTGGTCCTACTCCGAGGCGACCAGTCGTGGCGTGATCAGGATGAGCAGGTCCGTCTGCTCGCTGGTGGTGGTCCGGTGCTGAAAGAGTCTGCCCATAACGGGGATTGAGCCGAGCAGCGGCAGCTTCTTGATGGTTACGCGCTCGGCCTCCTTCATCAGGCCGCCGATCCCCAGTGATTCGCCGGCCCTGACTCGCACCGAGGAGGTCACATCACGCTTGGAGGTTACCGGACGTTGATTGTCTATCGGCCCTGTGTAGCCGAGGATTTCTTCCACGACCGAACGCACCTCCAGCAGGATAGCGGAGTCATCGGTGACACGCGGCACAACCTCAAGCGACAGACCGACATCGAGGTCCTCAAAGGTGACAATATCCTGAATGACAGCACCTTCCGTGAAGCGGTTGACAGTCTGAATGGGAATCGTGGTCAGAACCTCAATCCTGGCCATCTGGTTTGAGGTCGTGGTGACGCGGGGATTGGAGAGCAGTCGGGAGTTGCCGTTCTGGATGAGATAGTCGAGGATGAAATTGACTTCCGTGGCAGTCAGCTTCCCCCATGTCCATTTGCCGCCGTCGAGGGGATGGGTGGCAAAGGCCGTGGTTGAGCCTGAAGACTCGTTGCCGTTGGTGCCGTCGGACTCGAGACCGCCGACATTGACACTCAGTCGGTCGGGGAAGTTGATTCCGAGGCGGCTGTCGCCGGTGAGGTTGGTTTCGATGACCCTCGCCTCGATTTCCACGAGGGGTCGGGGATAGTCGGCCTGGGCAAGGATGTCACGGGCACGCTGGAGGGTCTTGGCTGGAGCGTTGATTTGAATCATCTCGTCCCATGCGGAGGCACCTTGCAGGGTGTTGCCGGAAAGGATGCGGATACTGCCCTGGTCTCCGACAATGTCGCTGACGAGCTGTTCGGCGGCCTGGGCTGAGAGGTATTTCAGCTTAATCAGTTCGGACCGCGACTCCAGCAGATGGCGATCAGCGGCAGGCCTGACAACAACAACCTCGTCAGAGAGGTACCAACTGGCACCGGTGGATGCGGTCACGACATCGAGGGCATTCATGAGCGACACCTCCCTCAAGGAGACAGTCACATTCCCCTTGATGGAACTGGCAAGGGACAGGTTGAATCCACCCTGTGTTGCCAGCAACCGGAGGACATCGACAGCGGCGGCGTTCTCGACTGACAGGGTGATGGTCGTCCGGTCGAGACGTTGCGCTGTTGGGGCTGCAGCCGACTGACCGGCAACCAGCAGAATGCCGACCAGCAAAATCGTTGTGATTGGTGTGGATGAACTGAACCGCATTATGATTCTCCGTTGAGTTTCAGGGTCTGTTTCTGGTCGCCGCGGGTCAGGACGACGGCCTGAGGATCGATGCGGGCCACGGTCCACCCCTCCACAGTCGACTGCGGAGCGGCCAGTTTGCCGTTAATTATGGCCATGCGCTGCTCACCGATCGTAGAGATGCCAGACAACCGTAACAGGTGCCCCGTCTGCTCAGGAGTGCTCTTCCTCTCGGCGCGGCGGGGTTGTGGATGACCGGCGAACGGGTCTGTGCGCCAGCCGATGTCTGGAAATGTGGTCAAGCTGGTTTGTGGCGAGGGCCTTGCATGTTTCGAAGGCGTGGTCTTCAGGATCGAATCGGCAAGCATCTGGGCAGAGGTGACGGTGGTTTCATGTAGCACATTTGATGCACCGCGACGATCGGAGACCGGGTAATTCCAGAGACCCCAGATGACGGTGACTATCAACACAGCATACATCAGTCGCTTGCGGCTGCGTTCGGTCATGGTCTGTGCTCCTGAGCGGCGGTGGTCATGAGGACATCGAGCGAGACTGAGAAATAGAGCTGCGGGTAGGCTGGCTGCTCGTACTGGATTGTCACCGCATGGACGGCGTTTACGGCGTGGTGGCGGTCTACGGCGTCGAGAAAGTCTCCGATGTCCTCGAAACGCCCGCGGCCGTCCATGGTGACGCCGACGGCATTGATGTGGTCGGCGAATCCGGGGTCGTTGATTTTCTCAAGTAATGGTTTAAGATCAAGCCCGAAGTCAAGGACTGTCAGTTGGTAACTTGAGGTGAGCGACTCCACTTCGTGCTGCAGGCGTTCTGCTTGAGCGGGATCGGCGAGTGATTGCTGGAAGCGTGCCCACTGCTCATTGAGCGAGTGGAATTCGCTGGTAACGAGGTGGGCTGTTTCCAGATGCCGGCAGTACTGCTGGAGGCGGGTATCGGCCTCGGCGCTGGTCCGCACGAGTGCGGCTGTCTTCTGGCCGAACGGCAGGAAGAGCAGGAAGTACCATCCGATCGCGATGATAACAGCGGCGGCCGCGGGCGCAGTGACGCGGATTCTGGAGACTGGTCGATTCATTGCCCCACCTCCGCACGGGCGGTGAAGTGGACGGTTCGCTGTCCGAACTGCTGGGTGGAGTTCTTGGACAGCAGGTCCACCTTGCCTATTCCCGCGGTGGCTTTAAGGTCAATGAGGTAGGCGTAGAGCAGGGATTCCTGGCGGCCCTGATCGGACCTGACTTTTCCATCGACAGTGAGCGTGCTGCCGCCGTGCTGACGGGGGTTCAGTTGCACGCGCTCCAGCGCTACGCCCTCGCGGGCAATGCTGGAGAGCACCTGCATGGCATAACGCAGGCCGGGATCCGGCTGCCGGTTGAAGGGCTGTAGTTCGCCGCGCAGAAGGCTCGCCCGTCGCGTCGTGTTGTTGAGATCAGAAATCAGGGGATGCTGCTCCAGTTCGGTAACCTGGCTGAGCTGGCGCTGGAGAAGGCTGCTTAGCTGTCGGTATTCGAGATACTGCAGACTACTGATCACCGCGATTGATATCAAGACGGCCGCGAGGGCCACTCTGCCGAGCCGTCCGAACCGCCGGAGGCGACGCTGGGACGTCACTCGCTCGGGCAGAAGATTGATCAGAGAATCAACCGGTCCCAGGGGAGGCAGCAGTGAACAGAGGCTGCAATAGCGGCTTCCGAGCGACCGCAGGCCGACGTTCTTGAGATGACGCTCGGCGAAGGCTGGCGTCGTGAGGCTGACGGCCCGGGCATTCAGCTCCGTATCGACATAGAGGTTGATTTCCTCGTCGAAGGCAGGCGGCAGGCACAGATACACGGTCTGGACATGACGATCCGGTGTCTGGCCAAGATAGTAGTCGAGCGCGTCGCGGATGACTCTCCTGATGTCGGCAAAGACACGAGGGTTGGTCGTCGCCACCTGGGACTCGGAAGCCCAGTTATCGTCGCCGAGGCCTGCCTTGAGGGGTGGAAGCGAATCGATCACCGTTTCGCGAAAGAACTCCTGTTCTCCGTGGCGATAGAAGGCGGCCTCGAGCACGTTTCCGTTGAGTCGGACCAGGAGGGTGTCCTCTTCGGCGAAGCTGGTGCTCACCTGCTCGAGCCAGGGCTTGGTCTTCTGACCAGTGGAGGTGATCAGAGTGACATCGCAGAGCCTGCTTCCGAAGATGCGGTCGATCAGGGATGGCCAGTTGCCTCCCAGCGCCAGGGCGTGGATCTCCAGGGTGGGGACGCCGGAGCGTTCGAAGCGGTCAATCCGCCTGTAGGCAAACAGGCCGGTGCGGATATCAAAGGGGAACACATGTTTGGCCTGAGAGGTCACTACCGCCCGCAACTCCCTCGGCGGCACCTCGGGCACGAAGAATGACCGCTGCAGGATGTCCGGTCCGGAAACCAGCAGGTGCAACTCATGCCGACGGGAACCATTGAGGGTCCAGAACTCGTCAAACCAGGCAATCAGGCGATCAGGCTGGCCGTAGCCGACGTCAACGCTCTGGAAAGACCAGCCGGATCGGCGGCGGCGGGAGACCGGAGTGGCGCTCCACTGGAGCCATGATTCAGAAACTTCAAAGGTGACCAGACAGCGGCCGAAGTCGCCCGGGATTCTTTTGGGGGCATCCGGGAACGGTCGGCTGGTGACAGAAGTCGGATGCTGCTCGTGGGTGGTTGACTCCGGGTGCATGCGCTCAGCTTCCTGTATTGAAGGTGACAACGGAGCCGTCGCTGAAGGTAGCCAAAATGCTGACATTGCTCATGTCCACCGGATGGACGTTCCCGAGGCCGGTGCGTTTGTCCACGAAGCTTCCAATCACGATCGCTTTAGAGGCGGAGACAGGAACGGACACGGGGCTGGAGAAGGTGATGGTATCGCCGCTCCCGGCGCGCGGGGTCCACGAGTAGTGCTGCTGGCCATCGCAGTTGAGTGTCTCGAAGTAAGCCGTAGGCGATTGGGAGTAGGTCAGTACCAGCCAGGTGATCACAATGGGAGAGGAACCGGTGTTCTCGATGGTGAAATTGACATTGTCGTTGTTGCCGCCGCTCACTCCCGCGCTGCCGGTCAAGTATGCGAGACCGCCAGTCCCTCCGGTGCCGGGGCTGGCGCCGGGATCAGCAGCCCAGAGCGCTCCGGGGAAGCGCAGGGTAAGATAGGAGGTGCTGCCCGGAAGCACTGAAACCACGGCAGCGACCGTGTCATTCGTAGACGCGTAAACAGCCTCCACCGACCGGTTGCCGATGGGCACGGTTGACAGGAACGTGGCTCGACCTGAGGCATTGCAGTGCAGGGTGGAGTCTCTGGTAATGCCGGAGCCATCGGGGTAGCTGAGGGTGATGGCCACCCGGGAGGCGCTGTCGCCGGGCGGATTGCCGGCGGCGTCGGTAATATAAACGACCACGCTGTTGTCAAGCAGGTCGGCGCTGGAGGAGGCGAGACGGCGGGTGAGGGTGTCCGGGTTGCCGCCGGTGGAATGGATGGTGACACCACCGGAGAAATCGTAGTTGGCGCCCCAGGCATCGCGCTTGAAGTCATCTGCGGCCTCGTTGAAGGCGCCGGCAATGTACGGACCGCGCCATGTGCCAAGGCCGGGATTGGTGTGCAGGGCATCGAGATTGGGCGGCAGGGCACCGTTGTCGCCAACGTAGCCGAAGTCGGCTCGGACGCCGTTGCTGATAAGCGCGGGATTGCCCACGATAGCAGCGGCGAGCTGGTCCATTTCAGCCATAGTGCTTTCGAAGCGAGCATTGGCGATGGGTGCGTCCATCGAGCGCAGGGCGACGGTCGCGATTATCCCCATCACGACGATGACGATGACCAGTTCCATGAGGGTGAATCCTGATGTGTGTCTCAGCCGCTCCACGTTAGCGTCCACGGTTAGAAAGTTATTGTGATAGTCTCGGGCGATCCGTGGCTCACGAGCGTCCGGGCGACGGGATCGTAGGTATAGGGCACTTTCCAGGCATCAGTGAGATACGCACCGGCCGAGCTGTCGATGTACGGACCGTTCCAGCCGAGCCGCTCGATGCGGTCGTAGACCGGAATCGAGTCTGGACGAGTGACGAGGTCTTCCAGCCGCTCCGGCAGGAAACCGCAGTCGCCGAGGAACCCGGCCGAGACGTGTTGCCCGGCGGCGATGGGCTGAGGGTCACCGACGATGGCCTTCTTGATTTCGAGCATTTCGGATTTGGTCGCTGCCACCCGTGATTCGTGCACGAAATCGCTGATTCTGGCGACGGCAATCGAGGCGATAATGCCCAGCACCACGATGACAATGACGAGTTCGACCAGAGTGAACCCGGTGTTGTTGGAACGTGTCATCGCCTGCGGCATCGCACTTACCAGTTGTTTTCGCCTGCAATATTGGTGTTGGGCCAAATCTGTCCGGTAGAGTCGTTGTATACCCATCCTCCCCGGGTGCCAACGATTGCTCCCCGCGCCTGGTTATGACCGGATACGATGCTATCCCCGGCATTGGGCTGGAAGGGATTGGTCGGCAGGGTGTGTTCGAACACAATGCCGGGAGTGACCAGAGAGTCATACGGAGGCCACTGGGCGACGCTACTCTTGACCGTTTCCTTGGCATACCAGATGGCAACGCCACTGCGCAGGCCGCCAAGAGAGGCCTTGCAGGATGACTCGCGAGCTTCGGTGGCGATATCCTGGTACTTGGGGATAGCAACGGCGGCGAGGATGCCGAGCACGACGATAATGATGACCAGCTCGATCAGCGTAAAACCGTGCTGGGAGCTGAGATGACGGTTGAACATCGGAAATCTCCTTGATCACAACTGATGGTTGGGAAACCGTCAAAATGGGACGGCTCCGAAAGCTTAGTTCTACTGTATACTTTTATCGTCAGTTACGGTCACAATCCTGACCGAATCAGGGCCCAAAAATGGTTATTATGTTCCACATGGGCAGGAAGATAGCCAGGGCCAGCAGGGTGATCATGGCTCCGATGACAATGATCAGCAGCGGTTCCAGGGCGGTGGTGAGGCGTCGGGAATCATAGAGCACTTCGCGGTCGAAGAAGGATGCGATCTCGCGCAGGGTAATCTCCAGGGAACCGGACTCAAGGCCGATCTGCAGAAGAGATACCACAAGTCGCGGGAAGTGCGGCATTTGGGGACGGCTTTCGGAGAGGCTTCTGCCCTCTCGGAGACCGTCCTCGAAGGCCCCTATTTCGCTGGCAATGACGGTATTGCCGACAGCATCGCGCACAATCTGCAGGCTTTTGAGCAATGGGATGCCGGAGGCGATGAGCACGCCCAGAACGTGCGAAAACCGAGAGAAAAGCACCTTGAGCAGTAGCGAGCCGAAAACTGGCGTTTGCAGAGCGAGGTGGTCAAGGCGAGGTTTCAGAGCGGGTGCCTTAAGCAGTTTAGCCACACCCCAGACAGCGGCCACAATGGCCGGAAGGAGGAAGTACCAGTTGCCGGTGATGAACTCGCTCAGGGCGATTAGAAGGCGTGTGGGGGTGGGCAATTGCGCTCCGTAGGCGGCATAGAACTGGGCGAATCTCGGCACTACGAAGGTAGTCAGCACAAAGAAGGCAAGCACAATGGCGGTGACGACCATAATCGGATATCTGACGGCGCGTCGGACCTCCTCGTGGGTGATCAGTTCCTGTTCGAGGGCGTCGCCCAGGCGCTCGAGGACGGTATCAAGCTGACCGGAGACTTCGGCGGCTTTGATGCTGGAGACAAAGACCGGCGGGAACAGATGTGGGTACTGGGCCATGCTGGCCGAGAGTTGTTCGCCCCGCTCCAGCTTATCGCGGATATCGAGCAGAGCGTTGCCCAACGGCTCGTTCTGGTATTGGTCGGCGATGATCTCAAGCGAACGGAGAATGGCAACGCCGGCTCGGTACAATGTGGCGAGTTTGCGGGTGACGAGAATCAGGTCTTCCAGGCGGGAACGCCGCTTGCGTTGGAGAAGGGCGGCGAATGAATGCTTCGATTGGTGCTTGACAAAGACGGGGATCAGATCCAGTGACTCAAGATGCTGTTCGACAGCGTCGTGGCTTTCGCCCCGGATCTGACCGGTGACAAGTTCGCCCTTGCGGTCACGCGCTCTATATGTGTACAGGGTTGGCATGGCTGACGGTAGCCTCGTTTTGCTCGGAGCGTTGCGTGATACGCAGCACCTCACGGTAGGTAGTCTCCCCCCTGAGAGCTTTTTCGAGCGCGTGTTGATGGAGGGTTTTCATGCCGTGGGCGACCGCATGGCGCTTAATCTCGCTGGCGGAGGCGGAGGCGAGGATCATGCGCTGAACGGCATCGTCGACCACGAGCAGTTCAAAGACACCGCTGCGGCCCTGAAAGCCGGTATCGCCACACTTGGGACAGCCCTCTCCCCTGACAAACGCCGGGGTGACATTGGCCGGCAGTTCCAGCCGGGGCATGACCTCGTCCGGAGGCGGATCATCTATCTGGCACGTTGGGCAGACGACCCGGACCAGACGCTGCGCAATGACGCCGAGCAGCGCTGATCCGAGCAGAAAGTTTTCTACTTCCATGTCCAGGAGGCGCGAGACAGCAGCGGCGGCATCGTTGGTGTGGATAGTCGACAGGACAAGATGCCCGGTCATGGCCGAGCGCACCGCCATCCGGGCGGTCTCGGAGTCGCGGATTTCTCCGACCATGATAATATCCGGATTCTGTCGGAGAATGGCTCGCAGGCAGGACGCAAAAGTGAGATCCACCTTTTCGTTGGTCTGCACCTGGTTGATGTGCGGCAGGTTGTACTCGACGGGGTCTTCAACCGTGATGATGTTCTTCTCCGGGGAATTGAGTTCGTTGAGCATGGCATAGAGGGTGGAGGTCTTGCCTGAACCGGTGGGACCGGAGATGAGGATAAGTCCTTCGGGTTTGTGCAGGATAGAGCGGAAGCGCTCCTGAGTGGCCGGGTCGAAGCCGAGCTTGTTGATGCCGAGCAGAAGGTTACGCCGGTCCAGAAGCCGGAGAACGACTTTCTCACCATGAATGGTAGGCAAAGTGGAGACACGCACGTCGACCGGTCCCTGTCCGGAGGTGAAAGTAAAGCGCCCGTCCTGGGGAACGCGCTGCTCCGATACATCCATACCGGCCATGATCTTCAGGCGGGAGATCAGAGCTGACTGCACAGATTTGGGCGGTGTACCCTCCTCCTTGAGAAGGCCATTGATCCGGTATCTCAGACGGACTGTGTCCTCCTCCGGCTCGATGTGAATATCCGACGAGCGGTCTTTCACAGCCTGGGTGATCAGGAGGTTGACGTACTTAATGACGGGGGCCTCGCCGGCCACGGCATCATCGGTAGTCACGCTGCCGGCAACCGGTCGAAGGTCACTCTCCTGCTGTTTGGCTATATCGCTGAGAGCTTCCTCCAGCGATTCCTTGACGGAGTAGTGCTCTTCGATAGCTTTCGCGATGGTGTCGTACGTGGCGACGGCACGATTGATCTTCAGTTTGGTGAGATACCTGATCTCGTCGACGGCGATGAAGTCAAGCGGGTCAGCCATTGCGACGGTCAGGGTATCGCCGATTTTGAAGACCGGCAGGAGACGGTGACGCTTCACGAGATCAAGGGGGAGGATGGCGAGGACATCGGGATCGACGAAGACATTGTCGAGCGATATCCTGGGTACACTGAGCCTCTCGGAGATGGCATCGACAAGGTCTTCGGCCGAGATGAAGCCTTCGCTGACAAGCACTTCGCCGAGCTTGAGGCCGTTTTCGCGCTGGACTGCGAGGGCCTGCTGAAGCTGATCCCGGGTGATCGACCCGCGATCGATCAGTATATCACCGATTCGTTTGCTCAAGACAGTGTTCCTTGGTTGTAGCGATGGGCGTTCGGTTGGTTTATCGGCAGAAATGCGGACAAAATGAGTAGTGCGCATGGCTGGGCCGGTTTGCCTTCCGGTTCGACATGTGGTATAATTGTGGTCTGTGAGACTCAACACACGTTGCCGAGAAAGGCTTATGCAGGATAAAAGCGCAACAGGACAGAGATCATCGGGAAAACGGAGGCAACGGGAAGTTAGGGAGCTGCTTCAGGCCCGCGATCACGAGGCATTGAGACAATGGGCAGCAACGGATCGGGCACCGTTACGGACACTGACCTCACTGCTCTTTGACCCCGATGAGCTGGTTGTGTATCGCGGAGCGGAGGCGTTTGGGGTGGTGATGCCGGGATTCTCTTTGGAATCCACACGCAAGCAGCTGACTCACCTGTTCTGGATGATGAATGACGAGTCCGGGGCGCTGTGCTGGCGCGCGCCGGAGGCGATTGCGGAGATTCTGGTGGCCAGACAGGAGTTGGCCGATGAGTTTGGCCGGGTGTTGTTGTCATTCATTGTTGAGGAGCCGTTCGAAGCCGGCGTATGCTGGGCGATAACACGTTTAGCCACAATAGATTCCGCCGTAGAGCTACAGGGCAACTTTAGGTTGGTTCTACCTGAGCTCACACGCTGGCTGGACCGTCGGGAACCCCGGATACGGGGCATGGCGGTGCTGGCCTTCGGAGCTCTGAAGCGGCCTTCGGCCATCTCGAAGCTGGAGGGCATGGCCGCTGATGCGGGAGTCTTCACGTGGTATCAAACCAAGAGCGGGGAACTACGGCGGACGACTGTCGGTGAGGCAGCCGGCGATGTGGCGAAGTACTTGAAGTCCTTGAAAGAGTGATCGGGCGAATCAGTGAATCTGAAGCGGAAAGCGGGCAGGGACTGTGAGCCTGCCCGCGTTGTCTTTGTAATCTACAAGCTTGTCGCCGTTCCGTGTGCGCGCCGGGTTATTTGTCTTTGATGGCATCATCGCCAAGGTCTTCATTGTAGAGTCGTTGCTTGACGACCCGTTCGATCCGGGCACGTTCGGCGGCGCGTCGCTGCATTTCCTCTTTGGTTGCCTTGACCACCTCGGGTCGGATTCTCAGTGTCGGTTCCTTGAAGACCGAGAAGCGGAGCCAGTTCATACCGAGCTTGAGCAGTTCTAGATCATCCTCTCTGAGCCTGGTCTGAGTCTGCTCATCGATGTCGAATTTCTCAAGAAAACTGGTTTCAAAGACGAACTTGCGGAAGCGGTCAACGTCGTAGACGGCCAGGAAGAACATCTCAATCTGCTTGGGGTCGAGGTCATTACCTTCCATGAAGAACTCGTGGGTGGTGAGATTCTTGAAGTCTTCGCCCATTTGGTTGTATTGTTCGATGCCCTGATCTTCGACCCACTCGCCGACGGTCTGGTCGTGGTCCTCGAGATGTCCCTTGCACATGGACTCCTTGAGCAGGAAGTAGAACTCGCTGTCGAGTTCGGCCGAGGTCTCCCCCGGCTGGGCAAGACCCAGTGGATACATGCGGCAGGCCCAGGGGCGGTTCTCATAGACCTCACAGCCCTGTTTTGAGACAAAGGGGCAGCTCTTGTTTTCGTCGTCGTTCATCTGGAGCAGCAGAACGGGGTACTTGAGATTCTTGTCGAAGGGACTGATAGTGTACCTGGCGAGAAACTCGGTGGAAGTAATCCCCAGATGCTGTTTCAGGCGTACGATATCGTAGGGGGTGAGGAAGATGTTGATATCGCCGCAGCACTCGTTGAAACATGGCACGCCCGGATGACAGCGGAAAGTGAAGTGTGAGGACTTGTCCAGACGCGGATAGTCCTTGAGAATGTGCTCTTTAAGATTCTGCAGATTGTCTCTGTCGCTCATCGTGATTCCTCTTCGATGATGCCGCTTTTCAGGGCCGTTTTCGACCATACGGGCAGTGGTCCGGACTCTCCGGTGGTGGGGTCGAGCCGGAAGCGATACGATGCGTTTTGTTGAAACTGGGTACGCATCCAGTTCCAGCCGCGTTTGTAGTAGGGGCACTCGTCGTTGAAGCAGACGTAGTGAAACTCTGTGTCCCAGCAGGCCATTTGCGGCGTGGCCCACTTGCTGAGCTTCTGGCCGCAGTGCGGGCATGTGAATGGGTGTTTGTCATCAGAGGGCATCTGTTACCTCAACAGGTTACCGATCTATCCAGGCACGAGACAGGATATCTTTGTCTGACAGAACAGTGCCGGGGGCCTTGCTGTTCGCCATGTTTTGCGCGGACAGTGCCGGAAAAAAAGGCCTCCAGACGCGTATCAGGCGTCTGGAGGCTCTATTTGGGCGCTTACGCGCTCGGCATCAGCCGCCGATGGTCTCGTGTTCCTGGTGGGCCGGGAAGACTTGAAGCATGGGACGCTTCATCATTTCCCATTCCTTATTGTCAGGATTCCAGCGGCAGTTCACGAAGCAATGCCAGTTATCCTCGTCCATCGTCGGGAAGTCGGTCCGGCGATAGTAACCCGGCCAGCGGGTTTCCTCACGGTAGAGGATGGAACGGGTATGAGCTTCGGCCTGCCACATGCGCTGGACGTTCTCCCAGCAGCGCAGCAACTCATGGAGATCGCAAGCGGCCAGCTTATCGGAGTCCTCATTGAGGAAACCGAGCAGCTCCATTGCCTTATCCAGATACGCCTTGTTGGTGGCGAACTGGGCCGACACGCCGCCCACGTACTCGTCCATGATCTTCTGCAGACGAAACATAAACATCTTGGGCTTAATGTAGTTCGGGTTCACTTCGGGATCGGTCGAGCCGTTCTTGTGCTGCTCAAAGACCTCAAGCGGGCGGTAGATCAGCTTCTTGTACTCCTCGACCTTGGCGTTGTCAATGTTAGGCAGAGTGTTGTTCTCGACGATGAAGCGGATCGCGGCCTTACCGACGATGCGGCCTTCAGCGTGAGAACCCGAGGAGAACTTGTGCGAGGAGGCGCCGGAGGCGTCACCGGCACAGAACATGCCCTTGACGGTCGACATGTGGGCATAACCCCAGAAGTATTCCTTCTTCGTCTCGGCAGTCTGAAGATCCTCAGGACCGGAGACCCAGGCACCGGAGGCGCCAGAGTGCGAACCAATGAAGTATGGCTCGGCGGCGGCGATTTCGGAGGACTTCTTCTCGGGCTCAACGTTGCTGGCGGCCCAGAGAATGGCCTGCGAGATGGTCATATCGAGGAAGTCTTCCCAAGCCTCGGCCTCAAGCTCTTTGAGCTTCTTCTTGGCGGCCTTCTCATCGCCGGCCTCGGAAGCGATCTTCTGGATAGCTTCCTCGGTGCGCATGAAGATCGGGCCCTTGCCTTCCATCACATCGAGCATACCGAGCCAGTTGCGGAGGTTGGCCGGAATCGGCTTGACCAGTCCGTAGGGCTTCCAGTTCTCGAGTTCATCGCGGCGCTCCACCATGTAACTGCCACCCTGGGAGTTAGTCGCCTGCGCCTTGAACAGCAGGAACCATGCACCGACAGGACCATAAGCATCCTTGAAGCGAACAGGGATGAAGCGGACTTCCTGGGAAGTCATCTCGGCGCCGGCGCGGAGGGTGAAGTAGGTGGACGAACCGGAGTTCCACGGCGGGTACCAGGCGCGGCCGAGGCCCTCACCGGAAGAACGCGGCTTGAAGACGTGGACGGCGCCACCCATGCCGACCATGACGGCCTTGGCACGGAAGACGTAGAACTTGTTTTCACGGGTGCTGAAACCGACGGCACCAGCGATACGGTCGCCATCGAGCAGCGGCTCGACGATGAAAATACGCTCGAAGTACTCGCCACCGGACTCGGCGAGAGCATTCTTGGCGGCCTCGGCAACGATCACCTTGTAGGACTCACCGTTGATCATGAGCTGCCAGCGACCTTCGTGGACATAACTGCCCTCGGCGTCCTTCCAGATCGGCAGTCCCCACTTCTCGAACAGGTGGACGGTGGAGTCCACGTGGCGGGCGATGTTGGCAACGAGGTCTTCGCGGATGACGCCCATGAGGTCCTGACGGACGTAGTCGACGTAATCGCGGACAGTGTTCTTGCCCTCGGTCAGGCCAACGTACTGGTTGATGGCGGACAGGCCCATAGCCACCGCACCGGAGCGGTCCATGGCGGCCTTGTCAACCAGGGTCACCTTCAGACCGTTCTTCTTGGCCCAGTACGAGGCTTCCACCGCCGCACCGCAGGCCGACATACCACCACCGAGAATCAGAAGATCAGTGGTGACTTCAACTGTTTCGAAATTCTGCATTGCAAGTCTTCCCTTCCGATTTACTTGATGGTGAACAGGGCTTCAGTTCTCAGCGCTTCCGGCTCCTGGGCCAGGACTTCGCTGTTGAGATCATCGTGAGCAGTCTTGTAGCTACCGCTCGGGACAGCCTTCCCCTCTTCCGTCGTGCGGATGGGGAACTTGAAGCGTTTGAGCATTCCATTGCGGAACTTCACCGTCCACATGATGGCGTCGGTGGAGCGCATCGGCGTGACATTCGCGCCCATCGGCACGAAGTCAGCGTACCCGCGAACCTCAATTGCCTGCACCGGGCAAATCTTCACACAGCTGTAGCACTCCCAGCACATCTCGGGCTCCTGGTTGTACGCCTTCATCAGGTCCTTGTTAAGAACCATGAGGTCGTTGGGGCAGATGAACTGGCACGCTGTCTTGTCCAGCGCCTTGCACCCATCGCACTTATCAGGGATCACAAAACTCGGCATTTCGGCCTCCTTAACATGATGCTTGAGACAATCTCATGTTGTCTTCCGTGTATTGCCAATTACTTCTTAATTTTCTTTTCAGCGTCGCCACTGGCGTGGCCATGCATCTTGACCTCGACCTTGTCGTCATCCTTCAGGCCGGCATAATACTCACGCAGAATGGCCAGGACCTCGGGACGGCTAAACTCGGCCGGCACATCGCCGCCCTCACTGAGGGCCTTGCGCAGGGCTGTACCGGAGAGGAACAGGCGGTCTTCTTTGCCGTGCGGGCAGGTCTTCATGGAGGCCATACCACCGCACTTGTAGCACCAGAAGGTCCAGTCGATGGGGAGCATCTTGCACTCAAGCGCGCCCTCGGGAAGCTCGTGGAAGACATTCTGGGCATCGAAGGGTCCGTAGTAGTCACCGACACCAGCATGGTCGCGGCCGATGATCATGTGGGTGCAGCCGAAGTTCTGCCGGAACACGGCATGCAGAAGACCCTCACGAGGTCCGGCGTAGCGCATATCCAGCGGGTAACCGCCGGTGACCACGCGGTTCTTGTCGAAATACAACTCGACCAGAGTGTTAATGCACTTCACGCGAGTATCGGCCGGGATGTCGCCAGGTTTCAGCTTCCCGACGAGCTGGTGAATGTACAGACCATCGGATACCTCAATGGCGATCTTGGCCAGGTACTCGTGAGAACGGTGCATCGGGTTGCGGAGCTGCAGGGCGGCGATTGTCTTCCAGCCCTTCTCGGCAAAGATCCTGCGGCTCTCGGCGGGGCGCATGTACAGATCGCCGAATTCCCTGGGGAAGTAGGATTCGCTGAGGACCTTGACGGGACCGGCGAGGTTCCAATCTTTCTGAGCGCGAACCATCTTGACACCGGGATGGTCATCCTCGGTGGTGCCGAAGACGTTCAGACACTCGAAGTCCTTGTCGATCTGGTAGCACTCGGTCACCTTCATGGTGCCCATGATCTCCTCGGTCTCTCCGGAGACAAGGCATATCTCAGTGCCGGTATCAAACTTGGCGTCATGTGACAGGGTGATCGGGATGGGCCAGAAGACGCCGTTGGACATCTTCATATCCTTGCAGACGCCTTTCCAGTCGGCTTCGTTCATGAAGCCATCAAGGGGCGTAAAGCCACCAATACCAAGCATGATCAAGTCGCCCGTTTCTCGGGTGCTCAAGACAACCTTGGGCATGCTTTCGGCGCGTTTGAGTTCCTCGTCACGCTCCTTGCCTTCCAGCAGGAGGATCTTGAGCTCGGGGCTCCCATGCGGGGAGATGAGTTCAGTCTTGCTCATAGGTTTGTTCCAGTTTCTTTGAGTATCAGCTATCGTGTTCGACTTAATCTTCGTATCGGCAAAATCCCCAAGAATCATGTGACTTTTTTCACAAAGACCCTTGAGTACATGGCGGCTTCGATTTGACCGCCTTACCCTTTCCTCGATCCGGCAGAAAGTAACTTTTTTCACAAGCCCTGTCAAGTCCGGGGCGTCGTTTTTTTGGACTTTTTTGACGAAATCGAGTCGATTTCGGTGGGTTTCAAGAGCCCGTGCAGCAGGTCCTTGGGCGAAGATAACCTTTGGGCGGCGAAAGGTTACCTGTGGAGGACCCAGCCCCGGCCACTGGACACCTAATTTACCAGAGATCAGGAGATTGCAAACGGTGGCTGACAGACGCATCAAGGGGCCGGAGGTGACAGCGGATGATGATGTCAGAACTGTCCGCGGGTTGATGAAGCCTTCGACGCGGGCTGGTGACGGCAGTAGGTTGGTTTGGCGGTCTGAAATCGAACGGAGGCGATGACGACCGATACGGCCGGGGTAAGATGGCCCCAAAAAAGGTGTCGTTGGTCACTGGGGTGTGGACGCGAGCCAATACCCTTCGCGGTGGCACCGGGACAAGATATTCGTGGGCTACATTGTGAAAAAAGTAACAAAAAAGGCTTGACAATTTCGCGGCCTGCAGGATATACTCAACTGATAAATAGCGATGACTTGCGGTGGCCGACATGGCCCCGTAAGCCTATGGAATGAAAGGAGAAGGCGTTATGGCCCGGGTTGTCTTTCAGGAGCCTGATCTCGATTTCATACGCGATATCCAGCAGTCGGGCGGTGACACGTTGAAGCGGTGTTACCAGTGCGCGACCTGTTCGGTGGTGTGCAACCTCTCCCCTGCTGATCGGCCGTTTCCCCGCAAGGAGATGATCTGGGCGCAGTGGGGGCAGAAGAATCGACTGGTGAGCGATCCTGACGTCTGGCTGTGCCACCAGTGCAACGACTGCTCCACGTATTGCCCACGCGGAGCGCGGCCTGGCGACGTCCTTGCTGCGGTTCGGTCGTATGTTTATAAGACGTATGCTTTTCCGAGTTTCATGGGCAGGGCACTTGCCAATCCCCGGGCGCTGCCGCTTCTGATCGGGGTGCCGCTGATCATTATGCTGGCGTTGATTTTTGCCACAGCTCCGACAGGTCCGGACGGGGCGTACCTATTCATGACAAGCGATGTGATCGATTTCAATCTGTTTTTGCCGCACAGCACGGTTGACGCCTTCTTCGTCTTCGGCAATCTGTTGATTTTCCTTTTCGCTGCGATCGGATTCGCACGGTTCTGGACGGCCTTGAAACAGGATGGGGCGCCGGCTCAAACGGGATTCGTGTCGGCACTTGTGGGCACGGTCACTGAAATCCTGTCGCACACCAAGTTCCGTGAATGCGGGGCAAATCGACCGCGAGCCGTAGCACACATGATGTTGTTGTTTGGGTTTATCGGCGCGATGATAACAACGGGGCTGGTGTTGATATTCGTGTTTGTGCCCCACTACTTCGAGAGCTGGTTTGGTGCCGATCTTCCTGCCTGGGCGATCCAGTTCACGGCGCTGCCCTTCGATCTCCCTCATCCGATCAAGATGCTGGGGGCTGTCTCTGGTGTTGCGCTGCTGATCGGCAGCGGGATGCTGGTGTACCGCCGCTGGACTAACAAGGATTCGGTTGGAGCTAATGGGTATGTTGATTATCTTTTCCTATATGTGGTGTTCGTGACCGGTTTGACCGGTATGCTGTCCTGGCTGAGCCGATATCTCGGCGTGCCGATGCTGTCGTACGTGATCTACTTTGTGCATATCCTGGCAGTGTATTTCCTGTTGTGGTATATGCCGTATTCGAAGTTTGCGCACATGATATACCGCACCCTTGCCCTTGTTCGCGCCCGACAGATTGGCCGTCAGGCCCGCGAGTTACCTGAGGGCGCCCGGCAGATGCAGGCTCAGGCCCATCAGCCGGCAAACATGGTGAGTTAAGTGGTTATGAACGGCGGACTGAGCACGCTGTACAAGTCTGAAGATTGGTGGGCTGTCTGGTTTGGCGTCATTATTTTCGCGGTGACGCTCGGCGGCTTGATCACCAAGGTGCCCAAAGTCGGCAAGTGGACCGACAATCCCCTCGATGCCTTTCTCAAGTTCGCCGATGGTGAGGTAACCGGCAACATTCTGTTGTCATTGGTGGTTCTCATGATCGCTCTGGGGGTGTTGACGGCGATCGGTGTTGCGTTTATGAAAGTGGCCAATCCGGGGCTGTATTTCGCCGGATTTGTCGGGGTTTTTGTTCTGGCGTGCCTGTCGTACTGGATAGCCAACCAGGTGAATATCAGGTATTGGGGGCTGAGCTACGCCTTGTGGGCACTGTTGGTGGGGCTGGTGATATCCAATACCGTTGGGACGCCCAAATGGCTGCGAGCCGGTGCCCAGACGGAACTGTTTATCAAGACGGGGCTGGTGCTGATGGGGGCTGAGGTGCTTTTCGGGAAGATAATCTCACTGGGACCGCCGGGATTGATGGTAGCATGGGTGGTAACGCCGATAGTGGTCGTTTTCATGTTTCAGTATGGCAAGCGCCGGCTGAAGATGACGAATCTGCATCTGGTCATAATCATCGCGGCGGCGACCTCGGTTTGCGGCGTCTCGGCCGCGATCGCGACAGCGGCGGCCTGTTGTGCCAAGAAAGAAGACCTGACGCTGGCGGTAGGGATGACTCTGATTTTCACAGTGTTGATGATGTTCTTCATGCCGCTGGCGATTTCTGCGGTCGGGATGGACCCGATTCTCGGGGCGGCCTGGATGGGGGGAACGATCGATTCGACCGGCGCGGTGGTAGCGGCGGGTTCCATGCTGGGGCCGGATGCAGAGAAGGTGGCGGCGGTTGTCAAAATGATCCAGAATGTGCTTATCGGGGTGATGGCTTTTGCGGTGGCGTTGTACTGGGTGACAGTGGTCGACCGCAGTGAGCGGCGCAAAACCGATCCGACGTGTGCGTCGCCGAGCGCGATGGAGATCTGGCACCGTTTCCCCAAGTTCGTTCTGGGATTTGTCGGTGCCTCGTTGTTCTTTTCCTTCGTGTTAGTGCCACGAACCAGTGGTGGCTTTGATGCGATTGAGGCAAGCTACATCAACCCAGTGACCGCAGTCTTGCGAGGGTGGTTTTTCTGTATGGCGTTTGCGGCTATCGGTCTGGAGTCCAACTTCCGTGATTTGACCTCGCGCATGGAGCGGGGGAAACCGATGATTCTGTATGCTGTCGGGCAAACATTCAACCTGGTACTGACGCTGCTGATCGCCTATCTGGCCTTCATGGTCTTCTTTCCCAATGCGATTTAGGCAATCGGAGGTCCAATGCACAACAGGCAGGAACCGCAGAGCAAATCACTGGTTCAACGAATGACGGAACTGGTGGCGGGCCTGGTTGCACTGGCGGCGTTTGCGGGCGTGTTCGCATCGGGCTGGTCGCCGCCCGGTCCGGCCGGAGCGGTGCTTCGGCACAACCAGCAGCTTGAGATCGACGCCTCTCCCCTGTTTTACTCGGAGGTGGAGCACATGGCATCCCTCGAACAGGGAGTAAAGCAGTTGCGGGAGAAGGCGGCAGAGTGTAGGTTGGACGAAAACGATGAGTGAATAGACAGGAACTGAACATTACGACACAAGTTTCGGAGGTATCATGTCAACGAAGGAATTGCAGCAGGAAGTAGTGGAGAACATGCGTCGGTGGATGAAGATAGAGAACGCCTCTGTTGCATCGACCGGCAACGTGATCGAGAAGACGAACAATCCGGTGGTGCGGATGGTGATGGAGATTATTCAGCGTGATTCTCAGATGCACTATCGGGTGCAGGAGTTGATTGCGGACAGTCTGGAATCGAAGACGATTACGCTGACGCCAGAGGAACTGGCCGATGTATGGGACATGATTGAGAGGCACATTGAGCTTGAGAAAAAGACAGTGGAGCTGGCCGAAAAGAGCCTCGCGGCGCTCAAGGGCAAGCGGATGATTGTCCAGGAGTACCTGCTGCACTACCTTCTAAAGGACGAGCAGAAGCACAATGAAATCCTTGATGAGTTGGCGCCGATCAAGAACAAGATGTACCCGTACGCTTAAGGGGTCCGGATCGGAGTTTAGTTAAGTAAACAGATAGAACGGGACACAGTCGTGGCGGATAGCTGTTGCTGCTGCCGAGTCCGGCTGTGTCCCATTTTTGTCGCTCCGGTCAATGGTGCGTATTGCTTTTTCGGCCGGTTTGATTATACTTAGCCGATTGTGAAACAGCCGTACGGCGTCCATGGTGAGCGGGCGATGAGCCGGTGTATGTCGGCGCTTGCGATCACCGTCAGCGTCGGGCACACCTGGAGCAAACAGGAGGAATTGATGAAGCTGGACAGTGTGGATAAGATTCTGGCATTCGCGATAGAGAAGGAACAGGATGCCGCGGACTTCTACAAGAGCCTGGCCGACAGGATGGATCGTCCGTACATGAAGGAGATTTTCGAGGGATTCGCCAAGGAAGAAGTGGGCCACAAGGCGAAGCTGATGGCGGTACACGACGGCAAGTTGATGCTGAAGGCCGAGGACAAGGTCAAGGATTTGAAGATCGGCGAGAACCTCGTTGATATCGAACTGGATGCGACGCTGGATTATCAGCAGGCGCTGATTCTGGCCATGAAGGCAGAGAAAGCGGCCTTCAAGCTGTACACCGATCTGGCTTCATCGACCGATGATGCCAACCTGCAGACCACCTTCCAGGCCCTGGCGCAGGAAGAGGCAAAGCACAAGCTGCGTTTTGAGATCGAATACGACGATTTCGTGCTCCGCGAGAACTAAGCGCGGGTACGTTTAGGGCATATCAGAGTGCGTATCAGTTCACTGGACCCGTAGTCACGAAGGTGGCTGCGGGTCTTCTTATTGTTGGGGCATACTGGGGCGATATGCTGTCACTCTGCTACCGGAGCCACCGGGCGGCCTGCAGGGCGTGATAGGTGATGATGATGTCGGCGCCGGCGCGTTTGATGCTGGTCAGCACTTCCGTCACGAGGCGTTGTTCGTCTGCCAAGCCGCGTTCTGCCGCGAGCCTGACCATAGCATACTCGCCGCTGACATTGTATGCAGCAAGGGGAGCGGCGAAGCTCTCGCGGGAACGGGTGATGACATCGAGATATGCCAGGGCCGGTTTGACCATGACGATATCGGCGCCTTCCTCGATATCAGCAGCGATTTCGCGCAGGGCCTCATCGGTGTTCGGCGGATCCATCTGGTAGGTGCGTCGGTCGCCGAACTGAGGAGCGGAGCCTGCCGCCTCGCGGAAGGGACCGTAGAAGGCGGAGCAGTACTTGGCCGAATAGGCCATGATGCCGACCTGGTCGAAGCCGCTCTCGTCGAGAGCGTCACGAATGACACCGACGCGGCCGTCCATCATATCTGAAGGAGCAACGAAATCAACTCCGGCCGAGGCATGACTGACGGCCTGCTGGGCGAGAACATCCAGGGTGGCATCGTTATCCACATCACCGCCATTGACAATCCCGCAGTGCCCGTGATCGGTATACTCGCAAAGACAGACGTCGCTGATGACCAGTAGATCCGGGCAGAGTTGTTTGATCTGCCGGATGGCCTGTTGCACGATGCCATCGGCGGCCAGTGAGGATGATCCGGAAGCGTCCTTGTGCCGGGGGATGCCGAACAGGAGCACGCCGGGAATTCCGAGGTTCCAGGCCATTTGTGCCTGTGTTGCGATCTCAGAGAGGGGCCAGCGGTAAATGCCCGGCATGGAAGCAACTGGCTCCGGTGCTATGAGCGTCTCGGAGACAAAGAGAGGATATATGAAGTCATCGGGCGATAGCCGGGTTTCGGCGACCAGACGCCTGACGGCCTCGGATTGGCGGAGACGTCGCGGACGATCCTCAGGGAAACTCATGACTCTTCTCCTTTGTTGGTTCCGGGTGCGGCCGAGCTGGCGTGCTGCACGATGGCATCAATCAGTGCGGGAATGGAATGTGTGTTCGGCTCGATGGTTACTGTCATGCCGTGCGCCTCGACAGTCCGGGTGGTAGTTGGACCAATGGAGGCAATGATGGCACTCCCAGTGACCTGCCGAAGCTCCTCGGTGGTGAGATTCTCGAGCAGACCGTCACAGGTAGTGCCACTGGTGAACGTGATGATATCGGGAGGACGCTCCAGAAGTGCTTCCTTGTGGTCAGGCGACCAGGTATTCAGTTCGGTGTTGTAGGTGGTCAGAGTGATGACGTGGGCACCAACGTCACGCAAAGCATCCTCGACGTTGCTGAAGGCAAGATTGCCGCGCACGCGGACGACATTGACACCATTGAAATCGGCGAACCTCACCAACTCCTCGGCAAACCCCTCGCCGGTCTGTTTGGTGGGTACAAAATCAGGTCGAAGGTGATACTGCTCGAGTGCCCGCATGGTGCCGGTCCCGATGACAGCGAGCTTGAAGCGAGCGAGGCTTCGTACGTCATCGACATGCTCGAAGAACTGCTTCATGAAGAAGTTGACACCGTTCTCACTGGTAAAGACGAGCCAGCCGTCGCGCTCAAGGGCGAGGAAGTGGTCCCAGACCTTGCGGTCGTGGTGTTCATTGACAGTGATAGTGGGGTATGGCATGACTTCGGCGCCAAGCTCGCGCAGAGACTGGTACATATCGTGGGCCTGATGGACAGGTCGGGTCACAAGGATGCGCTTACCCATGAGGGGAAGGTTGTCCCACCAGCGGAGCCAGGGCTGTACCTCAATCACGCGGCCGAGGATAATGATGGCAGGTGCCTTGATGTGCTCTCGCTTCATGGCCCGAGGCAATTCTGCCACCGTCGACTTGACGACACGCTGGGTGGGATAGGTACCGCGCTCGATGACGGCAGCGGGATGATCGGGGGGCATACCGGCGTTGGTCAGCCTACGCATAACGTCCTCGGCCTGGGCAACGCCCATGTAGATGACAACGGTTCCCGTCGTGGCCTGAGCCACCCAATCCCACGGTACAGAACTGGCCGACTTCTCGCGGGAGGGGTGCCCGGTAGCGAAGACGACATAGGAGGCTCGTTCGCGATCCGTGCAGGGGATACCGGCATAGGCAGGTGCGGCGATTCCGGCGGTAATGCCCGGTACGATGACAAACGGGATGCCGTGTTCTCTGAGGAAGCGGGCTTCCTCTCCCCCGCGTCCGAAGATAAGCGGATCGGCCCCCTTGAGACGGGCGACCGTCTTGCCTTCTTTGGCAAGGCGCACCAGGAGGGCGTTGATATCTTCCTGCGAATTGCAGACCGATCCGGGCCTTTTGCCGACATAGTAGCGTTCGATGGTGGCGGGCAGGGTGACAACAAGTTCATCGGCGACGAGGTTGTCGTAGACGACGGCATCGGCCGAGACGAGTAAGTGCCTGGCTTTCATGGTGATAAGCTCCGGATCACCGGGGCCGGCACCAAGCAGGTAGACTGTTCCCGTTGTGTTTGCGCTCATAGTGGCACTAAAGTAATGCCGATCAGGCGAATGCACAATGCAATTGTGGGGAGCAATTGTGTGGGGCCGACCGCCAGTGGTCGCTGGCAGGGCAGCTACTCCGGCCGCTCAATCATGCGGTCCAGCTCAAGCGACAGTTCCTCAGCGGACATGTCCTGCAGCATGGTTTTCCAGTCGGCGTTGACGAAGCGCTCGAAGCATCTTGTGCGGGCCTCGAAATCATCGGGGAGTGCGTTGAGCACCCGGGTACGGAAGTCCGCGGCGAGGTTCATGAGCTTCGACCAGTGCTCCGGGAAGATGGTGTCGAGAATGGCTTTGAGGTGACTGGACATGAACGGCGCTCTGCCATCGGTTGAAATGGCAACGGTGAGACAGCCGCGCTGAACGGTTGCGGGAAACGTGAAATCGCACAGCCTGGGGACATCGGCAACATTGACAAGGATGCCGTGGGTACGACAATCGGCGAAGACTTCCTCGCTGACCGTGGTGTCATCGGTCGCGGCGATCACCATGCCATAGTCTATCGCCTCAGGAGACTTGTAGGGTCGTTCGTGAAGAGTGATGAGACTGCGCTCGGCATAGTACCGGATCTTGTCGACAACTTCGGGTGCCACGACAGTGACCGGACAGCCCTCGTACCTGAGCAGGGAGTCGACTTTGCGCAGGGCAACGTTACCCCCGCCAACGACGAGACATTTGCGATCGTTCATAGCGATGTTGATAGGCATGTATTTGTTGGACACCGGGTATCCTCCTGTGCTCAGGTTTCGTCGCCGCTTTGGCGGGATTTCATTCGCAGTAGTCGTTCGACCAGTCGGCGGGATGCTTTCTCGACAGCTTCCCGCTGATCAAGGGGCAGTGATTCAAGAACGGGATCAAGCTCCTCGCGGCGGATCTGCTCGAACGAGTGGCTCATTCCTTCGAACGTTGATTCATGGATGGCGTGGTTGTACCAGTAGCTGAACTCGCCGAGGCGCAACTCGATGATCCTCTCGGCGGCGGGGATGGCTGCCTCGCGACGTTGTCGCTGTTGAGCGACGAAGGACTTGATGCTTTCCAGATCGTGCACCTCGATAGCTCCGTCGTAATCGCGGTCGGCATCAATGTCGCGCGGGATGGCCAGATCAGCGGCCAACAGGCGGCGCCCGGGGTGCTGACGAGTGAAGCGTTCAATCATCTCGCGAGTAATGACCGGCTGTGAAGAGCCGGTGCAACTGATCAGGATATCCGCCTGAGGCAGAAGATCCTCAAGCTCGTCAAGACCGTGTCCTGTCCCGTGAAAGGCGGCGGCCATAGCGAGGGCCTTCTCGGGAGTACGGTTGGCAAACATGAGCCGTGAGTGGTGACTCTGGCTGAAATTGGTGGCGGCGAGCTTGATCATCTGGTTGACTCCGACAAACAGCACGGCGGGGTGGGGCATATCGGCAGCGCGTTCCCGAAGGAGGTCGATGGCGGCGCTGGAGACCGAGCAGGCCCCGCGGCCCATTTCGGTGTCGGTGCGGACCTGCTTGGCGACGCGAAAGGCCTGGTGAAACAAGCGGTGCATCATCTTGCCGGCGGTCTTGATGTGACAGGCGGAGGAATAGGCTTCCTTGAGCTGGCCGACGATCTGGTTTTCGCCAAGCACCATCGAATCCAGACCGGCGGCCACGCGGAAGATGTGGGCGGCGACGTGACGACCTTTGCGGACATAGAGGCAGTCCCGAAGGGGCATCAAGTCGAGGTCACGGAAACGGCGATAGAACGATACGAGGCTCTGAAAAGGATCGAGCTCTCGGCTGAGGACGGAGTAGAATTCGACGCGGTTGCAGGTAGAGACGATGACACCCTCATAGACACCGGGCTGGTCGGCCCAGACACTGAGCGCGGCAGGGACATCCTCGACACCGAGCTGCATCGGCTCTCGCTGTTCGAGCGAGGAGGATTTGTGGTTGATCCCGCAGAGGACCAGTTGCCAGGGTGCAATGGACATCAGGTAATACCTTGTCAGTTCTTAGTCTGTTTGGGCCAGTCGGCACCTTCAGCGCCGCCGCCGAGAATACACACTTCATCGAAGCCGTTGTGCCTCAGGAGACGGGCCGCCTGATAGGCACGCGGGCCACGCTGGCAAACGATGATGACCGGACGTCGGGGGTCCAGCCTGTCGAGCTGTTCGCGCAGCTCGTTCAGGGGGATGCGGACAACCGCGTGCGCGTCGATTGAGGGAATCGGGATAGCCTCGGACTCGAAATCCTCCCTGACATCCAGCCACTGAAAGCAGTCGTCAGGTTTGGTCGTAAACTGGGGCGAGGCAAAGACGAGCCCTGCTTGTTCCTGTGCCTGAATCATAGCAGCAAGATGGTACAGCGGATCTATAGCCTCCGAGTATGGAGGTGCGTAGCCGTGCTCGAAGTCGAGCAGGTCGGCGACTCGTGCGCGCTGGCGCAGCAGCGCTGAGACAACATCGACGCGTCGGCAAACGTCCCCCTCCCCCACTGCCTGAAGCCCGAGCAGTTGCATTGATTGCGGGTTGTAGACGAGTTTGACAGCAATTGTCTTGCTTTCCGGGTAATAGTCCGGCTTGTCCGGGAAGCTTCCCCAGACGGCGCGGTGCGGGATGTTGTCGCGGGCTGCCAGTTTCTCGGACAATCCCACAGCGCCCACATTGCGTTCGAACACCTTCACAAGGAAAGCACCGGTCACGGCCGGGGATTCGCAGTCATTTCCTGCGATGTTCTCGGCAATCACGCGTCCCTGGCGATTGGCCAGAGATCCCATTGGCAGGTACATCTTGCGGCCGCTGATCAGGTTGGTTGACTCGATGCAGTCGCCGCCGGCAAAGATGTGCGGATCGGAAGTGCGGAGATGACTGTCAACGAGAATAGCGCCGGTCTGGCCGAGCGTCAGGCCGCACTCTTTGGCCAGTGTAACTTCGGGCCTCACGCCAAGGCAGAGGAAAACGAAATCGGCGGTCATGGTTTCGCCGCCTTTGAGAGAAACGATGGCACCATCATCGGTAGCAGAGACCTTCTCGACCTGCGAGGACAGCCTGACGGCGACTTGCTGTCGTTCCATTTCATTTTGCACCAGTCGGGCCATTTCGGGGTCAAGAACATACGGCAGCAGGGAGTCCTGCATTTCGACGAGAGTTGTTTCGATTCCCCACAAGCCGGCGCATGCCTCGGCGAGTTCGCAGCCGATAAAACCCCCGCCGATGATGATCACGCTGCCGATTTGCCCGGTTTGTGCCGCCTTGCGGAAACTGATAGCGTCCTCAGGCCGGGTGAACGAGCGGATATTCCCGGCAGTGTCGCAAGCAAAGGGAGGCGGGACAGGGGTGGCGCCGGTGGCCAGGACAAGGGTTTCATAGGTGTAGCTCTGGCGGGAGCCATCGGCAAGGCAATTGACGGTCAGAGTTCTGGACTCGCGGTCTATGCGTGTCACCTCGGTTTCAGTGAGCACCTCGACCCCCTTGGTGCATCGGAAGAATTCTGTATCTCGTGGGGTGTCATAGCTGGTGGCGATGAGCTCCTGAAAGGAGTCAATATCGCCGGAGGCGAAATACGGCAGGCCGCAGGTGCCATAGGAGATGAGCTTCTCGCGCTGGAAGATGGTGATCTTCCGATCGGTCAGGCGTCGGGCCAGCACCGCTGCGGTCTTGGGGCCGGCGGCAACGCCGCCGATAACTGCGATGTCAGTATGCCGTGTCATATTCATGCGAAGGCGGGGCTGTCAGCATGACAACCCCACCCCGTGTAGTCTCACCTGTTCTTGTCAATGCACGGTCAAGTAATGACCGTTGCCGCTTGTTGTCAAGTCGCGGATCATCTAACCATTAATGATACCCGGCCACCTGTTCACGGATGGAGATGACGACCTTGTACAGAACTGTCAGTATCAATGCTCCGAGGGCATAAATGGCGAGCGTGATGAAGAACTCAGGCACGGTCGGCCAGTACTCGGTGATGTGTCCCATTGGATTAGGGACAAAACCGGTAACTACCATGCCCAGGCCCTTGTCGATCCAGAGCGACACGAATACCGCCACACAGGCGACGACGAGGATGTTCAGGTTGTTGCGGTAGCGCGGCACCAGCAACAGCACCAGCGAGAATACCGCGAGAATACTGGAGACCCACATCCAGGGCGCCAGTTTGCTGTAGCCCTCAAGGCCAAGGTAGAGATATTCGAAGTGGTGAATGTGCTCGGGGATGTCACTGTAAATGCCCGTGAAGACTTCCATGAGGACGAAGAAGACATTCACAGCCATAGCATAGGCGACAATCACGCCGAGTTTGCGGATTGGTTCATCATCGATCTGCAACCGGCTGACCTTACGGACAATGAGCACCAGAATGATAAGCAGTGCCGGTCCGGCGGCAAAAGCCGAGGCGAGGAAGCGCGGGGCCAGAATGGCTGTCAGCCAGAAGGCACGGCCCTCGAGTCCGGAGTAGAGAAAAGCCGTGACGGTATGAATACTGACCGCCCACGGGATGGACAGGATGATGAAGGGCTTGATCCACTTCGGCGGCGCAATGCCCTTGCGCTCCGACGAGAACGTGGCGTAGGAGATGAGTACGTTCAGCACAAGGTATCCTGAGAGCACGATAGTATCCCAGAACATGAGGGAATTCGGAGTTGGGTGCAAGAAGACGTTCAGGATGCGGAAGGGCTGGCCCATATCCACGAAAATGAAGGTCATACACATAATGACCGAGGAGATGGCGACGAATTCTCCCAGTACGGTGATCTTGCCGAAGGCCTTGTAGTTGTGGAGGTAGTACGGCAGTACGACCATCACAGCCGAAGCAGCAACACCAACGAGAAAGGTGAACTGTGCGATATAGAAGCCCCAGGGGACATCGCGGCTGAGGCCGGTTATCCCGAGACCGACTTGATACTGGCGGATATAGAAGAGCGTCCCGATGATGATGAAGATCATCAGAAAGCCGATCCATCCCCAGTAGCGTTTACTTCCAGTGAGTGCTTTTTCAATCATATCGAATCACCCTCATGTTCACACCAGGTAGTACACTTGCGGCTGGGTACCAAGTTCGGGTCTCCGCCGGATGGTGAAGTTGTCTTTCAGCAGTTGACGCACCTCGCTGTTGGGGTCTTCCAGATCGCCGAACTTGAGGGCGCCGTGCTTGCAAGCCTCGACACAGGCCGGCATCTTACCGACGGCAAGGCGCTCAGCACAGAAGTTGCATTTCTCCACCACACCGCGCATGCGGGTCGGAAACCTGGGGTTGACCTTTTCTATCCGCGGTCGCGGATCCCGGAAGTTGAAGCTCCGCGCTCCATAGGGACACGCGACAATGCAGTAGCGACAGCCGATGCAGCGGTGCATGTCCATCATGACGATACCATCGGACTTACGCTTCCAGGTTGCCTTGGTCGGACAGACACGGACGCAGGGTGGACGGTCACAGTGATTGCACAGCACCGGCACATTTGCGTGGGTGATATCCTCGCTGAGGAATTCGTGTTCCTGGGAGTGGAAAGTGCCGTGGAAGGATTCCTTCCAGATCCACTTGATTTCATCGTGGGGATCATCGAACTGCGGGACGTTGTGCACCTCGTGACAGGCGAGCATACAGTCGCGGCAATTCTCACCCCCATCGTCCTTGCATTTCTTCAGGTCGACAACCATTGCCCACCGGCTGCCAACGACCGGTGTGATGGTGCCATCGCCGGTCGTCACCGAATCAACCAGAATACTGTCTTCCTGTGAGAACACCCTGGCAGGTGAACCGGCCGCGAATCCCAGCATTGTCAGCCCTGATACTTGCAGGAATTTTCGTCGATCAATGCCCATCAGATTGCCTCCTGAGGTTCGATGTGACAATCCCAGCAGTATGGTTGCACGCCCATGTAGTCGTGGCAACGGTCACAAAAGGCGGACATGTTGGAATGGCAGTCCATGCAGGTGTTGGACAGGCTCATTTCCATCTGGGGCGAGACCTGATTGGATTCGAAGCGCTGCTGGTCGCGCACGACGAGGTCGCGCCACTCGTCAAGCAGGTCCATGTGGTTGGTTCGCATCCACTCGGTGTCGCGAACACACTGGTCGCCTTTAGTCGGCTTGTCCAGTTCCGGTACGTAGCCGGCCCTGTCATTGGCTACGTTGTACCAGATCGGGAAACCGATCAGCATCAGGAAGACGACCAGACCAATGATGATTTTCGGCATGTCATTCATCCGTGGCGCCCTCCTTGTCTGCGCCACCCTCGGTGGCGGTTGCGGCAGGATCTGCCGGTTCGGCTATGGGTGTTCCCCTGAGGTCGGTGGAGCGTTCGTTTTCGCCTTTCATGATCAGGGCGTTGCCGAGAAGCTCGTGAATACCGCACACTTCGACCCCGGGAACCCAGTACTCCATGAGCGGGGGCAGGGTGGCTTTGTCGATAGCGCAGATGCAGCACAACACGTTCACGTCATGTTTGTCGTGAACGTACTTAACTGCATTCGCCCGCGGCAGTCCGCCGCGCATGCGCATTTCCATGTTTTCGTCGGTGCCGAGTCCGGCGCCGGATCCGCAGCAGAAGGTCTGCTCTCGAATAGTGTTCTCCGGCATTTCGAAGAAGTGGTTGCAGACGTTCCTGATGACGTAGCGCGGCTCCTCGAACAGCCCCATAGCACGGGCGGGGTTGCAGGAATCATGGAAGGTCACACGCCAGTGATCGTTACGGCTGGGATCCAGCTTGATCTTCCCGTGTTTGATCAGATCAGAGGTGAACTCGGTGATATGGACCATCTTGGTGGAACGCGTGTTCTCGAAGACGGTGCCAGTGATGGGTGACTTGGGGACCTCCAGAAAGTCGGCCGGACCGTTCATAGTGTCCATGTACTGATTGAGCACACGCCACATGTGGCCGCATTCGCCACCCAGAATCCACTTCACGCCGAGACGTTTGGCTTCCATATAGATCTTGGAGTTCAGACGCTTCATCATCTCGTTGGAGTGAAACAGGCCGAAGTTGCCACCCTCGGAGGCATAGGAGCTCCACGTGTAGTCCAGACCGATCTCATGGAAGAGAGCCAGATAGCCCAACAGCGTGTAGTAGTGCGGCGATGCAAAGTAGTCGGCGGAGGGAGCCACAAACAGGATTTCCGCGCCCTTCTTGTTAATGGGGGCATCGACACGAACACCGGTGAGCTCCTCCAATTCATCGACGGCGAACTCGATACTGTCGGCGAAGCCATGCGGCTGGATGCCGAGGTGGTTGCCGGTGCGGAAGCAGTTGGCGGCGGGGGTGCAGATCCACTCGATACTCAGCCCGATCAGGTTCATCATTTCGCGCGCCATCATGGTGATTTCGGCGGTGTCGATGCCATACGGGCAGAAGACCGAGCAGCGCCGACATTCGGTGCACTGGTAGAAGTAGTAGAACCACTCCTTGAGCACATCGACCGTCAGCTCTCGCCCGCCGGCCATCTTGCCGAAGACCTTTCCGAGCGCGGTGAAGTCGTTGCGATAGACCGATCGCAGCAGCTCGGCGCGCAGCACGGGCATATTCTTGGGATCGCCGGAGCCAATGTAATAGTGGCACTTGTCGGCGCAGGCTCCGCAGCGTACGCAGACATCCATGAAGACCTTGAACGAGCGGAAGCGTTGCAGGCGGTCTCTGAATCCCTCCATGATGATCTGCTGCCAGTTCTCGGGCAGCTTCCAGTCCTCGTCGCTTACCTGCCACTTGCGCGGGTGGGGCAGATCCAGATACTTGAGGGTTTGAGGATCGGCGGCATAATTCCAGGTGCCGGATCGGAACTCAACCCTTGGATCTTCCCAGTCGCGTGAAGGAGGGGTGAGATCAATCTTGATTAGCTCATCAGGTTTGGGTATTTTGGTCATGATCACTCCTTCTCTACCGGAAGTCCGGCAGCCTTCATCACATCCCTGAACTCATCCTCGTACTCGTCATAGGTGTGAAACTTGACCTCAGGGTTCCACGGGTTGATGTGCCGTTTGACCCGGTTATTGTTGGCCAGGTTTCTGGTCGGGCTGAGGAAGACGCCACCAAGGTGCATCAGCTTGCTGAACGGGAAGTAGATGAACAGACAGCATACCAGAAACAGATGTATGAAAAACACCACGCCGATACTGCTGAGCACATCGGCCCCGGCCGGGCTGAAGCTGATCAGTGCGGTACCGAGCTGTTTGACGGCAAGCAGATCGGTCTTGCTGAAATAGCGCATCCATATGCCGCTGATGCCGATTCCGAGGATGAGCAGCAACGGGAAGTAGTCGGCTGCGAGCGAGATGTAGCGCACCTGCGGATTCCAGAGGCGTCGGATGAACAGCAGTGACACAGCACCAACAAGGATAAGATCAGTCATGTAGATCAACGGTACACCGACCTGCCAGAAGCTGTCGACCCACTGGAGCGCGAGCACCCAGTCGGGAGTCGGTTCGGCGAAGTACTTGAAGTGTCGCAGGAAGATGACGAGAAAGGCATAGTGGAACGCCAGGCCGATTGCCCACAGCCACTTGCTTGATCCGTAGACCAGCTTTGATCCTTCCTTGATGTCGGCCTTGGTGTTGCGGAACAACGACCGGAAGAACAGGACTTCAAGGAGCATCCTTCCGGCAGTACTCCAGAAGCCGTCGGGATTCTCCAGTCTGTCCTGCTTGATCCAGGCGTGCGATTTCTGCTGACCACAGGTGGTGGGGATGCGGAACGGTACCGGCGATCGCGCCCAGTCGATAATCCGCCACACGAAGCCGATCAGGAAGATGGCGATGGCCAGATACGGCAGGACCACACCGAATACAGTGTGCAGGCCCATAGTACTGACTCCCACCCACGGCACCAGTGCCAGCACGATGATAGCTAACACAGACAGCACCAGTTTCATTCGCAATGTCCTCTCTTGCTTCTATGTCTCATTGCTGCTTACTTGTCTTCATCAGGCGACGTGTCTGCATCGCCGTTTTGATTCTGATCCCTGGCCACCAATCGCTCGACGAGCTTCTCGTGGCGGCGGCGAGTTTCGTTCGTACGGATTTCGTACAGCTTCTCACGGCAGCGCATGAACAGGTCGAATCCGAGCAGAGCCAGGTTGTCGACGCGCTGGTCGAAACTGCGCAGGTCCTCGACGACTGCCCGGTCGGGGTGTCCGTTCTGCGACAGGCCGACGAATTGCCGGACGATGTTCTTGATCTCGAATATGAACTGAATTGCCTCGGCGGCGGAGAACTCCTGCACAGCCCGAATGCGGATGATAGCATCGAGGGCAACGGTCGCGGCAGCGGGTTCGAAGGACCCGGAAACCTGGTCAAAGAGCTGCTCGACATTGTCATGAATTGTCTGACCGACGGGGTTGGCAAACCGATTGTGTCGTGAGGTCAGAAATGTGGCCGACTCGGAGGGGTATGTACCGAAAACTGCCTGTCGCCAGCTGTCGATAATGGCCTCGCGATGCTGAAGTATCTGCTGCTTAAGCAACATGTTACCCTCATAAGACAGCCAAGCCGGACACTGCGAGTGTTTGTGAATACCTTCACAAGTGGTGGTCAAAAAAAAGCGGCTCGGCAACTGCTACAATAGTAAAATCCCGGCTGACCGAGGTCAACCTATATTTGGCGATTTTTCACCTGCTTGTCCATGATACCTGATTTGCAGGGCTAGTCTGGCACTCAGGATCGACTGACGGGATAAAAACCGTCCTGTTTGTTGCCCGAAAGCAGGCCGAGAGGCTGAAGTCTCTCGGCCTGGAGTCCGGCAATATGCGATCACACACAACCGGTCGGCTTGGCCAGCCCGGCGACTTTGCAGGCGCCCTTGGCCGGTCCCGACGGGAACAGCTCATAGACCTTCTTGAGCGGGAAGCCGGTCTCTTTGCAGAGCTTGCGAATCATGGGAGCAATACCGAATTTGAGGTAGTACTCGCGCAGGTAGTTCACCAGTTTCCAGTGCTCTTCGGTCATTTCGTCGACACCTTCAGTGGTTGCGAGGGCTTTGGCAACCTCTTCGTTCCACTGATCCGGCTCTTCCATGAATCCGTCTTCATCAACGTCGATGCTGATATCACCATGCGTAAATGTCGGCATGATAGATCCTCCGTAAGCAAGTAGTTGTTAGGTCACATTTATTCACTGTATCGTATTCGCATTCCATGGCAGTTAGTGCATCTCAATATATCCGCAGGGGCAGTTCTCGGCGCATTTCTTGCACCCGTTGCAGAACTCGAGTTTGAACTTGTACTCGCCCATCTTCTGCTGGGGCTTGATGACGGCCTGATCCTGGCACAGGCTCCAGCAGCTTCCGCAATCAAAGCACATGCCGCAGCTCATACACCGTTTGGCCTCGCCGACAGCCTGATCCTGAGTCATGGTTGGCATGATCTCGCGATCGATGTCAGCGAAGCGCTCTTCCACCGGGATCGTGGTAGCACGAATCGGCTGCTTCTCCTCATAGTAGGCATGATACATGTTTTCCAGCCGCACGATTTTGCGATCGGGCGGTGTGGGCAGCGTTTCTCCGGAGATCATCTCGTGGATATGGGCTGCGGCCATGCGGCCGTGAAAGATAGCATCGATCACCAGCCCGAGGTTGACATCATCGCCACCGGAGAAGACGCGTTCGACTTTGGTCATGTACTTGTCGTTGACCTTGATCCAGTCTCTGCCTTCAATGAGATTCTCGCAGCCGGTGAAGTCCGGTTCCTGGCTGATGGCAGCCACAAGGGTGGAGAACTCCATGTCGAAGGTGTCCCCCTCAATGGGTACCGGCCGACGACGGCCGGATGAATCGGGTTCACCAAGCTGCATGCGCTGACACTTCATGCCGGTGGCCCGACCGTTGGTCTGGTAGACCTCCAGCGGAGCGGCCAGCAGGTCAATTCTGACGCCTTCTTCCTCTGCTCCGACGATTTCTTCATCGATAGCCGGCATCTCGTTGCGTGTGCGGCGATACAGGATAGTTGCCTTAGCGCCAAGACGGCGGGCAATGCGGGCGGCGTCAATAGCAGTGTCACCGCCACCGATTACGACCACATGATCGCCGACATCGACCGCCTCGCCACGGTTGACCCGGTGCAGGAAGTCAGTGCCGGTGAAGACATTCTCGGCCTCCTCCCCTTCGACGCGCAGGAAGCGACCCTTGTGGGCGCCAATGGCGACGAAGACGGCATCATTGTCCTTCTGCAGTTGCTCGTATGAGACATCTTTGCCGACACTGGTGTTCAGTTTCAGTTTGACGCCCATATCGAGAATGCGCTGGTTCTCCTTGTCAAGGATATCCTGCGGCAAGCGGTAGTTGGGGATGCCATAGCGGAGCATGCCGCCGGATTTCGGGAAGGCCTCATAGACGGTTACCTGGTAACCTCTGCGGGCGAGGTGGTAGGCAGCCGACATACCGCCGGGGCCGGAACCGACGATGGCGACTTTGTTGTCGCGCTTCTGGTCGGCGAGCATCTTAGGCTTCAGACCTTTCTCGAGTCCATAGTCACCTATGAAGCGCTCGACACTGTTGATTCCGACAGCACCTTCCTTACCGCCGCGGTTGCACTCGGACTCACACGGGTGCGGGCAGACGCGTCCGCAAACGCTGGGGAACGGAGTGGTTTCGAGGAAGATATGAAAGGCTTCTTCGAAGGCCTGATCGTAGCTCTTCTTGAGATCCTCGGCCTTGTGAATGGTCATGAGCATCTTGCGGATGTGATTGTGATTCGGACAGCCAACGCCGCAGGGAGCTTTCTTCTCCACAAATTGCGGCCGAAGCGGCGAGGACTCCACGCCCGAGCTGCCGGAGGCGCCGGATACCCTGCTCAGGCCGCCTTTTTTCTTTTTCTTGTTCAACAGACCCATGATGATTCTCTTTCGTTGAGTATCGCGTCATACGGCTCGGCTGCGTGTTCGGCCATCCTCCTGATCACCGAGAATGTTGGCGTCGGGGCCGAAAAGTCAACCAGCCTCTCTACTATATCCTCTAATTATTACACACAAACCCTATTGGAGTCCAAATCACTCTCTTCTGTATCGCTTTCACCGTTTGTCTGACCGGACGCAGACCTTGCTGCCGCCTTACGGTACTCGCGCGCTCGACAGACCACGGCTTCGGCCCATGAGGGGACGCTTTCGGCGTGGATGTGGCTGTAGGCAGCGAGGACGCTGCCGGCGATCAACCCATCGCGCTTGTCCGCAAAGCCGACTCCTGACTTCATTGCAAGGCACGTAGCCGCATGAGGCTTGTCGGCGGGAGTGGAGTAGTGAAACTCGTGACCTCTGATGCGGGTGCCGATCGGGAAGAAGGGGTTGGGGCTGTCCACCTCGGCCTCCACGTAACCGTGACCGGCAGGCCTGGAGGTCATAATCAGATCAATGGGAAAGACCCCGGCCATATCGTAGCGCTGTTGATTCCATGTCACCGACCGCGCCAGATAGATCAGGCCACCGCATTCGGCATAGATGGGCAGTCCGCGCTCGGCTGCCTCACGGACGGAGGCCATCAGGGATCGATTGGCAATCAGTCGCTCGGCGTGCGTCTCAGGGAAGCCTCCACCAATGTAGAGGGCATCGATCGGCGGCAGACAACTATCCTCAAGTGATGAGACTGGAACAATCGTTGCTCCCTCGCGCTGAAGGCCTTCAAGGTTCTCCGGGTAGTAGAAGGTGAAGACAGAATCGCGAAAGACACCAACTCTTACCGGATCGGCGGTGACGGATTGACTCACCGGATCAGCAGCTCCCAGGGGCGGGGCTTGGGCGGCAATGGCCTGGATCCGGTCGAGGTCGAGGTAGCTGTTGGCGATCTCAGTCATACGTTGTCTCACAGCCGCTTGTTCATCCAATTCGGTTGGCGGTACAAGCCCGAGGTGACGTCCGGGAATCAGGGAACGTGATTCCCTGAGTTTGGGAATGACACCCAGGACGGGAATCCGGCAGGCAGACTCGATGGCCTGGCGGGTGACGCTTTCGTGTCGAGTGCCGGCGATCCGGTTGAGGACAACACCGGCAATCTTCACGTTGTCTTCGAAGGTCATACAACCATGGACAAGGGCGGCGGCAGTACGGGTTGTCTTGGTGGCATTGACCACCAATACAACCGGGGCTTGCAAGAGCCTTGCAAGCCCCGCAGTACTATGCGATCCGGAAACGTCGCGACCGTCGAACAGGCCTCTGTTTCCTTCGATGACCGCTATCTCAGAAGCAGCAGCGTGGCGGGAGAACGTGTGCGCCACCACCGACTCATCGACCAGGAAGGTGTCCAGGTTACGGCAGGTAGCCTTGGCAGCCCAGGCAAGCCAGGCGGGGTCAATGTAGTCCGGGCCTTTCTTGAATGGGGCGACTGCCAAGCCGCGTTCGCGCAGTCCGGTAATCAGACTCAGACTGACAATGGTCTTGCCGCTGTCTCCCGACAGCCCGGCAACAACCACTCGCGGTGCTTTCACCACCATTGCCGCAACCTCCGCTTGAGGACCTTAGTCGTTGGCTGCACCCTCCCGGTGCGGAATCTCGATAAAGCTTCCGCCGAAATACGTGTACACGCATCGTCCGGAGTTAATCAATTGCTTGATAGCCTCCTTGCAGAGCTTCTTGTCCACTTCATCGCCATAGGTCGCAATCATGGCCTTGGTCAGATCCATGGGTTTCAGTTTCTTCTTGACGGCCTGGGCATCCTTGACCATCTCGAACATAGCCTCTGCTACTTCTTCAACAGGCTTCATTACAAACCCCTTAGAAGGTTAGATGGGTTGACCGCTTGAAGGTCAGACCGGCATGTTTGAAGTCATCGATGTGCATCTTGGTGAATTCAATACCGGCCATTTTGAAGAATCTCGGCCAACCGATACGGTTAATCCATTCTCCCATCCGCTCGTACTTGCGGGCGTTCTTGGCCCACAACTCCACGAGATTACGGATGGCAGATGTTACCTCGGGCCAACGCGGCGGATTGTTGGGCAGGTAGGGGATGGCCAGCTTGGAGAACATAGGCTCGCAGCGGGCATTCGACACCTTGCCACCAACCCAGATGGAGACACCGTCGTTGTCCGGATCGTTCAAGGGCATAGCCGGACAGACAGTGAAGCAGTTGGCGCAATACATGCAGCGCTCGTCGATCACTTCCACAGAGGGATTGCCGTCGACAGTAGCCGGTCGGATGGCTGCGGTCGGGCAGGAAGCGCTGACGTTGGGGATTTCGCACAGCTTGTTCAGGCGGCTGTGGTCGATCCGGGGCGGCTTGCGGTGAATACCAAGAATCGCGATATCGGAGCAGTGCACGGCACCGCACATATTCAGACAGCAGGCCAGAGCAATACGCAGCTTGCCCGGCAGCTTCATGTTTTCGAAGTACTCCATCAGGTCATCCATGACAGCCTTGACGATACCGGAGGCGTCGGTCGCCGCTGAATGGCAGTGGACCCAGCCCTGAGTATGTACGATAGCGGTGATGGAATTGCCGATGCCGCCGATGGGATGGCCGATGGCCTTGAGATCGGCGATAAGGTCATCGAGCTTCTCGTCCGAGTCGAGCAGGAACTCGACATTGTGACGGCTGGTGAAACGGAAGAAGCCCTTGCAGTACTTGTCAGCCAGGTCACAGAAGGTTCGAATCTTGTTGATACTGATCAGACGACCCGAGGCCGCGCGCACGGTCCACAGTTTGGCGCCGGTTTCCGACACATGGACCATGACACCCGGCTTGAGAATCTCATGGTATTTCCACTTGCCGTAGTTTTCCTTGATCACCGGCGGCAGAAACTGCTGGAAGTGAGGCGGGCCAAAGTCAGTTCTTCTTTCCTGAACATCTGCCATGTCAAACCTCTATTAGTGTAACGTTATTGTCGTTTCTCATCTTTGACGCTGGGGAGGCCAAATCAGCCCTCGTCCTCATCGTCCTCGTCTTCCTCGAAGAAGACATAGGGATTCTCGCGCGGATGGGCGACCATCTCAGGAACGGGTTCCATCCCGATGGCATCGAGGAAGTTCCCCATGCCGACGCGCTGGATGAATTCTCCGATGCGCTCGCGGTTCTTGCCCTCTTCACACCAGACGTCCCAGATCTCCTCGATCAGTTCCTTGAGGTCCTCGTACGGAGGTTCCATCTTGTAGAACGGGATGAGGACGGAGGACAGCAGGGCGCCCTCGATGATGGGGGCCTTGGAACCAATGAGAATGGTGGCGCCGGTGTCGGTACCGGGACGGAGCGCCTTCGGCATCACGTTAATGCAGTGCATACAGCGCTTGCAGTAGCTGTTTTCGATATGCAGTTCCTTGCCGTCGAACTCCATGCAGTTGCCGGGGCAGCGGCTGATGACGTCCTCCTGAATGTTCAGTCCACGGTCAACGTACTCGCGCACCGCATCCTGATCGATGCGGATAGCGTCACGCCAGGTCCCGATGAACGACATATCGGCACGCGCGATGGAGGCTACGCAGTCGTTGGGACAGCCGGAGAACTTGAACTTGAACTTGTACGGGAAGGCCGGACGGTGCAACTCGTCCTGGTAGTGCATAGTCAAATCGTAGCAGGACTGCATGGTGTCATAGCAGGCCCACTCACAGCGGGATTTGCCACAGCAACAGGAAGGGGTGCGAAGATCGGAGCCGGAGCCACCGATATCGAAATCGATCTTACCAAGCTTCTCGAAGACCGGTTCAAGTTGTTCGGTACGGGTACCGAGCAGGATGATGTCGCCGGTGGAGCCGTGCATGTTGGTCAGACCGGAGCCGTGCTCCTCCCAGATGTCACAGATCTTGCGCAGGGCATCAGAGGTATAGTACCACCCTGCGGGCTGGTTGATACGCATGGTGTGGAAATGTGAGATATTGGGCCACTTGTCCGGCAGGTCAGAGTAACGTCCGATTACACCGCCGCCATAGCCCATAACACCGACGATACCGCCGTGCTTCCAGTGGCCAATTCTTTCCTCGAAGGACTGCTCCAATTGGCCAAGCAGATCTGCCGCCATAGGGCTTCCCTTGGCGGCCATCTTGATCTCTTTCACGAAGCTCGGCCAACCGCCCTTTTCAAGCTCGTCGAGCTTGGGGGTTTTGGGTAGATTGTCAGCCATTGCAACTCCTCAGTTCGGATAGTAAATCGTTGAAAATCTTCTAATTGCCTGTTTCACTCCAACGAATTGCTTGTGATTATCGTCACAAAGTTCGGTATTCCTTACAAGATTAGTAAGTTTTGTCCGGCGCACTCGTTATTTTTTTCACTATTTGATCATTTGTTTTGATAATGCTTTTGGCCTTCGGAGTCAAGAGCAAAATGTGAAAAATTTCCTTAACTCCAGTCACAAGGCAGTTACTCACGGGGTAGTGTCAAGTTGGCGAGCTTCACGATTAAAAGCATTGTCATTAAAGAGTTTAACATTGTAAGTGAATGTGATTTCAAGGCTCTGGTGCGTGTTTGTGTCCAGGTTGATTTTACATATAAACCCTACATTCCCCCAGAATCTGAGACCTTGAGTGACTGGATATGGGCGCACAGGGCCAAATGAAAAGAACCCCCAAGTTTGGGGGTTCTGATTCGCAGATGCAGTTGTTATTGTCTTGCCTACATGCCTTTATAGGGATTCAGGCCGACCGACTCGATGGTTTCCAGGAAGTCATTGAAGATCTTCGGGATTTTGTAAAACTCGGAGATGGCGACTTCGTGGACCTCGACCCGTTCTTCCTCAAGCACGAGTTGTTTGAGTTTCTCCCTGACATTCTCCATCCGGTACTGGGCGAGTTCCGAGCCGCGGACGAAGTGGCATTGGTAGTCCTCTCCCTTGCGGCAGCCCAGCAGGATGACACCATCGAAACCGTTGGAAAGGGCATCGCTGATCCAGATGGTGTTCATGGAGCCCAGGCAGCGCAACGGGATGATGCGAATCATCTCGTTGTACTTCATGCGCAATGAGGAAGCCATCTCCAGTGCGGGCATGGCATCGTTCTCGCACACGAAAGCGAGTATTCGCGGTTTCTCGTCGAATTCATCGGGCATGGAGATCGACCGGATCATATTGGAGACCATGCTGATGTTGTAGTCTTTGAAGGTGACAATACGCTCCGGGCAGGCCCCCATGCAGACGCCGCAACGACGGCACCGGAAGGGGTTCGGCTTGGGCGTACCCTTGTCATCTTCATCGAGAGCTCCAAACGGACATTCTTCGGTACATCGCTTGCATTGGGTGCAACGCTGCAGGAAGAACTCCGGATACGACAGATCGCCCGCGCGAGGATGCACGGCGGCTCCCCTGGCGATGGATTCCACGGCCTGAATGGCTTTCAGCCCGGCTCCATAGGCATCGTTGATGGTGCCGGCAATGTCGATAGGGGCACGAACACCTCCGACCGCGTAAACGGCAGTGCGGCGGGTTTCATAGGGGAAACAAATGAAGTGGGAGTCCGGGAAACCGTACTTGAGAGTGGGCAGGTCCGTTCCCTGGCGATAGGACAGGTTCAGGATTTTGGCGCCCTTTTCGGCTCCGGCAGCGGCTTTTTTGCCGTCCTCGAGTGCCTCTTCCTTCTCTTCCTCCTTGGGAATCTCACCGGCATCGAGCATCTCGGCCACCTCGGCCATGACGTCGAGATCACCCTTGACGCCCTCGACCCTGGTGGTTGGCACCATACCAGCCGCCAGCACGACCATATCGGCCTTGACCTGGATATCCTCACCAAGCAGCGTTTCGGAGACATTGATAGTCACCCGACCATCGCCGTTGGAGGTTACCTCACCGATTTCGCCTTTGGTGAAAAAAATGCCTTCATCGGCCTGTGCGTTCTGATAGAACAACTCATACTGCTGTGGCGAACGGAGGTCCTTGTAGATGATGTAGACCTTGGCATCGGGGTATGCTTCACGCACGTATTTCGCCTGTTTGAGCGACACCCGGCAGCACACGGCCGAACAATACGGGAGGTGGTCCTTGTCGCGCGAACCGGCACACTGGATGAACGCGACGCTTTCGGGGGCTTTGCCATCTGACGGGCGCTTGATGGCGCCGCTTTTCATCATGTCTTCCATCTGGACGTTGGTGATGACGTCCGGCGAAATGCCGTATCCCCACTTGCCCAGTTTGGCCGGATCGTAAGGTTTCCAGCCGGACGCGAGAATGATGGCTCCGACTGTAAACGGTTCGGGGGCGGAGCCATTGCTCAGTTCAACCATGAACTCGCCCGGTTGTCCTTTGCTCTTCTTGACGGCAGAGGATTTGTGGACCGTGATCTTGTCGTGGGATTCAACGGTCTTGATGAGCGAGTCGACATCGAAGTCCTCAAGCGAATCATACGGAGGCTGTTTCGGGAAGACCTTCGCATACCTGGCAGCCCAGCCGCCGAGATGGTCTTCCTTCTCGACCAGGTGCACCTTGTAGCCGGCGTCGGCAATGGCACGAGCGGCCGTCATGCCGGCGACACCACCGCCGACGACGAGGACATCTTTGGAGGTCTCGGCGATGAACGGCTCGGGCGGTTCAGTGTGATTGACTTTGGCCAGACCCATCATCATATAGTCCTGGGCCAGCATTTCCATGTCTTCTTCATCGTCGGTTTCGTGAGACCAGGCAACGTGCTCGCGCAGCGAGACACGCTCGGTAAGCACCTTCGGTCCGAAATCGAAGACTTCAGGGAATACGCGCGGCGAGCAGGCGCCGATGACAACTCTGTTGAGACCTTCGGACTCGATATCCTTGTTAATCTGTTCCACCGCTTCACGGGCGCACATCACATCCTGTGCCTTGCACACGGCGACGTTCTTGCCCTTGCCGGCCTCCTCGACAAGCTTGTCGACATCGACGGCCTTAGCGATGTCACAACCCTTGCATATGTAGATTCCTACTTTGGGATCCATCGCTTACCTCCTTGCCCCGACGTTCATAGCCTTCAGGGCAGCCCCGGTGCCGTCCTGTACCGATTGCGAGACATCGAATGGCCTGACAGCAACACCGGCACCGATGACGCCGTTTTGCTCGAAACCCTGGACAATAAACCCGAAGTCGTCCAGCGGTGTATCGAGCGGCGGCTTGACGTCGATGTTGTTTGGGACCATTCCTGTCGCGAGAACAGCCATCTCCACTTCGGTCTTGGTGATCTCACCGGTCAGGGTATTCTCGGCTTCCAGAATGGGGTTTCCGTTGGCGGTGTTTTCAGTTATGCGGGCTACTTTGCCACGGTGGAAGTGGATCTTGTCATCTTCCTGACGTTTGACGTAGAAGTCCTCCATGCGCCCCGGGGAGCGCACATCGATGTAGAAGATATGGACTTTGGCGTCGGGATACTGCTCTCGTACGTAAGTTGCCTCTTTCATCGAGGCAAGACAACAGATGGCGGAGCAATACGGCAGGTGGTTCTCATCGCGAGAGCCGGCACACTGCACGAAACCGACGGACTTGACTTCCTTCTGATCGGACGGGCGGAGGATCTTGCCCTCGGTGGGACCGTTGGGCGCAGCCAGGCGCTCCATCATAACGTTGGTAATGACGTTCTTGATCTTGCCGAATCCGAGATTGTCCAGTTTGGTGGCGTCGTATGGCTTCCAACCGGTTGCCCAGACGATGGCGCCGACTTTGGCGGTGATTGTGCGCGGCTGCATGTCCAGTTCGATGGCACCGTATTCGCAGGCCTCGACACATTTCTTCATGGCCGGGTCGTTGACGAATCTCGGGTCGACGACATAGCGTTGCGGGTAAGCCATCATGTGCGGCAGGTATATGGCTTTGGTCTTATCCAGACCATAGTTGAAGTCGTTGTCGCGCTCTATCTCGCAGACCTTGGCGCACTCGCCACAGCAGGTGCAACGCTCATTCACATATCGAGGCTTCAGAGTGATTCTGACCTCCAGATCGCCCGGAGAGCCGCTGACTGACTCGATCTCGGCCAGAGTGAGTACCCGGATATGCGGGTTGATGCGGATTCTCTTGAGATTGATCTCGATACCGCAGGTAGGGGGGCACAGTTTGGGGAAATACTGATACGACGAGGCAACGCGGCCGTCCAAAGTGGGCTGACGTTCCAAGAGGATAACGTCGCGCCCGACCTCAGCGGTCTCGATGGCCGTTGTCATACCGGCGATGCCGCCCCCGACTACGAGTGTCTCCGCGCGGATGACATCGTCGCCCGGTTCGTACTTGGCCATATCTATCTCCTTATCGCCAACGCCCAACTAATTGTGGGCGATTGTGTTAGTATGCTCAAGTCATAAGTCGCTTGTGAAGTTCGTAACAAACTTTCCGGCCAATTAACAGTCTTGCAAGCACTTTGTCAAGTGCTTACACCGAGAATGGGGCCAAAAATCGGTCAGGCGCGCATCCTTTTATCCGGGCATCGGACTTCTGCATTCATCGGCGGTCCAGTTCGTCGATCAGCTCTCGGACGGCGCGGGTCAGTTGCGGGTCGCGTTCGTTAATGTAATCATCGGGCAGCATCTCTACCACGACATCCGGTTGGCGAGGGGTTAAGTCTGTGTCTACCATGTCGGTAGTGAAGGCTCCCCATGATGGCCGTCGGATAGTCGTGCCGTCGATCAGCTCATACGAGCTGGTGCCGATGACGGCACCGCTGGTATGTGTGCCGATGACCGGGCCGAGTGCGAGTTTGCGAAACCCTTCGGCAAAGATCTCGGCGTTGGATCCGGAGGCGCTGTTGATCAGCAGCGCGAGGGGGCGTTCCCATGCCTTGGAACGCATCTTGTTCTCTGATGTTGGCGGTTCGCCGCGGAAGGAACGCATAATATATGGTGATTTGATAAGGGTGCCCAGAATATGCACGGCTGTCCAGCCGCCGCCGTTAAAGCGGACATCGATGATGGCACCAAGCTTGTCTTCGGCCAAGTTGACCAGTTCCTGCTCGAAGCGCTCCAAAGCGGGCTGGTTCATGCTGCGAATGTGAAGATAGGCCAGGCGACCGCCGGAAAGCGAGTCGACGATGGCACGGTTGCGCACTATCCACGCCTCGTAGCGATGGTTGTTCTCTGCACCTTCAGACTCCGGTTTGAGTTCGACCTGCATGGTCTTGCCTCCGGGTTTGTCCGACACGGTGACAGTCACCCGGCGTCCGGTTGTGCCGGCGAGCAGTTCATGAACGTTGGTCGTTGTGGCCAACGGTGTCTCGTTCACTGCGAGCAGAACCTGGCCCGGTTTGAGGCCGGCACGAGCGGCGGCGGAAGACGGCAGGACAGTTCCGATTCGAAGCATGCCCTCGTCTCGCAGGGCGCCGTAATCCCAGTCGACCCCGAGACAGCCGGTGCGCACGGCCGGTGCAGGGCCGGGTTCACGGGAGTAGATGTGCAGGTGAGAGGCGCGCAGTTCGCCCATCAGTTCCATGAAGAGATTGCGGAACTCCTCCTCGGAGCGGATGTGGTCCACGACCGGTTGATACCTGGCCCGGACGCCGTCCCAGTTGGTGCCGTGGAAAGTCGTGTCATAGAAATAGCTGTTGAGCATCTGCCAGCCTTCGCGGAACTTCTGCCGGTTGTTCTCGATGGTGTTGACCTCAAGCTCGGCGCAAAGCGGCAGGCTTTCACATTTGGCAGATTCGATCTCGCAGCTCAGGATGTTGCCGCTCTGGAGGTAGAAGACTCGCTTGCCGTCCGGCGACACCTGCAACTGTGTCTTGGCTTTGCCCGAACGCGTGATCTGGGTGAGGTTCGGATCGTCCTCGTCGATCCTGACCGACCATATCTCGGGTTTGCCAAGGACCGGAGCGACGAACAGAAGCTGTTTGCCGTCGGGGGTGACGACAGGAGACTCGCCGGGGGCATCGAGGCGAACCATCTTCTCGCGGCGCAGGTCAATGCGACTGGTGTCCATGGTGACTTCGAAAGGTGCAGCCTGGAGGCTGTCCCTGTCCGGGCCGCGGTCGTTGCCCTTCGCCTTATGCTTCTCGGTCTCCACGAACAGGCTGTCAATGGCGGCTTCGTCGAACTCGATTGGGCGGGGCTGGAGGTGCACGCGGTAGATGCCGCGATCCCAACGATTGTTGGAGGTGAAATACACATAATCGCCCCGGGGCGAGAAGAGCGGACGGTAGTTCCAGTCGACAAACAGACTCAGGTTGTACCGGTTGTTCTCGAAGTCAGCGGCATAGGTATTGGACTCGAAGGTGGGGCCCCCCATTGTGTACGTGAGCCATTTGGAATCTGGTGACCAGGCGTATTCCATAGTCATTGCTACACCGCCGTCAAGGAAGGGTCCTTCGATCCATACGGACTCCCTGTCCTTGGCCAGATCGTAGCGACTGATCTGCCTGAGGCCGCGATAGAAGACCAGCCAGCGACCATCGGGAGACACCAACGGCTTGGTTTCGTCGACACTGTCACGGGTGAGCTGGCGTTCCTCGCCGGTAGTGGCATCAAGAGCGAAGATGTCGTAGTTGCCATTGCGGTCGGAGGCATAGTAGATGGTGCGCGAGTCCGGCCCCCAGACAGGGAAGCGTTCTCGTGCAGATGTCTCTGTCAGACGGCGGGCGAGCCGGGGGTCCTCGGCAGGCAGGAGATAGAGTTCACCGTGAACGACGGCGACGATCTTCCGACCATCAGGAGACAACTGGAACCACTCGACATCTTCGGTGAGGCGCTTGTGTTCGATGAGGTTCGTTCGCTCATCGGTGGCGATGCGAATGGGCACGGACCTGAGAGCGGGAAGCGACGGGTCCAGATGCCAGATCTTGAAACCCTGTTCAAACACGAGCTGGGTTCCCTGGGGATTGCTGTTCAGCCACTGGACGCCATCGCCGTCAAAGCTGGTGATGGGAGTCGCCTCAAGGCCGGACAAATCCGTTCGGAACACCTGCGCCCAGTCGCCGCGGCAGGAGACGAAGTAGACATCATCGGTCTCCCAGTTGAGGACCGGCCACAGGTCGTGACCGCCGTGATTGGTTAGTCGCGTGGAGGTGAACGGCGTGACGGTGCGATCCTGAACGTAAAGATCGGCGACCATAGCCGTACGCAAATCGCGTCGCCACCAACGAGACAGGCCGGAGCCGCTGGCGAACAGCAGCCTGGTGCCATCGCCGGAGATGCGACCGCCGTACAGGTGTTCCCACGGGGTGGTGGCCAGTCCGACCGGAGTTCCGCCCTCGATGGAGACGGCGTAGATATCGCGACGGGAGTTGCGATGCGAGGTAAAGATGACGCTGTCGCTGCCGGGGGTCCAGCCGGAGCCGAAGTCGTCGGAGGAATGAACAGTCAGGCGTTTGGCCGAGCCGCCTGTGGCGGGTATGATGAAGACATCGTAGTTGTTGTAGCGCCGCGAGGAGAACATGAGCCAGCGTCCGTCGGGTGAGTAGTACGGTCTGATGTCCTCGGCCTCATGGACCGTCAGGCGGGTTGCCTCTCCCCCACCTGCGGGAACAGCCCATATGTCGCCCTGCCAGGTAAAGGCGATGGTCTGGTTATCCGGAGACAGGACCGGGTATCGGGCGTACAGGATTTCATCGGCGGCGGTGAAGGCAGCCGAGGCGAGGATCAGGATACAGATGAAGATGGCTGAGGAAATCGCGGTGCGGACAGTCACGGATTGCTCTCCCTTGTTTCTTGCTTAACAGGGCATCGCCATTGCGGCAACATGTGAAGTGGTCATAGTACACCGCAAATCGGCGGCAGGCAAGCCCGTAGAGCAGATTCGGGGCAGGTTGTCTGTAAAGGCGGGCGGCCGATGATTCTGATGAACCATCGGCCGCTGAGCGCATGACTACTGGTAGTCAATATCTTATGTGATCGTACCTGCCGCGTATCAGTAGCAGGATGGCGGCGGCGGGCCGTCGTCGAACAGATAGGAGATCAGGAAGGTCAGGTCCTGGACGTTTATGTTGCCATCCGCGCTGACATCGGCTTCTTCGGGACATTCGGGCATGGGGCCGTCATCGAACAGGAAGGCGATCAAGGCGGTGACATCGCTGACATTTACCAGGTTGTTGGGATCATTGTCAACGTTGCCGCGGATACCGATACAGCATCCGGCCATATTGACGGTACCGGAGATGACGTACGGATTGTATGACGCTACCGGTCCGCTGAACCGGGGCTGATAGTCACCGTAGCCGCCAATACTCACCTGTGCGGATTGTCCGGGTTCGGCGGCAGTGGAGATGGCGAACAGAAGCCGCGCCAGGGGGCCGTCACCGGCACCGAGATCGGGTTGGGCGTCAACCTGCAGGCGCGCCGTGTAGCGGTTGAAGAAGGCATCCCAGTGGACGTAGTCCTGCAAGTCGAAGTAGCTGGTGCGGCAGTCCTGAGTTGTGTATCCGAGCATGGTCAATACGAGATCACCGGAGACCTGGACAGGTATACGGATATCATCCAACGGGCACACATTGCGGCCGTAGACCACGACTTCGACGGTGTCGCCGGGGCCACCCTCGATTTCCATGGCCACCATCGTGTCGGCGAGAGCGGCAATGTAGTCCTGGCGGGTACTGGCGTAGACATCGGATCCGGCGTGGACTTCAAGGACGACGGTATAGACACCGGGTTCGCTGTAGGTGTGCACAGGAGACTGGGTCCAGGCGGAGTCTCCGTCGCCAAAATCCCATATCCACTGGTCGACCATCAGGTCGGAGCCGCCTTGAAAGGCGACCTCAAGAGGGACCTGGCCGACAGCCTTGTCGCAACTGAAGCTGGCGGCATTGAACGGCATGATTCCATGGATGATATACTCCTCCCAGGGGGAGCAACCATCCCAGGGGCAGTGCAGATTGTCCATTGTGTACCAGGCGTTGTGACCGCTATCCCAACCGTAGTTAAGGTGCATCTGCTTGGTTTCACCCTGCAGTCGCCAGCCATCGCAGACTATGGAGTGAGAGTATATGCGGTATTGCATCGGCCTGAGGTTGTTGATCTCGTCCTGGATGAGTTGGAAGTAAGCGGCGGCGGAGGTATTCGAGCGGTTCGTGCGGTCGATCAGAGAATCGCTGTAGCCGAAGTACTCCGGGAAGACAGTCTGGGCATACGAGGTATAGGCGCCCGACCCGCAACGGCCGTAGTTCATCTGGAACGCAACACCAACTTCGTAGCACAGCTCGGCGACAGCGTCGCGTTCGGCGCTGGTGCAACCGTCGTGGCAGTCATCGGGCATATTATCCCAATCGTAGGGATTGGTCAGATCGGCGGACAACTGCTGACCGGGGGTGCTGCCGCCGCAGGAGTAATCGCCGCTCCAGTAGTACGATACGGTACCGTTACCCTGGATCGGCCACTTGTGATACGCCATGATCTGAGCCGCGGCGGTCGCAACGCAGCCAACCACACAGCGGCCGCCATCGCCATACGGCGCCAGTAGATTGTACGGGTACCCCTGGTGCCAGGATTGCGTGAGCAGCGGTCCGACCTGCTGAATGTCGGCCTTCTGACCGGACTGAAGCTGCTGGGCGAAGTCTTCCGGGTCGACAGCGAATCTGTCCCATTCGGCCCGATTAGCCGGGTCGTAAGCAATATCGCTCTTGTCGGTCTGGACCGCATCGAGCGAGCCGAAGCGATCAATGTAGTACTGCATCCTATGCAGCAGCACTTCGCGGACCATCAGCGCCATGCCATCGGCAGCATTGACGTCGAGATTGCTGACATCGGAATAGAGCTTCACCGGCGGCAGTTCCATCAGTACCGGGACGACAACGTATCCGGCCGGTGCAATATGGTAACAGTGACCGACCAGGGTGTCGTTGTGGTACAGCGGGTCCATTCCGGTTATCTGGGGATCGGTCGCCTCGGCCCACTGGCCGAACGAGGCGGTATGGGACAAAACCCAGTTAACGGCAACATTGTCCATCTGTTGTTTGTCGGCCAGCTCGGCGGAGACCGTTCCGACGAGAACGAATACTAACAGGGCGGCCCAGATAACGGCACGCAGCCCTTTGGCTTCCCCTTTTCGTAACGGTGTGTGCAATCTACTTCCCTGGTGTGCCCGGGCAATCATGTCTCATCTCCTTTGGTAACCAGCCGTGGCGAAGGGCATCGGTGTTTCAATGATGTCGGCTCGGCTGTCCGTTTGTTTACCGGTGATCCGCTCGCTACGCATTCATCAGATCCTGCCGAAGCAAGAGCAACACGAACGTGAGGGGTGTGCGAGCGGCGGTGTTGGGTGCGGTTCAAGCAAGGCCAACACATAGTAATCAGTAATCTGTTTGCTGTATATCTTGTACAATATACGGAACGAACCACAAAACACCAGTACTTTAGTTCGCAGGATCGGTTCAGGTTCGTGGACCGCACTTGTCGCTGAGTACCACCTCTTTACGGGCAGGGACTCAAGGCGTCGGCATCGCCTTCAAACAAATAGGCGATCAGACGGGTGAGGTCCGACAGATTGATGTTGCCGTCACCATCGACGTCAGCCTCGGCCGGACACGGAAGGTCCTCACCACTGACGAACAAGTAGTCAACAAACCGCGTCAAGTCCGAGACGTTAACCAACTCGTCGGGGTCACCGTCGATGTTGCCGGTCACGCCAACGCAGCACGTTCCGCCGGACTGGGCTGTGATCGTGGCCGATTTGCTACGGGCATTGTAGGTGGCTACGCGGCCGGACATCTCCGGCTGGTTGCCCGGGTAACCGTCGAATGAGAGAACGGCTTGCTGGCCACCCCTGGCAGAGCCGGGTATCGAGTAGTAGAGCTTGAGCACCGGGCCGACGCCGGGCGGCAGGTCTGTGTCAGGATGTACCAGAGGGTTGGATACGCGCATCGTGTACTGGGTACTGCTGAGCCAGTGGGAGTAGCCGACCGAGGCGAAATCACTGGTGCGGCATCCGTCAACTGAGAACGAGTCGAGAGTAATACCGATCAGGCTGCCGGAGATCACGATTGGGATTCTGATGGAGCTGACCGGAATTGTGTTCCGGGCCATGATAACGATCTCGACATCCTCTCCTGCGGCGCCGGAAGCTTCGCTGCCGATAAGGGAATCGGCCAGGACGATTAAACAATCCTGCCACGTCCGTGAGCGGGTGGTGTCGGGGTCCGTGACGGTCGCGGAGACATTATAGTAGCCCGGTTGCGTGTAGACGTGGACGGGGTTGGGTACATCGGCAGTACCCCCATCACCGAACGCCCACGACCACGCCGGGGCGCTGAGGTTGGAATTCCCGGTAAAGGTGATCTCGAACGGCTCGAATCCGATCCGCTGGTCGGGTGCGAAGGTTACCGCCTCATCCGGGAACATATTGATCATGGCATAGTCCTCGAACCACTCGCAGCCGTCCCAGGGGCAGTGCAGCTCATCGACAGTGTACCACTTGTCGTGACCGGACGCCCAACCATAGTTCATATGAATCTGCTTGAGGTCATCGATTTCTTTCCAGCCATCGCAGACAATCTCGTGGCTGTAGATCGTATAGGGAATTGGACGACCGAGATCGATCTGGCCCTTGAGCACGTTGAACCAGCCGTCGTAGGTATAGTCGAACCGGTACTCGCGCGTAATCGATGAATCATACCAGAAGTGTCGGGGATACATGGTCTCCGCTCGTGCCGGCCAGGCGCCTGAGCCGCAGGCGCCGTAGCCCATATCAAAGGCGACGCCGACATCGTAGCAAAGCTCTGCGGCCGCAGCGCCCTGTTCCGGGGAGCAGCCGAGGATGCATTCCAGGGGCATGTTGTCCCAGTCGTACTGCTTGTCGAAATACGCGGTCAAGTACCTGCCGGGTGTAGACCCGCCGCAGGAGTGGTCCCCATTCCACCAGTAGGTGTGGCTGCCTACACCGGAAGCCGGCCACTGCCAGTAGTTCATTACCTGAGCGAATGCCGTCGCCACACAGCCGACGACACAGCGTACGTTGGAATCACCGGTTGGACACAGGTCGTTGTAGGGGGCGCCCTGATCCCAGGACGTACTCATAAGGGGTCCGGCCTGAGCGCTCTTGATTCCGCGCTGGGGAAGCCGCTGGGCGAACAACCCGGGATCGACAGCGTACTCGTCCCACAGACTCCGCTGACTGCGGCCGAAGAGCACCGTACCGGTGTCGGGCTGCCTCGAGTTCAGGCTGCCGTAGTACTTAACGAACTCCTGAAAGCGGTTGCCAAGAACATCACGCAGCATGGCCGTATAGCCCAGGGCGCTGTTGGGAGTCAGGTCGAGGCCGCTGGTCGTGCTGTATGACTTGACCGGCGCAAGTTCCTTAAGCAGAGGTACCAGAACATGTCCACGGGGGTCGATCGAGTAGACGACTGCAACATCCTGTCCCTGGTGTGTAAGGATATCGCGCGCAGCGATGGCAGGATTGACAGTGCCGTCCCAGTCTCCCTCAGTGGCAACGACCGTCTGCAGCCAGTTGAGGCAGACGAGGTCCGTTTCGCGGTCGGTTGGGATTTCAGCGACTGATGTTCCAACGCTGATCAGTAGTACTATAGTGACCAGAGAGAGTCGACGGGACAATCGTGATGTGTGCATCATATTCCTCGGCTTGCGCAAGTACGGGGGTTTTGGGGCCGATTCGGTGACCACAGACCGGACACCGGACACCGGCGTATGTTTCTGAGGGCAATATAGCACTGCAAAGTTCATTAGCAAAGGATTTAGCGTATTGCACTTGTCAGCGGGCCTGGAGCGGTCTACATTGTGAGCTGATGGTGTGGGACCTGTCATTGTTATCTGAAGAGAGGTCGTATGAAACAGCGATTGCGGGATTGTATCGATGCCCTGAAGGTCAAGGGAGTCGATTACGCCGATGCCCGATACGTCAGCCGTCAGCGCGAGTCCATCAGGATGAGCAACGGCAAGGTTGACCAGCTTGGTCGGGATATCGATGTGGGGATTGGAGTCAGGGTACTCCATCAGGGTTGCTGGGGGTTTGCCGGAACGGCAGGAACCTCCAAAGCGGAGATGAACAAGGCGGCCAGCCGGGCGTTGCAGATCGCGAAGGCCTCGGCGCTGACGCGGCGAGAACCGGTGCAACTGGCCGAGCAGGAGGCCTTCACTGATCACTATGTGTCGCCGTGCGCAGCCGACCCGTTCGAGGTGTCTTTCGATGAGAAACTCAGCCTGATGCAAACCGTCACTGAGCGCCTGACCCGATCGAAGAAGATCAAGACGGCCGAGGTGTCGCTCAATTTCTTCAAGACCAACAAGCTGTTTGTGTCCAGCGAGGGCGCCCAGATCGAGCAGGACATAGTGGAGTCCGGCGGCGGCTATCACGCTATTGCCGTTGGCGATGGTCAGGCGCAGAAGCGTTCATTTCCCAACTCGCACGGCGGCGATTACGCCACACGCGGCTGGGAGTTCATCCGGGAGCTTGGCCTGGTGGAGAACGCAGAGCGGGTACGCGAAGAGGCGATCGAATTGCTGAAGGCCAAGCCGTGCCCCGATACGGATACCACCATCATTCTGTGCGGACCCATGATGGCGCTTCAGATTCATGAGTCGTGTGGTCATCCCATTGAGCTGGACCGAGTGCTCGGCACCGAGATATCGCTGGCGGGCGGATCGTTCCTGACGCTCGACAAGATGAACAAGCTGCGGTACGGTTCGGAGTTGGTGAGTATCAATGCCGACGCGACCGTGGAAGGAGGCCTGGGAACGTTTGGCTACGATGATGAGGGTGTCAAGGCACAGCGGGCGCCGATAGTCAAGGACGGCCTTTTCGTAGGTTACCTGACAAGTCGCGAAACGGCGCCGGTGATCAGGCAGCGTTCCAACGGCACTATGCGGGCTGACGGGTGGAATCGGATACCTCTGATCCGCATGACCAATGTCAACCTGGAGCCGGGGAGCTGGAGACTTGACGATCTCATTGCAGATACCGAGGACGGGATCCTGTTCGATCTGAACAAGAGCTGGTCAATCGACGACAAGCGGCTGAATTTCCAGTTTGGCTGCGAGTGTGCGTGGCAGATCAGGGGAGGCAAATTGGGCCAGATGTACAAGAACCCGGTCTACACCGGCATCACACCGGAGTTCTGGAATACGTGCGATGCGATCTGCGACCAGGACCACTGGCGGGTGTGGGCAATTCCGAACTGCGGGAAGGGGGAACCGATGCAGGTAGCCCACGTGGCTCACGGCGCCGCTCCCAGTAGATTTCGCAACATCAGGGTGGGGGTGAGCAAATGATTGGGCGTGAGAAGCTACTGAACAGCCTGCGAAGCGTACTGGATGCATCGGAGGCAGAGCAGACCGAAGTGACCTGCTTCGCCCAGGATTCCGGACTGACGCGGTTTGCCAATTCGGCCATCCACCAGAATGTCGCCGAAACGAACCAGCGGGTGATCGTGCGCTGTGTGATTGGCAACAGGATCGGGGTCGCAGTCACCAACTCGCTGAACAAGGCGGAGCTTGTGCAGACAGTGCGCAATGCCTGCAGCATTGCCAAAATGCGGCCGGAGAACCCTGACTGGCCGGGGTTACCGAAGCCGGCAAAGTACAAGATGCTGGATAACTTTGATGAGGCGACGGCCAAGGCATCGCCCATGCAGCGGGCGCGAGCAGTGAAGAGTATGATCAAGATCACTGACCGGCTGAAGCAGGGAGCGGCCGGTGCGCTATCGACGACAGTGACCGAGACGGCAGTGGTCAACAGCAATGGCGTCGAGGCATACCATGCCGGCACATCGGCATCGGTGAATTTCATCGCCATGTCGGATGATTCCTCGGGGTACGGTGCCGGGTTGTCGCCTGCCCTCGGCAGTCTGGATACGAAGGGCCTCGCCGCAGTGGCCGCTGAGAAGTGCCGCAGGTCGGTGCACCCGCAGAGTATTGACCCCGGCGAGTACGAGGTCATTCTGGAACCGGTGGCGGTAGCCTCACTGCTGGAGTGGCTCAACTACGTGGGCCTTCGCAACAAACCGGTTCTGCAGAAGATGTCGCTGCTGTCCGGCAAGTTCGGCAAGAAGATCACCTCGGAGCTGGTGAGCTGGTATGACAACGCGTTCGAGCCTGGAGGAATCGGTCTGCCGTTCGACTTCGAAGGTGTACCCCGCCGGAAGGTGATGTACATCGACAAGGGAGTGGCCACCGACACGGTGTGGGACCGGCTGTCGGCGGCGAAAGAAGGTCGCAAACCGACCGGCCATGCGTACACAGCCGATCAAATGGGCGAGGGCGGTATCGGGCTGAATCTGTGCATGAGGGCGGGCACGGCAAAACGCGAGGAGATGATCAGAAGCGTCAAGAAGGGCATCCTGGTGACGCGCTTTCACTATATCAACGGCTTCATCGATCAGCCCCGGGGGGTGTTGACCGGCATGACGCGCGATGGCACCTTCCTCATTCGCAACGGAGAAATCGTGTGCGGCATCAAGAATCTTCGATTCACCGATGCCATGCCGCGGGCTTTCGGAACTGCTGTAGCCATATCAAAAGAGCGGGAGCTGGTCGATTCCTGGTGGAGCAGTATTGGCTGCGCTATTGCGCCGGCGGTTCATCTGAAGTCGTTCAGGTTCTCCGGCAAGACTGACTTCTGAGCGAGTGGAGGCCGGCCGAGTTTCGCGATAACATGACGAAAGGCGGGTCCTGTGAACGCAGGAGCCCGCCTTCATTGTGACTGGCAACAAAGACCTCCGGAAGTCTCTACTGTGGGGAGAAGGCGTGGACGAGGTTGAACGCACCCGGCCGGACTTCATAGTTGTGGAAGTGCTCCACGGCGGCCACGCCTCCGCCGGCCGTCAGGTAGCGAATCGTGATGTCGTATGTTCCCGGCTCCAGCTCGAAATCACCGACGAAAACCCGCCCCGGCAGGTACTGAGCGGAGCGCAGGTCAGCGCTCTCGGTCAGTTCGACAGCGGCATCGATGGCGGTCTTCTTCAGCCAGCCCACCAGACCGCCGTCATCCACCTTGTCCTTCTGTTTGTGTGCCACGATCCCCTTGGCCAGCGCCCGCGCAACGGATTCGAAGATGATCATGGAGCGCTTCGCCTTGAAGACTTCCTGGGCGACGTCGTTGACGTTCTCGATAAGCTCGAGGCGTCCCAGCAACCGGCCGTTGACGTCCACCTCAATACGGGTGATTGCGGAACGGCGTGGCTCCATGCGCGGTAAAGAGAACTTGAAGAAGAAGTCATCGGATATCTTCGCAGAAAAGGGTCCGAAGAGCGCGACCTCATTGCCATGAGTATCGGTTCCGAGAACCCAGACGAGGTCAAGCTCGGAATCGGTTTTCAGGCGCACGGTCGTGGCTTCGCGAGTCGGACCAAGACCGGCCAGACCGACGACACTGAGAATGCCGCCGGCTTCAGAGCGATACTTCACATCGGGCGGCGGAAAGGTGTAGATGTGGGACTGGGTGGTGAAGGCATCAAGCAAAGCCTCGTGATCGATCCGCGCGTCGTCGTACAGCCCATCAGCGGCGTACATATGCATGCTGAGCCAGCGAGCGAAGGCATTGTTGTGGTAGTGTATCTTCTCCGGTTCCATCTGGAGCGAGATGCTTCCCTCTTCCCTCTCGCGGGCGGAGCGCTGCATGCGCGCGAAGGCATCGCCGTATTTGTCTTCGAGCTGATCGAGTTTGAGGTTCGCCCGCCGGACCTCGACAAAGGCGCCATCGAACTGGTTCAGACAGATGTAGTTGACAGCCTTGATAAGATTGGCGTAGAGAACTTCGTAATCCTCGCCGGCGTACTCCAGTACGTTGTCGTTGAGGGCCAAAGACGCAATTGCGCGTGAGACGCTTTTGGTGAACAGCTCCTCGGCAGCGGCCTCGGCCAGTTCGAGTCTCTCGTTGGAGGCCTCGTAGTCCTGAGCATAATGGTTGAGGAAGCCGGCATCGAGGAAGTAAAGCAGGCGATCTTTCTGTCCATACTTCCCCGACTCGCGGGCGCTTTCCAGCAGCATGAGGGCGGAATCGAACTCGTGCTGCACAACCCGCTGCGTGATCGGCTCGTAGAAGCCGCGACGAGTGGACATCGAACCGCACGCGCTCACCACAAGGGCGAGCACCGCGAGACACAACCCACGGCGCCAGCTACCGGCAGGAAACATCAGGTCACCCCCTCAGGCTGCTACCACTTCGTCCTGCCCTGCGAGATACCCTTTTTGATCTCCTTGGTACCGATCCAGACCTTTTCCATGGACTCGATGTTGACCAGCTCAAAATCGGTCTTGTAATAGACGACTGACTTCCCACCCTCGGTATCGGTTATGGTCTTGACGTGCCCCTGGAGCATGAAATCGGCTCCGGTTTCAGCGCGCATTCTCTTGGCGGTCTCGGCGGTTGCGAATTCCTGCTGTTCCTGGCGTTCGGCGCGCAGTTCGGCGCGGACATCCTTGCTGGCCACGAACCGGACCTTGCCGGAATTGATGAGCTGGCGTTCAAACTCGGTCGTGAACACCTCCATATTAATGTGCTCGCTGGTCATGTTGCGAATGATGCCAACCGTGACCACCGGGCGGGAACCCTGCTGTTCGATGTAGTCCGTGAGCCAGCGATGAGTCAGGGCATCGCCGATCATCTCCTCGGCCACCAGCCGGGCATCGGTGTCATTCCAGCGACCGGACAGATCGGTGACGGTGTCGGCCTCCAGCCGGGTCACCTGCTTGCCGCCGCCACAGGCAGTCAGCAGTGCTCCTATGAGAACCAGAACGATGAGCTGCTTCATGTGATCATTCCCTAATCTGAATAGTTTATTGGTGTTAGAATGCGTCTATCACCCTTTGATGTTTGTCGGTCGCCATATAGCAATGATACACACCGGCGGCAACTAAAGTTTTCACGGCTGTCCATGATTCTGCGCTTTGGTCTGCTGTCCTCCCTGGCGAGCTGAAAGCCGCCGTCACTGCTGGTCCGGTCGTGTCCGGTCCGGGTATTCGGGGCCGATCGGGCGCTCGATCGGATCGGTGCGTATCTTGTCCATCAGGTGCTCTATGGCTGTTTCGAGCTGGCGGTCGCGGCCGTTGAACGTCTCGTGGGGCAGATTGTCCACCGTGCTGTCCGGCTCGACGCCGTACCATTCGATCGGCCAGCTTCCTTCGGGTCCGAACACACCGAATTCGGCCGCACTTGCGATGCCGTTATCGACGAGGCGATTGGCGTAGCTCAGCCAGATGCCGCCTCCCCAGGTCCGGGTGCCGATCACTTTGCCCAGTTGCAGGCGGCGAAAACCTTCCACGAACATTTCCCCGTCGGAGGAAGTCCATTCATTGCAAAGCGTGACCATGTGGCCGGCGAAACCGTACTGGAAGTTGGGGTCGGCCTGCCCTATGCGGGGCTGCCACCACAGGAACGGCTTACGCAGCAGCGATCCGATAATCCAACTGTCGATATTGCCGCCCTGGTTGTGGCGGACATCGATAATGAGCCCGGGGCGATTCCAGACGGGGAAGAAGTCGCGTGCCCACTCAGCGTAGTTGCCGCGCCCCATAGCGCGAATGTGGACATAGCCGATCTGGCCGTCGCTGAGGCTGTCGACCATCCGGCGGCGCGTGATCTCCCAGTCGAGGTAGCGAAGATTGCGCTCGGCTGCTCCTGAGACGGGAACGACAATGGCCTTTTCGGTGCCGGACCGATTATGCGGTTTGTATTCCACGAGCACCTGTTGACCGACCCTGTTGCGAATGAGCTCGTTGATATGCGATGCCTTCAGGACGTCCTGCCCATTGATACCGACCAGCATATCCCCCTCGGTGATTCCGACTCCGGGTTTGGCCAGCGGGCTGAGTGTCTCCGGACGTTCGGGATCACCGCGGTAGATGTGGTCAACGCGGTAGCCACCGCCGCGAACATCGCGTATCAGCAGTGCGCCAAGCGAGGCGATGGTGACTTTCTCCTCGGCAGTGCGGTGATCACCGCCGCCGACTGTCATATGCAGGGCCGACAACTCGCTGATCATGTGGGCCAGCAGGTCGCTAAGCTCCCAGCGATCGGTGACGCGGTCGACCAGAGGAAGATACTTGTCGCGGATGGCTGTCCAGTCCACACCGTGCATACCAGTATCGTAGAAGTAATCCCGTTCGAGACGCCACGCCTCAAGGAACATCTGACGCCACTCCTCGCGCGGGTTGAGCGGGAACGTCCACGAGGTCAGGTCCAGCCTGCCTTTATCGAGACTGGCAGGAGGGCTGACGGAGGCGTCGACGACATAGAGGTTATCGCCGGACCTCAGGAGTATCTTCGACAGATCGCCTGACAGCTCGTATTCCGAAATGTTGCTCGCGAATTCGGCCGGTTTGGGAGAATCATCGCTGATTTCGAGGACATTGAGCGTGTATTTGCGGCTGCCGACAGCGGGCCAGGAGCGGTAGTAGACAGCCTTATCGGTTACATTCAGGTCAGTGTAGTTGCCGCCGTCGACCGGGAGTTCATACAGGCGCCACGGTAGTGAATCGCGATCGATGCTGACCACGACAGCCGGCTTCTGATCCTTCTTGTCATCTTTGTCGGTCTTCGCTGTCGCTTCAGTCTTGAGGGTAAGCTCATCCTTCAACTCGAATGGCGACCGGGCGTCTTTGGACAGGGCCAGCTGATATAGTTTGGCCGGAGCGTATAGGAACGGCTGCTCTGCACGCGGCCCCCAGACATTGCCGGCGATCGCATCCAGATTGCGCTGTGATATGAAGTACAGCCACTTGCCATCGGGGCTGAAAGCGGGGTCATAGGATTCATAGTGATCGCTGGTGACGGCAAAGCGCTCATCATCAACAACCGCGTAGATCCATATCCGGGAGAAGTCGTTTTCGGCCTCGCCGACCCAGGCCAGATGGCGGCTGTCCGGTGCCCAGGTGGGGTCATGGGCGGCGCCGTAGCGACCGCTGTCAACCAGCCGGTGCCGATCACGGTCACGTTCATAGACCCATAGCCTGTTGTTCTTGTCGGTGTAGGCGATGAGATTCCCATCGGGCGACGGAAGGCCATCGAAGCGCAGTACCTCGGCATTGTCGGTAAGCTGCAGAGGGACTCCGGTGCCGTCGGCGAGCAGTTGCCAGAACTCCACCTCGCCGCTTTCGTCCGAGAGGGCAATCAGGGTGTCGTTGCCATGCAGAAACCGGGCGCTGCGGTAGCGCACGCCGTCATTGCGGGTGACTTCCCGCATTCGGCCGGCCTTCACCGGTCGCACGAACACCTGCCCGCGGGCAGTAAGCACAACGTGGCTGCCGTCACCGGACAAATGGGCAGAGGTCAGATAATCCATCGGCTTGTCGATCCACTTCTCGCGCATCTGGTCGAAATCGGAGGCGAGAGTAATCTCGACCATGGCCGTCTGATCGGTGGCGATCTCGTACAGGTACAGGTCGGCCCCGAGCTGATAGACAATCATACCATCAGACAAAGCGGGAGATTTCACGTCCCATCCTTCATGGAACGTGTGCTGCCTGAGGTCGGTGCCATCCGGGAGCATCGACCAGAGGTTTATGGTCCGGTCACGGTCAGTGGCGAAGTACACTCTTCCCTGCCACCACATGGGGCTGCGGCTGGTACCTTCGAAGTCGGGATGCAGTCTTACGGCGTCGGCCATATCGGGAGTGAACTTCCAGAGGTTCTGTACCGTACCACCGGGGTAGTTTCGGGCGTGGCTCCCCTGGTGCGGGAGACGGACGAAGAACAGCTCTTCGGCGTCACCATGGACACCATCGGCGGCCTGCGCCAGGGGGACGGGTACCCGCTCACCGGTGGTCAGGTTGAGCCTGACCAGTTGATAGCTCGGCAGGGTAGAGAAGTGCGAGGTGGCATACAGCAGGATCTTGTTGTCGATCCATGAGGCGACATAGCTTTGCTCGTTCTCCCAAGTCAGGCGCCGTGGTAAACCGCCGGCAAGCGGCATGACATAGACATCGCTGGTACCCTCGTATTGGGCAGTAAAGGCCACTTGTGTTCCGTCGGGTGAGACAACGGGGCGATACTCCCATCCATGATGGGTGGTCAGGCGCCGGGCCAGACCGCCTTCGATTGGCACCCGCCAGAGGTCGCCCTCGGCGGTAAACACTATGAAACCTCCGCCAATGGCAGGATACCGATAATAGCCCTGCGGCCCGGGTTGGTCGGCCGGACTCGGCGACGATGACACCAGCAATGGTAACAGCAGTGCGAAAAAGAAAGCGGCAGCCGGGAAAGAACGAGACATGGGACGGTTCTCCTGAGATCGAGGATGCTTTGTGAACACTGGCAGCAATGTAGCAGATCGCTGGGCCGAGTTCAACGAGAAGTTGTTCATTGCTGGGGGGGCCCAAAGAGGACAGCACTTCGGCCAACCGCTCAAAGATATCAGCCACCACCTGCAAAAGTGGATAACTCGTAACACATTAAAAATGAAGAGCAGGCAACTTAGTGCTTGACAGAACGTAGAGGGCAGCATATTCTGGTGGCCAACCAGAACAGACGACTAAAGCCTTCAGTGTAGGAACCGATAGAGACTGATATGATTTTTGAACTTTGTAAGACGTACAACGGCCAGCTTCTGAAGGGCAGGCGCATGTTATAGATCTGGACTATCCCACCGGATGCTTATCCGCAGTTTTTCCCCGGGACCCAGGTCTCGGGTTTTTTTGTGTTCACGAGTCAACGATAACCTCAAACGGTTCGCAAAAGGAGGACACCATGGTGTCACAGCCAGGACAAGCCAAGAGGCGATTTTGCCGGCAGCTCATTGTCCCCTCGGGGATGAACAGCTATCGCAAGATCGCGTGGGTGAACGAATCGAGCGAGGTGACAGACAGCCGAATGTAGGGATCGGAGGCCTCGGGCAGCATATGCCAAATCAACCGAGGTTTCTGACCGACTCCAGGTCAGTCCGGCTTCTCTCTCACCCCCAGTTCGTTCCCAGTCACACATTCGACAGTAATCGCGGAACCGCAGACGTAGCGGGTCCGAAACGGCCGAGTTATGCTGATCCGGGCAAATACCCGGGTAATCGGACGGAGAAGGAATCAGTGATTCCGAAGAGAGGGAAGCAATGTACCATTACTTCAAGTCAAACAAGCTGCTGGAGCACGTGCTGAAAGTGCTGCTGGCGGCGGTCGGTCTGGTCCATCTGGAGACCGGGCTGGTGGTTTATGCCTATCGCGGCCGCGTGTGGGATTACGCGGGCGAGGTGCTGGAGAGCTATTTCGGCTCGCTGGCTGAATCGGTGGCACTGGTGGCGCTGGTCTGCTACCTTGCCGCGGCAGTCCTGCTGGTCAGTGCGCCGGTCTCGGGCAGGCTGTATCGAGGAGTGGGCAAGCTGCTGAGCTAAGAAATCCGCACAGCAGCTTCCCTCTCTTTGGACTTCTGAGTAGGTCATCCATCGAACAAGAGCAAGTGATCCATAGTGGCAACATAACATGACAAGAGTGCATCATCCGATAAGTAGGCGCCGGCATCTGATGACGGCGGCAAGTGACACACAACTGGTGTCAACTACCGCCGTTTTTTGTTTGCCTGAACCCGTGATCGGCGTGATTGTTACGTCAACGTATGCGTAATCCGTGGCACAGGCAGTTTGCAGTTCCGGCCGCCCTGGGGGTACTCCTCGCGGTTGTGCATGCGGGCATCGGTACGATCGAGACCGAGGGCGCTCTGGCAATCGTGCTCAGAGTGGCTTCCTTCGCGATCCTGATCTGGCTGGTCAGTCGCGGTGCTGACTGGGTGGTTGACGGTGCCGCTGGGCTTGCCCGTCGGCTGGGCATATCGGAACTGGTGATAGGTTTGTCGGTGGTGGCTTTCGGTACGAGTGCTCCGGAGATGGCGGCCTCGGTTGTGGCCGGGCTGCGCGGGAGCGGGGACATCACGGTGGCGAACGTCATCGGGTCGAATATCTTCAACATGTATTTCATCCTCGGGGCGGTGGCGCTGTTTACGGCCGGAGGTGTGCATATCGCTCGTCCCCTGGTGAAGCGCGACGGCCCGATACTGCTGTTGGGGACGGTGCTGGCGCTTGTGGCATTGGGACATCTTCCGGGAGCAACGAGACTGGCCGACGGCAGCACCGAGCCGGTCCTGGGAACGCTGCTTAACATGCGGCTGGATTTCATCGAGGGCCTGGCTCTGCTGCTGGGCCTGGCAGTTTACATCTGGCTGCTTTACATTGCCCGTCGGGACACAGGCGGAAGACCAGCGACTCAACAGCCGTCGGACGGTCACTGGATTGGTGAGGCGGTCTACCTGATAGTGGGGTTGGTGATGGTTGTTGGCGGGTGTCAGTACCTGATCGGGTATGCCGAGCCGGCATCGCGAGGTCTGGAGGGTTTCGGCGCCCTGTGGTTCGCCTACTACTTCAGTATTCCGGAGTATGTTATCGGTATCACGATAGTCGCTGCCGGCACTTCAGCGCCGGAACTGGTGGTCTCGCTGGCGGCGGCGCGGCATGGATCAGCCGATATGTCGGTCGGCAATCTTCTGGGCAGTTCGGTCTTCAACATATTTGGAGTGCTGGGCATTGCAGGGGTGCTTCTGCAGCCGCCGATCGCGGCCTCAGTCATTGTCAGCCACCAGGCGGCCTTGAGCATGGCAGTTATGTGCCTGATCCTGGTGGTCATACTCATCTTCATGTACACTGGGCGCAGGCTGAGTCGACTTGAGGGAGGCATTCTGGTGCTGTTCGGGCTCGGTCAGTGGCTGTTCGATTTGTTGGTGAGGCGATAGTTTATGATCATCAGTGCCGGCGTTGTAGATTTCCCTTTGCTGCGGGATATTGTTGTCATTTTTGGGTTTTCGGCCGCGATCGTGTGGTTGTTCAGTCGTTTTCGGATGCCTTCGGTTGTTGGCTTTCTTGCCGCCGGCGTGCTGATTGGACCGCACGCTCTTGGAATTGTCAGTTCGATCCATGCCGTGGAGCTGCTGGCCGAGTTGGGGGTGATCCTTCTGCTGTTCACAATTGGCATTGAGTTCTCTTTGAAGGACTTACTCGCCTCCCGCAAGCTGGTCATTGTTGGCGGTGGAATGCAGGTAGGGCTGACGCTTGCGACGGTCGCTTTGCTGACGTGGCTTGTTCACTGGCCCTGGAATCAGGCTGTATTTGCCGGCTGCCTGGTTGCGCTCAGTTCGACCGCAATCGTACTCAAAACCATGCAGGACCGAGCTGAGATGGAGACTCCGCACGGGCGGGTAGTGCTGTCCGTTTTGATTCTGCAGGACATTGTGATTGTTCCCATGATGATACTGACGCCACTGCTCGCCGGGGGGCAAACCGATGTCCCGCAAGAGCTGCTCATTCTTCTGATCAAGGTAATGGCAATTATTGTGGCCGTCGTACTTGGTGCGCGTTACGTCGTCCCCTGGATGCTCTACCATATCACGCGCACTCGCAGCCGCGAGCTCTTTCTGATGTCGATCGTACTCATCTGTATAGTGGTCGCGTGGGGGACATCGCAGCTGGGTCTTTCGTTGGGGCTGGGGGCGTTTCTCGCCGGGCTTATCATCTCCGATTCGGAGTACTCCTACCAGGCGCTTGATGGCATCCTTCCGTTCAAGGAGGTATTCAGTAGTTTCTTCTTTGTCTCAGTCGGAATGCTCTTCAACCTGAGCTTCCTTACCGAGAACCTTCTGATGGTACTGATCATGGTTGTTGTCGTGCTGGTGCTCAAGAGTGTTCTGGCAGGAGGGGTGGTTGTCATCTTAGGTTTGCCGACACGAATTGCGATCATCTCGGGCCTGGCTCTCAGCCAGATTGGGGAGTTTTCCTTCATCCTCTCGCGGGTTGGCGTATCGACGGGGCTGCTGGATCAGGATACGTACCAGGCATTCATTGCGGTAAGTATCCTTACGATGGCGGCAACGCCGTTCATAATCGCGGGGGCACCGGCCCTGGCCAACAGACTAGTGGGGAGCAAGGTTGTCGCGGCAGCAGACAGCGACATCTCTGATAACGACACCAGCGGACAGGGGGAGTTGCGTGACCACCTGATTATCATCGGCTATGGTCTTAACGGGAACAACCTGGCACGGGCAGCACGTGAGGTTGATATCCCCCATCTGATCATCGAGATGAATCCTGAGACGGTGCGCCGAGAACGCAAGTTGGGGCGACCGATTCGGTATGGTGATGCTACCAGTAAGGAGGTGCTCCTGCACGCCGGCATCAAGGAGGCGCGGGTGGTGGTAATTGCGATCTCGGATCCGGCGGCCACACGGAATATCGTCCGCCAGGTCAAGGCATTGAATCCATCGGTATATCTGATCGTGCGCACACGGTTTGTCAAGGAGATGCCGGATTTGCTTGAGGGTGGCGCGGAAGAAGTCATTCCCGAGGAATTCGAGACCTCGATTGAAATATTCACCCGGGTACTGGCGCGCTATCTGGTGCCGATCGACCAAATCGAGCGCTTTGTTGACACCGTGCGGGCGGACGGCTATGGCATGTTCAGATCGATGTCAGCCCCCTCCGCGCGGCTTTCGGATCTGAGGCGTCATACTCCCGATCTTGAAATAGTCCCGGTCACGCTGCACGAACAGTCATCGCTGGCAGACAGGTCCCTGGCCGAACTGGACCTTCGGAAGAGACACGGTGTGACGGTGGTGGGAGTATATCGCGGCAAGCGAATGCACCCGAATCCGGAGGGGGAGTTTACGCTGAGGACGGGAGACGTCATCTATATGCTGGGCAGTGGTGAGGAGGTTTCGATGGTCACGCAACTGGCCACAGCCGACAAGCGGGAGTTCTGAGAAGTCGGTTACGGCAGAGGCATCACGGGTTCCCTTACAGAGGCACGTCAAGCGGCGTTCCTACCAAGCCGCCGCTGCGATGAGAAGGAGACCCGCGTTAGATCGCGAGTTTGCAGGGTATTGGGGCCTTCAGGGTTTCGGAGCATCAGAAGGACCAGAGGCGGTCGTGGTATCAGCATCGCCGGCAGCCGGATGGCTGTCACGGCTGTACATATCCAGGTTCAATACCATTATCGTGTCCCGGACCGTCACCTCACCGAATCGGCCGCGATGGTCCCGGAAAGTGAATGAGAGGCGCTCTTTCTCTATGATGGTCTGCAGTTCATTAAGGTTGTGCATCAGATGATTGAATGCGGCGCCTGCGCGCTCCGGATCGGGATAGCGGACTTCGATAAGCGTGAAGGTCGAGTCATGCTGATCAGTGTATCGTCCGAGCACCCCCCAAATGCGGCCAGCCAGTTGCAGGATGTCGCCCTGACCGAGATTCGCTTCCTGGGCCAGTGCGTAGGGACCGCGAATGATGCGCTCAGTCCCGTGCTGGAGACCTGTGAGGGGCAAACGGCTGAGCAAGGCTGGAGCCGGCTCATCGGGAAGATTCACGGTCACCGTGTTGGCCAGATTGACCATCGTCGGCAACAGGGAGTCGGTGAAAGTGTAGTTGTTGATTCTGACAAAAGCACTTCCCTTGACGACGACAATCTGCGAAGCATCGCCGCTGTTACGTTCGCGGATGCCGTCAACGGGACTCTCCTGGGCCGCCTTCAGCAGGTAGAGTCCGAGGGCAGCGTTGGGGTCGGTCATCAGGTACACCTCAAGGGTCAGTTCCTGGTCAGCCTTCCGGTAATACTGAACATGGAGCCGGTCGAATCCGAACTCGTGATACAACTCGGCGCCGCCGTTGATATGCGCGTAGAGATCATGCCCGATGAAGGTAAGCAGTTGCTCGGACCGCTCCCAGCCGGTCTCAAAGCCAGAGGCGGGTGGCTCGAATGTGTCTTGAGCCAAGATATCCCCCGTCACGAGCAGACAGAGCACGGCCGTGAACGTGCGAAGAGCCAGCCTTTCGCGGGTTGGTCGCTCGACAACTCGAGCATCCTTCCGGCTCAGCATCGCAATTGTGCCTCCTTCTCTTGCGGTTTGCACGCGCCGGAGCAGAGCGGAGGGGCACTCACGACTGCAGCGTGCGCGTGAATCCGCTCGGCTGATCAGGCCTCTGGCTTCATGTATCGCTATCGGGCCATTGCCAGCGAGCGACCGGTGCCGTGTTCACTAAGTGGTCCACATCATTGTACCCCGTGGAGTGATGATTAACAACCTCAAACTTCAGGTTCCGCTGCCCGGAGTTGTCGGTGCCAAACTCGACGTCATCCAGGACGATGTGAAACATCGCAGTTGATTGGTGCAAGCAGGGGGCACCGGGTGCTGTACAAGCGGTTTCCTTTTGATGCTGTCGAACAGCCCTCGCATTCAGATCGTAAGAGACTCGTGGCGAGCGACGTGGAATCTCTTGACCGCGTGCGGGTCATGTGATTATAATACCAGATAATCGAGAGTTAGAATAACATCTTTGAAACTGCTATCATCTGGAAGTATGAACCGGTCGAATCTTAATAGCCGGGAGGTCCCCTGCGGGCCGTCCCGTACTCATAGCTATGTGGTGCTACGTGCCACGAGGTGAGCCTTGCCGCCAGAATGGAAATACGGACGGGTAAGGCACAGGAGTGAACCGCGGAATGATCGAAGGGAGGTGAATTGAATGATCTATTTGATCGATCCGCAGAACACGCTGCGTCAGTCGGTTACCGGCGACTGCAGACTGAAGTGCTCGACCTACTGCGGGATTAAGCCGTTGTACGGTATTGATCCGGTCGAGATCTAAGCGATTGCAGAGACTATGGTTCGCGCCGTGGCCCTCGCACGGCGCGAGCCAGTTCTTCGGTTGTCGTGTCACAACGACTTCCCTGAGAGATGCTGATCGGCCGGCAGGAGATAGCAAGGACCACGTAACAGACGGAGAGCCGGCGCAAAGACACTGGTAACCCTCGTCTCGAAGTTCGCACCATGGATACTTATCATGCCTAAGATATCTCGATACAACCATTTCCACCCGTGGCAGGATGGTTATGTCCTCGCCTACAATGCCCTATCCGGCGCGGTGGCGCTGATGACACAGGAGAACCTGGAGGTGTATCAGCAGTTGGCAGCCAAGCTCGAGCGGAATCCTTCACCTGAGCTGACCGAATCGGAAAGCGAATTACTGAAGCAGCTCGAGTATGGGTGTTTCGTGCACACTGGTGATGTGGACGAGATCACCAGGCTCAAACTGGCTCATAACCTCAGCCGATTCAATCGCACGGGGCTGGGCCTGGTCATAGCACCGACAATGGCCTGCAACATGGCCTGTACCTATTGTTTTGAGAAACACACTGCCACGAAGATGTCTCCGAAAGTCATCGAGGCCGTCATAGAGTTTGTTGAAAAGCAGGCAAGACAAATCGGAGCGCTCGATGTTGGCTGGTACGGCGGGGAGCCGCTGCTGGCTCTGGACGTGATCGAGGATCTCACGGAGTCTTTTCTCGATCTTGGACAGGAGTACAAATTTGACTACAGCTCATCGATTGTCACCAACGGTTACCTGCTGACCCCGGAGACAGTGGACAGACTGATGGGGCTTCGAGTCTTCAGCGCGCAGGTGACTCTGGACGGCCCGGCGCGGCTTCACAATACGAAGCGTCCGTTGCGAAACGGCGGTGACAGCTTTGATCGCATTATCGTCAACGTACAGGCGGCCGTTGAACGGAAGATGCAGATCGGGGTTCGTGTAAATGTCGACAAGTCGTTTACCGTCGATGACATCAGCGAGTTGCTCGACGAGCTTGTGGAAGCGGGGCTGCGGGACAAAGTGGGGGTGTATTTCGGCATGGTAGAGGCGGCGTCACAGGTCTGCTCGAATATCGCTGAGGCCTGCTATGAGGTGGCGGATTTCTCCCAGATTGAGGTGCAGTACTACCATGAACTGCTCCAGCGGGGTTTCGTGATCCAGAAACTCCCCTCGCCGATTTCGACGTTCTGCATGACGCAGACGGTCAACGCGTTTCTTGTCGATCCCGAGGGGTGGCTTTACCGCTGCTGGAATGATGTCGGTGATCAGAGCAAAGCCTCGGGAACGATTATGGATGAAATCAACTTGCTGCATCCGAATTTCACGCGGCTTTTTGAATATACCCCCTTTGAAGACAGTCGATGCCTTGAGTGCAGTGTCCTTCCTGTCTGCATGGGGGGCTGTCCGGCCCGTCGGGTGGACCGAGGGCTGTCCGATGAGCAGATGTGCGAGGGTTGGAAGCACAACCTGCAGCCGATGCTGGAAATTATCGCGGTTTCGCGACAGCAGGAGATGCAGCGTCGTCAACAGGCGCAACAGGCCTCCGAAGTGCGAACCGCCGGAAAGGAGTAACAGATGAGTGAGTTCAAGTTCTTCCCAGAACAAGTCGTATGGGAGATCACCTATGCCTGCAATATGCGTTGTATCCATTGCGGGACTTCTGCCGGTGTTCCGCGCAGTGATGAACTGACGACAGAGGAGTCGCTGGCACTGATCGATGAGTTGGCGGATCTTGGCTGCCGGGGGTTAACACTGTCCGGCGGGGAACCGCTGATGCGGAAGGACTGGCCGGTGCTGGCGCGTCGCAGCAAAGAGCGCGGGATAGGCACTTTTCTGATCACGAACGGCTACATGGTGACTGAGGACATCGCCCGGCAGTTCGTGGACATTGGCTTCGGCAATATCGGGGTCAGTTTCGACGGCAGCCGCGATGTGCACAACTATATCCGTCAGCACAAGTCAAGCTACGAGCGAGCACTCAATGCGATGCGGCACTTGCGCGCAGCCGGGCAGCGGTTCGAGGCTGTCACGCAGGTTTCACGGGTCAACATTGACGACCTCGATCACATCTACAAGGACCTTGTTGATGTCGGCGCCAGCGAATGGCGGATCCAGATGACGACTGTCACCGGGCGGATGCAGAAGGACATGGTGATGGATCTTGAGTTGTTCGAACGGATGATCGACAAGATCATGGAACTCAAGAGAGACGGACGGGTCCCGATCGATGTCGGCGAGAATATCGGCTATTACGGCTGCAAGGGCAGCAAGCTGCTGGATGATGTGCCGTACTTGGGATGCTATGCCGGCACGCGCGTGGCCGGGATCTGCTCAAACGGGGATGTGAAGGGTTGTCTGTCGCAGCAACCGGAGTTCGTCGAGGGCAATATTCGGGAATCATCGTTCACCAGGATATGGAACGACCCGACCAGGTTCCTGTACAATCGTAAGTTCACGCGCGACACAGCCTCTGGTGAGTGCCGCGATTGTCAGTTCCTGCCGCTGTGCAGGGGTGGCTGTATGACGACCTCGGTGTCAGCTTCGGGCGAACGGGCTAACAACCCGTACTGCATTTACCAGATTGAACGGAAGCGCGGGATCGAGCCGACCATCACTGAACAGATGGCCGAACTTCTGGCACCGTTCAGGGCCGAGCACGAACGGGTGGTCGTACCTGATGACCAGCGGTAAGACGCCGCACATTCTCTTACTTCATCCGTCCTGCTTTTTCTACCCACCGTGGATGGAGCGGGCGGAACTCAAGACGTCGCTGGTCTGGCTGGCATCGTACCTGAGCCGGCGCTTCGGGGTGTCATATGCCGATTTCGAGCAGCAGATCGGACGCCCCAACAGCCCCACGCAAATCCGCCGCTATGAGCGACACGTTCGGCGCTTTCTTCTATCGCACGAGTTTGATATTCTGGCGATTTCCTGCTGGACATCGCTGTCGTATCGTGCGACGCTGTCTGTGGCTCGGATTTGTCGGGATCTGTTCCCTGAGAAACTCATAGTCGTCGGCGGATACCACGTCACAGCCCGGCCAAACGAATTTGACAACGGCAGCGGGCTGTTTGATTTTGTGGTCTGCGGCGAGGGTGAGCTGGCGCTGGAACACGTGGCCGAGCGACACGCCCGGGAGGGGCGACCGAATGCAACGCGGGTGATCCGGGGAGCGGCAGTCGGCGAAGAGCATTTCGTTCCCTATCGGTGGGACCTGTTGGCCGATTTCGTTCGGGAACATGTACCGGAGGGCATCAAGGGGCCGTGCCTGTATCTCTCGCGGGGATGCCCGTTTGCCTGCTCGTTCTGCATGGAGCCGACCAAGGACCGACGCTGGCGGTCGTACACGGTCGCTGCCGCCCTCGATGAAATGGAACGCCTGTACGACTTCTTGACGCCTCACTCAATCGCAATCGCCGATGCCTGCTTTGGCATGAGACCGTCGTGGCGCAGGGAGTTCCTTCGCAAGCTATGCGAGCGCGGAGATGACTATTGGATTGTCTTCGAAACGCGCCCGGAGTATCTTGATGAGAGAGATATCGCCATGCTTGCGGACCTGAAGGTGGAGGTTCAGTTTGGGCTGGAGAGCGGCTCTCTGGATATGCTCCGACTCATGAACAAGACTCGTCACCCGGAGCGCTATCTGCAGCAGTTTCGGCATGTCAGCCGTCTTCTAACCAGGCATCGCATAATGCATCGAGCCAATGTGATATTCAATCATCCGGGTGAAACGCGGCAGACGCTGGATGAGACCTTTGCGTTCATGGATCGAGAGCTGGAGGAGTCGCCCTCGTATCTGATATGGGCGCCTCATGGCTACATGCACTTTCCGGGATGCGCCGTGGACGACCAGCGAGAGTGGTATCAGTCACAGTTCGGTGCGGAGTTCAACTCTGGTGACTGGTGGAAAGATGCAGCCGACCAGTACGAAGCAAGCATGCAGGTGGTCCCCTCGCGGGACCTCAGCGGGGATGGTGTTCGTCTGTGGGAAAGCATGATGAACGAGCGGCTGGAACGAATGCGGACGGCCCTGGCGCCGGAGGCAAGAGCATTTGCGGCCCGCAACTACTTCCGGGAGTGGCTGGATGATACCCGACGCCAAAACGCGTAGGCGGCTCTGGTACTATCTCAGGCCCTACTGGAAACTGGAATTGTTGCTGTTCGCCACGATGATCGCTTTGACGGTCGTCACGATTGCCATGCCGCTGGCCCTGAAGTACCTGATCGATGATCTCATTCCCGATCTGGCCGAGCAGCGAGAATCAGGGGGCAACCCGAATGCCACGCCGGTGGTTTACTACGGCGCTTTTCTGGCCGGAATCTATCTCGCTAATCTGGGGCTCTCCGTGGTGCGCGACTACCTGGCCGGTCGGGTAGGGGCGAGTATCATCGCGGATATGCGCAGCGAGTTGTTCGATCATCTTACCAATGTGCCGCTGCGCTTCTTTCAAAGGAATCAGGTCGGGGAAATAATGTCACGGCTGCTCTCGGACGTGCAGCGCGTTCAGCAACTGCTGTCATCGACGCTGTTGATGTTTGTCATGAACGTCCTGCTGGTTGCGGGTGTCCTTACGGTTCTTCTCGTGTGGAATTGGAAGTGGACGTTGATAGTACTCATCCCGGTGCCGATTACGATCTTCCTCTCCAATCGCTTCGGGCTGTCGCTGCATCGGATAAGCCGGGCGCTGCAGGAGACGATCGCACGGTTGTCCGGGCGCTACCAGCAGTCGTTCTCGGCCATTCGGACGATCCGGGCGTTTGCACAGGAGCGTCGCGAGAAAGAGACTACCGACGGTGTCCTGAAATCCCTGACCGGACTGTACATTAGAAACAGTGTCTTCACGTCGCTGGCAATCAACCTGGTGCAGTTCGTGACGATGCTGGCACCGATTGCAGTACTGGCCTGGGGCGCCTATCTGGTGGCCGGCGATACCGTGCTGCTGGGGACTCTGCTGGCGTTCTACATTCTCGTCGGCTATCTCTATTCGCCGATCCAGGATCTGGCGCAGATCAATGTCGACGTAGAAATTGCGATGGCCTCGGTACATCGCATTTTTGAGTATCTTGACATTGGGCCGGCGGTGGCCGAGGATGAGAACCCGATGCACCTCAAACATGTGCGCGGCCATATCGTGTTTGAAGGAGTGTCGTTTGCGTATGACGACAACGGCTTCAGGCTTAGGGATGTGTCGCTGTCAATCGCGCCGGGCGAACGGGTTGCCATTGTCGGACCATCCGGGGCCGGCAAGACAACGGTCATCAACCTGATCCTGCGTTTCTTTGATCCTCACCGGGGTTGCATTCTTATAGACGGCGTTGATGTCAGACGAGTGCTGGTGAAAGATCTGCGATCTAAGATTGGGCTGGTCGATCAGGAGCCGCTGCTGTTCAAGGCATCGCTGCGGGAGAACATCGCCTATGGCGATCCTGATGCCGACCTGGACCGGATCATTCGAGCTGCCAGAATCGCGAACATCCATGATTTCATTGCATCTTTGCCCGATGGATACCAGACCGAAGTTGGCGAGCGCGGGGTGACTCTCTCTGGTGGGGAACGTCAGCGAGTGTGCCTGGCGCGGGCCATACTGAAGGATCCGCCCATCATGCTGCTGGACGAGGCCACATCATCGCTGGACACGCGCAGCGAAGAATTGATTCAGCAGGCGCTCGACAAGGCACTTAAGGGAAAGACATCGATCATCATTGCCCACCGGCTGGCTACGGTTCGCGACGCTGACAGGATCATCGTAATGGACAGGGGGACGATTGTCGATCAGGGCACGCATGAGCAATTGCTGGAGCGATCTGCGTTGTATGGCGAACTCGCCCGTAAACAGCTCAAGATGTAAGCAGCCTCTCGTCTCGCCGGTGCCCACCTCTCCCTATTGTATGCAGCCCACATCCGTGTGAACTCAGTCCTGCGGACACACCTGCGGTGACGCCAAGACGGATTCATGCGGATGGCATCAGTGTTCGATCCGAATATCGCCGGTCAGTCGGTCCAGCTCAAGGCGGCTGATCCGCGCCTGATAGCGGGCGACAATCAGCGCGTTGAGGGCACGGTTCAGGCTAACCTGAGCATCACGAAACTCAAGCGAGGTAGCAGATCCGAGGCGGTACCGATCCTGCATGAGTTCAAGGTTGCGTTGAGCGGCTTCGACGTTCTGTGTCTCGAGTTCGACCAGCTCCAACCGCTGTCGGAAGGTCTTGATCGCCTGGCTCACCTGTCCGGCGAGCTGGTTGTGGGCATCGCGCAGGGCCAGGGTGCGATTGTTAGCTTCGATCCGTGCCTGCTGAACGGCAACACCATCGCGGAAGCCGTTGAAAACATTCAAGGACAACTGCAGCCCCACTCCGTAGGTCGTGGTCTGAGTAGTGATATCATTCGTGAAGTCTTCCCGGTCGGACGCGACGGTACGATCCGTATAGCTGGCCGAGGCATTCAGTGACACCTTCGGCAGAAACCGGGAGCTTGCGGTCGTTACCTGTTTCTCGGCGATGGCTTTCTGATGGGCGGCTGCTGCGAGGGCAGTGTTGCGATACTCGGCCTGTCGGAGAATCTGATCTACATCGCGTTCGAGTGCCGGCACCTCGAACTCTGGCGTAACTTCGAAATCGACACCGGGCTCCCGTCCCAGCAGTGTATTGAGATTCTCGCGGGCAATGGTTACCTGGAGTTGCTGCGTCAGGAACGCGGCCTGATCCGCATTGAAGGCCACGCGGGCGTTGAGCAGATCGGTGGATGATGCCCCGCCAAGTTCGCTGCGAAGCTCTTCCTTTTCCAGACGCGTCTTCGAAATGTCGCGCGACTGCCTGAATACATGCAGCAACTGCTCCTGCTGCACGACATTGAAGTAAGCGCGCATGATGGCGACAACGGCGTTCTCAATGGTTTGCCGCGCCTGAGTCTCGCCAAGCCGAGCCAGGTTTTCGAAGCGGCTCCTTTCGGCGAACATGCGGAAGCCATCGAAGACAGTCCAGTTGAGCGCCGCCGAGGCTGACCAGTTCTCGGCGTCAGAGTTGCCGAAAGAGAACGGGCTGTTCGTTTCCACGTCCTCGCTGCTCAGATTGTAGCCGGCGTTGGCATCCACTGTCGGCATGAACTCGGCCCTTCCGAGTGCCCGCTGCTTGCCGGCGCTCTCAGCAGCGTTCCGGGCAATCTGTATGGCATAGTTGTTCTTCAAACCGACGCGGATAGCCTCCTCGACGGTCAGGAGCTGCGCGGACGTCGCGTCGGCGTAGCTGCCAACGACGAGAATCATGACCAGAAACACTGCATGTCGAATCACTTTGGTCACCTCCTTAATCCGTCGCCATGGTTTGAAGCTCCTGTACGGCGGGTTCGACCTCCTCTGATGAAACCCGCTTGCCGGTAAACAGCTCGCTGACCCTGACTCGGATGGCATTGAAGACCAGGAAGCTCGCCGGCAGAATGACCAGAAGAATGAATGTGCCGAATATGAGGCCATAGGCCACTGAGACCGCCATTGGGATCAGGAACTGGGCCTGACGGCTGGTCTCCAGGATGAGCGGCGCGAGGCCGAGGGCGGTTGTCAACGTCGTCAGCATTATCGGTCGCAGACGCGCTAAACCGGCAGCGTAGACGGCCTCGGCGACGGGCATGCGGTCGCGCAGGTTGTGGTTGATCTGATGGATGAAGACAATGCTGCTGTTGATTATGATCCCTGACAATGCAATGATTCCAAAGAGCGAGAGCATGTTCAATTGCAATCCCTGTATTCCGTGTCCCCAGATGGCGCCGAGGACTCCTATCGGAATCAGGCCGAAAATCATGAACGCCTGAGCATAGGAGCGGAAGACGAGAACCACGAGGATGAACATACCAATCAGCGCGATCGGAAAGGCCTTACGCATAGAAGCAGCGATCTTCGCCTGAGACCGGGATTGTCCCTCGAACGAGTAGCGCACCGAAGGATTCTGGGCCAGAATGGGAGGCAGGACCGCAAACTCGATCTCGTTGAGAATGGGGGGAAGATCATCAGTGATATTGGCCTGGGCGGCTTCGACCTTGACTTCGCGCTGACGATCGAGATGACTTATCTTGGTCACGCCGCGGTCAATAGTATAGGTAGCCAACTCGCTGAAAGGATACTCGCCACCTGAGGGGGTGCGAACTCGCATACGGTCGAGAAACCCGAGGGCGGCGCGATCAGAATCCGGGTAGCGCACCCACACCCTGATCTCGTCGCGACCGCGCTGAATGCGCTGGATCTCCTGACCGAAGAACCCCTGGCGTACCTGACCGACCACATCCTGAAGGGTCAATCCGAGGGCGTGGGCACGCGGTTTGAGCCTGATGTCCAACTCGCGTCGCCCCTCCTGATCAGTGGTCGTAACGTCTTTGAGACTGCTGAAATTCTCAAGCTCCGTCAGAAGCATATCCCGGGCTTGTTCCAGTTGCTCACGATTATTCGAAAGAAGGCTGATTGACACCGGTTTGCCAAAGCGGGAGACTTCGCCGAAGGTGATATTGTTGGCCTCGGGAAGCGGCCCCACGGCCTCGCGGATACGGTTGGCAATGACGACGGACTCCATATCCCTGATCTCGCCATCGAGCAGTTGGACAGTCAATCGACCGGTGTGGCTGCCGGATTCACCAAAGTCATTGCTTCCGATGTCGCGTTGCACACCGAGGACAACATCACGGCCATCCGGCCGTTCAGTCTTAAGTTGCTCGCCCACCTCCCAGACGGCCGTTTCTATGCGGGCGAGCAACGAATCAGTGTCGGCTTCCTGACGACCGGAAGTCAGTGAGACGTTGATGGGAACAGTATCCCCGTCAATGAAGGGGAAGAAAGTCACGCCAATCAGCCCACCGCCGATCAAACCGACAGTGAGCATCACGAGGGCCACCGGAGTGACTACCGTAATCCACTTGTGGCGCAGGGCAAATCTCAGGGAGGGGCCGTATATGTTGTCCGCAAGATATCGGAACAGGCCATCAAGCCGCCTTCGGATCCCGGAGTCATCGGTATGCGAACGTAACCCGCGCGAATGTGCCAGATGAGACGGCAGGATGAAGAAGGCCTCTATCAGCGAGAAGATCAGCGAGGCGATCACCACCAGCGCCATGTGCCAGATGAACTTCCCGAGCATGGCATCAAGGAAAAAGAACGGCATGAAGGCTATAGCTGTCGTCAAGACAGAGGTTGTTACGGGCGCGATAACCTCCATGGTGCCGTCGATGGCCGCCCTGAAGGCGGGTTTGCCCTTCTCATATTGGGCGTAGATGTTCTCGGCCACAACAATGGCGTCATCGACGAGAATACCGACCACGATGATCATACCGAACAGCGAAATGACGTTGACTGTGATTCCGGCGAAATTGGCGATGATGAACATACCCGCGAATGAGAAGGGAATGCTGATCGCCACCCAGAATGACAATCGCAGATTGAGGAAGAGCCCAAGTGCAATGATGATCAGCAGCAGGCCGATCAGTCCGTTCTTGATCAGCAGCTCAAGCCTTTGTGTCAGCGGGACCGTTCGGTCATCAAGCACCACTCCCTGTACCGACTGGTGGGAATCGTTGAACTCAGCAAGGACAGCCTTGGCTTTCTCGGCGATGGCCAGGATGTCCTCGTTGCCGGTTTGGTCGACATTGAGTATGACAGCGGGCTGACCGTTGTAATACCTCTTACTCGGATTGTCTTCCCACTTCTCGTGAATGTCGGCAACATCCTTCAGCAGAACGACGGTACCGTCAGCGTTTCCCCTGACGGGGATATCAAGAAATCCCTGGGCGTTATAGTCGCGTCCCCAGGAGCGGATGAGGATTTCTTCATCGACGGTTTCAAACTTACCGCCGGAGATATTGACATTGGCTGCAGCTACGGCGCGGGCAACCTCGGCAAAAGTCAGTTGGTAGCGGCGGAGGCGTTCCTCGGAGACCTCGATTGAGATCTCCAGCGCCGGCAGGCCCTCGATGCTCACCTGTGAGATTCCGGGATCGGCCAGAAGGTCGTCGCGGAAGGCCTCGGCGATGTGTTTCAGGTTGTACAAGTCAGCCTTGCCGAACAGGACAATAGACAGCGACCGCGTGCGAAACAGCTGCTTGAAAATCACGGGCTTCTCGGCATCGACGGGGAATGAATTGATACGGTCGACGGCGTTCTTGACATCGGCGAGCACCAACTCAATATCGGCCCCCTTGAGTACTTCGACCGTGACAGTGCCCATGTTCTCGCGAGAGACCGACGTGATGCGCTCAACTCCCTCCAGCCCATCGATATTCTCCTCGATCTTGAGCACCACACCCTCGGCGACCTCCTCGGGAGAAGCACCGGGGTAGACAACCTGCACCTGAATGATGTCAGGCTCGATCTCAGGAAAGAAGGAGTATCTGAGCTGTGACAGGCTGATCAGGCCAAAGGCGACGATCCCGAACAGAAGCACTGTTACCCAGACGGGGTAACGGATCATGAATGCTGTGACCCTACGCATCAGTTGGTCTCCACACCGGTTACGGTCCCGCGAGATTGGGCAGGCATGCCCGGGGCAACTCCCTGCAGAACGTCGGTCACGAGAGTATCGCCGTCATTCAGCCCACCGTTGATGATGGCGTCCTCTGTCTCCAGACGGGCAATGCTTACCTGTTGCCTTTCGAGTTGCCCGTTTCTTATGAGGTAGACATACTGCTGATCGTACAGAGCCCGTCGCGGTATGGACAGCGCCCGGTCGATGATAATACCCGGTATCTGCGCCTGCATGAAGACGCCATTGAGCGGCGCACCCTGCGTGCCGGGATCGATCTCGATGAATATGCTGACCGCCTGGGTGCGGGTGTCAATGTCGGAACCGACTCTGGCGATCCCGCCACTCCATTCTCCGGAGATTTCATCGGATACCAGACGCACCGGTTTGGTGAAATCTATCCACTGGATATCGCGAGCGGGAACCGGGACTTCGACCTCAAGGTCCTCAAGGCTGATAAGCTCGCCGAGTTTCGTGCCGCTGCGTGCGATCGAACCGATTCGCAGGTCAGCTGAGACAATGGAGCCGTCGAAGGGCGCCCTGAAGGCGTGTTTTTCCAGCCTGATCTCCTGATCGCGAATGCGGAAGTAGAGCTGGTACACATTGAAGCGTGAAAGGAACAGCTTGATCCGCTGGTTCTCCGTCTCCGGCAGCGGCGGCAGGGGTTGGTCAAACTCGATGCTGTCGAAGTAGTCCTGCCAGAGTTGATACTCATCGGGAAAATCGACCCGAATTTCAGGAAGTACCTGCGCCAAGGCAGTCAGCAGGCTGGCTTTCGATGAGTTGAGATCGAGTCGTGCCTGTCGATCGTCTATCCGAACCAGCAGATCACCTCTCGAGAAGGTCTGGGCCGGTTTGAAGGGGACATCTCCGGGCATCAGCGTTCCGGCCACCTCGCTGTACAGATCCACCGGTTCGGCGCTTTGTACGCGGCCGTAGGCGATGATCTGCGACGGCACAGGAACTAACCGCACGACCTCGGTTGCAACAATACGCGGGCGCGGCTGCGGCGTACGACGCTGGGGCTGCTCGCGCATACCCAGCAGAAGATTCATCACCACGAAGCCGATAACCAAAATTGCAACAGGGATGATGAATTTCAGGTACTTACGCATACCACTCTCCCCCGCTCCGGGGTCGCCACCCCCTGGCGGAGACGACGCGGAGCTCGGTTGTGGGGTCGGGGATGTCGATGTTGTCGGACCGTCTGCCATGTATTACCTCGCAGTCATTGCTTGCGTATTGTACCAGCTCAGGCAGCCCCATTCCAGGGAGGCCATCACTCAGCAATAGTCGATTAGTCAAATCTACAATATCCATCAATATCCATTGGCCCGGATATGTTCCGCCGGCTGGTTCTTCAATCGGGATTCTGATCTTCCTCAACCTTCCCCCAGCAGCTTTCCACAGAATAGCCGGTGAGGTTCCTGAACATATGCCGCAGCACCTCCCGCGTGCAATCCAGCTTCTCATTGGCAAGCCCGGACTGGGCCAAGTGGCTCGTCCGGATCACGATGTCCAATACCGGCTTGACAAACCGACGGCCTCTGTCGGTCAGGTGAATTCGCCAGCGACGACGGTCCGCAGGGTCACGTCGTCTTTGCACGAGTTCTCTGCCCTCGAGGTCATCGACGATCCGCGTCATGAAGCTCTTGTCCCGCATGAGCATATTCGCCAGACTGCCCTGAACGACGTCATTGTGGTAGAAGAGGTTCACGAGGATGATCCATTGCTCCAGCACTATGTTGACACCTGCCTCGGCAAAAACATCGTTGAGGCGGCGCTGCCAGGCGACCGCAGTCATGCCAATCAACCGAGGAAGGAAGTCTCGCGGGTCGAGTTGAGGCTCAGTCTCTTTGGTTCTTCTGTTGTCCAAATAGTTACACTTGCAATTGTTTCATTCGCAACTAACCTCCCGTAACATCGGCACCGGCCATCAAGTTTCTGATGGCGCCGGAATCTCTTGTGAGTACGGCAGAGTGCTCAGTGTGTTGACAATTCGGCCACCGTCGTGCTGAGCTGGTCGAAAAATCTGTCGATATCTGCGGTCGTGGCAGCACCGTTGGCCACGACCAGCCGAATAACGGTACGACTATCTTTGAGACGAGCATAGTTCACGAGAACACGACCGGTCCGATGGAGTCTTTCACGGACGGCCACAGTGAAATCGTTGACACTCGTTCCCGTGGGAGGTTTGACCTGAAAGCAGACGGACACCGATTGCCGGGGGGCTGCCAAAGCGAGGAGGTCTGATTCGTTGACCCGAGATTCAGCATAGGCAGCAAGGTCGATGAGATGATCAATGTGGCGCTGCCAGCCATCGGTCCCGTGATACTGCCAGGCCAGCCAGAGCTTGAGGATATCGACCCGTCGGCCGCACTGGAGCGACTTTTCGCCGAGGTCGAACCGACTGTCCCGACCGCCATGAAAGAGGTACTCGGTGTCGCTTGAGCCTACTGCGGGCTGCAGACGATGAGGTTGGTTGAGCAGGATAACAGAGCAGGTCAGCGGCAGGCCCAGCAGTTTGTGGAAATCCCATGCGACAGAGTCGGCCCGGTTCAGTCCTCTCAACAGGTGGCGGTGGCGGGCACTGAACAGGAGCGGGCCGCCCATAGCGGCATCGACGTGCAGCCAGATGCCGTGTTTTCTGCAGATTTCCGCAATCGGCTCAATGGGGTCAAATGCGCCCAGGACCGTAGTGCCGGAGGTAGCCGTGACTATGAACGGTGTCTGGCCTTCGAGTTTTGCCTGTCGGATGGCCTGATCAAGCGAGTCCGGGCGCATACAGCCGCACTCATCGCTGGCCACCTCGATAACGTTGGCGGTCCCCAATCCGAGCACGTTGGCTGCCTTACCAAGCGAATAATGCGCCTGATCCGACACGAGGGCAACTGGAGACTGGCCGGCTGACTGACTCCAGCCGTGTGTACGAACAGCGGGGAATGCATGATGGCGAGCGACCAGCATGGCGACGAGGTTGGCGTTACTGCCACCGGTCAGGAAGATGCCATCACCGTCGCCGAAACCGGCCATGTTCAGCAGGGTGCTCACAACCTTCTGCTCCATCAGGGTTGCGACCGGTGCGACCTCATAGGTATACATGGACGTGTTGCTGGCAGCACTGAGAAGCTCACCCGCGACTCCCGGCAGTGAGAAGCCGCCCCACAGCGGATTGAGAAACTGCGGATGCGCCGTCCGCACGCAGTGATTAAGGTAGGTATCTGCGGCCGCCAGGACTTCGCTCTCGCCCCGGCCGACGGTGGGCAGATCAAGTCGCAGCAGTTCTGTGAGTGTCCCGGGATCACGGTAGTCTGAAACCCTTGTGGAACCACGCTCGCTCTCGGACACAAAGCGGTCGATCAGGCCAAGGAGTGTTTCAAAGAAGTCCTTGCGGTTCATAGTCTTTCCTGTTGATGGACCATTCTGCCCGGTGCTTGGCCGAGGCCGAAAACACGAAGGTACCGATTTGTCGGCCCTCTGTCAAATGTACGGATGGAGTTGGGCGGCCAAGATAATTAGTTGATCCGGAGGGGGCTTTGTGTACATTACGACCTTCAGCCCGGCGCAACGAGCAACCGATACAGAGTTTAGTCGCAGAAACCGGGCGTACCCGATACTTTGCCACTGACCTTGTGTGAGGACTACTCAATCATGACCGACTCTGAAGTGAAGTCTCCATCGAATTTCATCCGCGACATCATTGATCGTGACCTCGAAACCGGCAAGAATGACAGCCGTGTGCACACCCGCTTCCCGCCGGAACCGAATGGCTATCTGCACATTGGTCATGCCAAGTCGATCTGTCTCAATTTCGGGCTGGCCAGAGACTATGGCGGCAAGTGCAATCTTCGTTTCGATGACACCAATCCGACCAGGGAGGAGGAGGAGTACGTCGAATCGATCAAGCGCGATATCCGCTGGCTTGGTTTTGACTGGGAAGATCGGGAGTACTACGCCTCGGATTATTTCGACCAGTTGTATGAGTGGGCTGTTCGGCTGATCAAAGACGGCAAGGCGTATGTCGACGATCTTACTGCGGATGAGATACGCGAGTTCCGCGGCACTTTGACCGAGCCGGGCAAGAACAGCCCGTATCGTGAGCGGTCGGTGGTGGAGAATCTGGACCTGTTCGAACGGATGCGCCAGGGTGAGTTTCCGGATGGAGCCCGGGTATTGCGAGCCAGGATAGACATGGCGGCGCCGAACATCAATATGCGCGATCCGGTGATGTACCGCATATTACCCGCGCGGCACAATCGGATCGGCGACAAGTGGTGCATCTACCCGACGTACGACTGGGCTCATGGGCAGAGCGATTCGATTGAGGGGATCACGCACTCGGTCTGTACGCTTGAGTTCGAAGATCACCGCCCATTGTATGACTGGTTTCTGGAGCAGTTGGGGGTGCACCATCCGCAGCAGATCGAGTTTGCCCGCCTGGAGTTGTCGCACACCATTATGAGCAAGCGCAAGCTGCTCAAGCTGGTTCGCGAGCACCTGGTCTCCGGCTGGGATGACCCCCGGATGCCCACGATATCAGGCTTGCGTCGGCGCGGCTACACCCCCAAGGCCATTAGGGACTTCGCCGACCGCATCGGTGTCGCCAAACGCCGCGACAGCGTGGTCGATATCGCCCTGCTGGAGCACTGCCTGCGTGAGGATCTGAACCTTCGTGCCCGTCGTGTGATGGCCGTGCTCGATCCGCTCAAGGTGACGATCGAGAACTACCCGCAGGACAAGGTGGAGCACTTCGAGGCAATCAACAACCCGGAGAATGACACCGACGGCACGCGGCTGGTTCCGTTTTCTCGCGAGGTGTACATCGAGCGCGATGACTTCATGGAAAACCCTCCCGGCAAGTTCTTCCGCCTGGCGCCGGGACGCGAAGTGCGGCTCAAGCACGCCTACTTCATCACTTGCAAAGAGGTTGTAAAAGACGAAGCGGGCAACATCACCGAGTTGATCTGCACGTATGATCCTGAAAGTCGCGGAGGGACCACCCCGGACAATCGCCGTGTCAAGGGCACCCTGCACTGGGTGTCGGCGTCACATGCGGTTGAGGCGGAGGTGCGACTGTACGATCATCTGTTCACGAAGGCCGACCCCGCTGATGCTCCGGAGGGAGAGGATTTCGCTGCCAATATCAACCCTGATTCTCTGACAGTCCTGACCGGTTGCAAGGTGGAGCCAAGTCTGGCACAGGCCACTCATGAGGATCTGCTGCAGTTTCTCCGGCACGGGTATTTCAGCCTCGATGAAAAGGACTCTCGTGCGACGCGACTGGTGTTCAACCGCTCAGTCGGCCTTCGGGACACGTGGGGCAAGATACAGAAGAAGGGGTGATCAGGTCCGGCGAGCCACAACCGGATCACGGCCTGACCGGCGCTCATCTTCGTTTCGGTCGATGATAGTGGGTGGCGTGGCCGTAGATCAAATCGGCCGCCTCCATCACCGTCTCTGAGAGAGTGGGATGAGGATGGATTGACAACCCCAGGTCAGAGGCCACAGCTCCCATCTCGACAGCCAGAACGCCCTCGGCGATGAGCTCTCCGGCGCCGGGTCCGGCGACGCCCATACCGAGAATGCGTTTGGTCCGGGGATCGACCAGCAGCTTGGTGACGCCGTCGGTTCGCCCGAGTGTCTTGGCTCGTCCTGAAGCCATCCAGGGGAAGCGGGCGGTTTCAACATCGATTCCCCGGTTCTTGGCATCGTTGCCAGTCAGTCCGCACCAAGCGATCTCCGGATCGGTGAAGACCACAGCGGGGATAGCCTGAGGCTCCCACACCACTTTCTTCCCTGCGATTACCTCGGCGGCGAGACGCCCCTCGTGAGAGGCCTTGTGAGCCAGCATCGGTTCTCCGGCAACATCGCCTATGGCATAGATATTAGCCTCTGCGGTGCGTCGCTGACGGTCAACCCTGACAAAGCCGCGATCATCGGTCTCGATCCGGGTGTTTTCCAGCCCGATATCGTTTGAGTTGGGACGACGGCCGACGGCGACCAGCACACGATCGAACACGCGCGTGGCATCCTCCCCAGCTTTGGTCTCCATTGTCACCTTCACACCGTTCTTCTGCTCCTTCATTTCTCTGACAATGGTATTAAGGAGGATCTGATCTGTCTGGCGCTCCAGCTGTTTCGCGAGTACGGAGACCAGATCGGAATCCACTCCGGGCAGCAGATCGGGTGTCATCTCCACAATGGTCACTTTGGCGCCAAGCCGAGCGTAGACGGTGGCCATCTCCAGACCGATGTAGCCGCCGCCGATCACCAGCAGTGATTTGGGGACTTCCTTCAGCTTGAGCGCAGCAGTCGAATCCATGACGCGCTCGGAGCCGATATCAAGCGCGGGGATACTGCTCGGACGCGAGCCGGTGGCAACAATGGCACTCTCAAAGGTGAGTGAATCTCTGCCACCGTCCACATGGTCGATCTGAAGGGTCTCGTTGTCCTTGAACGAAGCGGTTGCTTTCAGATAGGTGATCTTGCGCTGTCTGGCGAGCTGTCCAAGACCGGAGGTGAGTTGTTCTACCACCTCTTCCTTCCACGCACGCAGCCTGTCGAGATCGATCTTCGGCTGGCCAAAGGTGATTCCCCAGTGTTCGGCTTCCTGCGCCTCACCCAGCAGCCTGGCCACATGAAGCAGGGCCTTGGAGGGTATACAGCCGCGATAGAGGCACACACCGCCCGGGTTTGCTTCGGGGTTGATAAGCGTCACGTCCAGCCCGAGATCGGCCGCCATAAAGGCTGCAGCATAGCCGCCGGGGCCACCGCCGATGACTGCAACCTGGGTCTTGCTCTTGTGTTCCGCCATGTATCTTCGTCCTTGCTGTTCTGATCCTTCTTGATCTCGCCTGCAGCCTTGTGTCAATCGAAGTGCAGCAGGAATGGGTTCTCCAATGCCTCAGTCACCCACCGCAGGAACCGGGCGGCGTCAGCCCCATCGTTGGCCCGGTGATCATACGACAGTGACAGAGGGAGCATAGTGCGCGGCTGGAATTCGCCGTCGATAAACCGCGGTTCGACGCCGGCACGGCTGACACCGAGAATGGCGACCTGGGGCCAGTAAACAATGGGTGTGAAGTCAGTCCCGCCGATCCCGCCCTGATTGGAGATGGTGAAGGTGCCACCCTCCAGGTCTTCGGGCGAGACCTTTTTTGACCGCGCCCTGTCTGAGACGTCCTTCAGCTCAATCGACAACTGCTTGATCCCCTTCTTGTCGACATCGCGTATTACCGGCACCAGAAGACCGCGATCGGTATCGACTGCAATGCCCACGTGGCAATACGACTTGTAGACTATCTGCCCGGCGTTCATATCGACAGTGGCATTGAAGCGGGGGAATCTCTGTAGGGCGGAGGCAATGACCTTGAGCAGAATGGCTGTCACGGTCAGTTTGCCACCCTCCTTCTCGACCAGAGGATTGTATTGGCGGCGGAACTGCTCAAGGGCAGTGATGTCGGCCTTGTCGAACTGGGTCACGTGGGCGACGGTGGTCCAGGCATTGGCCATGCCTTCGGCTGTGATCCTGCGGACAGTGGTCATATCCTCCCGTTCGATGTCGCCCCACCGGCTGAAATCCGGCAACTCGGGCACCGCAGCGCCGGATGTTGGGCGGCTCCTGCCGGATACTACCTGCTTGACGAACGACTTGACGTCATCAGGAGTGATGCGCCCCCCCGGCCCGGAACCGTCGATCTGGTTGATGTCGGCGCCCAGTTCTCGAGCGAGACGCCGCACGGTAGGTGAGGCCGGCGCCAGCGACGAAGCGGTGGCGACCCCCTCCTGTGTGCCGGGGACAGACTCCCTTTCGGGCATGCGCCTCGATGCTTCCTGACTATCAGAGGTCTTCTCCTCTGGTCTTGGTTCCGGCGTCTCGGTTTTCGCAGAAGCTTCCTGTTCGGTCTGCTCGTCCGATGACTTCTGAGCATCCGCATCCTGTTCGGGTTCGTCTCCGTCGTCGGCGTCGGATTCTGCTTCGGATTCCGGTTCGGCCTGGGCATCGGTCTGGGTATCCATGCGGGCGATGACGGCGCCGACATCAATGTCCTGACCCTCTTTGACCAGCACCTCAGTGATGACGCCATCGGCAGGAGCGGGAATCTCGACAACCGCCTTGTCGGTCTCGAACTCGATGACCGGGTCCTCAGCGCGTACCCGGTCTCCCTGTTTAACCATTACCCCCACAACTGTTCCCGATGTGATCTTCTCGCCGATTTCCGGAACCGTGATATCCTGTTTCGACATATACTCTCATCCATCCTAATCGTGTAGCGGATTAGCTTTCGCGGGATTGATATCCAGCTTCTTGCCTGCGGACTTCAGCGTCTGCAGTTTGAGGCGGTCCTTCCGGTACAGCTCGACCAGCGCCGCCCAGGCGATGTAACGAGCGTCGACCTCAAAGAAATCACGAAGCGCCTCACGGGATTCGGAGCGCCCGAATCCGTCGGTACCCAGGCAAACCGCCCTGCTGGGCATCCACTGGCAGACAGAGCTGGGAAGGTTTTTCAGGTAATCGGAAGCGGCAACGAAGATGTCCCCCTCACCGTCGAGGACCTTCGACACCCAGGGCACGCGCGGCTTCTTGTCCGGGTTGAGGCGGTTGTATCGATCGACATCGATGGCATCGTGATAGAGCTGTTTGTAGCTGGTTGCGCTGAAGACGTCGGCCGGAATGGCGTAATCGTCCTGTAGTATCTTCTGTGCCTTGAGTGCCTCATTCAGAATAGCGCCACTACCGAGCAGGTTTATCTTGTTCTTGTCTGTCTTCTTTGCACCGGAGGCGGAGAACTTGTACAGACCATTGATGATCCCCTCCTCGATTCCGGCACCTTTGGGCCTCGGTGGTTGATGGTAGAACTCGTTATCGACGGTCATGTAGTACAGGATGTTTTCCTGGTCGTGATACATCCGTCTTATTCCGTCCTTGACGATTGCGGCGATCTCGTAGGCAAAGGCGGGATCATAGGCGCGCAGGGTTGGCAGGGCATACGCGAACTGGTGACTGTGACCATCCTGATGCTGCAGCCCTTCGCCGGCAAGGGTGGTTCTGCCGGCCGTTCCGCCGACGAGGAAGCCGCGCACCTGCATATCACCGGCGGCCCAGATCAGATCACCGATGCGCTGGAAGCCAAACATCGAATAGAAGATGAAAAACGGGATAATGTTGCGCGCGTGGGTGGCATAGGCACTCCCGGCCGCGATGAATGACGACATGGAGCCGGCCTCGGTGATTCCTTCTTCGAGAATCTGACCATCACGTGCTTCGCGATAGTACAGCAGGCTCTTCTTGTCGACGGGTTCGTAGATTTGGCCCACGTGGGAGTAGATTCCGACCTTTCTGAAGAGCGATTCCATACCGAACGTGCGAGCTTCATCGGGGACAATCGGCACGATCAGTTTTCCCAGATCGTCATCGGACAGCAACTTCGAAAGCAAATAGACAAAGGACATGGTAGTAGCTACCTGACGGTCACCACTGCCCTCATCGAATTCGGTGAACAGGCCTTCTCTGGGGGGATTGAGCGGTGGCACTGTGACCATACGTCGGGGTAGATAGCCACCAAGCTCCTGGCGTCGTTCCTTAAGGTATTTCATCTCCTCGCTGTCTTTGGCCGGTCGGTAGAATGGTGTCTTCTCTACTTCTTTGTCGGACAGCGGGATGCCGAAACGGCTGCGGAAGGCGCGGAGTTCCTCTTCGTTGAGTTTCTTCTGCTGGTGGGTGACGTTGCGTCCTTCGCCGGCCTCACCAAGACCGTAACCCTTGATCGTCTTGGCCAGAATAACGGTAGGAGCACCCTTGTGGTTGACAGCCGCCTTGTAGGCAGCATAGACCTTGTGCGGGTCGTGCCCGCCGCGCCGCAACCTGGCGAGTTGCTCATCGGAATACGACTTAACCAGCTCCTGCAGGCGCGGATCAGCGCCGAAAAAGTCCTTGCGGATGAAGTCGCCGCCGGAGACAGTGTACTTCTGGTACTGGCCATCGGGAACCTCCTCCATGCGACGCACCAGCACTGATTCGTTGTCGGCGGCCAGCAACGGGTCCCAGTCGGATCCCCAGATGACCTTGATGACGTTCCACCCGGCCCCCCGGAACGCGGCCTCCAGTTCCTGAATAATCTTGCCATTACCACGAACCGGGCCATCGAGCCGCTGCAGATTGCAGTTTACGACGAAGATGAGGTTGTCGAGCCTCTCGCGAGAGCCGAGGGTGATGGCACCGAGTGTTTCCGGCTCGTCAGTCTCTCCGTCGCCAAGGAAGGCCCACACCTTCTGGTCTGACGTGTCCCTGATACCGCGATCATGCAGGTAGCGATTGAACCGCGCCTGGTAGATAGCCATGATCGGTGAAAGACCCATCGAGACGGTGGGGAATTCCCAGAATTCAGGCATCAGGCGCGGGTGCGGATAAGAGGACAGCCCCCCCTTCGGGTGCAGTTCACGCCGGAAGTTAACCAGTTGCTGCTCTGAGAGGCGTCCCTCCAGGTAGGCGCGGGCATAGATGCCCGGCGAAGCATGCCCCTGGAAGTATACAAGGTCGCCGGGATGTTTCTGGCTGCGTGCACGGAAGAAATGGTTGAATCCAACCTCATACAGCGTCGCGGCCGAAGCATAGGTGGAGATGTGGCCGCCGATGCCATCGGACACCTGGTTGGCCCGCACCACCATCACCATCGCGTTCCACCTGACGATGCTCTTGATACGTCGTTCTATCTCCCGACTGCCGGGGAAAGCTGGTTGCCGCTCAACGGGAATGGTGTTGATGTACGGGGTGTTGGCGGTGAAGGAGGTGGCGATGCCCTGCTGCTGGGCGCGTATCTGAAGACGACGCAGCAGCTCCCTGACTCGCTCTGGCCCCTGACTCTTGTAGACGTAATCGAGAGATTCAAGCCATTCTCTGTTCTCAAATTCAATCTCGCGGGCATGGTCTGTGTCATGCTTCTCGGCCATAGATGCCCTTTCCTTGCGCCTGGTCATTCGTTTGTGGGTCCCGCAGCCTGCTGTCGCGGTGTCGGTCTGCGTGCTTTCCCTGATAACCATATCGACTCGATGGCATGGTTTCCCAGGTAACGGCGCCGCATCGAACCATTGCCGACCGCAACATCCGGCAGTGTCACATGCAGTCCGTTACTGCCGCGATCTCAGGGTTGGGACCAGCATCCGCTCACAGAAATCCTCGAACGTTGTCGGGGTCGTGGTTTGCTCTGTGCGGGGATGATCGTCCTTAAGATGGCCGCTGTCGAGAGCACGGTACAACTCCACCATCGTCTCGGCAACGTGTCGCGTGGCTCCCATTGTCGTCAGCGCCTCGATGGCCTGGTCGGGAGTAATGGTGACGAGCTTGACGTCTTGGCCAAGAACTTCTCCAATAATCTCGGCGGCCTCACCGAAACTATAGTCCTTTGGTCCGTGTATCGGTCGGATGCGGATTCCCTCGGCCGGTTGTGTCAGGGCACTGGCGGCAGCCCGCGCGATATCCTCTGTGGCCACCATCGAGAGCCGTGTCTCCGCCTTCACCGGCAGAAACACATGGTTGTGTTCAGCGATTGCCGCAGCCGATACAAGGAAGTTCTCCATGAAGAACGTCGGACGGAGGATGGTCAGATTGTCAGCTGCCTCACTGAGGATCTCCTCAACCTGTCTGAGCGCATTGACCGGACCGACCCCCTGCCCCAGATGGGCACCAACTGAAGATATGAGCACCACATTGTGAATGCCATTAGCTCTAACGGCTTCGGTGGCATTACGGGCAAGCCCGGTGTAGTAGGCCGTGTAGTCTTCGGCGCGCATATCGGGCGGGTTGACCCAAAACAGGGAGTCGACACCCTCTGTAGCCCGGACCACCTGCGCTGGATCAGCAAGATCACACGCGACCACCCTGGCTCCGCGACCTTGCTCTTCGGCAAGCTTTTCAGGGTGGCGGGCAAGAAGAACCAGCTCGTGCGACCCATCATCGAGCAACAGGGTAACGAGTTTGCGACCGATATTGCCAGTCGGCGTGGTGATGGCTATGGTCATTACGGTATACCTTTCGCTGTCCCTTGCGGGATGTTTCGTTACTACACAAACGGTCGGCGTGGAATCTTGTTCCCGGCCATACAGGATTAACCAAGTCCGGTTAAGTCTCTTAGCCCCAAAGAGAAACGACTCAGGGGAGTGAGCGGAACGCTACCAGCCGTTCCCGCAAATGAGAAGCTGGGAGACAGGGATTCGAACCCCGATTCTACGGTCCAGAGCCGCATGTCCTACCATTGGACGATCTCCCAGTGTACATGTGACTATCGGCAGGTTTGGCGTGAAGCTTCAACCACCGTAGTCCTGAGTGCAACAAGTATATATATTCCAGTCTTCATGTCAAGGGCCGGCTTTGGCCTCAGTGAAGATTTTCCGCGGGGTGCGTGTAATACAGCAGGGCCGTCCCCCTGACGGCCACCCTGGCCCGGTTGGCGGTGATCAGGTTGCGCAGGGCAAGTGATTCTCCGCGGTTGACGGTCACGCTGTCGGCTCGGTACCGCGTGCCGGAAGTAGATAGTGTGATCCGGCGGGACACCGGGAAGACCGACAGGACTTCCCCCTTGCGGTGAAGTATGCTCACACTCTGGTCGCGCATCACCTCGAAGAGGTAGCCATGGTTGATCAGGCGAGCGCGCATCGGTCGCCGGCTGCGTGCAATGATCTCCAGCAGTCCGACGGCCCCGAGAAAGTGGTCTATCTCGGTGCTTGATGGACATACCATGACGAGATCGTTGACACCCGACTCCAGGCACAGGCGCACGGCCAGCTCGGCGTCGGTCTGGTCTTTGTGCACCGGATGAGTGATGACCTTGACGGATGCCGGCAGGTTCCGGGGCGGATGTCTCAAGGAATCGAAGTCTCCGATTATTACCGCCGGACCAAGGCCGGCCTTGCGCACGAAGCTGTAACCGCCATCGACGGCGATCACCGAACGTCCCCTGGCTAAGGAGCGGTAGAAGCTGTGGTAGCGGGCAGGATATCGACCGTGCAGGTATAGCACTGCGGCTGTCATTTGCGCAGTCCCAGGACTTCACAGGCAGCACCGAGCAGGGCCGTGCCGGGGTCCATGATGACCACCACCGGCATCTCCTTGAGAATCGAACGCATACGGCCGGGGCGCACGAACCGACTCACGAAGCGTCCCTGGTCCAGGGCAGTGGCAATCTGCGGGGCGATCAAACCGCCCAGATGCAACCCGCCCAGGGTGATGCCCTTGAGCGCGAGGTTGGCCGCCTCGGAGGCAAAGCAGTCAATGAACATATCAAGCGCCGCAACAGCGACTTCATCACTGCCGGCCAGAGCGTGCTCAATGACAGCAGTGTACGGCTGAGGTGAGCGGTCAAACCACACAGCAGGCTGTTCGCCACGTCGGAAGGTCAGAAACTTATAGATCGACTCCAGACCGCGGGTGCTGACGACATCCTCGACCTCAACATACGGTTGCTCTGCCGAAAGGTACTCCAGCAATTCGGTTTCCATAGGCGCCGCCGGAGCGAACAGGGAGTGCCCCCCCTCGCTTGGCGTGACCACATAGCGCTGCTCATCAAAGACAATGAGTGCCTGACCCAGCCCCGACCCCGCTGCGAGAAGACCGATATTGCCGGTTCTGTCGGTGTGCCCGGGCTTGATCGTGTAGAATTTGTCGTCCGATAGCTCGAACATGCCCTTGGCAGTTGCCACCAGGTCATTCAGGAGCCTAACGCTCTTGAGCGCAAACTCGCGTTCGATCTGCCGGGCACTCAGTGTCCATGGGAATGTCCCCTGAAGCACCTCGTTGTTGATTACAGTTCCCGCGACGCCGAAGCAGGCCACCGCAGGCGTTGATTCCGTCCTGTCAAGATAGCGATGCAGAAGCTCGGCGAACTGGTCGAAATCGTGGTTCTGGAACGTCTGACGATCCGCAAATTGCACCTTGCCGCTGCGAAGCGTAACCCGCGCCAATTGGACGGTTGTGGCTGTGATGTAACCTGCCAGCATCGACTACTCCCGCCTCAGTTGCTGCACCATCCGGGCCAGACCGGCACGATCCTCAGACCGGAAGAAGGCCGTTCCCATCACCAACACGTCGGCGCCGGCGCGTACGACTTTGGCAGCGTTGGAGGCATCAACTCCTCCATCGACCGCGATCAACGTCTCAAGTCCGCTGCGGTCAATGTGCCGACGGGCCTCACGCACGGTGTCGAGGCTCGATTCAACAAACGACTGCCCCCCGAAACCCGGAAAGACCGACATCACCAGCAGCAGATCGACATGCTGCAGGTGCGGGATGACACTGTCTGCCCCCCGATCGGGATTGACTGAGATTCCGGCCTGTACGCCCATAGCATGGAGCTGGTCGGCAAGGGGCGCCGGATCGGGGTGCACCTCCACATGGAATGTTATGCAATCGGCACCGGCTTTGATGAAGGCCTCGAAGTACTTCTCCGGCTCGGCGAGCATCAGGTGCGCGTCAAGGAAGGTGTCCGAAAGCCGGTCAATCGTCCCGACGATACCGGGACCGAAAGAGATATTCGGTACGAAGTGCCCATCCATAATGTCCAGGTGGAGCCAGTCGACGCCGGCGGCATCAGCCGAGGCAACCTCCTCACCGAGGCGGGCGAAGTCGGCGCCGAGCACCGAGGGTGCGATCATTGCCATGCTTGTGTGCCCTCCCCGGTTGCCTTAACCCGGCTGTTTGCGGAATATGCGACCTGATTGACAACGTGCATGGCGTTAATCAAGCTATGGTGTACAATGCCTAAGCGCAACCACATTCCTCAGATATCCTTACCACGCCGCTGATTGCTCAGAACAATACGGGCATTACGCTGCAGATTGTCCAGTCGCGGTCTGGTCAGTGGTGTACCGGCTGTCAGAGTGAGAAACTGCTCGGCTGCGGTCATATTCAGGACAGCCCGGCAGTCGAGGAGTTCCCCGACCCCCGCCTCGGGCAGGAACTCCCGGATGCTGGTCAATTGGCTGCGTTGCGAGTGCGGACAGACCTCCTGACAGACGTCACAACCGAAGATCATGCTGTCCATATGCTGGGCTAGCTCCGGCGGGATTTGCGGCGGGCGTTCGATCGTGAGATACGATATGCACCGTCGGCTGTCGACCCCCGTATCCTCGCTGATAGCCTCGGTCGGACAGGCATCGATACAGAGCGTACACTCACCGCAGGCACCATGGTCGACCGCATCAGGATCGTCAACATCCAGCTCAACCGAGGTCAGGATTTCAGCGAGGAAGAGCCATGAGCCGAAATCCCGATTTATGAGCATCGTATTCTTCCCGATATACCCCAGCCCGGCGGCGCGGGCATACTCGCGCTCGAAGAAAGCGCCGTAGTCCACCCACCAATAGAAGTCATGCTCGGTGTTCGCACCCGGCGCCTTTCGAAGCTTGTGAATCAGGTGTTTGATCATACGGCCAAGCACCTTGTGGTAGTCTCTCCCGCGCGCGTAACGGGAAACCCGGCCGGAGCCTTCGGGTACTGCCTTTGAATCAGGCTGGTAGTAGTTCACACCGAGCATGATGACCGACCGGGCGCACGAGAGGAGTTTCCGCGGGTCGGACCGCCGATCGCGACTGGTCGCCAGCCAGTCCATGGTGGCGTGATTGCCGGCAGCCAGCCAGCGGTCGAAGCGCCTGACCGCGTCTGGAATCACGTCGGGGGACGTGACACCGCACAGGTCGAACCCGCAGGAGCGGGCGAGGTCCTTGACGATTGAGGAATTCAACACAATTACTTCGAATCTGCCACGCGTGGCAGGAATACACAACAAGAAAGGCGGGCACCAACAGCACCCGCCTGTGTTACTCGACCGGTACAGTGGAATCAGACGGGCTGTTTCTGTACCTTCTCCATCAGGAAAGCATGCATGGCGCGGGCCGCTTTCTTGCCGGCTCCAGCCGCGAGGATGACGGTGGCACCGCCGGTGACAATATCGCCGCCGGCGTACACGCCCTCGCGTGAGGTCTGCATCGTCTCCTCATCTACAGTGATATTACCCCATTTGTTTGTCTGCAGACCGGGGGTTGTCTGCGGAATGAGCGGGTTGGAGGAGTTGCCGATAGCCACGACGACCAGATCGACCTCCATGATGAAATTGGAGCCCTCGATCGGTATAGGGCGGCGGCGACCGGAGGCATCCGGCTCACCTAACTGCATGCTGATGCACTCCATCGCCTTTACCTTGCCATTGTCATCGCCGATGAACCTGACCGGGTTAGTCAGCAGGTGGAATTGCACTCCTTCTTCCATCGCGTGGTGGATCTCCTCGGCACGGGCCGGCATTTCGGCCTCGGAGCGACGATAGACGATGTAACCATTCTCGGCACCCAGACGCAGGGCAGTGCGAACCGCATCCATAGCGGTATTGCCGCCGCCGAGAACGGCGACATTGCGGCCCTGGATAATGGGAGTATCGTTGTTCGGGAAGTCATAGGCGCGCATCAGATTGGATCGTGTCAGATACTCGTTGGCGGAGTAAATACCGATAAGATTCTCTCCCTCGACACCCATGAAATTGGGCAGACCGGCACCGGTACCGATGAAGACGGCATCGTAACCCATTTCGAACAGCTCGTCGATTGTATCCATTTTGCCGACCACTGTGGAGTTCTGGAACTTCACCCCCATATCGCGCAGGAAATCGCACTCGGCCTGCACGATGTCTTTCGGCAGGCGAAACTCCGGGATGCCGTACACCAGCACGCCGCCGGGCTTATGAAGTGCCTCGAAGATGGTTACGTCATGGCCCAGTTTCACCAGGTCGCCGGCCACGGTGAGCCCGGCCGGGCCGGAGCCGACAATGGCCACTTTGCGACCGGTCGGAGGTGCGACGGCAGGGATTTCCACCAGGCCGTTGTCGCGCTCATAGTCGGCAACAAACCGCTCCAGGTGGCCAATGGCCACAGGCTTGAACTTCTTGCCGGTAATACAGACCATCTCGCACTGCTCTTCCTGGGGGCAAACGCGTCCGCACACTGCCGGCAGAGAGTTGGTTTCCTTGATCTTGCGCGCGGCCTCAGCGTATTTGCCTTCATAGACAAGGTTGATGAAGGCCGGAATATCAACCTCAACGGGGCACCCCTTGATGCAGGGGGCCTTGGGGCAATCCAGACAACGGGCCGCCTCCTGTTTGGCGAGTTCCTCGGTCAGGCCGAAGGGGACCTCCCGGAAGTTCCTGACACGATCCTCTGGTTTCTGCTCCGGCATGCTGACCCGCGGAATCTTCATGCGCTCTTTGGGTTTCAACTTCTCAGCCACAGTACTCTTCCTCTCATTCAAACATAGACATCGCTGTCAACCGGCGGTGGTCATTCCTCGTTGTCATTTTGAGCTGGGATAGGAGAAATTCCTGACCGCATCGGCCAGCTTGCACCCCGGATTGGCCAGGAAGCGCTTCATGGCTTCCTGCTCCTGCTCCTTATACGCACCCAGACGCGCTGTGAGCAGATCGAAATCCACCTTGTGACCGTCAAAATCAGGCCCGTCGACGCAGGCGAATTTCGTCTCGCCGCCCAGCGAGACACGGCAGCCGCCACACATCCCGGTGCCGTCAATCATCAGCGGGTTAAGCGACACCCAGGTGGGAATCGGCGGGTCAAAACCCCTGGTCAGATTGGAGACGACTTTCATCATGGGCACTGGACCGATGGCCATAACCATGTCAACCTGTCGTTTGTCCTGCTCGACCAGCTTCTTCAGGACATCCGAGACAAAACCATGATGCCCATAAGAGCCGTCGTCGGTACAGACATGGAGTTCATTGGCAACAGCCCGGTGCTCTTGCTCATAGAAGATAGTCTCCTTATTGCGAGCACCGATGATGGTAATGACTTCGTTACCGGCCTGCTTGTAGGCCTGGGCAATCGGGTAGATGGGGGCAATCCCGATACCGCCGCCAATAACGCAGGCGGTCCCCCAGTTCTCGACATGCGAGGGAATGCCGAGTGGCCCGACAACATCGGAGAGCTCCTTGCCGGGCCCGACTGTGGTCATCTGGGCTGAGGTCTTGCCTACAACTTGATAAATGATCGTCAGTAGCCCTCGGTCGCGGTCAAGTCCGGCAATGGACATGGGGACACGCTCACCGTGTTCGTCAACCCTGATGATAACAAACTGCCCCGCTTTAGCTTTGGCGACAAGCCTGGGGACCTCAACCAGCATCTTCCAGTTCAGCGGACCTATCTGCTTGTTCTCTGCGACTTTCGGCATCTTTCCTCCGTTGTCTGTCCTGACACGTCAGATGATAGCACGTATGCCCCAAAAATCAAGGCAATTCTCCTCTTGTCAGACCACAGCAGGCGGCTTGACCAGACCTGAATTCTGAGCGGGAGCTGTAAAGCGAATCATGCACCCTGAACCCCGGAGAGTCTGCAAGCGTTATCGAAAAGAGTGCTCCTGATCAACGCCGACATCGAAACCGACGTTCGGCGGGCGGATCGGAGGGAAATAAAGACATTACAAGTGGCAGATAAATCGGCAGTATTGACGCCGATCTGGCTTGAAATTCAGGGTTAAAGCATTATCTTGGGCCGGATTTTTTAAGGTCTGAAATGATGATGAGGAGTACGGCTATGGCGAATGCAAACGTTGTGAACAGCGCACGTCTGGGTTTCACTGAACTTCCGGACGACATTATTTTCGGCTACGAGAGTACTTTTGGCGCCAATCATTACACGCGTCAGAAGGTGGTGGTCCGCAAGGCGCTGGGTGCGTGGTTGTACACCGAGGACGGCAAGAAGTACCTTGACTGTCTCGCCGCCTACTCCGCCGCCAATCAGGGTCATCATCATCCTCGCATTGTGCAGGCTGTCGTACAGGCGCTGCAGGGTAGTTATGGCTCGGTCATCTCCAATGTCATGTACACCGACTCGCTGGCTACCTTCCTGAAGAAACTGGCGACACTGGTACCGCAGCTCGGCCCCCGGTTCGGCAACAACGGCAACAAGGTGCTGCCCAAGAATGGCGGTGTCGAGAGTGTGGAGACGGCCATCAAAGCGGCCCGTTATTTCGGATGGAAGCACAAAGGAATCGAGGACGGAAAGCAGGAGATCATTGTCTTCGACAACAATTTCCACGGCCGGATGATCACGGTGGTCTCGTTCTCGACGAGCAGGAAGTACAAGGAAGGGTTCGGACCGCTGACGCCGGGATTTGTATCGTGCGAGTTTGGCAATGTTGAACAGGTCAAAAAGGCCATCAACAAGAACACCTGTGCCGTGCTGGTGGAACCGGCCCAGGGCGAGGGCGGTATGTATCACCCGCAGTCGGGCTTTCTCAGCAGCCTGCGTGAGTTGTGCGACAAGCATGACTTGCTGTTGCTGTTTGACGAGATCCAGGTCGGTCTCGGGCGCACCGGCAAGATGTTCTATATGGAACACGAGGGGGTTACCCCCGATGGCGTCATCCTCGGCAAGGCGCTCTCCGGCGGTCTGGTGCCGCTTTCCTGCTACGTCACCAACCGTGAGCTGATGGACCTAGTTTTCAAGCCGGGGACCGATGGCTCTACATTCGGCGGTTACCCCCTGGCCTGTGTGGCTGGTTGTACTGCCCTGGACGTACTGGTGGAAGAGAAGCTGCCGGAGAATTCGGCCCGGATCGGTGCCTACCTTCTTGAGAAACTGCAAAGCGAGCTGGCCGGCTCACCGCAGATCAAAGAGATTCGCGGCAAGGGGTTGTTCATCGGGGTGGAGGTCAACAATGGCGACGCCATGCACTACTGCCGACAGATGCTCAACCATGGTCTGCTCGCCAATGACAGCCACGGCCATACCATTCGCATTTCGCCGCCGCTCATCATTGGTGAGAACGAGGCCGACCTGATCGTCGATGGCCTCAAGGCGGTCCTGAAATAGCAAGTTCGCTGAAGGTGTTATCTGGAGGCGATCACCCGCTGGGTGATCGCCTTCTTTGTGTCTGAGTCGGGATTTGCTTGTTGGTTCTTATGTTGCGACGAGTGCCGACATAGATAGCCCCGAGGGTGATGGCAGCTCCGATCATCTGCAGAGGCAGCAGTCTCTCATGCAGAAGATATACCCCCCATACAGTAGCCAGCACGGGCTGGAGCAGCAGAATCAGTCCGCCGGTGGCGCCCGGAATCCGGGGCAGAGAGCGCGAGATGAGCATCCACCCTCCCGCCTGTGCCACCAGGGCCAGTAGCACCACCCAGCCAAGATCGGCATGAATGCCCGGCCAGAACCGGTCCGGTTCCGTTATCAGCGAAGCCGGCAACAGAAACAGGGCACTTATCAGCGACGCCCACGCCATGAATGTCACCGGTTCGGGGCGCTCACTTCGGGACCCGGCCATTCGCACGGTCACCAGATAGTTGGCGTAGACGATACCCGTCAGCAGCCCATATATGATACCCTTGATATAGGTGGCGGTGAATTCCAGCTCGCTGCCGACGCCTACGAGCAGGACGACCCCGCCGAAACCGGCAATGGCCGCGGCAAAGAAGCGTCCGGTGAGCCGCTCCTTGAACAGCAGGAAACTGAGAACGGCGGTGGCGAAGACCTGGGTGTTACCAAGGATGGTGGCCATGCCGGCGCCCGAGAAGATGATCGACCGATGCCAGACAAAGAGGTCCAGAAAGAAGATGAAGCCGGCAATGGCGGCGAACCGAAAGATCGGCCGGGGAAGTGTCAGTGGTCGCCCCATCAGACGGGCCAGAAGAAACAGGATGCCTGCCCCGATAGCTGTGCGCCAGAAGGCAATAGCTGTCGGCCCGAGTTGCTGGGGGTTGATTAGTTTGACAAAGACGGGCGCGAAGCTTATGCAAATAGCACCCAACACGAGGAGCAGAAGCGGTCCACGCTCTGGATCGGATGACCTGCTGTTGAACTCCATATCTGGCATGACGCGCAAGATACGCACTAAACCCGTATGACGGCCAGTTCAAATCGCGATAGCCGATCGGCGGGCGAAAAGAGTTCCTCAGTATTCCTGCCAGTGGTAGTCGGCAGAGACGATCAGGGCAACAATCATCCATGACAACACCAGAGCCGTTCCGCCGTAACTGAGGAACGGCAATGCCAACCCGGTAACCGGCATAAAACCCAGCGTCATCCCGATATTGACAAAAAACTGAAACAGTAGAATGAAGGTGCCTCCCATGACAACATTGGAAGCGAAACTCGACCGACAACGGGCAGCAATGTGTACGGCGCGGTAAAATATGAAACCAAACAGGGCAATGACGAGCAACGATCCCCACATACCGAATTCTTCGCCAAGGACCGAGAATATGAAGTCAGTGTGTCTCTCGGGCAGGAAGTCGAGCCGGGTTTGGGATCCTTCCAGAAACCCCTTGCCCCAAATTCCGCCCGAGCCGACAGCAATCTTCGATTGGATAATCTGGTAGCCGGCTCCGCGCGGGTCCATGCCGGGATCAAGAAATGTCAGAATGCGAGCTCTCTGATAGTCAGCTAAGCGGTTCCAGATGAAGGGCGTTATCATGCCGAACCCAAGGTTAGCCACAACCGTCAGGAAGCTGAAGGCAGCCCCCGGTCGAAACAGGAAGATGACCACCAACAGAACCAGAAAGTACAACGCCCACGCCAACCAGTGCGAGGCGGCCACCAGCGAGACCAGCGGCGAGACAATCAGCAGCATGTACACCGGCGACAGTCCCGACCAGAACCACAAGCCAAACAGAATAACCGGAAAGACCAGCGCCGTTCCCATGTCGGGCTGTTTGAGAATCAAGGCCATCGGTATTGCGGTCAGCAGGGCAGAGATGGCCAATCGCCGCTTGGAGGCAACCGGCAGCTTTGAGTAGGCGAAGTATCGCGAGAGCGCAAACAGCACCGCCAGCTTGGCAATGTCCGCAGGGGCGAGGTTGATAGAACCAAAATGAAAGAAGCGCGTTGCTGACCCGGATCGCGATCCTCCGACGAACAATACCGCAATCAGCAGTGCAATCGCGGCACCGTAGAGCAGAAAAGTTACAAAATCGAAGAACCTCAGCGGAATGTGCAGTACAACTGCGAAAACGATCAGGGCGACACCAAGCCACATGAGCTGTCGCTCGTAATACGCACGGGTCGTGTCATTATCGGCATGGTACTGCGCAGACATGATCAGGAGGATACCGATCAGCGAGAGCAGCAATACGGCACCGATCAGCTTCCAGTCCAACTCCCGATACTTGAGCATTGTCAGTTGGCCTCCGCTGCCTCGGGCGGATCACTGGTCGCCAGGTTCCGCGTCTGACGCAACTGACGTTTCTCCATGTATGTACGGATAACATGGCCCACTACCGGCGCCGCGACCTGCGAGCCGTGACCGGCGTTCTCGATTATGGCCGCAACCACGATCTCCGGCCGTTCCAGTGGCGCCACACCGACAAACCAGGAGTGGTTTTCCCCGTGAGGGTTCTGCGCCGTCCCGGTCTTCCCGCCAACCGAGTACATCTTATTGCGAAGCCGCTTGGCGGTGCCGCGTTCTCCTTCAACCACTCGACGCAGACCGTCAAGCAGTACCTCCATGGTCCGCTCGGAGAACGGCAGTTTGAAGGCGACTTCGGGCGCAATGGTAATCTTCTCACCACTGGGGTGCGAAATCTGCTTGACGAGGTGAGGACGATACACAATCCCCTTGTTAGCCAGGCCGCAGAAGAACTGAGCCAGTTGCAGTGGCGTGGCAAGAATCTCTCCCTGCCCGATGGCGTTATTGAGAACGAGGGCCCGGCTCCACTTGTTTCGACCATACCGCTCATCGTAGTATTCGCTGTTCGGGTTCAAGCCGGGAAACTCGTTGGGCAGATCCACCCCTGTTATGTGACCAAACCCACACGCATCATAGTACTGGCTCAGCACGTCGACACCTAACTTGAGTCCGACCTGGTACAGGTAGACGTCGCACGACTGCTCCAACGATCCGGCCGCAGTGACGGCGCCATGGCCGTTGCGATCCCAGCACCGAAAATACCGGTTGCCCATTTGCATGCCACCATAACAGGGTTTGAGAGTCGTGCTGGCAGTGATCAGCTCTTCCTCCAGAGCAGCCCCAACAGCAACAAACTTGACGGTCGAAGCAGGCGGATACAGCCCGTTGAGGGGGCGGTTAAGCAGCGGATGGGTCGTGTCGCTGGAAATCACTTGCCACAGGCTCTCAGGCACCACCGAGGAGAAGATGTTGGGGTCATAGCCCGGGTAAGAAGTCATGGCGAGTATCTCACCGTTGCGCGGATCAATGGCAACCACCGCTCCGCAGCAGAAGGTGTCAAGCACCTGAACACACGCTTTCTGTATGTCAATGTCGATGCTGAGAGTGAGGTCCGACCCGGGAACGGCCGGAGTCCATTTGCGTCCCTGATACGGCCCGAGGATCTGGCCGGATGCGGACACTTCGATGTAAGCCGTCCCCTCTCGCCCGCGCAACAGCGGGTCGTACAGACGCTCAATACCCTTCTTGCCGATCATTGATCCCAGTCGATAGCGGGCATCCGGGTTCGCCGCCATCTCGTCCTCGGAGACTTCGCCGACATAACCGGTGAAAGACTCGGCCCCGAGGCTGTCGGTGTAGCGACGCACCCGCTCAAGTTGATAGGACACTCCGGGGAACCGCCGGCTCTGCTCCTCGAGAACTGCCAGTGAAGTGAAGGTGATATCCCTCTTCACAGGAGCCGGTTGATAGCGACTGATCATATTCTTGCTTATGCGCCTGCGAATCTGAGTAGTGTCCAGATCGAGCAGGCCAGCCAAAGCCGGCAGAGTTACACCCTTGATCTCTTCCGCCGGCACGACGCTGACCGTGTATGAGGCGCGGCTGTCGATGATTACCCGATCTTCACGGTCATACACAATCCCGCGCCGCGGGATGATGGGCTGCACACGAATGCGGTTGCTTTCGGACTGCTCCTCCAGCATCGAGTGTTCCAACACCTGCAACCGGAACAACCCGACCGCAAGCATAAGAATCATCCCGGATATGAGTACCAGAGCGACAGCGACACGGCTGTCGCGTGATAGTTTGAAACGCTCCATAATCAATCAGCTATCAAAATACCGAACGAACCCGCTCGCGTGTTATACGCCCTTCCTTCACCATGAAGAAGAGCCAGGCAATGCCAGCTGTATACACCGCACCGGTGAGAGCCCGCGACCACATCAAATGAAACAGGCCGCTGGACGATTCGGTCAGAACAAAGAAGGTATTGTGCAGCATTATACCACCGAGAACATAGAGCTCCTTTGAATATGACGCTTCCAGATTCAGGCGCTCGCGCACCTGATAACCCGCCACTCCAAGCGCCGCAAGGAACAGGGCATGCCATCCCTGTACAGCGGGTGATCCGGCGGCCAGGACCAGCCCTGTCACGAAGCCGAACCATGCCGCGGTGATCTCCGACTTGTAAAGAGCAACCATCAACACCATCATGCCCGCCAGATTGATAGTCGCGCCGAAGACGGAAGTTACATCCTTGAATATGACTTGCCAGGCCGCAATCAGCAACACGTAGAGAATGTACGGGACTACTCGAATCATGGGCCCTCCGGTTTGAGCAGGAACACCTCCTCGACAGTGTTGAAGCTTGCTGCACTCTTGAGAGTAATCGCGCAGAACGGCTCTTCTTCAGGTCTGGCAACCGATATCACATCCCCCACAGTCAGACCGGCCGGATACACTCCTCCAAGGCCGGATGAAACTACCCTGTCTCCCGGTTTTATACTCCCATCGGCAGGAAAATTGTCAAGGATGAGTCCGGTCCCGGGCACGTATTTGACGATTCCCATCTCGCGTCCGGGAATGACCCGTGCCGCCACGCGGCTGGCGGGGTCAGTCAGGTACTGGATCTCGGCAAATCCGGGCATAACATTGACCACTCTGCCCACCAGTCCGGACTGGTTTATCAGGGGCTGGTCGACAAAGACACCATCGGCAGCCCCTCGGTTGATGACGGCACCCACTGGAGCTTGCTCACCGATGACAGACACCACTTTGGCCGGCATAAGTGAGTATCCCGGCGGCGGTTCGAATCCCAGCGCCTGACGCAGACGCTCGTTTTCGCGAGCCGCCGACTCCAGGAGCGCTATTCGCATCCGGGCATCAACGAGTTGCTGTCGAAGGCGGGCATTCTCCTGTGAGACCCCGGCCAAATCGACTACATAGCTTCTGATAGTGAAGAACGGGTAGTAGAGGGTGGACAGCAAACCCTCAGAAACGAACCGAGACACCGATGTACCACTGATTATGAGCACCAGTGACAAACAGGCGATAACGGCCAGATGAACATTGCGCCAGTTGTTCGAAGAATGGCTGGGCAATCCCTTTCCACCTCATACGGCGTCCGTGCCGCGACCACAGGTGAACTACTCTACATTGTCAATGAGCGCCAGGACATCCCCGGGGGAACTGGCCTCCATGAGCTTCTGTCGGTTCTCCTCGGACTTCATCAGGTACGACAGCCGGGCCATCACATTCAGATGCGCCCCGATCGCATCCTCCGGCGCAGCTATCAGGAAGAACAAGTGGACCGGTTTGTGATCCATGGCATCGAATTCGATTCCCTCTTCGCTGCGACCGTACGCAATAACGATACCTTTCACGGCCTTGGTCTTGGCATGCGGGAACGCGACGCCATAGCCGACCCCGGTAGTTACAAGCTCTTCACGCTCCCGAATATCGGCGAGCAGCTGAGTACGATCTTTGATCATGTTTGAGGACGAAACCAGGTCAACCAGTTCCTCGATCACATCGTCCTTGGTCTTCGACTTCAGATCGAAGGATACCAATGTCTCATCACAGAATTTGGACAGCTTCATATGCGCACTCAAGTCCTATAGATTCTCGGTTTCATCCATCAACAGAACCGGTATGCCGTTGTTGATCCTGAACGCAATCTGATGATTGGTGCAGATCAAGCGACTTCTGGCTTCCTCGTACTGCAGCTTCTGCTTGCACCGGGGGCACACCAGTTTGTCCACCAGCCGGTTGGGCACTCGCTGGTCGCGGGCATTATTGTTCATCGAAATCCCCCATCACACGGTATTTCTGCAGGCGCTGATCGAGGAGCTGCTCCACGGGCAGCCTCGCCAGCTCGTCAAGGGCCGCCACAAGCTCCTGCCTGACCAGTTCGGCAGCTCGCGGCGGATCGGTATGGGCGCCTGACGGCGGCTCCGGGATAACCTTGTCAATGATTCCCAGGTCAATAAGATCACTGGAGACGACCTTGAGCGCCTCGGCCGCCTCGGGGGCATGGGCGTTGTCACGCCACAGGATAGCAGCGCAGCCCTCAGGCGAAATGACCGAATACCAGGAAAACTCCAGCATCATCACACGATCGCCCACGCCAATACCGAGAGCTCCACCGGAGGCACCCTCACCAATGATAACAATCACGATCGGGACTCTCAGCGTGAACATCTCGCGGATATTGCGGGCGATAGCCTCGGCCTGGCCGCGTTCCTCGGCACCGATGCCCGGAAACGCTCCGGGAGTGTCAATGAAAATCACTATTGGTACGTCGAACTTCTCGGCCAGTCGAAACAGGCGCAGTGCCTTGCGGTACCCCTCCGGATGAGCCATCCCGAAATTGCGATAGAGCTTCTGCTTGGTGTCGCGCCCCTTCTGCTGGCCGACCACCATCACAGGTTTGCCATCCAGATGTGCAAATCCGCCAACCATGGCGGGATCATCGGCAAAGCCGCGATCGCCATGCAACTCAACGAAGTCGGTCATGATCATCCGGACATAGTCGAGGGTGTGAGGTCGGCGGGGATGCCTTGACAACTGAACTTTCTGCCAGCGAGAGAGATTGGAATATATCTCCTCGCGGAGCTTCTCCAGCTTCTTCTGCAATGACACGATTTCGCCGTCAAGCTGAATACTCTCCCCGACCGAGAAATCCTTCATATCGGAGATCCTCTTCTCCAGCTCGACTATCGGGCGCTCAAATTCCAGTACCGGTCCATCACTCATAATTCATTACCACAATAGCTTACAGCCCGCGCGCCGGGTCTTTTCCGCGCCGCGCCGCGGCACTGGTGATAAACATATAGAATATAGTCAAAATCACAACCATAAAAACGAGCAGAACGCCGAACACTATCAACCGGTTCCAGTAATAGCCAGCCAGCGCGAAGCCGCCAAAGACGACCTGAAGAGCGTAGAACACGAGGATCACGCGCCCGCGCGAGAGCCCCAGCACATTCAGGTAGTGAAAGAGATGGCGGCGGTCGGCCTTGTAGACCTTGCGCCCACTGACCAGCCGTCGCACGGTGGAGGACAGGGCCTCCAATATCGGCACACCCAGCGCGAGCAGCGGCAGATACAAAGCGGCCACGGCGTAAGATTTGACTGAGACAGACAGCGAAAACACCGCGAAATAGAAACCCAGTTGCATAGCGCCGCTGTCTCCAAGGAAGATGCGGGCCGGAGGGCGATTGTAGTACAGGAACACCACCAGGAAACCGACCATGCCGGTCATGAACACCAGCACGCCCTCGGCCTGGTAGAGCCGGCCCAGAAACAGCAGCGTCACGGCGCCGATCAATGAGACTCCGCCGGCGAGGGCATCGAGACCGTCGATGATGTTAATAGCGTTGGTCAGCCCTACGACCCACAGGACTGTGATCAGCAGCGACCAGTTGCCGATATCGATACTCCCCCATGGCGTCGAGAGCAACTCCACGCGCACGCCCCCGGTGAAGACCAGCAACGCTGCCGCCACCTGTGCCAGCAGCTTGATCCCGGCCGAGAGAGGTTTGAGATCATCGGACAGGCCCACCAATAAGATGATCAGCGCCCCCGCCAGAATGTAGGGCCACGAGCCGGCGAGATCCGAGAATACGCCGGAAAAGAACAGCCCCCCGCAGGCCAATGCCAACCACACGGAGACAAACAGAGCAATACCGCCGAGGAATGGAGTTGGACGATCGTGGCGCTTGTGCTGATGCGGCTGATCAAGCAGATCATATCGATGACCAAGGCGAATAAGCCACGGCAAGGTCAGCAGGGCAGCAGCAAAAGCTACGGCGGCCGTCACCGCCATGGTAAAGTAGCTCACCTCTGCCTCCGGCGGTGAAACAGCTCAAACACCGTCTTGGCCAGAAGATTGATCGACAGCAACAACGGTAACAGCACAATTGTGAACCCGTTTGGATGGTGTTTCAGAAAGTAGTACAGCACCGACCGATGGTGATACCAGTTACGGACAAGAGTTCCGGTCGTACTCCCACCACCCCAGTAGTGCACGCCGCCTGCCTCGGGGACAAACAGATTGACTCGTCCCGACTGAATGAGTCGGGCGCACAGATCAGTGTCCTCCATATACATGAAGAAGCGTTCATCGAAGCCGTGCGTCTGTTCGAAAACGGACCGGTGAATCATCAGCACCGTGCCGGCAACCGCCGGCACCTCGGTGATGGTGTCTGCATCACCAAGGGTATAGACTGAAGTGCGTCGTGTCAGACGACCAAGGACTGACCCTCGTGAGAACAGGATATTAGCGGCAGTCGGCAACCGTCGGCAGGTCGGCTGAAAGCTGCCGTCGGGATAGCGCAGCCTGGCGCCAATCGCGCCGCTTGTGGGACATTTGGCAAGCGCATCGCACAGGTTATGAATGGCGTCGGAGTCCAGAAGAACATCGGGGTTGAGAAACAGCAGCACATCTTTGGTGGCCCTGGCGGCTCCGGTGTTGGCGGCGGCGGCAAAGCCGGTATTGGTGCGGTTGTGGACGAGCATGACACGCGTCAGCGGCAAGAGGTCGGCCTCTGTCGGCGGTCGATCCGAGGCATTGTCCACCACGATCACCTCGTAGTCGGTATCACTGAGTGCCAGAGACAGGTGACTGATGCAGGAGGTAAGATGCCGCTCTGAGTTGTGTGTCACGATAACGACTGAAATGCCGGGGACAGCCACTCTGTCAGCCTACTTCAAATGCCCAAACAGCGCCTTCAGCCTCAGCCACCAGACCATCCAGATGGCTTCGCGGACAATGCGTTTAGACATCTTGGACTTCCCGGCCATGCGGTCGACGAAGACAATCGGGATCTCCTTAAGCTTGAACCCGTTCTTCCAGGCACGCATGGTCATTTCGATCTGGAAGGAGTACCCGCTGGATCGAACGCCATTGAGGTCAACCTTCTCGAGGACCTCTCGTCGCCAGCATTTGAAACCGCCGGTGGCATCACGAAGGGGCATACCCGTCACAATCCGGGTATACACATTGGCGAAGTACGACAACAGCAGCCGTGACATGGGCCAGTTGATTACGTTGACTCCGGAAATATAGCGGGACCCTATGACGACATCGTACTCTCGGATTTCGCGCAGGAAGTCACGGATATACTCCGGCCCGTGAGAGAAGTCAGCATCCATCTGCATGATGAAATCATAGCCTCGTTCTATGGCCCAGCGGAAACCGGCGATATAAGCCTGACCCAGTCCTTCCTTCTTCTCCCGGTGCAGGACATGCACATTCCGCTCATCTGCCGCGAGTTTGTCGGCCAACTGCCCGGTGCCATCGGGCGAGTTGTCGTCGACCACGAGGACATTAATTCGCGGGTCGAGCGGCAGCACGGCATGGACGATCTTTTCAATGTTCTCCCGTTCATTATAGGTCGGGAATATGATCAGTACACGCTGCGTATGCGGCATCAGTCAACCTCTTGCGTCTTTAGCCTGTTTCGAGATCGATCTGACCAGTGACGCCATCCGAAGAAGGCGAACACTCCCAGCAGGTAGACGAGAGTCAGGATCGTCGCCAGACGACCGGCTTGATAGCGTGGGGACTCAAACCGGAAGACCACTTGCCGGGTTCCGGCCGGCACCGGCACGGCGCGGAAGGATCCATAGGCGCGCATGAGCGGCACCGACTCACCATCGATCGTTACCTTCCAGGCGTCGTAGTAGTTCTCCGTCAGGACCAGCATCAGGTTGCTTTCCGCATGAACGCCAACCGCAATCGAGTCAATACCGTGGTGCTCAAACCAGACCGAATCAGTCGCCAGTTTTGTGCCGGGCACAACAGCCAGTTCCGGCACCTCCTCCAGAATGACAACTCGCTGCAGATTGGTTATGCCATCGATGACCTCGCTGACGACAGAGTCCCTCTCGGGCAGTATCATCACGCTGTCCACAAGGTAAAGCCGTTCGAAGGCGTTGGGGTTATCCATCACCTGAAGGCCCATTGCCTGTTGCACGCTCCTAACCGGCTCCGCGCCGAAATAGCCCTGAGGCAGTTGTTGCTGTCCGGGAAACATCAGGTAACGAGCACCGACCAGGTTCAGGAAACGGGGGTTCGCCTGATTCGGGGCGCCCAGGCCACCGAGAAGGGCCTCGTACCACAGCAACTGGTTGCCATGATATCCCGTGACCACCTCAACTCCAAAAAACGGCAGCAGATCTGCCGGATAGTTCGTGAAATTCATGGTCCGCCACTTGCCCGACTGCTGTTGCAGGAACTGGCTGATCGGGTTGGGTCGAAAATACTGATGATGATCAAAGGTATCCACGAAGCGGCTGTTGAAGCGGATGCCATCAATCATCATAACCAGCGGAATCACCATCAAGACGACCGCCGATGCCTTCCCCTGGCGGTATAGCCAGATGGCAGTGGCGGCGATACTGGTGAACAAAAAGGCCAGCCAGGCACCCGAGGTGATGGCGGGAAGATTGCGATAGGCCAGATCCAACTTGGAGACACCCTGCCCGACCATCCGGGTGGCGGCATCCGAATAGAACAGTGAGGTCCACAGCTCTATCACTCCACGCCCGCTGGCCGTAAAGGCAAGTGCCAGCACCAATAACAATGCCGGGACACCCAGAAGAAACCAGTTGAAGCGCTCTGAGAACTTCTCCCGACGATCATTCGCCTCGTCAATCAGTCTTTGAATCAGCATTCCGGCCAGCAGGGCCGCACAGAAGGCGAAGATGTACATAATCATCGCCGGTGCTCGCAGCGACTGCACCTTGGGTATCAGGTAGTAGAAGATGTAGAAAACAGGCGTGGTATCTCCCAGCGCGTAAAGCAGCGCGAATATGGCCAGCCCGCCGAAGAACCATGACTCCCGACGGCGCACGAACAGGAATCCCAGCAGTCCGAGGAAGAAGGTCACGGCGCCCACCGTCTCGGCGTTGTCCCGGAAGTGATTCTTGCCCCAGTAGTATGTCTCGGTATTCTTGGAAGCAGTCCCGGCGAATTCCGGAATCAGCAGGCCCATTGTCTCCTCCTCGTGCATCGACCACGAGGTCGCCCATTCCCAGCCGGATTTGTGTTCGGCCCGCGGCGAGAAGTGGGTCGTGTAGTAATACCCCGGATAGAACTGAATCGCGGAGATCAGCAGACCAATTACAACCGCATAGGCGGTCAGCAGTCCCGGTCTCACCAGCAAAACTATGCGGCGGGTCTCAAGATAGACAGTCACGAGACGATAGGCAGCGTACAAAGCCACCACCCAAAGCATGTAATACGACATCTGCGGGTGCGGCGAAAGGATGATCACACCGATCACCAGCCCCAGAAGTGAGAAATTCAGAAGCGGCCGGCTCTGAAAACCCCGTTCAAGGAAGAGAACCACCAGCGGGAACAGCGCGGTCACGAAGATCTTGCCGTCGTGACCCGGCGCCACCAGAGACACCAAGTAACCGGTATACATGTAGGCAACAGCGGAGACCAGCGCGGGAATCTTCTGCAGCTTGAACTGCCGTGCACAGAAGTACATGAACAAACCGGCCAGGAAGATGTGCAAGAAGAGGTTGATCCCCAGCATGCGGTAGATCGAGCCGAAAAACTTCAACACCGACAAGGGATAGAAAATGTCCCCGTGGAAGGCATCGATATACGGCATACCCCCAAAAATGTACGGATTCCATTTGGGTACCGAACCCGTCGCCGCAACATGGTCAACCAGAAACGAGCGGAAGAACACACCGGCGGTGATGGTATCCGAGCCGTGCAGCATCTTGTCCGAGAACAGGAAATCTGAAAACAGCAGCACCAGCCCCAGGAAGATCACCACAAACACTATCGGTGTGAACAGGGGCGAACTCTCGATACTGAATTGAGGCCGGCGAGCGGCGCGTGCCGAAGGGGTCTGTTTCTGCTTCTTCGCCAAACGGATTGTCCTCTCTTCGCCTCAGCGTCTGATCGCAAGGGCCAGCAGCGCAGCTACGCCCTCAACAGCGATTGACCACAACCTTGCCAGCACGGCGATCGCCGGTCCCAATGGTCCTGCAAATGGTGTCAGCAGTATGCCCAGAACCAGTTCCCTCGGCCCCAGACCACCCGGAGCAAACAGCATCAGGTACCCAATCTGATAGGACGCATTGAAGGCTCCGATTGCCGGGATGGCGGCAAAACCGGGGGCAACGGACCGTACGAACAACCAGAAGGCAAGGCCGTACAGAATCCAGGCCACACAATAACCAAGGAAAATGCCCAGAGCAACCTTTTTGTCCATACGGAAGCTGACCTCAGCCCGCCCCAGCCTGCGCAGGAAGTAGTTGGCCAGAGCCAGTGTCCGCTCCGGCCACAGGACGATTACGGCGCACACGACTACCATAGCAGCAGCGATGATCCACCCGGCCCCGGTGCCGAGCACGGCAACACGATCGGTGAGCAGCGACGGCTCGAACTGCACAGCCGCGACGAACACCAGAAATGAGGCGGGGATGGCGAAAAGCTGCGCCAGCACGAATGAGGCCCCCGCCTGCTCAGGGGGAATGCCGTGCCTGCCGGCCAGATACAGCACGCCAAACAATTGCCAAACCTTGCCGGGGATGTAACGCCCAAGGTTGGACAGATAAAAGATCCGAAACGCCGCCGACGCGTCGAGGCGGTGGCCGAAACCATTGATGATTGCGCGCCACACCGAGGAGAGAGCAACAAAGGTCAGGATGCCGACCAGGATTGAGGCGGCCAGGAGCAGCCAGTCGACCTGCCAGTCATGGGCAGTGATAGCATCCCAGTTGTCTGCCACTTGCCTGAGGACGAAATACAGAATGGCTCCGGCCAGCAGTACTTGAACAGGGCGTCGCCACCAGCGACGGGCACTGCGCGGCTCGGTCTTGGCAGACACCTCAATCATTGGCTCGGCGGACTGTCGTCCGGTTCGCGGCTGTGGCGCCGCTGCTGATTCTGCAACTTGAGGCGCAGGTCGCTCAGTTCTTCCTTGATGGCTGTCTGGCCCTCGGCCATGAATCCCATCATGAACAGCCCCATGCCTAATCCCAGCAGCAGGATGACAAGATACAGCAGGGGACGGTAGCCCTCACCCAGAAAGATGCGCAAGTACACGGCCGCCAGACCGATAACCACCCCGAGCACGAAACAGGCACATCCCGTAAACCCAAAATACAGAAGAGGTTTGCGAAGAAAGCTAATCTGAAACTTCACAGCCAGCATATCAAGCACGCCGATCGGAATACGCCAAAACGAAGAGAACTTGGAGCTACCCCAGTTGCGATCATACAGGGGAATCTTCGCCTCGGCAATACGGAATCCCTCGTTGGAGGCAAGCGGCACAAGGTATCGGTGCCAGTCCTGACGCAGGAAGATCTGTTCCATGACCTCACGTCGAAATGCCTTGGCGGCGTTCATGTCGTGAACCTGCAGGTTGAAGATGCGCCGACTGAGCGAGTTATATATCTGCGAAACGAAGCGCTTGTTGTACTTGCCCTGTTTCCATCCGGCGCACAGGTCGGCACCTTCGGCAATCGGCTTGACCAGCGCCGGAATGTCCTCCGGTTTGAATTGCAAATCGGCGGGGTAGAAGACGAAAACCTCTCCCCTTGCAGTGGCGAACCCGGTCTGCAGGGCTGCCGTCAGTCCCCGGTTGCGGCTGTGGACCGCGTAACGTATGAACTCGTACCTGGCGGCGTTGGCGTGTATTCGCTCCAGGGTACTATCGGTTGAGCCATCGTCAACAAAGACCAGCTCGCCCTTGAAGGGGGCTGAGTTGAGCATGTCGGCAAACAGACGACAGAACTCATCGATGTTGCCTTCCTCGTTCAGCGCAGGAACGATGGTTGAGACGAAGAAATCATATCGTGGTTGCGTTGCCACATTGACTCCAGGCGGCCGTGATTCACGTTATGCACCTGATCGGCCATTGCAGGCCAACAAGTTAGTGCACGTGTCATTATGCACAAACAAACCCTTTGTTTCAACTGCTTTTTTCGGCAGTCAGGACATCAGAAACAGCGCTAAAGCCGATGCACAATCCTCCCGCCCATAACGGTTGCCACAACCCTGCCGGTCAGCTCCCAGCCAATGAAGGGGGAGTTCTGCGACAGGGAGCGGAAGTCCCCGGCTTTGACAGTCCACTTCCCGTCCGGATCGATCACAGTGATATCGGCCGGCTCTCTCTTCTTGAGCGAACCGGCCGGCAAGTTGAGAATCCGCGCCGGATTGACCGTCATCTTGCGAATGGCGTCGGCCCAGCCAAGATACCCTTTGTCGATGATGTACGTCTTGATCAGGGCCAGCGAGGTCTCCAGTCCGATCATGCCGGGTGGCGCCTTATCGAACTCGCTGTCCTTATCCTCAATCAGGTGCGGCGCATGATCGCTGGCGATACAGTCAATAGTCCCATCGACCAACCCGGCGATGACGGCATCACGGTCGGCCGCCGTCCGCAGCGGCGGGTTGACACGCAGGTTGGTATTGAACTCCTTGCCGATCTCCTCATCGGTGAGAATCAGGTGATGCGGTGTTGCCTCGGCGGTTACCTTGACACCCTCGGCCTTGGCCCGACGAATGGCCTCGACCGATCCGGCGGCTGACACATGCTGGATGTGCAGCCTGGCTCCGGTCATGCGCGCCAGCGAGATGTCGCGCTCGACAGCGATCTCCTCGGCCACGGCGGGGGCACCCTTCAAACCAAGGCGCGTCGACTGATACGACTCGTTCATCACACCGCCGGCGCACAGGTGAGCATCCTCGGCATGGTCCATGACCGGGATGTTGAACATGGTCGAGTACTCCATGGCGCGACGCATGATCTCGGGGCTTTGGACGAATGAACCGTCATCGGTGATGCCGACCGCGCCCGATCGTACCAGCTCACCAATCTCAGCCAGTTGGGTACCTTCCCCGCCCTTCGTGATAGAACCAATCACGTAGACCCGAGCGTCGGCATGACGCGCCCGATCAAGCACGAACTGCACGGTTTCCTGGTTGTCGATTCGCGGATTCGTGTTTGGCATGCAGCAGATGGAAGTGAAACCGCCGGCCGCGGCCGCCCGACAGCCGGATGCAATGGTCTCAGCATATTCATTACCGGGTTCGCGAAGGTGCACATGGATATCGACCAGCCCGGGCACCACAATCCTGCCGGTAGCATCCAGTTTCCTGTCTTCCGGCATGGTGGCAATATCCTGCCTGACTTGCAAGGAATCCTTCTCGATTCCGACGATCTTTCCGTTGGAGATGAAAAGGTGTCCTTCGCTTCCGAAACCGAGTGCCGGGTCAATGATCCGTCCGCCGGTGATAACCAGATCGTAGTTCTCAGCAGTCATCACTCACCCTCCTCCTGCTTGCGCCCGGACAACAGATACAGCACCGCCATGCGGATCGCCTGGCCGTTGGTGACCTGATCAAGGATCACCGACTGCTCGCCATCGGCTACCTCGGTAGAGATCTCCACACCGCGATTGATCGGACCGGGATGCATAATCGTGTAGTTCCTGTTGAGTCGTTTCAGTCGGTCACGCGTCAGCCCGAACAGGTTGGTGTATTCGCGCATGGAAGGGAACATCCCGGCCTGCTGGCGTTCGATCTGAATGCGCATCACATTGACCACGTCGGCACCGTCCAGGGCCTCGTCAAGGTCGGTGTAGACATCGCACTCGAAACGGTTGACATCGCGCGGTATCAGGGTCGCGGGACCACACAGCGCCACCGAGGCACCGAGCGCTTTCAGACCCCAGATGTTGGAACGAATCACACGGGAGTGCTTGATATCGCCGACAAGCACGACCCTGAGGCCGTCGAGATGCCCGTACTTCTTGCGAATGGTGAACATATCCAGCAAGGCCTGAGTGGGGTGCTCATGCGACCCGTCCCCGGCGTTAATGATGTTGGCATCGAGCCACTGGGTCAGCTGATACGGCACACCACTGGAAGAGTGGCGCACAACGACCATATCAATTTTCATGGCCTCAATATTCTGTACCGTGTCGCGCAGCGACTCACCCTTGGTCACCGAAGAGGTCGACTTGGAGAAGCCGATGGAGTCGGCAGAAAGGCGTTTTTCGGCCAGCTCAAAGGATATCTTGGTACGTGTAGACGGCTCGTAGAACAAATTGACGACAGTAATGCCGCGCAGAGTCGGCACCTTCTTGATGCGGCGATCGATAACCTCGCGGAATGTCTCGGCAGTGTTGAGGATGAGGGTGATGTCTTCAGGTTGCACACCCTCCAGGCCAAGCAGATGGCGCGAATGCAACTGGCTCATGATGACTTCCCTCTCGTCTTGGCATTGTCTGCAGCGATCACATCGACCCGGTCAACCCCCTCCTTCTCGATCACCTGAACGGCCACGCGGTCGTCGCGCGCGGTGGGGATATTGGCTCCGACGTAGTCGGGTTTGATAGGCAACTCGCGGTGCCCGCGATCGACCAGCACGGCCAACTGGATGGTGCGCGGTCGACCGAAATCATTGATGTGGTCCAGTGCGGCGCGAATCGTTCGGCCTGTGAACAGCACGTCATCGACGAGAATGAGATTCTTGTCGACGATGGGAAAAAGGATGTCTGTCCGCTGCACCACTGGCTGGTCGAGCTTGGAGTGGACATCATCGCGGTAGAGACTGATATCCATCAGACCTACCGGGATATCCACACCTTCCAGGTCCTTGATGATGGTCGCGATTCTCCTGGCCAGATGGGCCCCGCGGGTGAGAATCCCCACGATGACCAGCGTCTCTGCACCGGAATTGCGCTCCAGTATCTCATGTGCGATGCGAGTGAGCGCCCGGCTGATCTTCCCGGCGTCCATTACCGGCTTCGTGTTCTCTGTCAACGGCTTACCTCCCTGTGCAAGACAGATGAATGGGTGGGTGCGATAGTCGGCAGCGGCCTGATGTGACCCGGCGTAATTAGTGTAAGTTGATGTAAGAGAGTGTGATGCGGTCTCATGCCTCTACCTTTAGTGACCTCGCCGGATCACCTTAAAAGGTTGCTTGTCGGCCCGGTGTAGCGCTACTATTACCGCAACTTCGGCAAACTGGCGCAGCCGGTCCAACCGGTTGCGCCGATTATAGCACATCCATCAGCGGAGTCAAGTGCAGTTTCAGGAAAAATACCGGCACTCAGTCCTCTGTCCGGCCGGTGTGATATGGCGGAGAGACGATAGCGCTGGAACTACCGGAGAAGAACTCCCTGACCGTTACCAGTGAAGAGCGACCCTCAGCATCGAGAATCAACACCTTGTCCGCAAGCAGTCGCACAACATCGCCATCGTGCGTGATAACAACCTGTGTCCGCCCTTGCTCGGCCAATCGTTGCGACAGGGCGACGAAGCGCGAGACACCATCAACGTCAAGGGCGCAGGTGGGTTCATCGAAGATGATCACTTCCGGCTGCATCGACAACACGGCCGCAAAGGCAAGGCGACGTTTCTCACCACCGGAAAGAGTGAGCGGATCGCGCGCGGCAAACACCTGCGGATCGAGCCCCACCAGTTGCATCATGGCCTTCACCTGCCGATCGACGAAACTGTGACCGCGGTTGGTCGGACCGAACGTCACTTCCTCGGCACAGGTGCGCAGGAAGAACTGCCGTTCGGGTTGCTGTAGAATAGCGCTGACCCGACCGGAGAGGCTGGCCGCGTCAAGTTGGCCGCCGTCACCGCCGAGAAAGCGGATACCGCCCGAATCCGGCTGATTCAGTCCGCACAATAGCAAACCAAGAGTGCTCTTGCCAGAACCGGAGGGGCCGACGACTCCCAGGGTTTCGCCACTGCGAAGCTCAAGATTGAGACCCTTGAGAACCGGCTGGTCCGGCAGATAGGCGAACGTGACCCTCTCACACACTACTCGCGCGATACTGCTGTGGCCGTTCGTTTGCGCAAGCGCCGCTGTTGTGCACTCCTTTGCCGCATAGCGATTGGGACTGAAGACAAGCCCAGCGCGCTGACAGAGTGATTCGTCGGTCAGAATTTCAACGGGATCACCATCAGCGAGAATACGTCCGTGTTCCAGCATGACGAGCCGAGGATACGAGCGCGCCACGTGCGGGTACTGCGTGATACGTATGACGCAGGCGCGCGGGTTCCGTCGGTGAATGGCATCAAGTTGCTCAGACAGCAGCCGGCGACCGGCCTCGTCGAGGAACGAATCGGGTTCGTCCAGTACCAGTGCCGCCGGATCAGAAACCATGAGGGCCGCCAGGGCAACCCGCTGCTTCTCACCGCCGGAGAGTTCGGAGGTCAACCGACGGCGCAGGTGCTCGATGTCGAACCGCCTGAGGACATCGCTGAGGCGTTGCTCGATCTGCTCGGGCGGTATACCCAGATTCTCCAGCGCGAATGCGATCTCCTTGTCGACGGTAACAGCCACCATCTGGTTGTCCGGGTTTTGGAAGAGCATGCCGACAGCCATACTGCCGGAATTGGGAGTGTCGACAGTGACAGTGCCCGAATCAGGCTCGGCCAGCGAGGCCATCAGGCGTGCCAGAGTGGACTTCCCGGAGCCATTGGCTCCCATCACACATACCTGCTCGCCCGAGGCGACCTCCAGGCTGAGATCGTCAAGCACCGGAGGCAGATCGGCACGATAGCGGTAGGTCACGTTCTTAAGACTGAGCATGGCTCCACATCCAGCAAAAGGGCCGGTGTCCACATGTGCGGGCACCGGCCAAACCTAATACGCTGGTCAGGCGTCATCAACCGATAAAACTGACATCCATCTTACGAGCGGCGCCGGCTTCATCCAGGCGACGCACCGGAGTGGTGTGAGGTGCCGAGGTCACCTTCTCCGGATCCTCGATCGCCTCCCGGGCAATGAGCTTCATCACTTCGGCAAAATAGTCAAGCGTTTCGCGGCTTTCGGTTTCGGTCGGCTCGATCATCATGGCCTCGGGGACAATCAGCGGGAAGTAGTTCGTCGGTGAATGCACCCCGAAATCCAGCAGCCGCTTGGAGATATCTGCTGTTCGCACGCCGGCCTTCTTCTGGCGATTGCCGGAAAGCACGAACTCATGCATGCAGTGGACATCGTAGGGAAGATCGAAATCCTCGCGCAGCAGCTCCTTGAGGTAATTGGCATTAAGCACAGCATTCTCACTCGCTCGACGCAGACCTTCGCCACCAAGCGTGCGAATGTAAGCATAGGCGCGGACAAGGTTGGCGAAGTTGCCATAGAAGCTGTGCAGCCGTCCGATAGAGTGCGGACGGTCGTAATCCAGAAAGTAGCCACGGTCGTCAGACTTTCGCAGTACGGGGGTTGGCAGATACCTTTCCAAAGCGTCGGTGACACCCACCGCACCGGCACCCGGCCCGCCGCCGCCATGAGGCGTGCTGAAAGTCTTGTGAAGGTTGAAGTGCATGATGTCAAAACCGACATCGCCCGGCCGGAAGATACCCATATTGGCATTGAGGTTGGCGCCGTCCATGTACATCAGACCACCCTGCCGGTGCACGATGTCCGCGATCTCTTTGATGTGCGTCTCGAATATGCCCAGGGTGTTGGGATTGGTCATCATCATCCCGGCCACCTCTTCATCCATGACGGCGGCAACGGTTTCCGGTGCGATGACGCCCCTCTCGTTGGACTTGATCTCGACGGTCTCGTACCCGACGCTGTTCACCGATGCGGGGTTGGTGCCGTGAGCAGAGTCGGGGATGAGGATCTTGCTGCGACGGTGCCCTTTCTCGGTGTGATACTTGAGCATGATCAGCAATCCGGCGAACTCACCCTGAGCACCGGCCACCGGTTGCAGCGACATCCCCGGAAAACCGGAGATTTCTGACAGGTACTGCTGCAGGTTGAACATCAGGTGCAGAATTCCCTGAGCCGTGGAGCAGGGTGCCAGGGGATGATGCTCACGGAAATCGACAAACGAGGCCGCCACATCGTTCAGCTTGGGATTGTACTTCATCGTGCAGGAACCCAGCGGATAGAAGCCCTTGTCGATATGGTGATTCCTGGTCGAGAGGTTGACGAAGTGCCGCATTGCCTGCGGTTCTGACACTTCGACCAGTTCAGCCGCCTTCTCCCTGAGGAACCTGGCGGGAATGCTGGTGAGTATCTCCGACTCGGACCGTTCGGTTGCGGGCAGGGTATAGCCCTTGCGTCCGGGCGCCGACTTCTCGTAAATGACAGTACCTTCGTATTGAGTCTTCATGAGTGCGATCTGATCCTCTGTTAGTCTGACCTGTAATCCTGTATCTGACTGCTGCTGCCGGTCACCTTCTGTGAGGCCGGACGGTAATAGTGCCTATTCCTGCAACCCTTCCCCCGTAAGACTTCTTATCTGCCCCATGACCCACTCGGTCTGGTCGGAGCCGGGATAATGTTCGACGAATGCCCTCAGTGCCGTCAGCGCCGCCGCGGTGTCCTCTTTCTTCACGAGCACATAGGCACGCCACAACTCCGCCCTCTCAGCAAACGGCTGGTCGGCAAACTCGTTCATAATCCATTCGAATTGCACGAGGGCTTCATCGTAGTTGCCGGCGCGGCGTTCCATGTCCGCCAGTTCCATCTTTGCCTCCGCGGACAGTGAGTCGGTCGGCTGGCCGGTTGCGATCACCTCACCGTACCAGTCGTAGGCCTGCTCGGCCTGACCCCGATACTTGTACTTGTCAGCTATCTTCTTGGCCAGGATACGATTCGGTGCTTCCTCGTAACGTTGAACCAGAAAAGCCAGGGTGTTCTTGCCAACCAGATAGTCATCGAGTGTTGAGAAGAACGGACCGGCCTCGCGGTAACCGACGATGCGATCGATTTCGGAGCCAGTCGTATCAAGCAGGATGAGTGTCGGATAGGCCGAAACGTTGTATTGCCCGGCCAGCTCCGTCTGCTGGTGACCGTTGACTTTAGCCAACACCATTCTGGAGGTGAAGTACTCCTCCGCCTTCGGCGTATTGAGCACGGTGGTGTCAAGTCTCTTGCACCACTTGCAATCGTCAGTGAAGAAATCGATCAACAGCGGCAGATTGTGAGCCGCCGCCGCCTGACGGGCCTTGTCGATATCATGGTATACCGGCTGCAGCGGACCGGAGCCGGAATCATCAGAGCAGCTTACGGCAACCAGAGTGAACAGCAGCAGAGCAATCAAGGTATGGGCTCTTATCATTCCTTTGGACATAGCAGTCTCCATAAGCAGAAGTGTCAGCGCCTCTGTTCGGGAGGCCTAAAGTCATCGCCAAGCACGGCCTCCAGTATGATCAACGCTTCCTCCCTGAACTCGCGCGGCACGAGGATGGCGCTGCCCTCGCCGCCGGACGGACTGAGATTCCACATCATATCCATTCCCTTACCATAGGCATTGAAGAGGTTGGACAGCAACACGGACGGGATGTTGTTGGAATCCAGCGCCCCTTTGGCCATCTCCGAGCGCACCTCGCTCTCGACACGACCGACAACGACCCAGCTGTCATCGGGCTGCACCGCAGACGAAACACTTGCAGGAAGCGCATCCACAAGCTTCTCGCTGCAGTCCGGGCACATGAGTACGCCCTCGGAGTACTCGTACTTGCATCGGGGACAGAAGGGCACCTTACTCCTCCTTTCGCTGCCAGCGCTTGCCGACAACCATGTCCAGCACGCCGATCGCCTCGGCCACACAGGCAGCCGGCACCGACACCTCGAAACGCCCCGATCGATCGGAGTAGAACGAATACAACGGAAGGCCGGCCGCGCCGAAGAACCCCGATCTGCAGAACACGACGGCCGGAATCTCGTAGCAGGCAAGGGCCTCGCGTGCGAAGTCAGCCGAGATCTTGTCTTCAATTGTGCCCAGCACTATCCATCCCTCTTCATCCTCCGAGGTAATCTCGGAACCGCATACGTAGCACTCGGTAACGTCGTCACCAAGCTCGGAGTTACATTTTGGACATAACACCACTGGTGCTTCGCTCCTTAAGCCCTTCTACCAAACGAGCTATATCACGGTCTGTCCGCTTCTCCGTAACCGCGACAATCAGACAGTCGTCGAGACCCTGATACCAGCGCCCGGCACTGATGCCGGCCAGAAGCCCCTTCTCGGTCAGAGCGTTGATGATACGGGACGCTGGTTCGGGTGTTTTGATGGCAAACTCACGCACGAATGGAGCCGGGAAGCAGGCACTGAAGCCATCGAGTGCCGTGATCTGCCGGTACGCCTTCTGCGCCCTTTCGGCTGAGAGCAGAGCCACCTGTCGCATACCGGTCTTGCCCATGAGGGTCATATACACAGAAGCCGTCGTGGCACAGAGCGCCTGGTTGGTGCAGATATTCGAGGTTGCCTTCTCCCGGCGGATGTGCTGCTCTCGCGTCTGCAGGGTTAGCACAAACCCGGTGCGTCCATCCACATCGGTTGTCCGGCTCACAAGCCGCCCCGGCATCTGTCGGATCAGGTCTTTCTTTGCCGCAAAGAAGCCCAGCAGGGGCCCACCGAACGACACCGGTATCCCCAGCGGCTGGCCCTCGCCGATCACGATATCGGCGCCATACTCCCCGGGAGTCCTCAGGATTGCCTGCGCGATAGGATCCACAGCCATGATGACCTTTGCCCCGACACTGTGGGCCGGCTCAACGATGTGCTCGATCTCCTCGAGCAGGCCGAAGAAATTTGGCTGCGCAACCAGGACGCAGGCCGTGCGCTCATCAATCGAGTCCTGCATCCGGCTGTAATCGGTCACACCGTCGGCCATCGGTACATAGATCAGCTCAATCCCGTGACCGGCCAGGTATGTGTCAATGACCTGTCGGTATAGCGGGCTGACCGTGTTGCTGATTACGGCCTTGTTGCGTTTGGTCACCCGGACAGCCAGTAGGACGGCTTCGGCAGCAGCCGACGCTCCGTCGTACATCGAAGCATTGGCAACATCCATCCCGGTCAAACGGCAGATGTGTGTCTGAAACTCGTAGGTTACCTGCAAAGTCCCCTGAGACACTTCCGGCTGATACGGGGTATACGCTGTCACGAACTCCGGGCGGTTGACGATGGCGCCCACTGCCGACGGAATGAAATGATCGTACACACCGCCACCGGCAAAGCAGGTCAAGCCATCATGGCTTTCGCGGGACAATCCCTCGATCTCTGCCAGCAGTTCCATTTCCGAGAGCGCGGGGATATCCAGAGGACGATTCAGGCGAAGCTTCTTCGGGATGCTGTCAAGCAACTGCTCGATTGAGTCGGTGCCGATCCGGTTGAGCATTTTCCGACGATCGTCATCGGTATTCGGAATATAGGGCATAGCCGCCTTTCTGTCTTGTCACTCAACGGGCTGTCGACTGTGGCAGCGCAGCCGACCAGTCAACGCTGGTTGTTTACTCCAATGTACTCTTGTAACCGGCGGGATCCAGCAACTGTTCGACCTGACCGGCCTCAGACACTTTGATCCTGATCATCCAGCCGTCACCATACGGATCTCGATTGATCACCATCGGGTCATCGGCCAGGGCCTCATTGACCTCGACCACTTCTCCGGAGACCGGTGCATACAGGTCAGACACCGCCTTGACGGCCTCAATCGTGCCGAAAGAATCCATCTGCGAAACGTTCTCTCCAACCGAGGGCAACTCGACAAAGACGATATCACCCAACTCACCCTGAGCGTAGTCGGTGATCCCGATGGTTGCGATATCACCGTCAAGACTGACCCACTCGTGCTCTTTGGTGTACTTCAGATCCGATGGAATATCCACACTTGCCTCCTGAACAACATCCTGTGTTTCTACTTCTCTGTCCGGGTCGTTGTTTCGTCTGTTTCTTGAGCAGCTTCTTTGACCTGCGGCCTTGTGACTGTGGCGACTGCCGCCTGATCCGTTTCGGCCGGACGCTTCAACGTCAGACCGGTGCGAACCTGTTCGGCGTCGACCGGTACTTTCTTGAAGGTGCTCTCGAGGAAATTGATGTCGTAGTTGCCGGCTACAAAATCCGGGTGGGCGAAGATCTGCCGGTGGAAGGATACGGTCGTCGGCACCCCTCCCACAATGAACTCGCTGAGGGCGCTGCGCATACGCCGGATGGCTTCATCGCGCGTGCGGGCACGCACGATCAGCTTGGCGATAAGCGAATCATAAAATGGCGGAATAGTGTACTTGGTGTAGACAGCCCGATCGACGCGCACGCCCAGACCGCCCGGGATATGCAATCCCGTGATCGTGCCCGGCCCGGGCCGAAAGTCCTTGCTCGGGTCCTCGGCATTGATGCGACACTCGATCGAACACCACTTGTGAATCAGTTCTTCCTGCTTGTATTCGATCTGCTCTCCAAGGGCAACTCTGATCTGATCCCTGACCAGATCAACTTCGAACGCCTCTTCGGTGATCGGGTGTTCCACCTGGATGCGCGTGTTCATTTCCATGAAATAGAAATTGCGGTCCGCATCGACCAGAAACTCAATCGTCCCCACCCCACGGTAGGCAACATCGCGGGCACCTTTCAGGGCGGCCTCACCCATTCGCTGCCGCAGCTCAGGCGTCATCAGCGGCGACGGCGTCTCCTCGATCAACTTCTGATGGCGGCGCTGAATGGAGCAGTCGCGCTCTCCGAAATGGTAATAGTTGCCATGCGTATCGCCGATCAGTTGTATCTCCACGTGGTGCGGGTTGATAACCAGCTTCTCCATGTAAAGATCGGGGTTGCTGAAGGAGTTGGCGGCCTCGGTTGAAGCCACGTACCAGTTGCGCTCGAGTTCGGCCATGTTGCGACACATGCGCATCCCTTTGCCACCGCCGCCGGCGACAGCCTTGAGCATGACCGGGTAGCCAATTTCCTCCGCGAGTCGTGCTGCGGTATCGAAATTCGGCACCACTCCTTCCGAGCCGGGGATGACCGGCACGCCGGCCTTCTTCATGATTTCTTTTGCCTTGACCTTGTCGCCCAAATCACGAATCTGCTCCGGAGTCGGCCCGATGAAGATGATCCCGCACGACTCGCACACCTCGGCGAAATCGGCGTTCTCGGCCAGAAACCCGTAACCGGGATGGATCGCTCCGGCATTGGTCACCTCGGCAGCGGCAATAATCCGCTTCATATCAAGGTAAGACTTGCCCGGGGCGGGCGGTCCAATGCACACATCTTCATCAGCAAAACGGACGTGCAACGAATCACGATCAGCCTCGGAGTACACAGCCACTGTCTTAAGGCCAAGCTCTTTGCAGGCCCGGATGACTCTCAGGGCAATCTCGCCACGGTTGGCAATCAGTACTTTGTCAAACAAACGTGTTCCCTCATATGTAAGCGGTACCAACAGGTCATGATCAGATGTCGCTGCGGCACCGTTTATAATCCACAAGGCCCCAATATAGGGGAAAGTTCCGTTGGTGACAACATGATTTGCTGATTCCGCGCCAGGCCGAACGTTGGTATTCTGTAGTTACAGTCGCTTGAAATACTTGCGCTTAGGACCATCCACCGGCTCCACGAAAGTCCCCCAATCAAAACCTCTTTCCACCATCCTCCGCTGGCAGTCATCATTGGTGTCGTTGTTGCCCGGGCGCCGGATTATCATGCCGCCGGGCCAGGCGACTCGCTCCTTCGCGGCCAGTTCCTCAAGTGGTTGATCACCAAAGACATATCCGGCAAAGGCAATGTCAGTGAAACGGCTGACGGCGCTGCCGTGTTTACAGATGAAAGGAACAGCGCAATCGTGACTGACAAGCTTTGGCGATGACTCAGATTGTTGTTTGTTTTGACCGAAAATGATGTATAAGTATCGAAACATCCAAACTTCACCTGCGGAGCCCCCCGAAACTGTGAACACGAGACTGGTCGTCCTGACATTGACCGTTGCAGCCCTGCTGGTTACAGCCTGCGGCAAAAAGTCGACCAATGGCCCCACCGGCGACACGACACCGCCTGCGGTTGTCCTTGTGAGTCCGTATGATGGTGCCTCCAACGTCGACATTGAAACGGAAATCCAGGTCACGTTCTCTGAAGCGATGGACCTAAGTACACTCAGTGCCGCCAATGTCGGGCAGTTAGGAGGTCTGTTCGATTACCCGAGCGACTCACAGGTTGTAATCTTCCCCGTGCCGGTGCTGGATTATGGCACCAATTACTCTCTGCTGATCACCACCGGGGTCACTGATACGGCCGGAAACGCCCTTGCGGAGGTCTTCAGCTGGTCATTTACCACTGAGCCGGACCCGGCGACAACCAACCCGGCAGTGGTGACGGTTACCCCGGCGTCCGGCAGCAACACGCATATCGCCTGGGAGCCGATCACAGTGCTGTTTGACAAGGCGATGGACTCCACGAGTTTCATGCCGGGTTCCATCAGCCTCACCAGCGGCTCCACACCTGTTCCGGGTGTGATCACTTATGACCCTCTTGCGGTCACGGCCAGTTTCCAGCCGGATGATACTCTTGACTATGGCACTGTCTACACCGCGACTGTTACCACCGCCGTCGCGGATACGTTCGGCAATCACCTTTCGGAAGCGTTTGTCTGGAGCTTCACGACAGCTGCCGATCCTTTCATACCGTTTGTGAGTTTCAATCCCTTCTATGACAACGCGGTGGTTGACTCACAGGTAAGCATTGCCATGTACGTCCAGCACCCGGTTGGCGTCGACAGCATTCGTTACTACGTGGACGGCGTCTTCGTCCCCGGTGCAACCAGTTACGAAGCCCCCTGGTTCTTTGACTGGGATGCTTCCGGCCTTGACATTGGCCAGGTGGTCGTCCTGACAGCCCGGGCGTATGCCATGGACCGGCAGGGAGAATCTGCCCCCATGTCGGTCATATACCTCTGGGAGCAGATGGCCCTCGATGACAATGCCGAGCAGCTGCCACAGGATGTGGTAAGGATGCTGGCCCGCACCACCGACACCCTTCTGGAGCTGCGCTATGAGTTCTCGGCTGACTGGGCAGACGCCTATCAGGACACCGGGGTCGATCTGGGTGTCTTCTTTGATATCGACGGCAACCCCAACACCGGGCGCAACGAGTTCAATGGTGCAAGTCTGAACGGTATTGGCGCCGAATACCGTATGATCCTGGGACTGCACGGCGGTGACACAGCTATGGCCGTGTGGAGCGCATCGAGATGGAACAAGCTGTTTGACACGACGGGCCTTGCGTACCACCACATTCCGGACTCCACCCGGGTAATGGAAGTCGGCATCGAATGGAGTGATTTCGGCAATCCCTTCGGCGCACGAGTTGTCTCCATCAACGCTTTCTTCCACAGCGCTGACGATATAACCTTCGACTGGGTGCCCAACCAGGGTGAGGGGTATGTAACCATACTCCGCGAGCATCGCTACTACGGCACCTCACCGACGTCAGCAGCGAAGCAGCCGGTGCCGCACAAATCGCAAACTGACGGAAAGCCCCAGCTCCCCAACCCGTTCGAGTGAGTGTGCCGGAGCGCGGGTACCGAAACGACGAGGCGGCGATGATATCTGCATCGCCGCCTCTGACTTTCGAATCCGGAACGTGTCCCTTAGAATTTCTGAAAGCCCTCAGAACTGCCGAAGTCGCCGGAGCTTGACCCGGCAGGTTTCTCGGCCGTGCTTTCGGAGTCGTCCGTATCGCCCCAACGATCTGAACTGGAAACAATCCCCTTGAGCCTGAGGTCGAAATCGTCCGGGTTGGAGGCATTGTTCATGGCTTCCTCGAACGAGATCAGACCTTGCTTGTGCAGTCTCATAATCGACTGGTCGAAAGTCTGCATGCCGTACTGCACCCCGCCCTGCTCCACCAGCTCAGGGATATTGAGGATCTTCTCGGGGTCCATGATGCAGTCGCGGATGGCCGCAGTGGCGATCATGATCTCCAGCGCGGGCACTCGACCGGCACCATCGGCCCGCGCCAGCAACCGCTGGCAGACGACCGCTCTGAGCGTGCCGGCCAGCAGCAACCGAATCTGATCGTGCTGGTGCGGCGGGAAGAACGAAATGATGCGCGTCAGCGTCTCGACGACGTTCATGGTATGCAGGGTGGTAAGCACGAGGTGCCCCGTATCGGCGGCCGTCAATGCGATCGACATGGTCTCCAGGTCTCGCACCTCACCTATCAGAATGGTGTCCGGATCCTGGCGAAAGGCGTGGCGCAGAGCGGAGGCGAAGGTTTCGGTGTCGCCCCCCACTTCGCGCTGGGCGATAATTGACTTCTTGTCCCGGTAGATGTATTCGATCGGGTCCTCAACCGTCACGATATTGTCGTGGCGATTGGCGTTCATCTCCTCGATCATGGCCGCCAGCGTCGTCGACTTACCTGAACCGGTAGTCCCGGTTATCACGATCAACCCGCGGCGCTCATAGGCCAGCTTCCTGATCACTTCGGGAAGCATGAGAGACTCGAACGACGGCACCTGCGTGTTGACCGCACGTATGGCAATGCCGCTGGTGCCCCGCTGGCGGAAGAGGTTGATACGGAACCGCCCCAGTTTGGCCACCGAGAGAGCCAGATCCATCTCGTTCTTTCGCTGGAAGCGTTCGCGCTGCTTTTCGTTGAGTATCTGGCTGACCATCTGATCCATTTGATCGATGGTCACCGGATCGGTCTGAATCTGCTCGAGTCTGCCGTTTACACGGAGGTGGGGCCTGATTCCAACGCGGATGTGAAGGTCCGACGCCTTGCGGTTGAGCATCTCAACCAGCATCTGTTTGAGATTCATTCTCAATCCCTTTCCGACTTGATCACACCTCAGTGCGATCTCGCCTAATCGGGATCGATCAAGAACAGCGTCTGTCCGAACTCCACCGGTTGAGCGTTTTCGACCATGATCTTGACAATCCGGCCGGAGACTTCCGATTCGATTTCGTTCATCAGCTTCATCGCCTCGACAATGCAGACCACCTGGCCGACCGTGATCTTCTCGTTGAGCGACACATACGGCGCGGCATCCGGTGCCGGGGCGGCATAGAACGTACCGACCATCGGCGAGGTAACCGGGACCAGCCTGTCATCGCTCGCAGCCGGGCCAGGCTCAGCAACCGCCACCGGCTTCTCAGCCGGAGGGTCGGCAGGCCGCACCGCCGGCGCTGTCTGCACCACAGTGGCAGCGGTATGACCGTTACCACTGGCGACTTGATCGCCCCGATGAATGATTTTCACCTTCCGTCCCCACGAGGAGACTTCTAATGATTCAATATCGGACTCTTCAACCAGTCGGATTAGCTTCTGAATATAATTTACGTTCATTCACCTACCTCAAAACGGTCAACAACTACGCTCAAGTACTATCGATTCGGGGAAAATGGCGTATTCGGGCAGCTATCCCCTCTTTGCCATACTGCAATAGATTATACCAGTCGGTATTTACAACTCCAACAAATTTTTGGGAGCTTTGTTCAGCACCCGCCCGCCGGTGCGAGTAACCACCACGTCATCCTCGATCCGAACTCCTCCCCACCCCGACAGATACACGCCCGGCTCGATTGTTATAACATTGCCTGCCTTCAGCTTATCATTCGAGAGCGGTGATACGCGGGGGCCCACATGGACAAAATAGCCAATTCCGTGGCCGGTTCCGTGACCAAAGTTGTCGCCGTGGCCGGCTCTGGTAATGATCTTGCGACACACATCATCAACCGCCTTGCCGTCAACTCCCGCTTTGACCTTGCGGATTCCTGCCTTCTGCGCCTTAAGCACCAGGTTGTAGATCTTCTTCTGTTTCGTGTTGGCTTTGCCCAGCACAACGGTTCTGGTCATGTCCGAAACGTATCCCTTGTAGGTAGCACCGAAATCGAACGTGATCAGATCGCCTTGCTCGATCTTCTTGGTTGAGGCGACGCCGTGCGGAAGAGCGCTGCGCCAGCCGGAGGCGACGATAGTCTCGAACGCCGGCTTCTCTGAGCCGAGCATCATCATCTGATACTCCAGCTCAGCGCGGACCTCATTCTCCCTGACCCCGGGTGTGATTATGTTCAGAATGCGCTCAAACGCAATATCGGAGATCTCCACCGCCTTCTCAATCAGAGCGATTTCGGTCTTGTCCTTGACCCAGCCCAGTTCGCTGAGCACGCTGCCGGCGTTGGTAAGGAGGATGTCCGGCAGGGCGTGGCGAATGCGGTTACGCTGGCTGACAGTAAGGTGATCACCGTCGAACCCGCACCGCATGTTCTTCTGGTTGAGCTCCGGGAACTCCTTCAGCTGCCCGATCGGCTCGCCCTTCACAATGTGCACTTTGGCACCCTTGATCTGCTTGGCGGCCTGATCCTTGTAACGGAAGTCCGTGAAGAAGCTCGCTCCTTTGGTCTTGAGGATCAAAAGACCGGCCGAACCGGTGAATCCGGTCAGGTAGCGAATGTGATCAAGGTTCGTGACAATCATACCATCGAGATTCTCTGATATGACTTTCTGTCTTAGCTCGCCAATGCGCTTTGCCGACATAATCAGCGCTCCTTCTCTCGGGACTTCTGTTGACTTTGTTGCAGTTTTTCTCTGATTCTGGGGCTGTCACCGGTGCGACAGAGGTGGTCAAACACCTGTGCGGCCAGACGCGGATAGCCTTGTTTGAGGTACAGATCTCCGAGCGTCTCGGTATAGAAGTAGACCTGCCTGAGCGACCTGTTCGCCGTAGTAGCTTCGGGCTGACGCGGAAGGGTGATCGTACGGGTTGTCTGCTGCCGCTCCTGTCGCATCGGGCAGCACAGGCCACTTCCCCAGGGATCCAGTTGCTGCACACGCTCGTACATGGCCATCGCGCCGAACTCATCGCCGGCAGCGAACTTCATATCTCCGAGGTACTTCAGGGCTACCAGATTACTGGGATCAAGAGACAACACACGGTAGAGCTGCTCGCCGGCAATCTCATGCTGCCCGGCGTGGTACAGGGCACGAGCCAGAATCAGACGCCCGGACACCAGGTTGGGGTTGTCGCGGAGATGCTCACGACATACCTCCACGGCTCGAGAATACCGTCCCTCGGCCAGATACTGTGCTGCCCGCGCCGGCCAGTAAGCACGCGAAGCGAGGGTGTCGGTAACGGGCTGCCTGCTGTCTCCCAAGGGCTTGAACATGGCCGCAAAAAAGCCCATCACCTGACAAAAAGCAAGCTCTATGCGAATCAGTCCTCCAAGCGGCTTCGCAGCAACTGAATGAGACTGGTTGAGGAACGCCCCTGGCGCATCCTGACGCGACGAACCTTCCCCCCGTACGACTGCACAAATGTGGCACCGACAATGTCCTCAATCGCCCAGTCGGCACCTTTGACGAGCACATCGGGTCGTATGGTCATAATCAGTTTCTCGGGGGTTTCCTCGCTAAAAATGACCACGTAGTCCACAGGTCGCAACGAAGAAAGAATGATCGCTCGGTCGCGCTGGTTCTGGATTGGTCGATCCGGTCCCTTGATACGCCGCACGGAAGCATCGGAGTTCAGGCCCACGATCAGAACGTCGCCGAAGGATCGGGCCGAGGCGAGGTAGTCGACGTGCCCCCGGTGGAGGATATCAAAGACCCCGTTGGTGAAAACGATACGCCGGCGCTCCCGTCGAAGACGCCTGATCAGCAGCGGAAGCTTGCTGCGCGCTATGACTCGACTGATTGCTTTCATGAACAGATGCCCATCGTCCGCAAGGGAGCGTCGCCTCAGATCTTCAAGGTGGTTCGGGCCAGATTCCCGTTTTTCAGGTGGAACTGCAGATCCTGTTTGAGCTCGTCGATCGTGACCGTTGCGGTGCCGACCTCCCGGACGGTGATACCAGCGGCAGCGTTGGCGATCACGGCAGCTTCGGCAAAATCCGCCCCGGCGCAGGCAGCCGCGGTGAAAGTGGCGATGACAGTGTCTCCGGCGCCGGTGACATCAAACACCCTGCGGGCAAACGTGGGGATGTGGGTCGGCTCCTCGCCGGCGCGGAACAGCGACATGCCATCCGGGCCGCGCGTGATGAGAATCGATTCAGCCTCCAGACGTTTGATCAGACCGTTGCCGACCTCGATCAGGTCCTTCTCTGATTGAATGCGAAGCCCGTAGGCAAAACCTGCCTCATGGTGGTTGGGCGTAATGACCGACACCCGCTTGTAGTTGTGAAAATTCGTCTCCTTGGGATCGACGCCGATGAAGATGCCCCGTTTCAGGCACTGCTCGATCACGCGGGTGAGCACATTGGGATTGATCACGCCTTTACCGTAGTCGGAGATGATCACGGCATTGATTTCATCGAGCACCGACATGAACCGCTTGAGTACCTGGTTCTCGGTTGCAGAATCGAGCGGATGACGGTCCTCGCGATCCGCCCGCACCACCTGCTGGCTGTGGGCCATGATGCGTGTCTTGATTGTGGTCTGTCGCGAAAGATCATGCACCACGAAATGGCTCGATATCCCCTTCTCCTTGAGCAGGCGCGCCAGTTTGACCGAGGCCTCGTCCTCACCGACCGTTCCCAGCAAAATCGGCTCATCGCCGAGCGTCTTGATATTCGCGGCAACGTTGGCAGCACCACCGAGCAGCAGCCTGCTCGACGTAATCTCAACTACCGGCACCGGCGCTTCCGGGGAAATGCGGTGTACAGCGCCAAAGAGGTACTCATCGAGCATGATATCGCCAAGGATGAGTATGCGTGCTCGCCCCATCTGCGAGGTTACGGCTTCGATTCGCTCAGCTTGCAGGGTCATCGGTTGGGGCTCGATCCGTCGGAGGCATGTTCTGCCGGTTCCAATTCATGTTTGACATAACTTAGGAATATATTAAAATGGCTTATCAGTGACAAGCGAAGAAATACCCGAAAAGGACTTACCTCATGGCTCACAATCAACAACCTCCGCAGCAACGTCTCAACATCGAACTCGGCGACAAGGAGGCCGAGGGGATATACGCCAATCTTGGCCTGATCATGCACTCGCCAACTGAGATCATCATTGACTTTGCCCGTGTGATGCCGCGACTACCAAAGGCGAAGGTGCTGTCCCGTATTATCATGACTCCGATGCACGCCAAGCTGCTGCATCAGGCACTGGGAGAAAACCTCAAGAAGTTCGAGACCCAGTTCGGTGAGATCAAAATCCACGGAGGCGCCGACCGTCCCGACAAGATCATCGGTTTCGAATCCAGCACGCAGCGCACCGGCGACAACGATTAATGACCAGCGGGTACTTCTCATTAGTCCTGCACTGCCACCTGCCGTATGTGCTGTCACATGGCACCTGGCCGCACGGCAGTGACTGGCTGTATGAGGCAGCCGCCGAGACTTACCTGCCGTTACTGCAAGTAATCGATGAGCTGGTCAGCGATGGAGTGTCGCCCCGCCTGACGGTCAGCCTCTCCCCTGTTTTGTGTGAGCAGCTTGCTGATCGACGTTTCAAAGATGGCTTCATAATCTATCTTGACAACCGTATCGATGCCGCCGAGCGTGACCAGTCGGAATTCTTGCACCTCGGGCGCGCTCGAATGCACGCCAATGCCGCCGACACCGAAAGACGCCACCGACGAACGCGCGACCATTTCGAGTCTCTCCTCCGGAACATCCCGGCCCGGTTTGGAAGGCTGGCCAAGGCCGGGCACATCGAGCTGATCACCTGCGGAGCAACTCATGGTTACTACCCCCTGCTGTCCCGCGATGAATCCCTGCAGGCGCAGACGCGCATGGCTGTGGAGTCACACCGGCACCACTTCGGCATCAGGCCGCGTGGCATCTGGCTACCCGAATGCGCTTACCGCCCGGCCGGAGAGTGGACTCCGCCAGTAGCTATCAGAGGCAAGCGTGAACCATATGTACGGACCGGTGTTGACCAGGTCCTTGCCGGCAACAGCCTTGAGTATTTTGTGGTCGACTCCGCACTGTTGCCGGGTTGGGAAGGCACCCGACCTCGCGCCTCAAGCGCTGACCTGCATCAATCGCTGGCCGGCCGCCTCGCGCGCGGCATGACCGTTCCCGCCGAGATTGGCCACATCTCACCCCATGAGCTGTTCCAGGTGAAATCGGGACAGGAACCCCAAAGGCCGATTGCCGTCTTTGCGCGAGACCCTCAGACCGGCGCTATGGTCTGGTCCGGCGAGCACGGTTACCCCGGCGATTCGGTGTACCTCGAATTCCACAAGAAGCACTACCCGGGAGGCCACCGCTACTGGGCAGTGACCGCCAGAGAAGCCGATCTGGGAGCCAAAAAGGAATACGCTGCCGAAGCGGCCAACCAAAGGGCCGGTGAGCACGCCGAGCATTTCGTCACCCGCATCAGGGAAATTCTCTCCGAGGCGTATCAATCAAGCGGCACAGCCGGCGTGCTGGTAGCTCCCTACGATGCCGAGTTGTTTGGTCACTGGTGGTTCGAGGGACCGGTGTTTCTCAAGGCCGCACTAAGAATTCTCTCCGGTGATCAGTCTGTGCAGCTCAGCACTCTCTCCGAGCATCTGGACCGTACCCCGAAGCGACAAACTGTCACCATCTCGGAGGGCAGCTGGGGCCTGGAGAACACGCACATGGTGTGGGTCACCGAGAAAAACGAATGGACCTGGTACCTCGTGTACGAGGCTGAGTCCGTGATCACACGCTGGGCGCGGTTCTGGCGGGATCACCCGGACCGGCAGACAGACGAGTTGACCGCCATCCTGAAACAGGCGGCCCGGGAGTTAATGCTCCTGAGCGCCTCCGACTGGCAGTTTCTGATCGCCTCCGATTCTGCCGCCGATTACGCCGAAAACCGGGTCAAGGAGCACTATAGCGACTTCAAACGGCTAATCCAACTTGCCCAGGTGTGTCTGAGTGAGGGCGGTCTTCTTGAGGGTGATCGGCAGTTCCTGCACGAGTGCGAACGCAAAGACCGGCTATTCTCCAGTATTGACCTGAACTGGTTTGCCGGCTGAGCGACATTGCGGTATCGCGGCGCCAGCACAGTCTGTTGCCGGCTCACTTTTTTTGTTGCCGAAACCCTTTGCTGACAGACAACTTCACCACATGTCCCTGGCCAAGAGCACACAGAAGTGCCCCTACTGCAAGGAAACCATTGCAGCCGGGGCCAGCCGCTGCAAGCACTGCCATGCTGACCTGAAGACGCCCAAAAGGCACTGGCTGACACGGATCAATAACTTCCGCGCCGGGTTTCTGGGCGGCGTGCTGTTTGCGCTGGTGCTGTTTGTCCTGGGTTACCTCCACTTCTCGTAGCGGGCAGTTGCCGCGGCACATTATGTGATTGCGGCAGTCAAGCTTATGCTGGCTTATCCGATAATCATGATAGAAGCATCAACTGCGAAACTGCATCAGATTTGAGTTCTGTATCTATGGAGAAAAGACACTATGAAAAAGAGGGGCAATATCCTCGTTGTTGACGACGAGAGCGTCATCCGCCAATTGCTGGTCAGGACGATTTCCCGAGATGGCTACAGCGTTTCAGAGGCCTCAGATGGAGTCGCGGCACTTGAGGTGCTCAATAAGTCTCATTTTGACATCGTAGTCTCCGACATTAAGATGCCGCGCATGAATGGTATGGAGTTACTGACCGAGATTCGCTCCAAATACCCGGGGGTCTCGGTGGTTCTCATCACGGGTCACGGCTCGGAATACAACGCTGAGGCGGTCACAGAGGCCGGCGCCGACCAATTCATAACCAAGCCGTTCAAGAACACAGAAATCTCCCGCACCCTGGCAACCCTGTTTAACAGCCGTGAACAGCAGCGAAAGGCATAGGTCTCCGACGGTGCTCCTGGGGCCGGTCGGTTTTCGCACCTCGCCCGGTAACAGGCTGTTCAGAACCGCAGACAGATGCCGACACAACAAGTAGGAGAACTGAGCCTTTCAAAAATAGCTGATGCTGCCGCGGGCGGCTGCAGGGCTGACCTCAGGGAGCTGGCAGTAGCAAAACCAACAGCAGTGCGCACCTGTCAGAAGTGGCCCGGGGGAAGTCCTGATCGTCTGATCTGCATGTTCGGGGAGAGCACAATTAGTTACTATGACCGAAGCAGGGAAATCGAACAAGGGCGGATTCTCATCAGGGCGCAGGCGAAGGCAGGCCGCATATAGCCTCTTCGCAGCCGCCACCTACATCCTCGGGTATGCGTACCTGTATGAAATGATGGGCACCGGAGCGGGCATTCTCCTCGTGGTCCCGGTCATGCTGCTGGCCTGGTTCTTCGGTCTGAGAATCGGCCTTCTTGCCGGTCTTGGCGCCATCGTCGTCAACACCATCCATCTGAATCTTGTTGGCTACAGCGGCATCGATGCGATCTTCCACCGCCCCGGCTGGATGGGCTCGATCATCCTTGTCGCCATCGGCGGCCTGATCGGGTACCTGAGTGACATCCGCAAGCAGCTCCGGACAGAACTGCGCCGGGTACAGGCACTCCAGAAGGCCTGCGACAAGCGAGGCCATCACTTCCAGACTGTTGTCGAGCAGGCCCGTCAGCCGATACTTATCGTCCGCGATGGCAGAATCATCTGGACCAACAAAGCCACCACCGAGGCAACCGGCCATGATGCGCAGACGCTCACGAGCACGCCGTTTTTGGAGTTTGTCCACCCCGATGACCGCCAGGAGGCCCGAGATATCTACATGCGCCGGGTTGCCGGCCGGCAGGCCCCGGACACACACCAGCTACGCGTCATAGCGGCTGATGGCTCGACCCGATGGTTCCAGAACAGCGGGGGCACGATAGACTGGTTCGGCGAGGCGGCCACCATGAACTTCCTGACCGATATCACCGACCGCAAGCAGACCGAACAGGCACTGGTGCTGGAACGTGATCGGCTGGCCAACATCATCGAGGGCACCGATGCCGGCGTGTGGGAATGGAATGTGCAGACAGGTGAAACCGTCTTCAACTCCAGGTGGGCGGAGATGCTGGGCTACAGCCTTGAGGCTCTCTCTCCGATCTCGGTCGAAACATGGAAAGCGCTGATGCACCCTGAGGACCTGATGGAAGCTGAGGCGTGCCTGCAGCAGCACTTCGACGGCGAACTGGAGCACTACGAACTGGAATTCCGGATGAAACACCGCGACGGCCACTGGGTATGGATTCTGGATCGGGGTCGCATCATCACGCGCGATGGTGACGGAAAACCGTTGCTGATGTTTGGAACGCACACCGATATCAGCCGGCGCAAAGCAAACGAACACGCCCTGCTCGAAAGTGAATCGCGCCTGCGGGCCATTACCGATTCGGCCCAGGACGCCATCGTAATGATGGACCCGCAGGGACACATCTCTTTCTGGAATCCCGCCGCAGAGAGGATATTTGGTTACTCAGCGAAAGAAGCCCTGAGCCGCAACCTGCACCAGTTGCTCGTACCTGAACGCTATCATGACGCTCACAACAAGGCCTTTGCAGACTTCCGGAGTACCGGCGAAGGTAACGCGGTAGGCAAGACGGTCGAACTGGAGGCATTGACCAAAGCTGGCCATGAAATCTCGATCGAGTTGTCGCTGTCTGCCATCAAGCTCAACGATGACTGGCATGCGGTGGGCATCATGCGGGATGTCACTGACCGCAAGGAAGCCCAAATCCGGCTTAAGCAGACGCTTGACCAACAGGATGCCATCTTTGAAAGCAGCCTCGTCGGTATCATGGTCCTGCACGATCGCATTGTAACGAAGGTTAACCCGCGCATGGCCCAGATGCTCGGATATGAACCACACGAGATCGAGGGCCGTAACCCGGAGCAACTCCATCTGTCATATGACAACTTCGTTGATTTCGGCGAAAAGTACTACTGGCGCCTGGCCGAAACGGAAATCGTACACATTGAGTACCCACTGCGACACAAGGACGGTCACACCGTCTGGTGTCAGTTCAACGGCAAGGCCATCGCCCCCCCTGACTTGTCGCGGGGAGCCGTCTGGATCATCGAGGACATGACCGAACGCCGCGCGGCACAGGAAGCGGTGCGCAAGTCCGAACAGAAACTCTCTCTGCATGTCAAGGAAACGCCGCTGGCCTACATTGAACTGGATACAGACTTCGTGGTCAGTGCCTGGAACCCGGCGGCAGAGAAGACTTTTGGTTATAGCAGCGAGGAAGCGATTGGATCAAGTGCCGCCGATCTGATTATCGTTGACAGCACTCGACAACATCTCAGCGCCGTCTTCCAGCAAATACTTGATAATACAGGCGGTCGGCGCAGCACGAACATCAACCGCACGAAAGATGGGCGCATCATCACCTGCGACTGGCACAACACGGCCCTGACCGATGAGGCCGGCCATGTGACAGGAATTGCCTGCCTTGCGATGGACGTCACGGAGACTAAGCGGGCCGAGGAAGAGTTGCGACGCAGTGAGCAGCGGTTCCGACTGTTCTTCGAGCTGGGCATGATTGGCATGGCCATAAAATCGCCGGACATGACCTGGATCCACTGTAACGAGCGCCTGTGCGAGATGCTGGGTTACACTCGCGAGGAACTGATGCAGGCCAGGTCGACAGAGCTGTCCCATCCCGATGACCGCGAGGCATCTCTGGCGGCTTATCAACAGATTGCCACCGGCCAGACCGACTCTTACACGCTCGAGAAGCGATTCATGCACAAGTCCGGTGAGATTGTCGAGGTCATGGTATCAGCGAAGTGTCTGCGCAACAGCGACGGTTCCGTACGCTCGATCCTTGCACTGTACCAGGACATCACGGCCCGCAAGCGCGCCATGGAGGCGCTGGCGAAATCCGAGGCGCAGAACCGGGCCATCGTCAGCGCCCTGCCGGACCTGATGTTCAGGATGAGGCGCGACGGCACCTTTGTGGATTTCAACGATCCTGATGGAGTGAAGCTGCTGCGCGACCGGCACGCGATCATCGGCAACACGCTGAAGGACCTTGATTTCCCGACTGACTTCGTGTCCCTCGTCAATTCGAACGTTGAGAAGTGTCTGGACAGACGCAGGCTCAGGACATTCGAGTACAGCATGCCGGTCGACAATCAGATGCGCCACTACGAGGCGCGCGTCACACCCTGCGGACCCGATGAGGTTCTCTTTCTGGTGCGCGATGTCACCGAGCGTCGCAACGCTATCGACAGAGTTCGCCAACAGGCCGATTTCCTCAAGTCGGTGCTGGAGTCAATCCCGCACCCATTCTATGTCATCGATCCGGAGACCATGGGCATCAAGATGGCTAACTCTGCCACTCACGAGGGCCCCCTGCCCGAGGGTGCCACCTGCCATCTTCTCACACACAACTCCGAGACACCATGCTCCGGCAAGGACCATCCCTGTGCCGTGAAGAGAGTGCGGGAGAACCTGAAACCATACACAGTGGAGCACACGCACTTCGACGGTGACGGCAAGCCCCGCACAGTTGAGGTGCGCGCCTTCCCGGTTCTGGAAAACGGCAACCTGACCGACATCATTGAATACAGCACCGACATCACAGAGCGTAAGCGCGTCGAAATGCGGCTGGCCATGCTCGCCACATTTGCAGAGAACAACCCCGGAATGATCGTGACGCTGGATAGCGACGCCCACCTGCAGTATACCAACCCGGCAACCGAGTCGAATCTCGCACGTATGGGGCTGTCCGTTGAAGAGATAGCACGAGTTCTGCCCCACAACGTCAGAGACCTGATCCACCGTTGCGTCAGCAACAGCGAGACTATTCAGGGGCTGGAAGTCCGATTTGGTCGCAACACCCTGCTCTGGGATTTCCATCCGGTACCGGGCCAGAGCATCGTCCACGCTCTTGCTGAGGACATCACTGACAGGGTCCACAGGGAACAGGAGTTGCGAAAGCTGTCCCACGCCATCAATCAGTCACCGACGATTGTCATTATCACAGACCCCGAAGGTACCATTGAGTACGTCAACCCCCACTTCACTCGCGTCACGGGCTACTCGCTGGTCGAGGCCGTCGGCAAAAAAGTGAACATCGTGCGTTCCGGGCGCCAGGACCAGGCCTTCTACCGTGAGCTGTGGGAGACAATCACAGCGGGGCAAACCTGGAATGGTCGGATTCAAAACCGTCGCAAGAGCGGCGAGATCTACTGGCAGCGAACCACTATCTCCCCCATCTTCGGAGAGGACGGCAAGATCACCAGCTTCCTTAGTGTTGCCGAGGACATCACCTCGGAAGTCCGGGCACAGCAGCAACTGATGGAATCAGACAAGCTGGCGGCTATCGGCACCCTTGCTGCCGGTGTCGCCCATGAATTCAAGAACTACCTCGGGGGCATCATCGGCAACGCTTCGTTTGCCATGGATGATTTGCAGGAGGAAGGTGGCTTAGAGGCTGCAAGAGAGACGTTCACCCAGATCATCGAGATGGGCGAGAAGGCCAACGACGTCGCTATGTCGCTGCTGACCTTCTCCAGAACACAGCCTGACGACTTCAGCCCCGAGGACCTCAGGAAGGTCATCTCGCGGTCGATAACCATGGTCGAGAAGGAGCTCATCAACCAGTCGATCGAAATCGTCACATACTTTCAGGAGGACATCCCACCGGTGGAGGTTTCAGCCTCCAGGATACAGCAAATTCTCATGAACCTGTTCATCAACGCCCAGCATGCAGTCGGCAGCGATGGTGTCGTCACGGTGGCGCTGGTCAGGGAGGGCGACCTTGTGCATATCAAGGTTGGGGACACCGGTCCGGGGATACCGCAGCAGAACCTCGGGAAGATCTTCGACCCATTCTTCTCCACCAAGGGCGTATGGGGCGAGGATGAGCTGGCCGGCACGGGGATGGGGCTGGCAATCGGTCGCAATATTGCCCGGGAGCACGGGGGCGACTTGACAGTCGAGTCCGTGGAGGGCGTTGGCAGCTGTTTCACCCTGACCCTGCCCCTCAGTCGGGAGCCAGGCAGGACTGCAACGCCCTACCCTGAAAAGAACCGCGACATACGGCTGCTGTTGTTCACGCTCAACCGGAAGATCCTCTCGCATTATCATCCGCAAGCCAGTGCCGAAAGGGTGAACCTGATGGCGGTCGACTCCCGGGAGGCAGTCAGCGAGAACCTTCGGCGGGTGGCCGATACCGTCATCTGCGATGCTCGCTTCTGCGCCAAAATCGAGCTGTTCCGCATGGCGCAAACCTGTATGGAGCAGGACGTGCCGTACATCATGATAAACTGCGGCCAAATGGAGTACCAGCTCGCCGAACTGTTCGAGAAATCCAGACGTAACTTCAAGGGACTGCCGGCTCTGCAGCGTGTGCTGGAGTGCATCGAGAGCAAAGATCTATCGCCACAACGAACCACAATTCCGCCCACTGGCAAGCCAAAGCCCTTGTCCACCCCCGGTTGATCGGATTGATGATGTGCGTTGATAAAAGGTAAACGCGAGCAGACAAACGGCCGTACCGTCAGCGTCGCACGAGCACCTCAACGATGCGCTGTCCTTCTACCCGTGAAACCTCGAACTGAATGCCGTACCACTGGACAAGCTGGCCCTCGCTGGGCACAGACCCCACCAGATCATAGATCAACCCACCCACCGTGTCGTTGTCACCGGGGTCATACTCGACGTTAAGCAGTTCCTGAAGCTCTTCAACCAACATTGAGGCGCTCGCCAGGTATCGTCCGTCGGGCATCTGCTGGAACAGATCGCTCTCATAGTCGTGCTCATCGCGAATCTCGCCGACAATCTCCTCGATAATGTCCTCCAGTGTTACCAGCCCGGCGACCCCACCATACTCATCGACAACAATAGCGATATGCAGGCTCTTCAGACGGAACTCCCGCAGCAGTTCACCGATAACCTTGGATTCCGGGACGAAATAGGGTTCCCGCAGGTAGTCATCAATGACGAAACTCTCACCGGGCTGAGGCATCCGGTTGAACAGGTCCTTGACATAGACAAGCCCGACAATGGAGTCTATCGAGCCGTCGTACACGGGGTAGCGCGAATGCCCGTCCCTGGCCACCAGTTCGCGAATCTCGGGGAACGTCATGTTCTTGTTGATGGCGGTCATATGAATGCGCGGGATCATGATCTCGCGGACTACCGTCTGATCCAGAAGGAAGATCTGGCCGATCATCTCCTTCTCGTCTTCCTCGATAATCCGCTCATCAATCCCGGCGTCCTCGGCGAGGGTCTCAATAGCGCGCTCCACCAGGTCTTCCTTCTCTTCTTCGGTCACCGCCTCGCGCTGACGACCGCGAAGCAGCAGCGCTCGATAGGCTTTCACCACCGGCAGGAGGAAGGTGTAAAGGACCGAAACCAGCCAGAAGTGACGGTTCATAGACATACTGATTGCGCGACGAGACGCTCTCCTCGGCAGATACTCGACAAAATACACAAACAGCAGCCAGACCAGTATCAGGCCCAGCATGAACACAATCCAGTCGCTGACCTCGAGTCCCCGGGCAAGCGAACGCAGGAGCAGGATGGCGCAGCCCGTGATGACGATCAGCACCAGCGATTTGAACAGCATCGCCGTCTGCACAAAGGCGCGTGGATCGCGGCTGAGTTTCTCAAGGAACTTCCGCCGACGATTGGACACTCTCGGAATGATCTGTCTAATCTCGTCAGGGTCAATGTGCATCGACAAGGCGTACAACGAAATGCCGTAGCCCAGGAAGTAACCCGACAGAATGGCGGCTATCGCAACCCACTCACTTCCCATGCTCACCGCCGTGATCCTCGACCTGTGTCAGAAAGAAATCCTCGCGCTGCTGCATGCGCCTGAGCGACTCATCGTCCTCGTGGTCCCATCCGGCCAGGTGCAACATGCCGTGCGCAAAAAGCCGCAGTAACTCCTCGGTGAATGACACGTTGTAGGTACCGGCCTGCTGCAAAGCGCGGTTACAGGATATGTATATCTCGCCGAACGTGCCGCCATCCTCGTGAATGTCATCGACAACGAACGAGAGTACATCGGTCGGACGGTCCAGTCCGCGAAACTCCCGGTTCAGGACCTTGATGCGCTCATCGTCGACAAACACAACGTTAATCTGCGACGGGAACATCGGATCGAACTCATGAGCAACGATGGACTGGAACAACCGCCGCAGCTTCTGACGTGGAATCCGGGCCGGAGTCTCTTTGAAGATATGCAGTTCCATCAGGATCTGGCCTTGACCTGTTCCCTCGTGGGATAGACCACGCGATGGTGAAACGCGCCGACCAGCACCTTCAGAAACGCCTCCCTGATGCGGGCCAAATCGCGCAGCGTGAGGGGGCATTCGTCAAGTTCGCCGGCCGCCACGCGATCGTCGATGATCCGCTGAATCAGGGTTCGGATTCGGGCCGGCTTGGGATCATCGAGCGTCCGACTGGCGGCCTCCACCCCATCGGCCAGCATACAGATTCCTGTCTCCTTGATCTGCGGTTTGGGTCCGGGATAGCGGAACTTATCGGGGGACACGTCCTCATCTCCCTCCTCCAGCGCCTTATTATAGAAATAGGTCATGACCATAGTGCCGTGATGCTCCTCGATGAAGTTCAGCACGTCATCGGGAATATCAGCCGCTTCACCAATGGCGCGGCCCTTCTTGACATGAGCGGCAAGGATAAGAGCAGACATGGAGGGTGTCAACTCATCATGTTTGGACTTGATACTGAGCTGGTTCTCCACGAAGTACTCCGGTATCTCCATCTTGCCGATATCATGATAATACGTCCCCACCCGCGCGAGCAAATGGTTCGCCCCGATTTCCTTGGCCGCAGCCTCACACAAGTTGCCGACGTTGATGACATGGTGATAGGTCCCCGGTGCTTCCAGCGCCAGCCGCTTGAGCACGGGGTGGTTCATGTCCGACAGTTCAAGCAGACGGATATCGGTGGTAATGCCAAAAAGCGACTCAAAGACCGGCAACACACCGATTGTCAGAAAGACCGCAACAAGGGCGCTGACCACACCATAGCCCATTTCTGTCGGGATGTCAGTCGAAGGTGTCAGGCGCAGCCCCTCAATGATGGGAATTATCACAACATAAGCAAGGGCGGTCAAGAACATGATCTTGAAGAAGTCTGACCGTTTTGTGACAGATCGCGATGTGAGACAGGCAACCGTACCCACAAACATCGTCACCAGGGCCAGCGGGAAATTGAACCGATGCATGATCCCCAGCAGCAGTGCGAGCACGACGGTGGCGATGATCCCCACCTCGGCATCAAAGAGCACGGTTACGAGCATAGCCAACATGGCCACCGGGAACAGGTACATAGATAGGCGCAACTGCTCACCGGCCAGCCAGACGAGGAACAGCACCAGTCCGAAGATCAGCAACAGCGCGAGTATTTTGGGGTTGGAGTGAAATAACTCCCGCCGGAAGTAGAACAGGAAAAAGTACAGCCCGCCGAATGCCGCGAAGCTGAAGAAGACACGCGCCGCCGCCGGCAACCACGCCTGAATTCCGCCCTCACGAGCCGCACGTTCGCGGCTCAGTCGAGACATTTCGCGAAGGATTCGTTCCTGCCTCTCATTGATCCTGTTGCCGGATCGAGCAATAATATCACCCTCGCGGACGACTTCCTTGATCTCGGAGATGGCCTCAAGTTCCTCCTGTACCCGGCGATTGTACTCGTTGGTAGCCAGGCGAAGGTTGGGCTGGATGAACGTTCTGCCCACAAGGTAGTTAAACTCAACATCGACACTCGAGTCTGCCGCATAAGCCTCGTTGAGGGCCGAGAGCAGTTGCACGTTCGCCTCGGCCAGCGGCAGCACCCGATCCCGGGAGTGGATTGACTCCCGATCACCGCGCCGAACAAGCACGCTCTTACTCCGGGTTTCGGGAATGGTAGCCTCATTGGGCAGTACACCAACCTTATAAATCTCGTCCTGCAATATCTGCTGAAGGCGCGAAACGGCGCGATTGAGATCGGGTCGCCTCAGTGACTGCAGAATCGCCTCCCGCGAGAGCATCGGAAAGCGTCCCGCGACCAACTGCGCCAGATCGCCCATAGTCCCGGCGCCAAGGGTGTCGTGGGCCTGACGCAATGAGTCTATAAGGAGCCCATACCGCCTCAGGTCGATAAGCGACTGATTGACTATAACGGTGTCAGCATCGAGCACAAACGGAACAGCCGCCCGAATCAACTCCCGCTCCTCGCGAAGCTCACGTTCTGTCTTGTATACGACAATCTGAAATGGAGCAAGGACATCCTCGAGCGAGATCTCCCCCTCTCGCGGCATATTCAGGGGATCGAAAAGGTTCTCGCCCGGATAGAACACTCCCACGATGAAAGCGGCCACGACCAGCATTATCCCCTTGTTCACACGGGACCGAAGTGTCGGCTGCTGTGCCTGACGGCTCTCCGACTGCACCTTGAGAAACCGCTTGATGGCGCGGCGCAGCTTAATCAGGATGGAAAACATGAGGCGAAAATCCCTTTCGCGGGCCTATCGCTGACGACCACCTTCCCAGCGTTCATAGGCCGTGATAATCTTCTGCACCAGGAAATGACGGATAACGTCCTTCTCCGTCAGATACCGGAACTCTATTCCCTTGATCCCGGAGAGGATCTTTTGGACCGTAATCAGCCCCGACTGCTGTGGTTTGACCAGATCGATCTGCGTGACATCACCAGTGATGATCGCCCGGGATCCCTCGCCGATACGAGTAAGGAACATCTTCATCTGGGCACTGGTGGTATTCTGAGCCTCATCGAGCACCACGAAGGCATCATTGAGGGTGCGTCCCCTCATGAAAGCCAGTGGTGCAATCTCGATAATACCGATTTCCAGCAGCTTGCGCGCCTTGTCCGGCTGCAACATGTCATACAGAGCGTCATATACGGGGCGCAGATACGGGTCCACCTTGGCACGAATGTCCCCGGGCAAGAACCCGAGTGACTCACCAGCCTCGACCGCGGGCCGGGTGAATACGATTCGGCTCACCTTGTTGGCCTTCAGTTCGGCTACCGCCATGGCCACCGCCAGGAATGTCTTGCCCGTCCCTGCCGGCCCGATTGCGAAGACGATGTCGTTCTTGCTGACTGCCTCAACATATCTGGTCTGCCCGACTGTCTTGGGCTTGATCTCCTTACGCAGTGAGTTGACCAGCAGACTGGCAGTCGAGATTTCCGTCGCAGGACCCTCGGCGCCTTCCTTGACCATTGCGATGGCGTAGTTGATATACTGCTGCGTAATATAGTCCCCCTGCCTGATCCTCGTGATCAGGTCCTGCAGAACACGCATCGTCTTCTCTACCGCCTCGGCGGGGCCTTCCACAACGACCTTGTCGCCGCGGGCCACTATCTTGCCATACAACTGCGCTTCGAGAACACGCAGGAACGCATCCCCCTGCCCGAACAGCAGCCGCTGATCGATTCCCTCGACAGAGAGGGACCGGACAACCTTCTCGTCTAACTCCAAACTCATTACCCGTCTTGTTGTTGACTCTCCTCTTTCAGACACAATCCCAGCTCTTCAAGCTGCTCGGGATCGATGGGACTGGGCGCGCCATCCATCAGCGACTGGGCCGCCGTTGTCTTCGGAAACGCTATAACATCCCGAATGGATTCCGTCCCGGTCATTATTGTCACAATGCGGTCAAGCCCGGCTGCGATACCAGCGTGGGGTGGCGCACCATATTCGAGCGCACGAAGCAGAAAGCCAAACATGCGCTCGGCGCGATCCTTGTCGATACCAATAATCTGCAGAATCATCTCCTGCAGCTCGCGTCGGTTGATACGCTGCCCGCCCGAGGCAAGCTCCCACCCGTTGAGCACCATATCGTACTGGATGGCTCGGGCGCGACGCCAGGGATGCTTCGGATCACTCAGGGGCACGGTTGACGTGAAGCCCTCCTCGATCAGTCCCAGGTCGTCTTCGTGAGGGTGGGACACGATATTGTGCATGGCCATCAGTCGGCCGGATTCCTCATCATACTCAAACAACGGGAACTGCTCAACCCACAGCGGCCGCCATGCCGACCGGTCCACCAAAGCGTGTTCGCGTCCCAGATGCAGTCGCAACTGACCGAGAATGGACTCGGTTTTGATCGGCTTATCGGAGATGATGAAAAGCGCATCCCCCGGCTCAGCATTGGCCTTCCCGCAAATGCGGCCGGCTGCCTGTTCGCCGAGGAACTTCATGATCGGGGACTTATCGCCACCGTCTGCACGGAGGATGTAGGCCAGCCCCCCGGCACCATGCTTCTTCGCCAGGTCCGTCAGCGCATCGACCTGCTTGCGTGAGTAGCTGCCCCCACCCTTGAGCACAATGCCCTTCACCACCCCGCCGGCCGCGACATTGTCTGCGAATACCTTGAACCCGCAATCGGCCACCTCTGCTGTCAGGTCCACCAATTCCATCCCGAATCGAAGATCCGGCTTGTCGATCCCCCAGCGGTTCATGACCTCATCGTAGGTGTACCGCGGGAATGGTATACTCAGATCGACATTGAGCATCTTCTTGAACAGGTCGGTCATCATCCGCTCAGCCACGCCATAGACATCCTCGGGAGTTACAAAGGACATCTCCAGATCGATCTGGGTGTGTTCCGGCTGGCGGTCGCTGCGGAGGTCTTCATCGCGCAGGCATCGCGCGACCTGGAAGTACTTGTCATATCCCGAAATCATGAGAACCTGCTTGAACAACTGCGGCGACTGCGGCAGGGCATAGAAACGACCATGCCAGACACGGCTGGGGACGACGTAGTCCCGCGCGCCCTCGGGAGTCGACCGAATCAGCAGTGGCGTTTCGATTTCGTAGAAGTCCTCGCTCGACAGAAAATTGCGAACCGCCAGGGTAGCCTCGTGACGGAACCGAATCCGACGTTGCAACGGCCCGCGGCGCAAATCCAGATAACGATACTCAAGCCGCAGGGTCTCGGCGGCGCTGCAGTCCTCGGTGACTTCGAAAGGTGGAGTCTTCGAGGGGTTCAAGGTCCAGAAATCACTGACCACGACCTCGATCTCGCCTGTCGGCATCTTCGTGTTCACTGTTCCCTCGGGTCGAGGCTGAACCACGCCCTCGACCGCGACCACCCACTCATGGCGGGCACGGTTGGCCTCGGCTAATACCTCATGGCTGACCTGATCGGGATTAAGAACCACCTGGGTTAGTCCGTACCGATCGCGCAGATCGATAAAGAACAGACCTCCGAGATTGCGGTAGCTGTTGACCCATCCGTTGAGGCGTACCTGCTGCCCGGTGTGATCGGCACGCAACTCGCCGCAGTCGTGAGTCCGTTTCAATTGCGAATAGGGTGGCACGTAACTTGTTTAACTCCTTGCAGTTTATAACATTATCGGCACAGCCCGGCTTTCTCCAAACCAGCCGATACACAATTTCCACCGGCAGAGAAGGTATTGGAATACGCGCCCGAAGTCAAGGTCGCTGATCAAGACCACCGCCTCACTGCGACACGAGCACGTACCGCATAGTCATACCCGCAGTCACCAAAGATCGCTCGGCCCGATCCCGCTTGACTTTGGCCCGGCGTCACTACATTATAATCCGCTGTAATACCAAGCACTTACAGCCGATAAGTAAGAACAGAATGAAGCTCTCGCGCTACATAACCGAAGAAGCCATCAAACTTGACATGGCCACCCGCATAGAACCGCTCGGAGAGGACGAGTCCGAGGCAAAGTGGCTCCAGAGCGCCAAGGAGCAGGTGCTTGCGGAACTGGTCTCACTGCTGGATGAAAGCCACCGCATCGGCAATTACAACAAACTGCTCATCGACTTCATTAACCGGGAGCGAAAGGCCACCACGGCCCTGGGGCAGGGTATTGCAGTACCACATATTCGGTCGATGCAGGCCAAGGACTTCATGCTGGCCTTCGCGCGCTCGCCCGAGGGATACCCGTTCGACTCGCCTGATTCGAAACCGGTCCACCTGTTTTTCATCATGGCGGCCCCACCTTATGAGGACTCGCTGTATCTGAAGGCTTTCAAAGCGCTGGTGGAAAAACTGCAATACGACGGTTTCCGCCAAGAGCTGCTGGAGGCCACTCACCCGGGCGAGGTCATCCGCGCCATCCGCGCCATGGAGTAAGGAGCATTCCTGCCTGTGTAACGGTATGCATACGCCGGACTGCCCGAGTCCATGCCCCTTGCACCCGGCGGCTCACGCCCCGGCGCATCTCCCGCATCCCCGCAGTGACAGTCTCCCCCATCTACTCCTTTCCTGGCACATCGAACAAACTCGGCTGATAGTCCGCCCACGTCTCCGGAGCAATACGAAAATGGTACTTGTACCGACACTCACCATCGCGGCACGTCGCCGGACGGCGAGCTGTCAGGTAATCGAATGTCCGCCCGCACACACAGCAGGTGGCCTTGCGCCAGGGCTGTTGGGGTAAATGCAATTCGGAATCTCGCATGAAGAGCATAACCTCATGTGCCGCAACGCCTTAACGAGCCACGCTCTGGCCCGCCGGAGCCGCAATGGCACAGCGAAGATACAGTTCAGGAGGACCGATAGCAATCACAATTCGGCAGTGTAAGGCATTGCCCCCTCCTTCGCCCCCGATACTTCCTTACCTCCCCTCGCGCAGATCCATCCACATGGCAATCGAATGACGCTTGTACGGGATCGGGCCGAGGATATCCAGCCGTGCCGGCTGAAAGCCCAGCCGCTTGTACAGATGATTCGCAGCTTCGAGCACCTCGCTGCTGGCCAGTATGAGGGTCTCCGCACCAAGTTGCCGGGCACGTTCGATCGCCGCCTGCACCAGTATCCGCCCCACTCCCTTGCCACGCGCCGATTCTGTCACGCCCACCTTGGCCAGCTCATACTTGACCTCGGTATGCTTCATCAGGGCGCACGTGCCCACCGGCGTGGCGCCTTCGAGCGCAAAGAGCACCACTCCTCCCTGCTCGATCACATGCCGCTCCGGGTTGGTAAGTACAATGCGGTCATACGGCTCCACCTCGAAATGGCGGGTAAGCCACTCGTAGTTGATATCCCGAAACGCCTGCCGGTACTCCGGCTGAAACTCGATTATCCTGATCTCGCTAATGACATACCTCCATACCGCTGCAATGTATTATACACGACGCCTGTCACAAGCGATTCGTTGGGCTCTTTATGGCACAACGCTCGGTGAACCGCGATGAAGACCAGGACGCTACACCACTCAGGCTGGGTCTTCGTGTGCTTGGCAGGCCGTCACCGGTGAAATGGACCTCTTGCCATTGGATCAATGGCTCTAATCCCCCCTCACGCCGGAACTCAACAAGTTACTTCAGCAACACCATCTTCCGGCTTTCAACATGGTCCCCTGCCACCAGCCGATAGAAATACACCCCGCTGCCGGCACGCTGCCCGCCGGATGTCACACCGTCCCAGGTGACAACATGGTGACCCGCCGAATACTCACCATCAGCCAGCTCCGCCACCTTCTGCCCGAGCAGATTGAAGACGGCAATGGACACCCGGGACCTTCGCGGCAGATCAAATGCGATAGTCGTAGTTGGGTTGAACGGATTCGGGTAGTTCTGGGCCAGCCCCCAGGACTCCGGCAGCAGGCCGCCGCCGTCATCGACGACATCAGTCGGATCCTTCTTCGTCCACTGCGCCAGACGACCAGAGACTTCGCTGCCGGCAAAGGTGAATTCTCCCCCGAGGATCAGCTTGTTATCATAGGCCGCCAGCGACCAGACTCGGCGGTTCACGCCGGATCCGAGCGAAGACCAGTTGTCCCCGTTCCACGAGGCAACCCGGTTGGCCGGGTCGCCACCAGCCGTCGTGAACTCACCCGCCGCGATCAGATTTCCATCATACACCAGCAATGCCCACACCCGATCATCCACCCCTTCACCCAGAGCTGACCAGGAGCTGCCATCCCACGCCGCCACCCGGCTGGCCGCGACATCGCCTGCCGTCGTGAAGCTTCCCCCGGCGATCAACCGGCCATCGTACACCGCAAGGGCAAGGACATCACTGTCCATCCCCGATCCGAGCGGAGACCACTCCACTCCATCCCAGGCGGCTATCCTGTTCGCCGTCACGTCACCGGCGGTCTTGAACAACCCACCGGCCACCAGCCTTCCGTCGTAAACACACAGGGCACGGACACGGCTCCCAAGGCCCGAGCCCAGCGACGACCATTCGCTGCCGTCCCAGCAGGCTATCTCAGCTGCCGGGACACCCCCAGCCGTCGAGAACAGCCCTCCCGCTATCAGTTTATCATCCCACACGCACAGAGATTGGACCATGTGGCCTTCAATTCCGGATCCCAGCGACGACCAGGAACTGCCATCCCAGGCGGCAATGCGATTAACGTTCGTGCCACCTGCTGCCACAAAATCTCCCCCCGCTATCAACTTCCCGTTGTAGACGCCCAAACTCCAGACATTGCCGTCCCCGTCGTTTTCGATCCCCAGTCCCGCCGGCGACCAACCGCTGCCGTCCCAGGAGGCTATGCAGCGTACCGGTACGCCGCCGGCAGAACTAAAGGCACCACCGGCGTACAGATGATCTTCGTAAACCGTCAAATCTATAATGCGGCTGTTCGTTCCCGCACACAGCGAAGACCACGTGCTTTCATCCCATGAGGCAACGTAGACCCCCGATCCGTCAAGGCCTGCATGCAGCTGTCCACAGACGATCAGCTCATCGTCCAGAACCACCATGGCAGTAACGATTCCGTGGTTCCTGTCTCTTTCCAGCGGGGTCCAACTGCTGCCATCCCAGGCAGCGATGCACTCAGCCGGCATCCCGCCGGCCTCAGAGAAAGTACCCCCGACGATCAGCTTTCCGCCATAAACGGCAAGCGACCTGACATCCGTGCTGTTTCCACCCACACCCGAACCCAGCGAGGACCAACTACTCCCGTTCCACTGAGCTATGCCACCGACGTACACACTGTCGATATGTCTGAACCACCCGCCGGCAACCAGCTTCCCGTTATAGACCGACAAGACCCAGATCCTGTCATCCATCACCGATTCCAGCCGGGTCCAGGTACTCCCGTCCCACGAGGCTACCGAATGCAGCGCTCCCCCCATGAAGAGGTCCGTTCCTGCCACATAGAGCTTGTCACCGATAACCGTCAAAGCAGAAAGGTCAAAGTACATCCCCGGCCCCTCCGGCGACCAACTGCCCCCGTCCCAGGCCGCCATCCTGTTCACCGGCACACCATCGGCAATCGTGAATCCCCCGGCGGCAATCAGCCTGCCTTTGTACACGGTGAGAGCCGACACCGCGTTATTCATTCCTGATCCCAACTGCGACCAACTACTCCCGTTCCAGGCATGAACGTTGTAATCCCACAGGCCGTCATCTCTGTTGGATCTCACCGCCACGATCACCTTGCCGTCATAAACCGTCATGGCGGTAACCAGAGTGCCATCCTCACCTATTCCCGAACCAAGCGAGGACCAACTGCTCCCATCCCAGGCAGCAAACCGGCGGGCAACTACGCCGTCAGCAGCCCCGAAATTGCCACCGATAACCAGTTGCCCGTTGTAGACGACTGCCTCTGAAATCCTGTTGTCCACGCAACCTACTGATGGTGATATGCTGTTATCCCAGTAGATGTCGTCCGGGTGGTCCCCCACGGAACTCACAGCCCGCTCCACCGGCTCACCCGCGATTCCGTCCGAAGCACCCTTCTGTGTCTCTAAAGCAAAGGAAACATCGGCCAGGACAGGCTCAGCAGTACCGGCACTCGTCACGTGTGTCATGGCCATGAACGCCACGACCGTCAACGACTTAACCAGAACGATAGTATTGACTCTCATTGCTCTCCCCGCGTAATATGCATCTTTCAGACCTGTGGGATTATTGGCGAGGGCCACAAACCGGGCTCGCCGAACTCGTGCTGTGGTATCCTGACTGCGATGGATACCAGCGGCACGACCCTTTTGTGCAGTATACTCAATGAGGGCCAGGTTGTCAATTTTGCGCCCGCTGTGTGCCCACCATTGGTGATATCCCCGCCGCGCGGCTGTTGCGCATGAAAACGCCCCGCCGCAAATGCGACAGGGCGCCGAAAAACCGATTGCTCTTGCGATCAGACGTCACAGCCCTACGGACAGGGCTCCGGCGCCGGACCACCGCTGAACAGGTACGCCACAAGGTAGGTCATGTCGCTAATGTTGATCACTTCATCCGCGTTGACATCCCCCTCCTCAAGGCAAGGCGGCGCCGCACCACCGGAGAACAGAAACGCCACCAAGTACGTCATATCCGAGATATTGACCAAATCCTCGGGATCGCCATCGACATTGCCGCGTAAACCATTCCCGTTGCAGCACTGTTCGCCCAGAAGGGGATCGATCAGCACGATCGCCTCACCCAGAACACCGTAGTCCGCAGAGTTGGCAACTACCAGTACCTCGACAGGTCCCTCGTGGTGCGGAAGAAGACGGACAGCACGCAGTGTTACCCAGACGAGGCAGTCCTCGGGTGCCACCAGAACATTGACGATCGGCCCGACAAGGCCTTCAGGAGTCTCAAGTTCAATGAGCCAGTGGTCGGGATCCGGGTTCTCCACAATAACATCGACACCGACCGGTTGCGGCTTATCATGGGACACGGCCAACGGGATTTCGAGGATGTTGTCACCTGCCTCTTTTGCCCGACCACTTGTGGGCATCGCCGATGGAGGTTGTGGACCGCAACTGCTTGCAGTCAATCCGGAGACGGTGAAGTTTATGTTTCGCCGGTCATTCTGTGGCCAACCGTCACCGACAGCGTCGACAATCCCCCAGAAGCAGGAGTGCTGTGACAGTGGCAGGCTGTCCGATACACCCGGAGTCCACCAGCGAAGGAAGGTCCTGGTCGAACCAGGCAGCAGCGGCCCGGCGGTATTCCACTCCGGCCCGCTCCCAATATCGTACAGGACCACGGGAGCGTAGTTGGGTCCAAAGTAGTAACGCTTGAAATCAACTGTGAAGGAGTCCACGGGGACTGCGCCGACATTTCTGACAGTGACATTAATGAGGGTCGGCTGACCGCACACGACGGGCTGCGGAGCATAGTTGACATACAAGACCTCAAGATCACTGGGCACCGGCGGCAGGGGCTTCCCCATCCCCTCGATAGCAGCCGGATCGACCAGACCGTGGCCAGTGGCGCTGTCCCACCCGGGCGGACCGATATCCTGGGCCGTCGACCGTAACAGCGCATGCGGGTGGGGCATGCGCGGACTGTGTGCCTGAAGAAAACAGGCACACAGACCTGCTACCTGAGGCGCGGCGAAACTGGTTCCGACTGCACCGGAATACCCTCCCGTCCGATTGGTGGTTATGACCGTCTCAGTGACCGAGCCTGATTGACAGCCGTCGGGGCAAGCGCCGGTACACTGACCACCGTAGGCAACTACATCCGGCTTGGGCGACAGACCGATCCCCGGACCTACCCGCGAGAATCCGGATGGGCTGTCGTCCGATCGATCCACGGTACCCTGATGACTTGCGGCACCAATCGTCAGAACAGTGTTCGCTACGGCCAGATGACCAACCCCGGCTTTGGCCCCCCACCAGGTGGTGTCACAGGTGCCATGGTTGCCGATCCCGGCCACAGCCGTGATATTGCGGAAGCGGAACTGATTGACAGCCTGTGTCAGTGGATTGAAGCCATCTGACTCGCGATCAAACCCCACGGAATAGTTGACCACCTTGATCGGTGGCGATACCGTCGCCCAGTTCATGAGCAGCCAGTCGGTTGCCGCGAGTATACTGGCCATAGTCATCACGCCACTTGCATCCGAAACCCGGGCATCAAACAGCGATGCCCCCGGGGCCGTGCCACGGTTCACGCCTCCGCTGCCCCGGCCCAGAGCACAGCCAGCGACCATCGTGCCGTGTCCATGATCATCGCTTGGATTTCCGAGGACATATTGCCCAGTCTGGCCGTCAACCATTATCAGCCCGCCGACCGCCGCGGGCAAGTCCGGGTGCAGCAGGTCCTCCACGCCCGAATCGACAATCGCAATTGTCACACCCGTACCATCGTTGCCCTGGTCTTGGCATGTGTTCGGACTGTAGTGACCCGCATGCGCTTTAATCGCCTCGCCAGCCGTTCCCATAAACAAGACAGCCTCCTCGTTGGGGCAGACGAAGCCCACCTCCGGCCACGTGGCTACCTCGTTCTGCAGATCGGCCAGAGAGATATCATAAACCTGAATAGCAGCGACACTCGTTGATGTGTAGCCAATAGTGCCCAGTTGCTCCAGTTGCGCAACCCGGTCGGCGGGAATACAATCATACCGGAAACAGACAAAGACATCGAGCAAGCTTTCCGGGCTGGCCTGATCCAGCACGTCGTCCAGCTTGTTGCCGTCGGTATCGAGTGGCGCCTGTTGATACCACTGAGCCGGACTCGTGATCGCCTCGACTGAGACAGCCCCAACCGCCAGCACTGCAGTTACCAGCAAGCACCATCCTGCAGCCCCCCTGAGATTCGTCGGCCCGTTGCCGTTTCTCATACTGAACCACCTTTCGCCCTGTCAATTGTAGATTATATCGACCGTGATAATCCAATATAGAGCAGCAAGCACGCATGTGTCAAGTGACTTATTCCACATGTCTAAGATCCGAGAACCCCGGAATGCCCCTATTCCAGCTCGTCCGGGCCAGGCGTCGCAAACGACTGATACCCGTTGAAAGAGTCAAGCCGGCTATTCAAGCGAGCAGTCCACATACGCACGGGTATTTAACCTCCGCTTGCGCATGACGAGAAACCTCAGCAGTGTTAGTGAAGTGGACTCAGCGTAACACACAAACCCGCCCCCTCGCTCAATCAAGAACAAGGGGGCGGGCAAACTCCGTGCACCCACCCTCGAACCGCCGCAACCAGGCTCAACAGATAGCCAGCTCCGGCCGGGCAACCCCGCAACACACACAAGGGACTACTTACCGCTGCTACCTTCCGGTCCTGACGGGGTTCATAGGCTCGTGTTGTACGGGACCCAACCCTCAACACCGCTTGTCCGCCGAAACCCGACCTTGGCTAAGCCCTCAGGTGGGAATTCGACCCCGGTATAGCGGATTCCGGGTTACAGGGCACCGCTAGCTCCCCATCTAGCACGATTACCTTCCACCTGTCATACCCACAAATATGTAATGGAGCCGATCGGGATCGAACCGACGACCTCCACGTTGCGAACGTGGCGCTCTCCCAGTTGAGCTACGGCCCCATTGATCATCACTTGTTGTCTGCCGCCGTGCAGACCATCCGCGGCCCGCTGGCGGCTGTGGCATCGCGCCGGAATGGCACAATAACACAATCGGCCCCGCTCGCCAAGCCCTTTTTGGGACCCACAGCGTCCCTTCCCAACATTCCCAACTCGTCTGAAAGTGACTAATACATGACCCCCACCCGCAGCGACCACACCGGCCCGAATGTGACATCAACCGCGCTGTTGCCCCCATACGGCGCCCCGAACACCGACAACTCCAGCACGTATGCGATATTCTTGTTCTGGAAAAACAGCGCCTCGCACGCGGCGCGGACGGTCAGATAACTGGTCGCCTCGAGCCGTCCGATGTCATACAGATACGCAAACCCCACGGTCGCCGAAGGCCGAAGAGCATACTTGAGATCCTTGAAGTACTTGATTGTCGGCTTGATCCCCACCTGCGGATTAATCATCATCTGACGGCTGGTATACAACTGGATGTCGTGAATGTCGACCACAATCGTCATCGCAACCGGCTGCACCACAGGGACATCGAAAAACACACCGCCGGTCAGGCCATAGCGCATTTCTTCGCCGGCCGAATCGATGCGAAACGTCGAGGCATTCAGGAACCCCGCCTTGATCCCCACCCCACCGCGCCTGATCCGCTTATCCAGAAGCTGCGCCTGCACACAGACAGGCAACACCATACACAGCAGCAGCACCCAGATCAAGCGGCGACCGAACACGTAATCACACTCCCAAATGGTTCACTCTCTTACAGATAGACGAACGTTGGCGGCCCCGTGTCAAGTGGTGACAAAGACCCGCTCCTGAACATAACGTTCCCGCACGATTTATGATTCCGCCCAAGCAGATTTTTCCCTATATTCCACCGTATGAGTTACCTGGTATTCGCCCGCAAATACCGTCCGCAGCAGTTCGAGGACATTGTCGGACAACAACATGTGACCCGGACCCTCGTCAACGCCATTGCCAATGACCGGGTTGGCTCCGGCTACCTGTTTTGTGGACCGCGGGGTACCGGTAAAACGAGTACCGCCCGGATTCTCGCTCGCGCGGTCAACTGCGCCGAGGGCCCCACGCCCACCCCCTGCGGCACGTGCCCGGCCTGCATGGAGATCACCGGCGGCAACGCCCTCGATGTGCTCGAAATCGACGCTGCCTCCAACACCGGGGTCGACGATGTCCGCACCCTCCGTGAGAACGTCCGCTACCTGCCCACTCACGGCCGCAGACGAATCTACATTATCGACGAGGTCCATCGCCTCTCCGGGGCGGCCTTCGATGCCCTGCTCAAGACGCTCGAGGAACCACCGGCACACGTGATGTTCATTTTCGCGACAACCGAGCCGCTGAAGGTTCCCGAGACGATACTCTCGCGCACCCAGCGGTTCGATTTCAAGCGTGTCTCCGTCGTCGACATGGCGGCCAATCTCAGGCATATCGCCGAGGCTGAGAAGCTCACAATCGATGATGCCGCCCTGACGCTGCTGGCCCGCAAGGCCGATGGTTCGGTGCGCGATTCCCTGTCGCTTCTGGATCAGGTAGCCGCCTATGCCACCGCGGCAGTCGGCGAGAAGGAAGTCATTGAGGCGCTGGGCCTGGTGGACCGCCGCTTCCTGGTGGCCTTTGTCGACGCAGTCGGCAATGATGACGATCGGCAGGCACTCCGGCTGAGCAACGAGATTATCGAGGGCGGCATCGACGTGCAGGATTTCGTCGCGGAGCTGCTCGAGCACCTTCGTGTCCTGCTGGTCCTCTCCACCGATCCCGAGGCGGGCGAATCGCTGGCCTACACCGACGAGGAGATTCACCAGTACGCCGCTCAGTCCTCGCGCTTTTCCACCGGTGACATTTTGCGCCTGATGAAAATCGCCACCGACCTCAGGCGCGATCTGCGGGGCGGTATCGAGGAGCGTCTGGCCCTGCAGGTGGCCGCCATCCGAATGTCACGCATGGAGGCTACGGTCAACCTCTCTGAAGTGCTGGCCAGGCTGAAGCAGGGAGAGGCCCTCCCGCCGGCAAGCACATCCGCCGGAAAAAAAAAGCCCGCTGAATTGATAGCACCCTCTTCAACCGGCAGTTCGGTGACGCTTGTCGCCCCTCGACCGAAAAGCGAACCGCCAAAGGCAGTCGTGAGCAGTGACATTTCGGAGCGGCGCATCCGCGAGGGATGGCCGGAGTTCCTGACCGTGCTCGCGTCGCGGTCCAAGCGGCTGCACTCACTGCTGGAAATGACCAGGGTGGTCCGGCTCGATTCCGGCCGCCTGGTGCTGTCATTCCCGGCGGCAGGCGCCATGTATAAACAGGCAGCGGAAAAGCCGCAGAGTTTAAGCTTGATCGAATCAACCCTGCGTGCGCATTTTGGGGCCGGTCTGGCGATCCGCTTCGAACTGGATCCATCGCGTGAACTGACCATTGCGGACATCGACAAATCCCGTCAGGCCCGGCAGGAACTGAAAGAAGCTATCGCGAACTCACAGCGGCTGCAGATGTTGATTGATAAAGTCGACGGCGAGGTTATCGGCGTTCGCAAGCTGAAATAGAACACCCGTATGTAGCAAAGATAGGGCAGGTGCGCCTGCCGGCTAACAACAGGAGACTGAAATGGGCAAAGGTGGACTTGGCAATATGATGAAGCAGATCCAGCAAATGCAGGCAAAGATGGAAGAGATGCAGGCAAAGCTGGAGGAAGCCGAGATCGAGGCCAGCGCCGGCGGCGGCATGGTTACGGTCGTCATGAACGGCAAGCACAACATCAAGTCGGTGACGATAGACCCCGAGGTGGTTGACCCCGAGGACGTCGAAATGCTCCAGGACCTCATCCTTGCGGCGGTCAATCAGGCCAATGAGAAGGTCCAGGAGATACAGAGCGAGCAGATGTCCGGCCTGACCGGCGGCATGAACATTCCCGGCATGAACCTGCCGTTCTGACCCGGGGGATTTCGGAGCACCCGACATGTTCAAATCGGCAGCCTCAGTGGAACGCCTGGCCAATCGACTCGCCCGCCTGCCCGGCATCGGGCGTAAGAGCGCGGCCCGGCTGGCCATGCACATCCTCAAGCTTTCCGATGAAGAAGCCTTCCTGCTGGCCGACACGATTCGCGAAGTGAAGGAGAAAGTCGGCTTGTGTTCTGTCTGTTTCAACATCTCGGAATCCGATCCATGCGAAGTCTGCACTGACCCGCAGCGACGGTCAGATACGATTATCGTGGTCGAGGAGGCCGCCGATGCTGCCGCTCTCGACAAGGTCGAAGACTTCACCGGACGGTTCCATATCCTCGGCGGCCGCCTTTCACCCCTCGATGGAATCGGGCCGGACGACCTGCATATCAGGGAGTTGCTGACCCGTATTACGGATGAGATTGCCGAGGTTATCATCGCCACCAACCCGAATGTCGAGGGAGAAGCAACTGCCGTATACTTGTCGAGGCTCCTTCGTCCACTCGGCATCAAGGTAACCCGAATCGCCCGCGGACTGCCGGTGGGCTCTGATCTGGAGTACGCCGACAGCGTGACATTGTCCCGGGCAATCGAAGGCCGGCAGGACTTCTGATTCCTATGGCGCGTGCATCATCCCAAGTATACGCCGCCTGGGGTATCCTCGACACCTCTCTGGGCCTGGTGGTCCTGTTGCACCTGTTTGGCTTTGGCCTTTTCGAGAGCGCCTGGGCCTTTGGCCACTGGTCGGCCGTATCAATTTGGTACCTGATCGCCTGGGCGGTAGCCTCCGCCGCGCTGATCGTCGCTTGCCTGCGCTACCAACAGGCTCTCGATCGGTTCGCCTCGCAACCTCGGACTGTCACCGCCGCGGCCATTCTGCTCTTCGTGCTGACGATTCTAATCGGATACGACTCGTTCGTGTATGGCGGCGGCAACCTGCGCGTGGCACAAATCGCGCAGGCTGACCCCATCGTGCACCGCTGGTGGGAATTTGGCGCTTCAGTCGTCGTCACTCTCTTCTACAAGATCATCTCCTTCTCCGATATGAAAGACACCGCCGCCGGGGCCATGGCCTGGCGGTTGTACGCATACTGCGCCACTGCTCTGTCGATCTGGGCTTCCCTCAGGCTGAGCAAAATGCTGACGGACACTGCCCACCTGCGTCCCTTCATCTTCGCCATCCTCTTTGCCGGACCACACCTGCTTGCCATGATGGGCCTGATCGCGGTCGAACCGGGGCTTGTTGCCGCCTTCCTGTGGCAAGCCGTCTGGCTTCATCGACTGACCCATGAATACACCCCGGCTCGATTGGCCGCACTGTGGATAGTGACCCTGATCGGTGCCGTGCTCCACTGGTCCGGCGTCATCCTCATTCCGCCGGCGATTCTGGTGAGCCTGAGTCCCCGCTCTCGCCTGAGCCTGTCCGCCATCGCCCTGGCGATGCTTGCCTTTGCAGGCATGATCACTGCGATCTATCTGCGCGCCGCCGATGATTTCGCCTTCTCACGCTTCATACTGATGCTCCATGGGCGCAACCCGATGTCCGACTACGCCCTGTTCTCCTCACGTCATGTCACCGACTTGCTGCAAGTGATTGCCATCACGCTTCCCGCCGCTCTGCTGATCAAGCTGCTCTGGTGGTGGCGGCCCCCCGGACTCACGGACCGTTTCTGCTGGGCCGTCACGCTGCAGGCAACAGGCGGCATGGTTGTGCTGATCATGACAAACCCGCGCCACGGGATGCCGTTCGACCTGCCGCTGGCGGTCGTCTATCTGGCCCCGATGGCACTGCTGCTGGCGACGCTCCTTGGACGCATGGAGATCACCGGCACAGCCGCCCGCAGACTGGTCGTGGCCAGCGGGCTGTCCAGCCTGATCATGATCGGCAGCATCCTGCCGGTCTATACCGATATCCATGTCGCCGAGCGGTACCTTGGTCCGTACCTCAAACGTCACAACGCCCTTTTCATGCCGGGCTCCTTTGCTTTTCGCGATGCCTACTTCCACCGCGGTGAGCTGGACAAAGCCAACGCCTGGGAGTGGGAGGTACCGCTGCAGTCGCTGGCCTACATGCACATGGAAGGCGCCGGCCGCCTCGTGGAGACCGGCAAACACTCCGAGGGACTCAGAAGCCTCTATCAAATCAAGACGGAGTTCCCCTGGTGGGTGGAACCGCGAGCGCTGATCGCGACCACCCTGATGGCGCTCGGGCGCCCAGCACAGGCCCGGCCGGAGATTGACACCTGCCTGATGCTGCAGCCAAACCGCCAGGAGTTCCACATTCACCGCTACTCAGCGCTGCGCCAACAGCGACAGCACGACTCCGCCCTCGCGTACATAGAGAAGGCTCTCGATTTGTGGCCATTCGAACCGACCATTCGCGTAGACTACATGTACGCTCTCTTTCATGTCGGGCGTTATCCGGAGGCCGCGGCCTATGCCGACAGCCTCCTTGCCGAGGACAGCCGTGCCGCGCATGCCCATGCCCTGAAAGGGATGGTGTCCGAAAGAACGGGTAACCTTGCCGATGCTGCCCGATCCTACCAGGAGTTTCTCCGACTGGCACCGCTGGATCCCGATGCCGAGACGGTCCGCCGTCGCCTTGACAAGATCAAGTCACGTTTGTAGTCACAGAGGAATGCCCGCCCCCGCGGCCCGCTCAGTACTTGTGCTCCAGACGGGCAAACCCGTCAAGAGCCGCCACCTTGTATGCTTCTGTCAGAGTGGGATAATTGAAGACCGTGTCGACAAAATAATCCAGTGTCCCCCCATGCGCCATGACCGCTTGGCCGATATGGATCAACTCCGTCGCCCGTTCTCCGACTATGTGCACACCCAGCAGACGACGCGACTTCGGAGCAAAGATCAGCTTGAGCATGCCATCGTGGTCATTGATTATCTGCCCCCGGGCCAGTTCGAAATACCGGGCGATGCCGACCTCGTAGTCCTGGCCGGAGGCCACCAGCGTCTCCTCGGTCTCACCCACCATAGACACTTCGGGTATGGTGTATATGCCGAATGGCAGAAGCGTGTTGATGCACGAGGTATCACCATCCTTGAACGCATGAATCGCGGCCAGCCTGCCCTGATCCATTGAGACCGATGCCAGCGACGGAAACCCAATAACATCGCCGACAGCATAAATGCCCGGTACGGAGGTCTCATACAGTTCGTTAACCGCAATCAGGCCGCGCTCCCTGGTCTTCACCCCGACGCAGTCAAGATTCAGGCTGGCGGTATTCCCCACTCTCCCGGCAGCATACAGCACGCGGTCAGAGACTATCTCGCGTCCGGACTGTGTCCTGACGACAACATGATCCTGTTCGGGATCCACCCGTATCTCTTTGTCGCCATCGTTGAGCATCAGCGTGATGCGGTACTTGCGCATCAGGTAGACCAGAGCATCGGCAATCTCGCGGTCCAGAAACGATAGCAACTGCGGACGCTGGTCGATAATCGTCACCTTCACACCAATGTGCGCAAAGATCGAGGCATACTCACAGCCAATCACACCGCCGCCCACAATCGTCATGGTCCGCGGCAGGGTATCTATACTCAGAATGGATTCCCCGTCGTAAATGTACTTCTCATCAAACGGAACATGCTCGGGCCGATACGGGCGCGTGCCGGTTGAAATGACGATCACCCGCGCCTTAAGGTGCTTGACCTCACCGTTGTCGCTGACCACCTCAACCGTGTTGGCGTCCAGAAGCCGCCCTGTCCCCTGCAGCACCTGGATGCGATGCCGGGCCATGTTCTGCGCGATCACGTCGAGTTCCTGCTGAATCACCTGGTCCTTGCGGTACATCAGCTCCCGCACGGTGATGTTTGAGCGCACCCCGCCGATGAGTCCGTAGGCCGAACGCTGCCGCAGTCCCGCTATGTACATGACGGTTTCACGGAGTGTCTTCGAGGGGATCGTCCCGGTGTGGATGCACACCCCGCCCTGGACTGACCGCTTCTCCACGATAGCCGTGGACTTGCGCATCCGGGAGGCCTCGATCGCGGCCTTCTCTCCCGCCGGGCCGGAGCCGATTACTACCAGGTCAAACTGCTTCGTTTCCAAGCCGTCCTCGCGCTGTTATTATCCAGAGGCCCCAGAGTCATTCTCGCGCCTTGTGCAGACCATCTAACTCATCATGACGTAGCCGCTCAAGCTTCTTTCCGATATCGTCATGCACCGTCCGCAGCCTGTTCAGGCTGTTCCCCGTCGAACGCACGGAACCCTCGATCCGTTCCGTCAGACCCATCGCTTTCTCTATCCCCTCGGCCACTGCCTGCAGACCGGCGCTCAGGCGACGGCTTTCGGCCAGCAGCTCGCCGGTCGTGGTCAGACCAAGGTGCTTGTACAAAGCGGCAAAGGTGGCCAGAAAACCATACAAATGGCCGGGCGACGTCGGAATCACCTTGCGCTGGAGCGAATAGCCGAACCCCGTGTCGGGACGAGCGACAAACTCAGCATACACCGATTCTGAAGGAATGTACATCAGTGCCACCTCGGTGGTGCCGTCATGAGGACGGAGGTATTTCTCGGCGATGGCATCGACATGCTTCTTCATGTCGCGCTCAAACTCCTTGACGGCCTTCGATGCATCGGGATCAGCGGCCAGGCGCTGGTACGAGTCAAGAGGGAACTTCGAGTCAATCGGCAGCAGCCGATCTCCAACCCTCACCGCGGCATCCACTGTCAGTCCATCCTCAAACCGATGCTGCATGACGAACAGCGACTCCGGAAGTATCTGAGCCAGCAGATGCTCCAGCAGCATTTCGCCGAGCACACCTCGCAGTTTCGGCGGGCGGAGCAATTCCGATAGTGCCTGGATATTCCGGCCGACCTGCTCAATGTTCTCCGCCTGCGTTGCCAACTGCCCCAGCCGGTTCTCAATCTGCCCGAAGATCTGCAACCGCCGATCCAGTGACGCCTGACCATCGGCCAGACGCTCATTGAGCAACCGATTGGCGCTGTCAACCGATTCCCGAAGCGAGACCAGCCCCTCCATCTGCTTCTGGATGATTTCTGCCTTGAGCGAGGACAGCGCGATTTCTGCCGCCTGAGCATCCGAGGGCTTCGCCGACCGGCCCTGCCTGATCAGCAGCCAGATCAACAGCATCAGCATCAGTGCCAGTGCAGCAAGAATCAAGACACCCTGCATCTCCACGCGCGCCCGTCCTCCCCACTGGTGTCAGTCAGTGAAAGACTATTCTCATCTTGTCAGCACCGAACAAACCCTTACCAAGCAGCGCATGGCGGAACTTCACCGCCACGGCTCCGGTCTCCGGGTCGAGGTACTCCGGCGAAGGTGTGATACCGAGAATGTACTTAGCCAACAGGTGATTCGTCGCGTAATCGTACAGCCCGGCCTCATTGTGGTCCATCCTCACGCCGAAACGGAACCCCTCGGTCATGACCGAATCGCCGAACTGCTCGTTGTAGAGAAGCGAGTATGCCCCGTCAAGGGCTTTGTCGCGGCCGAACAGGATGGTCACATCGACCGCCCCCGGATTCTCCGGCTGCACAGAGAAGCCGTACCACTCGCCGCTGCCGGTCACGGCCACGCCGGCAGTGCTGGCAATACTCCTGCCCTTGAGCTGCCCGGCAGCCGAGCCGCTGCCGGCCGTCAGCTTATCAGTAATGTACCTGTCAAGCCCGGTCAGCACTTCTGCCCAGCTCGTCAACCCCAGTGCATTCTGAATCAGTGTCCGCATGTCGGCGGCGCTGAGCTTATGAACATAATCAAACCGTCCAGAGGCGTTCCGATACAACTCCAGATACTTTTCCAGACCAACCCGGTCAATCAGGTAGCCCGTCATCAGACCCGCCACGGAGTAGGCGATGTCGGCTGTGGCATTGCGCTCGAAACTCGTCATGGTAAGCAACGAATCCGGCGTCATAATCTCCTGCTGGTGAAGAAACGCGCCCAGTTCCACCAGTACCGCCGGTGCCTTGCCCCAGCGTCCTCCGAAGTGCACCGCCAACCCTTCTCTCAGTAATGGCGCCGTGTACAGCGGCAGCCGCTGCAAGCGGATATTCACAAGCAGGTGGCACAATTCGTGATAATGCGGGAAGAACGCCGACACGATGTCGTTGGAAGCTACGTCCAGGGTGCCTTTCACCCGGTAGCCGGTGATACTCTCGACCGTCTCATCTGAGTCACAATAGAAGTACTCGATTTTGCTCTGCTCAATCTGCCGAAGCTGCCCTGAGCTCAGCCCAAGATCGGCAGCCAGCCGGGCGAGCATCAGATCGGCATCATCGAGGACTACAGGGTTGAGCATCTTCATTTGATCAGGGTGATAGTGAATCCGGAAATACTTCGTCTCCGTGACGGGCCAGTCCCGACAATAGTAGTCCTGCGGGTAGATCAACCAGTACCAGTCCTGTTGTCCGATAGCGTAGTAGTCGTGCGTTACCAACTGCCCCTCGACAACAGCGCTATACTGCAGCCGGACAAAATCCTCACCGCTCAGCCTCTCGTGACGCTTCACCGGCGGCTGGAGATGGTCGCGCATAACCGGCAGGTTGCGAACGATCGGAGAGAGGGCGTCTGCCTTCACCGGAATATCGTCGAACACGATTCCGAATCGGCTCGATCGCTCCTGGGCGGATTCGGTCCACATGTAGCTCGCCGACTCGAAATTACCGGAGACGAGAAGATTGAAGTACTCACGAATCGCCTCCACCGCCGGTGGGGCAGCGTGAGCCGAAGCAAAAGTAAGCACCAGTACGCCAAGGGTCAATCGACAACTGCGGCGGCGCAGCCAGTTGAGAAACTCCGTCATGGGTTGGTTCACTCCCTATGGTTGACAATGATTTACAGACAAAAACCGAGAGCAATATATGTCACTTGTACACGTGCTGTCCAGCACCGAGTCAAAAAAAAGCCCCCGCCACCCGGGGCGAGGGCTTGCAGATTGCCTGTCGCTTAGAACACAAATCCGATACTGAAACGCTGGGCCGATTCGAACCGACCGAAGTCCTGCCAGGCGTAATCGATCACCAGCTTCGTGCCATTGCTGATGTTGGTCGCCAGACCGGCACCGAACGCCAGCCCCTCCTCTTCCGTGTTGAACTTGTACCCGGAACGAAGGAAGAACTGCTCGGAATAACCGAACTGCGCACCCACTGCACCCTGCTGAATGTTATCATTCGGGTGCTTGATCTCTCCGGAAAACGTGACCAGGCTCTTCGGGCCAAGATCGACATCATAGGCCATGCCCACTCTGAACAGCATCGGCAGGTCATACGGCGTTGTCGACAGATTGGCCGGCACCGGATCATTGGTTCCCTCACCGTTGCGGCTGTCGTAGCGCACAGCGAGGTCCGAACCGGTGAACTCCATCTCAGGCCCGAGGTTGCTGATGCTCATCCCGAGTCGCAGGCTTCGGAAGCCCGTGTGCAGCATGGTCCCGAAATCAAAAGCAAACCCCTGAGATGTCTCATTGTGAATCTTCTCGCCAAGATACTTGGCGCTGATACCGAAGGCGAACTTGTCGGTCAGCTGCCGCGCAAACGACGCGCTGATCGCGTAGGAACTGGCCGAGTAGTAGTCGCCGGTTCCTGACTGCTGTTCGAAGGTCGTGATCTCCTGATCATCCATCGACAGAATGGCCGCCGATACACCAAAGGTGCCGACATCCTCGAAATAGCGCGCAAACGCGACGTAGTTCAAATCGATATCCAATAGCCAGTTCACGTTGGTGAAACTGATCTCTGAACCATCGATCGCGGCAAGGCCCGCTGGGTTCCAGTACATGGCATACACGTCGTTGGCCATCGCGGCCCCCGCCTCGGCCATCCCCTGGTACTTGGACCCGACCCCGATCTTCAGAAACTGCGCGCCCGCTGAGCCGGTCTTGGAGAACTCGGCCGATGCGGTCGTCGCCGTCAGCGCCAGGACAAGAATAAGTACGAGCTTTTTCATTGTCGTTCTCCCTACTTGATTACGGCAAAACGGCCGGCGTGGTCCCCGTACGGGGATTCCACATGATAAAGGTAGATACCCGAAGCGACCTGCTGGCGATTGCTCGAAAGCAAATCCCAACGGACAACACCGGCACCATCGTTATTCTGAAGTGTCTCAACCAGATCGCCGGCAAGCGTGTAGATGCGAATCGTACAGCGGTCCGGCACGTTCTGGAACTCGAGCACTGACTGATTGTCCGTCTCCACCATTGCCGAGTAGCGGGCAAAATACGGATTGGGTACAACCCGCACACCCGGCAGCTCCGCGGCCGCCTGGGTCACGTCGATACCGTCCACGTCAAAGGCAAAGACATCGTCAGCACCGTTCATGGGCGCTCCCTCAATCGTAAGTACATCGCCGATCTGCGGGTTGTAACGCGACACATCAAGTCCGAACAACCAGCTGTAATACTCCGGAAACGCATAGTACGTCACCGATTCCAGCGAGTCGTATGGATAGTTGATGATCGCCAGGAGGTCATACGGATCCCAGTCCAGATCGAACTCGAAGTCGAACACACCCAGCGATACCCGCTGGTTGGTCGTCGTGTTCCAGACCTCGAACGGTACCCAGTAGGCGAAGTCGGTCCCGTAGAACGGATCATCGACCGCGGTTGCCCGCGTGCTGTCACCGGTGAAGCGCAGCTCGTAGGTTGACCGGTAGTGAATGCCACCGTAGATGAGCGTGGTATCCCAAAGCGGCGTGGCTCCCAGCGAGTACGCCAGGGTGGGCACGGCCGGTCCATAGAACGAATCCTCATCCGGCGCCAGCGTCGTATCGGTTCCGCCAAATGCAGTCTGGGCTGCGCTGGCGGGGATGCGATCACCGTTGCGCAACACCACCCGCAACCCCTCGGCCACCGGGAAGAACTCCGGGTCGCCGTTGTAACGGGTTTGGTTGGCCAGCACCGTGTCACCGGTCGTGACGTTGATAAGGTGCCAGTAGGTCGTATCGTAAAACTCCTCAAACCTCACTTCGTAGCTGGCCCCTCTCAACTGCGCCGGATCGAACACGATCGGAATCACCGAGCCTGCCGAGGGACTGCCGTTACCGCTGTACTGATGTGTCACCGTACTGGCGGCTTCATAGTGACCGGCCGGGTCATTGCGCGGCGTCACGGCGACAATATTGCTCACCTCACCGGCGATACCGAACCCGTTCTGCAGCGGATCAACACCGAAAGCAGCATTGCCGGTATCATAGGCCACCAGGCAGTACCAGTATTCCACACCATTGTAGAGCCCCGTATCGACGAAGTTGTGTTGAATCGGGTCTCCCGCCGAGATGACTTCATACTCAGCGATCGGGAAGTAATCGACGCTCAGGCAGTTGTTGGTATTGCTCCGGTCCTCGTCGCCCCAGGTCAGTCCCTGGTTGTCGGAACGGTAGAGCTTGTAGCCCTTGAAATCGACCACGCCCGACTGCGGATCGACCGCCACCTCCGAGGTATCACCCCAGTGCAGATAGACCTTGCGATCACTCGCTCGAGCGCTCAGCACCGGCAGCGCCGGCGGCTCCGGGCCGATGTAGTTAGACAGGAACAACTCCTCCGCCCGATCGGCATTCGCCTTGAAGTCGGACTCATTGTCACCGGCCACGAGCGCGTACACAATCTCTATGGTCTCACCCGCCGGAAGATCAAGACCGCCGATACACATAACGTAGAACTGATCGGTTGGCGGCAGCGACTGGTCAAAGTCGGTCGAGGAAATCATCGCGTAACGGGCGCGGTCATTGGTCGGGAAGTAGGCCCAGTCATCGGTGCGAAACCCGGTCAACCCGACATTGTCCGGCGTCTTCAGCAGCTTGGTGCCGAACACCCCGGTCCGAGCCTTCCAACCCGGATCCCAGCCCTTGTTGTCATAGATCCAGGCCAGGCCGGCCTCGGCATCATGGGCGACCAGGTCCTCAAGCCGACCGTTCTCACCCGTACCGTCAGGTCCGCCCACATCGATATCGGTGTAGATACCGATTGCGAACTCGCTGTAGCTCTCTGTCGATGTGTTGGTGATCCTCAGCTCAACAAAGATGAAATCCTCATTGTAGCAATAGTCCCACTGCTTGCAGGTATGGGTGATCTCCAGCCCCATCAATGACTGACCACCGGCAGCATCGTTGAACCGGTAGTGGGAGTCCTGTAGAGAGGTGGGACCACCGGGACGGAAATCAGAGGCAAGGCTGTTGAACTTCTGATTGTAAGCGAAGCTCTCACTTTCCGGATCCCATACGCGCCAGCCAAAAGCCGGACTGCCGGCTCCCAGACCGACCGTATCCGTGCGGTCATACTGGTAGTACCGGGTCGAATCAGTCGACAGGTAGATCCTGTAAAGCTGGTCGCCGTTGACCGGCACTGCCATACCCTGGAAATCATCGGCTGTGTTGGCTACGAGCGTGTCCCCCGAGGCGGTCACACCGCCCATCCAGTACATGATCTCCGCAAGGTAGTCATGCCCGGAGTTGCGCGGGTACTCACCCGATGGAAGGCCCCAGTAGGAGTAGCCTCCGACATACCCGAAATTGTCAATGGTTACAGCGATATTGCCGCGGTTGTGAGTAATCTGGTCAGCCGTTCCCGGTTGCGGTGACTGCACCAACCCATCAGGGTCGGAACCTCGATCAAGCACCCGCTCGGCTGCCGGTGGCCGGGCCGCTGCCGTGGATAGACACACGAGCACGGCCAGTCCCAACAGGACACCAGACATAATGTATTTCTGCGTCTTCATGGGTCGTGCTCCGGTTAAAACGTGAACTCCAGCCCGGTCCGAACGGTCCGTGGCCTGGAGAAATTCTGAGGATCGTGATCATACAGGTAGTCGTAGTGATCAAGCGCTGCCTGATCAAGCGCCACCCCTCCACTCATCCGATACCCGTCGTCGTCAGGACGCCCGGTCCGGGCGTAGACACTCATCACATTGCGACGGTCAAACAGGTTGTCGACTTCAACGAAGAAACTCAGGTTCTGACGCCCCCCTGACAACGGGAAGTCCTTGTTGAAGCGCATATCAACCGAGTAGTTGGCCGGCAGTCGGCCCTCGTTCCGCTCCCCAAGCGGGGCGCCGTTGGCGTCAACCGGCGTGTACGGCAGTCCCGATCCGTAACGACCGACAACGTTAAGCCCCCACGCTGCGGGGATTCGCATCCCCCAGAGACGACCGTCCCAGCCAGCCGGCACACGGTAATCGAACACCGCTGTCAAGGTGTGCCGCTGGTCGAAGTCCAGCGGGTACTCAGTTATCGGTTCCTGGTGAGTCTCAGGCGCCGTGATATACGTGTAGTACGGCTCATAAGCATCCGAGCCGTTACCTCGCGCAACCATATATGAATAGGCGACTGAAGCACTCAGATGACCCGCTCCCGGCAGCTTCTCAAGTGCCACATCAATGCCCTTGACCGAACCATAGTCGGCATTGTCGAATTGCGTGACGGCTCGGTTGTCAAAGGTGAATGACGAACGCGTGGTCACCAGGTCCTTGATGTCCTTGAAATATGCGGTGACATCAAGGCGTAGATCACTCCCGATTACGTGGTCCAGACCCAATTCATACGACACGGTCTCTTCCGGCTCGAGGTTGGGATTCCCCAGCAGCGGGTAACCGCTGGTGATGTCGCCCTGGAGGTTCGTGTACAGATACTGGAAGGCCGGCGCCTGGTAATAGAAGCCGTAGTTGAAGTGCATCATCGTCTTCTCGGAAATCGGGAATGACACACCCAGGCGCGGTGAGAACTGGCTCTTCGACTCGGCCCGCTTCCACGTTGCCTCGATCCCCTGAGGGGTTGCATTGTAGGTGATGTCTGCGTCATGATAGTCATAGCGCACACCCAGGTTGATCACGAAATAGTCATACTCCAGCTTGTCCTGGATGAAGGCCGAGGCAATCTTCGGCTTGCTGGAATACTCCTCGCCGTAAGGCCGTTGATTGTAGAACTGGATGAAGTCCCAGCTGATATCGTACTGGCGATACTCGAATCCCGTCTTGATCTGGTTGCTCTTGTTCACTTGGTTGACATATGCGAGGTTGAACGAGTTGTAGGCCGATTCACGCTTGTGATAGGTAGGATCGTAGTCATCCCCTACCACAAATCCGGTCACCTGCATAGGATCCGAGTAATCAATGTTGGCTCCGTAAGTGACTTCATGTATTGTTCCGTTGTATACCCCGTTCTCATCAACCGAGTAACCGTCCCACTCGGTGTAGTGGGCACCCTGCAGTCGGTCCGGACCGGTTTCTGTCATGGTCGAAAAACGATTGAATGTCGCCGAAACAATGCTGTTTTCCCCCACCGTCCAGTTGCCGGAGACACCCGCCAGGTAAGCCTCTTTCTCAAATATCGGCAATCCGTCAAGGTTGAAATCATAAGAGCGACCATTCACATCTCTGTGAGTGTAAATGTCACCATCGGACTTGTAATAGGTCACATTACTCTTCAACCGCAGATTCGAGACCGGTTGAGTCGACAGTTTCAAGATACCGGTTCGCGAGTTGATGTTATCATGCGGCAGCGAACCCGGGTCCTGCAGCAACTCACCGGCCACGAAGAAATTGAACCGCTTCGGATTGAATCCCGGCACCGGACCCGAGAGGTTTCCGGCCAGGGAACGATTCGATATCGACTCCAGATCCCCCCACGTGCCGCTGGTCACATCGTAACGATGCGTGAAGCCCGTGAAGGTCTTCAGTCTCCCGTGGTACTGCGATGTTCCCTCCGGGGTCACGGCGCTGACCACCCCGGAAAGCGCTTCGCCGTATTCTGCCGTGAAACCTCCAGTGGTCAATGATAACTCCGAGAGCGAGGCCGGCATAATCCTGATACCGGCGTTGGAAACGAACGGATCCTGAACACTGAAGCCGTCATAGTAGTACGTCACCTGCCCCGAACGTCCACCACGTACGTGCATAGCATTGTCCGGACCGACCACAACCCCAGGGTAATTCGTCAGCACGTTCTGTACCGTCTGAATGTTCGGTAGTGTCCGCAGACGATCCGCGGTGAAAATCAGGCGCGATGCGGTCAGGTCCTTCTGAATGACCTGTTGCTCCGCAAGCACAACAACGCTCTCATCAAGCTCAACAAGCGTTTGCTTGAGAGCGAAATCAACAGGCGTGGTCAGATCAACCAACACCTGGACTTCCGATTTCACCAATTGCTCATGGCCTACCGACGATACCGCCAGGTCGAACTTGCCGCTGGGCACGTTAATGATGAAATACTCACCATCAATATCCGTCTTCGTGACCAGGTTGGTTCCCAGTACACGGACGGTCGCGCCCACGACCGGCTCACCGGTCTTGGCGTCAGCCACCAGCCCGGAAATCTTGCCACTCACACCTGCATGAGAATGACTGACAGGCAAAAGCATCAGCAGCGCGGCCACGAGGAGCATTGGTACCAGAAGTGGGTACTGGCGCAAGGCTACCTCCTTCATGTTTATGACTCTAAATCTGTTTCTTCATCTTCACAAGACAACACAAGACTGCATCCCCAACCGGATTGCTCCCGTGGGATTCTATTTAGTTATCGTCCATCCCGCGGTTTTCTTGATATCTATTGGCCCACTACCGATACCTGAAACCGGATCATTTCAGTCCCCCTTGGCTCTGCAGGAAACACCACAGAAGACAGCGCCCGGCAAATCACTTTGCCTGATCATGACGCACGCTGTCACTGATCAAGATTATCACAACCAGACCGATACAATACAGAGACATCGCAAAATGTAGCCGCCGTGCGCCAAGACCGGCGGCTCTACTGTTGAAACCGGAGAGATCCACCGCTTGACCAGACGCAACAGCACATTCGTTCTCTGGCTCTTGGCGGTCGTATGCCTTGTCGCCTGGACCGACAACGCCTATGCCAGGAGCAAAAATATCGTCATTCTGAAGGGCGACGACATGACCGCAACCAGCCGCTCCGTTCAGGGTGTCAGAACGATAGTGAAGCGCCAGCACCCCGATGCCGAATTTCACGTGCTTGCGGTCAGTTTCATATCGGAGTCGGATCGGCAGGTTATCGACTCGATTAAGGTCCTGCAGCCCCAGGTCATCGTCACGGTCGGATCGTCAGCAACCCGCCTGGCACGCGACAATTTCGTCGATATCCCGATTGTCTTCTGCGCCGTCAAATACCCGGTGCTCTCGGGGTTTGTGAACTCGCTTCAGCAGCCGGGCGGCAACATCACGGGTGCCTCACTGAACATCCCGACTGAAGTCCAGTTCTCCTATTTCAAGCGGATCATTCCCAACATCAAACGACTCGGCGTGCTCTACACTCACAACACTGCCGACTTGATTCCCCCGGCGCGCGAGATCGCTGCCAGGCAGGGAATGACTTTAGTCCCTTTGCTGGTGGAGTCCAACAAAGACCTGCCGGGAGCCATCGACTCTTTGGCGTCGGTCGTCGAAGGCATCTGGTCAGTGGCCGACCCCAACCTGTTCTCATCTAAATCCACCCGCTTCATCCTGCTCAACGCCTTGCGCAAGCGGATACCCTTCATGGGATTCTCCCGCAATGTGGTCGAGTCGGGTGCTCTCTTCGCCCTTGATTTTGATTACAAAGCCGTCGGTTTCCAGGCCGGGGAGATCGCCAACAAGATCCTGGCCGGGGCCAGACCCGACACCATCGCTGTGACCAATGCCGACGTCATATGGTTCCACTACAACGAAAACACCGCCAAACACATCGATGTGACAATCCCTGATGAACTCGTAGCTGTCGCCAAGGAGGTCTACCGATGAGGACCTGGCTGCAGTTTCATAGGCATGTGGGCATCCGCGCCAAGTTTGTCGTCTCCTTCTCTATCCTGCTCATCGGGTGCATCGTCATTATCTCAAGCTACCTGATCAAACGGCAGAGCGAGGGATACCGTCGCGAACTGGAAGCCAGCGGTGAGACGCTGACCCGCCTTCTGGCCATGCAGTCTGAAAGCGGAGTCCTGTTCGAATCCACCTACGAGCTGGACGAGGTACTCAAGCAGCTTGAGGCCTTCGAGGACATCCATTACGCCGTCATCAAGAACGATGAGGGACGCGTTCTTTCAGAGATCGGGACGCGACCACCGGAGAACATCAGGCTCATCAGATCTGTTGAGACCGAAGACCTTCAGCAGCAGCACTATTCCGATCAGGACTACTACGTTGAGCTTCCGCAGTTGGGAGAGTTCATAAGATACATAAGACCCGTGGTCTCCCGCATCGAGAGAATCGACCGTGAGAACCTCGGCATCACGCAGTACTATGACTCCTCGCTGGTTCATAACTTCGTGCTCGAGGAGATCGGCACCATCACCATCTTCCTGTCGCTCAAACAGGTCAATCAGTCCATCGCCGACGCCTCCACAGTTGCTATACAGGTCACGCTGGCCGTTGCCTTGCTGGCCATGATACTCATGACGCTGCTGGTGCGTATCATCACCGACCCGGTTCAGGAGCTGGTCGACGTCACCAACCGCGTCTCACGCGGCGATCTCACCCAGCGAGTAGCTGTCAGACAAAACGATGAAATCGGACAATTAGGACACACCTTCAACCAAATGATTGAGTCACTGCAGCAATCGCGACAGGAGATCGAGGACTACAACCGCAACCTCGAGGCGATGATTATCGAACGCACAGAGGAACTGGAGCAGACTCAGGCACAATTGGTACAGTCCGAAAAGATGAGCGCCATTGGCCAACTGGCGGCTGGAGTCGCCCACGAACTAAACAACCCCCTTGGCGGCATTCTCGGATTCGCCCAGTTTACACTGGAAAAGCTCAACAAAACCCCGGCCGGAAAGACCGGCGAGAAAGAAATCGCGGCCTATAAGCGTTACCTAACCGATATCGAGACTCAGGCCAGACGCTGCAAGACCATTGTACAGAACCTCCTGCGCTTCTCGCGATCCTCCAGGACGTCCGACTTCGATACGGTAAACCTTAACAACGTTGTCAAGGATACATGCACCTTTGTGGAACACCAACTGAGTATGAACCAGATTGAACTGACTCTTGAACTCGACAGCAACCTCCCTGACATCAAGGGGAACTCAGGACAACTTCAGCAGGTGATCACCAATCTCGTTATCAACGCCATGCACGCCTCGCCGGCAGATTCAACGATCAGAGTGTGCACCGGTCCGGTCACCAGCGAGTCTACCGGCAAACCGTCGGTCGCCGTCAAAGTAATCGACCAGGGAGTCGGTATCCCTCCGGAGAACCTCGGAAAGCTCTTCGAGCCCTTCTTCACGACCAAGGAAGTCGGCAAGGGCACCGGGCTTGGACTCTCTGTCAGCTACGGCATCATTCGCGACCACAACGGCGAGATCCTGGTAGATTCGACACCCGGTCTGGGTACCACTTTCACCGTCATTGTGCCGGTTCAGGAGACCCCGGACGCGTCCGATAACCTTGATATGGGTTCGCCCATATCGTCGGCCTCAGACTCGGAGCAGCAGTGACTATGAAGCGTAAGACAATATTGATAGTCGACGATGAAGAGGTGATCCGCGACTTCCTCGATGAGGTCCTTGAGGACCTGTTCGAAGTATCCTGCGCCGTCGATGGCCAGGAAGCTCTTGAACGACTCAAAGATACCGATTTCGACCTGGTCATCACCGATATGAAAATGCCCCGGGTTACCGGCGAGGAAGTCGTCAAATATGTGAAAGCCCATAAGCCCAACACGAAGGTGATCGTGATATCGGGCTACCTGGGGATGTACTCGGCCTCCAGCAGCAGAGAAACCTCACCGGATTCCCTGCTGGCCAAGCCGTTTAGCATCAAGCAACTCAAGGAGGTGGTCAGCACGGTCCTCGGCGAGGCTATCGACTGACCTCCTTCGGCACAGGAAGGGGCACAGGAAAGCGCCATGACTGACAACGACCGGTCCCATTCACGGATACTGGTGGTAGACGATGAGTTAGTTGTCGTCTCTCTCGTCAAGGAAGCCCTTGAAGAGGACGGCTACACACTCTCGATGGCCACCAACGGCAAGGAAGCCCTGGCCCTCATGGAAGCGCAGGAATTCGACCTGATCATTTCCGATATCCGCATGCCCAAGATGGACGGCATCGAACTTGTCTCGCGGGCGCGGAAAATCCAGCCCGGCATCAGTATCATCTTCATGACCGCTTTCGCCAACCTGGATTCGGCCAAGGATGCGATCAAGCAGGGCGCTGTGGACTACATCATGAAACCGTTTGAACTGCACGAAATGCGTCAGGCCGTCCAGCAGGCCTTCGCGCTGCGTGAGCAGGTAGCAAAGTCTGATTCTGACTCGCACCTCGAGCACCTCAGCGACCTGAACCAAGTGCTCTATGAAGTCGGCGACAAACGGTCTCTGCTGATAGAATCCCTGCGATTCGCCCTGGTTCACTCCGACGCCGACCGGGGAGTGGTTCTCCACTGGTCCAAAGACAACAGCGATTTCCAGGTCTTTGCCATCGTCGATGAATCCGTCGCCGACCGCCAGGTTCCTGATGAGCAAATCTCCGCGGCGCTGGCGGACCTGAACCCCGGCGAGTTCAACGAACCGCTGCTGACAGCCAGTTTCGAGGAACACCCCCTGCACCGCATGGCACAAACCTGCCCCGCGGCGGGCGACATCTACAAGGAGTGGTTCTCTCACGTCGCTCAAACCGCCACTGTCCCCATAAAGCGCGCCGACCGGCTCTACGGCCTGCTGATCATCCAACTCGGTGACAGCTCCTCGGCCTCCGTGAAAGCCTCCCTGAAACTGCTCAACCTCAGCGCCGCTCAGCTCGCTATCTCGCTGGAAAACCTGGAATTACTCGACGAAACCCAGGCGGCCTATCAGCGCCTCAAAGCCCTCCAGGATGAGACTATTCAGCTTGAGAAAATGGCCACGAAGGGAGAAATGTCAGCCGAGATCGGTCATGAACTGAACAACTTTCTGGGAGTCGTCGCCGGTAACCTCTCCCTGCTGCAGCATCAGGTCAGCAAGAACAGCATTGAGGGACTCGACAAGTACCTGCGCGCCATCGAGGAAAACGTCGACAAAATCAAGACCTTCACCAGCAACCTGATGGATCTGCGGTCAATCTCAACCTCCAAGGAGGTCCTCTGCTTTGCCCGACTGCTGACGGAGGTGGTCGACTACCTGCGTCCTCAGAAGCGCTTCAAGGGCGTCACCCTGGAGCTTCGCGAGCTTCCCGAAAGCATCCCCTTCGAGGCCGACAATACCCACATCCAGCAGCTTCTGTACAACCTGTTCAACAACGCCGCCGACGCTACCCGCGACTGTGAGCACCGCGAGATTTCCGCTCAGGTCGAACTTGAGCCGAACGGACAGCAGTTCTCGTTTTCCATCACCGATACCGGGTCGGGCATCGAACCGGCCCTGCTGGAAAAGGCCTTCAATGAGCGATTTACAACCAAGAAAGACGGCCACGGCTACGGTCTGGTGGTCTGCAAACGTATCATTGACAGCCACCAGGGCGTCCTGCACATCAGTTCCGCCGTCGGCAGGGGAACCACTATCCGAATTGACTTCCCCCTGGCCAGCCCTGTCCCCCAGTCCGTTCCGGCGTCGGTTGCCGGATAAGCAGTACCTTCTCACTTTGCAGACTGCCGCAGATCCTGTGACGACTGATCAGCCCCCTCGACAATAACAACCGCCACGGCATACATTCGCTCATGACCAATTGACACATGGAATCTGAGGTCTGCCGGAAGACCCAGTCGGTCGCAATCCACCACAATCACCGGACGGCCACCGCTGCCCGCCAGCACCTGCAGCTCTGCCCACGCCGGGCGCCATGTCAACAGAGTGGCCAAAGCCTTGATCAGCGCCTCCTTGGCGGCAAATCGGCCCGCCAGAAACATTAACGGGTCCCGGCGCTTCTTTAGCTCGTGCTTCTCCTGTGCACCCAGCAGACGATCCACGAATCGTCCGCCGAACCGCCTGTACGCCTTGTCGATACGATCCACCTGTGTAACATCAACCCCAATACCACGCACCATCACGCACTCTCTCCAACAGTCACAATCGCCGCTTCTGTGCATCAAACATACTATCTGCGCCGACAAATGACAATTAACGAAAAAATATATTGCATACCCTGCGGCCCTGTTGATATTGTACGTATACAAAGATGTGGAGAGAGTGAACCATTTGAAAGTCTCTAACACCAGGCTTATGAAGGTTGTCTCTTCGACGCTGAGTGTACGCCGTGACCCGCCATGCGGTAGCGAAAACAAGATGCAAGAAGTGGCTGTAAAAACCCTTTACCGTGGTTAACGTGGAGCCTGTTTCAAATTGTTCGCCTCTCCATTTTTTTGTCACACCGGCCCCACCCCGACTTCCAGACCACGCGATCAGCTGACCATTACCAAAGCCCCTCGATGGACACGAATGCCAATGCGCGCAGATCTGAGATGAAGGGGTAACGCCCCCTTGCACCTGTGCCTGCCTCGTCAGTTTCACGGCAGAGAACAGCCCTCGATTGACAAGACGCGTGGACAGGAATGGTGGGGCAACGCCCCCTTAGGCGGAAGTACGGTTGAGAACCTCGCGAATAGCCGCCTCGTAGCTGTCGACCGACCGAAGGGGATCTGCGATAATGAAGAAGCACTCCTTGCCCGACGAAGCAAAATACAGCCGCCCTGCTTCCACCTCATAGACACCGCGCTCGCGGACGCCGCCGCTGCCCGGTATCAGACAGAAGACATCCATCAGTTCCCGTAGATTCCTGAACACCGGTGCAAAGGCCCGCTTGAATTCCCGCGTCGTGTGCTCGCCGACGAAATTCCCCTCGTTATCCAGCCGGAACACACGCTCAACACCCCTGATTTCACGGAAGGCCTCCTGCAACGAGCGCGCCCGCGCCCGATCAGGCTGGCTGTCTACCAGGCCCAGAGTAGCCTCGAGCGACGTTTCGTTCAGAACCGCCATAACTTCATCGTGCTGGCGGGCCATGTAGCGCTGAAGACTGGCCTGCTCCTCGGCGGAATCAATGGCGCGATCGAGTTTGCGTTCCACCTTGTGGATAACTCGACCATCAGTGCTGATCGTGGTCGTTATGCGTACATACGGCCGGTAGGCATACTCTGTCTGGACCTGAAGTGCCAGATGGCCCTTCTTGACCAGTGACGTACGACCGACCGGGATGAATTGACTGGTTGCCATAACCTTCCGCCAATGTCGGTTCTGCGGACCTCGGCCCGACGTTCCTTATCCCTTTTGGTATCGGCAGAATCAACAGGTAGAATAACCACAAGATGGGCAGGACCAGCATCCCGAGACAAAAAACATGGCGCCGCTGCACTGCGGGCAGATCTCGGCGGCACCGGTCTCCTGTGGTTTCGGATCAGTGCTGCGGTCAGACCATCTGTGCAAGACCTGCGCAATGGCATCTGGGATTGAGGATACCCGCGCACCCCCACTGAACACCTGGCTTGCCCCGCCGATCCCCCGAAGCTGCCTGATTACAGCCTCAACCGGTACCCCCGAACGCAGGGCCAGCGAGATCAACCGGCAGATAGCCTCGGTATCGGCCATAGTCGAGTACCCGGAACGACCAATGTGCGCGAACACCTCGAACGGCTTGCCATCGCGCGTATTGACTGTCACATACAGGTTCCCGTAGCCGGTCCTGATCTTCTCGGTCATGCCCTTGAGCACAGCCGGGCGTGGAGCCACTGTCGCCGGACGCGGCCCTACCTCCTGCGGGAGCTCTTGCGGACTGGCCTGAGAGCCACCGGTGCCGTGCTCAGACTGCCGGCCGGTCGAGAGCACCTGATGCGGGCGCGAATTGTCGCGGTAGACCGTGACCCCCTTGCATCCCCGGCGATACGCCTGAACGAACGCCTGGCGGACGTCGGCTATCGATGCTGACTCCTCGAAGTTGATTGTCTTCGATACCGATGAATCGCACTCCCTCTGGAAGGCCGCCTGCATGAGAACATGATCCGAGGGGCTGACATCAGCCGCGGTCAGAAAAAGTGCTCTCAGGCTCTCCGGGACACCTTCGATATACCTGAGCGATCGCGCCCCCGAGATCTGCTCCACAAGCTCATCAGAATAGTATCCAAGCTTCCTAAGCTGCTCCACAAAAAGCGGGTTGACCTCCACCAACCGCCTACCGTCCATGACATTGCGCTCGAAGGCGATCGCATAGTACGGCTCGATCCCGGACGAACACCCGCCGATTATCGAGATCGTGCCGGTAGGCGCAATGGTCGTAACCGTAGCATTGCGCATGGCAACATTCTGCTCGGCATAGATCGATCCTTCCCAGTTAGGAAACTTCCCCCGCGTCTTGGCCAGGTGCGAGGACTCCTTGTGTCCCTCACTTTGCACAAATCCCATCACCTGTTCGGCCAGTCGAACAGCCCGCTCACAGTTGTACGGCAACCCCAGCTTGACCAGCATATCGGCCCAGCCCATTATCCCGAGTCCAATCCGACGGTTCTTCTTCGACTGCTCCTCGATTCGCGGCAGGGGGTATTTGTTCTGGTCTATCACGTTATCAAGGAAATGCACTGCGGCCCGGATGGCCCGCCCCAGACGCTCGAAATCGATCCCGCGCTCCGGCATCGACGACGTGTAGTCCTCCGGTAGCGGATCCCTGACAAATCGCCCCAGATTGATCGATCCCAGATTGCACGAGTCATACGGCGGCAACGGCTGCTCGCCACAGGGATTGGTAGCCTCGATCTGCTCTGACGGCAGGGTCGGATTGCCCCTGTTGATCCTGTCAAGGAAGATCACGCCCGGCTCGCCGGTCTGCCATGCATGCGCAATGATCTGATCGAACACCTCCCGGGCGGACAAGTGCACCTCGCGACCGTCGACGACGTGGGTTGTCTGCGTGTGGGGATTGTACAACGGATAGGTAGTGTCGCCGTCAAGGGCCTGCATGAACGCATCCGTTATGGCCACCGAGATGTTGAAATTGGTCACCTCGCCGGTGTCATTCTTGCACCTGATGAACTCCATGATATCCGGATGGTCCACCCGCAAAATGCCCATATTGGCCCCGCGGCGCGTCCCCCCCTGCTTGACCGCCTCCGTGGAGGCATTGAATACCTTCATGAATGAGACCGGCCCCGAGGCCACCCCGGAGGTCGACGCCACAATAGAATTTCTCGGGCGCAACCGCGAGAAGGAAAAACCCGTCCCGCCACCGGACTTGTGAATCAGCGCGGCGTGTTTTACCGCCTCGAATATCTCCTCCATGGAGTCCCCCACCGGCAAAACGAAACAGGCCGAAAGCTGCCCTAACTCCCGTCCGGCATTCATCAGCGTCGGCGAATTGGGCATAAACTCCCGATCGACCATCAGCCGGTAAAACTCCCGCGCCGATGCTTCCACCTGATCATCACCGCCGCCGTAATTGCGGTCGGCCTCTGCAATGAACCGCGCCACCCTGATAAACAACTCACGCGGCGTCTCGATCACGCGACCTTCGGCGTCCTTACGCAAATACCGACGCTTCAGGACCTCCAGCGCGTTCTGTGTCAGGGTTACATCCTTGTATGATTCCATGAGCCGGCACCTGTCATTGTTACTATGTTATGGATCGGTTACTCCAGGCCGTACCATAATAACAACTGCAGATGAGGTTTGTGTCACATCTTGCGGACAATCGTCTCCGAAACGAAATGCGTCCCCTCATTCAGCCGGCAACAGATCAGGATCGCTGAAGAAAATCATCTCCAGATAGCCTACGCCGCGCGACTCGAAATACGCCTCCGGCCGGCTGTACAGCTCATCTTTCAGGGCCTCATCCAAAGGAATGAACTCATATCCCATCGTCTTCAGGGCAATCAGCATGTCGTTCAGAAACGCGGCATTCAGGCGATTCAGCCGAAGCTGCAGAATATGCCGGCAGTTGCGCCCCAGTAGCTGCATCGACTGCGACTCCGCCTTCTCGACCTCGTCGAGAACGTGATTCAGATACTCCCCCATAAGCTCCAGATAATCCGCTGAGTCAGCCTTGCTGCCAAGCTTCTCCAGACTCAGGTTGTACAGGTAATCCTCGACCACAATACTGGCATGGGCCACCACATCATTTCGCTCAGCCAGAAACATGCGCACCTCGCGCTTATCAGCTACTGTATGACCGTAGTGCAGATACGGATAGCGGAAGTAACGCTTCTTCTGACCGAACCCGGCCAGCATGACCTCCAGCGCCTCCGCCCCGAGGTTGATCTCCCGAATGTAATTCTCAGCGCCAATCTGGTGCAGATCCTGGTGCGAGTACGTCAGATTCCCCAGCACGTGCCCCCGGTTGAGCCACTCCCCCAGCAGATCGTAACTGTCCTCTATGTTCTCCCCCACCACAAACCCTGCCCCTTTAGCCGAATGGACATCCATCGCTTCGAGTACTTCCGAGGTGATAAGCCGACGGTCCACGTCGGTGAAGCTTTTGTCGAGCGGCAAGCCATCAAACGTCACACACATCTGCCGTTCGATGGCGGCCTGGTCCTTCGCACTGCCCGGCTGCTCCGCCCTGACACCGGACAACCCCGCATACACCGCCAGAACCAGCCACAGAGTCAACAGGCGAATCTTCATACTCGGCTACTCCCCATCTCGTGAACCAGCAAGAAATTGGTGGTACCCTGGCGGCCGAACGGCGCCCCGCCGGTAACCATGACAAGGTCACCCGAACGGGCCAGGTGGTGACTATCATTGACGGCCTCGACCGTTTCGATCAGCTCATCAAAGGTTTCGACATGTTTGGTATGTACCGGATAGACGCCCCGATGCAAAGTCAGTTGGCCCATAATCTCCGCCGTCGGCGTTAACGCGATTATCGGTTGCCGGGGATACAAGTTGGCCATCAACTGCGCCGTATATCCGGATGTCGTAAACGCCATTATCGCCGCCGCTTCCAGATCAGCCCCCATGCGGCTAACGGCCTCCGCGATAGCATTAGCCGGCGCCGACTCGATCAGGATTCGATCCGGGCGGACTTCGGGACGCTCGGCGACCGCCTCGGTCGCGTTGATCACCTGCGCCATGGTCGCCACTGCTTCCAGCGGATACTGCCCGGTGGCGGTCTCGGCCGAGAGCATGACGGCATCCACATAGTCATAGACCGCCGTCGCCACATCATTCACCTCGGCCCGGGTCGCCCGCGGCGAAAACCGCATCGACTCGAGCATCTGCGTGGCAACAATCACCGGCTTGTGGTGACGGTTAGCCTGCCGAATAATCTCCTTCTGGAAGCGCGGCACATCCTCGAACGGCAGTTCCACGCCCAAATCACCGCGCGCCACCATGACGCCGTCCGCAACCAGCAGAATCTCTTCGAGTCGCTGTACGGCCTCCAGACGCTCCAGCTTGGCGATCACCTTCTGCTGCCCGCCGGCACGATTGATCAGCCGTTTGGCCTCAAGGACATCATCACCAGAACGAACGAACGAAATCGCCACGAAATCGGCCCCGGCCTCAACCGCAGTGGCAATATCCTCTCGGTCCTTGTCTCCAATGGTCGGAATCTGCAAATCCGTCTGCGGAAGATTGATGCCTTTGTTGGGCAACAGCTTACCACCGTTCAGCGCGGTCAGCACGACCCGGCGCTCATCCTGCTCGGTTACGTCGAAACGAAGGTTCCCGTCGTCGATATACACCTTCTCCCCGACCTTCAGCGAACTGATGATACCGGGATGATTGACACTCAGAACGCGCTGGGCGACATCGAAATCACCGGTAGTAAGTACAATGCGATCATCCGCGTCGACCTCGATACTGCCCTCGAACGATCCCACCCGGAGCTTCGGCCCACTGATGTCAAACAGCAATCCAATGGGATACTCAAGCTCGCTCGTCGCTTGTCGGATCAGATCCCTCGCCGCCAGAAAGCTGTCCCGATTCCCATGCGAGCAATTGACCCGAAACACGTTCACGCCGGCACGACATACGGCCTGAATACGGCCCCGATCACTTATCGCCGGACCAAAAGTGGCAATGATCTTCGTGTGTTTCATCGCCCGCTCGATAGCCCCAAAACACCGTCAAATCAACCAAAAAACGGGCCGGACCGCTGCCGTTAGCGCCGGGCGGGCCGACCACCGCCCGAAACAGCGAACTACTGAAACAGTAACAACTTACACTCAAAGAGCGCCCCGAGTGCTGTTTTTTCTGTGTTGGTGCTTCCCTTTACGGGTAAAATGTGTTATATTAACCCGTCGCGGGGTGTCCGCGACAGCGACACACAAGAGGGTTTGCAACGAGTCTGACGCATTCAGGATACATGAGTAAAAAAGTCATTATTGCTGCTAACAACATGATCTTCACCTCGAAGATCATGACCTATCTTGATGGGGTGGAAGCCGAGGGCATCAAAGCGATTCGTTCGGACGAGATCTTCAACAAGGCCCAGGAATTGCAGCCGGATCTCATCATCATCGACCTCAATCTCAACGGCATCGAGGCACCATCGCTGATCAACAAGCTGCGATCCTATGGCGCCACCGCTGAGATACCCATCGTCTGCTATTCACCTCACGTTCTCAAGGACCAGATGAAGGCCGCCAAGATCGCCGGCGCCACCGAGGTCTATCCCAACTCCAAAATGAGCAGCCGCATGGGCGCCATTCTGGGAAAATACGTCGAAAACTAATACACCACTGCGCAAGCTTCTGGAAACCGGGCCGCTTCTGGCTCGGTTTTTTGGTTACGACGGGCGCGTCCGATCGGCACCGACTGACCGTGATCGGGAAGGCCGTCTTCTGCACGCAGCTTCCGCCGTATAAGAGACGTAGCACTCGGCAGAGCTCAGGACTACCACCAGCCGGTAGCCCTGCCGACCACACATCGCATCGCCTGTTTAGACTTGCCTCGCACGCGCCGACAAGATAGTGTGCGACACAGATCACCGTTTCGCGAACGGAACATGGAGAACATGTACAAACTATCAGCTCTTTTCCTTTTGCCAGTTGTCTTCTGCATTGCCCTGCAAGTGCAGGCGACAGAGGACACCGCGAAGACAACTCAGTTCAATCTCGATTCCCTGCTGGTTCAATCGCTCGGAGGACCCCAGGCACGTGACAAGCTGCTCGACGGCACTTCCTTTCGCTCCGCCGGATCGGCCGACCTCAACGGCCTGCGGGGGCGGTTCCAGCAGGTGTTTGTCCCCCCCGACAAACTCTACCTGGAGTTGAATCTCGGACACCTGCGCCTGGTACAGGCCTTCGATGGCGAAACCGCCTGGCAGATCGACGCCAACGGTCGAGCCTCACGACTAAGTGGCTTCGAGCGGCGAGAGTTGCTCAAGAGCGTCTATTTCGAATCCATGTCCTACATTGTGCCTGATCGCCTCGAAGGCGACTACGAGTACAAGGGCCTCACCGAGCGCAACGGCCAGACATATCACGAGGTGCATTTCTACCCCATGTTTCGGGATACTGTCCGCGCCCTGTATGACACGACCGATGGCTTCCGACGCCTGATGATCAGCCGCCTTGACAATGTCCCGACCATCACCGAGGTCAGCGACTATCGCACCGTTCAGGGCATCCCGGTGCCGTTCCGGTCAGTCGCTGTGGCGCCCGATGTTCCCATGGAGGTCGTCTTGCAGGCCGATACCGTCATCTTCAATGACGCCATCGACCGCAGGCTGTTTGTCATGCCCGGCGAGGAACCAACTGACTCCCGCTTTCCAGGCAATACCACCCACGTCGATGTCCCCTTCGATTACCGGTTCGGCCATATCCGCATTAAGGCAATCCTCAACGGCAGAATGTCGGCCTGGTTCATCCTTGATTCGGGCGCCTCAGCCAATCTGCTGCACCAGCCGCTGGCCGACCGTCTGAAACTGCCCGTGGTCGGATCCCTTCCCGCTCGGGGGATCGGTGGCTACGAACAGGTCGCCCTGGTCAAAACTGATTCGCTGCAGATCGGCGATATGACGCTGTATGACCAGGTCGCCGGCACCTTCGACCTCAGCGAGCTGTCCCCGCAGCGTGACACAGCCACATTCGGAGGCTTGATAGGTTACGACTTCCTCTCGCGCTTCCCGGTGCGTATCGACTACGCCAATCGTACCCTGCGCGTCTACAATCCGGAGAACTTCATCGCCCCTGATTCCGGTACAGAGATACCCTTCGACCTGACCATGCAGGTCCCCACGGTTACGGCCGAGGTCTTGGGTACACCCGGGCAGTTCCTTGTCGATCTGGGCAATGCCTTCGGCCTCGTCATTCATCCCGGATTCATCAACCGGCATAACCTCGGGCCGCTCCTGTCGGAAATCGAGACCACCGATCAGTGGCTGGGCGGCGTCGGCGGAGCACTCCGGGGCAAGACTGCCTACATCGCCGCCTTCAGAATGGGTGACATCCTCATCTCGGACCTGCGCGTCATCCTGCCCGACTCGGGGACCGGCCTGACCGCGTCGGAGGAGCTTGACGGCAATATCGGTAACCTGGTCCTGGAGAACTTCTCGGTGCTGTTCGACTACCCGGGCCACCGGATAATCGTCTACCCGGCCGCAGAAAATTGAAACCAAATCGCTGCGTCGCTATTGTAGGTAAAAAGGAGCAAGGATCACATGGATGTCGACACTGAGGTAACCATCTCGCAGACAATCGGGGCAGTGCGACTATGTTAGCACATATCCGCAGACAGAGCGCACTGGCGCTTATGGTGGTGGTGCTGCTGACAGCCGCGTCGATCTCGGCCCGGGACTCCACAACCAGGTCCGCGCCCGCCACCAAGATGGACTGGCACAAGATCTCCCATCAGGCGGGCGGTCGGCTGGGAATCTGGAGTCATATCGGCAAGGACGCCCCCACCAGTGACCAGACCGGCAACTTCCGCGCCGACCTCGCCGGTCAGTCGTTCTATCTTGAGGGAACTCTCGGCTACCGGCTGCACCCGTTGCTGTTGGGCGAGTTCTCGCTGGGCACGGTCGATCGCGGCGATGTCACCTTACAGGATGGCCCTAACCAACGGATAGGCAGCCTCATCATCACCAGCTTCCTGCTGAATGCCCGCATCTACCCCATTCCGGGAGGAATAGGCAGCCTCGTCCCCTGGACCTCCATCGGTGGCGGCCTGTACTACGGGCGGCGAAATGTGAAATTCACAACCCTCGGCAGCCCGTATTACGACAATCTGAACGAGGAATCACGAACCGCGCTGGGGTACAGCTTCAGCGCCGGCGTCGACTGGGTCCTCGCAAGCAGCATCGCCCTGGAAGCTCAGGTCCGCTGGCTGCCGGTCGAGTTCTCCAAGGACCTCGCTTTGTCCGACGATTATCGCGCACTTGCATTCACATTGGGAATCAAATATCTATATGCAAAATAGTCACGTGAGCAAACCCTCAGGGAGGAAACTATGAGAGTAGCAATCAACGGATTCGGCCGTATCGGACGGCTGGTGTTCAAGGCCGGTCGCAACGCCGACATGAAGTTCGTCGCAATCAACGACATCACCGATTCCGCCACGCTGGCACACCTGCTCAAGTATGATTCGGTGCACGGAAAGTTCCCCGGCGAAGTTGCGGCGGGCGAGGGCGAGATCTCTGTCGACGGCGACAAGATCAAGGTGTTCGCCGAAAAAGATCCCACCAACCTGCCATGGAAAGACCTTGATGTCGATGTTGTCGTGGAATCCACCGGCCTGTTCCGCACCAAGGAAGCCGCCTCGAAGCACATCACCGCCGGCGCCAGAAAGGTGCTCATCTCGGCACCCGCCAAAGGACACGATGGCACCTTCATCCCCGGCATCAACGGCGATCAGTACGACCGCTCCAGGCATCATATCATCTCCATAGGCTCCTGCACCACGAACTGCCTGGCCCCCGTCGCCAAAGTGCTCCTTGACAATTTCGGAATCGTCAAGGGCTTCATGACCACTATCCACTCCTACACTGCTGACCAGCGCCTGCTCGATGCTCCCCACAAGGACCTCCGGCGCGCCCGCGCCGCTGCTATGTCCATGGTGCCCACCACCACCGGCGCCGCCAAGGCGATCGCCCAGGTTATCCCGGAACTGACCGGCAAGATGGATGGTTGCGCCATCCGCGTACCCACCCCCGATGGCTCCCTGGTTGACCTGGCCGCGATCCTCGAAAAGGAAGTAACCGTCGATGAAATCAACGCTGCCATGAAACAGGCAACCAGGGACAAGCGGTTCGCCAAGGCACTGCAGTACTGCGAGGACCCGGTCGTTTCCACCGACATTATCGGCAACCCGCACGGGTCTGTCTTCGACTCACAGATGACCATGGCCCAGGGGAATTTCGTCAAGGTGTTCTCGTGGTATGACAACGAGTGGGGCTTCTCAAGCCGCATGATCGACATGATGCTGATGATGTTCTAACCGCCGAAAGGACGGATGATCAATGAGTATGAACAAAATCACAGTGGCCGATATCAACTTCCGCAACCGCCGCGCTCTCGTGCGAGTCGACTTCAATGTCCCCCTCGACGATAAACAGCAGATCACCGACGATCGCCGGATTCGAGCCGCCCTGCCTACCATCAGGAAGATCCTCGACGATGGTGGCATTGTCGTCGCCTGTTCTCACCTGGGCCGCCCCAAAGGCAAACACGTACCGGAAATGTCCCTTCACCCGGTAGCCCAACGGCTGTCCGAGTTGCTGGGACAGGACGTCGTCTTTGCCGAGGACTGCATCGGGCCGGAAGCCTCCAATGTCGTCGACAAACTCCAGCCGGGCGAGATCGTCCTGCTCGAGAACCTCCGTTTCCACGATGAGGAGACAAAGAACGACGCCGATTTCGCCGCCAAGCTCGCCCGCCTCGGCGATGTGTATGTCAACGACGCCTTCGGCAGCGCCCACCGCGCGCACGCCTCAACCGAGGGCGTCACCAAACATTTCGATCAAGCTGTCGCGGGCTTTCTGATGGAAAAGGAACTCAAGTACCTCGGCGAAGCTCTCGCGGATCCCCGACGACCCTTCGCGGCAATTCTCGGCGGCGCCAAAATCTCGGGCAAAATCGACGTGATAACCAACCTGCTGGACAAGGTGGACCTGCTGCTGATCGGGGGCGGAATGGTCTTCACCTTCGCCCGGGCCAGAGGATTCTCGGTCGGCGACTCGCTGGTCGAGGAAGATCGTGTCGAAATGGCTCGCGAGATTCTTGCCAAAGTTCAGAACTCACGAGCGAAACTTGTTTCCCCTGTTGATGTTGTCGTTGCCTCAGGAATCGATGCCACCGACACCGAGGTTGTCGGTATCGACAACATCCCCAACGGCAAAATGGGCCTGGATATCGGCCCGAAGACTATCGAGGTGTTCGGGCAGGAACTCGCCGACGCCAACACGATCGTGTGGAATGGCCCCATGGGCGTTTTCGAGCGTGAGGCCTTCGCGAAGGGCACCTTCGAACTGGCCCGCTTGCTGGCCCGCCTGACAGAGAACGGCGCCACCACCATCATCGGCGGCGGCGATTCTGCCTCAGCCGTGCAGATGGCCAAAGTCGAGAACAAACTCAGCCACATCTCCACCGGCGGCGGTGCATCACTGGAATTCCTCGAGGGCAAGGAACTGCCCGGCGTGGCCGCGCTGACCAATACCTCCAGCACAAAGGCGGTATGACATGCGCAAGATGATCATCGCCGGTAACTGGAAGATGAACAAAACCGCCTCCGAGGCGGAGGCCCTCTTGCGCCAACTGCTGGATGGCGACACCAGGTCGGACAAGGCCGAAATGCTCGTCTGCCCCCCCTACACGGCCCTCGAAACCGCCGGCAAGCTTCTCAAAGGCAGCCACATAGCCCTTGGCGCCCAGAACCTCTCGGAACACGACGACGGAGCTTATACCGGCGATATCTCCGCACGGATGATCTTGACACTCGGGGCCACCTGGGTTATATTGGGCCACTCTGAACGAAGGCAGTATCACGCTGAGACTGATCAGCTTGTGAACGCCAAAGTCAAGAGGGCGCTGCTGGCCGGTCTGACCCCGATCATTTGTGTCGGTGAGACACTCCAGCAGCGCGAGAATGGTGAAACCGAGCAGGTAGTAGCGGCGCAGGTTGAAGGTACCCTGGCCGATCTGGCGCCTGACCACCTCAAGAAAGTGGTCATCGCCTACGAGCCGGTGTGGGCAATTGGAACCGGTAAGACTGCTACTCCCGAAATGGCTCAGCAGGTGCATCAGTTCATACGGGAGAAGGTGGCTCGGAAGGACACCGCGGCTGCCGACCTTCTCCCTGTTTTGTACGGCGGCTCCATGAAGCCCGATAACGCTGCCGACCTCCTCAGGCAGAAGGATATCGACGGCGGGCTTATTGGAGGCGCCTCGCTGAGTGCCGATAGCTTTATTGGAATATTCAAGGCTGCTAAATAAGGAGCGGATAGCTTGTTCACGATCTGGGTTATTTTCCATGTGATTGTCTGTATCGCCTTGGTGCTGGTGGTACTCATGCAGTCGGCCAAGGGCGGAGGCCTCTCCGGCAGCGTGTTCGGCGGCGGAGGCGGCGGTATGGGCGGTGCTGTATTCGGGGGCCGCGGTGCGGCCTCGTTCTTATCCAAGGCGACTACCGTGCTGGCCGTGTTGTTCATGCTCAATTGCGGCGCGCTGGCCTACATGTCGGCCCGACCGACAACTGCCGGCCCGGCCATCGATATGGGCACTACCGATTCGCCCGTCACTCGGCAGGCACAGGAAGAGCGGCAACGCTTCTTAGAACAGCAACAGCGCCAGCAGATTGACCAGTCCCCCGACGCCCAAACAACCACCCCCGTTCAGATTTCCCCCGGCGAGGCTGCAGACACTGACGATAGCGGCAACTAATCCTTGCCGCCGGCAGACCCGGAAGGTGACAGAATAATGCGGAAGTGGTGGAATTGGTAGACACGCTATCTTGAGGGGGTAGTGGGGCGACCCGTGCGGGTTCAAATCCCGCCTTCCGCATAGACTTCAAAGCCCTTAAGTCACTCAGACTTAAGGGCTTTTCTCTTGTACCCAGACGCTAACGCTCCCGACCGCCTACGGACACGCCGCCGGCGCCGGCCCACCACTGAACAGGTACGCCACCAGATATGTCATGTCGCTGATGTTGATCACCTCATCCGCGTTAACATCTCCCTCCTCGAAACACGGCGGTGGTGCACCGCCGGAAAACAGAAACGCTATCAGGTACGTCATATCCGAGACGTTGATCAAGTCTGCCGCATCTCCGTCCACATTACCCCGGATGCCGATGCAGCACTGGGAACTGCTCAGTTTCGCGACGAACGCATCGAAGTTGCCATTGAAGCTGTCATCGAATGGGTCCTTGGTAGGGAAATCCAATGACCGGGTGAATCCCGCTGCATAGACACTGCCCGAATTATCAACGGTCACACCGTAGCAGAAATCATCTTCGGCCCCACCCAGGAAAGTGCTGTAGAACAGCTCATTGCCCGACTTTGACAGCCCGGCCACGAAGGCGTCGCTGCCGCCGTTGTGACTATCGTCATAGCTGTTGTCGGTGGGAAAGTCCGCGGAGCGGGTGAATCCCGTGATGTGGGCATACCCGAGACCGTCAATAGCAACATCATAGCCGCAGTCATCACCCGCCCCGCCCAAACAGGTGCTGTACTCCAGCGCATGACCTGAAACCGAAAGCCTGGTCACAAAAACATCACTGCCACCGTTGTAGCTGTCGTCATAGGCCTGCTGAGTAGGGAAATCAGAGGACAGCGTGAGTCCCGTCACACAGGCGCGGCCTGAGCCGTCAACAGCAACACCCAGTCCGGCGTCTTCGCCCGCCCCACCCAGATAAGTGCTGTAGACCAGCGAATCGCCCGACGAAGACAGCTTTGTCACGAAGACATCGCCGCCACCGTTGTAAGTGTCGTCATAGGCATCTTGTGTGGGGAAGTCCGCGGAAGCGGTCCAACCGGTCACGTAGGCGCATCCGGAACTGTCGACGGCGATCTCATAACACTCTTCATCCTCCGACCCGCCCAGGTAAGTGCAGTAGACCAGCGAGTTGCCCGATGCTAAGAATCTGGCCACCAAAGCATCGCCACCGCCGTTCAGGTTGCCATCATAGGCACTCTGAGTGGGAAGATCCGCGGAGTTGGTGCCGCCGGCAACATAGGCAAAGCCGGCACCGTCGACGGCGACACCGAGTCCGTAATCGTAACCTGAACCACCAAGGTAAGTGCTGTAAACCAGCGAGCCGCCAGAGGCAGAGAGCTTCGTCAGGAAAAGATCCCAGTTGCCGTTCGGACTATCGTCATAAGCGCTGTGAGTGGGGAAATCCGAAGAGCCTGTCCACCCCGTCACGTAGGCGCAGCCGGAGCCGTCGACAGCAATACCGTTGCCCAGGTCATCATGCGACCTGCGACCCGCCCAGGTAGGTGCTATACACCAGTTCCACCGCGCCGGAGTTGCGAACAACACCGGCCGGTGAACCAACGGCCTCTGCCTCAGCGATATCGCCCCTGCTCCCGGTGAAAACAACAGGCACAGCACGCGGCCCCGCCAGAAGCCCCACTATCTCCCCAAACCGGGTATCGACCACCACCCCACCGCCCTCTTGTGACACAACGTGTTCAACCCCCTCATAGCCAACCTGCACCTGAGCCGTCTGTGCCCCTGCCGCCAGCTCATAACGGTATACCAACCGCCCCCTGTCACTCCCCTCAAAATGCACATCAACCCCCGGATACACCTCCCGCATCACAATACCGCGGTAGTTGGGCACATCGCTGCGCCACCTGGCCGGATCATTGCCCAAAAAGTAGTTGCACCTGTACTCCATCTCATCCAGCCCGATCACCTCGGCCCTCGGATCAGCCCCCTCAAACTGTGCCTTGATCAGCAACATCTCAACACTGTCGCGGGCCATATCCCGCCTGCCCGGCACACGCCCGGAACCAAACGGGCCATCCGGGTCGATCCCGTCATCATCGGTGGCAATCCGGCGGGTAAACTGGTAATACACACCGCTATTGGTGAACCACATCGTGGCCCCGCCGGCATCGGCCCGAAACAGGATACTGTCCGGCCACTGGCCCATATTCTTCGTGAAGGGAACCGACCGAGCACCGTCACACACGTGCACTGCGTTCGGCGGAAGTTCCACGGCCGACATCCCGATAATGGCCGCAGCAAGCAACACACCGGCTGCCAGCAAAACAACTCGCAACATCATCATATCTCTCCCTACTGGTTACCAGATATCGAAACGATTCACGTACTGTATCCCGATGTCCATAATCTGTCTCTTCCGCCGTGCATGCTCTAAATACACAGGAACGACTGCGGCGTTCAACTCGCGCTGGAGGAACAGACCCGGGATGAATCGCCCCCGCGGCGAGAACCCTGCTGTTGTGCGCACCTCCATCTGCAGTATGACCAGCAACCCGCGCGCTGTCAACACGTTACAGCCTTCAACCCTCACACCCCGGCGCCCCGCCGCACATGCGACAGGGCGCCGAAACATGATAGCCTCTACGAATGAAGGCTCGTTAACTACGGACACACAGCCGGACCAGGACCCTCGTCAAACAGATAGTTGGTCAGCGCCGTCAGATCACTCATATTCAACGAACCGTCGCCGTCGAAATCACCCTCGTTCGGACACCCCGGCGGCGGACCGGCAGGCGTCCCGAACAAGTGGTCCACCAGATAGGTCAAGTCACTGACATTGACCGACTGGTCCGGATCGTGATCCATGTTTCCGCGAACCCCTACACAGCAACAGGCGTCACCGATGCCGTCACCATCAAGGTCGGCCTGATCCTCATTGGCAAGCTCCGGACAGTTGTCACACGCATCGCCAATGCCGTCTTCATCGGTATCCACCTGATCCGGATTGTGAACCTGCGGGCAGTTGTCGCAGGCATCACCCAACCCGTCACCGTCGGCGTCCGCCTGATCCGGGTTGTAGACATACGGGCAGTTATCCTCAGACGTCTGCACACCGTCGCCATCCGGATCCGGGTTGGCGTCGCACTCATAGACGGTGATGTGGAAATCATCAATCGCCGCCTCGACCACCGAACCCACACCCAGATCGGAGGCGTCAAACCGCATCTTCATGAAACTCGACGGCAGAATCAAATCGTTCACCGTAAACATGTGCTCAAACCACCCGCCGTTGGCCTGATAGACCGGCCCCACTGTCTCTACCAGCGTCCAGGTGGAGCCGTTGTCATTCGATATATACACGTTGAACACGTCATTGTTGGAATCATTGCCGAAATTGTTCGAATACCAGCGAGCATAATGGATCACAGCATTATCGGCGCCGGCCAAATCGAACGTCGGGGTATACAGACGGGTCGTGCCGTCATCCACGTCAGAATCGCCATAGGCGTTGCCGGTCAGGTAGCATGATCCGGAGCCGTCGAAATCAGTCGGGGGATCCCCGCGGTCACCGCCGCCCACCGGCACGCCCCGCTCCCAATGACCCGCGGTGGCATCACCGCTGACCGTCCATCCCTTGTCAGTCTCGAAATCATCGTGGAACACCACGTTGACAGCCGTCGCCACCGTGACCGAATTCGGCGTCGACGGATCAGGGTCATAGATGAGGCCGTTTTGCACTTCACTAACACTTACATAGTACTCAAGGTTGTCGCCACAGGTGACCTCCGGCAACGTCGCCTGATATATACCGAACTGAATCTCTACCATCGGAGTCGACATTACCCCACCACCATTGATCGAGTAGTGCAACTGACCCGAACCGGGAACCGCCACTCCATCCCCGACACCAGACACGTGAACCTGGAAAACTGTCGCCTGGTCCGGCTCCACGAACTCTGGTACCCCCGCCGGGTAGTTGAAGGCGAGAGAACGCACCCCGCGAACCGATACGCTCGGGTCACCGAAAAGCGTCAACTGATAGTAACACCAGCGCATGCAACTCTCGTTGATGCGGTACAGATTGTCCTCCTTGGAGTCGTGGTTGGCCGGCCCGAGCTGCGCCTTGCCCTCAGCCGTGCTGAAGACGGCGTCCCAGAACTCACGGTTGAACCGCTGCGAGGGCCCATCAGTGCTGTTCTGGGTCCCCCAGCCATACCGAGCATTCATCACTACCCCAAAAGCGCCGGCATCGGTCTTGATATTCATGTACTCCGCCCAGCAGTCGGTACCATCAAAGTGACCCGCCAGACAGGTCTGCGAGTATACGAAACAGTGATCCGTATTGTTCAGGGTGCTCAGCACATGTGAATTGTACAGCTTCATGGCATAGTCGGGACTGCCGTGACCAAGGTGGTTAATCACATGCAGCCCGGCATTGATACGACTCGTCAGATCCGACTGCGGCCAGGTATAGTCCGCCTCGTACAATCCGTCAACATCGTAAACGTCCGAGGGGATCCCGACCGTGGTGTACCCGTCGGCGCTGGAACCATCGACATTCTGAAGCATCATGGTCTTGGCATACTCGGACACACCACCGAAACCGAGATGCTCTCCCACCATCAGCACCTTCTCCAGATAGTCACCACTGCTGGTAATGTACTGGATTGTCTTGTTGACGAACCTTGCGGCCTCAGTGGCATTGCCTGCGCAGGCACGGCCAATCCACACCTCAGCAATCAGGTCAACATCACCCCCGCCGTCGCCATCGGTCGGCTCCCCCCAGTAGCTGTCGCCATCATAGTTGTAAGTCCCGTCGAGACACGCCCAATAGATATCCGAGGGCATGTTGTATTCAACCTCCGCTCCATAGCCATCCCACGATCTCACATACAGGTCCTTGGCCGGAATGACATCATCGTCACCACCGATGATCACGTACTGGATGCCATCCTGAAGGTACCGGTCGCGAATGTAGTCACGGATCTCCTCGGGATTGGTCGACCCCACCTGATCCGTTGTGTGGATCTCTGTCGGCGTGCCTGTCGAATCATGGAAGTCCTTAAGCGGCTGAAACGATGCCGCCAGAGCGGGCGTTGTAAGAATCAGCATGTCATAGGACCGATAGCTTAGCTGCCCCAACTGGCGGTACTCGGCCAGCATCTCCGGGTTGTCCACCTTCGGCCTCACCACCGCTTCGTCAACAGGCATCCCGCGCCACGTCGCAGCAACCTCGCCCGACCGCGAGGTCGTCACCCGCACCGTCAACTGCTCGAAATAGCTCAGCCGACCGCTCGTGGGCACCCAGACAACCGGCTGCAGCTTCAGGATCAGTATCTGATACCCGCGCGCAATCTGCGTCCCCACCGTCTCGGCCCGGCTGGCCGGAAAAGTCTGCGACGAACCATATATCGCAAAGTCCGGCTCAGGCACAACCACACCGGTCGGCGGCTCCGACAGCTTATACGGCCGTTCCACCGGCATGACGTAGAACCCATCACCCAGCACGCGCTCCTCGCCGGCGATGATCTCCACGCCCTCAACCACCGCACCCGGCGGCAACAGGATGCGTGCCCCCGTGGCGGGAAGTGATGGTTGCCCGATCTGGCCGCCCGCCGGGGCGCCGTCCATCGTCACAACATCAAAAACCTCACTACCAATCGTGATCTGAGAAATCTCCGGCCGCTCAAACCGGTAGTCAACCACCACTTCGCCAGCCAGCGCCAACGACGTGAACAGGATCAGCGCCAGGCCGACAAACAACGATGGTCGAGCGATTGAAAACAGGCGTTCTCTTTGGTGCATGCGAATCTCTCCTTGGACTGTGCAGGAATCGTGGGGACCTTCACGAGCAGCCGGACACACCTTTTCTTGGAAAAATCTGGAATCGAGCGGGGCAAATGTGCTGTGCGACCCATCGAGCTGCAACCGTTAAAGTACTCTTCCTGCGGGCTGTATTGACTTGTACCTATCTATCATAGCCCCAAAAGCCGATTTTTCCAAGCTAAAAGCCGGACCAAAACATCCACGCGCCGGCACCACCCAACGTGTTGGCCCGAACTGCCATCATCATCGGTGCGTAACCTGATGTCAAACCGATTCAGCACGCCCTTCAGCTATTCGCCGTTATCCGAGAGAATCACGCTGCCGAGCCACCAAGCACCGAATGGGCAGGTTAAACACTTACCAAACAATAAGATAGGCGTGGTCCAGACCGACCCACAATCGCCGCTTGACGAACAGATATGTGCTTACCCCCCTTCGGAATACGGCCAAATATGCCGATAACCAACAGAAGACAACGGGTGGGATCAACCGCAGGGGAAGCCTCGGCAGCTCCCCAGGGCCTCAATGCGTCGATCCCACTCCATTATCTGCGGCGAAAAGGCATAGACGTGTCCCTCTCGGCTCGACAACAGATTCAGATCCTCTTCTTCCTGATGGCGGCGATAGCCCTCGGCAGTCTGGCTGCTGTTACCGTCCATGAAACAGAGTCGCAGCTATACGCCGGCCTGCGTCGCCAGGCCGCCAGCCTCACAGCACATTTGGCCGCCAGCATATCCCACGGCCTCGAACACCACAATGACCACTTCATCCAGGAGACTGCCCAGGCATCCTTCAGCGACTCCCTGCTCGTGGCCTTGAGTGTCTGCGACGAGTTTGGCAACAACATCTTCTTCCACTCCCGGTATCACCTCCCGCCCGATCTGGAATCACTCTGCAAGTTCAGTGACTCTGTCGTTATCCAGCAGGTCGGCAGCCTTATCGCTGCTTCACGGTGCGTACGCGCCAAAGGGCGACCGGTGGGACAGCTATGGGTTGCCGTCACGACCGAAAAAGTAGACGCCCAGATCCGCTCTATCGTCATCCTCACGGGACTAAGTGCCCTGTTCCTGCTGCTTCTTACGCCCCTGATGGGCGCTTATGTCGCTCGCAGAATCACCGCCCCAATCAGGTCATTTGAGGCCGCCGCCCGACGCCTGGCTGACGGCGATCTGGAAGCCCCAATCAGCACCGCCGAACTGCACCGGGAATTCCTGCCGCTCGGCGAAGCATTCGATCTCATGCAGAACTCCCTCAGGACAGCCTTTGCCGAATTGCACGAGACCCGCAACAACCTCGAGACCGCCGTCTGCGACCGCACCGCTGAGCTTGAGCGCGAAGTCGTCGAACGCCGCCGTTCTGAGGCTGAGCGCATGGAACGCCTCCGGCGAATCCAACGCCAACAGTCAGCACTCGTCAAGCTGTTCGTTACCAAAGTCGTCACCGAGGGCGACCTGGAACGAGCCGCCATGGAGATTACTGAAGCCTCCGCCGAGGCCCTCAACATCGAACGCGTCAGCATCTGGCTCCTGACCGACAACGCCCGCGAACTCAGGTGCCTGGATCTGTTCGAAAGCACGCCACGAAGTCACTCAAGCTCTATCATCCTGCGTGCCCGCGACTACCCACGCTACTTCCAGGCCCTGTGCACTGAGCGAGCCATCGACGCTGCCGATGCCATGACCGACCCGAGAACGTCCGAATTCACCGAAACATACCTCGCCCCGGCCGGCATTACGTCGCTGCTCGACGCCCCCGTCCGCGCCTCCGGCGATGTCATCGGTGTTGTCTGCCTCGAACACGTGGGACCGTCTCGCCCGTGGTGGTCCGATGAAATCTCCTTCGCCAGCGCCATCGCCGACCAGGTCGCCCAGTTGATCATGCACGCCGAACGAACCAAAGCCGAGATGGCCATACGCGAAAGCGAGGCCAAATACCGCACGCTGTTCGATACCGCCTATGACACCATCTTCCTGATGAAAGGAAATGCGTTCATCGACTGCAACTGGCAGACGCTCCAGATGTTCAAATGCTCCCAAACGGACATTCTGCAGCGCTCCCCCGACCATTTCTCACCGCCGACTCAGCCCGACGGCCGCCCGTCGGGACCGGCCGCACTGGAGAGGATTCAGGCCGCGCTCGAGGGCGACGCGCAGTTCTTTGAGTGGACTCACCGCCGTTTCGATGGCGAGGACTTCCCTGCCGAAGTCAGCCTCAATCGCATGGAACTGGGCGGCGAGCAATTCCTGCTGGCCATCGTGCGAGATATCAGCGAACGCAAGGAAGCCGAGGAGCAGCAGCGCCAACTACAGGAGAAACTCGAACGATCCCAGCGCATGGAATCACTGGGCGTGCTCGCCGGTGGTGTCGCCCACGACCTGAACAACATGCTCGGCCCCCTCGTCGGCTACCCGGAGCTGATTATGATGAAACTCCCCGAGGATAGCCCGCTCCGAAAACAGATCGAGCAAATCGGCAAATCCGCCCGCAATGCCGCCGACGTCATTCAGGATCTGCTGACTATGGCCCGACGAGGCCGCTACAGCATGTCCCCAACCAGCCTCAACGACGTCATTCAGTCCTACCTCGACTCGCCCGCTTTCGAGCAGATGATCGCCTTGCATCCCGATGTCAAGGTAAACTGCAGACTCGATGACAACATCGGCCCCATATCCGGGTCCGCACCCCATCTGGCCAAGGTTATCATGAATCTCGTCGTCAACGCCTGCGATGCCATGCCCGACGGCGGCGAACTCACCATCGAGACCTCACAGCGCTACCTCGAATCACTCGATAGCGGCCACTCGCGCATTGCCACCGGCAACTACATTGTCGTCAAGGTCACCGACACCGGCTCCGGCATCGCCAAAGAAGACCTCGACAAGATCTTCGAACCGTACTACTCCAAGAAGAAAATGGGCCGCTCCGGCAGTGGTCTCGGTCTGGCCGTCGTTTACGGAATCGTAAAGGACCATCAGGGCTACTACGACGTCTTCTCCACTATTGGACAAAGCACCACCTTTGTCCTCTATTTCCCGGTCACCACCGAGACTTCCGACTCGTCAGAACAGGACTTTCTCAACCCGGGCGGCAGCGAATCCATCCTCGTGGTCGACGATATGCCCGAACAACGTGAGGTCGCCAGGGCCCTCATCGGAAGCTACGGCTACAACGTCATTACCGCCTCCAGCGGTGAGGAAGCAGTCGAAATCATCCGGTCCCGCCCTGTTGACCTGGTCGTGCTCGACATGATCCTCGGCCACGGCATCGACGGCCTGGAGACCTACAAGCGCATCATCTCTGTCCGCCCCGGTCAGAAGGCCCTTGTCGTCACCGGCTTCTCCGCTACCGAACAGGTCAACGAGACCCTCCGGCTCGGCGCCGGACACCACATCCGCAAACCCTACACCCGCGAAGCCATCGGCCGGGCGATCCGCGCCGAACTCGACACCGCCAACCACCAGCCGCCCCAGCCGGCGAACCAGCCCTGATCCAGCGCACACCGCGCCGTCGTGCCTCTGACACCCAAAACCTTAACTGCGTTCTAACCACACCGCCACTTTACGGAAACATTGTCCGCCCATCATCGGTTGTTGACAAACGAGACATGCACGACCACATCCCGGCCCGCGATGCTGCCACAGTTCGGGCAAGGGAATAATCGGGCTGTTAAAACTTGATATCGCAGTAAATGGACTTACCTTGTCCACAGTAGTCGAATGCAGGTGGACCCAATAGATCCGATCTGAGGACTACACACAAAGTCTGTCAGGAGGCGAGATGAAAAAGGAAGTTTCTCGAAATCGCTGGTCGCGCTTCTGCAAGCAGTTCAGCGCTACCAATCAGTTTCGGCGGATGACTGTCTCTGTCGCAAGCCGCAAAGGTCGGGCAACTATCACCAGTGAGCAGCGTCCCTTTCTGGGCGTCATGATACAGAAAAAAGACCGCAAAATCGACCGCATTCAGTTCTTTGCCGGGCGCGGAGCCGCCGAGGCCGTCAGTGAACCTGTCTTCGAAATCCAGCAACCAAGCCGATTCGTCATCGAACGCGACCAGGATGGCCTGGACACACGATTGATGGTCGAATCGGCCGATGGCGCCCGCGCCGAGTTGGAGCTGGCCGGCTCCGGACGCGAGGAAGGCTATCAGGCCCTCGTCAAAGACGTCGCCTATTCCATCTTTCAGCAACGAGGCAATCACGGCAAAGACCTCGATAACTGGCTGACCGCAGAGAAGATTATCCAGGACACCAGCACCGCCTTCACCCGATGAGGCCCGATGAGGTGGACCAACCGACACCAGCTGTGGCAAACAGTGTGAACAAGTATAACCAACTGAATCGCTGTCTGCATACGTAGCACCTTACAGAAGAACATATATCCTTCAATGCAACTGATGAATCAACCGGTTGCCTGACAGGTCACCGTAAGGTGATCTGGGCGGTGATCAGGTAACCGGTCACCAGAGCGGGAGTCGTCTGTTTCGGCTCCTGCTCTTTTCTTTTCAATTCGAAACACATGAAACACCCCCGTTCCACACCGAAACACCCGTTCGGGCCCTGATCAAACTCATCCAGTTCCCCCCTTTCCGAAAACCCGCTCATATCAAACGTTTGCGGGATTCGTGAGGATTTCTCACGGATTGGCAACCTGTTTGCTTATATAGATATGCAACCGTCGCAACGAGCACAGGACTGCCTGGGGGGAAGACGGAACAGAAAGAAGGGGCGTCGAGTGGGGGCGCCTTGAAATGGCTGCGGCAGGCTCCCGAGGCCGAGAGCCTGCCGGCACAACAGGAGCTTAGGGAATTCAAGACTCTTCTAAGCTTGCAGCCGCAAACAGCCCGAGACTATGGCCGGCATAGCTCGGGCTGTTTTCTGCCGTCTGAAGATCACCTGCGAACCAACTCCAGCCCTCAAACCGCTGCTGATGCACGCCGGCGAATGTAGACGTCCGGGGACGCGATCTTGATTGACAAAACCAGAACTTTTCGTATATTCCCACCGTAGTGTAGGGCTACAGGATACCGGCACGGGGCGGACCCCCAAGGGCCGAGTCTCCGGCAAACAACGAGAGCACGTCCACCAACGTACTTTCCTTTACCGACCAACGCAGAAACTGCACACCGGCTGCCGATAGGCACCACTATTACGATACCTATGACTTACTTTGCGCCACACCTATACTTCGTTCCCACAGGAGAGATTCTATGAAAACCCACAGCTACCTATTCGGGCTGGCCCTTGCGCTTGTTGCCCTATTGGGCATCGTCGCCTTTGCGCAGCAGGCGGCCATCGAGAAGGTAACCACGTCGCCGGTGGTCTCACCATCGTCAAACGTCAAGAACCTCGATGTCGGCAGCGTCTCGGTCAGCAAAATGAACGCCACCCGGCAGACTGTGTCCACCCAGCGGGAAGCGGTCGATCCCTACACCCCCCCGCGGCCCGAAATACCGGTGGACCCGGTACGCCTTCAGGGCGGAGATTCCATCGAGGTGGCGGCAGTGATCCCCTCGATGCCGTTCTATGCCACCGGTACCACTGTCGGCTACACCGATAACTACGAGGAAAGCTGCGCCAATGTCGACGCGCCAACACCCGATGTCGTGTATGCCTACACCCCGACCCAGGACGAACTGCTGACAGTTGACTTGTGCAACTCCAGCTTCTTCACCAACTCCTGGATCTACGAAAACGACACCAACACCATCGTTGCCTGCCAGCGCTTCAGCAACGTCTGCGATGAACCCAGTGTCTATTTCAAAGATGTCGAGATCTTTGCCGGCAACACCTACTACATTGTCATCGATGGCGACAAGCTCTTCGAAACTGAGGGCGAGTACGAGATTATCTGTACGGTCAAGGAACCGCCGGAACCGTTCGATCCCCACGACGAGCACCCGGCTATGGCCGAAGGCGCTCTGGGGTACTTCGCTATTGGTTACCAGACCGAGGAGATCAATGAGACATTCGAGGTTGACTCAGTTGTCATCTGGTTCGGCAGTGTCGATAACGGCATGACCTTCATGAGCCCGATCTATTACAGCCTCAACGATGCGGCACGGGATCCCGCAATCAGCTACTGGGGCAACGACTCCATGTTCTATGCCACTATGGTCCCCGGCCCGGCCGACAACTCCGGAGCTCCCCTGTACCTTATGGAGATACTCACTCCGGGCTTCAGCTTCGGTTACAGCCTGACCTACTGGAACTTCGCCAGCTACGGCTGGTCCAATATGGTCCACAACGACATCGCCGCCCACAATGGTGGTCTCCCCTGGGAGTACGGCATGATGTCGTTTATCGCCAGCACAACCTACACCACACCGGCCATGACCGCCGGACCACACATTTCCTACCAGACCAGCGATGCCGGCCAGGGCACTATCAGCTGGCTGATCGGTGACGGCGGCGGCCCCATTAGCGGCTGTGCCACCACCGCCTGCGAGATCGATAAGGCCACCAACTTCGCCTTTGCCGTCTATGACTGGCTCGACACGAGCGATGATACCTGGAAGGTCATAGTCCGTCAGGAGCTTTTCGGAGTCTGGGACGATCCGAACAGTGATGTCGTCACCATAGCCTATGGCAGTGACCTCGAGCATCTGCAGTACCCGCGCGTGGCCGCCTACGACCGCGTGATTCTCATCGCCGCTGAACTACACGACGAGAACGCTGGCGAAGATCGCGACATCATCGTCCTGCGCACGACCGACGGCGATCTGTCCAACCTCGCCCCGGTGACTGTCATCGCCACTACCGATTCCGAGCGCTATCCGGATATCGAACACATCAGCGGACAGAGCTTTGTCTTGTCCTTCCACCGCAATGACTCTCTGTTCCTGTCCACCACCGACGATGGCGGCGCGACCTGGAGCCCCGAGATTCACATCAGCGGTGACGACTTCGTCGTCGCTGACTATCACGGCAGCGATATCGCCGACGGTGGCCGCAAGATCATCTGGCAGTACAACCCTGACCCGCTCAATAGTGATTCCATCCTGATTCACTATGCCGAAACTGGTCTCATTTCCGATTCCGATGGTGACGGCATTCCCGACGACATCGACAACTGCCCATTTGTCTACAATCCCGATCAGGCCGACGCTGACGGCGACGGTATCGGCGATGCCTGTGATGAGTGCACTGACACCGACGGCGACGGCTACGGCAACCCCGGCTATGCCGCCAACACCTGTCCTGAGGACAATTGCCCGGACGTCTACAACCCCGATCAAGCCGACACTGACGGCGACGGTATCGGCGATGCCTGTGATGAGTGCACTGACACCGACGGCGACGGCTACGGCAACCCCGGCTTCGCCGCCAATACCTGTCCTGAGGACAATTGCCCGGACGTCTACAACCCCGATCAAGCCGACACTGACGGCGACGGTATCGGCGATGCCTGTTGCTGCGTTGGCATCCGCGGGAACGTCGATGGTGAGGGTGGAATCAATGTTCAGGATCTGACCTACCTCGTTGACTACCTGTTCGCGACTCCTCAGGGACCCGCCCCCGGCTGTCCCGACGAGGCCAATGTCGACGGCGAAGGCAGCATCAACGTTCAGGATCTGACTTACCTGGTCGACTATCTGTTTGCGACACCTCAGGGACCGGAGCCCCCGGCTTGCCCGTGATGCTGTCGCCAGATATCGTATCAGGCTGAATAACTGGGAGCACCCAGGTTAAGAAGCACATTCCGGCACCGCCTGTGGCCACGGCCACGGGCGGTGCTTTGTCATGGTTCCCTTCGCCTCATGACCGCCCGACCGGTCGAATGGACCGAATCGCGACCTGACGCCGCAGGTTCTCTCCCCCGGCTTTCGGCGAAAAAATCGGTTAAATCGCACCGCTCCTGTCCACAAGCGGGATTTTTTGTGGATTTCAGATCACAGCTATGCGAACTTTGAACGACCCGCAGAGATTATAGTTGGGCACAAACATGAAACAGCGAATGCACCACAACCAGTCTCGCCTTGGCGAGATCAAAGGGGGATTAAGTGACCACAGACCGCACACACTACTCTGCCATCGTAATCGGAGCCGGTATTGCCGGCATCATGGCAGCCCGACGGCTCCATGACGCGGGCGTAAGGACAATCGTCCTGGACAAGGGCCGCAATTTCGGCGGTCGCATGGCCACCTGGCAGATCAATCACTCCCGACTCGATCACGGCGCCCAGAGCATCGTGCTCGATCAGCCCAAAGCTGCCGATATCTTCAAACCGCTGGTCGACAGCGATACCCTGAAACCTTGGTATGGCGACTTCGCCGCCACGCACTATCTCGCCACCGACGGCATGTCCGCAGCCGTGAAGCAACTCGCTGTGGGCCTTGAGGTTCATCTGGCGACACGCGTAACCCACCTTGACCTCGCGGCCCATCAATGGACCATCCACTGCGACGATAATCGCCACTTCAATGCAGACATGCTCATCCTCACCCCACCGGCCCCGCAAACGCTGACGCTGCTGCAGGACTCCGACATCCCCGTGAACGAGGACACCATTGCCAGACTTCGCACTGTCAGCTATGACAAATGCCTGACCCTCATGGCCCTGTTCGACAATCCCCTCAAACTGACCCAATCAGGCTGGCTCAGGACAGACAACCAGGCAGTATCATGGATCACCGACAATGCCGTCAAGGGCCTGTCTTCCACGCCGGCAATTGTCATCCAGGCTGCACCGGCCTTCAGCGAGCAACACTTCGACCAGCCCGATCAACTGATCACGGATATGATGCTTTCCAGCCTGGCGCCCCTGACCTCAGGCGATCCCACTATCGTCAAACTCCACCGCTGGCGCTACAGCCAGGCCGTTGTCAAGGACCCGGCACCGTACCTGATGACAACCACGCCCGCGCCGCTCGCAATCGCCGGCGACTGCTTCGCAGGTCGACAGATCACAGGAGCAGCCCTCTCAGGACTCCGTGCCGCCGAATCACTGCTTCAGCATTTGGATATCATTCATTCCTGAAAGAAACGCGGCCCGGAGATTGAGCACCGATCATCCGGACCGCAAACGGGATGGCCATTCCCCTAAGAGCCGGCTCCTGCTTTAACAAACGGAGCACGTCTTTTCCATCCGACTCTTCGAGAGCGCCCCTGCACCCGAAGACAGAAGCTGTCCCCAAGCGTAGCCTGGCCCTCATCTTACATCACATCAGCAAGACGCGTGCCAGACACAACGCACCCAGTATGTTGATGGATTACATAAAGATAACAATCAAGGTCGATGCCTTCCGCGACATGACCGTGGCAGATCTACCTTAGCCGCCCGGTCGGCAACGTGTAAGATTGCCACACCGCTTCGGCCGTTCGAGCCGAAATCAGACGGGAGCCAGCAGCCCTGTCGCCGAATCAACTGGAACACCGTTCAGCCGCCCGCAATGGTCGTCTCACCTGCCCTTCACCAATCCGGCCTGTGTCCCCCAACAACCGTGCCGTCGGCAGCATCCTCTATCCAGGCACTCCAGCGCGCATATCCGCCGACAGCCTTCAGCACATACTTCCTGCCCGCCTGCGCGTTGAACTCCAGGCTCACCGGTCTGCTGGAGCGGCCCTTCAATGACGAGTAATTGACCAACAGCACGTGAGGCCCCGGCAGCAACTCAATCTGCCGGTGCGCCAGTGCCTGGTATCGATGCTGAAGCGTATCGACCCCCATCAGCGCTATACTTCGATGGCTGACATCCAACTCTGCGATTTCACTCGCCGGAAGTGCCGGGCCCTCGTACATGCGAAGCACCGTGCTGCCTCCACACCCCAACAGCAGCACCGCCAGCAGCCCTGCGACCACGGCCCGTCGGCCAGCAACCACATTCACTCTCCTGCTCATCACACACCCTCCCTACTCTGGCGATCAATTGACTCGCCTCACCTCAACTGACGACAACAGGCCACTCCGCTGCGGGTCTGGATTCTCTGTCACCCTCAGACCCCACGTGGCACTCCGGATCCGGCGCCGCACCAGATCCGCCTTGTCAGCAAGTCACGTACGAGCGTCCATCCGTCCTTTGATCAACTTGAATATCTCCATAACCACCAACACCGACAAAGCTAAAGCGAACAAAGCGAACCACTGTTTGACCGGAACGGTGTCGGTACCGAGAATCCTCTCCATGACCGGAATATGCATACTCAGCAGGTGTATACCCTGTGCCGCAATGACCCCCAGGACCAGAAGGTAGTTCCGTCGCAACGGGACCTTGAAGGCCGAGGTTGACTCAGAGCGACAATTGAACACGTGCACGTTCTGCAGCAGTACCATGAGCAACAGCAGGCTGTTCCGGGCCTCCGGCTCTGCAATTCCCTCAACATTGATCATCCAGTACCAGAACGCGAACGCTACCGCGCCGATCGTCAACCCGGAGACAACGGTCTGGCTTACCATTTGTGTGTCGAATATCCCCTCCCCTGGCCGACGCGGCTTGCGCTTCATTGCACCGGGTTCACCCCCCTCGAAAGCGAGGGCGACATCCTGAATGCCATTCGTAACCAGATTCAGCCACAGTATCTGCACGGCCAGCAAAGGCAGCGGGACGCCGATTGCAATCGCCGCCAGAAACATCAGTATCTCGGCCGCACCGGTGGAGATCAACAGATAGATCACCTTGCGCACGTTGTCATAGGCGAACCGTCCCTCCTCCACACCGGCGACAATGGAGGCGAAATTGTCATCGGTGACGATCATCGCTCCCACTTCCTTCGCCACATCCGTCCCCGAACCCATCGCCACACCAATATTGGCCTTCTTCAGCGCCGGAGCGTCGTTGACACCGTCACCGGTAACCGCCACAAACTCCCCCTGCCGTTGCAGCACATCCACAATATCCAGCTTCTGCGCAGGCGCCACCCGTGCGAATACGTGAGTCGAGGCCACCAGCTTCTCATACGCCGGGCTGTCGGGAGCCCCCGCCTCCCTGAGGTCACTGCCCGTCACCACCTTCTCATCTGAGTCCCCGAGATCGAGCTCGCGCGCTATCGCCCCTGCCGTGGCCGGATGGTCACCGGTGATCATAATCACCTTGATACCCGCCTCCCGACACTCCCGTACAGCGTCTGCCGACTCCGCCCGAAGCGGATCGATAAACCCCACCAGTCCCTGGAAGACCAGCCCCGATAGCCCGGCTGTCTTATCCTTCTTGTCTGCCTGCGTCAACTCGGTCTCACCGGAGGCCACCGCGAGTACCCGCAGTCCCTTGTCCGCCATAGACAGCGCCTGCTTTTCAACTCCCTCTCGGTCAAGATCAGTAACACCCCCCTCGTGGTACATCCGTGAACAGAATTCAAGGACCTTCTCCACCGCCCCCTTCACGGCAACGCGCTTCTGGTTCTCCTGTTCGTAGAACGCTGCCGAAAACGCCAGTTCCGACTCGTAGGGTATCTCGCCGGTGACATTCGTCTCCTGCCGTACCTCCTCCGGATTCAGCCCCAGCTTGTAGCCCATCGCCAAAAACGCCACATCCATGGCATCGCCGGAGTGATCCCACTCGCCGTCATCTTTGGTCAAAGACCCCTCGTTGGCAAGAATCGCCTGCCGAGCAATCAACTCCAACTGCTCTTTTGCGGTCTCCGACACCTCCCCCTCATCGTCGCCAGATACCTCCCCTTCACCATTGTATCCCTGCCCGGAGACCGAGTAGGTTGGCCCGTCCGGAAACGCAATCATCCGCGCCGTCTGCTGATTGACCGTCAAAGTACCGGTCTTGTCACTGGCGATAACCGTGCAGCTTCCGAGACTCTCGACGGAGGTGAGTTTGCGAACGATCACGTTGCGTCGCGACATCCGCTTGGTGGCAATCGACAGTGCCACCGTCAGCGCCACCGGCAACCCCTCCGGAATAGCCGAGACAGCCATCGCGATCACAAAGAAGAATATCTCCGCGGCATCGTACCCCTGCGCCTTCAACACGGCGGCAAGTCCCACACTCAACACGAGGAATATGATACCGATATTCCTGACAAACTTCTCCATCCGCGAAACCAGCGGCGGTTTGCCCCCTTCAGATTCTGTCACGGACTCCGAAATCACCCCCACCTGCGTCGCTGCCCCGGTCGCCCCCCCCACCCCAAGCCCCCGCCCCGAGGTTATGGTTGACCCCGCGAACGCAATATTACTGCGATCACTGACCACCGTATCCTCATCAAGCACCTCGTCGCTCTTCTCAGCTGCGATCGATTCACCCGTCAGGAAACTCTCGTCCGCAGCAAGCCCCTGCACATCGACAAGACGCAGATCGGCCGGTACTTTCACCCCCGACTCCAGCAGCACCACATCCCCGGGCACCACCTCCTCCGAGGGAACCACCCGCTCGCGGCCGCCACGACGCACCTTGGCCTTGATCTTGAGCATGCTTTGAAGACTGGCCGCGCTCCTCTCGGCATTGTACTCCTGATATGCTCCCAGCCCGCTGTTGAGCGCGATCACCAGAAAGATGAAGACAGCATCGGCCACCTCACCGATAACCAGCGAGGCAACAGCGGCCGCAATCAGGATAAATATGAGCGGGTTCAGAATCTGATGCAGCAGGACTTCCCAGATCGTCGGCGGCTCCTTCACCGGCAGGCTGTTACGCCCATAGAAATCCAGACGCCGAGCTGCCTGTTCATCCTGAAGGCCCTCCTGGGAGCTGTCCAACTCCTCAAAGACCTTCTGTGTCTCGAAACTGTGCCAGTTCTCTTCAGATAACTTGCTGGGATGTACTAAGTCACTCACGAACGCTCCCTGTTCAACCGATTGCAACTGCAATCCACTTGATCAGACCAGTGCGGCAGCCACCGAGCAACACAGCCACCCGTGATCACGCCGCACTGACAAAACGGGCCCAAAGCTGCCCACAACTTAGAATGTGATCAACGGCTTGATGATACCATCCTCCTTGGTTTCCATCAAGCGAAATGCCTCATCCACCCGGTCAAACGGGAATGTGTGCGTTGTCATGACAGTGGGATCAACCCGCCCGTTCTCAAGAAGCCGCAGCAACCGCTGCATCCGTACCTTGCCACCGGGGCACAAGCCGGTGCGAATCACCTTGTCGCTCATACCGACCCCCCACTCCATGCGCGGAATCTTCACATACTCCCCTTCGCCGAAATACCCCGTCACCGAGATTGCCCCCCCCGGACGCGTAACCTTGACACACGCTTCGAACGTAACCTGCGCACCGAGACACTCGATCGCCGAATCCACACCCACGCCGCCAGTCAGGTCCATCACCGCCTGCACCGGATCCGACTGCTTGAAATTGACAACCTCGTCCACTCCGAAATCCCGGGCCATCTTGAGTCGATTATCCATGCCGTCGATTCCGATTATCATACCCGCACCCTTCAGTTTCGCCCCCACTGCGGCCATCAGACCCACCGGACCAAGAGCAAACACCGCTACCGTGCCGCCCAGAGGAATATCGGCGTTTTCGGCTCCCATGAACCCGGTCGACATCATGTCACACGTATACACGGCCGCCTCAGGCGTTACCGACTTTGGTATCAGCGCCAGGTTGGCCTCGGCGTCATTGACGTGAAAGTACTCCGCAAACGTACCATCCTTCACATTGGCGAACTTCCACCCGCCAAGCATCTGCGTGCATTGCGAAGTGAACCCCCGGAGGCAGTTGTCGCACTTGTAGCAGGGCGTAATCGCATTGACCGCCACCCGGTCACCCTTCTTGAACGACTTCACCTGGTCCCCCACCTCGTGCACCACCCCCACCGCCTCATGACCCAGCGTCAGGTCCTTGCGGTCACCAATGGCCCCCTTGACGGTGTGAACGTCCGAGGTACACACGAGCGCATGAGTTGTCCTGACTATCGCATCGTTGGGACCTGCCTTTGGAATGGGCTTCTCCGTGAAACCAACTTCGCCGATCCCCTTCATCACGAAACACTTCATCTGTGCAGCCATTATGACACCTCCTTGTCATGTATACCTGTTCCAACAGCATCAGAGGGCGTTTTGTTTCAACGCGAACGAGTCCATCAGGCAGCAAAGTCACCAGGCAGGCTGCACTACCTACGATGTCGCTACGATGCAGCCGAATTCCCCCGTCGCCCCGACAGCAGGCAATCAACCTGCCCATCCCCGAGAAGATAACCGGTTGTTGTAGTCTTCATGCGTTATGATCTCGAGGAATTCCAGCAGGCCCTCCGCCTCCCGACATATCAGACGATACCTCCGTCCGACCGGGACCGAAATGATCTCCCGCTGCCCGATAGTCACCATACGTTTGCCCTTGAAGTCACGATAAGGCGTACCGGCCAGCAGCCCGGTGATGATCTCGAACGCCCTTGCGGCCACTGCCGGTGGAAGATCCACCAGCGGAATCGGCGAGGATGCCAACCGCTCTCGCCACTCATCCCTGACCTGCGTGGCCTTCTGTTTCTGTTGCTTTTCCTGATGGCAACGATGACAGTAACGACCCCTGCCAACATGCCCACAGGGAAAGGCTCTTCGGCGTTTGGCCATAATTCGCATGCTGGCACAACAACGGACAGGACAACATCCCCCGGCCGCCATCGTGGCGCCGGACCGAAGTGCACCTTGCTGGACGAGCCCCCGTTTCAGGTTCTGCTCCAAGGTAGCACTTGCGCCCTGCCTATGTCAACCGGATACAAAACGCACCCACTGCTTCCGGAACCCGACGCTGTTCAGCCGCCCCGAACCGCACGCCACGCTGTTACCTCAGCCCCCCGGGACTACACCCGCAACCTGCTGCAACACAACCACAACAACAAGCACAAAATGGCGGAGAGGAAGGGATTCTCCATGGGGTGTTTCGGCAACTTATTGCCATACTGGGCATTACAGCGAATCTCGATGTCCCACAAAAACTTGCAGTTTTCATATGGTTTCGTATGAACTCAGATAAAACCAGCTGATCTTGCACCCACTTGGCACAGATCCGGCACAAACAACAGCGCCCGCGAGACCACACCAGAGACTCCGTTCGATCAACCGCGAGCAAGATATCGCCGTAACCGGATCGGCCCCGAGCAGAAAGACTCCACCCGCAGCGCTCCCGGAATCTACTACATGACCCTGCGTCGTAACAATCGTTTTCTTCGCATCGGCATTGTTGCCGATCTCCAGGCCATTGACCCATACACCCCCATCTCCGGAAGGCACACCACTCAACACCGGGCCAGACAGGCCAAACAGAAGGCGGCCCGGCGATTGAGCACTCACCGCCGAGCCGCACGTTGGGGTAGCCACCCCTAACAGGCTGTTGAAAAACTCTTTGTTTTAGCTGATTTATAGATGTGATGGTGGTATGTTGGATCACAGGAGATGTTCCCCCCCGCAAGAAGGAGTCAGCGATGCGCGGCAATGATGCTACTCAGCAGCCCATGTTCAGTTATGTATCA